>ERZ1669248.2-NODE-2-length-421763-cov-6.194689_pt1 | contig 421763 bp, 408 predicted proteins | sample MGYA00579296_ERZ1669248 | MGnify/ENA primary metagenome ERZ1669248 (study PRJEB41166, sample SAMN08046057) | hot springs metagenome | biome: hot spring; feature: neutral hot spring; material: thermophilic sediment; isolation source: thermophilic sediment from...
GCCAAGAAACCTGACGGACTCGTAGTGACGATAACCAATCCGGTGGCTCTGGATGAACCACTCAGACGCGCGATCGAGATGGGTATACCCGTCGTGGCGATCAACGTTCCTGATGACAGGCCCATCGATCAGAAAATACCTTATCTGTGCTACGTCGGCATGGATGAATACCTCGCCGGAGTTTATGCGGCCAGGAGAATGTTGCAGGAATTCACCCCGAAACGCGCCGTGATAGCGATCCACGAACCGGGTCACGCGGGACTCGAGGCAAGGGCGAAGGGTATCACGGATGTACTCAAAGAGAAAAAGATACCGGTTGAAAAGCTGGACATCACCACGGATCCAACCAAAGCCTTGACTCTGTTGAAGAGTTATCTCGCGAAGTATCCAGACACGGACGCCATCTTCACCCTCGGACCACTCGGTGCACATCCGGCGATCCAGCTTGTGGAGGAGGAAAAACTCGTCGGCAAGGTCAAGATAGGTGCCATCGATTTGACAACGAAAATCACCGACGCGATCAAAAAAGGTGTGGTCGTTTTCACCATTGACCAGCAGCAGTATCTGCAGGGTTATTTGCCCATCGTGTTCCTGTACCTTTACAAGGAGTACGGGTTGATCCCACACGAGAACGTGCTGACCGGTCCATCCATCGTGGACAAGAGCAACGTCGACATCGTCGAGAAAACTGTGCAGCTTGGCTATCGCTGATCCAAGCTGAACGTTTTGAGAAAGAAGGGGTGGTCCTTCGACCACCCCATTCTATGGGAGGGAAGATCTTTGACAAAGGAAAAGGTGATTCTTGAATCTTTGAGAATAAAAGAGTTTGGGGCCATCGTCGGTGTGGCCATTTTTCTGGTCATGTTCTCGCTTTTGTCGAACAGGTTTCTAACCGCCGAGAATCTTTTCAACACACTCACGATGGCTGCAGAGCTCGGCATCATATCGATTGGAGTTGCAATGCTGATCATCAGTGGTGAATTCGATCTGTCTGTTGGATCGGTGTTCGCTGTCGCACCGATGGTTTTTGCAACCATGATCAACGCGAATTTGAATCCTTATTTTTCGCTGCTTGCCGCCCTGCTGGTCTGTGTCGGTATCGGTGTGGTGAATGGTACCGTCACGCTGAAAACCGGTATCCCATCTTTCATAACGACGCTCGGCATGATGATGTTCTGGCGGGGCATTCTGCTCGCGGTAACGGGTGGTTTTCCTATCATATTGTCTCGTCGTGTGGACATGCTTCAGTATCTCGGCGGAAGGGTTGTGGGTGGTTTGAGATATTCAGCAATCTGGTTCTTAATTCTGGCGTTCGTTTTCTGGATCGTACTCGAAAAGACAAGATTTGGAAACTGGGTGTTTGCAACCGGTGGAAATCCTGGAGCCGCAAGAGCCCTCGGAATCTCGACAGATCGCGTCAAGCTCACCAATTTCATCTTCTCGTCCGTTCTCGCAGGTTTCTCGGGTCTCACAACGTTCGCAAGGTTCAGGCTGGTCGATCCCACGTTCGGTCAGGAACTGGAACTCGAGGCGATCGCGAGTGCGGTGATGGGAGGCACGCTTCTGACGGGTGGCTACGGCAGCGTGGTGGGGGCGTCCATAGGCGCGTTCATGATAAGTATGGTTCGAAACGGGCTGGTGCTGGCAGGTGCTCCGGCCTACTGGTACAGGGCCTTCATCGGTGTCATATTGATCGTCGCGGCAGTGATCAACGCACGCATCAGAAAGAAGGTGGCCGGATGAGTTACCTGGTCGAAATGAAGAACATATGGAAGAGTTTCGGAAGAGTTGTAGCGCTCAAGGGTGTTGACTTCGCCGTGGGTCACACGGAAGTTGTTGGATTGCTGGGTGACAACGGCGCCGGGAAGTCGACGCTCGTAAAGGTCCTGGTGGGTTACTATCAGCCCGACAAAGGTGAGATCTACTTCGAGGGTCGACCCGTGAAGTTCAACTCACCACGCGATGCGCGCGAGCATGGTATCGAGACCGTTTATCAGGACCTCGCGCTGGTCAATCTGATGCCGCTCTGGCGCAACTTCTTTCTGGGTAGGGAGATCGTGAGAGGGTTTGGACCGTTTCGATATTTGGACAAGAAGAAGATGAGAAAGATCGCACGTGAGGCACTCTCAGACATAGGAATAAGCGTGCGGAGCGTAGACGACACGGTGGCTTTTCTCTCAGGTGGTGAGAGGCAGGCCGTCGCCATAGCCAGAGCGTATCACTTCGGAGCCAAGCTTCTGATACTCGACGAACCCACCGCGGCGCTCTCGGTTGGTGAGACGAAACGCGTGCTCGAACACATACTCGAGGCAAAGAAAAGGGGCATATCGGTCGTGCTCATCAGTCACAACATCTACCACGTTTATGAGGTCGCTGACAGGCTTGTGATTCTGGAACGTGGAGAGAAAATCGGCGATTACAAACGCGAAGAAGTCACACCGAAGCAGGTGATGGAACTCATAGCTGCCGCTGCGGGAGTCAAATGAGGTGATCGGGTGGCGAAAATCACGTTCGTTGGCCATGTTTCCAAGGATATCAACAAGACATCAAGCGAAACCGTCGTCGTGCCGGGAGGAGGAGTCTTCTACGGTTCGATCGCGGCGGAAAGACTCGGTGTGCAGTGCGTTGTGGTAACGAAGGTGTCGAGCCGGGATGTTTCGTTGTTCAAACCGATCGAAGAGGCTGGCGCAGAGCTGATCGCACTGACCAGTCCTCAAACCACTACGATAGAGAACGTCTATCCTTCGGACAACCCCGACGAAAGGATGAGCCGTGTCCTCCACAGGGCAGACCCCTTCGAAGCGACCGATCTGGTTCATGTGAGAACAAACGTGGTAGTTGTCAGCGCACTGTGGCACGGAGAGTTTCCAGAGGAACTCTTGAAGCAGTTGCGTCAACGGGTTGACATGCTCGTTGCCGATGCTCAGGGCTTTCTGAGGAACGTACTTGAGGATGGCAGGATGGTCTATCACGACTGGCAGGATAAAGAAGAGCACCTTCCGCTCATCGACGTTTTCAAAGTCGACAGCAACGAAGCCTACATCATGACTGAAGAAAAAGACTTAGAAAGGGCGTGCAAAGTCCTCTCAGACTTCGGAGTGAAGATCGTGCTCGCAACACACAAGAATGGGGTCGTCGCGTTCGATGGCGGAGATTTCTACCGGGCGAATTTTTCGGAATACAAGATGTTGGGTCGTACAGGTCGAGGTGATACATGCTTAGCGAGCTTTCTGGCAGCCTTGTTGACTGGAAAAAGTCTGAAAGAAGCCGTTGACCTCGCGGCGAGAGTAACCTCGGTCAAGATGCAATACGCAGGACCGTACAGAGGGGGTGAGGTTGTATGAGGAAAATCGTCTCGATCGGATTGATCCTGTTGCTTGCGTTTGTGGGATTGGCAGCCGAAAGAGTCCTGCACATGTACACCGCACTGGACGAAAATGAATGGCCCATCTACGTGAAGGCGTTCGAGCGGGCGACGGGAATCAAAGTCGAGGTGGTCAGGTTGTCCTCCGGAGAGCTACTCGCGCGCGTTGAGGCCGAATCGAAGAATCCTCGGGCGAGCATTTGGTTCGGCGGACCCGCAGTGGATCAGATCGCGGCCAAGAAGAAAGGGTTGCTCGCACCGTACAAATCTGCGATGACAGAGAAGGTTCCGGAGAGCTTGAAGGATCCTGAGGGTTACTGGGTCGGGATCTACTTCGGTGCCATCGGTTTTGCGAGCAACACGGAAATCTTGAAGAAACTCAAGGTGGATCCGCCCACGTCTTGGTACGACCTTTTGAAACCCGAATTCAAGGGTTTGATCTCGGTGGCGCTCCCGTACACCTCCGGTACAGCCTACACGATCTTAGCATCCTTGATAGCACTGATGGGTGAAGATGAGGCGTTCGAATACTGGAAAAAGCTCGACAAGCAGATCCAGCAGTACACGAAGTCCGGTTCCGCACCAGTGGTGCAAGCTGGGCTTGGCGAAGCTGCCATTGGTATCGCGTTCGCCCACGACATCATCGCGAGGGGTATCGCCAAGGGTTATCCGCTGGTGCTGACGTTCCCGAAAGAGGGAACAGGTTACGAAATAGGGGCCATGTCGATCATCAAGGGTGGACCAGAACCAGACCTCGCAGCGAAGTTCATCGACTGGATGCTCAGCGTCGAGGCTCAGAACTTGATGAAAGAGTGGTACAGGCTGCCAGCAAATCCCGAAGCCGAAGTCGCCGAAGGCGTCATCAGGCTCGAGGAAGTCAAGCTCGTCCCGATGGACTTCGAATACTTCGGTAAAGAAAAAGACAGGTTGATCGAACGCTGGAAAGAAGAAATCGAATACAACAGGTGAGTATGAGGCTGGCGCGCGTCTGCGCGCCAGCTCGTCAAGGAGTGCGGGGGAATGTTCAAGCGGGTGAAGAGGCTCCTGAACGAACCGGTTCTGTTTGCCATGATAGTGTTCGTATGGGTTCTGTTGTTCCTGTTCGTGATCTATCCGATCTTCATGGTCGGTTTGAAGAGTTTTGAGCCGAAACCCGGCGTCTTCAATTTGACGGTCTACAGAACGATATTTTCGAAAAGGTACTTCCTAATACCAATATTCAACACCCTCAAGCTTGGAGTCACTGTGGCCTGTTTCGGTGTCCTGATCGGTTACGTCTTCGCCTATTCAGTGGCGAAGGCGAACGTGCTTGCGAAAAACTTTTTCAGAACCGTTGCGACCTTTCCCATAGTTTCACCGCCGTTCGTCGTTGCACTGGCCGCGATTCTGCTCTTCGGTAGGAACGGTCTTTTCACGAGAAAACTCTTCGGTGGGATCCCGCCGTTCGAAATATACGGTTTCTGGGGCCTCGTCATTGTGGAAACGCTTGCGTACTTTCCAACGGCTTTCTTGACGCTCGAAGGCACTCTGCTATCGATAGGATCGGACCTTGAAGAGGCTTCGCAGAGCCTTGGGTACAGCAAATGGAGGACCTTCTGGCGCGTGACTTTCCCCCTGAGTTTGCCGGGCGTGCTGTCGGCGTGGTTGCTGGTCTTTTCGCAATCTATGGCCGATTTTGGTAATCCTCTCGTGCTCGGTGGTAGATACCACGTTCTCAGTGTCGCTGCGTACCTCGAGATCACCGGCAGTTACAGAGTATCCCACGGTTCAGCCCTCGCCATCATACTGCTGATACCCACACTGATCGCCTTCTTCGTTCAAAGGTACTGGCTGTCCAGAAAATCTTTTGTGACCGTGACTGGGAAGAGTTTCATATCTAAAGCTATGGAGTTACCGAGATGGGCGAAAGCCATCTTGACAGTGATCTGTCTTTTGCTTACAGCTTCAATATTGCTCTTCTACGGTACGGTCTTTCTCGGTTCCTTCACCAAACTTTGGGGTGTGAATCATTCGTTCACCCTGGACAACTACAGATACGTGTTCAATTTCAGCTGGGAATATTTGAAAGACACGCTGCTACTCGCCTCCATAGCGACTCCCATATGCGGTGTGCTCGGCATCATGACCGCTTATCTCGTCGCCCGAAAAGAATTCTTTGGCAGAAGGATCATGGAGGCTGTTTCCTTGTTGCCTTTCGCGGTTCCCGGTACCGTCGTTGGCATCGGGTATCTGCTGGCGTTCAACCAGAAGCCTCTGATCCTGACCGGTACTGCCCTGATCATAATTCTGGTGTTCGTCTTCAGGGAACTTCCGGTCGGTGTCCAAAACGGGGTCGCGGCGCTCTACCAGATCGACAAGTCCATCGAGGAGGCATCCATGGACCTTGGAAGCAACAGTTACCAAACGTTCTGGAAGATCACGTTACCGCTCTTGATGCCCGCATTCTTCACGGCACTCTTCAACGCATTCGTGCGTAGCATGACGGCCATCAGTGCCGTGATCTTCGTCGTTTCGGCGAAATGGAATTTGATCACGGTGCGCATCTTAGGAGCAGTGAGCAACGGGGATCTTTCGCAGGCTGCCGCGTTGAGTTGCACACTGATAGGTTTCGTGATCGTCGCGATGTTCCTGATGAGGTTCATGACGGTCAACCTTTCCTATCAGATGAAGCTCAGGAGGGTCGAGAGGTGAGTGAATACTACGTCGAAGTCAGAAATCTGGTCAAGCTGTTTAAAGATCCCGCGACGCACTCGATCGTGAGGGCCGTGGACGGTGTGAGTTTTGGCGTTGAAAAGGGAAAGCTCGTGACACTGCTGGGACCATCCGGCTGCGGTAAGACAACTACGTTGAGGTTGATAGGTGGATTCGAAATTCCCACATCGGGCGAGATATTGATCGACGGAGTCGTCGTCAACGATTTTCCCCCGAATCGTCGTCCGACATCGATGGTGTTCCAGAGCTACGCGCTGTTCCCACACCTCAACGTGTTCGAGAATGTGGCTTACGGATTGAGGGTGCGAAAGATGTCGAAGGAAAAGATCCGTGAAAAGGTCATGCACATGCTGAACCTGGTTGGACTTTCCGGACTGGAGAAAAGATATCCCGGCCAGCTCTCCGGCGGACAACAGCAGAGGGTCGCGCTGGCGCGAGCCTTGGTGGTCGAACCGAAGGTGTTACTCTTGGACGAACCGCTGTCCAATCTCGATGCGAAACTGAGAGAGCAAATGAGGGTTGAATTGAGAAAGATACAGATGGAACTCGGTATCACGAGCATCTACGTCACGCACGATCAACTCGAGGCAATGACGCTTTCTGATTACGTGATAGTCATGAAGGATGGAAAGATCGTCCAGAAAGACACACCTGAGATGCTGTACAGATTTCCCGCGAACGTCTTCGTGGCTGGCTTCATAGGCCGGGCGAGTTTCATCGAGGCGAGGGTCGTGGAACAGAGGATGAACGAGTGCCTCGTCGAACTGAACAACGGTAAAAAGATCAGTGTCGAGGTAAGGCAGGGAACGACGTTCAGTCCAAAAGAAGAAGTGTTGCTGGTGCTCAGACCCGAGGGTGGTCGGTTCGTGCCCGATCGGGAAGGAATCTTGAGTGGTGAAGTTGTGACGAGGATCTACACGGGCTCAACGTTCTACTTTGAAATCAAAACCGATCTGGGACAGATAAGTGTGGAGCTCCACGCCCACGAGACTCGAAACGTTCCGCAGGTGAGGGAGATCGTTCATGTCAACTTCGAAAGATCATCCATGGCGGTGGTGAGGAAACAGTGAGGCTTCTCGTGTTTGATCTGGATGGGACACTCCTCGAGAAAGACGGAACGCTCGATCCAAGGACCGTGGACCTGTTGAAACAACTCGACAGCTCTGGTGTGAAGAGCACCATCGCCACGGGGCGCTCCCTGAAAAGCGCCAGACACTTCATTGAGACACTCCCGCTGAAAATCCCAGTGGTACTCTTCAACGGGGCACGTGTGTACGATCCAGCGAGCGGTAGTTACATCTATTCGAAATCGCTACCTTGGAGCGTCGTTGAAAGGTTCGTCTCGCGGTGCAGAGAAGTTTCCGTGAGCTCATTCTTTTTCGTCGACGAAGACGTTTACGCTATGAACCCGGGCTTGCACGCGAGTGATTACATCTTCCGCGATGGTCTGAGTTATTTTTCCTTAACGAACCTGAGCCAGTTATCTGGCAGAACGGTCACAAAGATCGTCATTGCCGGTTTGGTCAACGAGTTGACAAAACTCAAATTTTCCACAGAGTTCAATGACCCCCGTATCAACGTGACACGATCTGAGGAAAACCTGCTCGAGGTGCTACCGGCCGGGGTGAGCAAGGCTGAGGCGTTGAAGTGGTTGTGCGGTTTTCTGCGTCTGGATCTGAAGGACGTTGTCGCGTTCGGGAACGGTGAAAACGATCTCGAGATGATAAAAACCGCCGGCACTGGGATCACGTTCGCGGATGCACCGCCATCTTTGAGGTATCACGCCAGGATGGTCCTGAGCACCTGCGGATACGTCGGGCTTAGGGAATTCGTTGAGAAGCACATCGAAAGGGCGGTGTTACGGTGAAACTCGCACTGGTTGTAAGCACATCGGATGCGGCGTTCGACGCACTGGCGTTCAAGGGTGATTTGTTGAAGGGTGTTGAGATGGCGAAGAGGATTGGGTACGACGCGGTTGAGATCGCTGTGAGGGATCCAAAACTCGTGAACGTGAAAGAGCTCAAAGGCTTGTTGGATGAGCTGAAAATGCCTGTTGCCGCGGTCGGAACGGGACAGGCATACCTTGTGGAAGGTTTGAGCATCACATCGGAAGATCCTTTCATCAGGCGGCGTGCGCTGGACAGGTTGAAGGATCACATCGATTTCGCTTCCATTTTTGGGGCCAAAGTGATCGTTGGACTGATCCGCGGTAAGAGAGAGAAGAGGACTTTCGAAAGGGTATTCCAGCTGTTCATAGAAAGCCTCAACGAACTTGCAGACCACGCGGCGGGAAAAGGGGTTGAACTCGTCATCGAACCGTTGAACAGATACGAAACCGATTTCATCAACACACTGCAGGATGCAAAAGTGGTTCTGCAGAATCTGAAGAGACCCAACGTTGGAATCCTCGCGGACACATTCCACATGAACATCGAAGAGGTGAACTTGGAGGAAAGCATAAGAGATTTTGGCGCGTGGATCAAGCACTTCCATGTCGCAGACAGCAACAGGTGGGCACCCGGTTCGGGGCATCTGAATTTCGATTCCATATTGAAGGCTCTGCACGAAGTCAATTACGAAGGTTACGTCTCGGTCGAGTGCTTACCACTGCCTGGAGGTCAGGAAGAGGCAGCGACTTTGGCCTTTAAGACTTTGCAAAGTGTTTTGAAAAGACTTTGAACTTTCTATGGCCAAATCCAGAGGGGGGTGAGTTTTTATGAGGAAACTGTGCGGCGTGGTGGTGTTGATCATCGCAGCTGTCTTGCTTGCCCAGGCGGGCATCCCGATCAAGGTCACACTCACCATGATGGTGGCTGGAGATCAGAACATGGTTGACTTCTTCCAGTACGAGATCGCTCCGGAGTTCGAAAAACTGTACCCAAACGTGAAGGTCAAGGTCGTCGGTACCGGTCCGGGAGATGCGGGCTCACAGCAGATCATCCAGCAGTTGCAGCTTGAGAAAGATTCCGGAAAGGACAAGTGGGCGATCGATCTGGTCGTGATCCACGAGGCTGGGGCGATCTGGGCGATCGAACGTGGACTCATACGACAGTACACAGACTTTCTGACCACGAGAAGACTGGTGACCATGAAGACCGCAGAAGTCGCACTCGGTGTCAACGTGAACGGGTACGTCATGCCGATGTTCCACAGTCAGACGGCCATCGCTTACAACCCGAGGTTCGTCAAGAACCCACCAAAGAGCTACGCCGAGCTCGTCGAGTGGGTGAAGAAGAATCCGAAGAAGTTCGGTTACAACGGTATCAAAGGTGGTATGTCTGGTGTGTCGTTCGTGTTCGGTTGGGTGTACTGGAAATCCAAGAACCCTGACGTGTTGATGAACGGCCCATTCGACGAGAAGTACATGGAAGACTGGCCACAGATCTACGCCGAACTCAAGGAGTTCAACAAGTACGTAACACTGACGTCGGGAAACGCGGGCACCCTGGATGCGCTCAACCGAGGAGAAATCTGGATGGGTCCGGTTTGGGTAGACATGTTCTACACGTGGATAAGGGAAGGAAGGATGGACCCGAACATCAGGTTGATCCTGCCAGAACCTGGCATGCCCGGCCAGCCCATGTACTTCGCGATACCGACAAAGGCTGCGAATGCAGATTACGCGCTCAAGATGATCGAACTCGTTACGTCCCCCGCCGTGCACGCAAAGTACATCGTCGACAGGTTCAACTGGTATCCAGCCATCGGAATCGAATACGTCTCTCCGTATCTGAGCAAGGAGGTTTTTGACAGACTCTACCGGGACATCAAAGAGGAAGAGCTCCTCAAGTTTGGCAAACGCATGCCCATAGCCGACTACAGAACCAGGATGCTGGAAGCTTACGAAAAATGGGTTGAGAAATGAACCAGGCGAGGCTCCGTGCCTCGCCTTTCTTTTTGGAGGATGAAATCATGAGACGGAGAAAGGAACTCATGGTTGGCTTTCTGTTGATCCTCCCCGCGTTGACTGTCTTGGTTACTCTGTACGTTTATCCACTGGTACTCTCCATTTACATGAGTTTTGTTGCGCAGGGAAGGTTCAGCCTTGCGAACTATCTCAAGGTTTTTGAGATTTACTGGCGTGACATCATCTACAGTGTCGCCATAAGCCTAGTTGCGACCGCTGTCACGTTGGGATTGAGTATCGGTGTGTCTGGTTATCTGCGTTTCAAGAGCTGGAAGTTCCTGGAAATCATGTACAAATTGCCCCTATTCATACCCTTCCTGATCGTGGGACATGCGATGAGAGTGTTTTTGGCACCACACGGAACCCTGAACAACTTGTTGACCAGAATTCTGCGCATTGAAGAACTACCTGGTCTTTCTCGAAGCTGGATTGGCTTGGTCTGGGCGTTCGTCTGGGTTATGACCCCTTACGCTGCGCTCATCGTGCTTGGAGCGTTCAGGAGCTTGGACAACGCTTACATCGAAGCTGCGCGGAATTTGGGAGCATCCAGATGGAAGATCGTGTTCGACGTTTTGATACCCATGTGCAGGCCTTCCATCATGGTGGCGTTCATACTGACCTTCGTGAGAACGATAAGCAGTCTGACGATACCGATCATGGTCGGACCCGCCAGCCCGAACATGATCACGGTGAACATGATGTTCAGGGTGAACTACTTCAACGATTGGGGTACTGCGAACGCTTTAGGTGTGATTTCTTATTTGATCGTCATGGTGTTTGCGATCTACTATCTGAAGTTCATGGCGGCCGAGCGAGGGGGTATCAAAGCGTGACAGGATTCTCGATCCTCAAAATGACTCTGAAAGTTGTATTGATTTTCGTAGTGCTTTTGCTCGTGGTGGGACCACTCGTGGGGATAGTGATCTGGAGTTTCGCAAGAATCTGGTACTGGCCCAGCCCAATTCCGCAGGAATTCACACTGCGTTATTGGGCTGAAGTGTTCAGACAGGGAAGAGTGCTGACTTCCCTGATGCTGAGTCTGAGGATAGCTCTGATAACCGTGGGTCTTTCGATCTCGATTGCGATCCCCGCTGCCTACGCCTTCGCCCGCTACAGATTACCGGCGGAGCGCGTTTTGCTCTTTCTGTTTCTGATGCCTCAAGCTTTTCCTCAGCTTCCTGTTTTCATCAACCTCGCTCGCGTCTTCGGAAAGATCGGACTGAGAGGCAATCCGTGGGGTATCATCATGGCGCACACCATGGCCTCGCTCGTTTTCTCCCTCTGGATAATAACTGCGACGTTCAAGTCCATCCCGCTCGATCTCGAGCAGGCGGCACAGAATCTCGGAGCGAGCAGATTCCGTGTGTTCTGGACGATCACGTTTCCACTGGGAATTCCGGGTATCGTTGCGGGTGCGATACACGTGTTTCTCTGGTCGATGGGTGAATTCAACGCTGCGTTTTTCATCGGTGCTCCCTTCATACAAACGGCACCCGTGCTGATGTACACCGCGAGCGCTGGTTACAACATGCAGATAGCGAGTGTGATCGCCATCGTGCTGATGGTGCCGTCTCTGCTGTTCATGCTCGTCATCGAGAAGTTCCTGAAGGCTGAGTACATAGCTGGGATTGGGGGCTGAAAATATGGAGGTGCTGAGGCTTCAGGGCCTCAGGAAGTATTACGGCAGCGTGAGGGCGTTGGACGACGTGTCTGCGGAGATCGAAGAAGGTGAACTGTTCGCGGTCATCGGGCCGAGCGGTTCAGGAAAAACAACTTTGCTGAGATCCATCGCAGGCTTTGTGCAACTGGATGCTGGGAGGATTTACATAAAGGGTCGCGACGTGACGGACCTACCTCCGGAGAAGAGAAACGTGGCGATGTTTTTTCAAAACTATGCGCTCTGGCCACACATGACCGTTTTCGAAAACGTCGCCTACGGTTTGAAGGTGAGGAAACTCAGCAAGGAAAAGATACGAGAAAAAGTGGAATGGGCGCTGAACTTTCTCGACATAGCGCACCTTGCGGATAGAAAACCCAACCAGCTCTCCGGAGGACAACAGCAGAGAGTGGCACTGGCGAGAGCGATCGTGGTTGAACCGGATCTGCTGTTGCTCGACGAACCGTTGTCGAATCTGGATGCGAAGATCAGAATGAGGATCAGATTCGAACTCAGAGTGATGCTCAAGAAACTCAACATTGCGACGCTGTACGTTACACACGATCAGGAAGAAGCGTTGAGCATAGCCGATAGAATCGCCGTCATGAACAACGGAAAGATCCTGCAGGTTGGAAAGCCCCGCGAAATATACCTCAGGCCAGCGAACTTGTTCGTTGCGGACTTCGTTGGTGTGAACTGTGTCGTCCGCACGAGGCCGCAGCTTGTGGAAAGGATCGGGCTGGACGTTCCCGAAGGAGTGGAAGAGGTGAACGTGGTTATAAGGGCAGAGGAAGCGAGGTTGGCCCGTCCCGGAACGTTGAAGAAAGGAGAGGCAAAGGAACTACTTTTGAACGGTACTGTTGTCGGCAAACTCTACATCGGTGCGAGAACACGTTATGAGATCAGATTGACGGATCTGGAAGAGAACATTTTTGTGAACAGCGATGAAGATTTCGAAGTGGGGGAGTCCGTTCAGATTCTGTTGAAAGAAGGTAGCTATTTCCTTTTCCCGTGACGTTGTGTTGTATCATTGTATCGAAACGAAAGCTCGAGGAGGTCGGACAGTGTGAAAGCAGATATAGGTCTCGTTGGTCTTGCCGTCATGGGGCAGAATCTGGCTCTGAACATCGCTCGAAAAGGTTACAGTGTCGCAGTGTACAACCGGACCGCCGAGAGGACGAAGAAGTTCGTCGAAGACAGGGTGAGGTCTGAAAAGATAATACCCACCTACAACATCGAAGATTTCGTGGATAGCCTTGAAAAGCCGAGGAAAATCGTTCTCATGGTCAAGGCGGGTCAACCTGTGGATGACATGATCGGCGAGCTGTTGCCACATCTGGAACGTGGAGATTTGATCATAGATGGTGGAAATTCACACTACGCTGATACAGACAGAAGGCTGAGGGAGCTCGAGAAGGAAGGCATCCTTTATCTGGGTATGGGTGTTTCGGGTGGTGAGTACGGTGCTTTGCACGGTCCATCCCTCATGCCAGGCGGGACCAGACAGGCGTACCAGCTCGTTGAAAAGATCTTGCTCGACATAGCTGCCAAGACAGAAGATGGCCCATGCTGCACCTACGTAGGAGACGGGTCGGCAGGACATTTCGTGAAGATGGTCCACAACGGCATCGAATACAGCATCATGCAGAGCATCGCGGAAGTTTACGATGTGATGAGAAAGGCTCTCAAACTTTCCAGCGAGCAGATCGGAGAAATATTTGAAGACTGGAACAAGGGGGAACTCTCGTCTTTCCTGATGGAGATTTCATTCAAGATCATGAACTGGAAAGATGAGGAAACCAACAAACCTCTCGTTGAATTGATACTCGACAGAGCCGAGCAGAAAGGAACGGGTAAATGGTCCACGCAAGTTGCTCTCGATCTCGGAGTTCCCGCCTTCTCCATGGCGGCCTCGGTTTTCGCCCGCGTGGTGTCCTATTACAAAGAAGAAAGGCAGAGACTTTCGAAGCGGTACGAATCTGTCCTGAAACCGGATGGAAGCATCGAGGTTGAGGAATTGAGACGGGCCTTGTCGCTCGCTTACTTTCTGTCTTACTCTCAGGGAATCTGGCTCATCCACGAGGCTTCGAAATCGTTCAACTATGGTGTGAATCTGCTCGAAGTTTTGCGCATCTGGAAGGGTGGTTGCATCATCAGGTCGAAGATGCTGGACTTCCTCAAGGGTTTGCTGAAAAATTCTCCGGAGAACGTAACCTTCTTGGACGATGAAGAAGCTCGAAAGTTCGTTGAAGAAAGGCTCCCATCGGCGATCAAGGTCAGCAACTTCGCAAGATCCTGTGGGATAGCCACACCCGCTCTGAGCGCGTGTCTGGATTATCTGTTCAGTTTGATCAGCGAGGATCTGCCAGCAAATTTGATACAGGCGCAGAGAGACTTCTTCGGTGCACACACGTTCCAGCGGATCGACAAGCCAGGAACGTTCCATGTTGAATGGCAACCACTTGAGTGATGTGAAACTCATGGTATAATGTTTATCACAACTAAGGTGTTCGATGTAATCTCAAGGGAGGTGGCATCCGTGAAGTTCAAACTGTTTGTTCTCGTGCTGTGCGCCGTGGTGACGCTGTCGTTCTCAAAAACGATCACGGTCGGGACCAGTGCGGACTTTCCACCTTTCGAGTACATCGAGAACGGTCAGTTCGTCGGATTCGACATGGATCTGATGAGAGAGATCGCGAAAATCGCCGGCTTCGAGTTGAAGTTCGTGGACATGAGTTTCGATTCGCTCATACCTGCACTCCGTGCCGGACAGATCGATGTGGCTGCGGCGGCGATGACGATCACGGATGAAAGAAAACAGGTTGTGGATTTCTCGATACCTTACTGGACTGCGGACCAGAGCGTCGTGGTCAGGGCTGATTCGAACCTGACGATCACCGTGCTGTTCGGCAAGTACAGAATCGGGGTTCAAACAGGTACAACGGGCGATCTCTGGTGCACGGACGAGCTCGTTGGAAAGGGTATCCTGCCGGAGAAGAACCTGAAAAGGTACGACACGTTCATACTGGCGCTGAGCGATCTGTTGAACGGAAACATCGACGCGATAGTACTCGACTCACCCGTTGCGAACAGGTTCGCTGCAACGAAGCCCGTCAAGGTTGTCGGTATCATAGTGACGGGAGAACAATACGGTATCGCGGTGAGGAAAGGGAACAAAGAGCTCCTCGAAGCTATAAACAGAGCGCTACAGCAGATCATCGATTCTGGAAAGATGGCCGAGTTGATCGATAAATACTTCTGAAGATCGTGGGGAGTGTAGAGCATAGAGAAGTTAAAATTGATCGTCGAATCCTTACCGTTCCTGCTTAAAGGAACGCTCGTGACGGTCTGGTTGACCGCACTTTCCCTCTCGCTTGGACTCATCATCGCCGTGCCTGTGAGTTTCTTACAGGTTTACGGCGGACGAGTCAGCAGGTTCATCTGTTCGATCTACGAAAAAACTTTTCGCAGTATACCCTTGCTCGTTCTTCTCATGCTCATCTTCTACGGCCTTCCCGAGATAGGGATCAGGCTCGAACCGTTCCTCGCCTGCGTCCTCGGACTCGCCATAAGGAGTTCAGCGTACCAGTCACAGATCTTCAGAGGTGCGATACTTTCCGTGTCTAAGGGGCAGACGCTCGCAGCTTACTCGCTCGGTATGAGCAGGATGCAAACCTTCTGGCACGTCGTCTTTCCCCAGGCTCTGAGGTTCTCGATCGCTCCCTGGACCAACGAACTCACGGTGGTGCTGAAGGATTCTTCGATGGCCTACGCGCTCGGTGTGGTGGAACTTCTCAGGCAGGGCAGTTACATCGTGGCGAGAACGTACGAACCCATGCTGATCTTTCTGACCTGCGCGGCGATATATCTCATTTTGACAGTTTCCGCCAACAAGATTTTTGCCGCGATTGAAAAGAAACTCACGATCCCCGGTTTCGAGATGAGGGAGGTACTGCACTGACGTGGATGACGTCGTGCTGAAAGTAGAGGATCTGAGAAAACGTTTCGGTTCTCTCGAAGTGCTGAAGGGTGTTTCCTTCGAGGTGAGGAGGGGACAAACTGTAGTCATTCTGGGTCCCAGCGGGACGGGGAAGAGCACCCTGCTCGCCTGCATAAACCGCCTCGTTGAACCCGATTCTGGCAGAGTTTTTCTCGAAGGCGAGGAGATCACATCGAAGAACGCCCAGAAGATGAGGCAGAAGATAGGTTTCGTTTTTCAAGATTTCAACCTGTTCAACCATCTGACCGCGCTCGACAACGTGAGGATCGGCCCCATGAAGGTTCAGAAGCTTTCCAAGGAAGAAGCGACAGAAATCGCGCTCGAACAGCTCAGAAAGGTCGGATTACTGGACAAGGCGAATCATTATCCGTCTCAGCTTTCCGGTGGTCAAAAACAACGTGTCGCTATCGCCAGAGCCCTCGCGATGAGGCCGACGCTCGTACTCTTCGACGAACCCACCTCGGCACTCGATCCTGAGCTCATCGGTGAAGTTTTGTCGGTGATGACAGACCTCGCCAAGGAAGGTATGACGATGGTCGTGGTTACACACGAACTTGGTTTTGCGAGGAGCGTGGCGAACGAGATCATATTCATGGAAGGTGGAGTGATTCTGGAGCGAGGCACACCCGAAGAGTTCTTCACCAACCCTAAGACCGACCGTGCGAGACAGTTTCTCAAGAAACTCAGCGAGCTGTACGGGGAGAAGGCGCGATGAGCTTTTTGCAAATCGTACAGCAAGCTTTGCCGAGATTGCTGAATGGACTTGTAGTTACGTTGTATCTCACCATGTTCGCTGCCGGGGCTGGACTTTTAATCGGCACAGCGTTGTGCGTGGGAAGAGTTTTTGCGAACAGATTTGTGAGCATGCTCTGCGCTGGTTTCATAGAATTGATAAGAGGAACGCCCATGCTCGTTCAGCTCTTCATACTGTACTACGGTCTGCCAGTTTACGGGATAAGACTCTCACCGCTGGTCGCAGCGTTGATAGGCTTCACAATAAACAGTGCGGCGTACCAAGCCGAATACATAAGGGGTGCGGTTCAATCGATCGGAGCGGGACAGATGAGGGCAGCTTACTCCATCGGTATGAGCAAATGGCAGGCTGTGAGGTTGATCATCCTACCACAAGCTTTAAGGCGTGTCATTCCCGCATGGACAAACGAGTTCATTTACCTGCTCAAATACACCTCGATGGCTTACATCATAGGGGCACCCGAAATGATGGCGCAGGCGAAATTCATAGCGAGCAGAAACTTCGAGTTCTTCAAAGTCTATTTGCTCACAGCGCTGATCTACCTCTCCATAGTGTGGCTCAGCGCGTACGTCTTTTCACAGCTCGAGAAAAAATTGAGGATACCTGGAACGATCCTGGGGGAAAGATAGAAAGAAGAGGGGCCCTGACCGGGCCCCTTCTTTCATTCCCTTATGTACCTCGGCGACGAATCGTAGTCTTTTATCTCTCCTCCGAGCACCGTCTGGATGTACTCTACAAGCACACTGTCGAGCCTGAAACCGGTGTCGTAACCGGGCAGGTTCGTGAGCACGGTGTAGCCATCACCGCCACCGGCGAGGTAGTTGTTCGTCACGACCACGTACACCTTGTTGGGGTCTATGGGTTCGCCTTTCACCTTGGCCTCAACGACCTGGCCAGCGACGCTTTTCCACGTCAAACCTCCAACCTGCAAAAAGGCACCCTGTCCTTCCTTCACAGTCGCGGCGTACTCTAAGACTTTCATCAACTGTTCTCCGGTCATCTTCAAGACGTAGAGCGTGTTCCCGAACGGTAAAACTGTCAGGACGTCTCTCACGGTGATGTCACCAGGTCTTATCGAAGCCCTTATTCCTCCACCGTTCATGAGTGCGACGTCGGCGTTGACCTTCCACATCATGGCATCGCAGATCATGTTCGCCAGGTTCGTGCTCTTAGAACGTACGTTCGCACGTTCTCCGTCGAGTAAAACGTGTGTTCTACCGATTACCGTGTTGAGTCGCTCATCACCAAGCTGTCTGAAGTAGTCGAGCACGGTTTTGACGTAGAAATGTTCTTCGTATGGTTTATCGATGAACTCGTAGATGTCCTTACCCTGCTCGTCCTTCCCCTTGTACACTTTCAAGTTAACTGGTATCGCCCTCCAGCTGTGAGAAACGATCTTTCCATTCTCGATCTCGAGATCCAGCCTCCCAACGTATTTACCCCATTCCCAGGCTTGTACAACGATGACACCGTTCACAACCTGCGCCGTTTCGAACCTCGTGTGGCTGTGACCATCCACGATCACGTGGATGCCGTTCACAAGTTGAGCGAGTTGCTTGCTGGTGGTCTTTCCTTCTCCTTCAGGTCCCCATCCAAGGTGCGCCAAAACCACTACGATGTCCACTTTGTCCTTCAATTCTTCGACGAGTCTCTTCGCCGTTTCGACGCAGTTGGCGAACGTTGCACCTTTCAGATGCAGTGGTTCAAGGATCGCAGTTTCCTCAGTGGTTAGACCAATGATGGCCACTTTCACATCTCCAAAATCCTTCACGATGTATGGTTCAGGCTTCACAACGCCTTCCGGATCGTGGAAATTGGCGCTCAGCATCGGGAACTTGGCAAGTTTCATCTGTCGTGCGAGTATTTGTTTGGGTTTGTCGAACTCGTGGTTTCCCAGCACCATCGCATCGAGCCTCATCATGTTGAATGCGACTATGTCCGGTGCGGCATCGAGCATGTCCGACTCGGGAACACCCGTGTTCATGTCCCCAGCGTGCAGGAACAGGACGTGGCCTCCCGCAGATTCTACCTCTTTTCTTACCTCTTCCACAATGGTTGCGATCGCGGCGAATCCTCCGATGTTTGGATTGTTCGTTTCGTTCCATGGCCACGCACGACCGTGCGTATCGTTGATGTGCAGGATCGTCAGTCTCGCAGCAAACAGAGCGACGACGCAGATCAACAGCAGGAAGATCACGAACCTTCTCACCTTGAGTCACCCCCTCGTGAAAAGATTGTATCGCACCACACGATGAAAACAAAATGAATCGGATAACGATCCTGACTTTTCAACTGATGATCTTCAACAGTTCCTCGTCCACCAAGTTACCATCTTTGAAGATGGTTCTTCCATCCACGACGATCGTGGAGTTCAGGCACACACCGTCGCAGTGCGAAGGTGCCCGATCGGGCTCTGTTCGATCAGGAACGAGGTCCTCGCTCGTGTAACCTATGCCCCATTCACTGCAGCCCCAGACGCGTTCGTCCTCCAGAATGTTCCCACTCAGCACGGCTCCGGGGTTCAAACCGAGTGAGATGTGTGCGAGTTTGAACATGCCTTCGTGTCCGAAAGACCTCAACCAGGATTCGAAACGCCGAGCTTCCTTGCCGCCCGTTATCTCGACGATTCTACCTGCCCTGATTGTCAGGGCTACGGGTTCTCTCAGTACTCCCACGGGTGGGACGATCGAGCCGTCGAACACTATTGTGCCGTCGATTGAATTTTCGATCGGGGTCCAGCTCATCTGACCGGGCAGCATGTGGATACCTGGTTTACTGGCGTCCCCATGATCGCTGATGATCGGCCGTTCAGGATGGTTCCTGAACGTAACATCAGTTCCAGATGGGTTCTGTATCCGAACTTCTCGGGCTTCCTTCAAAATTTTGGACAGGGTCTTCATGAACCTGCCCAGTTTTTCGAGGTCTATGTCCAGTGTCCGAACGAACATCGCTTCGTCCATTCCGACCAAGCACATGTACCTCAAATTCTGGTTCTTGATCGCGGTTTCGAAGGCCGAAGAATACAGCAACCATCGCTCGTTGAACTCGATCCAGACATCGGCGTTCTGGAGCGCTGCACTCAGGGATCTCAAAGGTAGTTCAGGATCCGCGGCCTTGCCCACTCCCTTCGGGGCTGCTACACACAGCAAGAGCGGCTTTGCACCGGCTCTAACAACCTCACCCGCGACCGCTTCTATCACTGCAAAATGTGAAAGTGTATCGTAACTGATCACGACTTCTTCATCGCTTTTCACCCTCAGTATCTCACGAACCAATTTTGTTGCGGGCCTGGACAGGTCGAACCTCATCTGCCTTCCTCCTTCTTCAAAAGTACGGCGTCGAAGTCGAAACCGAAATGTCTGGGCCCAAAAACCTCTATTGCCCTCTGACTCCGCCACAATTCACTGGCCGCCACACCGAGTACGAACACATGTTCTTTTTTCTTCAGGTGTGGGTTCAGAACGGGTGAACCATCTTCAGCCCTCAGCACGATGATGAGGTCTGGACATGTCAGACACACCTGTCCGTCCAACCACGCGATCAGATTTTCATTCTTAAACCAGATCCTGAATTTTCTGCCCGCAAAGTTGCCAACGCCTGTGAAAAACATGTCACCGTACGTGAAACCAGCTTTATCTTCCCATACGGCATCGGAGTCTGCCACTCCTTCGAAGAGAATCTTTGCATCGAGTACTCCTGCGATGGCTTTTACGGGGTCCTCCCCTTTCTGCAAAGCCTCCTGCCTCGCCCTTCCAACCTGCCAGGCGAGACTCACCGTACCCTTCACGATACTTTTTCTCACGACAGAACCTTTCAATGGATGAGAAGTCACGCCCACCTTGCCACCGCTGACCACGGCGATGGCTCGGGTGATCTCCTCAGCCTGTTCGTCACAACAGACTTCATCCACTATCACCTTGTCACCGAGATAGTTGCAGATTGTGAAGGGTGTCATGGGAATTTCGAGCAGGTAGAAACTCGTGTGCTGAACCTCGGGAACCGCTCTTCCAACAGGATCCGCATCGAGGACTGGGACGTTCAAACGCGCGGCGACTTCGAAAGCAGCCGCTGTGTTTCCCCCACCGAGCTCGGTTGGGAAAACGGCACTGAATTTCTTTTCCATGTAGCGTTCCAGAAGCTTAAAGGATTCCAGCACTGGTGATCCTACTCTTCTTTGCGTTTCGTTCACATCCCGTGGAGAAACAGATCCGACGAAATACGGACACGCAACCAGATCATCGTCGCTGAGTTCATCGACTGACATCAGAATTATTCTGTCTCTCACAGCACTTCTCACAGTTTCGAGGCCCCTTTGTAGATCTCCTCCTCCACCGGTTCCTAAGATCGCACAGCCAAAAAGGATCGTTTCGACATCGTTCAAGGTCAGTTCGACCATGAATTTACCTCCTTCCATCTGATGCACGATACGAACCTTTCTGGTGAAACTTCGATAAGGCTCATATCGTAATCCTCACAGTCCCGAGTGGCATGAACGCATCTGTTTTTGAAATTGCAACCAGTACCGGTGTATCCGTCAGATTCTTTCAGAGTGACAGGTTTTCTCATTTCAACGTTCGGGTCTGGATAGAATACAGATTCCATGAGGAGTTTTGTGTAGGGATGCATGGGGTGGTCCATGACTTCTTCCGTTGGGCCGATTTCAACCAGTTTTCCCAGATACATGACCAGGACCCTTTCTGCAATGTTTCGCACCACTCCCAGATCGTGACTGACGAATATGTAACTCAGGTGCAAATTCTGCCGCAACTCGTTTAAAAGCCTCAGGATCTGCGCCTGTACCGAGACATCCAGAGAAGAAGTGGGTTCGTCCAGGAGGAGGATCTTCGGTTGCACGGAGAGTGCCCTGGCTATAGCCACCCTCTGGCATTGACCGCCACTGAGTTCTCCGGGGTACCTCTCTGAAAGTTTGGGATCCAGCCCTACCTTTTGGAGAAGATCGTTGACAAGATCAATCAGCTGCGATCTGCGCATTCTCCGCTGTGCAAGTACGGGTTCGACGACGATGTCAAAAACCTTGAGTCGTGGGTTCAGAGATGTGACAGGATCTTGAAAGACCATCTGAATCTTCTTTGCAACTTTTTCTCTGTATTCTCTCCCTTTGAGGAGTGTGACAGGTTGACCATCTATGAAGACTTGTCCGCTGGTTGGCTTGACCAGACCGTTGATACACCGAATCAGCGTGCTTTTGCCGCTGCCCGATTCTCCCACGATGGCGATACTCTGACCATCCTGCACCGAAAAGGTCACATCATCAACCGCTCTGACAAGAATCTTTTTGCCCCACAGACCTTTTCCTCGAAGCACGAAGTATTTCTTGAGGTTCCTCACCTCAACCACGTTGTCCCCTCCAAAGGTGACAGGAAACGAAATGGTTCGGTTCTGCTTCCACCAGGTTGGGTGTCGAGATGCTGCACTCATCGAACGCATGACCACATCTCTCCCGGAAAGCACATTCGCTGGAGATTTCAGTGAGCGATGGTAAAGAACCAGGAATAGGCTCGGGAAGTTTTTTTCGCCGAGGATCCAGCACGCAATTCAGCAGACCAACCGTGTATGGATGCAGTGGATTCGTGAACAGTAACCTCTTCGGTGCAATTTCAACAACACTTCCCGCGTACATCACCACGATCCTATCGGCAAGCTGAGCAACGATACCGAGATCGTGCGTGATGAAGAGAACTGAGAATTTCTTCGCCCGCTGCAATTCCCAGAGCAGATAGAGAATCTGCCGCTGGACAGTGACATCGAGTGCCGTGGTCGGTTCATCTGCTATGAGTAGGCTCGGCTCGCAAGCCAGTGCCATGGCTATCATGATGCGCTGTCTCATCCCTCCAGAAAGTTCGTGTGGATAGGCTCGAAGCACCCTGTCCACATCGAAGAGCTGAACCTGCTTGAGCAGTTCGGGAATTCTCTCCTTTGCCTCGCTTCTGGTCATATTCCATCTGCTCATCAGAACGTCGAGAAGTTGTTGTTCAACAGTGTACAGTGGATTCAATGAAGACGAAGGATCCTGGAAGACAACCGCCACTTCCTTGCCACGTATCCTTCTGACGGTCTCTCGATCGATTTTCATCCCCTTGAAGAAGATCCCACCACTGTATACAGCATTTTCCGGTAGAAGTCCTATGATCGAGAGGCCTGTCACCGTTTTACCACAGCCAGTTTCGCCGACGAGAGCGACGATCTCGCCATCCTGGATGGTCAGAGACACGTTCCTCAACGCCCTGACCTTTCCGTGAAGCGTTTTGAAACTCAAAGAATAGTTTTCAAACCTGACCAGCTCTTTCAAACCAACATTCTCCTCCTTAGCCTTGGGTCTATCATTTCTCTGAGTACGTCACCAAGCAGGTTGAAGGACACGACGAGCAACAGTACGAACAATCCTGGAAACGTGGGAACCCACCAGTAGTTCAAAAAGTAAGCCTTTCCCTCGCTGATCATCAATCCCCAATCAGCTTTCGGGGGCTGAACACCGAGACCAAGGAACGATAGTGCTGCCGCTTCGAGTATCGCGCTACCCATGTCCATCGTGCACTGAACTGCGAGTGGAGCGATACAGCCTGGCAGTATATGCCTGAACATGATCTTTGCGCTGGAGACACCCGCAGCTTTGGCGGCTTCTACGTACGCAAAAGTCTTTATAGACAGTGCCTGAGATCTCACCAAGCGGGCGTACCAGGGCCACCACGTCACCACCAATGCAAGTATGGCGTTGAACAAACCCTTACCGAGTGTGGAGGCAATCAGGAGCGCCAGTAAGAGCGGTGGAAAGGAGAGAAAAATATCGGTGAAACGCATCAGAATGTTGTCGACAAATCCTCCAAAGTAAGCCGAGATCAGACCAATGGGGACACCTATCAAAGCTGAAAGGAACACGACCAGGACTGCTGTCACGAGTGACGTCCTTGAGCCATACATTACGCGACTCAGAATGTCTCGACCCATGTGGTCGGTACCGAAAGGGTGTCTCAAACTCGGTGGTTGCAGACGTTCAGCCATGTTCGGTTCACCGAGTGCCTGCTCCTTGTAAGGAACTATCCACGGAGCTGTCAGAGCCATCGCGACGAAAATCAGAACGATCAGGAGACTGAATCTGGCGAACGCATTTTTAAACGCAAGCTTCAGAAGCTTCAGACTCAAAAATTATACCCCCTCAGAACCTTATCCTAGGATCGATCTTCGCCTGAATCACGTCAACGAGGAAATTGATGAAGACATAGCACACCGAGGTGACGATCGTTACACCGACGATCGCCGGATAATCCATACTCAAAATGGCATTCGCTGCGTACCGTCCCAAACCGGGCCAGTTGAATATCAGCTCCACGAGGAAAGCTCCCACGAGTGTGTACGCAAAAGAGAGCGCAACCGTAACCATCGCAGGGGCTATCGCATTTTTCAGAGCGTATCTAAAATATATTTTTCTTTCTGGAATGGCATAGGCGAACGCAGTTCTTATGTAATTCTCTTGCATGACTTCGACCATCATGGATCGCACCTGCCTGGTGATCAGACCGATTGGATACGCTGCGAGTGTTATCGCCGGGAGCATGAGATGCTTGATCACATCGAGGAAAGCAGTGTAGTTTCCGGCGAGTAAGGTGTCGATCAAATAGAATCCCGTTCTCTCATGGAAAGGATGGAGCAACGAAACGAACGTATCGATCCTGTCCGACAACGGCAGAACACCGAGCCATTTGAAGAACAGAAGTTGAAGGATCATTCCGTACCAGAAGCTCGGCAGAGACACTCCGACGACGGCGAACAGCCTGCTCAGATTGTCGAACCATTTGTTTCTCTTCACCGCGGCGAAAACGCCGAACGGTATACCGAGTGCGACAGCAAGGAATTCCGCGACGAGGAGAAGTTCGAAAGTCGCGGTCAAAGCGGTTTTTATGTCCTGAATCACGGGATTGTGCGTTCTTATAGATATTCCGAAATCGAAGCGCAGAAGATCTCTCAAAAAGTATCCAAACCTGACCAGTAGAGGCTTGTCGAGTTTGAGCTTTTCCCTCGCCATCTGAATGGCGCTGTGGGTAGCCTTGGGACCAACCCACAGCGCCGCTGGATCGGAAGGCACCACGTTCGAAACTATGAAGACCACGAATATTACACCCAGCACGACGAAGATCGACCAAACCAGCCTCGAGACAATGTAGCGTGCGAGATTCACGTCACCCTGACCTCACAACGCATTTTCAAGATCGTAGAAGAACACGACATTCGGGTAAGCTGGGTTCGGCGTGAATCCCTTCACCGACTTGTGAACAACGTAAACATCGTTGATCTGATACAGCGGAACCGCAGGAAGGTCTCTGCGAAGGATCGTTTCGACCATCCTGTAGAGTTGTTCGGCACGTTTCGGATCGGTGCCTTCCAGAGCAACGGCTTCGTCCATGAGTTTGTCGACTTCCTCGTTGTAGTAATAAGACAAGTTGAACAGTATTTCTTGTTCTGTATGGAACATACTGAAGAGAAAATCGTAGGGTGTCATGACCGTTGGCCACCAGTACATGATGAACATGTCCTGCGCTTTCGCTGGATCGCTCCTCGCCCAGGCCCATTGTTGTTCCCAGTTCATCGGGCGCAATTCAACCTCGATGCCCAGCTTTTTCAGGCTTGACCAGATCAGCTCCGACGCCTTCTTTTCCCCCTCATCAGACTGCAGATAGGTCAGCACCAGTTTCACGCTCTTGGGATCTATGCCTGACTCTTCGAGAAGTTCTCTCGCCTTGTCCAGATCCTGGGACAGAGCGGGTAAATGGCTCGCGTAACCGAACATTCCTTTGGGTATGATACCCGCAGGCTGAAGGCCATAACCCAGCAGGACGTGATTGATGATCTCTTCATAAGGAATCGCGTAGGCGATGGCAGCTCTGAATTTCGGGTTGCTCAGAGGCGGTTTCTTCGTGTTGAAGAACAGATACAGCACCTGAAAGCTCGGTTTTTGAGCAATATAAACGTTCGGGTTGTTCTCGAGTTTCTTCAGATCGTCGTATATGAGGTTTCGCGTGATGTGAATTTTTCCGGCAGTGACCATTTGCATCCTGAGGGAAGGATCGGGGACTATTTGGATGACTGCTATATCGAATTTCTTGTCGGTCCAGCCCTGCCAGTAGGCATCGAATTTTCTCAAAACTACCTGCGTCTTGGGATCGTACTTGCTTATCGTGTACGGACCGGTCCCCGCGTCGTTACCTGCGTTGAACCAGTTTGCGATGGCCTCATCGTCTCCCAACTCAGCCACTTTTGGACTGAATATGAAAGCCCCGTAGCCAGCCGAAGCCACGAGCGGGATGTTAGCGGGATATTTCAGCTTGAAAACGACCGTGTACGGATCGGGAGTCTCAATTTCCGCAACACTGTCCCAGATGTAAGCAGGTCCACCCGCAAGCCTGATAGTTCTTTCAACGGAAAATTTCACAGCCTGTGATGTGAGCTCGGTGCCATCATGAAACTTGACACCCTTCCTGAGTTTGAACGTCCACACAGTACCGTTCTCGTTGGAAGACCATTCTGTGGCGAGCAGCGGAAGGAGCTTGCCGTCAACGTAGCGCGTCAGGGTTTCGTAAACGTTGTTCAGTACGATTATGGAATTGGAAAACTCGGTGCTGGGATCCAGCGTGATCATTTCCGAACCGTAGGCGTAAACGACCATGGTCTGTTTTTGACCGAGGGCAACCGCGAGTGTCATCACGACGAGGCAAAAAGCGAGGAACCTTCTCATGTTGCCACCCCCTGCGTTCTGTTTGACCACATTATACTGCGGGATTTTTTGACTTTTCAACGTCTTTTCTGCAAAAAATATTCGCAGTCACCACTCACGGGACAGACCTCGCACTTCGGCTTTATCGGGAGACAGATACGCCTTCCAAACTCGACCATCGAACCGTTCAGTGGTCCCCACAGATCCTTCGGAACGATTTTCATGAGCTGTTGCTCTGTTTCTTCCGGTTTCTTGCTTTTCACAAGGCCCAACCGGTTCGAGATCCTGTGCACGTGTGTGTCCACGGCTATCGCTGGCTGGTTGAAAGCATGGTACAGAACTATGTTCGCAGTTTTTCTTCCAACACCCGGAAGCTGAAGCAACTCCTCCAGGTTGTCCGGTACCTTGCCACCGAATCTCTCAACGATGGTTCTCGCCACCCGTACGATCCTTTCGGCTTTCTGTCTGTACATACCGCTCTCTCTGATGAGCTCGTAAAGGTCCTCTGGATCAGCTTCTGCGAGTTCGTACGCGTCTGAGTAACGCGCGAAGAGTTTCGCACATGCCTTTTCCGTGTTTTCATCCCTGGTACGCTGGCTGAGAATAGTGCAGATGAGGATCCTGAAAGGATCAGAGGAAAACTTTTCACGCGGGAACAGGTTCACTATTGTGCTGACGATCTTTTCGACCCGGCTCACGGAGACTTTCACCTCGTTCGATATTGTACAATCAAAGCGTGGAGGTGATCGGAAGTGGAGAGAGTCAAGAAATTCATCGAAGCGCTGGAAAAAGAGGGGATAGATGCCGCGCTCGTATGCAACGTCGAGTATTCTTCGCGACCAACCACGATGTATCTGTCCGGCTTCACCGGCTCTCTGAGCTTTCTCGTGATCACGAAAGAGAATCAGTTTATAATCACCGACTCGCGGTATTTTGAACAGGCGAAGCAACAAACGTCCTTCACGCTGATCGAACATCGTGGTCTGAACGTGTACGACACCATCACTAACGTGCTCCAAACGGTGAAACCACAAACGATAGGTCTCGAGTTCTCACGAGTCAGTCATGAGATGTACATCAAACTCACTGAGAGATACCCGGCGGTTTATAAACCCATCGACCACATTGTAGAGCGGATGCGCATGGTGAAAGAACCGCAGGAAATAGAGAACATAAAGAGAGCGATTCATATCAGTGAGGAGGCACTCATACAAACTCTGCCGCTGGTGAAAGACGGTGTTACTGAGAAAGACATCGCGGCTGAGCTCGAATACAGAATGAAGAAACTCGGTGCCGATGGAATCGCTTTCGAAACCATCGTGATCTCAGGTCCCAGAACGGCGCTGCCACACGGCAGGGCTTCGGACAGAAGGATAAGGATGAACGAACCTATCCTTTTCGACTTCGGAGCGAAATACAACGGATACTGTGCCGACATCACGAGAACGTTCTATCTTGGAAAACCCGACGAGGAATTCCTGAAAATCTACAACACAGTACTCGAAGCTCAAACCCTGGCGCTGGAAAAAGGTAATGGAAGGATGAGTGGGAAAGAGCTGGATTCCATCGCACGCGCTCACATAGTTAACAAGGGCTTCGGTGAGTGTTTCGGCCATGGACTGGGACACGGTCTGGGCTTGGAGGTTCACGAAGCCCCGAGGGTGAATCAGAGCAACGAATCCATCTTGCCAGTCGGTGCGGTAGTCACGATCGAACCTGGAATCTACATCGAAGGCAAATTCGGTGTTAGAATAGAAGAGGATGTCGTGATTCGTGAAGACTGCTTAGAGAGACTCACTCATCTCGAGAGAAAACTCCAGGTTCTATGAGTGGAGGTGAAAGTATTGATAGAAGTTGGTGATCTGAGAAAAGGTATGGTCATCATGTACGAGAATGAACCTTACAGAGTCATCGATGTGAACAAGCATCACATGGCGATGGGACGTGGGCTTGTCAGAACCAAGTTGAAGAACGTCAAGACCGGGCTCGTCAGGGATGTGACGTTCAGTAGCGGTGACAGGGTCCCGGAGGCGGACCTGACGTTCAGGAAGGCGCAGTATTTGTACAGCGATGGCGACCATTACTATTTCATGGCGCTCGACGATTACGAACAGATAGCGTTCAGCGAGGAAGAAATCGGCGATGCGAAGTGGTACCTGACAGAAAATCTCGAAGTCGATCTGCTGATGCTCGAGAACAACCCGATAGGTATTCAGCTCCCGAACGTGGTGGTACTCCGCGTCGTGGAGACGGAGCCCAGCTTCAAGGGAGACACGGTCTCCGGCGGTGGGAAACCGGCAGTTTTGGAAACCGGACTGAGGATCACCGTACCGTTTTTCGTGGAGGCTGGAGAACTCGTCAAAGTCGACACGAGAACCGGTGAATACATAGAGAGGGCTTAAAGGAGGTGAGGGCATGGATAAGGGTTTCGGAACGATAGACATATCTGACAACGCGATAAGGGAGATCGCCTTCAGGAGTGCTTGTTCCGTACTGGAATTCTCTGACGAGAAGAAGCAAAAGAAACTCAAAAAGTCGATTGACATCGAAAGGACTCCCGAAGACAACATCATAGTTTCAATGAAGATCTCGGTACCGTTCGGGAAACCTTTCACCGAAATCGCCCGGAAACTGATGGAACAGGTGAAGTTTGACATCGAACGGATGACAGACCTGCAGGTAACTTCGGTCAATGTGACCATAGAAGATGTGGAAGAAACCAGTTTGGTGAAGGAAGAGGAGGAAGAGACCAAGGAGTGAGACAAGAATGTCGCGCCGCAGCAGGATGAGGGAGTTAGTCTTCAAAGTGATATTCCAGAACGAGTTTCGAAACGATCTCATCGAAACTGTCCTTGAAGAAGTTCTCGCAAAAGAAAAATCGGATTCGATCCGTAGAGACGTCGAAAGATATGTCAAAGGTATATACGAACGCCTGAACGTCATAGATGAAAAGATATCTTCGTGTTTGGAGAACTGGACCTTTGATCGTCTCTCGTGCGTGGACAGGTCCGTGTTGCGATTGGGAACTTACGAACTACTCTACGAACCAGATGTACCTGTACAGGTGACTTTAGACGAAGCTATAGAGCTCGCCAAAAAGTACGGCACTGAAAACAGCGGCAGGTTTGTCAACGGCGTTCTTGACAGAATAGCCAAGCAGTACGTTTCAGAAGAAAAGTGGCGCTTGTAAGGGGGAATACTCATGACGCTCTCGAACACCGTTCAGTTGAAGCCTGTCATTGAGATAGCCAACAAACTCTCGATTCCTATGGAACATCTGAAGCTTTACGGGCACTACATCGCGAAGGTGTCTCACAGGTTACTTTCAGAACTGCGGCCCAAAGGTAAGTTGATCGTGGTCACCGCCATCACACCGACTCCCGCGGGTGAGGGAAAAACAACGACGAGCATAGGACTGTCGATGGCTCTGAACAGACTCGGTTTCACCTCCATCGTGACGTTGAGAGAACCCTCCCTCGGGCCGGTGTTCGGCATAAAGGGCGGGGCAACCGGTGGCGGCAAATCTCAAGTGCTGCCGATGGAAGACATAAACCTCCATTTCACAGGTGACATACACGCAGTCTCGAGTGCTCACAATCTGATCTCTGCGATGATCGATGCACACGTCAGGTTCGGAAACGAACTGGACATAGATGTGACTAAGATCACGTGGCCGAGGACCGTGGACATGAACGACCGTGCGCTGAGAGAGATCGTGGTGGGGTTGGGAGGCCACGCGAACGGTTATCCGAGACAGGACAGGTTCGTCATCACGGCTGCTTCGGAGATCATGGCCATTCTGTGTCTTGCGAAGGATTTGCAGGATCTGAAGAAGCGTGTTGGAGAGATCGTGGTGGGCTGGACGAGAACCAACAAACCCGTGAAGGTTTCGGACCTGCAGGTTCAAGGTTCTGTCGCGGTTCTGCTGAAGGATGCCATCAATCCGAACCTCGTTCAAACCAGTGAGAACACGCCCGCGTTCGTTCACGGTGGACCGTTCGCCAACATCGCCCACGGTACCAATTCCATCATCGCTACGAAAATGGCGCTCGGTCTGAGCGATTTCGTCGTGACCGAGACTGGCTTTGGCTCCGATCTCGGTGCGGAGAAGTTTCTGGATTTCGTCGCGCCGACAGCGGGTCTGAGACCGTCAGCTGTTGTTATCGTCGCCACCGTCAGGGCGTTGAAGTTCCACGGAGGAATGAATCTCAAGGATCTGAGCAAACCGAGCGTTGAGGCATTACAAAGAGGTGTGGAAAATTTGAAAATTCACATCGAGAACATGAAGAAGTACAGAGTGCCCGTGGTTGTCGCAATAAACAGGTTCGATACCGATACCGAGGAAGAGCTGCGCTTTTTGCAGGACTTCGTTGAAGGTATGGATGTTCCGGTGGCGGTCAACGAAGCATTTGCGAAGGGTTCAGAAGGAGCCGTGGAACTTGCGGAAAAGGTCGTGCGGGTTGCAGACGATTCGAGATACGAGCCCCTGCTGAAGGGATCCGAACCCGTGCGTGAGAAGATAGAAATACTCGCGCGAGAGATCTACAGGGCGAAGAACGTTGTTTTCACGAAGGAGGCAGAAGCTTCGCTCGAGAGGCTCGAAAAGAACGGTTATGGGAATTTACCTCTGATAGTGGCAAAAACCCAGTATTCCATATCAGACGATCCTGACAAACTCGGTGCCCCGAAGGATTACACGTTCACCGTGAGGGACTTTCTGCTTTCGGCGGGCGCAGGATTCGTCGTGGCGGTGGCTGGAGACATCATGCTGATGCCGGGCCTTGGAAAGAAGCCGAACGCTGTGAACATCGACATCGATGAGAACGGTAACATCGTTGGGCTGTTCTGAGGTGGTGAAAGCTTGTACATCGACTGTAAAAGTATAGCGAGGACCATAGACGAAGAAACGCTGTCTTTGACGAGCAAGAACCGTGCGCGATTGGTGAGTCTGGCGATAGAACCCGACGAAGGAACGATCTCGTATCTCAAAAGCCAGCAGAAGAAAGCGAAAAGTTTGAACATCGATCACGAGACGTTCGTGCTGGAAGACGTCGCAGCTTTGAGGCAGAAGCTTCTGGAACTTTCGAAAGATGAAACGGTGCACGGCATCTTCGTTGCACACCCACTGCCAAAAGGAATCGATGAATTCGAGATCGCATCGCTCATAGATCCCAACAAGGACGTCGAGGGGAGGAACCCCGTAAACCTTGGAAAGCTCATGTACGGCGAAGAGAGTTTCGCGCCTTGTACGGCCGCAGCGGTTGTCGAGATCCTGAGCAGGAACATGGACCTACAAGGAAGGAACGTCGTGATAATAGGCAGGAGCAACACTGTGGGTTTACCGCTGAGTATAATGCTGCTGAGGCGTGACAGGAGTGCCACGGTCACCGTGTGCCACACGAAAACGAGGAATCTGGAAGAGAAGACGCTCCAGGCGGACGTGATCGTCGTGGCAGTCGGAAAGGCAGCCTTCTTGAAACCTGAGGTGGTGAAGGATGGTGCTTTCGTCATCGATGTTGGTATCAACGTTGTGGGGGACAAGGTTGTGGGGGATGTTGATCCAGAGGTTGAGAAGAAAGCGATCGTCACACCGGTACCTGGTGGTGTAGGTGTTGTGACCACCGCGATACTGATGAACCGGGTTGCCCGAACAGCATCGAGAGGTGGTCAGGCTTGAGGCTTCTGAGCGGTGTCAGACCCACCGGAAAACCTCACATCGGTAACTACGTCGGTGCCCTGAGAAATTGGAAACTGCTTCAGGATGAAGGTCACGAGTGTTTCTTCTTCGTTGCGGACTGGCACGCGCTGACCACGGCCTACGATGACACGAAGCAGCTCCAGCAGCACACGATCGAAGTCATGAGAGCGTTTTTGGCGTGCGGTCTGGATCCACAAAAATCAGTTCTCTTCGTTCAATCCGGGGTCAAAGAGCACGCCGAACTGGCTCTACTGTTTTCGATGATCGTTCCTTTGCCATGGTTGGAGAGAGTTCCAACGTACAAAGAGATGAAGCAGCAGCTTGCCGAGAAGGACCTTTCGAACACCGGTTTTCTCCTCTATCCCGTGCTCCAGGCGGCCGACATACTGATCTACATGGCCGAAGGCGTGCCCGTCGGGGAAGATCAAGTGTACCACATCGAGCTGACGAGAGAGATCGCCAGAAGGTTCAATTACTTCTACGGTCCAACCTTTCCAGAACCACAAGCGGTGTTGTCGATCGTGCCGAAACTTCCTGGAACAGACGGTCGAAAGATGAGCAAGAGTTACGGCAACATAATACCTTTGGAGAACACTGCCAAAGAGCTCGAAAAGAGCATTTTACCGATGGTGACCGATCCGGCGAGGAAACGCAGAACCGATCCGGGCGATCCGAACAAATGCCCCGTCTGGGATTACCACAGGGCGTTCGGAATAAGTGAAGAGGAGAAGCAATGGGTGTTCGATGGATGCACGACTGCGAAGATCGGATGCATCGACTGTAAGAAGTTGCTTCTGAAAAACATGTTGAGAGAATTAGAACCCATATGGGAAAGGTACTCGAAAGTAGATGCACGCTTCGCCATGGACGTGATCGTGGAGGGAAACCGCAAAGCGAAGAGCACCGCACAGCGCACGATGGAACTGGTCAGGAGTAGAATGAATCTACTCTTTTGAGGTGATCGCTTGGAGTTAATATTCAGATTACCTCAGTTCGAAGGTCCACTCGATCTGCTGTTGCACCTGGTCAAGAAGCGCAAGATAAATGTGCGACAGATCCCAATATCTCAGCTCGCGGATGAGTTCATCGAGTACGTTGAAAGAATGAAGAAACTCGATCTGCAGATAGCCTCGGACTTCTTCGTCATGGCTTCACAGCTGATGGAAATCAAATCGAGATACCTGTTACCCTCCCTCTCGGAGAGAGAAAGGCAGCAGTTGAAGACGATGGAAGAAGACATCTACAGACGGATCGAAATGTACGAGCAAGTCAAACAGCTCGCAGATCGGATTGAAAAGAACGCTGACAAGTTTCTGTCCCGCAGGATCGTGCGTGTGACACCGGTGCCGTACGTCCAGCAGGAGAAACTAATGAACATACTCAAAGCACTGTTACAAGAGCTGAACATAAGAGCTTCGGCGCTCAGGATCAAAAGGCTTCCCATCACGGTCGATCAGGAGATGAGCGAGATATTGAAACTGTTGAACGATGGGAACGAGCTGGACATCTACGAACTTTTGAAAGATGCCGGCAGCAAATACGAGCTGATCGTTCGCTTCCTTGCGATCCTGGAACTCGTACATTTGAGAAGAGCCGAACTGGTGAATCAGGATGGTATTTTTCTGCTGAGGAGGTACGAGCCGATTGAACCTCAGGGCGGCGGTTGAAGCGTTGCTCTTTGCGAGCCGTGGGATGACTCTGAAGAGGCTTTCAAGGTTGCTGGAAGTGAATGAAGAGGAACTCCTGCAAATCGTTGAAGAGATCGAGAAGGACTATCTCAGGGAAGAACACGGTGTAGAACTCAAAAAGCTCGGTGACGTTTACAGGTTCTACACCAAACCCGAGTACGCCCAGCTCGTCGTGAAAGCCACGAGTTTGAGGACCGTTAAACTCACCTCGAGTCAGTTGGAGATCGTCGCGGCGATCCTCCTCAACGGTCCTTTGACGTTGGCGGCACTCAACGAGATCAGGGGCAAAGAATCGTCGCACCTGGTGAGAGCTCTACACAAAGCGGGAGTCATAACACGGAAGAAGAAGGGCGGGAAATATGTTTACGATCTGAGCAAATCCTTCCGGGAAACGGTGGCGGTGGAGAACGTGCTCGGCCAGGAGGCCGAGCACAGCGTTACACCTTCGTCTTAACTTTGGGTTTTTCGAACCTGCAAACTCCTCTTGGGCAGCTCGTGGCACCTATGTGGGCAAGAAAGTCTTCTCTGAAGTTGTCCACTATCGAGAGCAACGGGACGTTTATGCTCTGACCAAGACCACACAGCGAGGCTTCCTGGGTGACGATGGCGATCTGTCTGAGCGTATCGAGATCCTCCTTCTTTCCCTGACCTTTGCTCATTCTCCTCAGGATCTCCACAGCGAGCCTTGTACCTTCGCGGCACGGTGTGCATTTACCGCAAGATTCGTGTTCGAAGAACTCCATCGTGTTGAGGGCAACATCGACAGGGCACACGTCTTCATCCATGGCGAGTATCACTCCAGAACCGATGGATACACCGTGATCTCTGAAAGAATCGTAATCGATTGGAACATCGAGCTTATCGATACCTATGAAGGTGCCGGCTGTCCCACCAGTCTGAACCATGTACAGCTGCTTTCCACCGGCGAGTCCTCCGCCGAACTTGTATATCAGCTCTCTGACGGTTACGCCCATCGGCACCTCGACGATACCTCTTCTCACGACGTTGCCAACGAGGGAGAAGACCTTCGTGCCGGGTGAACCTTTTGTACCGAACTGTTTGAACCAGTTCGCACCGTTCAGGATTATCTGCGGTACGTTCGCGAAGGTTTCCACGTTGTTTATCACGGTTGGCTTGCCGAACAGGCCATGGGTTGGTGGGTAAGGTGGTTTGAGCCTTGGCCTGCCGGATTTACCTTCGATGGACTCCAGCAACGCGGTCTCCTCACCACAGACGTAGGCACCTGCGCCGAGCCTGACGGTGAGATCGAACGAGAAATTGCTGCCGAGAATGTTCTTTCCCAGAAAACCGTACTCGTACGCATCCTTGATCGCTTTCTGTACGTTCTCCACCGAACCGTAGTACTCTCCTCTTATGTAGATGTAACCTTTGTTCGCACCCACCGCGTAACCACAGATCACCATCGCCTCTATGACCGAATGGGGATCTCCTTCCATGATCAACCTGTCTTTGAACGTACCAGGTTCACCTTCGTCGGCGTTGCACACCACGTATTTCTGATCAGCCTTCGCCTTCGCTGTGAACTCCCACTTCAAACCTGTTGGAAAGCCTGCACCACCTCTACCCCTCAAGCCGGATTCCTTTATCGTTTGAATGACCTGCTCTGGTGTCATTTCAAACAGAGCCTTGTGGAGTGCGAAGTAACCATCTCTCGCGATGTACTGATCTATACTCCTTGGATCTATCACTCCGACGTTTCTCAAAACGATGCGCACTTCTTCTGTGACTTTCTCCCTCTCGACGATGAGTTTCAAACGCTCTCTCGGAATTTCGAGAGACAGCACGGGCCTCCCTTTCAAAAGATGTTCCGAAACGATCTTCTCAACGTCCTCGATCGAGCGCACGGAATAGTACACATCGTCCGGAAACACCGCCATGACAACACCCTGCGTGTATACGCCCATGCTGCCAGTTTCGAGAACATCGACCGTGTCTTTCAGGTTGTACTTCTCTATGGCTTCCTTGAGATAGTTGACGAATTGCTTCGCACCGAGCAGAACGCTGTTGGAATCCACGGAGACGAGAACGAGTATGGGCTTCACTTGGCATCACCCCCGGCCTTCAACCGCTCGATGAGCTCCTTCACTTTTTTCGGGGTCAGATCACCGTAGTATTCGTCGTTCACCATGATCACCGGGGCAACACCGCAGAGACCGAGGCAGCTCGTTTTCTCCAGCGTGAACAGACCATCTTTCGTGGTCTGATCAAAATCGATACCGAGTGTTTCTTTCAACGTTTCAACGATCTGTCTACCTCCAGTCACGTGACAGGGCAGGTTGACGCAGACTCTGATGACGTACTTTCCTCTCGGTTTTGTTGAAAACATCGTGTAGAACGTGAGGACCTCGTAAACCTTCGATTCGGGCACGTTCAGTTCCTCAGCCACGAGTTGTGCCGCTTCCACGGGTATGTAGTTGCCGAAATAGTTCTGGATCTGGTGTAACGCGTTGATGAGCATGTCTCTCTCTTCGAGCGCCTGATTCTTCACACTGCGCACCAGCTTGACGACAGTTTCGCGGTCGACCACCAGCGATTCCCCCTCTCACGGCGAGACTTTGCTTATGGCTCCAAACCTGCACACTTCTATGCAACTTCCACACCTGATGCACACACTGTTGTCGATCGAATGGACCTTTCTGAGTTCACCGCTGATAGCGTTCACAGGGCACACCCGCGCGCAGGCAGTACAGCCGACACATTTTGAAGCGTCGATAACGTACCTTATGAGTGCCTTGCAGCGTAGAGCTGGACAGCGCTTCTCTTTGACGTGTGCCTCGTACTCGTGGCGGTAGTATCTCAGCGTGCTCAGCACGGGGTTCGGAGCAGTTTGACCGAGGCCACACAGAGAGGTGTCTTTGATTATGTTTCCGAGCGTCTCGAGTTCCTGGAGGTCTTCCTCGGTTCCCTCACCGGAGGTTATCTTTTCCAAGATCTTCAACATCTGTCTGGTTCCTTCCCTGCACGGAGTGCACTTACCGCACGACTCGTCGACGGTGAACTCCAGGAAGAACTTCGCAACGTCCACCATGCAGTCGTCCTCGTCCATGACGATCATTCCACCGGATCCCATTATTGCTCCGAGCTTCTGTAACGATTCGTAGTCCACCGGCGTATCGAAGTATTCCGAAGGGATACAGCCGCCACTGGGACCGCCGGTCTGTACGGCCTTGATCTTCTTACCCGTGGAGGAACCACCACCGATTTCGTACAGCAGTTCCCTCAGCGTGATACCCATGGGTACTTCGACCAGACCGGTGTTGGTGATCTTACCGGCGAGTGCGAACACTTTCGTTCCGGGCGAAGAGGGCGTTCCGATGCTTCTGAACCATTCCGCTCCCTTTATGATGATGGGAGGTATGCACGCCAGCGTTTCGACGTTGTTTATCACCGTGGGACAACCCCAGACACCACTCTGGGCCGGATAAGGCGGTTTGACCCTGGGCTGACCCCTCTTGCCTTCGATCGACGCGATGAGCGCGGTCTCCTCTCCACACACGAAAGCACCCGCACCTATGCGGATCTCTATGTCGAAGCTGAAATCGGTTCCGAGAATGCTCTTTCCAAGGAAACCGTATTCTCTCGCCTGGGCTATCGCTATCTGCAGTCTCTCTATCGCGAGCGGGTACTCCGCTCGAACGTATATGTAACCCTGCTGGGCACCGATGGCGTAGCCAGCGATTGCCATCGCTTCGAGTACCGTGTGGGGATCACCCTCGAGTATGGATCGATCCATGAAGGCTCCTGGGTCTCCTTCGTCAGCGTTGCACACCACGTACTTTCTGTCACCCTTGGCCTTCCGTGTGAGCTCCCACTTCAATCCCGTTGGGAAGCCTGCGCCACCTCTACCCCTCAAGCCACTGCGCTTGATCTCTTCTATCACTTGTTCCGGCGTCATTTCGGTCAGCACCTTCGTCAGGGCGAAGTATCCGTCCCTCGCGATGTACTCCTCTATGTTCGCAGGATCTATGTAACCGACGTTTCGCGTGGCGATCTTCACCTGTCTCGCAAAGAACGGCAGTTTGTCCATCGCTTCTGGCACGGCTTCTCCCGTTGGCATTTTGTACAGATACTCTTGCACGATCCTGCCCTTGAGGAGGTGCTCCTGAACTATCTTTTCTGCCGCCTGGGGTGTCAACTTCTGGTAGAAGACACCCTCAGGATAGATGACCATGAGCGGTCCAAGGCTGCAGGCGCCCATGCAACCAGTTTCGACGATCCTCACCACTTCGTCCAGACCGTACTTTCTTATTTCCCTCTGAAGGGCTTCTTTGACACTGATTTCTCCGGACGAGATGCAAGCGCCTCCAGCGCAGATCAGGATGGTACTCGTGGTCAGTGGCACTTCACATCTCTCCCTTTCTCACCAGCAGGTCGGAGACGATCTGGTTTCCAAGTATGTGTTGTTTGACGATCCTCTTTGCATTTTCCGGTGTCACATGACCGTACACAACGGGTTCCTGACCTTCGAGCCGTACTTCGATCGTGGGTTCCACTTCGCACAATCCCATGCAGCCAGACTGCACGACGGCAATATCGCTTATGTTGTTCTCGGCGAGCGCTTCAACAATTGCGCGAAGCGTTTCTTTCGCCCCTGCGGCGATCCCACACGTACCCATTGCGACGGTGATCTTTCCCCTTTTGCCCGTATCCCTGAGCTGCAGTTCTTTCAGGGCCTTCTCCTTGATTTTCATGAGATCCTCGATGGATTTGATCTTGCTCATCACTTCACCTCCCGATACTTCGCTATGATCCTCGGCACCATATCAGGCTTCAACCTACCGTAGAAATCCCTCTCGCCGATCAAAACGACGGGAGCCATGCTGCAGGCACCCAGGCACCTGACCGCGTGAACGGAGAACTGTCCGTCTTTGGTAGGTTTCTCGGGTTCTACCCCGAGTTCCTCCAAGAATCGCTCGAAGATCCTGTCGGCTCCCTTCACGTAACACGCCGTTCCAAGGCAGACCTTTATCTGCACCTTTCCCTTCGGCGTCATGGAGAAAAAGTTGTAAAACGTGACAACTCCATAAACTTGTGACACAGGTATGTTCAGTGCGTCCGCGATGTACTGCTGAACTTGTGGAGAAAGGTATCCAAAAATTTCCTGGGCTTTTTGAAGAACGGAGATGAGTTTGTCCGGCGTTGCGTTGATGGATTTCATGTACTCGTCCAGTTCTTTGAACAGTCTTTCACCTGTCGTGCATACGTCCTGCAAACACTTCACCCCCTGTTAAGAAATTCACAAGCTCAAGTTGATTATATCACTGTAGACAGAATTCATTGAGACTCAAAGGCGAGTAGTTTTGAGACGATTCGTATTGCTTCACGGAACGATCTTTGATTCATATTAGAAATTTCACAACCCGTATGGCCCTCCGTGAGGCGGATCACGAATGCAATGTATTCATAAGTTGACAGATATTCATAAGTATACTATAATGGTCTGGGGTGTATCCAATGGTGGCGCTGGTCGATATGGACGCCTTCTTTGCTTCGATAGAATGTGCGAGGAATCCATTTCTTAAGGACAAGCCAGTTGCGGTGATAGGGTGGGGGAGAAGGACCGCCATATCTTCCGCGAACTACATTGCGAAACAGTTCGGCGTGAAGACTGGCATGGCCCCACAGATCGCAAGAAAGCTCTGTCCGGAGTTGATCCTTGTCAAGGCTGACTTCGCCGAGTACGAGTCCGTATCTCTCAACATAGAGTCCCTCGTGTGCAAGTATTTTCCTGTCTACATTCGAAGCAGCATAGACGAATTCTACATCGATCTCAACGTTGCTCATCCCATCGAGAGGTTGAAGAGACTGAAGCGGGAGATCTTCCAAACGCACCGCATCACCTGCTCCATTGGAGTGGCGCCGAACCCCGCTTTGAGCAAGATCGCCTCTGAGATGTGTAAACCAAACGGATTCATGGTGATAGAAAAAGATCAGATGTTGCCGTTCCTGCAAGGTTTGCCAGTTTCGCTCGTACCGGGAGTGGGTAAGAAAACGGAGGAACGCTTGAAGCGAATGAAAATAGAAACCGTGGGGGATTTGATAGAATTCTGCAAAGATCCTTCTTCGCCCGAAAGCATAAGGCAGATCGTTTCTTCCCTGCTGAGCGAAAATTTCGACAGGAAAGAATTTTTCAAGAAGAAGCCTCCCAGGAGCTTTTCACACATGAAAACCTTCGATTTCGACGTATCGGACAAAAACATCTTGAAACATGTGGCACTCTACCTGCTGTACAGGTCCTATTTGAGGATGATCCGGGAAGGTTACGGCGCGAAGACAGTCTCACTGATCGTCAGATACGCAAAATATGGAACATTTTCCTGCTCCAAAAGCCTCAGCAGCTGGTCGAACGACTTCTTGAGCTTTGTAGAGGTCCTGGAATTCATGCTTTCGCGAGGCATAGAAGAAACCCCCGTGAGAATGCTTGGAGTATCTCTCGGTGACGTCAAATCGATGGGTGCGATCCAGCTCCATCTGTTCAGAGATTGTGAAAAGATCATGAAAGCCCTTCAACTCAACGGTGTCGAGATATCATCGAAACTCTTTTTGAAAAAGGTGAGCAGTTGAAACCGTCCCAAAATGTGGTACAAAGAAGTTAGCATCGAACACGGAGGTGTGACCATGGTCATCAAACCTGACAGTATGAGGAAAGAACTCGTTTCCAACATGAGGGGTGGTAAGGGACAGGTGGAGATAACGCACCTCGTTGATCGGAACCTGTTAGCCAACGAAGCCAGACTGTTCGCGAAACTCACGCTCAAACCTGGCACATCGATAGGACCGCACAGGCACGAGAACGAATTCGAAGTGTTCTTTGTCCTGTCCGGAAGGGGCATCTTCTACGACAACGATAACCCTGTGGAAGTGCAGGCAGGGGACGTGTGCCTGACGATGTCCGGAGAAACGCACTCGATCGAGAACAATTCCAGCGAAGATCTCGTGCTCCTGGCGGTCATAATACTCTTACCGGTTTGATCTTTCGCTCGTTTATCTTTGTAGAAATTCCCGTTCAACTACGCTGGGCTGATATCTTGATGGATCTTCTTGCCGCGATACTCCAGCGCCCGTTGTAATCGCTCGACGGTTCGTTTTTTGCCCAGAATAGACAGCGTCTCGAACAGGCCGGGAGTGACCAGTCGACCGGTCACGGCACCCCGGATCGTCTGGAAGACCTTGTTCTTCGACGCGATGCCGAGCTCTGCTAAACTGCGGCAGGCCTTTTCCGTTCCGGCTACGGTCCAATCCTCAAGCTGGCTGAACGTCTCGAGCGACTTTTTCAGCACGCTTTCAGCGTACGGGCTCAGCAGGTACTCTGTGACGAACTGTTCTTCAAACTCGTAATCTTCGAAGAAGAACGGATAGGCAAAGTCGTAGAGCTGTCCGAGCGTGTTGACCTTCTCGCGGCAGGCCTGCACCACTTTGAGTGCGTAATCTCTCTCCACCTGTGGAGTCTTTCTGCCGGTGAAGCGGATCCATTCTTCAAATTCGTTGAGCAGTTCCTCGACGCTCATCATCCTCATGTGCTTCCCGTTCACCCACTCGAGCTTTGCAGGATCAAAAACGACACCTTTGTTCGATATCGTGGACGGATCGAACTGCTTTATCCTCGCTCTGACGTCGAATATCTCTTCCTCTCCGACGCTCCAGCCAAGCAGCGCCAGATAGTTCATCAGTCCTCTGCTGAGAATCCCTATGCTTCTGAAATGCTCAACACTCGTGGCGCCGTGGCGTTTGCTCAGTGGCGTTCTGTCGAATCCGAGTATCAGCGGTATGTGCATGAATTGCGGGATCTCCCAATCGAGGGCTTTATAGATCATGATCTGTTTGGGTGTGTTGGAAACGTGGTCTTCGCCACGGAACACGTGTGTGATGCGCATCAGATGATCGTCTATCACGACGGCGTAGTTGTACGTCGGAAAACCGTCAGACTTGATCATCACGAAATCTTCGATCGTAGAGTTGTCGAACTCGAGCTCACCCTTGAGCAGATCGTAGAACTTCGTCTTTCCTTCCAGTACCTTGAAACTGATCGTCACGTCGTGGCCTTCATCGACGTACTGTTTTGGATACTCGAAGGTCCTGAAAAGTTCTTTCTTTCTGTCCACCTTGTCGTAAACAGTGTAGTACGCACGCCCCATTTCAATGAGCTTCTTCGCGTATTCCGCATATATACCCGCCCTGGTCCTCTCACTCTGCCTGTACGGACCGTACGGTCCGCCCACGTCCGGACCTTCGTCCCAGTCTATACCGCACCATCTCAACGCTTCCATGATCGCCTGCTCGTACTCTCTGGTGGACCGCTGCAGGTCGGTGTCTTCTATTCTCAGTATGAACTTTCCGTCCATCTTCCGTGCGTACAGCCAGTTGAAGAGTGCTGTACGTGCACCACCAACGTGCAGATAACCCGTTGGACTCGGTGCGAATCTCAATCTCACTTCGCTCACGCTTCTACCTCCTCATCTTCCTGAGTATCTGAAGTATCTGCTCAACGCTCCTCGCTTTCAAGACTTCCACAATCTTTCGGTTGTCGAGATATCTGCCTTCTATGAGCAACTCGGCGAAGCGGTCCGTCCAGCCGCCGGTACCTTCGAAGAGAACGACTGGCTTAGCTTTGGCGTAAGCGATGAGAACCTCTATGGCGGTTCCGATCTCTCCTCCTATAGAAATCACGACGTCGCTCGTCTGTACCAGGACCAGAGACCTCGTGACGTTGTCGAACGGGGTTTTGATCCTGACCGTCAGGTATGGGTTGCCTTCTTCTCCTACAGGAAGAACCCCTATGATGTTACCTCCAACTTTTCTCGCACCCTTCGAGACCAGTTCCATCACACCGTCTCGTCCACCACACACGATCGTGTAGCCTTCTCGAGCGAGTGCTTCTCCCAAGTTCAGGCACAACTGCGCTATTTCACTGATCGGTGGTTGGTCTATGGGTCCAGAATATCCAACAACTCCAACGTTCATGCACCAAGGTAGACCTCCTTGACTAAAGGATCGTTCAGCACTTTTTCTGGTTCACCTTCCGCTATGATTCTGCCTTTGTGCATTATGTAGAGCCTATCGACCACGGGTACGAGTGCATCCACACTGTGATCGGTCACGATTATACCTATGTTTCGGGCGCTCAAAGAACGAATCATCTGCTGTATGTCCTTCACAGTTTTTGGATCTATTCCAACGAAAGGTTCGTCGAGTAGCAAGAAGAGAGGCTTCAGAGCCATCATCCTGGCCAGCTCCAGTCTCCTCTTTTCTCCTCCTGAAAGGTCCGAAGCGTACTGGTTTCTCAGTTCCCAAATGCCGAATTCGCGCATGAGTTCTTCGACCATCTTCTCACGAACAGCTCTCTCTTTCACTCTGAATCGGAGTACAAAGTCGATGTTTTCCCACACCTTTATGCCAGTGAAGACGGAGGTTTCCTGCTGCAAGTACGTTATACCAAGCCTCGCACGCCTGCTTACAGGCAAATTGGTGATGTTTCTATCACCAAGGTAAACTTCACCCTTCGTGGGCGTCACCAGACCGAGGATCATGTTGAACAGCGTCGTCTTCCCTGCACCGTTTGGACCAAGCAGTCCGACGACCTCGCCTTGACGCACCCTCACGTCTACGTTGTCCACGACTGTCTTTCTTCCGAATTTCTTGACTAAACCGCGGCCTACAATTTCCATCACTGACTCTTGAGGTACTTAACAAGCTGTTCGGTCACATCGTACGCATCGTCCGCGTACAACAAAGCCTCTTTCTTTATCACAAAATCGTAGCCCATCGTCTTCGCAAAGGATTCTATCTTTGTTGCAAGTTCGTCCAGAACTGCCTGCATTTTTGGCTGATATTCGCTCTGTAACAGCTGTTCGTACTGTTGCTTTCTGGCGAGTATTTCTGCCTGCTTCTTTTCGATTTCGCTCTGCGGGGCTCCAGCTTTCTGGAGTTTATCGAGTTCAGCCATCATTTCGTTGAGTTTCTGCTGGTAGAACTGTGCATCCTGAGCGTACTTCTGGTTCAGTTCAATCCACTTTGGGTATTCCTGTACCACCCTGTTCACATCCGCGAAGACGATTCTCGGACTTCCTGAGCTCGATCCGTAGAGAAAGATGAGAACAACTGCCAGCAACAATCCTACAACGAGCACGCGCTTCACACCTTGCACCTCCTAAAAGGTTATGAGATCTCTGATCTTTTCCAGTGTCTTCGGGCCTATGCCCGGAACGTTCAGCAGATCTTCAGGTTTCGAGAATCGCACCTTTTCTCTCATTTTGATTATCTCCGTTGCCTTCACCTCGCCTATACCTGGCAGGTTCATCAGTTCTTCCAAGCCCGCCGTGTTCACGTTGATCTTGTTCTGAGTGTCGCCGTTCCCTGCACCCGAAAGATTCACATAAGGTGCCAACCTCTCTACGGTCTTCTTCCCAATGCCAGGCACCCGTTCGAGATCGTTCAGATTCTTGAATGGCCCGTTTCTGGTTCTATACTCTACGATCGCCTTTGCCTTGACTTCACCTATACCCGGAAGCATTTTCAGATCGTCGACGCTCGCAACGTTCACGTCGATGGGAAATTCAACGTTTCTGCGAGTTTCAACAGGAATCTGTTCGTTCTTCTTCGCTCTCAGTTCGACCACAGCTCCACTCAAGAGCAGCACGCCCACGAACAACAGCAAGAGTATCCTTTTCTCAGAAGTGGAGAACTTCAAGGAGAGATCCTCCCGGTGAAACCTGGTTTACTTGCGCCAGATATTCTCATGACCTCGTTCCAGTTCAAGTTCTTATTGAATTCTTCAGCCAGCTCGAGCGTTGGAAAAGCACCCACAACGAGTGTGAACCAGTCTCTGCCGTCTCTTGTAAACTTCATCAGATACGAAGGATAGCCAGCACTCCTGAGTGCGAACATCCTTTCCAGCGCGGATTCCTTGCTCGTGCTGGAAAGGACGTACACGCCATAAAGCGATTTCTGCTCAGGCTTGTTCTGTAACCTGTGACCTCCCACGAAAGCGACGATGCACGTGTCCCTCGAAACTTGCGTGATCAAAAAGGGCTTTTTTGCCGTCCTGATCACGCCAACAGCCTCGTTAGGTTCCAGCGCGTAACAGGAGACCTCAACACCTCTTTCCACCATCTCCGTGGCTTCCAATATCAACTTCCTGTAGTCGTAAGTCTCGACTGTGTAAACTCCGGGCAACTCTAAGGGAGCAGCTGGTTGTTCCATCGCTGGCTTCTCGATCTGTGGCACCTCGACCCTGGCCGGGGGAATCTCCACGATCTCGACCCTCACGTTCTCCCGACTCTTCATCAACAGGAACGTTGCAAGGCTGAACCCCGCGAACCCCACGCTGAAGATAATTATTAGAATTGCCAGTATGCGTGCCTGCGTATCGGTCAACCTTATCTCCCTACGTGGCATTATCACACTCCTTTCATCGCGTACTGAATCAACAGTTCAACGGCGTTCTCCACGTCGGAGAGGCACACGGTCTCGCTGGGACTGTGAACGTATCGAGTCGGAATCGAAACGGTGGCTGACGGGATGCCTGCCCTCGTTCTTTGCAGTGCTGCCGCGTTCGTACCTCCAAACGTGAGAACCTCCATCTGGTAAGGAATGTGGTTGGCCTCGGCGAGTTCGACGAGCTTCTCTACTATCTGTCTGTTGCTCACGGACGCTTTATCTTTGACCTTTATCGCAGGACCCTTTCCAAGCACCATGGAGTGTCTCTTGAAAGCTTTTGGATAATCCGCAGAATCGGTCACATCAACCGCCACACACACGTCTGGTGCAAACGTATAGGCTGCTACGGACGCGCCAACGAGGCCAACTTCTTCCTGAACCGAGAAAGAGCCTATGATCGTGTTTGGACACGAACTGAGTCTCTTGAACAGTTCCACAACGATCGCGCAACCTATCCTGTCATCCATCGCTTTGCTCACCAGGTAATCTCCCATCTGGTAGAAATAACTGTCGTAGACACCAAAGGAACCGATGGGAACTTTGCTTTTCGCTTCTTCGTAACTCTTCGCACCTATGTCCACAAACATGTTATCGAGAGTCAGATTCGTCCAGTTCTTCTTTCTCTCCTCTTCTGTCTCACCTTCCACGTAGACGATCCCTACAGCGTTTGGAAATCTGACCCGGTGACCAACGAAGGTGTGTGGCACGACACCCCCAACGGCGTCCACTCTGAGAAAACCTTTATCGGTGATGTTCGTGACCACCAGCCCTATCTCGTCGACGTGAGCGTCGAACAGTATCTTTTTTCCACTGCTGCCCTGTTTCCAAACCAGGAGATTTCCAACAGCGTCGAACTTGTAACCATCTATGTGGTCGGACAGTTCTTCGAGGATGAGTTTTTGAACCTCAGATTCTCTGCCGCTCGGACCGTACGCCTGTGTCAATTTCTTGATGAGCTCTATCATTTTGCGAATACCTCCCCTTCTTCCAGGATTTTCTCTATCAACAGAACCGTGTTCGCATAATCCTCGAGATCGATCATGCAAACGGGGCTGTGTATGTAACGCGTTGGAACGGAGATCACACCCGATGCCGTTCCGGGACCAGTTCTCGCGAGCCTGCCCGCGTCGGTCGAACCCGGAGTTCTTCTTCTGAACTGGTGGGGTATGCCATGTTTCTCAGCAACCGACAGGATGGCCTGGAACACCTTCTGGTTGACCACGTAACCGCTGTGCATGAACGTCACCGCGGGCCCTTCTCCCAGGTGAGTTGACCAGCGGTCTTTCTCCAGTCCTGGATCGTCTCCCGCGATCGTTCCCTCGATGACGATGGCCACGTCGGGTTTGACCTGTTCCACCACGACGGCACTGCCGCGGAGGCCGACCTCTTCCTGTACCACGAACGCAAAGTAAACATCGTTTTCATAACGCTGCCGTTTGTCTATAACGTCCATGAGCACCGAACAACCCACGCGATCATCGAACGCCTTGCCGCTGGCCCTTCGTCCGTTCTGCCTGTACTCAGTCACGAAGTTCACGTAATCTCCAATGCTGACCATCTTCTGCGCTTCTTCTTTATTTCTGGCACCTATGTAGATCCTTAACTCTTCGTACCGGATCGGTTTCAACAGCTGGTCCTTCTCCTGAAGATGAATCGGCTTGAAACCGATCACTCCCATGATCGAGTCCTTGATCTTAACCTGTTTGCCGACGACCACCTGGGTTTCGACGGCCCCGACAGGAGCAAAGAGGAGCGTTCCGTCCTCGTCGATGTTCGTCACCATGAACCCAACTTCGTCCATGTGAGCGGCGAACAGAATCTTGCGGTTACCTTTGGTTCCCTTTCTGAAAGCGATCAGATTTCCGAGCCTGTCTTCCCACACTTCGTCGACTTTGTCCTGAATCGTTCGTTTTATGAAATCACGGACCCTACCTTCATCACCGGAGGCACCGTTGATCAGTGACAGTTCCTTCAAATACACAGTGACACCTCCTCACTCGGCTGCGATCAATGCCAGAAGCCTTGCAGTTTCTTCGACATCCTTAGGATCGACCGTTTCAACAGGCGTGTGCATGTACATGAGCGGAATGGAAATGAGCAACGTTTTGACCCCAACGCTGGTGATTTGAACCTGATCGGTGTCTGTGCCGGAGCGACCGGGAATCGGTTCGGTCTGTATCTTCACACCATGCTTCTGAGCGATTTCAGTCGCTCGTTTGTAGAATCCATAGTCCACAGGGATACCGACCCCTATGGCCGGCCCTTCGCCGAGCTTTATCACAGGATACACAGAATGCTTCACGTTCGCGTGCGTCACATCCACAACTATCGCTTCATCGAGTCTTAGTTCGTAAGCGATCGAGGCTGCGCCGGGACCCGCTATTTCTTCCTGACTCGAAAAGACGAAATATACATCGCTATCGTGCTTCATCCTTTGAAGAAACTCCGCTGCGAGCAACAAAGATGCACAACCTGCCCTGTTATCGAGAGCTTTTCCAGAAACCTTGCCGTTCACCTCGATCGCTTTGACATCGAAAACGCACACGTCTCCGACACGAACCTCGCTCGCGGCTTCATCGAAGGAAACGTCGACGAAGATTCTGTCGTAATCGGGGAAACGCGATCTGTGCTCTTCCTTCTGCAGATGCGGTGGTAACGTGCCCACGATACCGCTCACGATCTTTCTTTTGGAGTAGATCTTCACTCTCTGAGCTAAGAGAGCCTTGGGATCTACTCCGCCAACGGTTTCAAGACGCAAGAAGCCATCTTCCTCGATTTTCGTTACGACGAAACCTATCTCGTCAGCGTGGGCGAAAATGCCGATCTTCTTTTTGCCCGAACCCTTCTTCTCACCCACGAGTGTCCCTAAACCACTCCTCCAGGTTCTATCGCAGAATTTCTGCAGTATGGGTTCTATCACATCGAGCACGAGTGTTTCGAAACCCGACGGTCCATCAACGTTCGACAGCTGCACGAGTAATTCTTTCGTGTTCAACAGGCACCACTCCCTCGTCTCAGAACTTTATATCCTTAGCTTTCTCCACAACGATCTTACCATTTTTCACGTGCACAACGACTGGCTCTTCGTAACTGGAAACTTCCCTCAGTGTGTAACCGGCGATCTGAAGCAAGGTCGGTTGCATGCTCAAAGCGGCAATGACTGCACCCTCACCCTCGTTCAAGCCTGCGCGGAGAGTTCCCTTGACGTTCCCAAAGACGACGATGGACCCACCCGCGAGCAGTTCGGCACCCGCGTGCACGTTACCTATCACCACGATGTCGCCCGAATGGACAACCGCCTGACCTGATCTCACGTGTTTCTTCACGACTTTTGTTCCAGATTTGGTCTCTCTTTCTTCGAGCAACTTCATTCTGCTCAAGGAACTGAGATCGTTCTGGAAGGAGTCTCCTATCAATATCTGGGCGACGTCTATACCGTGCTGTCTCAAAAGTGAGACGATCCTCGGGATGTCGTGCGAGTGCATTTCGTGCTTTTCTATCATGAGCATGATCTTATCGCCCGCCGCGAAGAACCCTCTCATCTGTGAGAGCTTCGAGACGATCTGATCGAGAATCACCTGGATGCTTTCGTAGTGCTTTATCACGAGAATGAGTCCATCCTTTGTCATCTTGAAGTCCACCAGGTCCATCGTCACACCTCCAAGAACTATCCTGAGAATCATTCTATCACTCCGACTCATCTTCTATTCTGAATCGATCGGCGTCGTCCTCTCACTCGTTCTTTGTGTTTTATAATAGTTCGGGTGTGAGCATGTTCAGATTCAGGCTGGCGAGACTCCTTTCCATGAAAATCGCACAGGAAGAGCAACTCAAAATTCAGCTCAGTGCTTTGAGAAGTGAACTGCGACGGGTGGAAGACGAGGCTAAGAAATACGAAGAGCAGTTGAAAGAACTCGGTTTGAGAATACATCTAACATCCTCACGTGGGATAACAGGCTTCGAACTCTCACAACTGCTTGTCTACAGAGATTCAATTCAGGTTCAGCTTCGATCGTTGAACGAACGGCTCGCCCAACTCAGAGAGCAGGAGAACGCACTGAGAGATCAGTATCTGGAAGCAAGGAAAGAGAGAAGGATACTGCAGAACCTGAGAGAAAGAAGGTTCAGAACGTATGTCTTCGAACAGGATAGAGCACACAGGCTCTATCTCGATGAACTGGCTGTTAGAAAGTACGCATCTTCCAGACAGGATTGATCCTTCATCCCTGCCCATAGCGACGCTCGCTTACGTTGGTGATGCGGTTCAATCGTTCTTCGCCAAGATCAAATTCTTGAGCGATTTGAACGTGACACAGATCCATAAGAAAGTTGCCAGGTCGGTTTCAAGAGAAGCACAGGCCAGATGCCTCGAACAGATCCTTTCACAGCTCGACGAAAGGGAGCTCAGCGTGGTGAAACGTGCCCTGAACAGCAAGTGCGCGAAAAGGTACGGCAACGACGCGGATTATCGCAAAAGCACGGCACTCGAAGCGCTCATAGGTTATCTGTATCTGATCGGTGACAGACAGAAACTGATGGAAATTCTGTCGGCGAGTTTGAGAGAGTAGTGAGCGATGTTCGTCTACGGCAAAAGTGTTCTGGAAGAGGTTCTCAGGACGCGCTATCCTGTGAAGATGATCTACCTGAGAGAAGACAGAAAGAACAGGCCTTCCGAATTGATCGACAGGCTGAAGAAGGCCAATTATCCTTTCACCTTCGTCTCTGAGAAAAGACTCGCCCAGCTGTGTGGCGAAGAAAAGAACCAGGGCATCGTCATCGATCTGGAATTCAACTACGGCAACGAATCTGACATAGAGGGAGAGCTGGTGGTGATCTTAGACCACATAACGGATCCACACAACATGGGTGCAATCTGCCGGACCGCTGTGGCTGCAGGAGCGAGTGCGATAGTGGTGCCCAAGGATCGTTCTGTGAAGGTCACTCCCGCCGTGGTGAAGGTATCGGCCGGCACGGTGTTGAGGATTCCAGTGGTCGTGGTCACAAACATCGTCAGAACGATGGAGCAATTGAAAGAAAGAGGTTACTGGATCTACGGCGCAGACATGGAAGGAAAGAGTGTGTACGATGAGGAATTCGAGCCGCCCGTCGCTGTCGTCTTCGGTAATGAAGGAGAAGGTCTGAGCAGACTCGTTAGGGAGAACTGCGACGGATTGATCGCCGTGCCGATGTACTCCGACATCGATTCGCTGAACGTGTCTGTCAGCGCCGGGATCATTCTGTTCGAAATCGCGAGGAAGATCAGGAGGGCAGTAAGATGAACACGCTGACGTACAGAGACGTAGAGAAGGCCTACGAGAGGATCAATGGGTACGTTCATAGAACGTCGATCCTCACATCGAAAACGCTCGATGAAGTCTCGGGGCATCAAGTCTTCATGAAAGCGGAGAACTTTCAAAAGAGTGGATCGTTCAAAATCCGTGGTGCCATGAATTTTCTTTTGTCGTTGAGCGAGCAGGAGCGCGCGAAAGGTGTGGTCACGGGTTCTTCGGGGAATCATGGTCAGGCGCTCGCCCTCGCTGGTAAGATGCTGGGAGTGGATGTCAAAGTTGTGGTTCCGCAGGATGCGTCCGCTGCAAAGGTAGCCGCGATACAGGGTTACGGTGCCAAGCTCGAGAGGTTCGGAACTTCTTCGACGGAGAGGCTGAGCCGCGCACGGGAAATCTCGAGACAGGAAGGTCGAATCTTCGTGCCACCGTTCGATCACCACTGGATCATGGCTGGTCAGGGTACGGTGGGACTGGAGATCTTAGAAGAGCTCAACGAAATCGATGCGATTCTTGTTCCATGCGGTGGGTGTGGATTGATAGCCGGCATCGCGACGTACGTGAAGGAAAAGCGACCGAACGTGAAGATCTACGGCGTAGAACCCGAACAGAGTAACAGCACTTATTTGTCTCTGAAGGCTGGGCGCAGGGTCGAACTTCACAACATCCAGACGATCGCCGATGGTCTGAGGACCGCGAGCCCTGGTGAACTGACGTTTCCAATCGTACAGAAGTACGTTGATGACGTTCTTCTCGTTTCAGAAAAAGAGATCGCTCAGGCTGTAATTTTCCTGCTCGAACGGTGCAAGATCCTCGTCGAACCTTCAGGCGCGGTCACCGTCGCCGCGGTTATGTTCGGAAAGGTTCCGGCCGACAACAGAAAAGTCGTGACGATCTTGTCGGGAGGAAACGTCGACAAACAAAGGCTCGTTGAGATCTTCAAAATGGTCGAAGCGTGACTCACTTGGTGTGCCTGTGCGCCACTTTCGTGGCCGCGAAGGCCCAGGGTTTCAAGCGGTAGCTGTATCCCATACCCTTCACGTAGCCGACTATGGATGGTATGATCTGCTTGCTCAGACCATCATAACCTGCGTCGATGTGTATTTCGGCGCTGTCAAGATTCAAGTTCTGCTTCAGGAAATTGGCCATCTCTATACTCAGGTGTGCCTCCTCGAAGAGCCTCGAGTATATATCGTAGTAGCGTCTCTCACGCTTGGTGGTGTAGAAATAAATCGCGCCAACACCAGGTTTGTATACTATGAAAACCGTTGCAAAAGTAACGATGCCGTCCCTCTCATCGCTGTCGGAGCCTATGAAGAGTCTGAACGAACCGTTGTTCAGAAACCTTTCGACGTGGTACTTCACCTGATCGATGTTCAGTTCCCCATGGGTTGGGCTTCTGAGTAAGAACCTATCACCTCCGGAAAATCATCAACGGTACGAGCAACTCTTCCTGAGTCAAACTTCCATGTTTCGACTTCAAACTCTCTTCTTTTCCCGTGTATTTGAAATAGAAGGAGTAATTCTCTCTCGCTATCAGGACAACGTCGCCGATTCTTTCAACGCTCGCCCCAGGTACCACTACCGCTTCACCGAAGAGCTTCTCGTTCAGCGCTTGCTCTTTGGTCAGAACCAGCGCTCTGTCTCTGTATTTTTCATTCAAATATTGTACCACCGCATCCGGCTGGTTTGTGTAAATGTGCATCATTCTCATCTCGCCTCCGGGTGGGACCGAGAAGAAAGTCGAAACCTCATCTTTCCAGGACCACCAGGTTTCTTTCTCCCACGGTGTGAAGATCTGACCGTGATCACCCAGTACGATGAGCAGGGTGTTGTGCGGCAGTACGGGTAGAATTTCTCTCATCAGCATCTTCAACAGCCAGTACAGCTCGCTCTCGAATGCGTCTGAATCCACACCCAGCTTGTGACCGATCGAATCGAGCAGACCCCAGTAGACGAAACCGAAAAACGGGCCATTTTCCTGCAGGATTTCGCGGAACTTGGAGAACATGTCTCCAAAACTCTGGTAAGATCTGACCGAGGCACCCACGTTCACGAGATTCGAAAGGCCTGAACCCCTGATCGTTTTCGAAGTGAGAACGAAACTCTTCACACCTACTTCGAGGAGCCTCTCGAAGATCGTCTTTTCGAACATCAATTCCCTGTTGCTCAACGTCGACGTAACCTTGCCCACGATGGGAGAAGAAAGCTCTATCATGTTCAGAAGCGTTCCGAGCTGTCGTATGTAGAGGATGTAGCCAAGAACGCCGTGCTCAACAGGAGTTGCACCCGTCAACAACGAAGTTATGGCTGCGGAAGTGGTGGTCGGGAACACAGACGTCGCTTCTATCACAACGTACTCGTGGAAAACGCGCTCTCTGTTCATGAGCCTTTCAAGGCTCGACATGCCGAGGGCGTCTATGAGAAAGAAGACGATTTTCTCAATTCCTTCCGAAATGCCAGAGATGAAATGTTCGAGTGGGTAAGGGTCATGGATCGGCTGGGCGTTGAAATGCTTCAACACGAAGTTGGCCAGGTTCACCAGAGAAAATCGTTCATAATGCGGTTTGAACAATCCATCGTCAATTTTCTCGAGCAGCATCCCGCTCACAATCCTCCCTGTGAAACTCAGGTTCGCTCCCACGTGGCGTCGATCTTCCAGATGCTATTGTACAATCGACTCGAAGAAACAAACGCACTCTGTCTTCATCGAAAAAACGTCATCAAATGTCTATCCTGGCAAGGTGTGGTTCTGTAGCGAGCGTTCTCTGACACGCACTGGCTGTCACGTTCAGCATCACGGAGTGAGAGCGTGAACACGATTCGAAACTGGCATGGTAGAATATTTCAAGACGCTGAAAGTCAAATGGAAGGTTTGAGTGTGTGAATTGGCAGAACAACATTTGAGGGAGGTTTCGTCATGCAGAAGTACAGATGTATCATCTGCGGTTATGTTTACGATCCTGCGGAGGGTGATCCTGACAGCGATATCGCACCGGGGACGCCGTTCGAAGATGTTCCTGAAGATTGGGTATGCCCTGTCTGTGGAGCTCCAAAGGAAGACTTTGAACCCATCGAAGAGTGAACCCCGCAAGGGGGTTCACTCTTTCTTCATCTTCGGCTTGACAAGGAGCGCAGAAACTGCGAGTATCTTGGAAAGATCTCCCGGAACGAACGGGAACAGAGACATCGTGAGCAGTTTCCAGACGTCCGGACTCGAACCCTTGCTGTAGAACCACAGTGCCAGCTGGGCCAATCCCAGACCGTGTATGATCAAGAAGTTCGCCAACAACAATGCTACAAGTTTTCCTGAGTAAGTCTTTGATCTGTGCTTTGCGAGGAACATCGACGCGATGATGAATCCTATCAAATAGCCACCTGTTGGTCCCAGCAGAACACTCATACCCGCTCTCCAACCGCTGAACCAAGGAAGGCCAGCGACACCCAAAAGCAGGTACATCACTTGACTGAGCACAGCCCAGGGACCAATGAGGAACGGCGCGATGAGCACGACGAAAGTTTGCGCAGTGATTGGAACTGGTGTGAAAAAGAGAGGTATTCTGATCTGTGCCGCCAGGCCCGTCAGAACAGAAAAGCTGAGCGCGACCAGCACCTTTACGAGTACACCTTTCTGTTGCAGAACTTTCTCGAACACTCCACCACCTCCTACGAACAATCATAAGAGTGGGAATGGGTAGATCGTTTGAAATCGAGGTTACGCGTTGTTCGAAATGGCGGTTGCTTAAGGTTCACGTGGCGGTGTAGTTCAAATTGTCGTAACACGTTTTCAAAATCTGTCGCGTTCACAACTCCTCGGTGCGATGGTAAAATGAAAACAGGAAAGTGAATACTCCCTTCCACAGGGGAAGGCCCTTGTATAACCCCGGGAATATGGCTCGGGGGTCTCTACCGGACAGCCGTAAACTGTCCTGGCTACAAGGGCTCATTTCTTTTTCCGGTAGAGACCAAGCCTACCGGATTTTTGTTTTTTGGAGGTAGTCAAAGATCATCCACAGAGATGCGAGAAATTCATCTTTTGAGAACCTTTGAAACTTCAAAAAGAGGAGTGAAGTGCGTGGAAAAACTTGATCTGATCTACGAAGGCAAGGCGAAGCGCGTTTACAAGACCACGGACGAAGATTTACTCATCATCGAGTTCAAAGACACGGCCACCGCGTTCGACGGACAGAAAAAAGGAGTCATTCCGGGTAAAGGTATCGTGAACAACAAGGTGTCTGCCACCTTCTTCGAGTTGCTCGAGAAACAAGGAATCAGAACCCACTTCGTTCGAATCCTCAACGACAGAGAAATGCTTGTCAAACGCGTCAGCATAATTCCCCTCGAAGTAATCGTCAGGAACGTTGCTGCGGGTAGTTTGTGTAAGCGACTCAACTTTCAGGAAGGTACCTTGCTCAAACTTCCCATCGTCGAACTCTGTTACAAGAACGACGAACTTCACGATCCCATGATCAACCATTACCACGCACTGGCGCTGGGGCTGGCAACGAAGGATGAACTTTCCTTCATCGAGGAAACCGCTCTGAAGATCAACGAAATTCTCAAATCCTTTCTGGCTGAGAAGAGTCTCATCCTGGTTGACTTCAAGCTCGAATTCGGAAGAAGAGACGGAGAAATTCTACTCGCCGACGAGATTTCCCCGGACACGTGTCGCTTCTGGGATGCGAGCACACTGGAAAAGCTCGACAAAGACAGGTTCAGACGCGACCTCGGTAAGGTTGAAGAGGCTTACTGGGAAGTCTACAGGCGCGTTTGCGGGTGAGAAAGATGTACAGGGTGAGAGTGCAGATACTTCCAAAAGAAGGCGTGTTCGATCCACAGGGTTACACGGTGAGGGGTGCGCTGGAAAAACTCGGTTTCGACGGCGTGAAGGAAGTACGACTCGGGAAGCTCATCGAGATCCTGATGGAAGCGGAGGATGAGAGCCACGTGAGAACTTTGGTCAGTGCGATGTGTGACAGGTTACTGGCGAATCCCATCGTTGAGACTTATCGGCTGCTCGATGTGGAGGAAGTTCCATGAGGTGTGCGGTTGTGGTTTTTCCTGGTTCGAACTGCGATCGTGACGCGTACCATGTTCTGAAGAATGTCTTCTGCCTCGATTCCCATTACGTTTTTCACGAAGAATCTTTTTCCCCGGACGAATTCGACTTGATAGTCCTTCCAGGGGGTTTCTCCTTCGGAGATTACTTGAGAGCCGGTGCGATCGCGCGTTTTTCACCCGTCATGGAGAGCGTTCGACGTGCAGCGGAACTTGGAAAGTTCGTTCTTGGTATATGTAACGGCTTTCAGATACTCACCGAGAGCGGTCTTTTACCCGGAGCCCTGCTCAGGAACAGGAATTTGAAGTTCATCTGCAGGGACGTCTACGTGAGGGTCACCAACAACCGTACAGCCTTCACGTGCTCACTGCAACTCGGTGAAGTGCTGCGCCTACCCATCGCGCACGGTGAAGGTCGCTATTTCGTTCCATCAGACCGGCTGAAAGTTGAACAGATCGTTTTCCAGTACTGTGACGAACACGGCACCGTGACCGATGAGGCCAATCCGAACGGATCGATACTGAACATTGCCGGAATAATCAACGAACGTGGGAACGTCCTCGGCATGATGCCTCACCCTGAGAGGTGCTGTGAGGAGATCCTTGGAAACACGGACGGAAGAAAGATCTTCGAATCGCTGATTGCTTATTTTTCTTGGAGGAAAGAGCATGCTGCGGATTGAAAACACCGGTTTGACCCAGCGGGAGTATTGGTCCATTTTAGAAAGACTGTCGCGCGAACCCAACGATGTGGAGCTGGCCATGATATCCGTGATGTGGTCAGAACACTGCAGCTATAAACACTCCAAAAACTCCCTGCGCCGACTACCGACCAGCGGGCCGAGGGTGATCCAGGGGCCAGGAGAAAACGCGGGTGTTGTGGACATAGGTGATGGACTGGCCGTCGTCTTCAAGATGGAAAGCCACAACCATCCATCGGCGATCGAACCGTTCCACGGGGCCGCGACCGGCGTTGGTGGCATCGTGAGAGACGTACTCGCCATGGGCGCTCGCCCCATCGCTTTGCTCGACTCACTGAGATTTGGTGACGCGAGCAAACCTCGGGTGAAGTACCTTTTCAACGGTGTTGTTTCCGGCATCTCGTTTTACGGCAACTGTATAGGTGTGCCAACTGTCGGAGGAGAAGTCTATTTTCATCCCTGTTACGAGCAGAATCCTCTCGTGAATGTGATGTGCGTTGGTCTGGCAGAGCGAAGACATCTGAAGTTTTCGAAGTCCGTCAGACCTGGTGCGTCCGTCTTACTGGCCGGTTCGCTCACCGGCCGCGATGGCATAGGTGGTGCGAGTTTCGCATCGGAAACGATATCGAAGGACAGTGAAAGCAAAAGACCATGCGTCCAGATAGCCGATCCTTTCATGGAAAAACTGCTGATAGAAGCTTGCGTTGAAGCTGCAAAACTCGATGCCGTACTGGCCATACAGGATCTCGGGGCGGCCGGTCTGACTTCTGCCTGTTCGGAGATCGCATCGAAGTCAGGCAACGGAATCTTCATAGACCTTTCCCGCGTACCGGTGAGAGAGAAGGGAATGTCTGCAGCCGAGATACTGCTTTCTGAGTCTCAGGAAAGGATGCTTCTGATTGTCGAGAAAGGGAAAGAAGACGGTGTCGAAAAGATCTTCAAAAAGTGGGGCTTGAGGATTTCCAAGATAGGCGAAATAACTGACGATGGTTGGTTCACGGCTGTCCACGATGGGGTTGTCGTCGCCAGAATACCAGCGAAGCTACTCACAGAAGTACCCACGATCCCACTCGAACCTGCCACAAACAGACGAGTCTACCGAACCCAGTTCGATCTGTTAGTGCCAAGCGATGTTGAACGAGTGTTTCTCGAATTACTCGCGAGTCCAAACATCTGCAGCAAACGTTGCGTATTCGAGCAGTACGATCACATGGTTGGGACGGACACCGTGATGAGGCCCGGACACGATGCGGCCGTGTTGAGAATAAAAGACAGCAGCAAGGCCATCGCCGTGACCACGGACTGCAACCCGTTTTACTGTTTCGCAGATCCCCATGTCGGTGCCGAAATCGCTGTGTGTGAGGCCGCAAGAAACTTGATCGTTACAGGCGCCGAACCTCTGGGTCTGACGGACTGCCTCAACTTCGGTGATCCTGAAAAACCAGAGGTTGCATACCAGTTCGAAGCCGCCATCGAAGGCATACGTGACGCCTCGCTGTCGTTGAACATACCCGTGGTGAGTGGGAATGTGAGTTTTTACAACGAAACCGAAAACAGCAGGGTTCACCCCACACCCGTGATCGGAATGGTGGGACTCATCGAGGACGTGTCGAAGGTATGTTCGGCGAGTTTCAAAAAACCGGGTGATGTCATCGTGCTGCTTGGACCGATCGAAGCGGGCATTCACCTGTGCGAGTACACCAGAACGATCCACAAACTCGAGGACCTTCCCGCACCGACGATCGATCTGGATCTTGAAAAAAGAGTTCAGCGCTGTTGCCTGACTGCTATAAAAAAAGGCTTGCTCAGTTCGGCACACGATGTCTCTGAGGGTGGTTTAGCGATCGCTCTGGCCGAATCCTGCATCCTTGGAAACATGGGTGCCGAGTGTGAAATTCGAACGTCGACCCGCACAGATTTTCTACTCTTTGGTGAGGAACAATCGCGCATACTCGTCAGCCTTCCACAAGAAAACTTGGAAAAGCTGGCAGAACTTGCAGAGGCTGAGAACGTTCCCTTCACGGTTCTTGGGAGAGTGGGAGGAAGAGAACTAACAATCAAGGTTAACGGAAGAAAGATCATCGATCAGCCAGTGAGGAAGTTGAGGGAAATTTATGAAGGTTCACTGGAAAGGTTGCTGAGCCTATGAGAGAAGCGTGCGGTCTGTTCGGCATGTTTTCGCCGAGACTCGATCCAGGCATTGGCAAAACCGTTTATTACGGTCTGATCGCACTCCAGCACAGAGGCCAGGAAAGTGCAGGCATAGCTGTCAGCGATGGTAAGCGGATCAAATACCACAAGGGCTTGGGACTCGTGAACGATGTCTTCAACGAAGAGGTACTGAGTGAGCTCAACGGTTGCATAGCGATCGGCCATGTGAGGTACTCCACAACGGGCTCGAACACGCTGGACAACGCTCAGCCCGTGGTAGTTACCGATGAAGATCGGACACTGGCCGTTGCACACAACGGCAACATCGTGAATACCAAGGAGATCAGGAAAAATCTCGAAGAGAAAGGTTTTACTTTCCGTTCAACCACGGACAGCGAGATCATCGCACAACTCCTGTTGAAAAACAGCTCGGACCTCGCCCGGGCATGTTGTAGCTTGATGGAAGTTCTCAAAGGTGCTTTCTGCTTGCTCATCATGGACAGAACGAAGCTCGTCGTTGTCAGAGACCCTTTTGGTTTTCGCCCACTCTCCATAGGTAAACTCGACGACTGCGTCGTTATCGCTTCCGAAACGGTCGCGCTCGATGCGGTCGGGGCTGAATACGTCAGGGACGTGAAACCCGGAGAAGTTCTCATCGTGAGCGAACACGGTGTGGAAAGTTTTACGATGAACTCAGAAAAGAATGCTTTCTGCATCTTCGAGTTCGTCTATTTTGCAAGGCCAGACAGCGTTCTGGAAGGCGTCAGCGTTTACAAAGCTCGTGAGAGGGCTGGCAGGATTTTAGCGATCGAGCACGCTGTGGATGCAGACGTGGTTGTTGGTGTGCCCGATTCCGGGACGGTCGCCGCGATAGGTTACTCGAACCAGTCGGGAATACCCTACGGTATGGGGCTGATCAAAAACAAATACATCGGTAGGACCTTCATAGAACCCTCGCAGAAGCTGAGGAATCTCGGAGTCAGGTTGAAGCTGAACGCGTTGAAAGAGCTCGTCAGAGATAAACGCGTGGTACTCGTGGACGATTCTATCGTGAGGGGTACGACGATGGGACAGATCGTGAAAATGTTGAAGTCCGCGGGGGCAAGATCGGTTCACGTGCGCGTCGCATCACCCCCAATAAGGTTCGGTTGCTACTTCGGTGTGGATACGTCCGACCGGAGAGAGCTGATTGCCGCCTTCCTCGGAGAGAAACAGATCGAAGAATTGATCGGCGCGGATTCCTTGGGATATCTCAGCCTGGAAGGTTTGCTGAAGGCCGTCGATCTTCCCGCTGAACGACTCTGCCTCGCGTGTTTCAACGGAGATTATCCCGTGGAGGTTCCGAGTTACTGCACGAAGTATCTGTTCGAAAAGGGGTGAAAATTGTGAAATCGTACAAAGAAGCCGGTGTCGACCTGGAAGCAGCCGACAAGAGCGTTGAGGGAATAAAGCGCCTGGCCAGGCTCACGTACACACCGAACGTTCTGAGCGAGATAGGCCTGTTCGCAGGATTCTTCGAAGTTCCATCGAGCTATTCCAAACCTGTTCTCGTGTCGGGTGCTGACGGTGTGGGAACCAAGTTGAAGATCGCGTTCATGATGGACAAACACGATACGGTGGGGATAGATTGTGTGGCGATGTGCGTCAACGATCTTCTGGTGCACGGTGCAAGGCCTCTCTTCTTCCTCGACTATCTGGCAGTGGGTAAGCTGGATCCCGAGCGCGTGGAGCAGATCATCAGAGGGATCGTGAAAGGTTGTCTGGAAGCAGGTTGCGCGCTCATCGGTGGTGAAACGGCGCAGATGCCAGATTTTTACGCGGAAAACGAGTACGATCTGGCCGGTTTCGCCGTGGGCATAGTCGATAGAGACCGAATCGTGGATGGGTCAAGGGTCGAAGAAGGCGACGTCGTAATCGGGCTCGCATCCAGTGGCCTGCACAGCAACGGTTTTTCCCTGGCTCGAAAGATCCTGCTCAACCATTACGCGATAGATGCTTACGTGGACGAGCTGGGAAAAACTCTCGGTGAGGAGATGCTCACTCCAACGAGAATTTACGTGAAGAGTGTGCTGAAGATTCTCGATGATTCGATCCACGCGATGGCACACATCACCGGCGGAGGTCTTCTCGGAAACCTCCCGAGGGTACTGCCTGAAGGTCTGGAAGCTCGTATCGACAGGAACGCATGGCAGGTTCCATCGATATTCAAATTGATCCAGAGACTTGGAGGCATCGACGATGAGGAGATGTTTCGCACCTTCAACATGGGCATCGGTTTTGTGCTGGTCGTGGCGAAGGACGCGGTGGACAGAATCGTGACCAGTCTGACCAGCAACGGCGAAAAGGCTTGGATCTTGGGTGAAATCAGGAAAGGTGAGAGGAGGATCGTGCTTTGAGGAAGGCCGCGCTGGGTATCCTGGTCTCCGGTACGGGCACAAACATGGCTTCGATCGCCGAGAAGTGTTTGAACGGAACGTTGCCCGCCTCCGTTTCAGTCGTGATAAGCAGCAGGGAAAAGGCACCGGCCATAGAGAAAGCGAGAGCTTACGGGATACCCACCTACATCGTCAGGAGAAAAGATTATGGAAACCAGATCGAGTACGAGGAGAAGATGATCGAGATCCTCAAGGCCCACGGGGTCGATCTCGTGGTTCTCGCTGGCTTTTTGAACATCCTGTCGCCGCACTTCGTGAGTGCGTTCAGGTGGAGAATCATAAACGTCCATCCTTCTTTGATTCCTTCTTTCTGCGGACCGGGCTATTACGGGATGAAGGTTCACGAATCCGTCCTTCGCTACGGCGTCAAGGTTACCGGGGCCACGGTTCACTTCGTCGATGAGAGCGTCGATGGGGGACCGATCATACTGCAGAAAGCGATCGAGGTCAGAGACGACGACACACCCGAAACGTTGGCGGAGAGAGTCAGGACCATTGAACACGAGCTGTTGGCCGAAGCGATCAGATTGATCATCGAAGATAGATTGCAGATAGTCGGCAGGAGAGTGATCGTCAGGAGGGAAGATCATGCCTAAGGCTCTGATTTCTGTGTGGGACAAGACCGGCGTCTTGGATGTCGCTCGTGAACTTTCAAAAGCAGGCTACACGTTGATGAGCACAGGTGGAACCGCCGAATTTCTTTCCAGAAACGGTGTGGAAGTTGTACCCACATCGACGGTAACATCCTTCGATCGGTTGCTGGGTGGCAGGGTGAAGAGTCTGCACCCGTACATCCACGCGGCGATCCTCGCAAACCGCGATGATCCAATGCAGATGAAAGAACTTGCAGAACTCGGTATCGAGCCGATCGATGTGGTGATCGTGAACTTTTATCCCTTCGCTAATGCGATCCACAGTGAGAAAGATATCGATGAACTCGTCGAATTCATCGACATCGGGGGACCAGCCATGCTGCGTGCCGCGGCAAAGAATTTCAAGCACGTCGTCGCACTCTGTGACGTGTCTGATTACGAATGGGTCGTTCAAAAAATCAAAACGCACTCTCTCTCGATCAATGACAGGATCAGGCTCGCGGCGAAGGCGTTTCAGTACAGTGCCTGGTACGATGCCGTGATCGCTCAGTACTTTTCACGAATTGTTGGCGAACTTTTCCCGAAGTACTTCGTCCTCTCCTATGAAAGGGTTTGTGAACTGCGTTACGGTGAGAATCCTCACCAGCAAGCTGCGCTCTACAGAGAGTTGGTCCCACGAGGCATAGTCGAAGCGAGGCAGTTACACGGTAAAGAACTTTCCTTCAACAATTACCTCGATGCGGAGGCGGCCCTTTCGATCCTGAAAGAGTTCGAAGAGCCCTGCTGTGTCGTGGTGAAGCACACCAACCCATGTGCGGTTGCCTGTGCGCAATCGGTTATTGAAGCGTTCGAAAAAGCTCGCAATGCCGATCCAATCTCCATCTTCGGAGGCATCGTCGGATTCAACCGTCCGGTTGACGGCCAAACTGCTCGAAAACTGTCTGAAATATTCCTTGAAATTATCCTGGCACCGGCGTTCAGCGATGAGGCGCTGGAAATATTGAGAAAAAAGAAGAACTTGCGCTTGCTACAAATCGATCTGAATCGAACGGCAGGAGCGTGGGACCTGAGAAAGATCTCCGGTGGCCTGCTCGTTCAAACGCCCGACGTCATCGAATTCGAGGAGCTTAAAGTCGTGAGCGAACGTCAACCCAGTGAAGCGGAACTGAAGGATCTGATCTTCGCTTGGAAAGTGGTGAAGCATGTCAAATCCAACGCGATCGTACTGGCGAAAGATTCTGCGACACTCGCCATCGGAGCAGGTCAGCCCAACAGGCTGTGGCCAACAGAGCACTGCATCAGACAGGCTGGCGAGAAAGCGAAAGGTGCAGTGTTAGCTTCCGACGCCTTCTTTCCATTTCCTGATGCCGTCGAGCTTGCAGGAAAAGCCGGCGTCACAGCGATAATCCAACCTGGAGGATCCGTGAGAGACCAGGAAGTGATCGAGACCGCAAAGAGATACAACATGGCCATGATCTTCACAGGTGTACGTCACTTCCGGCATTGAGGTGGTCGAAATGAGAACGCTCGTTGTCGGTTCTGGTGGTCGTGAACACGCCCTGGTGTGGAAGCTCAAGCAGGAGAAGATTGAAGTTTACTGCGCACCTGGCAACGGTGGCATAAGCGAAGACGCCGTGTGTTACAATGCACACACAATCGATGAGCTGGTCGAATTCGCGTCGGAACGGAGAATCGATCTGACCATCGTTGGGCCGGAAGCGTACCTGGCTCAGGGAATCGTCGATGCGTTTGAAGCTCGCGGTTTGAAAATCTTCGGACCGAACGCGGTGGCGGCACGACTGGAGAGCAGCAAGGTCTTTGCCAAAATGCTCATGGACAGATACGACATACCCACGGCACGGTTCAGATGGTTCGACGATCCCAACCATGCGGAGAGATACCTCGAACGCTGTGAATTTCCAGTGGTGATAAAAGCCGATGGTCTGGCCCAGGGTAAGGGTAGCTACGTTGTTAAGGACCGCGAAGACGGCTTTGCAGTCATCGATCTTTTGATGAGGAAGAAGATCTTTGGCCAGTCGGGCGAGAAGATCGTGATCGAAGAGTTCCTTGAGGGCAAGGAAATGAGTTTGATGGTTCTCAGTGATGGTCGAACGTTTGTTCCTTTGCTGAGCGCCATGGACTACAAGAAAGCCCACGACGGTGATAGGGGACCGAACACGGGCGGAATGGGATCGATCGCCCCGGCACCACACTACAGTGAAGAGCTGTGGCGGATCGTTAAGAAGGAGATGCTGGACAAACTTCTCGTAGCTTTCGAAAAGGAAAGTATAGTTTACAAAGGCGTTCTCTATCTGGGATTGATGATCACGAGAGACGGCCCAAGAGTGCTGGAGTTCAACTGCAGATTCGGTGATCCAGAAACTCAGGCGGTTCTGCCGCTGATGCGAACCAACCTCACCGAAGTATGCCTCGCCGCCATCGAAGGAAGTCTATCGAAATTATCCCTTTCATGGCACGATGAGAAAAGCGTCTGCGTAGTACTCGCGAGCGGTGGTTATCCTGGCGAATACAGAGTCGGTTTCGCCATAGACGGTCTGGATTCAGCTGAAGGTGTGCTGATCTTCCACGCCGGAACGAAGAAACAGGATGGCAAGTTCGTCACCAGCGGTGGTAGAGTTCTCAACGTCTGCGCGACGGGCAAAACGTACGAGGAAGCGAGAAGAAAAGTTTATTCACAGATCGAGAAGATCCATTTCGATGGTATGCACTTTCGAAAGGACATCGGGCTGGTTTAGGCCTTCAAACCCGTCAGCGTGATGCCTTTTATTAGATACCTCTGCCCGATCAGGAACGCCACAACGGACGGCAGAATTCCCATGACGGCGGCCGCATCGAAAACGTACTGACCAGTTCGACGATATGATCGGATCATTCCACGTCGAAAAACTTTCTGAAAACTTCCACGACTTCGCTGACTTTATCCTCAATCAGCCACTCACTCCAGCCGTATTTGCGGTATATCTGTTCCACGAACCAGGGATAATTCATCCTGTCGAAGGAGATTTTGTCGACGAACTTCGCCAGTTTGCCGGCCAGCTTTTCCGGGTTCATCGGCAAGATGGGTCCAGCGAAGACGGAGACATCAACACCGGCTTCCTTCAGCTTCTTCACGGTCTCGATCCTTTCCTCTATCGACGAAGCACCCGGTTCAAGAACCTTCCTCACACGATCGTCGTCCGTCGTTATCGTGATCGTGACACTAACAGCCTTGTTCTTGAGAATGTCAAGGTCCCTCAAAACGAGGCTGGATTTGGTCAGAACGTGGACGGTTCTGTAATGGTTCAGCGCGATCTCGAGCAACTTTCGCGTGATCTGGTACTTTCTTTCGACGGGCTGGTACGGATCGCACACGCTCGAAAAGAGTATCGTTCCCCTGGTCCGGTAAAGTTCTCTTTCGAACACTTCGACCGCGTTGAGTTTCACGTAAACGTCCCTTCCCCAGATCCCGTTCATGTTTTTGAACGGGCCTATGAACTGTGCGTAGCAGTATTTGCAACCGTGTCCACAACCGATGTAGGGGTTGACAACGTACCTCGCTATGGGGATTTTCGTCTGGCTTATCAATTTCCGCACCAGAATTTCGTGCACCATACCCGGTACAATTAAACTACAGAAAGAAGGAATTGTAACCAAAAGACCTCTTCGGGAGGGATGAAGGTCATGATCGCGGTCGTGGGAAGCAACAACGTGGACCTTGTGCTGTTGGTTGATCACTTCACACGCCCCGGGGAAACTCAGAAGTGTCTCTCTTACGAACGTTTCCCGGGAGGGAAGGGGGCAAACCAGGCCGTAGCGTGCAAAAAACTCGGGGCCGAGGTGTACTTTCTCACCTGCATTGGCAGCGACGGCAACGGTGAATTTTCGTATTCGAGTTTGACGAAGGCCGGATTGAAAGATGGCCTCGTGCGTGTTGAAGAACCGAACGGTTTTGCCATGATCGAGGTCACCCGTGACGGTCAGAACAGGATCATCATCTTTCCAGGAGCTAACGGAACGATGAGCGTTGAGCTGGTGAAACGTCATCTCGACGGGCTGTTGAAGGCAGACATGGTCCTGCTTCAGAACGAAATACCTTTCGAAGTCAACTTCGAAGTGGCGAAGCAATTCAAGAAAGCCGGAAAGCTTGTCATCTTCGATCCCGCACCGGCCATGGGTGTTGAAGAGAAGATCTATCCTTACGTCGACATCATCACACCGAACGAAGAAGAGGCTCACCAGCTCACCGGAGAGTACGGTGAAACGGCCGTTCATAAACTGATGGAGAAAGGCTGCGCCAACGTCTTGCTCAAGCGTGGCGAAAAGGGTTGTCTCTTCGCCGGAAAGCTTGGCAGATTCGAGCTTGAAGCCTTCAGAGTCAACGCGGTCGACAGTACCGCTGCCGGGGATGTCTTCAACGCGGCCTTCGCTGTCTGGTTTGAAAGGAGCAAAGATGTGCATAAATCTTTGATTTTTGCCAGCGCTGCGGCGGCAATAAGCGTCACCAGGATGGGTGCACAGAGTTCCATCCCATCGCTCGAGGAAGTTCTGAACTTTCTGGAGGAAAGACAGGTCGAGGGATTCCGCGTATGAGGTACGAAATGGTCTACTTCGATCTCGATGGCACGTTGCTGGATTTCGCGAGGGCTGAGAGGGAAGCTCTGAGCACTGTTTTTGCAGAATACGGCGTGATCCTGAACGATGAACAGATACAAGCTTACATTGAAATCAACCAAAAGTGGTGGCGATTCTTTTCGGAAGGAAAAGCGCCAAAAGAAAGGATCGTGATCGCCAGGTTCGAGGAATTTTTATCACATCTGGGCTGTGCAGGAATCGAAGCGAACGAAATAGCAGAACGTTACTTGCAGCAACTGTCCAAGTGTGCCTACTTCATGCCCGGTGCAGAACAGTTTCTGGAAAGGTTGAAGGCGACCGGCACGAGGATGGCTGTGCTCACCAACGGTGTTCAGATGGTTCAGGAAAGAAGGGCGAGCATTCTGAAACTTGACCGATTCATCGAGTTCATGATAACCTCTGAATCTTGTGGCAAACCAAAGCCCGATCCGGCGATGTTTCACCTGGCCGCGAGCAGGAGTGGCGTGGCGCTGAATAAGTCTGTGTACGTGGGTGATGATCCAGTGGTCGATTACCTCGCGGCGAAGAACGCCGGAACGGATTTCATACTGATCGATCTGAGTTCGACTCATCAGAATTTCCAGGACAAAAGGGCGACTTCTTACGAAGAACTGTTCAATCTGTTGATCTGTCCTTCCACGAACTCGTAGAGCCACGTTGCTGTGGATTCGACGACTCGCTCTTCGAAGGGTGAACCCAGACCCGCGGTTTTCAGCAGGGACTGGAACGACAGACTTCCTCCAAGGTCGCAGAGCTTGATGTAGCTCTGTAGAGCTTTGTTTCGGTCTTCAAGACTCTTCTGCAAGAACTGGATCGCACAGAACTGGGCGATCACGTAATCGATGTAATAGAATGGGCTCTCGTACACGTGCATCTGCTGCTGCCAGAAACCACCGTTCTCCAGATACGCGTTTCCATCGTAATCTATCTCCGGCATGTATTTTCTCTCTATCTGCCTCCAGATTTTTCTCCTTTCTTCAGCGCTGAGTTCCGGATGTTCGTAAACCACGTGCTGGAATTCGTCAATACTCACACCGTACGCTATGAAGTTCAGAGCGGACCAGGCGTGCACCAATTTTGCGCGTTCAGATTCGTCTCTGTAGAAAAGTTCCAGCCACGGCCAGGCGAGGAATTCCATACCCATGGAATGGATTTCGCAAGCTTCCGCAGTTGGCCAGTAGTATTCCGGTACCTCGAAGTTTCGGCTCCTGTACACCTGGAAGGCGTGACCAGCTTCGTGTGTGAGCACCTCCACATCGTGGGAAGTCCCGTTGAAGTTCGCGAAGATGAAAGGCGATCTGTGGTCGGGTATGAAATCGCAGAAGCCTCCAGGATATTTCCCTTCCCTGCTGTCCAGATCCATGAGTTCGTTCTCCAACATGAAGTTGAAGAATTCCCCCGTTTCGTTCGACATCTGCTCGTACATCGTTCTCGCCGCCTCGACCAATTCTTTTCGATCTCCCTTGGGACGAGGATTGCCTTCTTTCAAAAGTATCGGTCTGTCGTAGTATTTGAGTCTGTCTACTGCGAGCATCGTCCTCTGCTTTTCCCTGAGTTTCTGGATCAACGGCACGACCTTCGTCTGCACGGCTTTTCTCAATCGTTCCACATCCTGGGGTGTGTAATCCGATCTCTTCATCCTCAAATAAGCCACCGGCACGAAAGATCGAAAACCGAGCTTCCTCGCGATCTCGTGTCTGACCTTCACAAGCTGGTCATACAACTCGTCGAGTTCTTTTTGATGCTGCGCAAAGAATTGGTATCTGGCCTCACTGGCGCGTTTTCTGGTATTCCTGTCCGGTGAGAGTTCGTAGGCCCTCAGCTGCGAGAGTGTCAATTTTCGACCATCGAAATCGATCTGGGCCGAGGACACCAAGCTCGCGTAGCTCGTAGACAGCTTGTTTTCCTGCTCGAGATCTTGCAGGATCTCGGGTTTGAACGTCTTCAAGGTCATCTCGGCGATTCTGAAGAGTTGCTCACCGAAGACTTTTACCAGATCCTCTTTGAATCTCGATCCCAACAATGCCTCGTAAAAACGAACCTGTAACGCCTCAACGTGTGGCAACACCGAATCGTAGAAACTTCTTTCCTGCGCGTAGAATTCGTCCCGCGTGTTCATGCAGTAACGAATGTACGCGATGGACATAGCCGTGTGAAAACTGTTTCGCAGGCTGTTTATTTCTTTTATTGCCTCGATCGCTCCTGGTACATTTTCAGCCTCCTTGAGTGATGTGAGTGACTGTTCAAACTGGTTCCTCAAACTCTCCACATTTGGCCTCACGTAGGGAAACTGGGAAAATTTCATCTGTACCCCTCCACAGAGACATCTTTTGTCATGTACACCTTCTATGGTAACATTTTGATAGCGGTTCATGGCACATCGTCAATCAAAGAAGGGGTGGAAAAAATTGAGAGTCATCCTCGACTGTGATCCAGGACACGACGATGCGTTCGCGATATTGCTCGCGGCGGCTTCGAAGCGAATCGAACTGCTCGGAGTCACCACGGTTGTGGGAAACTCCTACCTCGAAAATACGACGATCAACGCCAGAAAGGTGCTGGACCTTTTCGATCTGGACGTACCCGTTTTTCCCGGTTGTGCAAGGCCACTGCTCAGAGACGTTGTCATCGCACCGCAGATACATGGCAAATCTGGCCTCGACGGTGCCACGTTGCCTCCGCCCAAGAGGAAAATTGAAAAGATCCACGCCGTCGATTTCATCGCACAGACGCTCCAGAAGTACGAAGACGTCGTACTGGTCCCAACAGGTCCACTCACCAACATCGCCCTCTTCATGTTGAGATACCCGGAGCTCAGAAGCAGGATATCTCTCATCGTGCTGATGGGAGGGGGCATCGCGTTTGGGAACGTCACGCCCGTGGCGGAGTTCAACATCTTTGCCGATCCTGAGGCCGCGAGGATCGTTTTCAGTTCCGGCGTTCCCATAGTGATGGTTCCGCTCGATCTGACCCATCAGGTGATCGCGACCGAAAGAGAGGCCGATGTGCTGCGAGGTCTTGGAGAAAGGTTTCAGATCATGGCCGATCTTTTGATGTTCTTCAAGTCTACCTACAAAAGGGTGTTCAACATCGATGGTGCGATCCTGCACGATCCGTGCACGATCATGTACCTGTTGCATCCTGAGATCTTCGAGTCGCAAGATTACTACGTGGATGTAGAGACGAAAGGCGAACTCACTTACGGACAGACTGTGGTGGACGTGTGGCGAACGACGGGAAAACGTGCGAATGCAAAGGTGTTGTTGAAGGTTGATAGAGAGAAATTCTTCCAGATCTTTTTCGAGCAACTGCGCTCGTTGGAAGGAGGTAGGTGAGTGTGGTCGATCCGAGGTACCACATAAGGGTGAATCCTGAAGATGTTGGAGAATACGTGATCGTCGTGGGAGACAGAGGAAGGGTCGAACGCGTTGCGAAGTACTTCGAAGATGCACGGAAAGTTGGTGAGAACAGAGAGTATCTCACCTACACGGGTTATCTAAAGGGTAAAAAAGTGAGCGTGATGTCCACAGGTATGGGTGCACCCGCCATGGCGATAGGAATAGAAGAGCTGGCCACGACCAACGCGAAGGTGGTGATACGCGTCGGTACAACCGGAGCTTTTCAGAAAGACCTCAAGCTCGGTGACAGCGTCATCGTCACCGGAGCGGTTCGACTCGACGGCACCACGGCGCAGTACATCATGCCAGAGTATCCTGCGATCGCGGACTATCAGGTGATCAACGCTCTGGTTCGAGCGGCCGAGCAGGTGAAGAACCGCTACCACGTGGGCATCGTGGCTTCGACCGATTCTTATTACGGCAGGAATTTCGATCCCGAAAGACACTCCCACATGGAAAAACTTCTGGCTAAGGCCGGAGTCTTGGCGGTCGAGATGGAGATCGGAGCGCTCTACGTGGTGGGCAGGATAAAGGGATTGAAGACGGGGGCCGTACTCACGGTGAGGGAAGAACTGTCGGAAGATGGTTACATCCAGGCAGGTCCGAAGTTCGAAGAAGGCTTAGAAAAATCGATCCAGATCGCTGTGAAAGCCATTGAAATCCTTATAGAGGGAGGTGTCGTTTGATGAAGAGGTTTCTGGTGATCCTTCTGGTGGCCGCTGTCGCGTTGAGCTTCGCCAAACCGTTGAAGGTTGCGCTCCTCATCAACGGTACACTGGGTGACAAGTCTTTCTTCGACTCTGCGGGTAGAGGTATCCAGATGGCGATCAAAGAACTCGGGATCGACGCAAAGATAATCGAATGTGGTTATCAACAGGAACGCTGGAGACCGTATCTGGAAGATCTGTCGGATCAGGATTACGACATAATCATCGTCGGTACCTGGCAGATGCAAGAAATACTGGAAGAAATCGCTCCCATGCATCCTGAGAAAAAGTACTTCATCTTCGACACGAGCGTCGATTACAGCAAGCCAGGACTCAAGAACGTCTACTCTATACTCTACAAGCAGAATGAAGGCTCGTTCCTCGTTGGAGCCCTCGCGGCGCTGATCACCACGTCCGGAATGCCGAAAACCAACCCAGAACCGATCATCGGCTTCCTCGGAGGAATGGACATTCCCGTCATCAACGACTTCTTGGTTGGTTACATCGAAGGTGCGAAGTACATCAATCCGAACATCAAGGTTCTCATTTCGTACGTCGGCAGCTTCAACGATCCAGCGAAAGGTAAAGAACTGAGCCTTGCGATGTACAGGCAGGGCGCCGACATCATCTTCAACGTGGCTGGCAACACCGGAGTTGGTCTGCTCGAAGCCGCGAAGGAAGCGGACAGATGGGCCATAGGTGTCGATTCCGACCAGGCGCTCATATACGAAGACATAGACATAGAGATCGCGAAAAGAATCGTCACTTCCATGATGAAGAACGTGGACATATCCATCTTCCGCGGTTTGAAACTGCACCTGGAAGGCAAACTCAAATACGGTCAGGCTGAAGCACTCGGGATCGCGGAGGGCGGTGTAGGAGTTGCTGACAACAAGTACTACAGGGAGCTGGTGCCCGAACAGATACGTGCGAAGATAAAAGAGATCGAACAGAAGATCCTCAACGGTGAGATCAAGGTCAGTACAGTGTTCGGAATGTCTCAGGAAGAGCTCAACAAACTGAGAGCGAGTGTGAGGCCGTGATCCAGGTGGGAGCCGTCGAGGCTCCCACTTTCTGGAGGTATACACATGAAAGCAGTTGAGACGATCAACGTGACGAAGGTTTATCCAAACGGCGTGGTTGCGAACAGGAATGTGAATTTCTCCGTCGAAGTTGGCGAAATACATGCGGTCGTTGGTGAGAACGGTGCGGGAAAGACAACTCTCATGAAGATACTCTTCGGTATGGAGAAACCGACGAGCGGAGAGATCAGGATCTTCGGGAAACCCGTTCAGCTCAACTCCCCACACGATGCGATCGCGCTCGGTGTCGGGATGGTGCATCAACATTTCATGCTCGTTCCTTCCTTCACGGTCGCAGAAAACATCATGCTCGGTATCGAACCGAGGAAAGGACTTTTTTCACTCGATTTCAAACGAATGGAACAGACCATAACTGAGTACGCCAAGAAGATGAACTTCGAACTTCCCATCTGGGAGAAGGTCATGGACCTTCCTGTGGGTGTGAAACAGAGAGTGGAAATCATGAAAGCGCTGATACGTGGCGCCAAGATACTCATTCTGGACGAGCCATCCTCGGTGCTGACACCACAGGAAGTGAACGAACTCTTCGCCGTGTTGAGAAATCTCTCGAAACAAGGTATCACCATCATCTTCATCACCCACAAGTTGAACGAGGTCAAGCAGATCGCAGACAGAATAACGATCATGCGGGAAGGACGCGTCGTGGGCACGTTCAAAAATGAAGAACTGACAGAGTCTCAGATCGTCGAGTTGATGATCGGTAGAAAGTTCGAATACGATATCAGTAAATCGGAACACGTGGCAGGAGAACCCCTCCTGGTGGTGAGAAATCTCAATTACTTCAGGGAGGACAGGGCACACGTGTTGAAAAACGTTTCCTTCGTCCTCAGGGCCGGTGAGATCTTGGCGATCGCTGGACTCGAAGGGAACGGTCAGAAGGAGCTGGTAGAGATCCTCACAGGACTGCGCGAGAGGGCTTCGGGTGAGGTACTCGTCGACGGTAAGAACGTACTCGGGCTCAGGCCGTGGGAACTCCGAAGACTCGGGATTTCGCACATCCCGGAGGACCGAATAGAAGTGGGGAGTGCGCTGAGCATGAGTGTGGCAGAAAATATGGTGTCAGATAGATACGATCGGCCGCCGTTCAGCGGCAGGATCGTTTACAGGAAAAAGAATGTCATCGAATTCGCACAGAAGCTCATCGCGGAATACTCGGTGAAGGTGAGATCCCCCACAACACTCATGAGAATGCTTTCTGGTGGAAACATGCAGAAAGTTGTCGTGGCCAGGGAGCTGACGAACGCACCAAGGATAGTTATAGCCAATCAACCTACACACGGAATAGACGTCGCTTCGAGCGAGTTCATCAGGAAGAAACTGTTGCAGATGAGGGACAGTGGAAAAGGAGTCCTTCTGATTTCAACAGATCTTCAGGAAGTTCTACAGATTTCAGACAGAATATTGGTCTTGTACAAGGGCGAGATCGTTGCCCATCTGCGAAACGAGAACCTCAATGAAACCGAGCTGGGATTCTACATGCTCGGAACGAAACGCCAGAGTGATGAGGAACTGAAGGAGTTGCTGAACGTATGAAGAAATCCCTCGCATTTCTGGAGATATCGAGAATGATCATAACGATCCTCATTGCTCTTTTAATAGGTTACATCTTCCTCCTCTTCAGCACCAAGAACGTGTCTGAGGCGCTCAAATGGTTTCTCTACGGGCCATTGTCCAACCAGAGGAGGTTCGTGGAGTTCCTGAACAACTCGGTTCCCATCATGCTGACGGGTCTGGCGCTCTCTCTCGTTTTCCAGGCCCAGGTCTTCAACATCGGTGCGGAAGGATGTCTGTTCTTCGGTGGTTTCGGTGCGATGCTCGTAGCGTTGAAGTTTCCCCAGATCCAGTTGGTGCATTTGATCGTCACACTCTTTGCAGCGGCAGTGTTTGGTGCCGCCTGGGCTTTCGTCCCGGCGTTCCTGAAGGTCAGATGGAAGGCGAGCGAACTCGTTTCTTCGTTGATGATGAACTACATCGCCTATCTGCTCGTTCTGTTCCTGGTCAACAACTATTTCAGGGATAAGGCAGCGGGTGCCCTGGTTTCGTACCGCTTCCCCCAAACCGCGTGGCTCGCCACGCTGACGCGTTACAGACTGAACAGCGGGTTCTTCATAGCCGTTTCTGCAGCCATTCTGATAGGCTTTCTGCTGTACTTCACCAAGTACGGCTATCAAATACGCGTGGTCGGCGCAAACAAGAAGTTCGGTTTCTACAGCGGTATCAACGTGGGTCTTACGGTGTTCTGGGTGCAGTTGCTCGCAGGTGCGCTGGCAGGGCTCGCGGGCGGTGTAGAGCTCGCCGCCATGTATCGAAGGTTCGTCTGGCAGTCTTTGCCAGGTTACGGTTTCGATGGGATAATCGTGGCCATTCTGGCGAGGAACAATCCTTTTCTGGTCATACCGAGCGCACTGTTCATAGCCTATCTGAGAGTCGGAGCGAACATCATGAGCAGGATGACGGGACTCGCACCTGAAGTTGTCGTGGTGATACAGAGTGTTATGATCTTGCTCATAACTGCCGAGGCTCTACTCGACAGATTCAAGAAGAAACTGATCGAGAGAGAGGCGATGAGGAATGAGTAATTTTGCCCTCAACTTCGCCGATCCCGCGTTCTGGTACAGCGTTCTCAGAGTTTCAACTCCTTTGCTCTTCGCGGTCATGGCTGCGCTGGTCAGTTCTGTGGCCGGTTCAATAAACATAGGCATCGAAGGCATGATGCTCATGGCGGCCTTCTGGGGCAACGTGATCGGAGCGTTCGCGAGGAACCCCTGGGTGGGTTTGCTCGCCGGAGTTGCGAGTGCCGTGGCGATGGCATTGTTGCTGGCGTTCTCTCATCTGAAACTCAGGGTGAATCTGGTGATCGCGGGAGTCGCGTTGAACCTGTTCGCCTCGGGGTTCACCGTGTTCATGCTCTTTGCACTAACAGGGGAGAAGGGTACTTCTGCGTCCCTGGGCGCTCAGCCCATCCCGAGGCTCGACATACCCCTTCTGAGAAACGTACCTTTTTTGGGAAAGGTTCTGAACAATCATAACGCGCTGACTTACATCGCTCTGATCTCGGTCTTCGTTGTGGATTATCTGATCAGAAAAACCCCCCTGGGCATGCGCATGAGGGCGGTGGGTGAAAATCCCGATGCGGCAACGTCCGTAGGAGTCTCCGTGTTGCGCATAAGATACCTTTCTCTCGTTCTCAGCGGTCTGTTCGCGGGCCTGGCTGGGGTTTTCCTGTCGATGGGTTACGTGTCCTGGTTCGCGAGGGATATGACCAACGGAAGGGGTTTCATAGCCCTCGCGGCTCAGGCTCTGGGAGGTAAATCTGCGATCCTCGGCGCGCTCGGAGCACTGCTTTTCGGAATCGCTGAAGCCACAGGCTTCACCCTGCAATCGCTCAGGATACCATCCGAGATCACGAACATGATTCCGTTCATTCTGACTCTGATCGTGCTGGTCATCTACGCCAGAACACGTGTCAAATCCCACTCGAGGATACAGGAGATATGAGCTGGGAGAACAGAACCCCGTCGTCGCTGTTCACATGTAGAACTCTGATGCTCCTGCCGTAGAGCTTTCTGTATTCTCTGTCCAGTTCCTCGAAGTTCAACTGTGAGATGTTCTTCCTCACGAGGGCGAGCACGCTTCCTCCAAAGCCTCCTCCCACGATCCTGGCGCCAAGCACGCCTGTCCTGCCTTTCAAAAAGCCCACGATGAAATCTATCTCATCGCACGAAACTTCGTAAAGATCTCTGAGGCTCGCGTGCGATTCGTAGAGGAAGCATCCCGCAAGGAAGAGATTGTTCTTCCGCAGCGCTTCCACCATCTTCAGAACTCTCTGGTTCTCGCCGAGCACATGCTTTGCACGTTTTCGCAGCGTCGGTTCGAGTGCAGAGATGTCTTTTTCAGATATTTCCCTGAAAGAGCGCTTGTTGAGCTTCTTCAGGATCGTTTCACATTCCATCCTTCTTCTGTTGTATTCAGACGACGAGAGTTCGTGTTTCACATTCGAATCGATGAGGACGAATTCGCAGTTGTTCAAGTTCAGCGGCACGTACTCGTAATTCATCGTCATCGTGTCGAGCAGAATCGCGTGATCTTTCTTTGCGAACACTGCTGTGAACTGGTCCATGACACCGCAACGGACGCCAACGAATTCCCTCTCCGCCCTGACACAGATCTGCACCAATTCTCTTGGGTCTATGGAGTGATTCATCAGCTTCATTATCGCAACCGCACTGGCGACTTCCAGCGCGGCAGAACTGGAAAGGCCCGCTCCCGTGGGTAAGGTTGAGTCTATCGTCATCTCGAACGGTTCAACCTTGTATCCGGCTTCCTCCAGTGCCCACACGACTCCCATGACGTAATCCGTCCAGTCTCCACGCTTTTCGTTTTTTTCGACTTTTATGGTTTGTCCAAACAGCTTCGAAGTGAGTGAAAAATCTTTCGAAGCTCTCACTTCAACCTCGACGTACCTGTCGATCGCGAACGGGAGCACGAACCCATCGTTGTAATCGGTGTGTTCTCCTATGATGTTCACACGCCCCGGTGCCTTCACCCTCACCGTCACAGTTCGCTCACCTCTGCCCGTCTGAGCATCTCCGCAGCTTGCTCCGGGATCATGGGATTTATGAACGCCCACGTACCGGTCTCGACACTGGCCATCCACTTGATCTTGTCCCTGTCCCTCTTGGGCGGATTGAACTCCACGTGCAGATGGAACAGTTCCGCATCCAGCCTCTTCAAAGGTGCCTGGAAGAACATCATCATGTATGGAAATTCCTGCTGATACAGGGCATCGTACTTCGCGGTGATGATTTTGAGATGCTTCGCCAGCTCTTTTCTTTCTTCAACGGTCAGTTCGGGCAAACTCGTAACGTGCCTCTTCGGGTAGATATGCACCTCGAAGGGAAAGCGCGCATAAAACGGTACGAGCGATACGAAACTGTCAGTTTCGAACACGACACGCTCTCTGAGTTCTATCTCTTGACGGACGACATCGCAGATGGGACACGAACCTCTCGTGCTGTGCCATTTTGAGAACGCTTCGATCTTGGCTTCGATCCTCTTCGGCAGGAACGGGAACGCGTAGATCTGCCCGTGCGGGTGAGACAAGCTCGCTCCGACTTCCTTTCCCCTGTTCTCGAATATGAACACGTACTCCACGAAGTCGTGAGAGAACAGCTCGATCGTTCTGTCCACCCACATCTCTATGAGTTTCTCTATTTGTTTCAAAGGCATTCCTGGAAGGGCCACATCATGGTTGGAAGTGTACACGACCACTTCACAAACACCGAATGAAGGCTTTTTCTGAAAAATCTCAGACTCTGCGGAAACCTCGGGCGGATTCCTCTTCAACGCAGGAAATCTGTTTTCAAAGGTCACGAGATCGTACTCCTCTGGCAATTCAACACCACCGACGCATATGGGACAGCTCTGCTGTGAAGGCTGCACTGGTCTTTTCTGTGTCTCGGCAGAAACGATGATCCATTCATCCGTGAGCGGGTTGTACCTGAGCTCGAGCATCAACATCCACCTTCCGTGTAGAAATGAAAGTATCTACCATCGTCTCTTTTCAGCGTTTTCTTTTCCAGGCGTGACACCTTCGAGCCGTCGAACCAGTCGGTAACACCTGTCATGGTGTCAACACGCACACGAGCAGGTTCGTTGAATTCGTTCACGTAACGTATTTCGTACACACCCTCCTGCTCCTGCCGGATCGTTGTGAAGACGAAGTTCGTCTTCCTCCGCCAGCCAACCGCGCCGAAGCCAAGAACATCGAGCAGCTTTGAATACTTTTCAGCAGTGTACAAAGTCAGCAGACGGTTCGTCAAACTCGCGAGCACGATCTCTTCGAGTGAAAGTGGTCCGATGTTCATCATCAAACCGTCAACCCTTCCCAGCGCCGTGGCCAGGCCTCCTTTTTCCAGTATGAAACAGGCCTGTGGGTAACGCTGGCGATGTTCATCTCTGAAATCCTTCAGAACAAAGCATCGAACTCCGATTCTGTACAGGTGTTCTAAATCACGTTCATCTTCAACCTTCACCGCCACACGAATCTCCTTCTTTAGAAGATGTCTGAGCGTGTTTTCACTCGGATCTTTCAACAGCACGAACGTCTGTTGATCGGGTTTCTGGTCGAGTTCTTCCGCGTTTATCAAAGACTTCGGAACTCTGAAACGAAAACCGACGTGAACATTCAACGATCTGTAGAAATCTCTGAGCAGACCTAACCTGTTCGAACCACGGAGCACAACGATGAATGATCCTTGAGAAGGTTTTGCCGACACCACGAACTGTTTTTCCTGCCCGAATCTGATATCCTCGAATCCGGCCAGACCAACCAGCGTGTCGTTTTCCACAAAAACGTTCCTCAGAGGTTCGTACGCGAAGGACCACACCGAAGCTGGATCACATCTCAGCAGTTCAACGTGTCCTTCCACGTGAGAAGCACTGAGCCTCAGGATGAAACCGTTTCTCAAATCGATCCTTTCGACCGTCACGTTTGAATGTGGAACCTTCTGAAAAAACTCCGACAGTTTTTGACCGAGCAGTTCCATATCTCAACGCACCTCAAATTCTGCTTCGAAACGCTTCTCCACGTTCCTATCCACCAGAAGGCATTCTACGACGTAGGTTCCCGCCTCCAGTCGCTCTTGTAGCTCGATCAGGACCGATGGGTAAGTGATGGCCTGCGTCACCATCGAACCGGGCTCGGGCGATTCAACGTGCGCCTTGACGAACATCCTCTTGCCCGCCAGTCGAACCTCGTCCACTCTGACTGAGTATCCACCTGTGTTCTTCTGACCCGCATCGATCCTGATGAGAATTTTCTGCCCCGTTTCGAAGACGTTGGTCTGTCTCAGCGACTCATCAACGGTGTACACCCCGGCTTCAACGCCGCCACGAGAAACGTGTCTGGTTGAAAAGTTCACACGCCTTGGTATTTCGACGGTGAAACCGCCCAGCTTCAAGCACCTCGTGTTCGATGGTAAAACCAACAAATGCTGCGGCATGTAGATGTATATGCCACTCCGCTTTCCTTTCACGCTGAATTCGTGCCTGAAGTCATCACCATCAGCAACGATGCTGAAGACACGTTCTTCCTGTTCACCGAGAGAAACAGGTGAAAAGATCCAACCCTTCACCAGCACAACCAGATCCGGTTCGTACGAGAGAATCAGGTACTGAAAGTTCGCAGACTTCGTACCGACCCACTGGTAAAGGTCTTCCGGAAGCGTTTTTTCAACCAAAGTAGAATAAATCATTGAAAACACCACACTCGTCGTTACCAACAAGAGGACTACGATCGCACGCATCAAGAACCATCTCACAGTTCAAGTTCGTCACCGGGTTTCATGATGACACACTTCACGTTCAGTTTCTCGACCTCTTGCTTGAATTTCTCAGGATTCGATCTGATCACTGGCCACGTGTCGTAGTGCATGGGAACAACAATCTTCGGCTGTATCATCTTCACCGCTTCCACCGCGTCCCACAGATCCATGACGAAGTTTCCACCTATCGGAAGGAAAGCCAAGTCTATGTTTTCTTTTCTCAAAAGCTCCATATCTTTCGTCAAACCGGTGTCTCCGGCGTGGTAGATTTTCCTTCCTTCGATTTCGATCAGAAAGCCGCAAGGATTCCCAGCATACACTGGCAGATCGGCTTCAACGATGCTCGAACCGTGGAGTGCGGGTGTCAATTTGACGCTACCGAATTCGAAAACGTACTTTCCTCCTATGTGCATCGGGTGTGTGCTCACACCGTGCCTTGAAACGTAACTGCACAGTTCGAAGTTCGCGATCACAGTGGAACCATCACGCTTCGCAAGTGCCACGGCATCACCAAGATGATCGGCATGACCGTGCGTGACGAGTATGTAATCGATCTTGGGGACCTCCTGCAGCTTGATGGGTGACTGCGGATTGTTAGTTATGAACGGGTCGATGATGATGCGTTTATCCTTGTGGATTATCAACACCGCCGCGTGTCCCAGATACCTGACTTTCATTCGAATCACCTCCTCTTTTCTGATTTTAACACTGTAGACCAGATTTTTTGTAAAACACGGCTGTATGATAGCTACGAGGTGGTGTTGATGGTGACGCTGAGGGTCACGCTTTCACAGCTGGATCCTGTGCTCGGAGATTTCAAGCACAACATTTTGAAAGCGAAAGAAGCGATCGACGCCGCCGAAGAGACGCAGAGCGATCTGGTACTCTTTCCGGAGTTATTCCTGGCGGGACACCCGGCGCAGGATCTGTTGTTGAGAAAATCCTTCCTGAATGATTGTAAACAGGCGATCGATGAGATCGTGCAGTACACAAAAAACAAGAAGGTCGTGTGTGTTCTCGGTTCACCTCTGCACGATGGGGATACGTACAACGCGGCGATCGTGATACGCAACGGGGAGATTCTGGGTGCGCACAGGAAAACCACTCTGTCCGAATACTTCCTCGAGGGCAGATATTTCCAGACGGGGCATTCGATCACGATCCTTCGGCTTGGTTCACTGAAGCTCGGTTTAACTATCAACGAAGATCTGTTCCGTTCTGATCGAACTCTGACGGAACTGCTAAAGAACGGCGTCCGCGTGATTCTGAACGTGCGCGCTTCACCGTACGTGTTGGGTGAATGGAAAGAACACGAAGAACGCATCCTGAAGATGGCTTCCAAACATGAGCTTGGGATCGCCTCGTGCAACATGGCTGGGGCGCAGGATGAGATCGTCTTTGCCGGTGCCAGCTTCGCGTGCGACGCGAGTGGAAATCTCTTAGCCCGCGCCAGGCTCTTCGAAGAAGAAATCGTCACGGTCGACATAGACCTGAAGGATGACGCGTTCGTTTCTCGAAATCACACTCGCAGAGCTCAGACGATCGATTGCGGCGAGACCAGAGATAAAGAAGGAAAGGTCCGAAGTTCGATCTCACCGAGTTATACGCAAGAACAAGAAATGTTCGTAGCGCTCGTCACGGGGTTGAGAGCCTACGTGAGGAAGAACGGATTCAAAAAGGTCGTGCTGGGACTGAGCGGCGGGATCGATTCCTCGCTGGTTGCGACCATCGCTGTTGAAGCGCTCGGTGCCGAGAACGTGAAAGGAGTTTTGATGCCATCGATGTACACGTCGAAGGAAAGTGTTGAAGATGCCCTGCAGCTCGCACAAAATCTCGGTATCGAGACCCTCACGATACCCATCACGGACGTGTACGAACAGTACCTGAAGGCGCTCGCAACTGTCTTTTCGAACGCCGCGAGGGACGCCACCGAGGAGAACATTCAGGCACGCGTCAGGGGGAACTACCTCATGGCACTTTCCAACAAGTTCGGCTGGCTCGTTCTGACAACCGGTAACAAGAGTGAGGTCGCCACGGGTTACTGCACCCTCTATGGAGACACCGCGGGTGGATTCGCGGTGATATCGGACATCTACAAGACCGATGTTTACAGAATCGCTCGCTGGTACAACTCCTGGAAGGGCAAGCAGATAATACCCGAAAGGGTCTTCACGAAACCTCCCACGGCCGAGCTGAGACCTGGCCAGACGGATCAGGAAAAGCTTCCACCGTACGAAGTGCTCGACGGAATTCTCAAACTGTACATCGAAGAGAATCTGGACGCGAGAGATATAGTCGAAAGGGGTTACGATTCAGACACGGTGATCAAGGTGTTGCACATGATCCGCGCGAACGAGTACAAGCGAAGACAGCTTCCGATCGGAATCAAGATATCCAAGAGAACGCTCTCGAAAGATTGGCACATGCCTGTCACCAACAGATTCACAGAACCAGCATGATTCAACGTTCGGAATCTTTTTTGGCAACAATGTTTTCTTTCATCATGTTCCTCTTTCTCAGCGATCTTTCAACGAATACCTCTTCGCCAGTGAGCGGGTCTATCCCGCTATAGTACATCGCCGTACTCAGCGTGCCCGGCGTGGGGGTGAAGATCTGAACCTGCTGGGGTCTGTAACCGAGCTTTGTGCGTATGAATTTCTTGAGATACTCATTTTCTTTCTCTGATTCTCCAGGATGCGCCACGATGAAGTACCCCACAACGTACCTTTCTTTCCCTTGTTTCCTCGCGAACGTCTCGAATTTCTCCTTGAACGCGAGGAAAAGCTCTACAGGGGGTTTTCTCATCAACCTCAGAACGTTCGGGTGCGCGTGCTCTGGGGCGAGTTTCAACTGCCCCGGAGTGAAGTGAACGAGCTGCTTGATGAATTCTTCACCGAAAGGATCCGCAAGGACAAGGTCGTGCCTGATCCCAGAAGCAACGAACACGTGCCTCACCTTCGGAATCGATCTGATCTTCTGGAGCAGTTCCAGATAGACCTCATGATTCGGCACCGCGTTCTTGCACGGTTCTGGAAACGCGCAGAATCGAGCGCACTGTCCGTGGGTTTCTCTCGTTTCACACCGTGAACCGTACAGGTTCGCCGTTGGACCTCCGACGTCATTGATGACTCCTTTGAAATCTGGATGTTTGGTGAGCAGTTTCACCTCTTCGATTATCGATTCTTGGCTTCTAAAAACCACGTGCGTCGTTTGATGGTGCGTCAACGCACAGAAAGAACAGCTCCCGTAGCATCCCCTCACCGCGGTGATCGAAAACTGCACGGTATCGATTGCCCTCACGTGTCCCATCGATTCGTAGAATGGATGCACCTTTCTTTCGAACGGCAAAAGGTAGAGTTCGTCGAGCTCCTTCTGCTCGAGCGGGAAGTTCGGTGGGTTCTGAACAACGTACCTGCTGTCCTGTCTCTGACAGAGTTTGACCGATCTGAAAGGATCTGTGAATAGGAACTGCATTTTGACAGCTTCAGCGTACTTCTTTTTGTCCACACAGATCTCTTCGAAATCTGGAAGCTCGATCGCGTCCTTTGGTTTTTTCGACGTCCAGTACGCCACTCCTCTGAGACTCTTACAGTTCTCGATGCTCCCTGTAGCTTCGAGGATCCTCGCAATCTCGAGCACAGTTCTTTCAGCCATTCCGTAGACCAGAATGTCCGCCTTTGCGTCCACCAGCACAGATTTTCTGATTCTGTCCTGCCACCAGTCGTAGTGGGCGAACCTCCTCAAGCTGGCTTCCAGTCCTCCAAGAACGATGGGAACATCTGGAAAGTATCTTCTTATCAAGTTCGCATACACTATAGTGGCCCGGTCCGGCCGTCTTCCCGACTCACCATTGGGGGAATAATCATCGTTCTTTCTCTTCTTCATGGAGGCTGTGTAGTTGGCCACCATGGAATCGACGTTCCCCGCGGTCACACCGAAGAACAGACGTGGCCTTCCAAGTCTTTTTATGTCTCTGTCCGAACGCCAGTCGGGTTGTGCGATTATTCCGACTCTGTAACCCTTTGAGACCAGATAATGCCCAATGAGGGCGACACCGAAGGATGGATGATCAACGTACGCATCCCCGGTGACGAGTATCACATCGAGTTCTTTCCAGCCGAGCTTTTCCATCTCTTCTCTCGTCGTTGGCAGAAACATCTGCGATCGCCCTTCTGGTTAGATTAGCACAAGATGGGAGTGAAGAAAAGGGGCAGCGGACTGCCCCGAGATGGCCTCGAACACAGCTTCACTTCAGTTTGAAAACTGCGACGATATTCCCATTTTCCCGGAAAAGTCTCTCCAGAGACAGTTCTTCAACCAATTCTTGTCCCACATCTTCGTCGCTCATCAACTTCAGTGTGACCGTCACGGTTTCTGGATCGATTTCATAGCTGATCGTATCCATCACGGAGAATGGAAGCCACGTATAATTCAACAGGACATCCTCGATGTTCTGCGGTAACTCGTCGAAGTCCGCAGCGTAATTCCTGAAAGCCTCAACCAGGTCCCGTATGATCTTCTCAGCCGGAGGCACCTCGAGTTTTTCGTATTTCATGATCACCGAAACGGTTAGATTCTCTCTATCGATCTTCACAGAATCCACACTGTAGCCAATGAAGTCTCGAACCTCATCTTCGCTGATACTCAGCGCGATCGGTGTCCTGACCCCCACCTCGATCAACAGAGTCCCGTCCTCTTCCCTGCATGAATAGAGGATTTCTTCCGGTACCTGTGCGAATTTCTCGCCGAGCAGAGCCCGTAAGGCCTGTAAATCCTCCGGCGGGTTTCTGTTTTCGTAATAGTACGCATCGTCGATGGTTTCGAGAATGCTCTGAAGCATCTTCAGTTCATCCGGAGTCGGCGCGAACTCTGAAACAACCTGGGACAAAAACTCTTTCAACAGCGGAGTGGGAACCTTTGCTTTCACGATCAGAGAACAACCATCTCTGAAAAACGCAACGTCCACGATCGAACCGTCCAGCAAGAGTATGAATTTCGCCACTGTGCCGGGTTCCACATCGACCATTTCTTGCTCGCTCACGTTGGAGAACAGCAGTGCAACGCCACCCTCCAAAGGCAACTTCAGCGTGATTTCATCGAATCGAAGGACCGCACACTGTTCTTCCTGGCGAATTTCCGGAGCTTCCTCTTTGACCACGTCCAGAATTTCCTTCACTTGGTCTTTTTCCAGATCGAACGAAACCAGCAACTTCTGCTCGGCCTGCGAAACGTTGAACGTGAGGAACGTTGCCTTGCTCAGTATCACGTCCATTCCCTTCATGGAACCGAGTCCCAGTTCTTCCATGATTTCCTCAGGAAGCTGTCTCAGCAAGAACACAGGGACAAGAATCCCCACCTCGGCTCCGGAAAGCATCTTCAACCCTTTTGGAGCTGTCCTGCTTGCGAGTTGAGCTAATTCCCAGTCCGACTTACACGTTTTTCTGCATCTGATGAGTATGCTCACCGACTCATCGTCTACGTTCACTGCGAGTTCGTCCTCCAGCGGAGTTCCCTCGCTGAAACCAAGCAGGTGGAACACGATTCCAAGGACCGGAATCGAACGGATCCTACCGTAAATCGTCGCACCGGTATCGAGTTCCAAACTGGGTAGTTTCCCGTCGATCATCGCCTTCACATCATCCAGCATCGATGGACCCACGAAGTAATAAAGTTCGTTTCTTTCCAGCACATCATGATTCTGAACGATTTGCGACAGGTGCGTCTTCACCCAGGTGGCATCGTCACTCACGACGGCAAGTTCGGCAACGTTTTTCAACGCCCCGACGTCTTCCGATTCGACAAACCCGAACAATGAGGATAGGTTCAGCGTCAACTTGCCAAAGAAGCACAAAAAACCGTTCGGTGTCTCGCGGATCACCACACTCTCGGGAAGAAATTCGTTCAGTCTGGAAAAATTGTTGATGAGAAGAGCAAAATCTGCCGTTATCGGTACCATTGCGAGAACCGTGAAGCCGAACAGAACCAGAAGAAGCACGATGAACCGCTTCATAGTTAGCCCCCCCTTGGTGTCTGGCAAAGACCTGTGAACTTATTATACACCTCTTTCCTGAAGATACCGTCTGTAGCCCATCTGTTCCAACCTTTCTGCTTTCTGCAGCACTTCACTGCGCATCCGATTCTTGTAGGCTTTCAACTTCTCCGCTATCTCGGGATATTTTATTCCCAGGATCGCCACCGCGAGTATTGCTGCGTTCCTGGCGTTGTCAATGGCAACCGTAGCGACGGGAACCCCTGCGGGCATCTGCACGATGGACAGAAGAGAATCGAGTCCATTCAGCGCCGTCGTCTTTATGGGAACTCCTATGACTGGCAGATGCGTTATGCTCGCCACCATCCCCGGCAGGTGTGCGGCACCTCCCGCGCCCGCAATGATGACCTCCACGCCCCGCTCGTGAGCAGTCTTTGCGTACTCAACCATGCGTTCCACAGTTCTGTGTGCTGAAACTATCGTGAGTTCGTACTCGATCCCGAACTCTTCGAGCACTTCGGCAGCCAACTTCATCACAGAAAGGTCCGAATCGCTTCCCATGATTATGCCTACCCTTGGCATGTCGAAACCTCCCCAGAGAGTATTTTGAGGATCTCCTTCGCTTTCATGGCCTTCTGAAGAGCTTTTTCCACATCTTCATCGAGAACGGTGATGTGGCCCATCTTTCTGTAAGGCCTGGTTTCCTTCTTCCCGTAGAAATGGAACGAGAGACCTTCTATGGCGAGCGCTTCCTCCAGGCCCTTCACCACAGGCTTTCCTCTGTGGCCTTCCTCACCGAGAATGTTCACCATGACCGCGGGACTGAGGAGCTTCGTTGAGCCCAACGGAAGGTTCATGATGGCCCGTAAGTGCTGCTCGAACTGGCTTGTGACACACGCTTCTATCGTGTAATGACCAGAATTGTGTGGCCTCGGGGCCACCTCGTTCACGAACAGCTCGTCCGCTTCATCGAGAAACATCTCTATGCCAAAGATTCCGACGCCTTCGAAGGCCTCAACCACACTGACAGCAATATCTTGTGCGAGCTTTGAGAGCCTCTCGCTGATCCTGGCGGGAGCGATGACGATCTGGCATATGTTCTGTTTCTCATCGAAATACATTTCGACCACGGGATAGCAAGCTATGTCACCTTTTTTGTTTCTCGCCACCATCACGGCGAGCTCTTTTTTGATCCTGGCGAACTTTTCGAGGTAAGTTTCACCTTTCAACGCCTCCTCCAAATCTTTTTCAGATTTCATGACAAACACTCCCCTCCCGTCGTAACCGCCCCGCCTCAGTTTTTGAACCACCGGAAAGCCAAAACTCTTTGCGTCTTCTCGAAGATCCAGCACGGGTTTGTACTCAACAACAGGTATGTTTTTGGACCTCAGGAATTCTTTCTGAAGGAACTTGTCTCGAACGATTTCCAGAACGAACGGAGAAGGATGAACCTCGCAGCCTTCCAAGCAGAGTTTTTTCAAAGTCTCGACATCGACGTTTTCGAGATCGACGGTGGTCACGTCTACTTTCCTGACCAATTCCTCTATCTTGTTCGAATCGAAGAAATCTGCGACGATCTCTTCGTCCGCGATCTGACCGGCGGGGCTTTTCGGTGTGGGGTCCAGCACCACAACGTAGAATCCCATCTTCTTCGCTTCAAGGCACATCATTCTGGCGAGCTGACCTCCACCGATGATGCCTATCTTCTTCACGTGCCATCACCCTCCAGTGGAGACATCATTTTCCGAGGAGGATCACAGAACTGTGCGGCTGAACCGTGTAAACGTATCCAACGTGCTGAGGTTCATCAAGAAAATCATCGGGACAGTCTCTGGACGTGTCGACCACCCGGTACCAGCTCTTTCCGTGCAGGTAAGGAAGTACGAATCTGAGCGGTTCTCTCCACTGATTCAAAATGACGTAGATATCGTCGTCTTGCTCGCCGTTTCCCACATCACCACTGATCATGAACGCGATCGAATGCGAATGATGTGAAAAGTCCGGTTCGAACGGTTTGATCCCGTGCCACGTGAGATCGGGAATGCCCCTGCTCGTGGGTTGACCTGAAAAGAAATGTTCTCTCCTCAATGCGGGATGGGATTTTCTGAACTCGATCATCTTCTTCATGAACCTGAAGATGTCTTTGTGTTTTTCCTTCAAGGTCCAGTCAAGCCAAGTCGTCTCATCGTCGTGACAGTAGGCGTTGTTGTTACCTTTCTGCGTCCTGTACATCTCATCACCCATCAAAATCATCGGAGTACCGTGTGAAACCATCAGTATCACGATGAAATTTTTCACCTGCTGTTTCCTGATCCTGTTGATCTCCGGATCGTCCGTTTCGCCCTCCACACCGTAGTTACAGCTGAAATTCTCGTCTGCACCGTCCCTGTTTCCCTCACCATTCGCCTCGTTGTGTTTGTAGCGGTACGTCACCAGATCTCTCAGCGTGAAACCATCGTGGCAGGTGACAAAGTTTATACTCGCGTGGGGTGATCTACCGGCGTACAGGTCCGCACTGCCCGCGATCCGCGTGGCGAGCTCCGTCACGACACCTTCGTCACCCCTGACGAAGCGCCGCACGGTGTCTCTGTACCTCCCGTTCCATTCCGCCCAACCCTCAGGAAATCGCCCAAGAAAGTATCCTCCTGCCGCATCCCAGCCTTCTGCGATGAGCTTCAAATCGTGCAGGATCGCATCCTCCGAGATGTCTTTGAGCAGCGAGAAGTCACCGATCCATCTCCCATCCGGTGTTCTACCTAAGATGGCCGCCAGATCGAATCTGAAACCATCCACGTGCATCTCGGTGGCCCAGTACCTCAGACTGTCTATGATCATCTCTTTGACAACCGGATGGTTGCAGTTCAGGGTGTTGCCACATCCGGAATAGTTCAAATAGCGTCTCTTGTTTTTTGGATCGAGCATGTAGTAGATCTCGTTGTCGATACCCCTGAAAGACAGTGTTGGACCCAGCTCGTTTCCTTCTCCCGTGTGGTTGTAAACGACGTCCAGTATGACTTCGAAACCGTGCCTGTGCAGTTCCTTGACCATGTCTTTGAATTCGAACACCTGCTCTCCCAGCTTCACACCGGTAGAATAGTTGCCAGTCACTGCGAAGAAACCGAGGGGATTGTATCCCCACATGTCTTTCAGACGTTTGCCGGTGAACGGATTGATGTTAGTGTTCGAGTTCACCGAAAACTCGAAGACTGGCATCAATTCTATGGTCGTCACGCCAAGTTCCTTGAGATGATCCAGTTTCTCCAGCAATCCTCTATACGTACCGGGATGTTTCACCCCGGAAGTAGGGCTGATGGTGAAAAAGCGAACGTGCATTTCGTAAATGATAGTATCTTTCCACAGGATCTTTGGTCTTCTATCGTTTTCCCAGTCGTACTTCGAATCGTCTATGACGATGGATTTTGCGGGACTCTGGGCGGAATCCAGTGTCGAGAAAGAGAGATCCTTTTCGGGAGAGTTCCTGTCGTAACCGTAGATGTAGTCTTCTTCCCAGTCGATCGAAGATGATATGGCCTTCGCGTAAGGATCGATGAGAAGCTTGTTGACGTTGAACCTTTTACCGTTTGCCGGATCGTATTCACCATCGATACGCCATCCGTAGTACTGACCGTGCCCTACGCCGTAGACATAGATGTGCCAGATGTCTCCCGTTCTGTTTCTGATGGGATCCAGCACGAACCTGTGCGATGGTTTGTCGTCGTAGTAGTTCTGATACAGTTCCAGTATCACTCTTCTTCCATGTCTGCTGAAGATGGCGAAATTCACACCGGTTTCATCCGGTGTCGCACCCAGCTTTGGATAACCCCTTTTGGTTTGCAGATGTACGTTACTCCCAGGATTGACGCTGATCGAAGCAACCTCCCGTCCTACGCTGAGATGTGCTTACGAACCAGGAGCACCTGGAAAGACCATAACTTTCCTTTCCTCGGCTGTTCCACAGATTTGACAAGCTCCAAAATCACAGTTTGAAATGGCCAGCGAGTTGACACAATACCTGGACAAGTTCCACAAGTCTTAGACCTGCTTCGTTGATCTGGTTGCTGATATTCAACTGATTAGCCACAGAGTGACCCATTTTCTGAACTTCCTCCAGAGTGAACTACCGTCAGCTGAATCCGATGGCTTCATGCAAGCATGACTGGAGAGTCACCCAGTCCTTGCAGGCTTGTTCCAGGCCCAGCTTGAGTATCAAAAGCGCAGAGTTGATGTCACGATGAACGGAAAATCCACAGTGCGGACAATCATGCCAACGAGCTGCCAAATCCTTAGGCACAAGGCCGCCGCACTTGGCACAAGTCTGGCTTGCGCCACTGGCCGGCACATACATCACTTTCCTACCAGCACTCCGAGCCTTGCAGGGAAAAATTTGATAAAGAAACACCGACCAACTGGCATCCAGCACAGACTTGCTAAGCTTCCCTTGTGCCAAGCCTTTGATGCTCAAGTCTTCTACGCAAATCAGATCAAACTCTTTGACCAACCAGGCTGCCAGTTTGAAGTAAAAGTCTTTGCACTGGTGAGCAACTTTGAGATGCAACTTTGCAATCTGCCTGCACATTCGCTTCCATCTCTTAGAGCCTTTCACCTTTTTGCTCAAGATGCGCTGCTTTTCAGCCATTCTTTCCTCTACCTTCTTCAGCCACTTCGGATTCTCTACAAACTCGCCGCTGGAAAATGCCAGCAAGTTCTCAACTCCAACATCGATGCCAACAGCCCTTCCTGTTGGTGGCAAAGGTTGCAGAGAGTTTCATCACACGCTTCAAGCGCAAAACTAACAAACCATCCGTCTGCTTTGCGACTAATCCAAACCTGCTTGGTCACAGATTGCTCAGGCAAGGGACAGTGCCAGACAACTTTGATCATGTCAACCTTCTGAATGTAGAGTCGCAAGCGTCTGCTATCGTCAGGTTTGAGTTTCGCTCCGTCTGCGTAGGTGAACTGCAGCGTGCAAAAACGGTGGGGTTTCTTAAACCGAGGATAGCTAACCTTCTGGTCAGATTTGACAGCTTCAAAGAACCGCTGAAATGCTCTGTCCAGTCGGCGAAGTACGTGCTGAGCGGCACAGTAGTTCAAGAGGATGAGCTCTTTGTCTGTTTTCCTCAAGTCTTTCAACTTCTTTGCTTGATCGAGATAGGTAACAGTGCGTTTCTCTTTCTCCCACGCACTCTTTCGTTCGTCAAGAGCGTCGTTGTAAAGACGACAGGCAATAGACAGAAGCTTTGTCAAAATCTTTTCCTGCGTCCTATTGAGTTTGAGACGATACTGGTAAGCCAACTTCGACACGTTACAATCACCAAGTTCAATTATAAAGCTCTCGCTTCTCTGATACAACCTAAAGGAAGTGGAAACGGCGCAGTCCCCTGCACCCGATTTCTATGGAAGGTTTCGGAAGAAATAAAACGAAATGACAAGAAAAACTACGTTTACGAACATTAGTAGTTGCTGGTAGTCTACCATGCAGAGTATTCGGTAGAAATCTTGGAAAACCATGCTTGACGTTTGGATAGAAAGTTATAACATTATAATAGATCAACTTTCAGAGGGGGTGTTTGTATGAAGAGGTTGCTTCTCGTGTTCGCTGCCCTTGTCATGTTCACAGTTAGTGTCCTCGCAGTCTACAACATCGCTTTCATAGTGAAGGCCACTGACTCTGAGTTCTGGCAGTACACGATCGTTGGCGCGAAGAACGCGGAACATGACCTGCAGGGTTTGATCAAAGTAACAGTGTATGGCCCTCCGTCCGAAGCAGACATTGACAAGCAAGTTGCGATTCTTGAGGACGTTATTAGGACCAAACCCGATGCAATCGTGATTTCTTCGACAAGCTCTCATGCAACAGCACCTGCTTTGAACAAGGCTTATCAGCAGGGGATCAAGATCATTCTCATCGACAATTTTGTGCATGACACAGGATATCACTCATTCCTTGCAACGAACAATAAACTTGGCGGTGGGCTGGCTGCCGAGAAGATCGTCGAGCTTTTGAAAAAGGCTGGAAAACCGCTGAAAGGCAAAGTCGGATTGATAAGCTCTATGGCAGGCGTTCAGGTCCTCATCGACAGAGATGAAGGATTCAAAACGAGACTTAAAGAGCTCGCACCAGATCTTGAAATCCTCCCAACCAGGTATGTTGACAACGACATAGCGAAGGCTGCGGCAGCAATGGAAGACCTCGTCACGGCCTATGGTGATCAACTCGTTGCCGTTTTCGCCGACAACAACCACACAGGAGATGGTGTTGCGAGAGTCATAGAAGAAAGGAAGTTGCAGGATAAGATAATCGCTGTGGCGTACGATTCAGACCCGCAAGAAGTCGAGGCACTGAGAAATGGCAGCTTGAAAGCTCTAATCGTGCAGGATCCTCATGGTATGGGTTACAAAGGCGTTATGTTCGCATTCATGGCTATCCATGGCGAACCATTGCCGAAGTATTTCGATACAGGAGTGTACGTCGTAACAAAAGAGAACATGGATGAGCTCAAATGGGTGCTTGATCCATATCTCAGAAAGAGGTACTGATCTGAACTGACTCACCTGGGTCACGCGCAGGAGGGGGCATGTCCCCCTCCTTCTACAAGAAGGATGTTCAATGTTGAACAAGATCAGCAAGCTGTTCGATAGTACATTGCTGTCACCAGATGTGAATAAGAAAGAAGTTCTCGAGTTCATCAGCAGTTCGGTGCAGAAAAACGTAAGAGCTGTGTCTGTTCCCTGGTGTTACATACCACTCGCCATAGAGTTGACAAGTAACAGTGATGTAGGAATTGTCGTTGGCGTGGATTTTCCTCTGGGCTACAGCCCTACAGAAGTTAAACTGGCTCAGATCGACTACTATTCAAACCTGAGTCCAAAGATAACCGATTTCGACGTGGTTTTGAACCTGTGTGCTGTTAAGTCTTCGGATTGGGATTACGTGCGCAACGAGATCGTTGTAACTTCTCATCTGATAAAGGCGAAGGGCAGAGTGTGTAAGATCATAGTTGAAGTCAGCAGGTTGAACGAACATGAGTTGAGACACGTATGCGAAATTATTCGTGAAATCGAAGAAGTTGACTACGTGAAAACGGGTACTGGATTTGGGCCGAGACCCACGACGTACGAAGACGTTGTCATAATAAAAAGCGTACTTGGAGACAAGAAACCAATCAAAGTCTCGGGTGGTATCAGAACAGCAGACCAGGTCAAGCGCTTCTTAGAGTTGGGTGCAAGTTTGTTTGGCAGCAGCCGTGCTGTGGACATAATAAATCAACTTGAAAGCGAGGGAAAGCAATGACGGAATTACTCAAAATAGAAGAGGTGAGTAAATCATTTCCTGGTGTGAAGGCACTGGACAATGTGAGCTTGACTCTCAGTCCTGGCGAAGTGCGAGGCTTAGTTGGGGAGAATGGTGCTGGCAAGTCCACACTGATAAAAATAATTACCGGTGCTTACGAGAAGGATAGCGGCAATATCTATTTTCTTGGACGAGAACTGAGGAGAATCGATCCTATCCTTTCAAGAAAATTAGGCATTTTTGCTGTTTATCAAGATGTGATGATAGCACCCGACATGAGCGTTGCGGAGAATCTCTTTCTTGGTTCCCAGCCAACACGCTTTGGTTTTGTGAGATGGAAAAAGATGAAGCTCGAGGCGCAACGATTCCTCAAGGAAGTTGGTTTGGACGTGGATGTCACTACACCAATAAGGGATTTAAGCTTGGCTGAAAAAGAAATGGTGACTATAGCTAAGGTATTACTCATGAATCCTAAGTTGGTCATCTTTGATGAACCCACCGCAGTGTTGACCAGCAAGGAGAAACAATTACTTTTCAGCATGATCAAGGCACTGAAACGTCAGGATGTTGGAGTCATATACATATCCCATAACCTTGAGGAAGTTTTTGAGATCTGTGACACCGTTACAGTACTCAAAGACGGAAAAGTCGTTGGTACATACAAAGTTTCTGAGATTGGATCGGTGGAGGAACTAATACCTTTAATGGTTGGCAGGAAGATCGAGGAAATGTACTACAAACAGCAAGTTCCAATTGGCGAAGAACTGCTACGAGTCGAAAATCTTACCGGCAAAAAATTCAAAGATATTTCTTTCTCGCTTCGGTCTGGTGAAATACTTGGCATGTATGGCTTGGTTGGTGCTGGGCGTACCGAGATAGCTAGGGCTCTTTACGGCCTGGATCCCGTCGAGTCCGGCTCGATTTACGTTCAAGGTAGGAAAGTCGAAATAAGATCTCCCAGAAATGCTATACAACATGGTATTGGTTATCTTCCCGAAGACAGACGAACGCAAGGGGTCTTTCCGATCCAAAATGTGGAATTCAACATAAATTCCGTTAATTATTCAGACATCTTGGCCCGACTGATGATTTTCGTGGATCACAGGAAAGCGAGAGAATTAGCCCTCAGTCAAGTAGGTAAACTTTCCATCAAAACTCCAAGCATATTTCATCCGGTTCAGAAATTGAGTGGTGGAAACCAGCAGAAGGTTGTCTTAGCGAGATGGCTGAGCAGACTGGCAAACATCCTCATACTTGACGAGCCAACGAACGGAATAGACGTTGGGGCAAAAGCCGAAATTTACCGACTCATCAGCGAAGTCGTGAGTCAAGGTAAAGCGGTCATATTCATTTCTTCATACCTTCCCGAGCTGATTGGCGTTTCTGACAGGATCATAGTCATTTCCAACGGAATGATTGCAGGTGAAGTTGAACGCAACGATTTTTCGGAAGAAAAGCTTTTAACATTGGCCATGAGCAATTACGTTGCGAAAAAATAGGAGGGTATACTAATGAAGAAGCGAAGCGCATCTACCAAAGCATTCGGTGCTTTTAATGAGAGAAATCTGCTCTTGATATTCGCTGTCCTTGTTGTTCTTCTCACGATCGTCACCAAAGGCAAATTCCTTTCCTTTGGAAACATTACGAATTTGTTGAGGCAGACATCGATAAACGGGGTTGTCGCACTCGCGATGCTGTTCGTTATCATAACCGGTGGCATAGATCTATCGGTCGGGGCACTCGTGGGACTCTCCGGAATGGTGTTTGCGATGCTTACATCAAACAGATTGAGTTATCAACTCCCGAGCTTACAAGCGGTTTTAATAGCGCTCACTGTTTCCACCCTTTTTGGGCTAGCGAACGGCTTCGCGGTATACGACATGAAGATACCTCCATTCATTGCTACATTGGGCGTGATGACGTTCGTTAGAGGGTTGGTGATGTACATCTCGGGTGGGAGAATGATAACCGGTCTTCCGAGGAATTTCATTAACTTCGCGTCTGACGTTATCCTCGACGTACCAACGCTCGTTTGGCTGTGGTTGATGATTGCTCTGATTTCAGGACTCGTTTTAAAGTACACACGGTTTGGTCGTAACCTTTACGCAATTGGGAGTAACCGAGAAGCCGCAAGACTTTCTGGAATAAATTTGAGGCTTAATTACCTGCTCGCCTACGCTGTGTCTGGTTTTCTGAGTGGAATCGCCGGTTTAATGTTGGCCTCAAGGCTCGCGGCGGGCGTGCCCACAGGTGGTTAGGGTTACGAGCTCGACGCGATCGCGTCCGTCGTCATCGGTGGGGCAAGTCTCAGTGGCGGGGTTGGGACAGCCCTTGGCACTGTCATAGGTGCAGTACTGATCCAGACCCTGAGGAATGGAGGGAACCTTCTCGGAATAGACCCGTTCGTCATGCAAATGATGATTGGTTTGATCATAATTGCTGCTGTTTTCCTTGATCAGTACGTGAAGGCAAGAAGGGGATGAGTCATGAAATTCTACATTGACGGTTGTAGCGAAAGAGCGATTCTGTTGGCAGAAACGTTTGGTTTGGGAATAACAACAAACCCTTCAATCATGTTGAGAGACAGGGAAAACGAAGGATTGAAGACCATCATCGCGAGATTGAGAAATACGAATGTTTCTGAAATCTTCATCCACATGGAAACGTTCGAGAAACACATAGCAGAGGAGCTTGACGACAGATTCGTTATCAAAGTTCCATGGGTGGCTGGAAAATACGAAGTGGCTACTTCTTTCAAGAAATCAGGTTTCCGCGTCTGTGCCACGGCTGTTTATACAATCGAGCAATTCCTTTCATCAGCTGCCCTCGGAGTTGACTATGTTGCTTTCTATTTCGATAGATCAAAAAGAAAAGGGTTGAATCCTTCTGAATTGCTTTCCCGTTTCGTTGCACTGTCTCGAAACTTTTCCACGAACCCCACGCTCATAGTCGCGAGCTTGAAAGACTTAGATCAGCTCATCGAAGCCGTTGATCAGGGGGCTTCTCACTTCACGCTGCCGGTCCAACTATTCGAGAAACTACTTCGAACGAGTGAGGTAGCGGCTGAGGACGCTGCCGAATTCAGTCGAGATTTTGCGAAGTTGAGCAAAGAGGTGAACTGAATGGAATACGTGATCGCTTACGATCTTGGTACGACAGGGAACAAGGCTACACTGTTCAGAATCGATGGAAAACTAATAGCGAGTTCATTCTATCCATACGATACGTTCTATCCGGTAGTAAACTGGGTCGAACAGGACCCCCAACAATGGTGGATTTCGATCGAACAAACAACGGCTAAGTTGCTATCAGAAACAAAAGTCGATCCGGAAAGAATAAAATGTGTCAGCTTCAGCGGGCAGATGATGGGAGTAGTACCTGTCGACGAAGATGGGAATGTCCTCAGAAGAGCGATAATCTGGGCTGACCAGAGAAGTGTGGAACAAGCAGAAAAGCTGAATCAACATGTGGGCAACGAAAAGGTCTACAGGATAACTGGTTCAAGGATCACACCAACCTACTTTGGCCCCAAGATTGCGTGGTTAAAGGAAAATGAACCTGATATCTACCGAAGAAGCCACAAATTCTTGTTTGCAAAAGATTTCATCGTCTACAGGCTCACTGGGATCTACGGAACGGATTTTTCGGATGCCTCCATGAGCAACATTTTCGACATAAACAACAGGTGCTGGTCGGAAGAATTGGTGGAGGCTCTTGACTTAGATCTTGAAAAATTACCACAGGTAACAGAATCAACAGCAATTGTCGGGACCATCAAACGTAAAGTTGCGGAGGAACTCGGTCTATCACCGAAAACCCTTGTCATAAGAGGAGCCGGCGATGGACCATCTGCGACACTCGGAGCAGGCGTCTTCGATTCAACAGCAGCGTATCTTTACCTGGGATCTTCCAGTTGGATCAGTACGTGCTCTAATAAACCTTTTTTTGATCCTCTTGCTAGGACTTTCAATTTCTTCTACCCCTTGCCTGGTTTGTTCTGCCCGACTGGTACGATGCAAGCTGGGGGGGCTTCCTATCAGTGGATAAAGAATACTGTCTGTGAGCCAGAAATCAAGGCAGCCAATGAACTGAATCTCGACGTCTACGCTATCTTAGACGATGTATTGGATAATACTCAACCAGGTGCAAAAGGTTTGATCTTCCTACCATATCTACTTGGTGAAAGAAGTCCCCGTTGGAACGTGAACGCAAGGGGAGCATTTATAGGTCTCTCCGTGGTGCACAACAAGGCCGATATGCTAAGGGCCGTCTTGGAAGGTGTCACGATGAATTTGAAAATAATACTTGACATATTTGAAAATGTAGGTGGCTTCAGGTTCGACAAGATAAGGTTGATTGGGGGCGGAGCGAAAGGCCGGAACTGGCGGCAAATAATCGCTGATATTTTTGGAAAAGTTGTTACCGTGCCGGAAAACCCTGCAGAAGCCACGTCAGTAGGCGCAGCCATAACCGGTGCTATAGGAGCAGGTTTGATCACAGTTGATGAAGCTAGAGATTTCATCAAAGACGTGATCATTGTGGAACCAAGAAACAGTTACCGTGAGGTCTACGATAAACTTTACGATTTGTTTGAAAAAAGCTACCAGGCACTGGTTTCTGTGTTTGATGAATTAGCGACCTTGCAGCGAAACTGGAGGGAGGGATAACTATGAAGTACAGGAGTACTGAGAGATTTCCTGTCTTGGTTTCGGTTATCGGCCTTGGCTGCTGGGGCCTATCTGGGCCTAAGGTGTGGAAAAACTCCAGCGATGAACAATCCATCAAAGTAGTACATAAAGCGTTAGAACTCGGGGTGAATTTCTTCGATGTTGCACCGGTTTATGGGTTTGGGCACGCGGAGGAAATTCTGGGAAAGGCTATCAAAGGATTTCCGCGCGACAAGATCATCATAGCAACAAAATGTGGACTTGTCTGGGATCAGCAAGGAAGGATCAAGAGGTGCCTGACGAAGGAGAGCATCATGAAGGAGATAGACGCCAGCTTGATGAGACTCAAAACTGATTATGTCGATCTTTATCAGCTGCACTGGCCAGATCCGAACACGCCCATTGAAGAGACAATGGAGGCCATGATAATTTTGAAAGACCAGGGTAAGGTAAGATTCATAGGTCTATCGAACTTTTCTATCGACACGGCGGCGCGTCTCCTGCCGCACATAAGCAGTATGCAGGGTCTGTATAATCTGTTCGAGAGGAATGCTAGAAGTTATCACAACATAGCGCTCGAATACCGTACCGAAAGCGAGGTTTTGCCGTTCTGCCGGATGAATGGCTTGGCATTTTTCCCGTACAGTCCATTGATGCAAGGGGTTTTGACTGGAAAACTGTCGCAAAACGAAGTCTTCACGGACGTTCGTTCAGCCAATCCAAAGCTGGTCGGCGAAAATTATAGAAAGTACATCGACGCTGTGAACAAGCTGAAGGGCATAGCTACGAAACTCCAAAAACCTCTGAGTCAGATAAGTCTTAATTGGTTACTCAGACACGAACCTGTAACCTCTATAATCGCCGGCGCAACCAGCCCAGAAGAAGTGGAGGAAAACGTCAAAACAGTGGAATGGGAAATGAGCGATGATGTTTACAACGAAATCGAAAGGATCGTTCATGACATGAATGTAATCGATTGAACCAAGTGAAGTGTGAAGCCATAAAGCTTAGGAGGCGAGGCTGTGGGATTTCAACCCCCTGAACAGGTCAACAAGGAATCTCCCGTGCCTTTGTATTACCAGATCGAGAACATACTCCTGAAATGGATATCTCAAAATCTCAAAGCAGGGGACTTGCTGCCAACGGAGAAAGAGCTGTGCGAAGCTTTCGGCGTTAGTCGTATCGTTGTTCGGCAAGCACTCACCGAGCTCGCCAACAGGGGTATTATAAGGAGAAAACGCGGTGTCGGAACGGTCGTGATAAAACCGAAGATCAACGAATATCTCGTATCAAGGCTGACGGGTTTCTACGCGGATATGAAGTCTCAAGGTTTGGAACCAGTAACCAAGGTTCTTTCAAAGAAATTGATAAGCGCAGATGAGTTACTGGCCTACTATCTGGATTTGAGAACAGGCGAGAAGGTTTTCGAACTTCAAAGATTGAGATTTGTCAGGGGTGAACCGATACTGATAGTGATCAATTACATACCAGAAAGATTTTGCCCAAGTTTGCTGGATGAAGATCTCGAGATGCAATCCTTGTACGATATCCTTGAAAACAAGTACGGAGTAGAGCTGGTTTGGGGTGAGCGAACCATAGAAGCGATATCGGCGAGCCCCGAGGATAGCAAACTTTTAGGGGTAGAGCGTGGAGCCCCGTTGATATTCTTGAGAAGTATCACCTATACCCACAACAACGTTCCAGTAGAATATTACGAAGCGAAACACCGTGCAGATCGAACGAGGTTTGTTACACGTTTATTCAAGACAACTAACCTTGAAGCTAACGAGTTGGAAAAGATATTCAACAAAGAATCCAAGTTGACAAAGGTTTTCAACCGGATCTTTGATGCTCGGTGACTCAGACAAAGGAGGTCAGGGACGATGATATCGAAGTGTATCGTCGCTGGAAAGCTGGTTGAATCGCTAACGAAGAGAACCATTCTGGTTCGTAACCCGGCAAACACTGATCAAGTGGTCGGAGAAGTGCCATCGCTGACACCCGAGGAAACAGAGAAGGCTATAGTGTCGGCTTATGAGGCCTTCAAAACCTGGAGTACAATGGTTCCAAACAAAAGAGTTGAACTGCTCAGACAAGGGACCAGATTAGCCAGGCAAAGGCAGGAAGAGATAGCAAAGCTACTGACGCTTGAGCAAGGTAAGCCGCTGAGTGAAGCAAGAGAGGAAGTGAAAGCTAGCTTAGATTCAATAGATTATTTTTGTGACAACGCTCTGAGTGTCCTTGGGGAGACTTATCAGTCGAACAAGGAAAACAGAATCAGTTTTGTCCTGAAACAACCGGTTGGGGTTGTGGCCGCGATAGTACCCTGGAACTATCCGTTACTCCTGTTATCTTGGAAAATTGGTCCTGCACTTGTGGTGGGATGTACGGTTGTTGCGAAGCCGTCTTCCTATACACCTTTGGCAACCCTTGAACTGGCAAAATGCTTCATAGAGGCTGGCTTACCCGCCGGCGTACTGAACGTTGTTACGGGTACGAACAAGGAAGTCGGAGAGACGCTTATAGAACACCCGCTTGTATCAAAAATAGCTTTTACAGGAAGCACTGACGTGGGTAAGCACATAATGAATGTTGCTTCGAAGACTGTCAAGAAACTAACTTTGGAACTGGGTGGTAATTGTCCTATGATAGTCTTTGACGATGCCGATATCGCTACAGCCGCTAAAGATGCTGTGAGGAGATCTTTCAGAAATGCGGGACAGATATGCAACGCGATTAACAGAATCTACGTCCATAGGTCAATATTCAGCGATTTTGTTGAAGCATTTTTGCAAGAGACGAGGAAGATCAAGATTGGCAACGGTTTGGAACAAGACGTAACGATGGGACCTTTAACAACGCTTGAGGGCTGGAAAAGGGTGAGTTCAGCTGTGGAAGAAGCCGTATCCAAGGGTGCGCAGGTTTTGCATGGAGGGAAGAAACCCGCAGGTGAGAAATTTGAGAAAGGATATTTTTACGAACCTACGGTCCTGACCAACGTTGATCATTCAATGCGTGTTGTGAGGGAAGAGATGTTCGGACCAACAGCCCCGATCATGACTTTTGATACGTTTGACGAAGCCATTTCGTTGGCGAACGACACGGAATATGGTTTGGTGGCATACGTTTACACGAGGGATCTTTCAAAAGCCCTTAGAGCGTCTACGTTACTGGAGTGTGGTACTGTTGGTATAAACAACGTCACAGGAGGAGAGTTCGCTTATCCGTACGGTGGCTGGAAGCGAAGTGGTTTGGGCGTCGAAAATTCCCATCATGCGTATGAGCAGTATCTCTTACTAAAGCACGTTAGGATTGACTACTAAGAGGGTGGTACGAATGATACCGTTTTCCGTATCATTTGACCTGAATGATCTGAACAACTTTTCGGGTAATCACATTGTGAGACGTTATCGAGACGTTAAGAACGTTTTTCTGAAGCAAGATCCGTTCTTAGAAAAGGAAAACCCCATTATATATGAAGTTTTTGAGGTTGCAAGATCCGAGAGAGAGGGAGATCTAACCTTTTTGATCACCATCATCTATCCGGGCACGGTTCAAGGCGAATACTTTATGACCAAAGGACACTTCCATGCAATAGAGCCAACTGCTGAGGTTTACTACGGTCTGAGTGGCAGGGGATTGATCTTGTGTCAAAACAAATCTGGCGATTTCGAAGCAATTCCTATAGAAAAGGACAAAGCTGTCTACATCCCGCCATTTTGGGCGCACCGCTCAGTAAACATCTCCTGCGAACCTCTGGTTTTCTTCGCTGTTTATCCATCACACGCTGGTCACGACTACGAAACAATCGAGAAATGTGGCTTCAAAAAGAGAGTCTTCGCTCAGAACGACAAGTTCATTTTGATATGAGTCGAAAGCCCCGTCCTGTTGATGGGATTTTCGTTTTCACAATGTTTCTCTAAACCTTCCGATCCCCAGGATCTTTCCGATGTTCGCGTCTGGATCGATGACCGGCTCAAGTATCGGTTTTGGAGAGGTCATGAAGATCGTCACACCAGGACCGTGACCGGCGTACTTACAGTCGCTGTGTATGACGACTCCCACACTCGCGGCACCTTTTCTGTAGCATCGGCCGTAACTGTTGTCGTGGTCCTTTATGTAAACGATGTCACCAAAGCGAAGGTTCAGAAGTCCGTGTTCTTTCAATGCTTCCAGGTCCGCTGTCATGATGTCGTAATCACCTGTGCCCATGCTGGTTGAGCCTATGCCGGAACCCATCAAATACGCCGGCACGACTGCAACGACAGGCACGAGCAGTCTGCCGTTCTTTTCCACGATCCTCAGCTTTTCAAACAAGTTCGGATCGATGTTGTACACGTGCACGTCGGGATAATCCAGCAATTCGAGTCCCTGACCAAAGGCCTTTATGAGGATCTTGTCATCGAGTGTGAGTTTTTCCAGCACCTCGTCTGGAAAGTCTATCAGTACGTGTTCCGCTCCTCCATGGTGGCCCGTCACAACTCCTCTGGCACCCTTCGCGTCACCCGTGACGACACGAGCCTCGTTCCCAATACACGCGTAGAAGTTGTAGCCCCTGTTGGGCCCGGAATCGCGTTTTTCCTGATCGAGAATCGTCGAAACGCCAGGTTCCACGTGGTCGGCAGCCCAGCCAAAAACGGGATCTCCCACCTTCACGTTGTAAGTGATGCCCCCGGTTCCTGGAAGCATGAACGGTTTTCCATCGTGCGAGACCGCATGTCTTCCTGTGTGCTCCGGTTTAACGATCGTCCCCTGGATCGAGATCATGACGAGCCTATCTTTGTTGGTTCTCATTCGATCACCTCCATGTTTATGATAACATTCAAAAGCTGGGAGGAACCTAACTTGAGCGTTCTAAAGGAGATCTACCGAAGGTTGCTTGAAACCTATGGCCCACAGGGTTGGTGGCCAGCCGAAACCTGGTTCGAAGTCGTCGTTGGAGCCGTGCTCACGCAGAACACGACGTGGAAGAATGTAGAAAGAGCGATCGAGAATTTGAAGAAAGCGAACATGCTCGATCCAAAGAGAATGTTCGAAGCCGATAACGAGCTGATCGAAAGGCTGATAAAGCCTGCTGGTTTTTGGAAATTGAAAGCAAGGAGATTGAAGAATCTCCTCAAGGAACTTTCCAGGTACGATTTCGATTTCTACCGGTTGAGAGAACACCTCACGAGAGACGAACTACTCTCTGTGAACGGTATAGGTCCCGAGACAGCAGATTCCATCATGCTCTATGCCTTTGAAAAACCCGTGTTCGTGATAGACAGTTACACGAGGCGTATACTGGGCAGAATCGGTCTGATAAACGGCAGAGAGACTTATTCACAGCTTCAATCGATGTTTCACCAGCAAATCAAGGGCGTAGAAACGATGAAAGAGTACCACGCCCTATTGGTAGAACACGCCAAAAGAGTGTGCAAAAAGAATCAGCCCAGGTGTGGTTCGTGTGTCCTGCAGGATCTCTGCGCCGCGTCGAGAAGGTTCCACCCGGGCACGGGTTGAAAAAACCCCGTCCAAGGCGGACGGGGGTCTTCATAACATTTGCATCAGATCCTTTGTTTTCTCGTACAACTGCAGATAGATCTGATAATACCTGTCGTAGATCTTCTTGTTCTCGGGATTCGGATCTACGGGTTCTTTGTACTTCACCCATTCTTTGATGCGCTCAGGCTTGTCTATCACACCGGTTCCGAGGCCAGCCAAGAAAGCGTCTCCAAACGGTGCCTCAACAAGACTCGCGACCTGCCTCATCTTGAATCCTGTGACGTCCGCAAAGATCTGCACCCAGACGGAAGATCTGGCAACTCCTCCGACGATCCAGCATTCGTCGTTCAGTTTCAGACCCGCGTTCAATCCGGCCTCTATGTTGTGTCTCAAAGCGTACGCACCCGCCTCCATGAACGCCTTGTAGATGTGAGCTCTCTTGTGGTACAGTGTCACACCGAAGATGACGCCACGCGCACTCGGATCCCAGATCGGAGACCTTTCACCCATGAAGTACGGCAGAACGATGATGCCATCGCTTCCGGCGGGTACGTTCTTCACTTCCCGATCGAGCAGCTGGTACGGTGAAATACCTGTCCTTTCACCCACGATCGTTTCTGACTCTCCGAATTCTTCCTTGAACCACCTTGCCAGTGCTCCCGTCGTGGCGGACCCACCGAACGTGTAGATTCGCTCGGTATCGTAGACCACGTAGGGATAACTCACCAGCCCAAACGCGAGTTTGCTCCCATCGTGCACAGTTCCCCAACAGGTGGAAGTTCCCACCATGGCGACATGCTCGCCTTCTTCCAGCGCACCCGCAGAAAGCTGTGCCACTGGTGCGTCGATCCCACCCGCAACGACGGGAGTACCTTCCAGCAGTCCGCACAGCTCAGCCGCTTGCTTTTTGACCTTTCCTACGATGTCAGAAGATTTCACGATTCTCTCTGGTAAGTATTCGATGGGAATCTGCAGGATATCGCACATCTCTTTGGACCAGGTGAGCTTTCTGATGTCGAAGACTCCGCCCAGGTTTCCAGCGGAAGAATAGTCTATGACGAGCTCTCCCGTCATTTCGTATATGACGTAATCCTTTGGCGTGATGAACTTGTAGATCTTCTTCCATACGTCCGGTTCGTTGTTCCTGATCCACATCATCTTCGTGAAACCGAAGTACGAGTCAACGTAATTGCCGGTTATGGAGAAGATCTTCTCCTTCGGAACGTTCTGTTTGACCCATTCTGTCTCTTTCACGGCCCGCCTGTCCATCCATATCAGGCAGGGTCTGAGAGGCTTCATATCTTTGTCCACGGGTATTCCAGAGCCACCGTAGAGACCACTTATCGCGATACCTGCGATTTTATTTCTCGGAACGCTGGACTTTTCGACGACCTCTTTCACAGTTTCGAAAACCGCCTTGACCCAGACATCGGGCCACTGCTCGGCCCAGTTTGGTTTCGGCGTGATCACATCGTACTCTCTCGAAGCCTCCGCCAGAACGTTTCCCTTTTCGTCCACGAGTACCGTCTTGGTCCCCTGTGTTCCGATGTCTGTACCGAGCAGGTACATATTTCATTCCTCCCTGTGGCAGTCACACCCGTCCACCGTGAAGATTTCCCAACCGAGATAATTGTCCAGAGCTTCTACAACAGCCTCCTTCACCCGGCTCCTGTTCGCAGCAACGTGGTGTTCGAAACCGTACTTCGTGATCAATCTCAGCAGAGACCTGAGATTTTCTATCTTCACCACACCGTATCCGCCGAACGTGTCGATGGGATCATCCGTGAATTCTCCCTCCGCAACGAAGCCGGCTATGGTGCCTTCGTTATCGAAGCTCGAAAGCCTCAGGAAGGTCGCAGGACCGGGAGAGATCCTTCCGACACACGTTCCGTACGCGTTCTCTTTCCCGACAGTACCCGCAATGATTTCTTGGTAAGACATCTCACAACTCTTGAAGAACGACACGGGCAGGTTACTGCAGTGGAACATCACGGCCTTTTCTGGATCGTCACCGTAGTTGTTGTTCCAGTCCAGCAGGGCGGATGGTCTTCCGGAAGCGAGCTGCAGTATGTACATCGATAGCGCACCCATGACGTCAGTCTCGCAAGCACTGGGCAAGAGCGATTCTGAAAGCAGGCTCATCACAGCACACGGTACGACACCATAGAGTACTTCCAAAGCCGTCCAGCATTGCAGCGCCGTCGCCAGTACCTTGTTCTCCTCGATCCATTCGTTGATGGCGGCGCCCAGGCGCGCCATTCTTTCGAGAGCTTCGGATGGGACTTTCTTCACGTTGAACGTTTTCGTGAGTTTGTCCAACTCGTGAACGACCCTGTCAGACTTCGAATCGAAGCCCCTGGCGCGCGCGATGATCTCTGAAAGGTCAACCGTTACCACGCTGATTCCGTACCTTTCCAGTATCTTTTCGCTGAAACGCACGGTATTGAACGCAGCGGGTCTGGCACCTATCAAACCTATTCTCAGATTCTTCAATCCCTTCACGATACGGCATACGGCGAGGAACTTTTCAAGATCCTTCCTGAATTCTTCACTTTCCGGAGACTCCACGTGCAATGTTGTGTCGGTGAAGGCGATCCCGAACTGCACAAGGTTGTTGCACAAAGAAATTTTTCCACAGAACGAATCACGTCTGTGTCTGATATCCATTTTTCCAAGTTCATCCGGGAAGGCGTGTACCAGAACCGGCACCTTCAGACCGGACAGCCGGATCGCCATGGCTGCTGAACCTTCATCGCCAAAGTTTGGTAACGTGACGATGATTCCATCGATTTCATCTGCGTGCTGTTTGAAAAGTTTGGCACATTTTTCAGCATCCTGCATGTTCTCGACAGCCCCGTATTTTGTATCTTCACTCGAGAGTGTCACCACGTTCACGTTCATCTCGTTCAGGACCTTGAGCACTCTCTTCCTGCCCTCTTCAACGAGCCAGTCGGGGAAGAAACCTCTGTTGCCAACGATCAGACCCAGCGTCATCCTCTCACTCATCTTTCACACCTCCATTCGCTCGTGATTACCATTAATTTTACCCTCATCTTTGCCCGTATTTTGTGTGGTACTGCAGATAAAGCCTTTCGACCTCATCCTTGGCGAGGGGAGCAGGCGTGGTCATCAAATGCGCGAAATAGGCGATCCTGGCCACTTCCTCCAGAAAAATCGCTTTTTTGATCGCATCCTCCAGGCTGTCACCGACCACCATGACGCCGTGTTTTCGAAGGAGCACTGCACCCGACCTTCCGATCACCTTCAGCACTGCTTTACCGATCGCTTCAGAACCCACCGGTGCGTACTCTGTCAGCGGAATCTCCTCGCCAAAAACGTCGGCGTGAGCAGTGCAGAGAACCGGTATGGGTTTTTCTACAACGGCCCAGACTGTGGAGAAAGTGGAATGCGTGTGTATGATCGATCTGGCCCAATCTATGTTCCTGTAAAGATACAGATGCGTTGCGGTGTCGATGGACGGTTTCTTGCTTCCCTCAACCACCTCGCCTTCCAGATCCACAACCACGTAATCTTCAGGCTTCAGGGTGGAATAAGGTACTCCTGAAGGCTTAATGATCACGTGTTCGTTCACTCTCACGCTCACGTTACCACTCGTGTAAGCCACCAGGCCGTACTTTTCCAAAATCATGTGAGCTTCGTGAAGTTCTTTCTTTATCTCCTCGTACATTACTACCCACCTCTTTCTCAGTCTCGATCGATTTCGATCACCGTGCAGGAGAAAGGTTTGAACAAACAGCTGAACTCTGGACCGACCCTGATCTGCTCGACGGCGATATCCACAACGCTGGGTTGTTCAATCGTATTCTTTGCGTTCACATCAGGACCTGTGAGTACGTAGGCCCGCGCCGTTTTTTCCGCCACACCCTTGATGGTGATAGAAACCTTCACTGCGTCCTCTTTCCTGTAATTCAACACGGCCAGATACAACTTCTTACCGTCCGCAGAAATCGTTGCCGACGCATCGATGTAGGGCACGTTATCGATCCGGAACGGTATCTTCGTGAAGAACATCTTGCCTTCTATGGCGTAAGTCTCAGTCTCAACGTGCGTCTCAACGAGATTATCACCAGAATGGTTCGCGAGCAGTTCGAACGCTTTGTAAACCGGTGTCAGGTAGAGTCCGTTTTTCTCCGTGTGGATCGCACCGAGCGCGTTCACCAGCTGTGCCAGATTCGCGATGGGTACTGTGTCGCTCATCTTCTGGAGCATGATCAAAACTCCGCACGCGAACAAACCATCCTTTAGTTCGTAGGGCTCTTCGAGCCCATTGCTCGTGGCTCTGTACCAGACGTTCCATTCATCCAGCGCAATCTTTACCTCTCTATCTTTCGGCTTTTGCGACATGTCGATCAGTTTCTTCAAACCTATCAACCTTTCTCTGAGCAAGTAGACCGTTGAGACGGTTTCGTAATAATCTTCACTGCCCGTGTAGAAGTGATAAGAGATGTAATCCATGTACGGTCCTGCCACGTTCAAAACCTTCAGATTCCACTCTGGATCATCGCATCCCACCGCTACAGTCTTTATGGAAGGATCCATGACCTTCATCCATTTCGCATATTCTTTTGCGGTCTTTGCGTACTCCTCAGCCGTCATGTGACCCACTTGCCATTCACCGTACATCTCGTTGCCGATGCCCCAGAATTTCACGCCGTACGGTTCAACGTGACCATACTTCCTTCTGAGGTTCGCATAGTACGTGTTCCCTTTACCGTTACAATATTCGAGCCAGTGCAACGCCTCATCCAGAGTGCCGGTGCCAAGGTTCACACATATGTAAGGTTCGGCCCCTATCTCCCTGCAGTACTCCAGGAATTCGTCGGTACCGAACCTGTTGGTTTCGATCTGTTGCCATGCGAGATCGAACCTTGCAGGCCTTTCGTCCTTGGGACCTACTCCATCTTTCCAGTGGTAGTTCGATGCAAAGTTACCGCCGGGCCATCTCAAGAGCGGAACTTTCAATCTCTTTACAGCGTCCAAAACGTCCTTCCGAAATCCTCGATGATCGGACAAGGGGGAACCTTCCTCGTATACACCACCGTAGATACACCTTCCAAGGTGTTCTATGAAATGACCGTAGATGTACCTGCTCACAGGTTTAACGATTTTGCCTGGATCCACCTTTACACTGTACATAGCCATTGTGCCTCCTTCACCTCACTCATCCTTTTACGGCTCCAAACGTCAAGCCTCTTATCAGGTAACGTTGTGCGATGATCGCGAACACGACGACAGGCAGCATCGTCACGATGCCCGCAGCCGAGAGCGGTCCCCACGCGACGCGCCAGCCGGTGATGTACCTACCGAGGAATATGGGCAGCGTTTGAGCCCGCGCGTCGTTGGTCAGCACCAGCGCAAGAAGGAACTCTCCCCAGCTCTGTATCAACGACAGCACGGCCACCGCCGCGAGTCCAGGAGCGCTCAGTGGGAAAATCACGTAGAAGAATGTCTGAAAAACGCTCGCTCCATCTACGTAGGCAGCTTCATCGATCTCTCTTGGAATCTCTCTGAAGAAACTTATCAGCAACCACACACCGAGTGGCACCACGACGACAAGGTGAGAGAGTATGAGAGCCCACCAGGTGTTGATGAGCCTCAGGCGCGAGAAAATGACGTACAGAGGAACAGCCGAAACGATGGGGGGAAGCATCCTTATGGAGATGATCCATTCTGCCAGAAAAGCCCCTCCAACTTTGTACCTCGCGATCGCGTACGCTGCCAGAGCACTGATCATTGTCGCGATCAACGAGACAGAAACACCAACCACGATACTGTTCCTGAGATACGGAAAGATGTTTTCTATGGAACCGGTGGTGCCACCGAAAACTTCAGTTTCTTTCGCACCGAAGAAGTTCGAGAAAGTGAACTGAGTCGGCCAAAACGTGGGAGGCCACGTGAACCATTCTTTCGCCGGTTTGAATGCCGTTATCACCAGCCAGTAAACGGGAAAAAGGAAGAACACAAGACAGATGGCGATCAAAATGTATCTGAGAACTCTCAGAATCGTTCTCATTCGCCTTCACCCCCGAAACCGAGCTGCTGCCTCATCCTCACCAACCTGAAGACGATGTTCACGAGCAACATGCTCACCAGCAAAAGCAAAACACTCAGCGCGGAGGCATAACCGATGTTCCAGCCGAACGATACTCCGACTTTGTATATGTAGAAACTGTAGGTGTGTGTCGCGGCGCCCGGTCCTCCCCACGTGGTCATGAACACGATATCGAAGGTTTTGAGACAGTCGATGATCCTCAAAACCAAAGCCACAAGGATCAGCGGCCTCAGCAATGGAAACTCCACGTGCAGAAAAACCCTGCCCCAGTCAGCGCCATCGACCCTTGCGGCGTCGATCAGGTCCTGCGGCACGGACTGTAAACCCGCATAGATCATCAGGAAAACGAACGGTGTCCACTGCCACACGTCAATGAGAATGATTCCCAGTTGCGCGTAGTTCATGTCACCGAGCCAGGAAATTCTGGAAACATTAAAGAGCGAAAGGAACCAGTTCACAGGACCGAAAGCGTAGTTGTAAAGCATTTTCCAAGCGACGCCGGACACAGCCGCCGGTACCATCATGGGTATCAGCAGAGAAGATCTTATGATTTTTTCACCGCGAGCACCTCTGATCAAAAAAGCAACACCTATTCCGAGCAACAGTTCGACCGGCACTGCGATGGCCAGAAGCTTCGCGGTGAATTTGAAAGATTCAACGGCGGTGGTGTCAGAGAATATCTGAAAGTAGTTGGAAAGACCTATGAATCGTGTCTCTGCACCTTTAGACAGGTCGTACTGTCTGAAAGAAGACCAGATCATGAAGGCAAAAGGATAAATCGTCATAGAAAGAAAAAGTACCAGTACGGGTAGAACCATCAACCAGGGGATCAGCCTGTTCTTCATTATGAATGAGGGGGCTCGGCGCCCCCTCTTCACCCCCTCACTTTCCGAGTACTTCCTGCCACTTCTTGGCCAGATCGTTCAGAGTGTCCATAGACAGCGGCAAGGTTCCTGCAAGTATCTTCGAGAACGTTTCGACCGTTATGTCTTCCAAGCGTGGTTCTTCAGGAATCCTGGGCCTGTGAGTCTGGCTAACATAGGTGACCTCGAGTGCGGGCACTCTCGGGTCTGCGGCCCTAACCTCCGGATCTTTCAGAGTCGACATCCTGGCAGGCGCGACGGCGAACCTGAGGAATTTGTTCTTGTCGGCCCATTTGGTGGTAGCGAAGGTTATGAACTTGAACGCGGCGACCTTCTTTTCTTCAGGTATGAACTTGTTTATTGCGAGTGCCCACTGACCACTCACAGATCTGCCGGGCATGGGGATGACGCCAACCTTGTCAGCTCCAACAGTTGATTTGAAGATGAGGTACGGTCCCGTCCACTGAGGCACCATGGCAACCAGGCCCTGATTGAAGTATTCGATCGTTTCACCGTAATCCGATCCAAGTGGGTCCGGGCTGTAAGGCATGAGCTTCTTCATCATCTCAAGGGCTTTCAGGCCTTCTTCGCTGTTGAACGCGGGTTTGTGATCCGCCGTGAAGTATTCGCCGTACTCGAGGTCCGCCGTTCCGTGCCTCATGATTCCGAGCGGTGCGTTTCTGTACTCACCGAAGAACAGCAGGTACATGTAGAACAGAGTGTGTGTCCTCGGGAACATCAGCGCGATGCCGTATTCAGTTGGCGAATTTTTGTTGAACTTCCTCGTGAAGAATTCAGCTATCTCTTTGACCTCTTCCCAGGTTGTCGGCAGAGTCAATTCTCTACCGTACTTTTCCTTGAATGCCTGTTTCAATTTCGGATCTTCGAACAGATCCCTGCGGTAGTAGAACAGCATCGTGTTGTTGTAGAAAGGTAAACCTATCAACTTACCCTGCCACATGCCCGATTCTTCAAGAACCTGAGGGATGAAGTCGTTCAGATCGTAGTCCGGCGGCAGCAGTTCTGGATACTTCTTCATGAACGCTCCAAGGTCTTCCAGACCAAAGGAAACGGCCCCAGTCGTCATGACGTCGTAGGTGAAAGCATCGAACGAACCAGCCTGTGAGCGAAGATCCTGCAGCAGCTTAGGATAGAGGACCTCCCACGACAGAGGTACGATCTCCACCTGGATGTCCGGATTCTGTTTCATGAACTCACCTGCGAGCCATTTGAGCGCGTCCGCGTTGTCCGGAGAGCAGAGCACTGAGATTTTGACCGCAGAGAACGCCATGACAACGAGCGCGACAAACGCCAGCACCAGCAACCTTCTCACAGTGAACCCCTCCTTTCCTTAGAGTTGAAAACCCTCCACGGCCGTTCAGTTTCACCTATGTACGGTCAAATCTTTACAATATCATTATAAACCCATTTCTTCGCTATGTCAAGTTGCAGGGTGATCACAACCTTTGGTCTCAGCTCTGATCATTGACTACAGACCCAATTTGTACGTACGTTCCCACTCTCACGCTGCCGAACAACGAAGAAGATCATTCACGGTCAGCATTTTTCTGCTCAGGAGCGTGCGGGTTGTCACTCCACTGCAAAGAACGTTACACCTGAGACTGCAGCCATACTACCATGGCGCCGGGATTTCTGTTTGCCCACATGTGGTACGGGATAAGAGTGAATCTGACCTTCTCTTCGAGCGGTTTTGACGCTTTTCTGTAAAGCTTCCCCTGCCAGTCGGAGAGACTAACCGCACTCCCTGTTCCCAGGAGAAGCACGGCGTCTCTATCGAGGATCTTCCCTTTCTTCTTTTCCAGACGCTTCGCTTCAATTTTAAGTGTCCAGACGTGGAAGTTGGGGTTATCCTCTTGCTCAGCGCAGTAGAGAACAGGTCCCCTTCTAACGGCCACCTTTCCCACATTGTCCCTCGCGAACGGATGGGCCTCGATGAAATCTACTCCCATCGGTAGGGAAAGCTCAACGGTGTGTCTACCTTTCCAATTCATGGTCAACTGCACATAACCATCCCGCGGTTCGACATGAAATGTCTTTCCATCCAGTCTTACGGAAAAATCGTCCGCCCAGTTTGGTATACGCAGATAAAGGGAGAACGGTTTTTCAAGTTCAGTTTCAACTGTGATTAGCACTTTTCCATCCCACGGATAGTCAGTTTCCTGTTCTATTCTGAGAAGTGTTCCTCCAAATTCCAGCTCGGCTGAACTTCTTTCGTACAAGTGTACCTGCACACCTTCGCTGGATGTGGTGTAAATGTAGCCCGGGAAGGAGGCTATAAACCTCGCAAGGTTCGGTGGGCAGCAAGCACAATCAAACCACCGTTGCCTCCTTGTGCCTCCGTAATCCTCCAGCGGATTGAAATAAAAGTAATGTTTTCCGTCGAGGGATATCCCAGACAGAAGCCCATTGTAGAGAACCTGCTCCATCACGTCTGCAAACTTGCCATGCCCCGTTGCGAGCAGCATTCTGAAATTCCACATGAAGTTCGCGATCGAAGCACAAGACTCGGCGTAGGATCTCCTGTTCGGTAGTTCGTACTCTTCTCCAAATGACTCCCAATCGTGCCTCGAACCGGCCCCACCCGTTACGTACATCTTCTTCGTCACGAAGTCTTCCCAGAGCCGGTTGAGGGTTCTCCAAACACTCTCGTCGCCTGTCTCGAGGTAAAGATCAGTTGCACCACAGCAAAGATACAGCGCCCTCACGGCGTGTCCCGTGATTTCCTCAAGTTCCGTGAACGGTTTATGATCGATGAAGTACTGCGGACCTGGATTCCTTGGAACGCTGGCGAGGCCTCTTCCCCGTGCATGTATGAAATACTTTGCAAGATCCAGATACTTACTGTCTCCTGTCTCTCTGTAGAGTTCAACGAGCGCCATCTCCACTTCGGGATGCCCCGGCGCTCCTTCCCTCTTTCCCGGACCGAACACGCCGCAAATGTGATCTGCGAACCTCCTGGCGACCTCAAAGAGAGTTGTTTTTCCTGTAACCCTTTTGTGTGCTACGGCAGCCTGAATCAAATGGCCAGCGTTGTAAAGTTCGTGGTTCCACGCGAGATTCACCCAGCGCTCTCTTTTTCTATCACCGGACAGGTAAGTGCCGACGTAACCGTCTTCATCCTGAGCCGCCTTCACTTCTTTGATGACGCTTTCAAGGATCTTTCCCAGTTCTGGAAGATTTCTGCTTGCCAGCGCGAAGGAGACGGCTTCAGACCATTTGTAGACGTCTGTATCGTCGAACGGAAAATGGGTTTTATAAGAACCCTCCAATTTTCCTGAAGCTATTCTGAAGTTATCCAGCCTTCCCGTGCTCTCCAGAAGATCGTACTGAGTTTGTAGCGTCACACTGACAAGAGTTTCGAAGTATCGGCCCATGAATCCCTTCACTCTCACAGCTCCAACCGGCACTGTTTTCAACTTCGCGAAGGGACTTTTCGAAACATCGATAATTCTGCTCATCGAAATTACCCCCTTTTCCCTTCTTACTGTAAACGGACACAGTATACGCACCTGTTGAGGGACAACACTATCTGAGGTTATGCAGGAGTTCTCATTGTCAGAAGCCATCTCACTTCGATCGCAGTGATTCGTACCATTCGACTTATGGGCGAATTCTGCGCCTCATTCACCGACATTTCCAGCAAGCAACGTAGTGGTCATCTTCAACCAGTGTGAGTGTCGGCCTTTTTTCTTCGCAGAGGCGATCCGAAAACGAACAGCGCGGATGAAATCTGCAACCTGGTGGTGGATTTGAAAGGTCCGGTGGATAACCTGGGATCGATCGCTTCATCGTTTTGTCTCCAATTCTGGGGATCGAAGATATGAGAAACTTCGTGTAAGGATGCAAGGGATTTGAGAGAACAGCCCTGCACTCTCCAAATTCAACAGGACTGCCACCGTACATGATCATCAACTTGTTGGCGAGAGCAGGAACAAGAGATATGTCATGCGTAATCAACACCAAAGTTGAAGCGGTCTCACTCTGTATTCTCTTTAAGAGCTGAAGAATCTCGTTCTGTATCACGACATCCAAAGCAGACGTAGGTTCGTCTGCTATTATCACCTGTGGTTTCATTAAAGTCGCGAGGGCTATCACCACCCTCTGTCTCATCCCACCAGAAAGTTCGAAAGGATACATGTCTAAAACACGAGGCGAGAGTCCCACGGCATTGAGGTGCTCTACAACCCTTTGTTGGTCGTAATCCCCACCATGGGAGCGAAATAGGTCCAAGAATATGTACCGTACTTTTCTAAGAGGATTCAGCACCCCGAGTGAGCTCTGCGGGATGTAAGATAACTTCTTCCACCAAATTTCTCTCACGGTATTCTTCGATGGAGATACGACGTACTCTGATCCCTCAAATTGGTAAGTTACTGTCCCGTTCACAACGACGAGCTGAGAATTCACAGCACCATACAGTACCTTCGCAAGAGTGCTTTTTCCACATCCTGATTCTCCGACTATCGCCAGGAAGTCCCTTTTATTCATCGAAAAAGTTGTATCCTCAACAGCATGTATCGTCTTCCTCTCACCATACCTCTCCAAGATGTAATGCGCTGTCAGATTGTTTACTGAGATGAAAGCCATAACGACCCTCCTATCTGGAGATGATTCGAGCCTTTGGATTTATGTAATCGGTAATGCTAACGAACAGGAAATACAGTGCCACGAAGAGAAGGACCAGCAAGCCAATGGGAAAGGCAAGCCACCACCAGGTTCCCATCACCATAGCCTGTTGCTGGATGGCCCAGTAAGTGACAGTCCCCATGCTGGGTATATCCAACGGTGTTAATCCGAGTATAGAAAGCGTGATCTCAAAACCAAGGGACCAAAGCATGTTGTTCACCGTGGTTGCTAAGGTTATAGGCAGAATATGCGGTAGATAGTCTGAAAAGATCATTGATAGCAAACTTCTCCCAGAGAAAATAGCTGAGTAGGTGAAGACTCTTTCCCTCAGGCTCAAAACTTGTGATCGAATCAACCTTGCATCCCACGGCCATCCGAAAAGAGCGAGCACAATCGCCAGTGTAGAAAAGCTCATCTGGCGCATGATCAGTTTCAGAAACACAAGCAATGGGAAGAGAGGAAGAATAATGAACGAGTCACACAGAAGAACCAGGATCTGATCAAGAATCCCCCTTTTATAACCTGCTGTTATGCCCACAACAATGGCTATTATGCGCGAAAGAAGGGCCACTTCGAGACTGAAGATCAGCGAATTCTTCATGGCAAATGTGAGCAGCCAAAACAAATCCTGGCCTCTCCCGTTGGTCCCAAAAATATGCTTCAAAGATGGTGGTTGACTGATGGGTGCGTAGTACGACGAGCGTGGATCGTAAGGTGAGAATATAGAAAGAAAGGCGAAAACCACCAAGCAAGCGATTGCGATAAACGCAAACCTAAATCTTGGATCGTATTTGAAAAGTCTTCTTATTGCAGAAAATACTGGATGAAGGAATCCCATAGTTCATCTTCCTCCCTCATATGTCACACGCTGGAACCGCTGTACTGAACTCTGGGGTCAATAAGTGGGAGAGATATGTCGATCAAGAAAGTTGCAAATGCGACTGCTACGATGGAAAACAGGGTTACTCCCATCACCAGATTGTAGTCCGACTGCATGATTGCAGTGTAAATCAATGTACCTAAGCCCGGATAGTTAAAAACTATCTCAGTAATGATCGTACCGTTGAATATCATCCCCAACTGCAAAGCGAGTCCTGTAAGCTGTGGCGGCAAGGCTGCTTTCATCGTGTAAAATCTGAAGATAACGCTTTCATCCAATTTCATCAGAAAAGCGAAATCCACGAAATCTTCTTGGAGAACGGCTGAGACAAGATTCCTCATGTTGAGAAACCATCCGCCTATTCCCAGTATTATGAGGGATAGGGCGGGCAGCAAACCGTGCTTGATAACGCTGCTTATATACTTCCACGAAAGCGAGGGGGAAAGACCTATCTGGTAAGCGCCTCCTGTTGGAAGTAACCTGAGCACGTAGGCGAAGAGGATCAAAAGGAGTAGAGCCAAGATGTAGTAAGGAATAGGTCTAACGGCGTTGGCAAATATCTCAAGAATCTTCATAAACAATCCTCTTTTCCTGAAACCGGCTATTCCGCCAAGTATAGTTCCAGATAACCAGGATACGACAGTCGTCAAGGCAAGGAGCCCAACAGTCCAAGGAAGTGAGGTGGCGATGAGCTTTATGACAGGCGTCGGGAAAGAAGCAAAAGAAGGACCAAGATTACCTCTGAGAAATTCTTTCCAGAACCTCAAATACTGCTGAAAGAGACTGCCCTCCAGACCGTAAAGTTTGAGGAGTGCTTCCTTCATTTTTTCCACGCTCTCAGGGGGTAAATAAGTTCCCGCCATCTGGAGCCGTCTGATCACGACCTCTGCGGGGTTCGCACCTGGTATCAACCTGGGTATAACAAAAGTAATAGTGACGCCTATAAAGATGACGAGCAAACATATCAAAAATCGAGTTACTGCATACTTGAAAAAGGCTCTCACATCTGACCACTCCTGACTTCGACTCTGGTACTATACAAACCCCTCCCCAGCAGGGGAGGGGCTGGACAAGCTGAGGTACCGATTACTTCCTCCCGGTAGGTTGAATCTTTATGAACATGAACCTGGTGTTACCCCAGTTGGGGACAGGATTGGTGTAAGGATTCTTCGCCGTCGGATAACCCGTCCAGTAGTATCCATCACATACTGTGAAGACGTTGTACGAGAAGACAGGAATGATGGGCATGTCTTCAACGCAGACTTTTACGTATTCAAGACCGAGCTCTATGATTTTGTCAATCTCTTTGAAGAAGTCGGTCTTTCTTAGATCCTCGATTACCTTGTCGATCTTCTCACTCTTATACCTCATGGGGTTCTTCGCAACAACGGTCTGGCCGGTTGGTCTGTAATATTCAGAGTGCCAGGATTCGAGGAACCAGAAGAGATCTGGATGACCACCCCATGTTTCTATACACCATGCCCAGTATACGGTATCTGGATCCTGACCGTAGTTCATTCGTTGCCAGAGCATCGACGGCTCTACAGCCTCAATATCCGCGTCTATCCCAAACTTTCTCCACTGTTCGGCTATGGCAACTGCGGCTCTTGTCATAACAGACCTCGTTGCCGCTTCGCAAAGGATGTGTATTTTCCAAGGCTTCCCATCAGGTCGATACCATTTGCCGCCTTTCTTTGTGAATCCCACACTCTTGAGAAGTTCCTCAGCCACATCGGGTGCGTACTTCCACCAACCATAGCCTACCATCTTCTTAATCTCATTGGGATCCTGAGGAACATCGTAACCGAAAGCGTATTTGACAGCGTTGGCAATCTTCACAGGTATTTCAGGATCGTACGGTTTAAACTCCTTATTTCCGACCTTTATCGTGAACTCCTTGAGCCATGGTTCAATCTTGTCGAAATACCATTTTGGATACAGTCCCGTTGGTGGAATATGTATTGGAGAAATCGTGGCACAACCGTTGTAAGCCTGGAGTGCAACCTGAACTATATCGATTGCCAGCGTGAGCGCCCACCTTACTTCTTTCATGTTGTACGGATACTGCTCGTGGTTCATGATGATGGATGGCAGAGTGGGATCCGGGTGAGCCCATGGCCAACCATCAAACCACGTTACACAGTAGGGATTGCTCTTGTACAGCGCAATGGCAGATTCCGGGGGTAAATCATGAATGATGTCCAACTCATGTGCCATCTGGTCCATCACTTTCTTTTCAGGTGAAGCGATACCCTTGTAGAGCACATACTTTGCCCCAGGTTTCACGCCGTATACGACACCCAAGTCGGATCTTTCCCAGTCCGATCTGAGCTCCCAGAGGAACCAGTATCCGTTCGGATCGTAGCTCTTCAGCACATATGGACCTGTTCCAACAGGTGGATTGAAGTCAAACGCAACCACGTCGTCGACTTTCTCGAAGATGTGCTTGGGCATGATGTAGCACGCCGCCCACCTCACCGTGAAGATTGTGTGGAACCGTCCGTTGGGTTTCTTCAACTCGAACACCACCGTGTAATCATCCGTCTTGTACACCTTTTCTACGTTCACTTGCATGTAGGCACCCCAGGTCATTTCTGGATGAGCTTTCAAAGTTTCGACCGTGAAAACCACATCGTCTGCAGTGAAGGGCACCCCGTCGCTCCAGTAAATTCCCTTTCTGAGTCTGACAGTCATCTTGGTGTAATCGTCGTTGTAAATGGGTGGTTCGGCCGCCAAGAGATTGATCCATGGTTCGCCCTCAATACCCTCGTCCGGATCGATGTACCAGAGCGTACCAAGACAAAGTTGTTGCAAACCTGTTGACCAGCTCGAGACTCCTCCTCCCCAGAGGTTGAACCTTCCGGGGTTCGTGGACCGTCCCGATGGATCCTCAATGATGAGAACTTCGTTTCGCGCGATGCCAGGCAGAACTTCCTGCTGAGCGAATACCAAGAGAGCTGCGAGAACTAAAACCGCGGTAAGGAAAACCCTAACCCGTGACATACGCTAACCCCCCTTCAGAAGTTTTGTAGAGCCAGCATTTCACTTTCCTCTCGCCAACCTGGAAATGAGGTGGCTCCTCCGAACAAATCTGCATTGCGTGAGGACAGCGTTTAAGAAACTTGCAACCCGTCTGAGTGTAACTGCCGTTTTCTATTTCCCCCATCCGTGTTTCAACGCTTGCTTTTGTTTCTGAGCAAATGTCCGGGACACTTTCCCTCAGGAGCACTGTGTATGGGTGCAAAGGCTTGTTCAGTATCTCTTCTGCGGGTCCCATTTCCATGATGGAACCTCGCAGCATCACCGCCATAAAATCGCTTATGTAATAGGCTGTCGCAAGGTCGTGCGTTATGTAGAGAATCTTTTTCCCATATTTATCTCTTAGCTCTTTGAAAAGATTGAGGATTGAGATTCTCAGCGAGGCATCTAACATGGAAACCGGCTCGTCCGCGACGAGGAGATCAGGATCCACCAACAAAGCACGTGCGATGGCGACTCTCTGGAGCTGCCCTCCCGAAAACTCATGGGGGTACTTCCCACGGATCTGCTCCAAGTTCAACCCGACAGTGTTGAGCGCTTTCTCGATACGAGATGTTACATTATGGTCTACTCCGAACTTCTTCGCGGAGGAGAAGAGGTAAAGTTCCACCTTCTTGAGGGGATTGAATGTCTCGAACGGGTTCTGAAAAATCGGTTGTACCCTTTTCAGGAACTCCTTTTTTGGATATTCATCAAGGTTCCTTCCGTAAAGATAGATCTTGCCCGATGTTGGTTTTAGAATCCTCAGGATGATGTTTGCGAGTGTAGTTTTTCCACTACCACTTTCCCCTACCAGCGAAAAGACAAAAGGCGTATCAGGTAACGATAAGGAGATACGCCAGACAGCTGGTATTACAACCCTTGAGAGTAGCGTCCCCACTTTGAAGATCTTACACACATTATCCAGCTTCAGAAATTCAGCCAAACAGGCCACCCCTTGATCGGCAAATGGGCTACTGAGTTTCTCGTGTTATATAGGTACGTACGTTCTGACCAACCAGAATTATACCCCTGAGTTCACACAGTGTCAAGACTATCTTTACGGAAATTAACCCAGACATAATAATCAGATGCGGAATGAAACCGAATGCGGTCGTTTTGGAGGAAATTCCTTCTCGTTCTCTTCGCACTCCAGCATATACAATCGCGTTCCTGAATAGAGAACTTTACTTTTTTCTCTTCTTACATCACCGGGCTTGCCACAGAACTCCTTTCAACAAACTCTGGCTGCAGCACACACTTTTCTGCTTCGCCACCTTGGAGCATCTTCAACAGGATGCCGGCTGCCTTCCTTCCCACTTCCTCTTTTGGATGTGCGAAGGTGCTCAGAACATCCCTGAAATCGCCTATTGGTGCATCGTCAAAACCGATCACTGACAGGTCTTCAGGAATGCTCATGCCTAATCTCTTCGCTACAAGCCTCAACTGTAAGGCTGTCGCGTCGTTGTAGCAAAAAACCGCCGTGGGCCGCATTTGCTTGGGCATAGTGAGTAGTTCGTATGCCAGCTGCATCGGTACTCCCGTGAATTCAGACACGTTGAAGGATTTCTCGTAGATCTTTTCGAAACCAAGTTCTCGTCCTCGCTGAATGAAACTCATCGCCCTGATGAGGCTCGGCAAATGTATCGATTTGTAAAGGACTGCCACTCTCCTGTGGCCGTACTGATGGAATATCTCGGCCGCCTTCGTTCCGCCGTACGCATCATCCAGCACGACACAGCCAGCGCCTTCTATGTTCCAATCCGTGTGCACGATAACGACCCTGATACCCTGTTTCACCAGCGATTTGATGTAGTCCCTGTTAGAGCGTCTCGTCGCACTGTAAACTGGATCCACAATGAGCCCCGTGACTCCGGACTCCACCCACTCTTGGATGATTTGTTTCTCACGTGAGGGATCTTCCGAAGCATTCCCAAGGAGCATCTTGTATCCGTTACTGAACAGGTATTCTTCTGCACCAAAGACGATGTAAGGGAATATGTAACTGGTTATCTGCTGAACGATGATACCAACGACGTTGCTGCCAATACTGGAATTGACGAAAGAGCCAACGCCAGGCTTTCTGACTATTATTCCTCGCACCACGAGCCGGTCCAGAGCCTTACGAACAGTTTCTCTGCTTGCACCAAATTTCTCCATCAACTCCAGTTCTGTGGGTAACTTCGCTCCGGGTTTGTATATTCCAGATTTTATCTGTGACATCAGGAACTGTTCGATGACTCTGTACTTCGGAGTTATGGCGCGATCCCTCCCCATGTACGTACGTTTGTTTCTGCTCTTATTGTACGCTCCGACTTCTCTCCAGTCAAGCAAACACAGAGATAACAGACGATACACACGATTCTGTTAACGGCCATGTGAGTAGTAGTTCACGAGCACAGGCTTATAATTCACTTCTGTGAGCAGATCGAGACGCATTCTTTACGCGTTTACGTTACTGAGCGGCTTTGCCGCACAGGCGTACGGGATAACCTTCAATCTGCACATGCGCAAACGGCACTTCACCAACGAGCAGATCAGTGCCATTGTCTCGGCTAATTTGTGGGGAAGTGCCATATTCGGTTTGGTCCTCGCACTGATTTTGAGTAAGTGTGACAGGAGGAAGTTACTCCTCTTTTCCAGCTTGACGGTCGGGGTTATCATGGTCTTGAGGGCCATCGTGTACAACTTTCCTGCGCAGATTTTTCTTGCCCTCGTTTCAGGCGCCATATCGAGCTTATCGGGTATCGTCTTCACAACGGTACTGCTTGGTGGTACAGGGATCAAAGAAAGATACTCCGTCTTCGGCTCACAATTTTCACTTTCCATGCTTGCCAACGTTCTGGGGAACGTGCTGGGTGGGACGATGGCGGACCGACTTGGTTATACTTTCACACTGTTGCTGGCTGCGGGCTTGCAGCTTGTTGCTGCTTCACTGGTCAGCAAAGTTCAACATGTGGGTGGTGACTCTCAATTTCTGAGAAGGCTTTCCCTCGACGCGGTTCAAAAGCGAGTCCTTTCGTACTATGTTCTTTCGAACGTTCTGGTGGGATTCGGGGCAGGATTGTTCCTCAACTTCAGCAATTTGATGTTTCACGATCTTTTTGGTTTCTCGCTGACCTACGTCGGTTTGATCATGGCCCTTGCACAGTTGATGACAGCGGCAGGGAGCTTGAGTAGTGGCTTTTTGCAGAAAAGGTTCGGAGCACTGAGAATGCTCTTGATCTGTTACACCTCGGTCGTTCCATTGATGCTGTCGATATCGTTCATCAGGGATCCTGTTACCTTCTCTATACTCTACGTCGTGAGGTTCATGCTGATGAACATGGTGAACCCTTCTTTCACTGTACTGGTTTTCAACAATCTTCCTGACAGCATGATCATGTCGGCGAACGGTCTTGGCAATCTTCTCAACAACTCCTCCAGAGCTTTTGCCGCCTATCTGTACGGCTGGATCGTCGAAGGACCCGCAGACTACACGAAGTTGCTTTTGATCAGTTCCCTCTTTTACGCTCTCAACGCGCTACTCACCTGGTGGTTCAAGAGTCGTCTTGAAAAGCTGGTATCATAAACTTTGAGGTGCTGTCGAATGGGAAGGGCCTTGTTCGTCGGCTTGCTCATCGTCTCGAGTCTGATGTACGGTGCAACTCTGTACGTCGTCAAAGACGAAACCGTAGAGCTCTACGATGTCTCTGTTCCACTGCTCCCGGTGAAGATTGCCAGTGTGAACATGCCTGGAGTGCTCAAGGTGTTGCCTGGTTCCAGGTATTTGTACATTTTACGGTCTGCGAGCCTCGAAATCCTGGACGAAAACTTACGTTCCGTGAAAACTGTCGAGCTGAACCGTAAGGCCCTTGATGCTGTTCTCATACGGGATCTTTACGTTGTACACGATTACTCGATCACGGTCTTCGATGAGAATTTGAACTTCAAAGCTTCTTACACTCTGAACGAGAAGATTTCGGCAGTCGCTGTCTATTCCGACATGCTCATCACGCTGACCGGCGGTAAGATCGTGGCTTTCGATGCGAATTTCAAAAGGATCTGGGAAGTAGCGGCGCCGGATCCTATAAACAACTTTCAGATCGTTGGTAGTAGCTTGATGTTCTCCACGAAAAAGGAATTCTACATCATGAACATCTCTGAAAAGGTTCCGGTACTCGAATCAAAGCACAAATTCATTCTGGATTTCAAACAGATCTTTCTCGTGCGGAACAATCTCGTTGTCTTATCAACCGATGGGGCCCTGCTCCTGCTTTCCAGAGCCGACATGTCGCTGCTCGATAAAGTGAACGTATCGGCAGTCTCCGTCACCAATCACGGAGACTATCTCTACATCGTTACAAGCAAAGGTGGACTGACCGCGGCAAACGTGTTACCCAGTTCTATCAAATTGTTCCAGACTGTTGCGAACAACGTGAAATATGCTACTGTGCATGGCATAGATCTGATGAAGTTGACAGGTTCGATGCAGGTTCAGCAACAAACTGCTTCGCCTGTGAGCACGGTTCAGGAAAAGACCAGAACAAGGCCTCTGAATTTCCTTGGGGAAGTGAAACTCCCGCAGAAGGTCAGCACGAGCCCGGCGATCGGCAAGGAGCTGTATCTGTCATGCCTCGATGGTAGTTTGCTCATAGTGGACCTTAGCAGTTTCAGAGTGCAGTCGAACAAGGTGGCACTCATACTCACCGCAGATCCGGTGCTTCTTGATGATGGTTCGATCGTCCTGGGCTCCTGGGACAAGAGCATTTACGTACTCTCCGACAGGACAAAAAAGATCCCACTTGAATCGAATGTCTCTATCGCTGCGGCGAGAACTCCTCAGGCATTCGTCGCTGTCGACGACGATGGAACGATGTACATATTCGAATCAATCACAGGCGATAGTGTGACAGAGTTCGTCTGACAGGCTGGCTCGTATGTCCGCCGGCAGTGCATGAAGGTTACGGAATATTCGCGCTCGATTGGCTTGGGATCCTACACCTTGTGGATTTCTCTGGAAAAGAGGTTTGGTGGACCATGACTGAAACGTGTAAATCGGCTGAAATCGTTCTCACAGATGAACTTGTTTTCGTGATAGGTGAGAAAACCGTGTGGTGCGTTCGGATCAAAGATGGTAAGATCGCATGGTCGAAAACTTTTGGTGCGAGTCTGGTTCAGGGAGTAAGTGACGGTAAGACGCTTTATGTGTGTGACGATTCTGGTAGCGTCTACGCACTCGATCTTTCTGGTAACGTTCTGTGGGCGAGTGAGAACCTCTCTGCGAGAACGATTCTGCTGACACAGAGCGGTCTGCTCGCCGCCGGTGATGTTCTGTACTTGCTGTCTACCAGAGACGGTTCGAAGATCCTTCAGGAGCCTCTTTCTGCTCGAGTGTCTGGCAAGATGAAGATGTCTGATTCAGGTTTGCTCGTACTGAAAACTGACAACAGTTTGCTGCTGTACGAAGTCAACAGTTCACCTTCGCAAGGATGGCCCATGTATCTGAAGGACTGGAGAAATTCAAGCCTGCTTAGGAAATGACCTGAGCGCATCTGAAAAGATCTTTGCCAGTGCGTACACGACTACGAGGAACTCGAGCCTTCCCATGAACATTCCGACGATCAGTGTCCACATCGCGCCGAGTGGCATGCTCGGTGATGTGACTCCGCACGAAAGCCCTACCCCCGCGAGAGCCGAGGCAAATTCAAACATTGCCTGTTCCAAACTGTAACCGTAGAACGTCAACATCAGTACACCCAGGGCATAGGACAAAATGTACGCGGCACTCGTGATGAAAGCTTCTTTGATGAGTTGAGGATCGAGATACCTTCTGGCGGACCCTTTCCATATCTCTACATACACAACGGAAGTCTTTGGGAGCAGAAATTTTCTGAGTGACATTCCGAACGTTTTGAAGAGCACGGTGAGCCTGTACTGTTTTATACCGCCCGAGGTTGAATCCATACAACCTCCGAGCAGCATGAGAACCACAAGAACGAAGAGACCTGTTGGAAAACCGAGCCACGACTTCAGATCCACTGTGGAAAAACCTGTCCCGGTGAGAGCAGAGACAACCTGAAAAATACCGTGGCGCAAGCTGTCTGAAAACGTTGGAAACACTTTACCAATACCCGCCAGAGAAACACACGCAGTACCTGACAGGATCAGCACGATCATCTGCTTGGGTTCACTGTTTCTTCTGAGCGCATGCCAATCTCCGCTCCAGAAGGCGTGGTGAATGCCAAAGCCGATAGCCCCGAGAAACATGAGAAACATCAAAATCAGCTCGGTTGATAGATTATCGAAGGCTGCGACACTGTTGTTCTTCGTCGAGAATCCACCTGTAGCGAGCGCCGTGAAAGAATGGTTCAGCGCATCGAAAAGGTTGAGCCCGCTGATCATCAATGCGATCGTACCGGCGAGTGCGTACAGAAGATAATAAGTGACGATCAATCTTGTTGAATGTCTTATGTTCGGTGCGATGTTGTCAACGCGTCCTTCCGCCTGATAAAAGCCAAGGCCCGTGGGACCTATGATCGTGCTCATCACTATGACGGCGAAGCCCGCACCCCCAAGGTATTGCGTTAAACTCCTCCAGAAGAGCACCGGCTTGGGAAGACCCTCAACCACGGGAAACATCGTTAAGCCTGTCGTTGTCCAGCCGCTCGTAGCTTCAAAAATGGCTTGCGAGAAATTGAGCAACCTGCAAAGCATGTAAGGCAGAGCCGAGAGAAGTATGACAGTGGTCCAGGAGAAGAGCACGATCACTGCTCCCACTTTGACGGTTATGACGTCAGACTCCGTAGTATGCGAGAAACGTTGCAGAATCAAACCGAGGATGAACGAAACGGCGGAAGGTATCGAAAATGACAAAATGCACTGGAAAAAACTGGGTTCAGAAAAAATCCACACGAGAGGGAGAAGAAGTATCAGAGAGAAAAACCTCAAGAATTTACTCAGCGTGCTGAATACGACACGGTATTCCTGCGGCATCAAGTTCATAATCACTCACCGACGAGTAAGTGTATCACTTGCGATTGAACGCTCGGTTCGCACAGAACCATCACTCTATCTTCGGGAAGAAGCTCCGCTTCCCCACGGGGTATGACCACCGTGTTGTTCCTGATTATGGCACCAATCACACAGTTGTTTGGAAGGGGAATCTCCTTCAACTTTTTGTGAGCGGATGGAGAAGTTTCAGGTATCTCGAGTCGAAGGAAAACGAGCCTTCCCTCCTCAACCAGGGAAAACTCTTCGATTTCATCGACGAGAAGCAAGCCCTGGATTGTCTGGAGCAAGATGTTGGTCGGACTCACAGCTGCTTTCACACCAAGCCGGTGAAAGATCTCTACATCTTCAGGATCGTTCACGAGCGTGACTATGCGTTCCACCCCATAGTAATGGCGAACCATCTGTGAGATTATGAGGTTGTCACGGTCGGTGTTCGTGAGTATGACCACAAGATCTTCGCTGCTGAGCCTGAGCTGGTCGAGCACACTCTTCTTGCTTCCATCACCGAGGATCACAACTGCAGAAAGACTCTTCGCGAGCTGCTCGCAAGCGCGGGGATCTTTGTTCACTATGTAGACATGGTAACCTTTTGAGATCATCATGCGTGCCAGGTGGTACGCGATCTTGTGGCCGCCTATGATGACTACCTTCAAGTTTCCTGCACCCCTAATTCGGACAAGACTCTCATTGCTGCAAGCTGCGTTGGTGATACGATCTCGATATCGAATTCTTTGAAGATGTCCTCGTTCGCCGGTTCGTTCACGCGCGCGATGACTCTCTTCACACCGAAAAACCTCTTGGCAACGCTCGCTACCATGAAGTTTGTGTTATCGTCCCCTGTGAGCGCGAGGAGTACGTCCGCCTTATCGAGCTTTGCGTCCCTCAGCACCGAGATCTCGGTCACATCTCCTATGATCTTGAATCCTGTGAACTCCTCAGGCAAGCTCTCGAGGGCCGCTTCGTCCGAATCTATGACGACCACGTTGTTGCCAAAGATCGAAAGCTTCGTTGCAACGATCGAACCGATGCGTCCACAACCCACGACCACAACGTAGAGTGACTCAGCTTTCCTCATATTTTGCGATCTCCTTCAGCGCCCTCCTGTGCTCTGGATCGAGCGCCAGTGCAGCTTTGAGGTGTTTGTAGGCGAGCTCCTTGTTACCCAGCCTTTCCATCACAGTCGCGTAAATGAAATGAGCTTCCGCATCGGGTCTTATCATGAACAACTCGCGTGCGAGTTTTTCGGCCACGACGAGTTTACCTTGTTCGAGCCTTTCTTCGATCAAACGAGCGAGCCTTTCGAAGCTGAGCTGTTCCACACTCAGAAGTTCTCCGACTTTTTTCAGAAGGTCCTGCGCCGAGAAGGGTTTCGAAAGATAATCGCTGGCGCCCTGTTTCATCGCTTCGACTACGGGAGCTGCGGTGGTGATGGCGGAAACTATGAGTGTCGGCAGCTCCATACCTTCCTGTCTCATTCGCTTCAGTAGTTCAGTACCAGACATGCCAGGTAGCTTTAAATCGAGGATGAGCAGATCGAACTTCGATCTTCGCACTTCCACGAGCGCTTCCTCACCCGTGGCGATCGTGGTGACAGTGTGCCCGTTCTCTTCAAGAATTTTCCTGATGAGGTTTCTCACATTCCTCTCGTCGTCCACCACCAGTATGTTCGCCATATTCACCCACAACGTAATAGTTTAGCACTTTTTACACCTGAAGGTACCTTCTGATCTCCCAGTCTGTCACAGCGATGCTGAAGTCTCTCCACTCCCTCCTCTTGAGCTCCAAGAACTTTTTGAATATGTGCTCTCCCAGGACCTCCCTGACCAGGGAAGATTCTTTCATCTCATCCAGAGCGTCTCTCAGCGATCCTGGTAAAGATTCTATCCTGCTCTCCGCTTTTTTCTCCTCGCTCATAGCGTAGATGTTTTCCTCGATAGGCAAAGGAGGTTCTATCTTCTTTTCTATCCCATCCAGTCCTGCGGCAACCATCACCGCGAACGCCAGGTAAGCGTTACAGCTTGGATCCGGTGCCCTGTACTCGATCCTGGTGGATTTACCCCTCGCGGCCGGGATCCTTATGAGTGCGCTCCTGTTCGATTTCGACCACGCTATGTTCACTGGCGCCTCATAACCCGGCACCAGCCTCTTGTAACTGTTCACCGTTGGATTCGTGACCGCCGTGATCTGTTTAGCATGCTTGAGCAAGCCTCCCACGAAGTAGTACAGAGTCTTTGATAGACCATCGGGGGCGTTCGGGTCGTAGAACGCATTTTCGCCGTTTCTGAAAAGACTGATGTGAGTGTGCATACCCGAACCGTTGATTCCAAAGAAAGGTTTCGGCATGAACGTCACGTGTAAATTGTGCTTTATCGCGATCGTTTTCAGAACCAGCTTCACAGTCTGAGTGTTGTCTGCAGTTTTCACCAGCTCGCCATAACGAAAGTCTACCTCGTGCTGTGAGGGGGCACCTTCATGGTGTGACGCTTCCACGTCGATTCCCATCGTCTTCAGTGCGACAGCCGCCTCGCTTCTCAAAGACTCAACCTGGTTCAATGGTAAAAGATCGAAATAGCCTCCGCGATCGAGTATCTCAGCCACAGGGAAACCTTTTGGATCTCTCGGTAGAACGAAGAATTCCAGTTCGGGACCTGCGTACGGTTCGAATCCCATTTTCTTAGCCTTTTCCACAACCAGCTTCAACCTGTAACGGGGATCTCCCTCAAAAGGCGTACCATCTGGCTTGTACACATCACAGATCAACCGCGCACTCCTGATACCGTCATTCGTCCAGGGCAGGATGGCGAAGGTGTCTGGATCCGGTCTCAGGTACATGTCCGATTCCTCGATCCTCACGAAGCCTTCGATGGATGAACCGTCGAACATGATACCTTTCTCAAACGCTCTTGGCAGTTCCTGGGATGGTATTTCCACGTTCTTGATGTTCCCGTTGATGTCTGAGAACTGCAACCGTACGAACTGGATGCGTTCCTCCTGAACGATCTTCAAAATGTCCTCCACTCGCATGAGACTACCCCCCTGCAACTTTCATATGCCAGAATTCTAAGTCAAGATTGTTTACACGCCGGTTAATGGGAGCTAAGTGGAGGAAACAAGTCGATGCAATTTCCGCAAAACCGCGAAGAAACGGTCTGAATCCTTTTGAACGAGCTTTGTGAGCAATTCTTCGTTGAGCATTTCCAGAACGGGCCTGAAAGTGAGTCTGTGAAAACTTGTGGGACCGTATCGGTGGAGCTTCTCGAGGTGTTCTTTCGTCGCGTAACCTTTGTGCACACGAAAATCGTATTCGGGATACTGCTCGTGAAACTTTTCCATCATGCGGTCTCGTGTTACTTTCGCAACTATGGATGCGGCGGCGATAGAGGCACTCTTTCTATCACCTTTGACGATGCAGGTACCTTGTTGCGAAAGCTTCAAAGATTTGCCATCCACGAGGACGAAAGCTTCTCGACAGTCGAGTTGCTCGAGGGCGCGGTTCATGGCAATCCTGGTTGCGTTCAGGATGTTGTGTATGTCTATTTCTTCCTGTGTTGCAACACCGATACCGATCCGTGCACATTTCTGTATCTGCTCGAAAAGGGCCTCTCTTTGAAATGGTGTCAACTGCTTCGAATCGTAGACGTCCAGGGGTTCCAGAAGGATCACCGCAGCGGCAACGACAGGCCCCGCTATGCAACCCCTTCCAGCTTCGTCAACGCCTATGATGGTACCAAAATTCGATCTGTAGAAATCGTCGAAAAGGAACAGTTCTTTCCTCATCGAAAGTCTATATTACTACAATCACGTCATCGTTGCGTCTGGTGAGGACCAAAGAGTGGGGGTTTCACCCAGAAAGTAACATTCCCTTTCGAAAAACGTTACCTTCACGCGGGCCAAACGACCGTATCTACATAGTGGAAGCGCTTCCACGAAGCGAATACACCGTAAAAACACTCCGCGAGTGGCACTCGTGAGTGATGGGTATCGCGTGCTTCGTGGATCTCGTTCATTTGCCGGCTGATTTCACGGCATCGTTGAATATTTCGAGGATCAATTCTTCGTAGCTCAAACCTTCAGCCTGCGCCATCTTCACTATGTCCGAGTAATTTGGCGTCAACATGGGAAGGGAATTCACCTCGAGAAAATAAGGCTCGTTTCCTCTGACCCTCAGATCCATACGGGCATAGTTTCTGAGGTTCAAAGCACGGAAGGCCTTCATCGCGTACCATTCGATTTTCATTTTCAGATCCTCATCCATCTCTGCAGGGCAAACGTACCGCGTCTGTTCGCCGAAGAAGTGCTTGACCCTGTAAGAGTAGAACCGTTCAACGCCCTCTGGTAGAGTTGAAAAGTCGATCTCCAGTATCGGTAACACACGATTCGCGAGAATACCCACGCTGAATTCCCTACCATCTATGAACTCTTCCACGAGGGCTGGTTCCCTGAAGAGCGCATGCACCCGTTTCACAGCCTTTCTGAGTGCCTGTTCGTCTGTAACGACAGAGTCTGCATCGATTCCTCTCGCGCTACCCTGCCTGGTCGGTTTGACTATGGCAGGAAAGAAATCGATCGATGCCGGCTCCTCTCCTGGCTGGAAGATTGCAAACTTTGGTGTGGGTATGCCGTGATGTTGTAGAACGATCTTGGTGATCACCTTGTCCGTGCAGAGGGCGTGCACCAGGGCAGAAGATCCGGTGTATGGTATCTTCAAAACATCGAGTATCGCTGGAACGTGCATTTGAAGGTGCGATGTGGAGAGGTTGAACACCGCTTCGAAGGACCTGACGCGCTCGACAAAATCATCAGCAAAGGGGATTTTCTCAACATCGTGCACCCTTGACAGAGCTTCACACACAGCCTCTATCATTCTTTTTCGCTCATCGTCAAGGTTATCGAGATCATAAACGACAGCCACTCTCATCTTCGCAAACCTCCTCGAGCAACTTTTTCAGCCTGTCTCTTTCGCTGACCAAGTTTCCTTTTTCGTCGACACACCTGCACTGTCCATCGATCAGAGCTGTCTTCACACCGCCCTTAGCCACTGAGAAACCTTTCAGAGCTGGAGCGTCCAAGATTCCAGTTCTAACCGCCTCGAAGAGAATTTCTGGCCTGAGCAGATCTTCATCCTTACCATTACCGAGGGATTTGATCGCTTCGATTATCTGCAATGCCTCCTCTTCGATTCTTTCCTTCTCACCCCTCACCCACGGATCTGCCAGAGGATCAAGGCATCCCCGTAACGCCACGTTTATGGCCCTCCTTGCGATCTTCACGCTCTCTATGATCTCCTTCGCTGTGGCCCTCTTCGTGGATTCGCAGTACGCTACCACGTGAACGATGTGCGGTTCGAGCGCCATGCCGTAGAACATGGATATACCGATTTGCCCCATCGCCGCGTTGTGATCTGCGGGCATCGACATCAGTCCCGTTCTTATCATCCGGTAAACTTTGAAGTTGTCGTCGGCAAGACTTTCTACCAGTTCTCTCTTCGCGATCATCTTCGCCAGATCGGCCCTCGGTGAAATCCCAGAAGGTGTCTCCAGCATGAACTGTTGCACGTACTCTCTCACCCCAAGCCGTTTTGCAACGAATGTGGCAAGATACGCTGTGGCAACCTCGACTGCGTCGTGCGCCAGCCTCAGAGCCCACTGATGGGAATCCGTGACTTCGACAGGGACATCGTTTTCAGCGTTCCAACGAATCGCCTCCATGTTCTCTTTTATGGCTTCTAACAGTGGCCTGTTCGAGCGCCTGTCGAGATCGCTGTACCACATGATCGGTATTGCAGCCCACGCGTTGTTGATGGTTTCTTTCAAGAGTTTCGAGAACTCGACCATGTGCGTTGTGCCTGCGTAGCACCTGACAAGCGGATAGTTTCCCCTCCTGCTGGCCTCGTACAGTCTCACAAAATCTTCCCTCGTTCTTATTGGCGCCCCTCCGGCGCCATCTTGCTTTGGATCCATCTTCTCTGGTTCAAAAAAGAATTGCTGACAGTTCTGATCTGGTGCGATCGATATCACATCGAGGAGCTGCGATTCTGCCATTTTCTTTATCTCCTCGATGGTCCCTTCGAGCGTTTGCAAACCAATGTGATGCCGTATCAGGGGAAAAGGACTTTTGAACTTGATCCTCTCACCCAGTCTCTGTGGGAACACTTCCTGCTTCTGCAGCTTTCTCGCTTCACCCCTCAAGAACATAACAATTTCGTCCAGTTCCTCACTCCCGTCGAAAGCTTTCTTTATGAAACTGAATTTTCTTGCCACTTCAGCTGTTTCCACCGTTCCACCGAATATGTAAGTTTTATCCAGCAGGCCTCGCACTTTTAACGAGTCTTCCAGCGTTTCGAGCAGATTCCGCAGTGCCTCCGCACCCAACCTGTAACTCATCGCCACCACGTCCGGTTGGTGTTTTTCGATCTCTTCCACGAGCTTCTCCACCGGGATGGCAGAACCTAAGTACAATGTTTCATAACCGTTCTGCTTCGCCAGATTGAGAAAGTTGAGCAAACCGACGTTGTGAACGCAACTACCAATTGAAGCACCGATCATTTTCATTGCCATCCCTCCTCCATGACACGTTTAACTTCATCAACGCTCTTGCCTTCAAGGTGAAGCCTTTCGAAGTTTCTACCCTCTTTGAAGAAGTCGATACCCATCATGATGGATGCCAGTCTCACGATGGAATCTATCGTGGGCGTTTCAACGTTGACCAATCTGCCGAAGGCCGAGATCGGAACGAGACTGGTCGGAACGTCCTCCAGGATGTACCTGTTTTCCAAGCTTGTGGGTGCCTGAATGCCCCTGTAACCTTCGTTGTTGTGAATGGCTTCGTAAAGATCTCTACCTTTCACATCGTACGCGTAAGAGAGCCATTGTACTGCCGTCATCGGTTCGATCCCAAATTTTCTCGCGACCGTACACCTCTCTTCATCGATGGTTTCAAGAACTTTCGCCACCGACGGACTTATGCCTTCGAAGTAGAATTCGAACTTTCCAAACGTGGTTTCTACCCAGCCCGCGTTCAAGATGATCGTTGCCGGATGAAAAACGGCTCCAATGTTGTTGAAACTCGTGTGGAGCGTACTCGGAGCGATCTCGAATTCTGGCATCACTTTCAGAAGTGTCTCTTCAAGATCCTTATTTCTCGATGCGGGCAAAGCTGCCACGGGTACAGCATTTTTGATCCTGAAGATGCGCACCACTCCGGGGTTGGACATGCGCGAGGCGAAGACGAACGTCTGAGCCTCCGCGACCACCACGTCTTTTTTCACACCTTTCTCTTTAAGAACGTTGACGAACTCCAGGGCTCCCGCAGTCCTGCCGGGATTCAACACGACGATCTGTCCATCTTCAAGCAATAGAGCCAGCTTCTCGGCTATTTCTCTGTGCGCGTTGGCCGGAACGACAACCATGAGAAGCTTTCTTTCTCTGACCGCTTCCGCGAGGTTTGTAGTGGCGAAAGAGAGCCGAGCTGTGGCGTTGACCTCTCCTTCGAGCTTGATCTTTCCCGTTTTCATGATGGGTAAGATCCTTCTTTCAGACCTGTTGAACAGGGAAACATCGAAGCCTTTTAATGCAAGGTAACCTGCGAGTGCTTGTCCGCCATTACCCGCGCCGATCACGCAGATCTTCATGCACGTCACCTCCGTGTCAAATTCATTACAATCTTAACACCGCAAACCACCCGCGTCAAGTCCTTAATCCGATAAATTGAACATAATTAGAGGATAATAACGGAAACCTTGCTATAATCAATGCGGTGAGACAAATTGACGTCAGTGGTTGCCGTTCCAATCGTTTTCATCGATGAAGAACCGTACCTTGTCTTCATACGCAGATCGCGCAGACTGAGCAGGCACGCAAACCAGATCGCTTTTCCTGGAGGCATAGTCGAAAACGAAGAAACGCTGACCGAAGCCATGTTTCGTGAACTCGAAGAAGAGATAGGTGTATCGAGAAACAGCTGCAAGTTCTTAGGTGAGCTGTCTTCAACCGTCACAGGTAAATCGAACCTTTTCGTGCAGGCGTTTTTAGTTGTGATAGAAAGACCACACTTCAAGCTGAACACGTTCGAAGTTCAGGATCTTTACTTCGTCGCGCTGTCTCAGCTCAAAGAAACCGGATGCGAAGAAGTGACCTTCCCGGACGGTCGAAAGACGTGCAGGTTCGTGATCGATGATCTGGTCATATGGGGTGCCACGGCGAGGATCGTGAAAGATTCGCTGAGAAAAATAGAACGGCTATTGGAGGGTTGCAGGAATGAGTTTTCTGGTGACGAGAGTGACGAACCCGATTGAACACCTTTCGAGAGTTGGGGTCGATCCGGCCTCGATACCCATCTTCCAGAACAAGGGCGAATTCGTCAGCCTGTTGATCTACGACGTTCCGGTGATCAGCGCGAACGTGATCAAGCAGGAGATGCTCGCCGCGGGAGGAGATGCCGCGGTCCACAGACATTCGATCACGCAGAAAGTGGACTCGACCAACGTTCTAACGATGGGAACCCTCGCACAGCACAGAAAACTTGTCGAAAAACTCTCCATGATGCATTACTGGAAACTGGACGAGATAGCTCGAGACATAGAGTACTGTCTTTTCGAGGAGGGAACACGCCAGATAGAGCTGCCATCCGGTCGGAAGATGAGTTTTGAAAGACCGCTGATCATGGGTATCGTGAACGTCACTCCCGACTCTTTCTATGCAGCGAGCCGGGTCGAGAAAGACAGATTGCTCGACCGAGTCGCGAGAATGGTGGAAGAAGGTGCCGACATCATCGACATCGGTGGTGAGTCGACCAGGCCCGGTTCGGAAAGGGTCAGATTGGAAGAGGAACTCAACAGGGTTGTTCCGGCTGTCGAGCTCGTCAAGAAGAATTTCGACGTCATCGTTTCTGTGGACACGTACAAGGCGAAGGTTGCCGAGGAAGCGATCAAAGCAGGCGCGGAAATCGTCAACGATGTGAGCGCGCTGAGGTTCGATCCCATGATGATCGAAGTCCTCAAGCAATACAAACCTGGCATCGTTTTGATGCACATGAAAGGTGAACCCAAGACCATGCAGGAGAATCCGTATTACGAAGATGTCGTGAGAGAGATTCTCTACTTCCTCAAAGAGAGGATCGAGAAGGTCAGAGAGATTGGACTACAGGACAGGGTCATCATCGATCCTGGCATAGGGTTTGGGAAAAGGCTTGTGGACAACCTCGAGATAATAAAACGCCTCTCTGAGTTCAAGAGTCTGAAAAAACCCCTTCTGGTGGGGGCTTCAAGGAAATCTTTCATTGGCCAGGTCCTGGACAACGCACCTCCCGAAGAAAGGTTGTACGGCACACTCGCCGTGACGGCCTACTGTGTTCTGAACGGTGCCGATATAGTCAGAGTACACGACGTCAAAGAAAACGCGCACGTTGTGAGGTTGATCGAAGCGATTCGACGAGCTGGCCAGTGAAACGGCAAAGTTCAAAGTCAGCCTTAGACAGATTAACAACATGAAACCTGCTCAGATGAGGCTGTGGTGGTAAAATAATGCCAAACTCGCGTGGGAGGTGCATATCGTGAAGAAACTTCTGCTCGTTCTCGTTCTTCTGGTCTCTGCACTGTCGTTCTGTGCAAAGTACGGTGGAATAGCTCGCTACGTCATGGGAGCCGATGCAGTATCGTTGCTTCCGGCCAACCAGACAGACAACATCAGCGGAACCGTGTGCCGCCACATCTTCGATGGTCTTGTGGAATTCGATGAGAAGCTGAACATCACCCCCGCCCTGGCTGAGAAATGGGAGATTTCGGAAGATGGCTTAGAGTACACGTTCTATCTGCGGAAAGGTGTCAAGTTCCACGACGGAGCTGATTTCAACGCGCAGGCAGTGAAGAAGTATTACGATTACGTGCTGAACAATTCCCTCAGAAGGACTGGCCTGTTCAAAGGCATCGTCAAGGAAATCGTCGTTGTCGATGATTACACTGTCAAATTCATCCTCGAGAAACCTTATTCGCCCTTCCTGAACAGGCTCGCACACGAAGCAGCCCTGATAGTCTCTCCGAAGGCCATCGACGCTTACGGTAGCGATCCTGCGAAACTCGGCAGGAACCCGGTCGGAACCGGCCCGTTCATGCTCAAGGAATGGAAGATCGGAGAGAGGATAGAACTCGTCAAGAACCCGAACTACTGGAGGGAAGGCCAGCCGTATCTCGATGGCATCGTGTTCACGATCGTTCCGGAAGACGTAACGAGGGTCACGCAGCTGAGGGCCGGTGATGCGGACGTCATGTTCAACCCCCCACCAGCACTCGTTCCGGTGCTGCAGAAGGATGAAAGGCTTGTTGTGAGGGTTGAACCGAGTTTGAGGGTGATCTACATAGGTTTCAATCTGAGAAAACCACCTTTGAACGATGTCAGGGTCAGACAGGCGCTCAACTACGCGATCGATAAGCAAAAGCTCTGCGCCACAATCATGAGAAACCTCGCGATTCCTTCCGATTCACCGCTCGCAAAATATACTTTTGGTTACTATTCGACGGGAGGTTATCCGTACGACCCGGCGAAGGCGAAACAGTTACTGAAAGAAGCGGGTTACGAGAACCTCAAGCTGGAACTGTTGACGCCCAAAGGAAGGTATCTGAACGATTACGAAGTCGCCGTGGCAGTTCAGGGTATGCTGAAAGAGGTCGGCGTAACGGTCGATGTGAAACCGATGGAGTGGGCAAGCTACATAAACAAGCTGTTCTCAAGCAACCCAGCGGACTGGGATTACGAACTGTTCCTACTTGGTTGGGCGCCTTCAACGGGTGAAGGGCACTGGGTCCTGTACCCGCTGTTCCATTCGGACAACATCAATCCTAACGGTACGGGCGATAACAACACCTTCTACAGTAATCCGAAGGTCGATGAACTCATAGACAGGATCGCCCAAGAACAGAACAAAGAGAAGCTCCTGCAGTACTACGCGGAAGTGCAGAAAATGATCGTACAGGATGCACCGTGGATCTTCCTCTACAACATGACGAACATCGTTGCCCACAGGAAAGAACTGAAAAACGTCTGGCTCCTGCCAACAGAGTTCGTCATCCTCAAGTACGCCTGGTTCGAATGAAATAAGGTGCGGCGTGTGGCCGCACCTTTTTTTGAAAAATCCAGTGTGCTGAAAATACACAACCACTGCCCAGACGGTAGTAAAATCGACACTGGGAGGAATGTATGTGAAAATTTTCGTTCCAGCCTTTCTGAGTGTGACGACACTTTTGATTCTGCTCACCGGTTGCATGCAAACGTCCGAACCACCCATTTATCCAGTTGAGATCGTATTGAAACTGGTTGAAGCCAAGGCGTTGCCCGGTGGAGATGAGATCACTCAGGTGACCGTAGCGCTGAGTAAAGGAAGCGAACAGGTTTACGAGAATACTTTTGAACGATTGCCTGAACAAATCAAGCTCTACATAAGCCCTGGAACTTACACCATCACCGTGATCGTCGATTCATCCCAGGGAAAATTCATCGGGGTCACCACCACTGAGCTCGTTCCGGGGGAAAACGTGGTAACCATCGGGCTTCAACCAGTGCAGGAATGAGGCGCATCAGAGCCATTCTCGTCTTTTTCTCATCACAGTCACAAGATACAGTACCTTCCCTGAAGGTTGAAGCACGGCTTCGATCGATCCATTGCTTATTTTGATCCTTCCGTTCTTCTGCATGAACGCACGCGAACTCTTCGATTCGAGCAGTTCTTTCAACTCTTCAAAGCTCACGTTTCGTTCGATCATCCTTTCGTACGCGTGCGGGGTGAGCAACAGATCTTTTCTCAGCAACGCAACGTGAATAGCACTGTTGATATCTTCTTCCAAAGTTTTTTCAGCATCTTCCTGCATAGCATCGACTTTCTTTTCACGGTTTCTGTAAGCCATCACGAGCAGAGAGACCAGAACTATCACTACACCGAGGATTTGCTGCAGGCCTAGTCTTTCGTTCCGAAACAGCACACCCGCCAGACAGGCGACGACCGTCGTCAGGTTCGAAAAAAGGCTCACAAGGATCGATGGTGCCTGTTTCACCATGTAGGTGTGCAGAAAAAACGCCACGGCGGAAGAGAGTACGCCGAGATACAGCGCCGCCGAGATGGTGTGAACGTTGAGAACGAGTCTGAACTCACCGCTCAGTTTGCTCACAATGGTGAAGAAGACAAATCCTGAGATCATCATCGAAAAACTGATCTCGTGCGGTTCGAACTCTCTCGACAGTTTCCTCGCGAGGATCGTGTAAAGGGCTGCGGAAACCATCGCAATCAACATCGAGACCTTGCCAAGGAGAGCTTCTTTCGTGAGATTGAAACCCACTATCAACACGCTTCCTATAAAACTGCTCAGTAGCAACACGTAGTGGTACCGATCACCTTTTTCTTTCAGCAGAAAGATGGCAAGCACGTTCACAAGAATCGGTATCAGGGCAACGATCATACCCGCCTCGGACGCGTTGATCCTTTGAAGGCCTATCGTTTCGAAAAGGAAATACAGGATGGGCTGGAAGACGATCAATTTCCACAGTTTCCAGTATGGCTTTTTCCCAAGCCTTATCGCTCTGGAAAGCAGAAGAAAAAGAAAAAAGAGGCTCGCGACGAAGAAACGGTAAGAAAGGAAGGTCAGGGGTTTCACGTAATCGAGCGCGTTCTTTGTGAAGAGAAAGGAAAATCCGAAGATGAGCGAGACGCAGACGCCCGCCAGGACCACCTTCCAGCTCACAGGATCACTCCCTCAGGATATCAACCAGTTCACGATTGCTTCTGCCACTGCTTCTTTTTCAACGTCGTTCGTGAGAACGTGGCCAGATTTTTCGAAGATCAAAAGCTTCCTCCTCTCAGACTGCACGTTGTTGTATATGAACTGCGCGGCTTCGAGAGGTACGAGCTCGTCGTTACGTGCAGCGATCACGAGCGTATCGGAAACGATCTGCTTCACTGCTTTTCTTGACATCCTGATGAGTTTGTACAGCTCCGCAGCCTGTTTTGGCCATTCGTAGGACCAGTATTCTCTGTTGAGAAATTCCATATCTGGATCTTCGAGTGGTTGCACGTTCTGTTTTGGAATTCTGTCTTTGAACAATCCAACGAGCCACGCGAGTTTTATCCGGTTACTGCGCGTGTGGGTCGCTGCAGCCAGCGTGATCAGTTTCCTTGGCTTCAGCACAGAGGCTAAAATGATCGCTATCACACCACCCATCGACAAACCTGCGATGTGTACCTCCCTGCAGATCGCTTTCAGATCGTAGTACGCGTCGAACGCTCTACGGAGCCAATCGCGTGCGTCACTGGTCAAAAAATCTTCCCCGCACGTGCCGTGCCCGGGTAAGCGCGGCACAGACACGGTGAAGCCCGCTTCGTGAACTTTCTCAGCCACGTAGGTAAAGTCGTGCGGAGAACCTGTAAAGCCGTGAACGAACAGCACCCCCACTTCTCCACCCTTGAGGAAGATGGGTAACGAACTGCCGACAGTCTTACAATCAACGAATCTCATCTCTTCACCCCCGTCACAGGATTTTACTTCAACGCTGTTGATGAACACAAGCAATAAAAATTTTTTGTTGAACGATGAGATGCCTTGTTCCAAGGTGAGGCTCACTATCTGTTAAATGTTGTGAAAGTGACTTGAAACGTCGTGGGGGCTTTGATAAAATTTTTACGGATCTTTTACCAAGAGGAGGGGTGCGAAGTGAAGTGGGTTAAGTGGGTCCTTCTGCTCGCCATGCTGTTGAGCATCAGCGTGATGGCCAGCAAGATCAAGCTGGTCGTGTGGTGCGGAGGCGGTACAGAGAGGGAAGGCCTTGAAGCAGCCATCGCGGAATACAAGAAGCAAAATCCAGACGTAGACTTCGAGCTTGTCGATGTTCCGTACGCGCAGTACGAGCAAAAGGTGAGACTCGGTATCATGAGCGGTGATCTGCCGGATCTCGTCACCATAACCTATCCGTACGCTCCTGGTTACATGCAGTACATGATCGACCTCAGACCTTATATCCAGAAGTATCTCGGAATCACACCGGAGAAGTACCTGGACGCAATGTACGATGTTGCTGCTGTGAGAATCGTCGATACCAACGGTGAGATCAGGTACGTGCCGTTGCACTTCACGATGCAGTGTCTCTGGGTGAATGCGGACTATTTCAAGAAAGCGCAGGTTCCTTTCCCGCCCTTCGGTGGCAGATCTGATCCGTGGACCTGGGAAGAGTTCGTCGAGGTGCTGAGAAAAGTGAAGCAAGCGAACAATCTACCTTACGCCATGTCCATGCAGAGAACTGCCGAAAGGTTGTTCAACTACCTCGGAATCAGAGGTGTGAAAATCCTCGACGAGAATTTGGATTTCACACTGGACAAAGATCCAAGAGCCAAAAAGGTGCTCGAAGAATTCGTGAACTTGTTCAAAGAAAACCTAATGGTTCCAGCAGAATGGATCGCCGCACAGGATCCCAACATGGCCTTCACGGGTGGCTTGACTGCGGTGCTCTGGGCCGGAAGCTGGAGCACGCTCGATCTGCTCAAGGCTGAAAAGAATTTCGTACCTGCATACCTGCCGAAGGATGTTGAGTGGCTGAGCTGTGAGGGTGGCCGCTTCTTCGGCGCCTTCAAGACGGGTAAGAAAGACAGAGAGGAAGCCGCCGCCAAGTTCGCGCTCTGGGTTGGCTGGAAAAACCTCGGTTACGATATCTATCTGAAGAAGACTTACCACATGTCTGCATACGAAGAACACGAAGTGGACTACGATAGGGAGATCATGAAACAAGTCCAGGCTGTTTGTGGAAGACTCGCAGAGGTGACGCCCAACTGGGTTGTCACGGTACGCAACTCCACGATCTATTCGAGACTACAGACACCGATCGTGAACCAGATCTCGGCCGTCATAGCTGGACAGATCAGTCTCGACGAAGCCATAAAGAATCTCAGGAAAGAGTACGATAAGCTCGTCGCTGAACTGGGTGGCAAGAAATGAAGTTTCTGGGGTGCCGTCTGGCACCCCCTTCGATACTGTGAAAATCGGGGAGGAATGGCATGAAAAGACTGATCAACAGTCGATTCATTTTTGCGATACCTGCTTTAGTCTTTCTGTTCATATTCGTCCTGCTTCCGATTTTCAGCATCTTCGTGATGAGCTTTTTCAGCTGGGACTTGCTCAACCCGCCGAAGTTCGCAGGCTGGTCAAACTTCGCCAGATTGCTCGAAGACAAATGGTTCTGGAATTCCATATGGGTTTCAATAAAACTCTTGATCATGACGGTTCCGCTGTGCTTCTTCATTCCCCTCGCGCTGGCGGTGTGTCTGTACAGGGAGACCACTTCTTCTAAGATTTTGAGAGCGTTTTTCTATTGGCCCTACATGATGCCAGCAGTCGCAGGTACGACGATGTTCAAATGGCTCCTGTCGTACGATCTTGGCTTGCTCAACTACATCCTGAAATCCCTCGGATTCAGTCCCGTTGCTTGGTTACTCAAGCCAACCCCGGCACTGTTTGCGATCTCGCTGCTGCGAACCTGGGGTATGACGGGCCTTTTGATGATGATGTTCATCACAGGACTGCAATCCGTGCCTGAAGAGTTTCACGAAGCTGCGAGAGTCGACGGCGCGAACAGATGGCAGACGTTTTGGTACGTAACGTTCCCACTTCTGAAGAACACGAACCTGCTCGTGTTGACGACAGCTATCGCACACGTCTTCAGAGATTTCGCTGGTGTCTACGTTTTGACGGGTGGAGGACCCGGTTACTCAACGATGGTCACGCCACTGTATATTTACAGCACGGCGTTCACCCAGTGGCGAATAGGCTACGCCTACGCCATGTCTGTCGTGTTCCTGTTGATTTCCTTCGTGATCGCAGTCCTCACGCTTCGTGCACGTGAGCGCTGAGCCGGGAGGGAAAACGATGGCCAAGTACATAAAGTGGTTGTTTCTGATCGTCATGCTCTTTCTCTACATGCTTCCGGTTTACTATTCGATCGCCTCTTCGTTCAAGAGTCTGAAAGAGATATATTCGTACCCACCGACCATCTTCCCGAAAAATCCGACGCTTCAAGGTTACAGGGAAGCGCTTCAAAAACAGGATATGATCACATACCTGAGGAACACACTGTTCGTTGCTTCGATCGCAACGGTCATAACCGTTCTGATCTGTGTCATGGGTGGCTACGGACTGGCGAAAGGTACGTTCATCGGCAAACTCGCCCTCAACAGGCTCGTAGTTTTGACACTCTTCGTGACGGCTCAGGTCATCATGGTGCCGCTGTTTGTCATCATCAGGAGGTTGGGGTTGATCAACAACCTCTGGGGTTTGATCCTGCCAGCCGTGTACACACCCACGGGTATGTTCACGGCGATTCAGTACATGAAGGATATACCGGACGAGTTTCTCGAAAGCGCGAAGATCGACGGCGCCAGCGAATGGACCATATTCTGGAAGATCGTGTTTCCGCTCTCCAAACCACTCGTCGCAGCGCTGGCGATTTTCTCTTTCACTTGGAGATGGAACGACTTCGTGCTTCCTTTGCTGGTGGTTAACAGAAGGAGTCTTTACACCCTCCAGCTCGCACTCGCCGTGATCCAGGGAGAATACGGTGGAGTACCTTGGAACACGATTCTCGCTTTCTCAACGATGACCATCATCCCGACACTGATCATATTCTTACTGTTCCAGAGATTCTTCATGCGTGGTATCACCGCGGGAGGCTTGAAGTACTGAACATGGAACCGATCAGAGTCGCACTCGTGGGCGCGGGTGGTTATGGAAAGAAATACGCCGAGCATCTGCTCGCGTACGGAAAAGGACACGGAACCGAACTGATCGCGGTCATAGATCCCTTCGTCCAGAAGAGTGAAATCTACCAGGAACTGGTGAGCCAGAAGATCGCCATTTTTGATGACCTGGCCCAGTTTTATTCTGACTCCTTTGCTGATCTCGTTGTGATCTCCACACCGATCCATCTACACTGCGAGCAAACCTGCGAAGCACTCCAACACGGTAGTCACGTGCTGTGTGAAAAGCCTGCGGCGGCGACGGTTCACGAAATCAGGAAGATGATCGAATTTCGAGACGAATTCAGACGCGTGGTGGCGATCGGTTTTCAGTGGTGCCACGATGAGACGGTTCAGAAACTCAAAGAAGACGTCCTCTCAGGCAAGTTCGGAAGGGCTGTGAAGTTCAAAAGCCTGGTTTTATGGCCCAGAGACACCGCATACTACAGAAGATCCTCCTGGGCCGGAAAGATCAAGCTCGATGGCAAGTGGGTGCTCGACAGCGTCGCATCAAACGCAACGGCACATTTTCTACATTTCATGATGTTCCTGCTCGGTTCGAACATGCTGGAGAGTGCGTTTCCGGAAGCAGTTCAAGCTGAGCTGTACAGGGCGAACGAGATCGAGAGCTTCGATACCTGCGCGATGAGAATCGAGGCGAAAGGCACCGAAATCCTCTTCTTCGCATCTCATGCCGTTAAGAACAGGATAGGTCCTATCTTCGAACTACAGTTTGAAAAGGCACGATTGGTCTTCAACCATCCGCGCTTTCCAGAGAGCGCGAACAGATTTGTCCTCGTTCGTGGGACAGGTCTATACGAGCCGTATGGAGCTGTGGACCATTCAAGCATGAAAAAGCTCTGGGACGTTGTCTCGATCCTGAAGGGTGAAGAGAGAATTTACTGCACGCTCGAGTCCGCATTGAGCCTGACTGCTACGATCAATTGTGCGCATCTGTCTTCGGCCATCCGCGATTTTCCACAGAATTTGAAGAAATCCGAAGGCGAGCCAGTTCTGATCTGGGTGGATGGTCTCGAAGAACGATTGAAAGAGTGCTTCGATTCTGAAAAGCTTCCCAGTGAACTGGGTTTCTCCTGGGCCACGGAGGCAAAGAGAGTTACGCAGGTTGAGTGCGAGGTGTTCGAGCTTGAAACTTAGAGTTTGTATCGTAGGTGGTAGCGGGCACTACGGCTACGTGCTGGAATCTCTGAGTGAAGAGTTCGAGATCGTTGCGGTCTCGCCTGGAGTTGTTGGAGAAAATCTCACACCGCTTCTTTCGAAGCTCAGGCAGGCCCGTATAGAACCCCGTCTGTACGAAGATTACAGACAGATGCTGAAATCTGAAAGACCAGACGTGGTGGTGATAAACACACACTTCTACACGAACGGAAAGATCCTTCTGCAGGCGTTACAGATGGGAATACACGCCTTCGTGGAAAAGCCGATAGCCACAAACCTTGAAGATCTTCACCAGATAGAGAAGATCTATTCAGAAGTGAAGCATGAGGTTTTCTTCGCAGCGATGTTTGGCCTCAGGTACAAGCCGTGGTTTTTGACCGCCAAGAGTTTGGTCGATTCCAACGCTGTGGGAGAAATAAGGCTGATCCATGCTCAGAAGTCGTACAAGCTTGGCGAAAGGCCGGAATTTTTCAAGAAGCGTGAAACGTTCGGTGGAACCCTGGCATGGGTCGGAATACACGCGATAGACTGGATTCACTGGATGTCCAACAAACGGTTCGTGAGTGTGTACGGCCTTCATTCCCGTAAAGCCAACAGAAACCACGGTGATCTCGAAGTCAGTGGTGCGTGCCTGTTTGAGCTCGAACAGGAGGTCATCGCTACACTGACGGTGGACTACCTCCGTCCTCTTGGTGCCGAAACCCACGACGATGACAGACTCAGGATAGTCGGAACCAAAGGAATTCTGGAAGTGAGAGATCGAAGTGTGTTACTCACCGATGAAGATGGCACCCGTATCGTGCAGAATCAGGAACAAGGTTACATATTCAAAGATTTCCTGAACCACGTGCTCGGCAGGGGACGATGCATGGTCACGGCGGAACAATCCATCTACGCAACGTACGTGGCGTTGAAGGCGAGAGAAGCCGCAGACGAGCACAGGATCGTTACTTTATGAGGGAACGTCGCCTTCTCGATGCGAAGATCTCTTCTCCTCGAGCCAGCGAGAAGTTGCGAGAAAGTGTTCGTAGAATTCCTCAATCTGCGCATCGGTCAGGTTCCTGTTGCCGTAACGCAGCATCACGTACATGCGCGTGAGCTCGCCGAAAGGTTCGAAGTCACCCGCAAGTCTCAAAACTTCGTAGGGTGTTAAGTGGTTCAGCCTGGCAAAGAATTTGTTCCTCAACCACCAGTAAGCCTCAATGACCGAGCGCTGTGAACGATCGAACTGGAAAGGTTCTTCGCTTTTAACATCCTGTTCCGTCGCCGTCTTGCCCGGTTCGCCGAGTTTGATCGGTACCGCCGATTGCTTTGAAACGTAGACCGTCATGTACACCAGAAATGCCGAAGCGAGGATCAGCAGGATCAGCGAGGACCAGTTCAAAAAATCGATCAATCCACGCACATTGCTCCTCGTTTCGGTCACGGTTGCGGGTGCAGATTCGACGAATTCGAACCTCGCTTGACCCATTTCTGTCTCTGTTGCAGTGGTCTCCGGGCTCGTCTGCACCAGTTCGAACTTCGGCTTCACGAGTGAGAATATGAAAGACAGAACTGACAGGGTCAGACCGAAGATCAGTACGCCCATCAGGAAGAGCAAGATCGTTCCTTTCAACTTGAACAGCTTCAAGCTCAGCGTCAACAGAAACACTCCAAAGAGCAACAGTACGATCGGAAAGAACACCTTTTCTAAGACCAGCTCGAAGCTTCGAGAAGATCTTTCAGCTTTCTGTGAGCTTTCTGGCGCCATGCTTCCCAGAGGCTTCAGCTGAACGATCTGTTGCTTTTCTTCCGATTCCTTTGCTGGTAATCGTTTCAGCGCCCAGGCGACGATCGAGAAGTTGAAGTTCGACAAAACGATCGCACACAGCAAGGAGACAGCCACGAAAGCCATCAACATCTTCTTTTCAATGCGAACCCTCAACCAGAGAACGACAAGCAAGGTGAAAACGAACAGAAATGCAGCCTGCAACCTTCCAACGTGCGAAGAAAAGTTCAGCGAGACACCAAGCACGACGAGCCACAACCAGCTCGACATGCCCTGCGATCTCAACACGTTCAACACGGCAACGATACAGAGGCTGGTGAGAAAAGCCTGTAGCACATTGTTCGTGACCACATAGAGCAAAATCCAGCTCGCGAAGAAGAACGGCACGGACAGCAACTGAATCGAGCAGCCCGGTCTGTAGCTCAACAGCAAACTGAGAAACAACACCACGCCTGGCAGAAGCACGTACAGCCAAGAGGGTCTTCCCTGGCCGATGAGCAGCAGTGATAGCATCGAGGCGATGAAACTGACGAGCCAGTCAGTGAACTTCGTCGATTTCATAGAAAACCTCCTGCAGGGTCTGACTCGGTTTGATGATCCTCACGATCACCTGTTCTTGCTCCAGCAATTTGGCCTTCTCTCTGAGTCTGATCATGTCCAATGGGTACATCTCGTACGTTCTCGTGGGCCTGTAGCGTGGATCTCTGTAGCCGTAAGGCAACAGAAACACCAAAACCCTTGCGCATCGCGCCCTCGCCTCGAGTATCACGGGCAGGATCGAATCAGTCAGATACATCGAAAGGATCACCACGGTCGAGGTGAGCGTCAGTTTGGGTATCTGCGAGTACAGCACGTCCGAAAGTTGGGGGCCATCGTCGGTGCCTTCAGACAGTGCGAGCAACTCCACGGCGCGCACCCATCCATCCTGTGAAGCCCAGTCCATCTCGAGCACTTCTTTTCCCACAACGGTCATTTTTATCACATCGTTTCCCTGAGAGAGCCAGTACAGGATGGCCGTGGCTGCATGCACGGCTTCTTCTTCGTAACTGGTTCGGAACTGTGCCCAGACGTTCTTTGCAAAGATTTCCTTAGCCATGTTCAGATCCAGAAAGACAAAGGTTCTACTCGTGGCCGTGTGCTCGTATTCTTTGACAAGCAATTTTCCGAACTTCGCGGATGCCTTCCAGTGCACCTTTTTTATTGGATCGTTCGAATACCCCCTGAGACCCCGAATCCGCAACGGATCCTCAAAGAGTTCGAAGTCGGATCGTCTGCCGGGCAGAGGTTCTCTCAAACGGGCTGGAAAGAACTCCAGATACATCAATCTCGGCAACACGAGCACTTCCTGAGGACTGTTGAACTGCGCCCAGATCTTGAACAAGCCCAGGGGATGTTCGTAATAACACAAAAGATCTTTCAGGATTTTCCTCCCCCTGGTTGGAAAAGAAGTCCTCACGTCTATTCGAAACGGTTCAGGACCAACGTGGGCTTCCCTCTCGAACAGGTTGTACGTCAGCGACCTTCCCACTTCGATCTGTCCCAGCAACGTGGTCTTCAAACGCTTCGATGGAGACGCGACGACGTGTTGAAACCAGACTTCCTCGTTGGTGAAGACCCTCTGCGTTGAAAGGTGCCTTTCAACCTCAAGCTGTGAAAGTGCCCTTTTCGTGTCCAGAAAGTGCAACCATAAAAAGCCACAGAGTACAACGAACGTCACGCTGAACACGCTCGCGCTGAAAATTAGCCAGATCAGTGCCGACACAGAAAGAACGATGAGCGGTTGAACGTCGAAGCTGATCGACCTGAGCTCGAGTTTCACGCCTTGATCGGTGCCTCCTCGGTGTTCAGGATTTCCTGGATGATGTCAAATTTCGTTTTGCGCATCAACCTGGCTTCCGGCTTGAGTATGAGCCTGTGCGCGAGCACATCGATCGCGATGTTTTTGACATCGTCCGGGAGCACGAAGTCTCTGCCCTCCATGGCCGCCAGGGTCCTGGAGAGGTGAACGAGCGCGATGCTCGCCCTCGGGCTGGCTCCAAGCGCCACATCGGGATGGCTCCTCGTCCTCATCACGATCCTGACAACGTAATCCATGATGGAATCGTCCACGTACACGTCTTTGACGAGTTCCTTCATGGTGCTCAGTTCTTTTGGATCGCAGACCGGTTCGAGTGATTCTATCGGGTGCGATCTCTGCAACCTCTTCAGCAGTTCGATTTCCTGCTCTTTTGTGACGTATCCAAGGCTGACACAGATCGCGAACCTGTCGAGCTGCGCCTCAGGCAGAGGAAACGTGCCTTCGAATTCAACGGGATTCTGCGTCGCCACAACGAAGAAGTGCTCGCTCAGCTGGTACGTCACACCGTCTAAGCTGACCTGTTTCTCTGCCATGGCCTGAAGCAGGGCAGACTGCGTTCTGGGTGTAGCCCTGTTTATCTCATCCACGAGAAGGATATCCGTGAAGATGGGGCCCTTCTTGAAACTGAACTGTGCGGTTCTGGGATCGAGCACGTTGAAGCCCGTCACATCGGAAGGTGTCAGGTCCGGGGTGCACTGTATTCTGGTGAAATTCAAACCGAGCGTTATCGCGAACGCTCTCGCTAACATGGTCTTTCCAACTCCAGGCACGTCGTTGATGAGCACGTGGGCGGAACTCAAAAACGTCGCCAGCATTTTCTTGATGATGTCGTCTTTACCCACGATCACGCGTGAAACGTTTTTGAGCACGCGTTCAGCAAAGCTCGCAACCTGGTTCATCGTGAACGCCTCCAATGATGAAAGTTCTTGGCCATGAGAATTCCGGCCGCCTTTCGCGCCTGAATTTCCTCTGGTGTGAAACCTTCTGTGTTTCTGTAATCGTGCTTGCTCACGAACGAGTTCAGCAGTCCAGCCACACGTTTGAACTTGGAAAGCTGTGTTTCTTTCAGAACGGTTACGGAAGGGTCTTTGACCTTCCCGGCGATGAAAGCGTAATGATCGAAGCAGAGTAGGGCTTCGGACAGTCTGTATGGCTCCAGCAGCTGGTCTATGTTCCTCACAAAGGCCTTCAGGTACATCGCTTCGAACGACTTCTCTTTCTCACAGAGAAAACAACCCCACTCGCGTTCGACTTTAAAGTTGTGCGCCATCGACTCAATCAGATGATCCAGCATGTCTGCGTATATGATGGCCAGACCCATGGATCCAAGTTCCAGATGTCTGCTCAAGTACGACTCGATCCTTTCAACGTGTCGCCGGCACAAACCCTCAGAGCGGAGCTGCGATCGAACAGCAACGTCGTTCACCAGTTCGTACAGAAGATTGTCGACGCAGGAATCCAACGCTCTATCGACGAGGGAACATATGGGGCATGAGAAACGAGACTCAACGATCGCATCCTTCAAACTGATCTCAACTAATCCCATTCATTCCACCTGGAAAGACTCTCATAGTTTGCCAGACGAATTATATCAGATCACCCGCTGCTGCTTCCATTTGCCATTGAAAAAAACGGCGGCCGCGTAAGAAAGCTCTGCCAGTTCGGCGACGAGGGAAGAGAACCACAGGAAACTGGTTGGCAACCTCATAACGACCGCAACGAGGATCGCGTACGGAACCTGAACGAGCCATCTTCCGACGATACCGGAGTACATCGCGGCTTTCGTGTAACCGGCTCCGAAGAACGCACTCATCAGGGAAATGGAAAATCCCGCAACCAGGACCGCCCACGAAACAATTTTCATCGCGAAGAGTCCCTCACGAACAACGGCTGGATCTTTCGTGAACAGTTCGATCACAATCCTTGGAGAAACATTCGCAAGAACAACGAAAACAGAGACGAAGATTCCGCTGTAGATCGCGGCAAGCAGAACGGTTCTTTCCGCCCTGTCAGTTTTGTTGGCACCAAGGCACTGGCCGACTATCGCGCTCGCTCCCATCGAAAAACCCATGAGCGGCACGTAGGCGAGCCCTCCAACGCGGTCCATGATACCTATGGTTGCCAGTACAGCGGAACCATACATGCTGAAAAGCTTCATCATGACCATGCCCGAAAGACTCCTCAACAGCATCTCGATGGCGCTGGGAATTCCTATCGTCAAAAGCTTCCTGTCTATACTCCAATCCAGCCTGAACAGGCCAGGAAGGCTTATCCTGACAACTCCGTGGCCTCGAAAAAGGACCACCAAACCCCACACGAAGACCACGGATGAAGAGAGTACGGTCGCGATCGCCGCACCTTCCACACCGAGATTGAAACCTCTCACGTTGATTCCGGGTACTCGCTCGAACATGAACACCGGATCGAGGATCATGTTCAGAACAGCGCCAACCGCCATCATGAGGTTCGGAAGCCTGGACTCGCCGGTGGTCCTGAAAGCCGCGTACACGGAGTAAGTCGCAAAAAAGACGGGCATGAAGAAAATTCTCCAGTAACCGTAATCGAGAGCCGCGACGATGACTCCTTCGTCCTTGCTGAAAAAAGCTATCGATGGTTTTAGAAAAACGAACAGCATGGCAGAAGCGATTATCGCAACGAAGATCTTGAAGACTATAGTTTGCTCTATGGTGCGGTTCACACGCTCGTAGGCTTTGGCACCGTAGGCCTGAGAGATCATCGATACCGAGCCGGTACCTATGATCTCGTTGAGTACGGAGACCAGCCAGAAGATGGAGGAAAACAGAGCCACACCTGCGATTGCTTGTGATGAGATCTTCCCAACCCAGAACATATCGACGAAGTCGTAAAGGACCTGAACTGCGAATCCTCCCATGGTGGGCAGTGCCATATAGAGTAGATTCTTGCTCAGGCTACCTTCGGTCAGATCCCGCGACATACAGGAAAGCCCCTTTCGGCACGGTGGCCACGTGCACTGCATTGACCTCTTAATTATAAAACTGAAGATCAACTCGCGAGCGGGATGGAAGGATATCCCGTCGGTAACGCCCTCATACCAACGTACTCGAGGGCTTTCCTGAAGGCGGTGTTGATGTCGTATTTCGTCGTCGCGAGGTAGAAGTCTACGTCGTAGAGTCTGTCGAAATAGTGCTGTGCGTCCACAAGCTGATCGAGCTTTTGCGATAAACTTTCTTTCAGAAAACTGCAGGAAAGTATCTCTATATTCTTCCTTTTGAGATAACTCGCTGAAAAGAGGCGGCACACGAGGGGCCTGTAGCTGTGGAAAAGACAACCACCTTCAGCCTTGATGGATTCGTCCACCAGCAGAACACACCTGTCGGCTGGCGTCAAGTGCTGGGCCTTTTCGAACCAGAAGTCGAACTGGTTCGTTTCGATCAGATGCAATGCGAGTGGTATGAATTCCAGAATCGTGGCTTCGATGTTGTACGCTTCCGTCTCGCAACAGCGCCTGCAACCGTTACAGTTGACCTGAAGTTTTTCATGCAGAAGGTCAAGCTCTTCGTAGATGCTCAAAACCTGCGATGCGATAGATACCAACCGCTGAAGCATCTCACACACCGGTACTTTGTTTAGCAAAGGCTTTTGACATGAACGTTATTCGGAAGCGAAGATGTGTTTCAGTCATCTTTCAAGAGTGAGGTGAAACGTGCGTGGAGGTTGTGAGGCTGAAGAAAGAGGACTGGAAAAGCTTCGAACTGAAGTATCGCTGGGAAACGTTGTATCTCTACAGGGTCGAGGTCTTCGAAGACGAGGACGGCTGGACAGTAAAAGTGAAAAGGTCAAGCAACAACGAAAAGATCGTCAAGTCCTTTTCTGAGTATCTCTACAGACCGTGGATGGAAGAGTGCGAACTCTACGGCGTTCAGGTTGATGGAAAGATAATAGCCTGGATGAGTGTTGGGTACGAACGCTGGTGCAACAGGTTGAGGATCTTCGAACTGTACGTGCTCGAAGAATACAGAGGAAAGGGAGCCGGATCCATGCTGATAAACAAAGCCAAAGAGCTGGCGAAGGAGAGGAAGGTGCGAGCGATCGTTCTTGACACGCACAACAGCAACTACGCTGCGATCGAATTCTACCGAAAACACGGATTCTCGCTGAACGGATTCGACCTGACCCAGTACCACAACGACGACGTGTCCAGGAACGAGGTCAGGATCGATCTGGTTTATACATTAGAATGAATATACCTTAATGTCATTTTCTAATGCTCGTTGTTAAGTGAGTCGTGATCTGAATACGTATAGCTAATGAATTAATCCTATGATGTTATAGCGCCCGACCGAAATGCCTGTATGTTTTGACCCACCTACATTGACTATCAATATAGCCTGCCTATGTGCGGGAGGGAATCTTTTGCCAACCAGATCGTTCTGTGCATTCCAGGGCTCAAGCGAGGATGATTCCACGATAGGCTGGCAACGTGCCAAACAGCGGTTGAGTGAAACGCCACCTGCACGCGGATTGACAAATTACAAGTACAGCTACAGTCCAGGACCTGCTGGCTTTAATCGGCAGAGCATACGACTTACACACCGTGGAGAATATGAGAGAGCGAACGCGGGCTCTCCCCCACGGGTGGTGATGCAGTTGTGTTCTGTTATCAGGTTCGATTAATGCAATATAATGTACCTTATATTGCACCCACTGGACCCTCTCCCTGTGAGCCACGCTTCAACCTTTCTTTGCATCACAAACATCGTCGTTTCCCTCGTTCTGAACCGACTGCGTCGACACATTCAGACACGCTCACCACTTACGAGTTCACCGTGACCACGAATCGTTCTGCGTCCAGGTGCCGTACATTTGTTGGGCTTATATAAGCTCAATATGATGTTTTAAGCCGAAACAGCGATTCACATTCTATTGTTTGCGTCATGTTTCAAGTGGATCCTTACAAATATCATTGTTATGTACAATGCGGTATGCATCACATATGTGTCAGCTTATTTGTACTTAAAAATATCTTTTGCTCACACAAGTTTGAGACCTACTCCGGTAAAACTCTCAAGCATGACGGCACACCTTCGTTATTCACACCGGCACCGCTCGATACACGCCATTTCACTCGTCCAAGACGACTTGTGGTTGCTTTAAAGCTTTCACGTCGTTCTACTGAATAGAGTGAACACGGTTCGATCGCTCGATACTAAGTATTTCTTGTCACTAACGTAGCTGTCGCCGCTGCCATGCCGAGCGTTCGCACACCTGCACAGTCGGGCTGGTGAAACGTGCTCTGCAAACGAGGCAGCTCGTCCGGCTCACGTTTTTTATGAGCTGAGATCGCTAAGCGCCGTAAGCGTCTTCACCGTAGGCTCAATCTCTTGAAAAATTCAGCACAGTGCGATTTCTGAAGGACCATCGATAACCATCGGCAGAACGCACACGCTCGATGGCAAACGAAAATATCGACACCTCAGATGGATTTCGGAAGCGAACGATGTCAACGTACCGAGTGAACGGCAGTATTCAGAGAATACAGTTCCACCGACCGACAATCTTTCGTGGGTGTGTCTCTGGAGGCAGAAGTCGACACATCAACTCCCGCGCGGGTGATCTCATTTCCTGTGCCAAGCATTTCGAAGCACAGCATGGCAAGCTGCGATGAAGGAAATACTTCGGGTCACCTTCTCAAGCGTAACCACAAGAACACACTTCTTGAAACTGCAAAAGATCATGCTCGTCGATGCATCTCTCGCTAAAGTTGAGCAACGTCATGTTGGATCAATTCAATGCGAGAAGCTGAACGAGTGACACACCCTCACAGTTTGGTGCCTTCGTTTCCCTACCATCTGTTCTTTGACGAATTTCAGCAAACGCAGACAGTTGACGTGAACCATAATACCGCGTTATACCGGCCAAAATGAAAGTTTGCGATCTTCTACTTTCTCGCTCCGCAGTTGCCTATCTTTGCTTCCCAAGCTTGTCAATCTTTCATGATCCAGAGACACCTTCATGCCATCGCCAACTTCCCAACACTTTCGCGACGAGAAAACCCTCGCTCACGTTTATGCACCGATCTCATCGAATCCTCTCACGATCGATCACTATTCATCTTCTATCTTGTAAACCATGTCAATTCTGACCTCGTTTTGTTCTGCATCATCGTTGTGATGAGCTGTCGTGTCACATCCGTTGAGCTTGAATCCTTGCTTTTTGTAGAATTGGATCGCACCAAAGTTGTTCATCTCCAGCACGATTGCGCGACAACCCTTTTGCTTGGCAACCTGCTTGGCTTTATCCAAGAGCAACTGGCCCACGCCTTTTCTACGATATTGCTCAAGCACCAGAAGTTCATGAATCCTGAGCCTGTTGCTCCAGCCCTCCATGCCCAGCGTCATCCAGCCAACAAATTTACCGTCAACCTCAACTGAAATATCTGAACACCACCGTTGCTCTCCTCCATCCACTGTTCCCAGAGTGGTTTCTGGTAATCTTTTACGATCGGTTTGTCACTTCTTTCGACTCTAAACTCAACGGTCCATCCGTCTTTTGTTTCTCTGATGTCGACTCTGTAGAACCTGTCGCTGGTCCATCTAAAGTGCAGTTTGAGGTCTCTCCGGTCTTCCTTGGTTCAGTTCAACAACTCTCGTGCACCACACTTCCACATTGGGAAATCAAAAATTCCGGAATCTGGCACGCACTCATGGTAAACAGCGACGAACGCACCGCGCCGACTTTTGTGAGCCATCAAATATGCCTGCATCGTGGGCGAGAAGATTGTCATATGCAAGTTTGTTCTTTGTCTTCAGTCACCTTTCTATCTGAGCGTCGCCAGAGCACAAAAAGAAATCCTGCAAACATTCGTGGTTCAATCTACGCTGAATCGAAAATGAGCATGAGATCCATAAAAGCTGTCTTCAATCTCTACATGAATCGATGGGTGCGGTGCGAAAATCAAGCAGAGACATGCGTGTTTCGAACGCCTTCAAGTTCAAATTCAGCGGTCCGTGTTCGTCACATTGGCCTTCATTTTTGCATACCTTTAGCTTTCCTTCTACCGAGCCAGTAGAAGAGCGCCGCGAGTGCAAAACACGTGATCGAACTCATGGGAGTGAAACTGCAGTGTGCGTAGTATCCAATGAGGCACGGCTTGCTCGCTTTGGCAGGTATCAACGTCCAGACGCCGAGCACCACAAAGATCGTGAAAAGTAACCAGTGCCGCTTCATTCACTCACCCCCCTCGGCAACGCGGTGGACCACAGGACGATCAGACGTGTACTATGCAATCCAACAGAGATCTTTACTGTCCATTTTATCACGCTCGAATCGCCAAGGACATAAACAATTCTGTACGTTCAACGAGGTCACGAAAGATAAAAAGTCCCATACCGGCAGGCCCACACAGTCAAAGATGGGACCGCCACCGATCCTCAGACCTTTCCTACTGGTAACTAAAGCCCCATTACTGCGAAACTACACAAAGCTCTGCGCAGCAGACTCTTTCAACATTCACAAAGATCGCAAAAGTTCACAGGTTGTCTTCTTCCACGCCAACCAGTTCCAGAAAAACGGTAGTTCCAACGTTTAGGCGCGAATGTATGGCCCACGTGACGTTCAATTTTCTGAGAATATGCTTGACAATCGCGAGACCAAGACCGGCTCCGGAAACTCCCCTGACGTTCTTTGCCCTGTAGAAACGAGCCGTGACGTTCTTCAATTCCTGTTCGGGTATGCCGAGTCCCTCATCCTGAATCACGAGCAATCGGTTCGATCTCGTGATCTTAACGATACCTCCCTCTTTTGAATACTTCACCGCGTTGGAAACCAGGTTCCTCAACACTATTTTCAACGCTTCCTCATCGGCTTCAACCCTCACGTTCGTTCCTTCCATCGAAATGGCGACTCTTTTCTGTGCCGCTCTCTGTTCGTACTCGTGGACTATCTCCCTCAAAATTCCTTCCAGATCGATCTTTCTCAAGAATGGCTCGTAATTGTCTTGCTCGATCTTCGAGAGCAATATGAGCTGCTCGAGGATGCGGTGCATTCTCAGCAAATGTTTTTCTATTTTGAGCAAATGCTCCTGCACCATTTCCCCCTCTTTGGCGAGCTCCAAAAGCCCTATAGCTGCGCTGAGCGGTGAAAACAGCTCGTGGGCAACCGCGTTCACGAAGAATACCTTTGAATCTGAGAGCACCTGCTTTTCACTGGAGGGATCGCCTGAGGAAGGGTAGAAGATCAAACTTCTGGGTGTGATGAGGAGAACGGGCCTGTATCTCTGAACCAGTTCATCCCAGTTTGTAACCGACACCCCTTACGGTCACCAGCCTTTCTTTCCCGATCTTCTTTCTGAGTGTACTGATGTAAACATCGACTATGCGTTCGTTCCGTTCAGAACCGCGCCAGACTCTGTCCAGTATCTCCGACCTTGTGAACACCTTCTTCGGATTTTCAAAGAAAAGGAGCATTATATCGAATTCTTTGCCAGAAAGCTCTACGACCTCATCGTTCACCAACAGAGTCCTTTCATGCAAGATCAGCTTCATGTCCTTGTGAGCGAGTACTTTCTCGTAGCTGCCGCGACGCCGCAGAACCGCCCTGACTCTGGCCACGAGTTCTCTCGGGTTGAACGGCTTCGTCATGTAATCATCGGCACCCAGCTCCAGGCCGAGTATCTTGTTTCTGTCTTCGCGTAGCGCCGTCAGCACGATTATGAACGTTTCCGGGCAGACCAACTTGATCGAGGGGATTTCGTCCATCGCGTCTCCGTCCGGTAAAAGTAGGTCGAGCACGATCACATCGAAGCAACCTTTTTCTATTTCTTCGTACATCTCCTGAAGGGTTTTCGCCGTTCGAACTTCGTGCGAATCCATCATCAGATACTTACTCACCACGTCCAGTATGTCTTCCTCATCTTCCACAACCAGCACGCGCGCCACGCGGTTGATCCCTCCTGTTCAGATAATGCCACGGTTGTTTTAAAAAACCTTTATGCTGTCACACACTCTCTAAAAGTTTTTCTTGTCAGATAAGATCGAAAAACCGTTCGAGGAGGTGGCAGTGTGAAGAAAGTCTTCTTGCTTGTGTTGGTCTTCACCGCACTGGTGGTGTACGGACAAACCCTCGTGATCAAGGGTTCGAACACGGTTTATCCCATCGCACAGCTTTGGGTCGAGGAGTTTCAGAAGATGTATCCCAATCTGACCGTCACGCTCGAGGGTGCCGGTTCCACCACGGGTATCAAGGCGCTCTTCAACGAAACGACAGACATCGCGAACTCCAGCAGGTTCCTCAAACCGTCTGAGATCGAGGAAATGCACAAAGCCGGTAGATACTTCGTTCCCATACTCGTTGCCTACGACGCGCTGTCCGTGATCGTGCATCCAAGTCTGCCGATCGACGACATATCCATCGAAACGCTGAAGAAGATCTACACCGGCGAGATCACGGAATGGAACCAGGTCGATCCAAAACTTCCCAAAAGAACGATCGTCGTCTATTCGAGAAACACCGCGAGTGGAACCTTCGAAACCTGGGTAGAAAAGGTTCTCCACGGTGCCAAGCTCAGTCCAAGGGTGCAGATGCTCGAATCGAGCCAGGCGGAAATCGAGAGCGTCGCAAAGAATCCGTACGCCATAGCTTACACAGGTATGGGTTACGTGACGGACAAAGTGAAAGCACTCAAAGTGAACGGTGTCGAACCGAGCGTTCAGAACGTCATCAAAGGGACCTATCCGATCAGCAGGCCTCTGTTCGTGTTCATCGATCTGAGCCGATTCAACAACAGCTGGCCGATGGAAGGCATCGTGAGCGATTACTTAAGGTTCATCGTCTCACCGAAAGGTCAGAGCATAGTCAGACAGGCTGGGTTCGTTCCGGCGTACGGAACGGGTGAATGATGAAAAGAGTCGCATCGTTCATGTTCGTCCTTTTCACCAGTGTGGCTGCCGTTCTCGTAGCGGCAGCTCTTTTTGCGATAGTGTTCTTCATATTCTCAGAATCGCTCAGGGCCATCAGAGAGGTTGGATGGGGGCTGTTTTCGCCCAACTGGTATCCGGTCTGGGAACTTGAACCGGAGTTTGGTGTCAGGACGATGTTGCTGAACTCGCTGATCTTGACTGTCTGGACGAGCGTTTGGGTATGGATCGTTGGTTTGGCTGTGGCACTTTATCTGCACAAATACGCGCGCGACAGAGAGAAACAGGTCGTACTCAGAATCTTGGAATATGTGAGTGGCGTTCCGTCCGTAGTGTTCGGACTCTTCGGTGTTCTGATTCTGGGCGATCTCTTCTTAAGGGCTGGGGCATGGACCGCGCAGAATTTTTTGAACGCTTCGATCGTACTGACAATTCTGACGTTACCCTTCATGACGAGCCTGACGTTCCAATCGATCGAGAAGGTTCCGAGCCACATCGTGGACGGAGCGGTGGCACTCGGTGCGAAAGATATCCACGTACTGCTGGTCGAACTCAAATACGCCGCACCAGGCATAGTGAACGCGATGCTGGGTGTTTTCAACAGAATTTTCGGTGAGACAATGATAGTGCTCATGGTTGCAGGCGGCGCCAACGTGTTGGTGAGATCGTTCTTCGATCCAATAAGACCGCTCACCGCGACCTTGGGTAGCGAGATCGGCGAAGTTGCCGTGGGAAGTCTTCACTACAGCGCTCTGTTCTTCATCGCACTGTTGGTGCTCTCGGGTTGTCTAATTCTCAACGTTCTCACCAACGTGATCTGTAGAAGGCTCGAACGATGGGTCAAGGGGTGATAGCCTTGCGATGGACTCTCAGGATCATCACCTACGCCGTTTTCGCGATCATGGTACTCACACTCGCGATCATAGTTGTGTCGGGTCTTCCACACTTTTTCAGACCCGGTTTCTTCACAGAGTGGCCCAGACGCGCGATGAGCGAAGGCGGAATCTTTCCGATGTTGATCGGTTCGCTCATGCTCATGGCGCTTGTGTTCGAGGTTTCGATCCCCGTCGGATTGATTGGAACCATATTCTTGAGCGAGATAGCACCCAGGAAGCTGTCCATGGTTCTTCAATCCCTTGCGGCCACGATGAACAGCGTTCCTTCGATCGTCTACGGTGTCTTTGGGCTTTCTTTCTTCTGCGTGAGACTCTCGATGGGTACTTCTCTGATCTCCGCATCGCTGACACTTTCAACCATGTCGATACCTTTCTTCATGAACAGCGCGGTGGAATTTCTCAGGGCAGTACCGAAGGAACTGAGAGAAGGCGTGATAGCGCTCGGTGCAAGTAAACTCCAAGCCACCCTGATGGTTCTCCGGGCGAGCAGAAACGGTGTGCTGACGAGTTTGATCCTCACACTCGGTAGAGCCTTCAGTGAGACTGCACCCATCTTGGTCACCGGGGCTGTCTTCTACACGACGAAGCTTCCTGTTAGATTAACAGATCCGGTCATGACGCTTCCCACAAGCATCTACGCGATCGTCATGAACCTTGGAGAGGAGTCTCAGTGGATGGCGAAAGGTATGGCGAGTTTGATGGTGCTGATCACGATCGGTGTGTATTTCCTCGTTCAGCTGATGAGGAGGAATCAACGTGAGTGACGTCGTTTTTGAGATCAAGAACCTTTACGCTTACTACGGAGATCATTGCGTTTTGAACGACATAAACCTGAAGATAAGATCTAAACGAATAACCGCGATCATGGGACCGTCCGGCTGTGGTAAAAGCACACTGCTCAGATGCCTGAACAGACTCAACGATCTGATTCCCGATTTCTCCCTGAAGGGACAGATCCTGTTTCGGGGACAGGACATATACCGCATCTCCAATCTGACAGAATACAGAAGAAGGGTGACCATGGTCTTTCAAAAACCCAACCCTTTCCCGATGTCCGTCTTCGACAACGTCGCGTACGGGCTCAGAATACACGGAATCACAAAAAAGAGTGTGCTGAGAGAGAAGGTTGAAGAAGCGCTGAGAAAGGCCGCGCTGTGGGACGAAGTGAAGGACAAGCTCAAAAAACCTGCGGTACAACTTTCCGGAGGCCAGCAGCAAAGACTGTGCATCGCGAGGGCCCTGGCGGTTGAACCTGAAGTGTTGCTCCTTGACGAGCCCACGAGCGCACTCGATCCGATCGCCACTACGAAGATCGAAAGACTGCTTGAAGAGCTCGCCGAACAGTACACTGTGGTCATAGTCACGCACAGTATGGGACAGGCTTTGAGGATCAGCGACGAAGTCGTGTTCCTCTACGAAGGAAAGCTGATAGAGTATGGCGACACATCCGTCATCGCCAAAACACCGAAACACGAGGTGACCAGACAGTTCCTGACAGGTAAAATAGGTTGAGGAGGAAGTGTCATGACGGAAAGGACCCTGCACTACGAAAGAGAGATGAACTTCCTGAACGCGAAGTTGATGGAATTCGTGAACGGAGTGGAGGAACTTTTCGAGAAAACTCTGTACGCGGTTCAGTCCAGCGACGAGAAGACCATAAGAGAAATAGAGGAGATGGACGATTACTTCGACGAACTCGATCTGACCATCCAGTCCACCGCATTCGACGTGATCGCAAAATACCAGCCACTGGCAGAAGACCTCAGGTTTGTCGTCGCGATGATAGGTCTTTCGATAGATCTGGAAAGGATCGCGGACGAGTGTGTCAACATTGCCCAGCTCAGCAGACACGTCCAAAGGAGCCTGGAAAGTTTCACAAGTTGGGAAACTCTCAACGACATGGTCAGGATCATAAACACGATGTTGCAGCAGACGGTTGAAGCCGTGAAGAACAGAGATCTCGAACTCGCGATCAAGGCCTGGCAGAAAGATGACGATGTCGACAGACTGCACAACGAAGGCCACGAGAACCTCATCGAATTAGCGTGTCGTGAAACGAACCCGAGGATGATGAGGATCTACCTCGAAGAAGCTTTCCTGATAAGACACCTCGAGAGGATCGCGGACCATCTGACGAACATCTGCGAAAAGCTTTACTTCATGCAGACCGGAGAGCAGTTGAAAAAAATCATGCGGTCCAGAAAATGACCCTGGACCGCACGATCAAGACCATAACCACCAGTGATCAACTACTGACAATTGCGATCAGGCTTTCAGAAAATCCAAGATCTCGTGGATATCGGGTAACTGCTTGATTGGATACACCTTGATCCAGACAACCTTACCCTGTTCGTCGATGAGTACATTCGCCCTCTCGGAAAAACCGTCCCGTTCTCTGAATATACCGAAGGCTTTGGCTACTTCCCCGTGGGGCCAGAAGTCTGAGAGTATGAGCAACTTCTTCAGTCCCAGCGCCTCGGCCCAGGCCTTCTTGCTGGGAACGGGATCGACGCTCACACCCAACGGCAGAACGTTCAGAGCTTCGAACTGATCGTATGCCGCTTCGAGCGATTTCATCTGCTCCGAGCACACACTCGTCCACGCGAGCGGGTGAAAAGACAGAAGCACCTTTTTGCCCTTCAGGTTCGAAAGTTGTACCGTGTTTCCGTGTTGATCTTTCAAACTGAAATCGGGTGCCAAAGATCCGATCGATAGCATACCTTCACCTCCTATATCAGCCACGGAAAGAAGAAGTGAACGAAAAACCAGGCGATCACGATGAAATCCGTGAATCTGTGAAGAACCAGCCAGTGCTTTTTCAAAGGCCTTCTCAGCAAATAGTAGATGGAGAGCAGGACCACGCCGAGCCACAGAAGTGTTCCGGTGTGAAGCTGGATCCGTCCAAGCGCCAGATAGCCATGTATCGCACCGGTGACGAGCAACGCGAAACCGCTGAATCTGTGAATTCTGGATCCGATCTTCAAGAAAGAGCGGGCGCGTTCGAACCTCTTGAGTATTCTCCTCAGCGGGAAGAGAGAAAAATTGTAGAACAGCAACGCTACGCTGATCCAGGCAAAGATCTTGTAGCTCACAGCGTACCAAATCCCACGCGGAGAAACTCTCTCAAGACCATTGGATCTGCATGTTCGTGCTCGCAGGATCCTTCAAGTTCACACTCGAACTGACCCGTGTAGTCTTTTCCCGCCTGGGCATCGTCTTCCAACTTCAGCTCCGCACGCCAATCTGGGACATTGGTCACATCGTAAACGATCCCCGCGACCATGATGAAAGATTTGTACGTTTCTTCATTGAACACTCTCACTTGTGTGCCGTCGAACCTGGAAAGCGTCTGCGCATCGAAAATTAGAAGACCAACGGGAAAACTCTTAGACAGACTGGCCTGAACGTTTTCGACTCTGCTCAGCTCGTAGGTCAACTCCTGACCCACCGGAAAAGAATGGAACGTTCTGTTCCTGCCGTTGTACGCAGGGCTATCCTTCACATCGTACACGACCCCTGAGAACGCCACGTAAGGTTTCGCTTTCGTGTCCTGGGCGAACTTCGAGAGCTGTTCGAGTGTGAAAACGAGTACACCGTAAGTTCTGAAACCCTGAAGCTTTCGAATCCCGTGAGGAGAATCTTTCACGATATCGTAGGTCAACTCTTCGCCGGCGCTGTGTCGTCCACGGTGCACGCCACCGCGCCAGAGGTTAGAGCTCGAAACATCGTAGATGATGCCGTTCACCGCCACCAGAGCAGGTTTGTTCTTTCCATCAAAGCTGGAAAGTTCATCGATATCGATCGCGAGTATTCCCACGAGTCTGTCTTCACTCAAATTGAGCCTTCTTGCTTCTTCCACAGCGAGAAATTTCTTGTCTGCCTTCACGTTGTAGACAACACCTTCGACGGATACGAACTCTTCCGTTTCGAGAAACCTTTTCAAACTGACCAGAGGATATTCACCCTTGAAATCTTTGATGCTGAACTGTCTCAAATCGAGTGCGAAAAGTGCAACCGCGACCAGAACGATCACAGCGATGAATACTTTTCTCACGCCTTCACCTCCTGATCAAATAATAGCACAATCTTTTTAGTCTTGAAAACTTGTAAGTGATACAAGATGAGTTTCACCGTGGTGGTCGTGATAGAATTGTTCTGTTAGCGAACGTACTGCAGCGATTGGAGGTGTTTGGTCTGGAAATGACTCACAGAAGTGTGTCCACGTTACTGGGAGATCCGAAGAAAGCCATAAGAAAGCTTTCTGGTCCAATGATGCTCGCCATGCTCGTTCAAACGCTTTACAATCTGGTCGACGCGATATGGGTCGCGGGACTCGGACCCGGCGCACTCGCTGCAGTGGGTGGATTCTTCCCGATCTTCATGATCATCCTTTCGCTCGCGACGGGACTCGGCATAGGCACGAACGCGGTGGTCTCACAGCGAATAGGTGCAAGAGACAAAAATGGAGCTGAGAATGCGGCGAAAGTGGCCCTGCTACTCGTGACGATCATGGCCATTGCGATAACGATCGTTTCACTGGTACTGATCAAACCTGCCCTGGTCCTTATGGGTCAGTCCGGCGAAGCGCTCGAACTCTGTTTGCAATATTCCTACATCGTTCTCCCGTTCACGATCGTCTTCATGCTCACCAACGTTGCGAACGCGATCTTCCGTGCTGAAGGCGATGCCAGACGCGCGATGATCGTGATAACAACCGGATCGGTTCTGAACATAGCGCTGGATCCCATCTTCATCTACTGGTTCAGGCTGAACGTCGCTGGGGCGGCATACGCGACTGTGATTTCTGCGACAGTCGGTTTACTTTTGAGCGTCTACTGGTTCTTCATACGAAAAGTCTCATACTTAGACCTCAGCTTCAGGAAAAATCGGCTCGACTTCTCTCATCTGTGGAGGATACTTTCTATAGGAATTCCTGCATCTCTGGCGCAGCTTTCCATGTCCGTAGCGATCTTCATTCTGAACAGGTTCGCATCGATCGCTGCGGGTGCGAACGGCATAGCAGTCTTCACGAGCGCCTGGAGGATCATCAACTTCGGTACCATTCCCATGCTGGGTATCGCAGCGGCAGTGACAACCGTTGTGGGAGCAACTTACGGTGCGAAAGACATTGAAAAACTCAAGAAAGCTTATCTTTACGCCATCAGATTGGGATTACTCATAGGCATAGCTGTGATGCTTTTCGTGCAGATACTTTCAAAACAGATAGCTTTTCTCTTCTCTTACTCCGAGCAGGGCAGCGTCATATTCGACGACATAGTGAACGCTTTGAGAGTGCTCAGTCTCTTCCTGCCGGGTACTCCCTTCGGCATGTTCACCTCCGCCATGTTCCAGGGTATAGGCCATGGTATGAAGAGCTTGATCGTCACAATCTTCAGGACTCTTCTGCTTCAGGTCTTCTTCTGTTGGCTCCTCGTGAGTGTCGCGAGGATCGGGCTTCAGGGTGTCTGGTTGGGCATCGTGATCGGCAATCTGACCAACGCGGTGGTCGCGTTCAGCTGGGGTAAAAGCGTCATTCGAAAACTGAAACAAATTCCTGCGATTTGAACCCACTATAATAGGTTGGGTGAACGAGTTGAAGAAGAAAAGGTACACCCTCTTGCTTTATGTTCTCATTTGTGTGAAACTCTTTTTGTTCTATCTCTTCACGGTGGGCACCATCAAGATTCAGAGCATGGTTAGCAGTTTTCTTTGGTGCTCGCTTCTCGTTGTTTTGTTCGCAACGTTTCTCGAAAAACAGCAATTTCTGCTTTACTGCGTCCTGTCTGGCATGTTCATCGTGGACTATCTCTACTTTCAGAACTTCGGGTCTTTACCATCGATCAAACATCTGCTCCTCTTACCGCAACTGCCGAAGGTTGGTTCGAGCATAAAGTACTTCCTCAATCCCGTGTCGCTGTCGTTCGTCGCGGACATACCGCTGGTGGTCTTCTTCGACAAAAGATACCTCAAGGGACTATCGCAGCGAGAAAAGCGAGCAGAAAAATTTCCGCTGCTTCTCATGGTCCTCTGCACAGCTTTCGCCTTTTTCCCAGCCTTCACAGAAGGCTTGAAACCAATGCAGTTCTTCAACAAGTACGGACTGGTTGCATACCACATTTACGATCCCGTATACCTTCTATCATTCGAAAAGCACACCGCCGCTGCTCCGAATCCTCCCGTTGTTCAAACTCAGCGCGAAACTGGGAAAAAATTCTTCGGAATCGCCCAGAACAGAAACGTGATCGTTGTTCAGTTCGAAGCCTTGCAGAACGTACTTCTGCGCAGAACTTACAACGGCCAGCCAGTCACACCGAACCTGAACGCTCTGCTCGAGAAAAATTCGATCTACTTCAGCAACTATTTTCAACAAACAGGAGCAGGGAACACCGCGGACGCCGAATTCGTGAGTTTGACCTCCTTGCACGCCCCAGGCGATCGCCCTGCCTACGAAATTTATGGAGACATCGAACTGGATGGGCTGGTTCGAGCGCTCAAAAGAGCACGGTACCACACTGTCGCGATCCACGGCAACACGAAGAGTTTCTGGAACAGAGATAGGGCCTACGTTTCTCTGGGTTTCGACGAATTCTTCGGTCTGGAAGATCTCAATCCTGACGACATCGTTGGCATGGGACTGAGCGACTTTTCCCTTTACAGACAGGCTGTGGAAATCCTGAAGAAGTTGCCTCGTCCCTTCTTCGCCTTCGTGGTTACGCTGTCGAGTCACACACCTTTCATTCTGCCGGAAAATCTGAAAACACTGCAACTGGATGCCAGGCATGAAAACACATTGTTTGGAAACTATCTTCAGGCCATCAATTATGCCGATCGCGCTTTCGGTTATTTCCTGCAACTCTTGAAAGCCGCAGGGCTCTACGAGAATTCCATCGTGGTTGTGTACGGCGACCATGCCGGGCTCTATCCGTTCAACAAAGAAAGCAAACAATTGATGAGCGAATGGCTGAAGGAGGAGTACAGCTATCTCACGGCCCTCAACGTACCGCTCATAATCCACGTACCTGGTCTCGGCAAAAGTTACGAGATCACAACCGTGGGAGGACAGGTGGACTTCACACCCACGTTGCTCAACGTCCTGGGCTTGAAATGCGATCTCAAAGTCTGTGTCGGGAGAGATCTTTGCAACGGCGATGATTTTGTCGCGTTCAGGTACCACCTCCCGGACGGTTCTTTCTTGGATGGTTCGAGATTTTTCACGGTCTCGGAAGATGGAAGGATCGCGAACAGTACAGGTTTTGATGCGAACACGAAAGAATCCTTGCCTTATTACGAATTTTTGGACGGCTACAAGCGCGCGATGAAGCAGATCGAGGTTTCGAGGCATTTCCTCGAAAGTCTCAGAGGAACGGTGACTGAGAGAGTTGAGACTCGATAAATACCTCTCAAATTCCGGTGTCGGAAGCAGAACGGAAGTTAGAAGGCTGATAAGAGACGGCCAGGTGAGAGTGAACCACCAGGTTGTGAAGGATCCGGCGTTCGACGTTTCAGAGAACGATGTGGTTGAATGCTCAGGCCAGCGGGTCGAACCGTTCAGACACGTGTACGTCGTTGTGCACAAACCCGCCGGGTACGTATGCGACAGGGTCGATGACGCGAACGTTTTTGACCTGCTGAACGAACCGTGGGTGCACAGGCTCCACGTGGCCGGACGGTTGGATAGAGATGTCGAAGGTGTGGTCATACTCACGAGTGATGGCTGGTTCACACACCTGTTGATAGATCCGAAATCGCGTCTGGAAAGAGAGTATCTGATCTACACGGATGGGAAGCTCACGGATGAGATGAAACACCTCGTGGCGGCCGGGATAAAACTGGGTGAGGAAAAGTTTGCACCCGCAAAGATCGAAGAGGTGGCCGATGGACTTGTGAGGATCGTCCTGACGGAAGGAAAGTACCACGAGGTCAAGAAGATACTGAGGGCGATAGGCTTGAATTACAAGAAGATCGTGCGAACCAGGTTCGAAAACATCACAATCGAAAACCTCGCACCTGGCCAGTACAGAAACTTGACCCAAGAGGAAATCAAACTCATCGTTGAGATCGCTAAGAAAAGACGCACCGAATCTCGTTCGAGCCGAACCAATGAACGCGATCTCTCCGATTCATGAATTGAAAAAGAACTTCACCATCGCTGCGAGAAGGTAAGAAACTACCGCTGCGGTGAAGGGCGTCATGATCCAGACAAGTACGATATTCATAACGAGTCTCGGATTGGCAAGTTTCGCACCTCTGGCGTATCCCAGCCCAATGACAGAACCAACGATCGCCTGCGAAGAAGATACCGGTATTCCAACGAGACTGTAGATCCACAGTGTGATCGAATGTGCCAGCACCGCGATCATGCCGGAGAAGTGATCCAGTGCTACTATGCCTTTTCCCACCGTCATTATCACGCCTTTGCTGAAACTAACCATTCCAAGTGCGATGCTCAGACTTCCAAGCAACGCGGCTTCTTCGACGCTCATAAGGTTTCCAACCAGAGCACCCGTCACGTTCGCAACGTTGTTCGCACCGAGTGCGTAACAACCGTACAAACCAACCAGCCAAGAACCGATCTTTATGAATCTGTCCTGATACTGGACGGATCGAATTCGTCTGAAAAACACGGCTAAAACTTTGTACAATAGAAAACCTATCAGCGCCGCACCAGTGGGTGTCAGCAACCAAACGATGACGAACTTCGCCATCGGGGACCAGTTGATGTTCTCGAAGCCGAACCTGAACACGTTCGTACCGAGGATGCCTCCAAAGACGGCCTGGGACGTCGACACAGGAAATTTGAAAAACGTCATCACGGTCACCGTTACGGCCGCCGATAGGACCGCAATGGCGCTGTCGAGAGCGATACCGGTGGTGATGTTGGAAACGTTCAGAAGGCCGTGTGAACCTCCCATCAGAGCGCCGATCATGACGAACAAAGAACCCACGATCATGGCTCTTCTGTGTGGGATCAAACCGGAAGCCACAGTCGGGCCAAAAACGTTCGCCGCATCGTTTGCACCCAGCGACCAGCCCAGGAACAAGGACGGCAAAACGTACCACCACATGTACCGACACTCCCGGTGTGCCTGGTGGGAAGATTTTACACGAAAAGGTTCTTCTCAGCAACACGTGGACGGTTCTATAATGTCTCAGGAGGGGTCACGCTTGATCTACGCCGTCATCTTAGCTGGTGGAACATCGAAGAGATTTGGGAAAACTCTTCCAAAGCAGTTCGTGCAGGTTGGGAAGAAGGCCCTTCTTCTCTGGAGCGTCTCGACCTTCCTGGAAGTTGTTGAAATTGCGAAGATCGTGATCGTGCTTCCAGAAGAATGGTTCGAATTCGGAAAACACCTGGTGCTGTCGAACGTTAGAACCGATAAGCTGCAGTTCGTCAGTGGTGGTGCCACGAGGACAGAATCTCTGCTGAAAGCGCTGCACTTCGTGCAGGAAAGTTACGGTTTGAAAGACGAGGACATGGCTGTCACGCACGATGCGGCCCGCCCATTCGTCAGAAAGGACCACATCGTACGCAGCATTGAGCTGTGTGAAAAATCGTGGGCTGTAACACTCGCACTGCCCGCAACCGACACCGTTGGCATATCGGATGGCGAGAAACTGGTCGGTTTGACCGATCGAAGCCGTACTTTCATAGTTCAGACCCCGCAGACTTTCAGAATAAAGGTTTTTCTGGAACTCTACGAACGGCTGACGGAAGATCAGAGAGCGAGCCTGACGGACGCAACAGGAGTCTTCATCCTGAACGGTCAACCGGTGGCGATCGTCGAAGGTGATCCCACGAACATCAAGGTGACCACAGAATTCGATCTCACCATAGCAGAAACGATCGCTGAGCTTCTTTCAAAGTGATGAGCGCACGAAGCCTCCATCCACCCTCAGCGTCACACCGGTTATGTACGAAGCCCGCTCGCTGGCAAGGAACACAACCGCGGCCGCAATTTCCTCCGGTTTCGCGAAACGCTTCATGTCGTTTTCTTCAGCCATCTGTCTCATGACCTCTTCCTGGCTTTTCTGCATTCTCGTTGAAGCTTCACGGATCAACTGCTCCAGACGTTCGGTCATGGTGTGACCCGGTGCAACACAGTTGAAGGTGATGTTGTACCTCGCGTATTCTTTCGAGAGCGATCTCATGAGTCCAACGACACTCATTCTGAGCGAATTGGAGAGCAAAAGCCTCGGTAAAGGCTCGTACACCGAAGTCGACGTTACAGCGATCACCCTTCCCCATTTCCTTTCGATCATTTCGGGCAGGAAATGTCTGATCAACCTCACCGTGCTCATCACGAGCAAATCGAAGGACAGATACCAGTCTTCGTCTCTCAGTTCAAGAAAGTCGCCGGTCTTCGGCCCACCCGAGTTGATGATCAGCACGTCCACCTGTCCCACCGCTTTTTTGATCTGGTCTATGTCTTCAGCCTTCGACAGGTCCGCATCGAATCCGAAAACTTTTCCAGAATACTGGGCAGCTATCTGCTTGGCAATCTCCTTGGACTGGTGCCTCGCGACTACGAAAACTGTAGCACCTTCCTTCGTGAACTCTTCTGCGATCGCCCGACCGATGCCGCGCGTACCACCACAAACGAGCACTCTCTTGTCGGACAGTTTCAGATCCATGAACTCACCCCCTCTGGCCCAGAAAAATCTACGAACTTTTGAGGAAAACTGCTCCGTCAATTCTCCACTGCTATTCTACAATCTGGCGCGGAGCACGAAGAACGAAGCTCGTAACGATTTTCGCATTTAAGCTCAGTAGATTGAATCACATTCCAGACAGGCTTCCCGAGAGCAGGCCTCTCATGAATAACTTTCCGAGGAAGATATAAACGATGAGCGTTGGAAGCGCCGTTATAAGGGCTCCGGCCATCTGCACGTTCCACTCGACGAAGTAGCTTCCCGCCAGGTTGTTGAGCGCCACGGTTATTGGCTGTACCGATGGATTGGGCGTAACGACGAGGCCGAAGAGGAAGTCGTTCCAGATGGAAGTGAACTGCCAGATCGCAGTGACGGCGAACGCCGGGCCGGAGAGGGGCAGTATCACCTTGGCGAATATTTTCACAAATCCAGCGCCGTCTATCTTCGCAGCCTCGACAACGTCTGAAGGAATGGTCGAGTAGTAGTTTCTGAAAATCAGGGTCGTGATGGGAATCCCATAGACGCAGTGAACCAGTATCAAGCCGGGGATGGTTCCGTAAAGCTTCGTCTTTTGCAGAACCTGCACGAGGGGTATCAAGATGCTCTGGTAAGGAATGAACATGCCAAAAAGGAGCAAGGCGAAAACGAGGTTTGCCCTCTTGAACTTCCACTTCGTGAGAACGTAACCGTTCATCGAGCCGAGCACGGAGGAGATCAGAGTGGCGGGGACAGTGAGATAAACGCTGTTCATGAAGTTTCCTGAGAGTCCCCTCAGACCTTTCGATTTATCACCATACCAGGCTCTTACAAAACTGGAAAAACCGATCTCCTTCGGCGGGATCCACATCGTCCTCAAACTGATTTCTTTAAAGCTCTTCAGGCTGGTCACAACGAGGACATAAACCGGCATGAGGTAGAAGAGTACGAAGATAATGAGCACCAGGTACAGGAAAAATCTGCCCAGCCTCATCTTCTAACCTCCGTTCTTATGCTGTAGGTCAGATATGGGACTATCAACACGGCCACGCACATGAGCAGTATCATCGCTATCGCCGCACCCTGAGAAAAGTAGTTACCTCTGAAAGTCGTATCGTACATGAAGAGTGCGGGTACATCGCACGAAAAACCGATCCCACTGCCGGTCATGGCGAAAACCAGGTCGAATATCTTCAGAGAAATGTGTCCCAGTATGATGATCGCGCTCAGAGTGATGGGCCTGAGGAGAGGAAGCACGATGTGTCTGTACAGTTGAAAAACGTTTGCACCATCAAGCTGAGCGGCTTCGTACAGCTCGTTGGGAATGGACCTTATCCCAGCAAGGTAGAGCGCCATCACGTAACCGGACATCTGCCATACGGCTGCGATCACGACCGCTTTGATACCGATGTTGGGATCGGTGTACCAGCCGCTCTTCAAAAAACCCAGTCCCATTCTTTCCAGCAGCCAGTTCAATCCCACGCTCTCTCCACCAGTTCCGGGGTTCAGAATCCACCGCCAGACAACACCGGTGACCACGAACGACACTGCCATCGGGAAAAGATAAACGGTTCTGAAGAAGCCCTCAAATCGAACCTTTCTGTCGAGCAGGATCGCGAGCAACAAACCTATGCTTATGCTGAAGAGAAGGAAAAGCACCGTAAAGACCAGCGTGTTCTTCATGGATATGACGAACCTGAAATGCTGAAAGAGCCTGGCATAGTTCCGCAGACCGACGAAGGTGAAATCGGGAAACACGTCGCGCCAGTTCACCATCGAAACCCAGCCGGTCCAGCCGATGAATCCGTAGATGAAAATGCCCACAAGGATCAGCGATGGAAGAATAAAAAGGATCGACAAGATCCTGTCCGTTTTCACAGTTCATCAACCCTCCAGGGAACGAGGGGTGGGGGAACACCCCACCCCTCAACATCACTGCTGTGGAACGCCCTGCGCTATGGCTATATTCACGAGGGCCCTCTGCGTTGTCTTGACGTCAGGACGGGCAACGAACAGTGAAATGACGTCTTTGAACTCGGTCACCCAGCTTTCAGATGCAGCCGCTCCGTGCATGACGCTCGGAACGATCTCGTGCTTGAGCCAGTCTTCCATGGCAGACCTCTGGTATTCGGGGAACAGGTTTCTGTCGATGTCCGTCCTGGCCGGTATGGAGCCTTTCTTGATGTTGAACGCGAGCTGTCCTTCTTTCGAACCGAGCACTCTCAGGAAGTTGATGACGTTCTCTCTGTTCTTCGCACCTTTCGGCAAGCCGAAGCTGTCAGACAGAGCGTCGAATATTCCTTCGTTGCCCGGCGCCAGGACCCAGCCGAAATCGTAGAAGTTCTTAGCGTAGAAGTAACCAACGGCCCAGTCGCCCATGATGTTCATCGCAGCCTTACCTTCAACGATCAGCGCGCACGCCTCATCCCAGGTTCGCGCTGCATGGTCAGAGTTCACGTACTGTAGCATCTTCGCAAATGTTTCGAGAGCGTCGGTGACTCTCGGATCTGACCACTTCGTCTTACCGTTCCACAGACCCTTGTAGCCCTCCGCACCGAGTTTCCCGATGAGCACGGTCTCAAAGGCATGGGCCGCTTCCCAACCGTCCTTGGTTCCGAGCGCGAGCGGGATGATTCCGTGGGATTTCAGAATCTCGGCAACCTGGAAGAACTCTTCGAACGTCTTGGGAGGTTTCAAACCGTACTTTTCGAAAATCTTTTTGTTGTACCAGAGCACGTTCGCCCTGTGGATGTTGACCGGCACAGACCAGTACTCTCCGTTGTAAGAAACGATGTCGAGAATTCCTTTGGGCATCACCTTGTCCCAGCCCTCTTCTTTGTACAGGAACGTGATCGGTTCCATGAAGCCTGTCTTGACCCAGGTGTCGATCAGTTCGTGACCGGCGTGCACCTGGAACGTGTCGGGTGGATCTCCTCCAAGCATTCTGGTTTTCAGGACAGCCTTGGCCTGCGCACCAGCACCGCCGGCAACGGTTGCGTTGATGATCTCGACACCAGGATAGAGTTTGCTGTAGATGTTGAAGAGTTCCTGGAGCCCTTCAGCCTCGCCACCGGCCGTCCACCAGCTGAATATCTCGATCTTTGACGCGAAAGCTACCACGGCTGAAACCACAGCGATGATCAGAGCAAGCTTGCGCCACATGATCACACCTCCCCCTCAGAATTGAAGGTTCAACCCATCATATCCTCCAGAAACTTGTTTATTGCCAGCACGTTGCAACCGAGCAAAGAAGCCGAAGTTTCTTTGAACAGTGTGTCTCTGAAAACCGTATTCTTGAGAAAAGAGTACTCATCGAGTCTGGCTATTTCTCTCTGTAGGAAGGCACCGAACGTTTCCCACAGATTGCTCACAGAACCGCCGAAAACGATTATCTCCGGATTGAGTGTGTAACCCACGTTCCTGATAACGATCGCAAGATTCTTGATGAATTCCTGTATGAGTTCTTTTGCGACCTCGTCCGACGAAAGCCACGCCCTCTGCAACCGGACAAACCTTTCTCTCAAAGTACCGACTCTTTCTAAATTTTTCCGAGTTTCGAACTCATCAACCAGCTTCGATATGGACAACAATTTTTCCACCTCGGTCAGCGTTCCGTTCACCTGAAGCAGCGTGTGACCGATCTCGCCTGCCGCGAAACTCGAACCTATGACTATCCTGCCGTTTATGAAGATCGCACCACCCACGCCTTCTCCAAGGTAGAGGAAAAAGGCATTCGATGAATCCTTAATATCTCTCGCATAGAATGACTCCGCGAGCAGAGAAAGGTTCGAATCGTTCTCGACTATTACTTCAACGTTATTTTTCCTGGCGAACGCCGCTTTGAAATCTATATCGTGCCAATTCAAATTCGGTGCGTACAGCAGCACACCTTCATTCGTTCCTACGATGCCCGGGAGCGAGAAAATCACCCTTATCTTTTCTCCTTTGCCAAACAATTTGTTCAGGATCTTCTCGCTCAAAAAGCTCCTTATTCTCTTCGAAAAATCGTCGAAACTTCCCGTTGGAAAAGTTTCCAGGATTTTGCAACTACCGTCGAGAAAACCCAGAGCCACTGTAGTCTGAAGTACCTGGACATCCACCAGCAGTGACGTTACGAAGTTCCTCGCAACACCATAAACAGCAGCTTTCTTGGTGTTGGTTCTCGCGAAATATTCCTTCTGTTCTACGAATCCCTCTTCCACAAGCTCATCTACCATACGCCAGACAGCGCTGCTGGCCAGACCAGTTTTTGACACCAGTTCTGTCCTGCTGGTTGGACCATGCTCGATCAGGTAGCGAAGGATCAGTTGCTTGTTCATTTTCTTCATGAGCTTTGGATCAACCTTCTTTACAGTCTTCATGAGGAACGCCTCGCAAACCTGGAGTGAAGTCAGTGAAAACTGTTCTTTCTTTCGAAGATATTTCCAGGAAGTATTTTAAAACTAATTGACATACACTTGCAAGTTGTCTGGAAACTGAATGCCAACTCCAAACGCTGGATTCTGGCAGTTTTGAGATCCTGTTTTCATTTTTTCGAACTCTAACTCCCTGTAACTCACTGTCCTTGCCTGTTTGCTCCTTTGAACTCGTACTTTCGAACTTTTCAACTCACTTTCGCGGTACGAGTATCCTTTTTGAGTGAACGGAACATGATAGAATCACTTTAGAAAGCGAATTTTGGGAGGGAATTCAACTCGTGGACTCGGTGGCTTTCATCGTGGATTCCACAGCGGACTTTCCTATAGGCTGGAAACCCCCGCTCGATCTCTACAAACTGCCGCTGCGGTTGATCGTCAACGGTAAAGAGTACCGCGACGGAATAGACATAGATTCAGACAGATTGTGTGAACTCATGAGCCAGGGTCACAGCGTTTCGACGTCTCTACCGAGCATGGAGGACATAACCAGGCTGTTCAAAGAAATCAAGGACAATTACGAACAGATCTTCGTGCTCACAGTATCGCAAAAGTTGAGCGGAACCTTCAACGCGGTGAGGATGGTCATCGAAAACTTGGGTTTAAAGAACTTCCTCCTGCTCGATTCTAAGGCTGTCAGCGGCAAGATCTTCTACATTCTCTCAAGACTGATGAAAGATGCAATGGAAGGCAAGAGAATTTCCCAGCAGAGTGTGGCCGAGTATGGAAAACACTGTGAGATGTTTTTCCTGCTTGGTTCTCTGGATTATTTGAAGAAAGGTGGGAGGATCGGAAAGTTATCGCTTTTGCTGGGAAAGCTCTTGCATGTCAAACCCGTTCTGAAGATAGATAGAGAAGGTGAGGTCACAAAAGCAGCCGTTGGAATGAACCAGCACGATGCCATTGCTAAGTTAGTCGCGCTGGTTAAGTCTTCCGCAGAGAAATTTTCTAACTATCTGCTGTACGGCGGTTACGGCTCAGTTCGTGTGAAAGGGACGCTCGAACAGGTACTTTCAAATTTTCCAAAGTGTGACGGTCTTGCGAGAGTGGGTGCAACGATCCTCGCGCACACGGGCCCAGAAGTGATCGGAGTCCTTGTAGGTGAAGGCTTTTGAAGGAATTCAAAGATCGGCTGAAAAGCGGGGGTGATTTTGTGGCCGAAAAAATTCCTGTGAAGACCATCATGGCTATCCTTGTGGAAAACAGAAAAGAAACGGCAGAGAAGGTTCAGAAAATCCTCACAGCCTGGGGATGTCTGATCAAGACAAGACTCGGACTTCATGACGGTGTTCTCAACAATTGTTCCGACGTCGGTTTGATAGTGCTCGAACTTGTGGGAAGTCCCGAACAGCACAAAGAGCTGTGCGACAAGCTCAACAAACTTCCAGGTGTGAAAGCGAACTACATGGAGCTTTCGTTCGACAAAGAATGACTTGAACAGTTCCGATCGTCACCTTTCTCGGCCTATTTTGTCCCTGAACCACACAGGGAAGGTTCTGTGTTGTTTGCTCGTTGCGCAAGTTTCGTTTACAGCCAGTTCATTGCAGCGTGTTCTCGAAGCAGTTTGAAATGAAACGATCCTCCAGCCACGATGTGTTTCAGCTTTGGGGGTTGGTCTATTTTTTATGTCATCCACCAGGGGTGAAGTGAGTGTGAATATTTTTTACGATCGTGTTAGAATAGACTCAGCATTACCATCTCGAGAGGGGGTGTGTGCATGAAAAGGTTGCTGGTTGTCGCACTCATGACTCTATTCGTGACAATGCAGGCTGCGACGTTCTTAACCATCGCCACAGGAGGCACTGCTGGAACGTACTATCCACTGGGTGCTGGTATGGCCGATATCTGGAACAAGAACATCAAGGGTATGAACGCCATGGTTCAGTCAACGGGTGCATCCGTCGCGAACATCAACCTGTTGAAGAACAAGGAAGTGGACGTCATATTTGTTCAGAACGATGTAGCTTACTACGCCTACAACGGAGTAGAACTCTTCAAAGAACCCTTCCCGCAACTCAGAGGTCTCGCAACGCTGTATCCTGAGACGGTACAGATCGTCGCACTCGCAGACAGAGGTATCAACAGTGTGTACGATCTGAAAGGCAAGAGGGTCGCGGTCGGTGCCGCGGGAAGTGGAACAGAGGTCAATGCGAGACAGATCCTGGCAGCGGCTGGCATCACGTACAAGGACATCACGGTGCAGTACCTGAGCTTCGCAGAGGCTGCGAACAATTTGAAGGACGGAAACATCGACGCTGCGTTCGTCACGGCAGGTCACCCCACGGCGGCCATCGTTGATCTCGCGGCTGTGAGAAAGATCGTTCTTGTTCCGGTTGCAGAAGAGATCATCAAGGCTCTGCAGAAAGACTATCCGTTCTACGTTAAGATCGTCGTTCCGGCCGGGACCTACAAGGGTGTTGACACGGACGTTGTCACCGTGGCTGTGAAAGCGATGCTTGCGGTCAGAGAAGAAATGCCAGAAGATCTGGCCTATCAACTGCTCAAGACCATGTACGCAAACCAGCAGAGGTTGATCGAAGCCCACGCAAAAGGTGAGCTCATCATCCCAGAGACGGGTAAAGAAGGTATGTCCATACCACTGCATCCTGGTGCGGAAAAATTCTTCAAGGAGATGGGACTCTGAACTGTGAAATTACTTTTGCTGTGCTTCTTGCTGAACCCGTTGGTGTTCCGTTACATAATCGTCGTTGAAAAGCAAGGCCAGGTGATCTTCAAAAAAGTCTTGCAGGACGACAAGTTCAGGATCGTGTTCGTTCATTCGGTGGAAAAAACGCTCGTTGAAGAGTGTTTCAGAGTCGAGCCAGACGGTTCCATGGTTCTGTACGAAACACGGTACAGCTCTTACGGGGCAGGGTTGCCTTCGGACGCGGAGGGAGGATTCGCTCTCGAAAACGGAAGATTCGTACTGAAACTTGAAAGAAAGTTCGAGCGGATCACCCTCCGCGTTTCTCATATCGATGGACACGGCATCGTGTTCAGCGATGGGATGATCCGGTTCAAGGACATAGCGAACGTCAACGACCCATTGACGATCTATGTGAAAAGACAACGTTCTTTCGAAGAAAAATCTTTCGAGGAGGAATCACCGTGAGCAGCGACAAGAACGTTGCCAGTCAGGCTCAGGAGGTTCTTGAAAAGTACGACAGGGAGGCACGCTACAGAACTTTCAAAGGCTTTTTCGCAAAGATCGTTACCGCAATAGCGATAACTTTTTCGGTTTTTCAGCTTTACACGGCCGCTTTCGGCGTGCTGGACGCGATGATACAGCGTTCGGTCCACCTGGCGTTCGGTTCTTGTTTGATCTTCCTACTCTATCCGGCCAGTAAGAGATGGCCAAGAGACAGAATTCACTGGTTTGACCTTCTGCTCGCCATTCTGGCACCGTTCACCACCATTTACATCGTTGCGAACTACAAAGAATTGGTCCTGCGCGCGGGTACCGTCACGAGGATGGATCTCATCGTTGGAATTCTGGGCATCGTCTTGGTCCTGGAGGCAGCGCGCAGGATCGTCGGTTTACCCATCACCATCGTGGCGATATGTTTCATCCTGTACGCACTCTATGGAAGGTACATTCCGGGCATAATGGCCCATCGAGGAGTTTCGTTGCGAAGACTCGTTGGGCATCTTTTCTACACGACCGAAGGCATTTTCGGTATTCCTCTCGGTGTTTCTTCTACGTTCGTTTTCCTGTTCATACTCCTCGGCGCCTTTCTTGAGAGAACGGGACTCGGACAGCTGTTCATCGACATCGCCAACGCCCTCGCCGGGTGGGCCACCGGTGGGCCAGCGAAAGTCGCGGTGTTTTCAAGTGGCTTGATGGGCATGATAAGTGGTAGCAGCGTCGCCAACGTTGTTGGTACCGGGACGTTCACGATACCCATGATGAAGAAACTCGGTTACAAACCGGAGTTCGCAGGTGCGGTAGAGGCCACGGCATCCACAGGTGGGCAACTGATGCCACCTATAATGGGTGCCGCAGCTTTTCTGATGGCCGAGTTCACCGGGATCGCATATTCGAAGATAATAATCTCCGCCGCCATACCTGCTGTACTGTATTATTTTGGCGTCTGGATGGGCGTGCACTGGGAGGCGAAGAAACTCGGACTCAGGGGCCTTTCGAAAGAAGAGCTTCCGAAGATGAAGAAGATCCTTCTGGAGCGCGGTCATCTTCTGTTTCCTCTGGTTGCCATCATATACCTGCTCGTCACAGGTTTCACACCCATGAAAGCCGCACTGTACGCGATCGTCTTTTCTGTGGCTTCGTCTCTCATAAGGAAGAGCACAAGGATAAAGCTTTCTGACATTCCGGCAGCACTCGAAGCGGGAGCGCGAGGCGCTCTGAGCGTTGTCGCTGCTACGGCGTGTGCTGGAATCATCATCGGTGTGGTGACGTTGACAGGCATAGGGTTGAAGCTCGGCACAGCTTTAGTCGATCTGGCGCGCGGGAATCTTTTGATCACTCTCTTCTTCACCATGCTCACTTCTCTGGTGCTCGGCATGGGAGTGCCGACGACCGCCAACTACGTGATCACCTCGACGATCGCAGCCCCGGCTTTGCTCAGGCTGGGTGTACCAGTTTTGGCTGCGCACATGTTCGCATTCTACTTCGGCATCATCGCGGACGTCACACCCCCGGTCGCCCTTGCGGCCATGGCCGGTGCCGGAATAGCGAGGGCAAACCCGATGAGAACGGGTCTGACCGCGTCGAGACTCGCGATTGCCGCGTTCCTCGTTCCGTACGCGTTCGTGCTTTCGCCACAGTTGCTCCTGGTCAATGTGACCAATCCTTTGCAGGTCCTCTGGCCGCTGTTCACGTGCGTTGCAGGATTGTTCGTGCTCTCTGGAGGGCTTGCAGGTTACCTCATGGGCAACCTTTCCCTGTGGGAAAGATTTTTGTACGGGCTCGGTGGAATCCTGCTCATCGAGCCAAGAGGTGTTACGGACTTGATCGGCTTTGGCCTGATCGCGATCGCTTTCCTGCTGCAGTTTGCAAGAACTCGGTTGGTCAAGAAAAGCTGATTCTGAGACGGTTCTATAGCCTGGCGGCGCTGCCGCCAAATTTTTTTGCCTCTTTGCCGATAAGAGATTCGGAGTTGATACGGTGAAGATAGAGAACTATCACGTGGCGATGGTGTCAAGTTACAGCAGAGAACACGTGAAACGAACGCAGGAACGGATCCAGATTACTCGGACGCCGGTCTTCGAACCGGTGAGAGTACAGCAAGCGAAATTCGAGATCAAAATGAGTGAAAAAGACAAAGCCAAGTTGAAGCTGATCAAGGCGATCCTCGAAAAGCTCACGGGACGCAAAGTGAAGTTGCTGCTGCTCGAGATCAGCGAATCACACGAAAGTGTTGAGCGAACAGACAGCGGTAGCGTTCAGGTTGGAGTGGTGTACGAGCGGAGCGAGTATGAAAGAGAGTTTGAAGTTGTCAGTTTCTCGGCGCGCGGTTATGTTGAAACAAAAAACGGAAGAAGAATAGAGTTCGAAATCAATTTCCATCTGAGCAGAAACTCCGAGCGAAGCGAGTTCGTGCGGCTCGTGGCCGGGAATTTACAGGATCCTCTGGTACTGAAGTTAGACGACGCACCGCTGGAATTCTTTAACAGGAAGCTGACGCTGGACATCAATTTCGACGGTGCTGTGGACGAGGTAAGGCTCCCGAGGAACGCCGCACTGCTGGTGCTCGATCTGAATGAAAATGGTAAGCTGGACGATGCCCACGAGTTGTTCGGACCGTCGACTGGGCAAGGATTTCTGGAGCTTGCCAGATACGATGCGGACAGAAACAACTGGATCGATGAAAACGATGCTGTTTTTGCGAAGTTGAAACTGTTGATGGCCGATACCAGCGACGTGAAGCTCGTGTCTCTGTCGGAAGCGAACGTTGGAGCCGTATACCTCGGCTTTGTGAGAACTCCGTTCAGCCTTTACGATGGCACTGAACTTGTCGGAAAAATCAACTCTACTGGTATCTATCTAACAGAGGACGGGCGCACGAGAACCGTTCACCAACTGGATCTCAAAATTTGAACTCACTCGCCAGAACCTCCTCCGGGGCTACTCACTCAGGCAATAGATCGCTATTTTTGTCATCTTTGCCTCCACCTTCCAACACGAAGCCCTTCTCTACCCATCTGCCGTCACAAGGTATCGAGCGGGAGAAAAACGCAAGATGCAATACTTGAGTAAATTAGTCGGAATAATTGCATGGTAGCATGAACATTGGAGGTGAACCTATGGATCTCAAGTTTTCCGTGAGTGCGGTTTCTGAAACTCCCACCAGGGTACAGGTGAAAACAAGGAATTTCACGATGTACGTCGACGAGCCACCACAGCTTGGAGGAGAAGACAAGGGAGCCAACCCGGTTGAATACTTGCTCGCGGCGCTTGCGGGCTGTTTGAACGTTGTAGGGCACATGGTGGCCAGAGAGCTCAACATGAAATTGGACGGCCTGGTGATAGAGATCGAAGGCGTTCTCAACCCTGCAAAGTTTCAGGGAAAGTCGAACGCAGAAAGAGCTGGCTACAAAGAGATAAACGTCACGATCAAAGCAAAAACCAACGCTTCGGAGGATGTTCTCAAGAAGTGGTTGCAGATCGTTGAGAGCAGATGTCCAGTTTCAGACAACATAGCGAATCCAACGCCTGTGAAGTTCAACGTTACCAGAGCTTGAAAGAAGGGCCCAGATCCGCGGGCCCTTTTTCATTCCAATCTGAGCTTCAAAAGCAGCGCATCTCCTCCACCGTGTGAGCGCAACCGCAATCCAAAGAAGTACGAATAAGAAACACCAGTAACGAAGTAGTTAGCGCCGTCAACAGCGACAGCGTAGCCGACTTCGTCCATGGTCGATCCGAAGCATTTCGACCAGACGAGCTCGCCGCTTTTGTCTATTTTCATCACCAAATAATCACTTCCGCCGTTCCTTTTCGCACCGTACACGTCATCGGACCACGTCGTTCCAACCAGAAGATATCCGTCATCGATCCTCACAATCTTTTGTGCTATATCATCCTGGCTGCCACCGTAGCTCTTTTGCAATATCACCTCACCGTCAGGATCGAGCACGAAGATCACGAAATCTGCTCGACCATGCCGCGCGATTTCTTTCGACCAGCTCGTTCCGAGCACCACAACCTTGCCGTCTTCAGTGACCAGAATATCGCTCGCCTGATCCCAATCTGTACCACCAAGCTTTCTCTGCCAGAGCAATTCACCGTCTTTTGACAGCTTCAGGATCCACATGTCGGCGGAGGTACTGGCAGTGTCAACGCTGGTTTCGCTCGATTTCGTGAGGCCAGCAACGTAGTAAGCATCTTGCGCCTTATCGATGGCGAATCCACAGTCCCAGCCGCCGCCGTCAAAAGTTCTCTGCCACATAACTTCTCCATCTCTGCTCACTTTCACCAGCCAGACGTCTTCATCGCCCGCAGAGGTGGTGTATCCAACGAAAATGTAACCATCGTCTTCCAGCACATCGAACACCGATTCGTAAGCCTGCGTTCCGTAACAACGTTTCCACAGCAAATTTCCCTGCGAATCGTACTTCATGAGCCATACATCCTGAGCGCCAAATTGCGCGGGGGTTTCACCATCGTGAGAGTTACTGATCGCACCCACGATGAATCCACCATCGCTGGTCTTCTCAACACAGTTACCACCTTCGGTGCCAGCTGAACCTACCACTCTGTTCCAGGAAAGTTTTCCATCCTTCGAGAACTTCACGATCATGACATTTTGATCGCTCATGTCCTTCGTGGTCGATGTCCAACCGACCATCACGATGCCGTCGTTCAGCAGGGCCAGATCATAGGCTATATCCCTGTTCGTCGTTCCGACGAAACGTGACCAGACAATTTCATCTTCACGCTCCCGAAGCGAACCAGACGCGACGAACATCACCAGTATGCCCGCTATGAGAAAAAGATTGATGAGCCATCCCGTTCGGTTCATACTTTCATCCCCCAGGCGATTCCATAGTATTTTACATCTCCTCGAGCTAAGGTAACCTTTGTTCCCTTGCGGAATCCAGTTTCCTGAGTAGAAAACGATGGCTGTGAAGATTCCAGAATCGAAGACAATTTTCATCTTCGTTCAGCAAAGATTTGGATTGATGCACGAGAAAAGCCATGGTCAGATTCGTGTGAGTACCCACTGGCTTGACATGTTACAGGTAAGGTGGTATTATTTCTGTAGACTTAATTCATGTTACGAATAAAATACCCAAACTGGAGGGGGTGCTGGTATGAAAAGGCTGTTGATCGTATCAATCCTACTCTTCGCCGTTATCCTGAGTGCCAAAACACTCACCGTCATAGGTCCATGGGCCGGTCCAGAAATGGAAAAGTTCATGCCCGTGCTTCAGGAGTTCGAGAAACAAACGGGTATAAAGATCGAGTACAAGATCTACAGGGCGGAAGATCTGGCGAATCTGTTACCAGCTCAATTCGCCGCGAAGAAAGCGCCAGGAGATGTCATATTCATGTGGGCCAGCTTCATAAGGGAATATGGTCAGAGAGGTCACATCCTCCCGCTCAACGGTGTCATCGATGAATCCAAGTATCTGCCCGGTGCACTGGATGCGGTGAAGGTTGGCAACCAGCTCTACGGAGCTGCGTACACCGGAAAGGTCAAGCCAGGTTTTTGGTACAGAAAATCCTTCTTCGAAAAGTACAACCTCACACCACCGAGAACGTGGGATGAGTTTGTGGAGCTGCTCGAAAAGATCAAGAGGATTCCGAACATCAAAGCTCCCATTGCGAGTGGTGATGGTGTTGGCTGGCCTCTGTCGGACGTCACGGAACATTTCTTGATCACGTTCGGTGGTCCCGAACTGCAGCTCGATCTCATCGAGGGTAAAGTGCGCTGGGACAGCAACCTGGTCATGAAGGGTATGAGCAGGCTTGTCACGCTCCTCAAGAACAAATACTTCGGTGAGCCTACAGAATGGACACTCGTATTGAAACAGTGGTGGAACGGTGATTACGCACTTTACTTCATGGGAAGCTGGATCACGGGTATGGTCGACGATCCGAACGACCTCGGTGTGTTCGCCCTGCCGGGAGCGGCCGGCGTGGTGTTTGGAGCGGATTACGCGTTCGTTCCGAAGTACACGCAGTATCCTGAGGAAGCGAAGAAGCTGATCGCCTGGCTCTGCGGTCCGGAAGGACAGGCAATGCAGGTGAAACAGGGTGGGCACATCGCCACTGCCGTCGGCATCGATCTGTCGGTGTATCCACCGGTCGACAGAGAGGTTGCGAAGATCGTGCAGGGTGTGACCGTGCTGCCAGATCTGGACGATTCGATCGGTGGAGAGTTCCAGCCCGCGTTCTGGGATCAGCTCAAATTGCTCTGGGTAGCTCCAGACAGGTTGAGTGAAGTTATCAAAACGTTGCAGGAGAAGGCACCAAAGAAGTGATCGGATGAAAGTCAGGACAAAGTACGTTGCATTCTTTCTACTACCGGCTTTCACGCTGATAGCTGTGTTCGTCGTTTATCCGGTCGCAAGGACCGTCGCACTGAGCTTCCTCAACGAAAGCGGCAAATTCGTCGGCTTTGCCAACTATGTCAGGGTACTGTCGAGCAGGGAAATCATCAACGCTGAGGGCTTCCGGAGGGGCTTTCCCCTCGGAGCCCTCGTTCATAACCTCTTGTGGATCGCGATCCACCTTCCTGTGACGCTTTCACTGGGGCTTCTGCTGGCCGTTCTTCTGAAAAACGTACGTGGAGGTTCCATAATCAAATCGATCATCTTTCTTGGAATGGTCATGCCGATGATCGTTGGTGGCGTCATGATCAACTTCATCTTCGATCGGAATCTCGGCATCTTCAACGCGTTCATCAAGCTGTTTGGTGTACAACCTAAAACGTGGACTGCCCATCCCGACACGGCCCTGCTTTCTTTGATCCTCGGTTCTGTGTGGCTCTGGACAGGTTTTTCCACTGTCCTTTACTCGGCCGGTCTCGAGACCATTCCGAAGGATCTCTATGAGGCAGCACAACTCGATGGGGCGTCACCGTTCAAAATTTTCACGAAGATAACCGTTCCCATGCTTAGACCCATCACGATCGTCGTCATCACCATGACGTTGCTCTGGGAACTGAAAGTTTTCGACATCGTGTACGTGGCGACGATGGGTGGACCAGGTGGCGCGTCGAACGTGCTGGCGTTGCAGATGTACCTGTACGCGTTCCGGGCCATGGACTTCAACAGGTCGGCTGTTGTCGCCGTTCTGATGACGGTTTCAACTTTGCTGGTGAGCCTTCCGCTGCTCAGAACCCTGAAGGAGGATCAGACATGAAATCGAAAACGCTCTTGGTCTCTCTCGTTGGCTGGCTTCTGGCACTGATCTGGATCCTACCGTTCGTGGGCGTTTTCATGACGGCAATAAGACCACTCGATGAACTGCTGAAAGGATGGTGGAACTTTTCGACGTTTCGGCCGACCCTGAACAACTTCGTGGGTGCATGGAACCATCCAACGGCGTCGCTTTCAAAAGGCATGCTGAATTCTCTCATGGTCGCAGTTCCCGCAACGTTTCTCCCCCTTTTTCTTGCCACGATGGCAGGTTACGGCCTTTCGAGGTACCGATTCAAACTGAGAACGCCTCTACTCGCACTGATAGTCGTGGCACTCGCACTACCTCAGCAGACGATCGCCGTTCCGATCTTTCAGATGATGAACGCGTTGAACCTCGTGGACACGTACCTCGGACTGATCATCGTTCACACCGCGTGGGGTATACCGTGGATCACGTTCTTCATGAGGAACTTCTTCACGACGATTCCGAAATCGATGGAAGAAGCTGCGAGGATAGATGGTGCCAGCGATATAACGATATTCTTCAAGATAGCGTTTCCACTCGCCATGCCGGCAGTGAGTTCGGCTTTCGCGCTGCAGTTCACCTGGGTTTGGAGTGATTTCTTCCTGGCACTGATACTGATATATTCACCCGACAAACTGCTCGCGACTCAGCGCATACCGCTCATGAGAGGTGTTTATCACGTCGATTGGGGTCTGCTCTCATCGGCGGCGATCATGGTGATGGTGGTTCCGATTTCAGTCTATCTGTTGCTGCAACGCTACTACATCAAAGGTATGATCGGCTGGTCGCTCAAGTGAAAGGAGGAAACCTATGAGGGTGAAACTTCAAGAGAGGTCCGTCGAAGAGTACAGGAACCTGGTCGGCGAACAGGTTGAACAGATCAAGGAACTCGCGAAGCCTTTGCAAGGGTTGAAGGTGGTTCACATCAACGCGACTCCTTACGGTGGTGGTGTGGCTGAGATACTGCAGACGCTCGTTCCGTTGATGAGATCGATCGGTTTAGACGCTGAATGGCGTGTGATAGAAGCACCTGTGGAGTTTTTCAACATCACGAAGAAGTTTCACAACACCCTGCAGGGAGCAGGCATTGAGATAACGGAAGAAGAGTGGAAGTTCTACGAGGAAATCTGCAAAAAGAATGCCGAACTCATCGAAGGAGACGAAGACATCGTTGTGATACACGATCCACAACCAGCCGCGATACGCAACTTTGCCAGATCCAGAAGCGACACGAAATGGATCTGGAGATGCCACATAGACCTCTCGACACCGAACGAAAACGTTTGGGGCAGATTTTCTCAGTACGTTTCGAACTACGACAGGATGATCTTCCATCTGGAAGAATACTTTCCAATGGACATGAAAGAAAAATGTACAGCGTTCCCACCCAGCATCGATCCGTTGAGCGAGAAGAACGTCGAGCTGGAACCGAGCTTCATCGCGGAGACTTTAAAGAAACTCGGTATCGATATGGAGAAACCTTTGGTAACTGTAGTCGCCAGGTTCGATCCTTGGAAAGACCTCTTCTCCGCAATCGACGTTTACAGGATCATCAAGCGGGAGCTTGGATCGATCCAGCTCGCGATCGTCTCCGCCATGGCGCTGGACGATCCGGAGGGCTGGATATTTTTCGAAAAGGTCTTGCGGTACGCGGGGATGGACGAAGATATAAAGTTCTGCACCAACCTGAGAGGTGTTGGGAGCAAGGAAGTGAACGCGATACAGCGCGCCAGCACGGTGGCCCTTCACACCGCCACGAGGGAAGGTTTCGGACTGGTGATCAGCGAAGCTCTGTACAAAAGAGTGCCCGTCGTGGCCAGGCCCGTTGGTGGCGTCAAGATCCAGGTTCAACACGGCGAGAATGGTTATCTGGCGTGGGAGAAAGAAGCGCTCGCTGAGTATATACTCGAACTGGTGAGGAACGAAAGCTTGAGAAAACGGATGGGAGAGCTTGGAAGAAAAACCGTTCTGGAGAAGTTCATTTCCACTGTGAATTTGATGAACTATCTCAGAACTTTCCTCCAGGTTCTGGGGTGAGAAATTGCCGGCACCAGCGTTGAGGAGAGAAAACAAACTACGCGTATTGAAATGCCTGTTCGAACACGGTCCCATGTCCAGAGTACAGCTTTCAAACCTGACAGAGCTTTCGTTGAGCACTCTGAGTTACATCGTGCGGGAACTCTCAACAGAAGGGCTCATCGACGTGACCGAAACCGAGCCAGGCAGAGGTAGACCCTCACAGCTGTTGAGCATCGATCCGAACGCCTGGTACGTCATCGGAGTGAAGATGGGTCGTGAAGAAGTTCGCGGGGTTCTGTTCGACGCAAAGATGCGCCCGGTGAAGAAACGGTCTGTTCGAATCCTCTCGCACATGCGCAGCAACGGAGGTTACACGTTCGCGTTGCTGAACGTCGTTGAAACGTTGAAAACTGAGAAGTTGCTCGGCATCGGCGTGTGCTCTTCCGGAATAGTGTCCGAGGAAAAGGTCGTAGTATCGCACCTCATGAACGTTCGACAGCTCGACGTTCAGAAAATTTTGGGGCAGAATCTTGGAATCAACCACGTTCTGCTCATGAACGACGTCGATGCACTCGCATACTCTCTTTCGAACCGTCGGAGGGAAGAGTTCCTGGTGATCAGCTACGGAACTGGTATCGGAGCCAGTCTTTGGAGCGGCGGACATGCCAGGCATTTCGAAATAGGCCATTCGATCGTTGCGGGCGAGGGAAGATGTTACTGTGGACAGACTGGGTGTCTTGAGTACCATTCGTCGGAGTACGCCGTGCTCAAACGGTATCTTCAAAAAGACGTGGACTTTGAAGATTTCGTGATGAACGAAGAAGAAAAGTACAGGCCGGTCGTGGAAGAGATCAGAAGCTGTGCCCGATCGAACTTTGACTCGGTGAAGACGTATTATTTTGAACCGTTCAGAAGATTCTCACTCGTTCTCGGTAACCTGATCATGGTGCTCAAACCACGCAACGTGTTCTTCCTCGGGGAGGGTATTGTGAACGACGATATGGTGCAAATGCTTCAGACACTTGTGAAAGAAAGGTTCAATTCGGAATTCATCGGTGATACCACCTTCCAGAGAGCGGTCGCGGAATGGGAAGAAGGCGTCGCGCTCGCCGCGGTACGCAAGTTTCTTCCAAAGCTTTTGCTTTCATCCCCACGGTGAAGATTTTCGACACGCTGTATGATAAATTGAAAGTGGTGGGGGGGATAGAGAAAGTGCTGGAAGAATTGAAACAAGATCTGACAGGGCTGCGCGAGACCATCTCCGACAGAGAAATAAGTGACATCGCGCTGAGCGCCCTTAAGGAAGCGGTAAGAATAACGTTCCAGATGAAAATCAGGGACATCTTTAACTTTGTGAAGTTCCTGGTCGTAGGCTCCTCCAGGCTCGTAAGCTATCTGTACAGAACCATAAAGCAGGAAGGCAGGAATGCACCGCGTACGTGGTGGAAGGATACGAAGGAGAGTTTTAAGAAAAAGCTCGAGCAGATCGAAACCGTTTGGGAACAGATGAGCCCAGAGCAGAGGGTGGACACGCTGATCGATTTCGTGATAATCGTTCTCACCCTTTTCCTGGTCGGCGGAGGTCTCGATTTCGAAGGTGGCCTACCCGATACGGATCTCACCTTTGGAGTGGGAAAGCACAGAAACATCTTCACCCACACTGTGCTTCTCGGTCTGACTCTCGAGTTCATCGTGAGGTTCCTCGTGGCACTCGTAACGGAATCCGAAAAGCGTGGATACACACCGAGATCCGAATTTCTGAGAGCCGTGCTGGACTTTGCCAAAAAACATCACGACGCAGCCATAGCAGGCATGTGGCTGGGCCTGTTCGTGCATTATTTGAAGGATGCCAACCTTCTCGCCAGGAGGACAAAACCGTACGCGGGTGTCAGGGGACTATCGATGCAAGAACACCAGCGAATGCTGGCTTCCAACGCGTTCGTGTCCGCCATATTTGGTTCGGGCGTTGTCGTTAACCCTGAAGAGAAATACTTGAACGAACTGAAACAGTGAAGTAGATCAACCCACCGCCTTGCATCGTTGCACGGTTTCATTCCCTTCTTCTTCGAACGAAAAGGTTCGCTGGTGTGACGTTTCCCACGAAGCGCGACCGCGTGTGAGGAATGAACAGTCCATCAGAGGCGATCCGACGCAATATGAAAAAGTATGAGAATGTTGATGTTACAATATGAAACCACTCCATAGCATATGGTAAACTATAATTGGAACGCAAAAGTGAACCTGAAAGTGAACCTGAGGGAGGTGTTCTTATGGGTATTCCACTGATAGGTGAAAGGTTTCCAGAGGTCGAGGTGATGACGACTCACGGTAAGATGAAGCTGCCAGAGGCTTTCAAGGGTAAATGGTTCGTTCTGTTCAGCCATCCGGCCGATTTCACACCTGTGTGTACGACCGAGTTCGTCGCGTTCCAGAAGAGATACGACCAGTTCCGGGCACTCGGATTTGAGCTGATCGGTCTCAGCGTGGACCAGGTTTTCTCGCACATCAAATGGGTTGAGTGGATCAAGGAAAACACGGGTGTACAGATCGAATTTCCCATCATCGCCGACACGGGCAAGGTCGCTGAGATGCTCGGAATGATCCATCCTGCGAAGGGTAGCAACACGGTCAGGGCGGTGTTCTTCGTCGATCCGAACGGTATCATACGCGCGATACTGTACTATCCGCAGGAAGTTGGAAGGAACCTGGACGAGATACTGCGAATGGCGAAAGCCTTCAAAGTGGCCGACGAACACAAAGTTGCGATACCCGCAAACTGGCCCAACAACGAACTGATAGGCGACGAAGTCATCGTTCCACCCGCGACGAGCATAGAAGAGGCGAAGAAAAGGAAAGAGCAGTACAAGTGCTACGACTGGTGGTTCTGCCACAAGAAGGTCTGAAACCGACGCCCCCGTTGGGGGCGTTTTTCGTATAATCCGATTCAGGAGGTGTTACACGATGATACCAAAGGAGCTCGAGAGGGCGTTCAACGAGCAGATCAAAAAGGAACTCGAATCGGCTTACCTGTATCTTTCCATGGCCGCTTACTTTGAACACGAGAATCTTGCAGGAATGGCGCACTGGATGAAGAAACAAGCACAGGAAGAAGTGAATCATGCGATGAAGTTCTTCGAGCACATCAACGAACGTGGAGGGAGGGTGGAACTCTTCGCCCTTGCCGAACCGAGGAAGGATTGGTCTTCCCCATTCGAGGTGTTCAAACACACGTACGAGCACGAGCAGAAGGTCACGGCGAGCATAAACGCGCTGGTCGAGCTGGCACGAAAGTTGAACGATAACGCGGCACTCGTCTTTCTGAACTGGTTCGTGAACGAACAGATCGAAGAAGAAGCCAGCGCGCAGAAAATAATGTCGTTACTGGAACGCATCGGGGACAACTTCGCTGGTATAATCATGCTTGATTCGGAACTTGGGAAGAGGGAGTGAGCGTTATGTTCAACATCGATGAGGTTTTTGAAATGGCAGAGCAGATCGAAAGAAACGGAGTCGCTTTCTACAACAGAGCGGCGGAAATGTTCCCGGAGTACACGAAGAAATCGGTCTTTCTGAAGCTTGCAGAAATGGAAAAAGAACATGAAAAGAGATTCCACCAAATGAGGCTTGAACTTGCCGGAAAAGAACGCGAGATCTCGCAGTTCCTCGACCCTCAAGGTGAAGCCGCAGCGTACCTGAGGGCGATGGTGAGTGGCAAGGTGTTCGATCCGAAACTCGATCCCACGACGAGGTTCAAACAGGTGAGGTCCGTTTCAGAAGTCATAAGAATAGCGATAGACGTGGAAAAGGATTCGATAATTTTCTACCTCGGTCTCAAAGAGATGATCCCACAGGGACTCGGCAAAGACAAGATCGACCTCATAGTTCGCGAAGAGATGTCTCACGTTGCGTTGCTCAGCGACATGCTCGAAAAGCTCTCGTGAAAGGAAGTGTTTTGAGTGATCACCAAGGAAAAGGTTCTTGAAGCCCTGAAGGAAGTCATAGACTTCGAAATAGGTCTGGACGTGGTCAGCCTGGGGCTCGTGTACGATGTGGTTGTCGACGAGGAGAACAACGTCACAATAACGATGACGATGACTACCCCGGCGTGCCCGCTCGCGGGACTCATACTTCAGGACGCGGAGGACAAGGTCAGACAGATCGAAGGCGTCAAGGACGTGAAGATCAACCTCACCTTCGATCCACCCTGGACGCCAGACAGGATGAGTGAGGAAGTAAGGAAAAAGTTCGGCATATGAAGCTCAGAGATCTCTACACAAAGATCAAAGATATTCTCAAGGAAGCCTCCGAATCGAGCGGTTCGGAGGCTCTTTCTATATTGAGCAAAGTTACAGGCAGAAGTCGTGAAGGCCTGTTGATGGATTTCGAAGAAGAAGTTTCCGAAGCGCAGAGCCAGCTCGCCATTTCGCTGGCGAGAAAACGTGCGAGTGGCTATCCTCTTCAGTACATCACGGAAAAATGCTATTTCTACGGTCTGGAACTGTACGTGTGTGAAGGAGTATTCATTCCGAGAATGGAGACAGAGGTTCTGGTGGACTTATCTTTGCAAGTGATCGAGGAAAAGAATATCGAGCTGGTTGCAGACGTCGGCACCGGAACCGGCTGCATCGCTATAGCGATCGCTCTGAATTCGCAGTGTGAGGTCTTCGCAACCGACATCAGTGAAAAAGCTCTCCGGGTTGCAAAAAAGAACGCCGAGAAGTACCAAGTTCAGATAGGGCTTCTGAAAGGTCCGTACCTCGAGCCACTCTTACATTTTCTGGACCGTGTGCAACTGATCGTCTCCAATCCACCGTACGTTTCCACTCTCGCGCAACTTCCCCCCGATGTTCAGAAAGAACCCTCGGAGGCACTCTTCGCGGGTGAAGACGGTCTCGATTTCTACAGAAACTTTTTCTCCGTTCCTTCTCTGCTCAGAGGAAAGACCATAATCATGGAGATGTCACCGGAACAGGAAAGCGGTCTGAGAGAATTGCTTCAGAGCCTTGGAACGCTCAGCTTTTTCAAAGATCAGTTCAACAGAACCAGGTTTTTCAAACTCGAGATGGAGTGATAAAATAATTCGTGGAACTAACTTTCGGGGTGGTCACCTTGAACAGATTGCTCAAATACGCCAAACCGTATACCCTGTTCTTCGTCCTGGCGATACTGATCGTCCTGGCTTCGGCCATAGTGGACCTTTTGCCACCACAGCTGATCAGAACGATCATAGACAGTTATTTGAACAACGAAACCTTACCAGTTGCTGAACGGTTGAACGGGATCTACAGATTCAGTCTGGTAGTGCTTGCCGTCTTCGCAGCGCAGTTCCTCTTCGGTTATCTCAGCACTTTCATCACGTCGTATCTGGGCAACAGGATCGTCCACGATGTGCGCACGGAACTCTTCAGAAAAGTTTTAAGTCTTCCCATGTCGTTCTTCGACAGAAATCCCTCAGGAAGGATCACGACGAGGATCGTGAACGACACGCAGAACATTCAGGAGTTCTTCACCAGCGTCATAACGGCGATGGTGAAGGATGTGTTCCTCCTGGCTGGTACGATATATTTCTTGATTCGACTGAGCCCGAAACTTTTCGCCACGACCAGCTTCGTTTTTCCCATCATAGCGGCCGCGATGGTCCTGTTCAGATACTTCGATCTGAAGGTCTACAGAGAGGTTCGCACCAACCTGGCCAAAGTGAACGCCTACCTTGCGGAACACATCAGTGGAATGGGTGTGATAAAACTCTTCCTCGCCGAAGATTACAAGAGAAAAGAGTTCGACTCGGTGAGTTCAGAGCTATACAGATCGCAGATCAAACAGATGTACGTGTTCGGAATCTTCAGACCGTTCATAAGTTTCGTAAGGCACCTGGCCACGAGCGTGATCATCTACTTCGGCGCCAGAATGATACTGCAGGAGACCATAAAGTTTGGAGAACTGTACGCATTCATAGCTTACATAGACACGTTCATGAGGCCTCTGGAAGACATCTCAGAGAAGTACGACATCGTACAGAACACGGTTGCTTCGTGCGAGAAGATCTTCTCACTCATGGATGAAAAGCCCGAACCGGCTGGAAAAACGAACAGCCAGCTCAAGATCGAGAAAGGCGAACTGAGGTTCGAAGACGTGTGGTTCAGCTACGATTCCGACAGGTGGGTGCTGAAAGGCATCAACGTCGTTTTCAAACCGGGAGAGCTGACCGCCATCGTGGGCGAGACCGGGGCAGGAAAAACATCTCTGATGAACCTCATCAACGGTCTGTACGTACCCCAGAAGGGTCGGATCCTCATAGACGGTAAGGACATGTTCGAATACGATCTGATGAAGATCAGAAAACAGATAGCCGCAGTCCCGCAGGACGTGATACTCTTCACAGGAACGATCCTCGACAACGTGAGACTGTTCGACGAAACCTACACCGAGGAGCAGGTGATCGAAGCGCTGAAGAAAGTCCACGCGTACGACATAGTGTCCCGCCTGAGTGATGGGATCTACACCAAGATCGTGGAGCGAGGTTACACGCTCTCTGCCGGCGAGAGACAGCTCATAGCCCTTGCTCGTGCGGTGCTGTTCGATGCGAAGATACTGATCCTCGACGAGGCCACCAGCAACATAGATGTCGAAACAGAAACGCGGATCGAGACGGCCATAAGAGAACTCGCGAAGGAAAAGACGATGATCATGATCGCCCACAGGCTCTCGACCGTGAAGAACGCCGACAGAATACTGGTAGTGCACAACGGCAGGATAGTCGAAGAGGGAAAACACGCCCAGCTTTTGGCGAAACAGGGAGTGTACTACCAGCTGTATCAGATTCAGTTCGCTTCATGATTCTTCAGAGCTTCTCCAGCCAGGCTTCGTACAGTTTCTGATAATAGGGTACCAACCTCTGATCGGGTTCGTAAACTTCAAGTTCGTTTTTCAAAGCTTCCATGGCTCTCTTTCTGTGATCTTCTCCAAGGTGGTGCCATACCGTTCCCAGAGCTGTACCTTGTCTCTTACTCTGTACGATGATCTTTTCGTTGATAACGCTGGAAAGCATCTTCGTCCACACGTCCGCCCTCGTCAGTCCACCCGTCGAATAGACGTTTTCGAGTTTTCTGGGTACAACTTTCACCACATCGAAGATCCTCTTCAAGTTGAAGATGATGCCCTCCAAAACGCTTCGTGCCACCATCCAGTCGGTGGTATCGCCGCGGAGGTTCAGAAACCTCGCGCTCAGGCTTGGATCCAGCTCAGGGAATCTCTCACTGAAAACGAAAGGATAAAAGAGCACGGCTCGCGAAGCGTCCACGTTGTAGAAATTCTCTTCGATCAATTTTATGATCTGGGCGTGATCGTACTTTGAGAAGAGCTTCACGTACCAGTCGAACACGATACCACCGTTACTCGTTGCAACTCCGGCGATGTAGTAATTCTCGTCCACAACGTAGCACCACACACCGGGTGAAGGGTACTGCTCTGGCGGCTCACTCACGATCGATCTGATCGCCGCGCTGCTGCTCGAGGAGATCGTTATCGAATCATCGATACCCGCACCTGAACCTATGCTCGAGGCCGCTGCATCCGAGATGCCTATGAACACATCGGTCCCACTGGCAATGTTAGTTCTTTCGCCTGCTTCTTTCGTCAATTTCTTCGCGAACGTTGGCGGGACGAGTTCAACTAACTTGTCTTCGCCCACGCCTGTCAGCTCTTTCAGCAAGTCCGCCATCCACGTCTTGGTGCGTATGTCCATGAACCCTGTGCCGGAGGCCACCGAGATGTCGCTGGCCAGCGTGCCGGTCAATCTGTAGAATATGTAGTCTTTTATCGAGACGATCTTGTGAGCCTTTTTGAGCCTCTCAGGCTCATTCTGTGCGAACCACATGAGTTTGAAAATGGGATAGGCAAAGTTGGCGGCACAACCCGCCCTGTTCTGCAGGGTCCTCACGAGCTGTCTGTCCTTCTTCACTTGAAGAACCTGAGGTATCGATCTTTCGTCCACCCAGGGAACGACGTTGCTGGCGGGCCGATAATTCTCATCGAGAAATAGAAGAGAATGCAACATGCTGTCGAGCACGATGTTGTCCACGCGTGGGAACTTCTCCCCAACCTTTTTCAACGCTTCGAACACCGCATTTTCGATCTGTACAGGATCCTGTTCGAACATTGAAGGCCCAACGGAGAAGACATCGTAAGATTCGCTCACATCGAGCAGAACTCTCAACGCGTCAGAATCGTAAACGATGACCTTCACAGCCGTCGTGCCTATATCCACTCCCACGTGCAGTCCCACTCGCGACACCTCCACAGGTTTATGTTACATCAACTGAGACGAGATACCAGCGACTCAGTGAAGGAACCTCACGGAGATCCAGATTCCGAAGCTGGACGCAATCAGCGTCAGCATCGCGACGAAGAAGGTGTTCTTGATAAACCTGACGTTGTTCATCTCTATACCATAGTTTTTGAGAATGCGTGACCACATCATGCCGGCGAGTGCTCCGATGAGAGTTATGTTCCCACCGATGTTCGAACCGACCACCAAACTCAACGCGTAGCTGATCGGTTTCTGCCAGAGCGCGTGAGCGAAGAAGATCGTCATGGGCTGGTTTATCATGATGTTCGCGGCGAAAGCCGTAACGTACGTGGTGAAGAAAGAAGTGAGAAGGTCGTTCCTGAAATTGAACAGCTTACCAACAAGATCTGTGAGACCGTACATGGAGAAGGTCTGCACGAAGACGAAGAAAGTTATGATCATGGGGAGAATCTTCCAAGGAACTCTCTTGAAAACATCGATGAAGAAAGAAAGGCTGTGACTGTCTTCGAAATTCGCCTTCGACATCTTGCCCGAAAAAGCGAGGTTCAACAGCGCGTAGATCGCGCAGTACAGAACGACAGCCTTCCACAGAGGTAAACCTATGAAATCTCCTATGGACACGGTCACGAAGAAAGCACAGAAGGTCAAACCAGAAAGCCAGGCGTACAGCTTGCTTTTCAGAGCCTCGTCTATATCGAGCTCGAGTCTGGCTTCCACACGCTGTGGGATCTTCTTTCTGTACTGAACATAGAAGCCTACCAGTGAAGCTGCTATGGCCGCGATGGTGGGGATGAACATGAGTCTGGCGTACTCAAAAAAGCTGAACGAATAAGCCTGAGCGACGATCACGTTCGTTGGATTTCCTATGTAGAAGAACATGCTCCACGTGTTCGAGGTGAAGAAAACACTGATCAGCAACGGTATTGGGTCCATACCAGAATACTGCGACATGTAGACGATGATGGGTGTGAGCGTCAACGTCACTATGTCGTTGGATGTGAACATCGTCATGATCCCTGCGAGCAGAATCGTGTTGAAGAAGAGTTTCTTGCCATCACCTTTGCTGAGCGACAAAAACTTGTAGGCGATCACTTTCAGCAGACCAGACGCGTCCAGGCTGGTACAGATGTAGGCTGAACCAAAGAAGATCACGAGTATCTGCCACGGCACGATGTTCAGCTGCTTCATGAGGGAGGTTCTGATCAAGGTGAGTGGAACCACACCTGTGGCGATCAGGAGAATGAGGGCAAGCAACGAAGATTTCGCTTGATCGAGCGAAATGACTGCGTTCTTTACCTTTATCTTCGGCTCCTTTATCGTTGCATACACCGTGGCGAAAAAGATGTTCAGAGTGATTACGAGATCAACCATAGATCATCCTCTTCACGATCGCATCATGATCTTACCAGGAACAAGTTTCTGGAATGCTGATTTGCGTCGCGTTTCACATCGCTTTCACTACGACGTCAGAAACAATCCTGCAATGTTAACACACCTTGCCAGCGGCCCATGCGATGTCAAGGCCAGGCTTGAAACTCACACCTGACGCGTGGAAATCAACGTCCCAGCTTTTTGAGTGGGCCGTCATTTTCTCGTTGACACTTTGACCGATCCTTCGTATATAATTTTTTTGACAACCCACACGAACGTGGGGGGAGTTGTGAAAATATTTTTCCAAAAGGGAGGGAGTAACCGTGAGGAAGTTCCTGGTGCTTGCGTTCGTTGCCGTTGCCCTCGCAACGTTGTTCGCCGCACCGAAGTATGTGCTCAGATTCAACCACGTTCTCGCAGCCACAGAACCGTACCACGAAGCGTTCCTGAAGTGGGCGAAAGCGGTCGAGGAGAGAACGAACGGGGATGTCAAAATCGAAGTGTTCCACAGTGCTCAACTCGGTGTAGAAGAGGACATCCTGGAGCAGATCAGAGCTGGCGCACCAATCGGCCAGAACACAGACTCCGCGCGAATGGGCATGTACGTTCCTCCGATCGGTGTCATGAACATTGCCTACTTCATCGACTTCATGGGTGCGAAGACTCCAGAAGAGGTCATCGAAGCTCTCCAGAAAGTTAAACAATCACCGTCCATGAGGAGATGGCTCGACGAACTCGAAAACAAGTACGGCTTCAAGGTCCTGTCCTTCTTCTGGGTCCAGGGTTACAGACATTTCTTCACGAACAAACCCATCAGGAAACCTGCCGATCTGAGTGGTTTGAGGATCAGAACACCTCCATCGCCCGCTTGGCAGGAATCCATCAGGGCACTCGGTGCACAACCCGTTGCTATCGCCTTCGGTGAGATCTACACAGCGATTCAAACGAAAGCGTGCGACGGGGCAGAGCTGACTTACGCTAACGTCTACAACGGTTCTCTGTACGAAGTCGTCAAGTACGCATCCGAGACGGGACACATACTTCTGATCAACTTCGAAGTCGTCAGTTCGAAATGGTTCAGAAGCCTGCCACCTGAATATCAAAAGATTATCGAAGAAGAATGCGACAAAGCCGGTATTGAAGTTTCCCTGAAGATCATGAAGGAGCTCAGCGAAGAGTACAAAAAGAAATGCATCGAAAAAGGTATAACCGTGATCAGCGATGTTGACAAGGCCGCGTTCATGGAAGCTGCCAAGCAAGCTTACATAAAACTTGGAATCATGGATGCACTCGAACAGCTGATCAAGGAAGTCAGAGGTCAGTGAACTCAAACCCAGTCCCTCGGAATGGGGGACTGGGTTTTTCTATAACTATTACTGAGGTGATAGACGGTGAAGAAGCTCGATGAATACCTTGTGAAATTCGAAAAGGTTGCAGCGAAATGGCTTTTGGTGGCGATGATAGTCATGGTGTTTGCTTCTGGTGTGGCAAGGTTTTTGAGGAATCCCATGAACTGGGCCGTCGATTTCAGTTCTTTCCTGTTTGCCTGGGCGTGTTTCTTCGCAATGGACGTTGCCTGGCGTGAAAACAAGATGATGTCCGTGGATCTTTTCGTGAAAAGGTTACCTGTCAAAGTTCAGAAAGTGATCAGAGTGATCGTGTTGCTCATAATTCTGGCCTTCTGCATCTACATGGTTGTCTGGGGCGCCCAACTGACATGGACACAGAGGTTCAGAAAATTTCAGGGAATGCCGAACTTCAGCTACGCCTGGGTGACACTCGCTGTTCCTGTCGGAGCGGCTCTTCTGGGAAGATCGACCTTGCAAAAAATATTGAGCGAGTTCAAAAATAGACCAGCCGGGGAGGCAAAATGACATGTTCTGGATGCTCGTGAGTTTCGTTGTCTTCATGCTTCTGGGTATGCCGGTTGCTTTCGCCATAGGTATAGCGGGCTTCATCTGGTTTTTGCAGCATCCGTATTTACCGATCACGATACCCATCCAGCAGGCTCTGTCACAGATCATCAATTTCACGCTCCTCGCGATACCCATGTTCATCATAGCCGGCAGCGTGATGAACTCCGCCGGTGTCACTCAAAGGTTGTTAGATTTCGCATCGTCACTTGTCGGCCACATGCGTGGGGGACTCGGTCAGGTCTCGGCGGTTCTTTCAACACTGATGGGAGGCGTTTCGGGTTCGAGCATCGCCGACGCGGCTATGGAAACCAGGATGCTCGGCCCAGAGATGCTCAGGAGAGGTTACCCGAGAGGTTTCGCTGTAGCAGTGAACGTGTGGACGAGCCTGATCGTGCCAATAATACCACCCGGTATAGCCTTCATTCTCTACGGTACCATCGGCCAGGTTTCCATCGGGAGACTGTTCGCTGCCGGTATCATTCCAGGACTGCTACTGATGGTTGCGTACATGTTCGTCATATACTTCGTCGCGAGGCGACTGGGTCTTCGGCCCGAGAGAGAAAGGCGCGCTTCGGGCAGAGAGATAGCACATGCGTTGTCGAAGAGTATCTGGGCGTTGATATTCCCGGTGTTGCTCATACTGGGTTTGAGGACGGGCATCTTCACACCGTCCGAGGTTGGTTCCTTCGCCGTGATCTACGGTTTGATCGTAGGATTTCTGATACACAGAGAGATGAGCCTGAAACAATTCTTTTCTGAGACCCTGGAAAACGCTCTGGGAGATATTGGAGCAGTTTTAGCGATCCTCGCGATGTCGAACATCTTCAGTTACGGCATGGTGTGGGAAAGGGTACCTGAGACTCTGGCGAATTTCCTGCTCGGCATATCGAACAATCCGTATGTACTCATGATCATCATAATGATATTTCTCGTTTTCGCGGGCTTGTTCATCGATGCGACCGCACTCATTCTGATGACGACGGCGGTGCTTCTGCCGGTGGCGAGGAGGCTCGGAATCGATCCTGTACACTTCGGACTCGTATTCATTCTCTCCGCGGCGATGGGTAACCAGACGCCGCCAGTTGGAGCTTCGATGTACGCAGGTTGTAGCGTTCTTGGAGCGACTCTGGAGGAATACGTGAAGGCATCCTGGCCGTTCCTGATAGCGACCATCATCGTGATCCTTCTGGTCATCTTCTTCCCGCAGTTGTCGCTCTTGATACCAAAACTCATCTTTGGTTGAGGAGGGGTGAAGGATGAACTTTCAGGGTAAAGTCGTTTTGATCACCGGAGCTGGTTCCGGCATAGGAAGGAAAGCAGCGATCATGTTCGCAGAAAGGGGTGCCAAAGTCGCTGTTAATGATATATCTGCCGAGAAAGGAAACGAAACCGTGGAGATGATCAGAAAGAATGGAGGAACCGCCGTCTTTGTGCACGGCGATGTCTCAAAAGTTCCCGAAACCGAGAAAATAGTCAAACAGACCGTTGAGGCGTTCGGTCGCTTGGATATACTGGTGAACAACGCGGGCATCGTGCCTTCTGGAAAGATAGAAGACCTCACCGAAGAGGACTTCGAAAGAACCATGGCTGTCAACGTCAAAGGTCCCATGTTCTTGGCAAAGTATGCCGTGGCGGAGATGAAGAAGGTGGGTGGGGGCGTCATAGTGAACGTTTCGTCGGTGGCGGCGTTGAAAGGAATACCCAACAGGTGCGTCTACAGCGTCTCCAAGGCAGCACTGCTGGGCTTGACGAAGTCGCTCGCGATCGACTACGTCAAGGACAACATAAGGGTGAACGCGGTCTGTCCCGGCACGACTTACTCTCAGGGCCTCGCGGAAAGGGTCAGAGCATCCAAAGATCCTGACGCGGTGCTTGCAGAGATGATGGCGAGACAACCCGTAGGACGACTCGCAAAGGAGGAAGAGATCGCTTTTGCTATACTATTTGCAGCGTGCGATGAAGCAGCGTTCATGACAGGAAGCTACGTTGTGATAGACGGAGGTGCAACGACAGCCTGACGTTGGGGGGACGGTCCGTGAGCGTCCTTCAGGCGATAAGAGAGAATTACAGGACTTTCACAAAAGCAGAACGAAAGATAGCGGACACAGTGCTCCAAAATCCCAGGACTGTCCTTGAGTGTTCGATAAGTGATTTGAGCCAGATTTCTGGGGTCAAGAGCGAAGCGTCCATCGTGAAGTTTTACAGGAAAATAGGTCTTACGAGCTTTCAACAGTTCAAGGTGCTGCTGGCTCAGGAACTCTCGCAGGCTCCCCTCGAGATAGTCTACGAAGACATCAGCGAAGGCGATGATACAAAAACGATAGCTCAGAAGATTTTCAAGGCAACGGTGCGTGCGATCCTCGACACGCTCGACACGGTTGACGTGGCAGGTTTGGAAAAAGCCGCCGATCTTTTTCTGAAGGCAAAGAGAATTCTTTTCTTTGGCTTTGCAGCTTCGGCAGCCGTCGCCTTCGATGCCTTTCACAAGTTCACCTGTCTCGGAAAGCACTGCCTCTTTTCTAACGACGAGCACATCATGGTCACACTGCTCGCGAACGCGAGTAAAGACGATCTCGTCGTCGCCATCTCGCACATGGGTGAAACCAAATCGATCGTCGCACTCTCGAAAAAAGCCATCGAGATGGGAATACCAGTCGTTGCAATAACGGGAAACAGCAAGTCGAGCCTTGCGAAACTCGCCACGGTCGTGCTCGTGACGAACACCAAGGAAACGAAGATCAGAACCGATGCGATGACGTCCCGAATAGTCCAGCTGGTGATACTGGACACGATATACACGTTGCTGGCCGTGAAGGATCCACAGGCCATAGAGAATCTGAAAAAGAGCAGGTTGGCCATATCCGAGTTGAAATACTGAAACGGGGGCGGTCCGGTGAAAAAGATCCTGATCCTGGCAAGGACCTTTGGAAAGTACTCCGACGAACCTGTGAGGCTTTTGCAGGAGAACGGCTTTGAAATTGAAAGGAAGGAAAAGATAGAGCCAAACGATCTGAAGCATTTCGACGCGGTGATCGTGGGGCTACAGAAGATCACACGTGAAATGCTGGAGAATTCTAACGTAAAAATCATAGCAAAGCACGGCGTTGGGGTTGACAACATAGACCTCGACGCGGCCACCGAATTCGGAATCCCCGTAACGATAACACCGAACGCGAACGCCGTTTCTGTAGCGGAACTCACGATGACTTTTATCTTCGCCCTGTCCAAAAAACTTGTCGAGCTGCACAGGACCCTTTACGAGAAGCGCCAGTTCGTTTCGAGTGTCGGGGTCGAGCTTTTCGGTAAGACGCTCGGCATCGTCGGTTTCGGCTCGATCGGAAAGGAAGTTGCAAGGAGAGCGATCTGTCTTGGTATGCACGTTCTGGTTCACGATCCGTACGTTGAAGCGAACGCTCTGAAAGAGTTCGGGGTGGAAGGTGTAGAACTGGATGAACTGCTGAAACGCAGCGATTTTGTGAGCCTGCACGTGCCTTTGAATGAGAAGACGAGGCATTTGATCGATCGTGAGAAACTCTCACTGATGAGAAAGACCGCCTATCTCATAAACACGGCCCGTGGAGGGGTTGTGGACGAAAACGCTCTCGTTGAAGCCCTCAGGAGCGGTCAGATCGCCGGTGCCGCTCTGGACGTGTTCGATCTCGAACCCTTGCCACCCGACTCGCCCCTGTTCGACTGTCCCAATTTGATAATGACCCCGCACGTGGGCGCACACACCTACGAAGCGATCCTGCGCATGAACATGATGGCTGCCGGATCGATCATCGACTTTTTCAACGGCAGGGTACCGAAACACGTCGTGAACAGTGAAGTGATCGAAAGGTTGCTCGAGAAGGGTTTTAAGAAATAGTTTGACTGTTCTCAGTCTGATCTCGCTTGACTCAGTTTTTGCAGATGTTGTATAATGAGCTGAACCAAATCCAAAGGGGGGATTAATCGTGAAGTACAGGTACGTCGTGCTCAGCATGGTTGCTCTCCTGATCGTGCTCACGCTCTCCGGCTGTGCGGACCTCTTCGGAACTTCTCCGACAGCGATGGCCAAAGATCTGATCTCCAAACTCTTCACAGCTCCAGCCACAGAACTTGTTTACGTTAAGCCTGCGACCGATACTGGTCTGATCAACGTAGCAGATGGTATCGTGGATGTTCTCAGGGAAATCATGACCTATGCTCACACTGCCACACCGACTCTGAACGTTAAAGCTGTGACCGACTATTCAAGCGATGCGAAGTGGCTACCTTACTTGATAACTGGCAAACCCGATTTCGTCGACAAGGTGTACATGGTCGAAATAGTTGCCAGCACGTCGGCGACTTCCATTTGCGTTACCTGGCCAATGATCACAGTGAAGGGTGTTGCAAACAAGGGATTCTTCTTCGCTGTGTATTACGAAGGGGCAACTCCGACGTTTTATCCATTGTGGCTGGGCTTTGGTGTGTAAAGCAACGCGGTTGAAGGCGACGTGATATTCATTTACGAAGCCCCCACGCGGGGGCTTTCGTTTTGAAGCGTACTTTTCGCATCATTCTTCACTCAACGATGACAATCTTTCCGCAAGGTCCTGAACGTTAACGAACAGAACCGAGCGAATGCCAATCCGTTGTGCGGCAGCGACGTTCTCAGGCGTGTCATCCACGAAGATCGTTTCTTCCGGCTCCACCCTTTCATTCTCGAGAATGTACAGGAAGAACTCAACGTCTGGTTTCACAAGGCCTATCTGGTGCGACGCGTAGACTCGGTCAAACACGCTGTAATGACCCTGTGCGATGTGAATTTGATAGTGTGGTTCTATCGTGTTCGTACCCGCAACCACTCTGTATTTTGCTCTCAGTCTCTTGATCAAATCGGCCACTTCCTGTCTGAGCACGGGCCTGAAAAACTTGACCCACAGATCTTCATCGATGCGCCTGCCAGAGATTTTCGAAAAATTCAACCAGAACTGCACAGAGCTGATCTTTCCAGTCTGAAGTTCTCTCAGCCCGGCGAACCGTGCCAGCGTCAGAAATTCTTCCCGGCTCAAACTGAGATACTCCGCGATCGCATTAGCCACAGACGTTCCATCGCACAGCACTCCGCCAACATCGAAGATGAAAAGTTTCAACTTGGTCATGGTTCTCTTCCTTTCGAAACGATGCACAGCAGAACAGTCCTCAGTTTCGACCTCCGGTTGTGCTCTGCGAGAACGCACAGTTTATTTTACTCCCTTCACGTCCATGTGTCTGTTGGTGCGAGAACCGCGGCCGTTTCTTTTTAACAGTCTGGCAGGTTGGTGAAGGGTGGACAGGTTTCGATCGAAAATTGTAAACATGAGATTACCTTTACGGTGGGTTAAGGAACTCAACGTCTGAAGAGCTTTTTCGTTTTATTCAAAACGAACGATGCAGTTTGCTTTTCTAAAGATTTTAGCCATATAATACAGCAGAAAGTCAGCGGAGCGAATCGGATGAACGTCGTTCATGTTCCTGTACTCGTTAACGAGATCGTTGAGTTTTTCAAACACATTCACGGTGTGTTTCTCGACTGTACCGTGGGACTGGGTGGACACGCCGAAGCCGTTCTGACCAGAATCGACAACAGCGTCGTAATAGGCCTGGACATCGACGATGAGGCTCTGGATTTTGCAAAGAAAAGGCTCGAACGTTTCATCGAAGAAGGTCGTGCCAAACTGTTGAAAAGTTCCTACGTGGACGCAGCCAGAGTTCTGAAAGAACTTGGAATCTCGCAAGTCGATGCAATCTTGATGGATCTTGGAGTTTCATCGATGCAATTGGAGAAAGCGGAGCGAGGTTTCTCTTTTAACAGAGACGGTCCACTCGACATGAGAATGGACAGGCAGCAGACTCTGACAGCGTACGATGTGGTGAATTTCTGGGACGAAGAGGCTCTCAGAAAAATAATCTTCGAATACGGTGAAGAGAAAAGGTACGCCCGGCGTATCGCCAGGTTCATAGTTCGTAACAGACCCGTAGAGACCACAAAGCAGCTGGTGGAGGTCCTGGCGAAAGCGATTCCGGACAAATACGCTCGAAAAAGACATTTCGCAACGCGTGTGTTCCAAGCGATAAGGATCGCGGTCAACAACGAACTTGAAAATCTCAAAAAATTTCTCGCCCAGGTTCCAGGGATGTTGCGACCGGGCGGCAGGATTGCAGTCATATCGTTCCATTCGCTGGAAGACAGGATCGTCAAGGAGTTTTTCAGAACCTGTTCTGAACTAAAGCAGTTAACGAAGAAGCCGATAACACCTGAGGAAGCCGAGATAAGACTGAATCCGAGAGCCAGGAGCGCGAAATTGAGGGTAGCGGAGCGGGTGTGAGAGGAGGGGGGAAGGTTGACCCCTGTAAAGTCCATAGCGAAGCGGAGGAGTCACTCGGTTGAACGGGTTCTTTCGCTGTTCCTCGTGAGGATCGCCCTCGTGATGGTATTCCTCGCAGTGCTGGTAGTATCCATCTTTCCACTGGTGAGGTTGATGCAGTCAACGGCGAACCTATCGAGAGAAAACAAAGTTCTGCAGACGCGCATCATTGAACTCGAGCAACAGATTCGCCAGCTCAAGTTGGAACAAACGCTGTTGATGTCCTCACGAGAGGTGATCAGCCCAGGTTCTAATGAACAGTAAGCTGATCTCGAGCCGATTGAAATTCCTGACTTTTGCCTTCCTGTGTTTCTCGGTGGGCGCGTTTGTGTTGCTCTCACTGAGAAGCTTTAACGTGACCGTTGGGCCCCTCTGGACGATCCGCATACCCGCCTCGAGAGGTAAGATCCTGGACGCACAGGGCAGACTCTGCGCGTACGACGAGTTTGTGAACGTGGCGTACCTCGATCTCGACTACGTGAGAAGCAGCAATTCCGACAGACTCAAACCGTACCTTGGTCTTCTCCTGAGGAACTTCAAAATCGAGAAAACTGCCGAAGAGGTCCTGTCATCGAGAAGCAGGTTCCTCAGACTCGGTGAAGGCCCTTCGAGAGATGAGATCCTCAAGCTCGTTCCCACCGAGATGCTGCCTTTCGTTTCGGTAGAACTCGAAGCACGAAGGAAGCGTTTCACCGAATTCGGCATGGATAAGATCTTGGGGCTGGTAATCGCTGATCGTGCAGTTGGTGGCGTGGAAGAGGCGCTGGACGCGCAACTGAGAGGTAAAAGAGATGGGAAGGCCTTTCTAAAGTTTTCTGGATTCGTGAACCTGTTGCCAGAGCTCGTATTTCTGAGAGATCCTGTGGACGGAAAAGATGTTCGATTGACGATAGACCTCGACTTACAGCGCATATGTTATGAGGAGATCGTGAGAGCTAAAGAACAGAACCGCGCGGTCGGCGCGGGAGCCATAGTGATGGAAACCAAGACTGGGAAGATCAGGGCCATGGTCACGACGAGGAACTGGAACGACACGGTGCTGGGTTACATCGAACCGGGTTCGGCCCTGAAGCCCATAGTGTACGCGATCGCCATCGAGAGTGGCGTTCTCAAAGGGAATGAAGTCTTTCAATGTACAGGACAGATAAAACCCGTTCCGGAACTGGACATAACTGTGAGGGACATCGACGCACACGGCACCGTGGATGTGAAAGAAGCGCTCGTTCACTCCTGCAACAGCGCGACGATCATGATCGCCAGGCTGATCAAAGAAAAAATCGGAGAGGAAGCCTACTACGAGTGGCTGAAAAAGTTCGGTTTCGGAGAGAAAACGGGTGTGGAGATCGCAGGAGAAATATCCGGAGTGCTGAGGAAACCCAGTCAATGGTCGAAGATAGATTTCGCGATGATCAGCATCGGGCATGGTATCGGAACACCCCCTCTGCAATTCCTGGCGGCATTCAACACGCTGGCCAACTCTGGAAAATACGTCAGGCCGACGATCGTTGAAGAAAACACACCAGTGGAAAAGCGCGTTCTGAGTGAAGAAACGAGCAGGTTCATACGCGAAGCACTGCAGGCAGTCGTGAGCCAGGGGACGGGCAAAAAGGCGAACGTCCTGGGAGTGAACGTCGCTGGTAAAACCGGAACGGCGCAGAAGCTGGCCGATGGCAAGGATAGATATTTTTCGATCTTCGTCGGCTACTTCCCCTCTGAAGATCCCCTCTACACGATCATGGTGTACGTGGACGAACCGTCGGCGGGGGCGTACCTCGCTGGAGAGGTCGCCGCACCGATCTTCGCGTCGATAGTGAAAAGGTTGATTCAATTGCGAAAAGAGCATCCGCTGAGCGTGACGACGCATGCGATGCCGGATCTTCGCGGACTGACCCTGCGCGATGCACTCTTGATACTCCAGCAACTTGGAATCTCCGACGTGAGGATCGAAGGGGTGGGGAAAGTCAGCGAGCAGTATCCAGAGCCCGGTGCGATCGATTTCAAAGGCAAGACGGTCTTTCTGAAACTTCAATGACGTTTTTCGCGTGATAGAATTTTTAGGCGAGGTGCCATGGTGACGTTGTCATCGTTGTTGGAACAGATCGTTACAGGGTTCGTGGCTGTCATTCTCACAGTTGTGCCACGCGAATATTTCAAGGCCCGGCTGGCGGTCAGGCTCGGCGATCAAACACCTCAAAAGGTCGGCCGAACCAGCCTCAATCCGTTCGTGCACCTGGATCCGATCGGGACGGTTGCCTTCATCTTCCTCAACTTCGGCTGGTCTCGACCCGTTCCGATCAGGCCCTGGAACTTGAAGAAAGGCAAGAAGCACTTTCTTCTGGTTTCGTCGATTGGTCCCGCGACCGGTATGGTCTGCTTTCTTTTTTATGGAATTCTGGCTCGCTCTTTGAGTAACTTCGAACTCGCCTTTGAGACTTTCAGCAAGGCTGCGAGGTTCAGTCTCACCTACGCTCTTTTTTCTCTATTTCCCATACCACCCCTCGACGGTTCGCGCATCCTTGGAGCGTTGCTTCCTGAAGGTTACACGGAGTGGTATATGAAGTACGAAGTTTACGGGGTGCTCTTCATGCTGGCACTTCTGTTCCTCTGGATCATGCCGTTGATAATGAACCCGTTCATTCATTTCATAGAGAAACTGACAATACTTTTGACAGGATGAAAGGAGCAGTGTGAAATGCTGTTCATGAAATATCCAGTGTCATTGAACGTCGTCAGAAAGCTGAAGGTATCGGATTCCATCGTTTTTACCGGAAGGATCATCCTTCTGAGCGATGCGGCCTTCCAGAGGATCATCAATTACGAGCGCGCCGAGGGTCTGGTACCGGATTTCATCAAGAACGAGATCGTCTGTTTCGGAAGGATCGAAAAGAATTTTGTGAAACCGATCCCGTCAAAGAAATTCGAAAATTTCCTTGAGAAAGCGTTCCTGTACGGTGTAGTTTCTGTGATAGCCTTCGATGCCAGCCTGGATGAAAGCATTTTCAAAAGGTTTTCTCGCGTGCTCTTCGTGCCTGAGTCCGAGGTCCGGCCCACATCAACAAGGATCCTCACCTACGCAGATCTGGGCGAAGACGCTGTGTACGAGATCGAGGTGGAAAGGTTGTTCATGCGCGTCGCCATAGACAGCAAGGGTAACAGGACGTCGCTGGAGGTCGAACAATCGTGAGGTACTGTTTCGTGTTCGGCACCCGTCCGGAGGTCATAAAGGTTGCGCCCGTTTTTAAATTCTTCGTGGAGAAAGGCGAAGAGGCGTTCATAGTCGCGACGGCACAGCACAGGGAAATGATGGACATGATGATGAACGTTTTCAACATAGAGGCGAAGCACGATTTGAACATCATGACGCACGATCAGACTCTCGACAGCGTCGTCGCCAGCATCATGCAGAAACTGCCACCCATCCTGCAACGAGAAAAGCCGGAGGTGCTCTTCGTGCAGGGTGATACCACCACGGCGATGGCCTGCGCGATCTGTGCATTCCATTCGAAAGTCGAGGTTGCCCACATCGAGGCGGGCTTGAGGAGTCACGATCTTTACGATCCTTTCCCCGAAGAGATGAACAGAAGGGTCGTGGACGTCGTCAGCACTTATCTGTTCGCACCGACGACGAAGGCCAAGGAAAATCTGCTGAAGGAAGGCATCGAAGAACAACGCATCCACGTGGTCGGTAACAGCGTCGTCGATGCGCTGAACATGATAAGAAGCAGGTTCGAACTGTCTCGAATAAGATCGCAGATCGTGCCCTTCGACACTTACGTACTTCTGACTCTGCACAGGCGAGAGAACATAGGTGAGAAGATGGTTTCGATACTCTCCGGGATCGCGAAATTCGCGGAAGAAAGGAACGTTCCAGTGGTTCTGCCCGTCCACAAGAATCCCAACGTCAGAAAGATCGTTTTCGACACCGTGGGATCCAACCGGCATTTCTTCCTGATAGAACCGCTCGATTATATTTCCTTTCTGGCGTTGCTCGAAGGTTGCTGGTTCGTTGTGACCGACTCAGGTGGTGTGCAGGAAGAGGCACCGTCTTTCGGCAAGTTCGTCGTGGTCGCGAGAAAGACCACGGAGAGACCTGAACTCATAGAATCTGGTTTTGGAACATTGGCTGGCACTGACAAGGATTCGGTCTACAGTGCCATGGTGCTCGCGAGCGAGAAAAGATTGGATCCTTCTGAGAATCCATTCGGTGATGGGAAAACTTCTGAGCGGATCTGGAAGATCATGAGGGGTGTTCGGACGTGAAACTGAGGATGGCGCTGGTCGGCTGCGGCAGGATCTCTTCGAAGCACGTGGAAGCCATCGAGCGAAATCGTCATCTTCTGGAACCAGTCGCGGTGTGTGACATCGTTGAAGAGAGGGCACAGAGAACCGCGGAGATTCTCGAAAAGAAGCTCGGTGTGAAACCAGAAGTTTACACGAACTACGTTGACGTGCTGCGGCGCTCCGATGTGGACTTCGTTTCCATCGCCACACCGAGTGGTTTGCACCACGAAATGACGATGCAGGCGATGGAGTTCGGCAAGCACGTGCTGGTGGAAAAGCCTCTCGCCCTCGACACGAAACATTTGAGAGAGATCGTCGATACGTCCAAACGGAAGAAACTGAAGGTTGGGGTGTGCCACCAGAACAGGTTCAACCCACCAGTTCAAGAGCTCCGCAAGAAAATAGAAAGTGGAGCTTTCGGTAAGCTGTTTCACGGTGTCGTGAGCGTGCGCTGGAACAGGAACGAATCGTACTACAGACAGGACGCCTGGCGCGGAACCTGGGAACAGGACGGGGGCGTGCTCATGAACCAGTCGATCCACGGGATCGATCTGCTGCAGTGGATGCTGGGAGAGAAACCCAAACGCGTCTTCGGACTGATAAAGAATCTGAACCATCCTTACATCCCTGTGGAAGATCTGGCTGCGGGCATAGTCGAGTTCGAATCTGGTTGTGTGGGGATCGTAGAGGCCACGTCGAACGTGTTCGACAGGAACCTTGAGGAAGTTCTGACGATCTTCGGCGAGAGAGGCACAGTTAAGATAGGAGGACTCGCCGTCAACAGGATACTCGTATGGAGATTTCCAAACGAAGATTCACATCCCTTCATGAGCCTGCCAGATCCAGAGACGGTGTACGGCCATGGCCACGGGCCGCTGTACGAAGATTTCTGCAAGGCCATCGTAGAGGACAGAGAACCGTACATCGACGCAGAATCAGGTTCTAAAGCTGTACAGATCGTGCTGGCAATCTACAAATCCTCTCTGGAAAACAGGTGGGTCGAGTTCCCGTTCGACTTTTCCACCACAGAGATGAAGGAGTGGAGAGGTTGAAAAAATCGCTGCTTCTGATCGCTCTCGCAGCTCTGCTCACATACTTGCTCAAACCCTTCAGGTTCACCCTGCTCGATGCAGCCTTCCTCGTCTACAGCGTCGCGGTTTTCAACCTTCAAAAAAATCGACGAACGGCTGCGACTGGTCTCTTCGTTGCCCTGCCACACGCCGCGTTCGGTAACGGTAGCTTCACGCCATTGATCGTGGCGCTCGGATCTTCGTTGCGTTTTGAAAAGAGTACTTTCTCGAACAGGTTCCACGATTTTCTGAAGCGATACAGCATCTACGCCCTGGCCCACTTCTTGTCCAGCTTGGCAGGTAATGTTTTCTTTAAAACACTTCTGTTTAGCTCTACCGCTTTCCTTCTGACTGTGCTCGTAGAACTTGAAAAGTCACGCTGGTCCTTCATTGAAGATGTTCTGTTCGTCACCAGCCTGGTGTGTCTTTATATGTTCGCTCAGCAGCTTCAGAGCCTGTGGATCGTTCTGGCCTTCATGCTGAGCTTTCTGATTTACAACCTTCTACTCGGCTACAAATCCAAGGTGAAGGAACTGGAAAAGTTCCAGCAGACTTACACAGATTTCAGAAAGAAGCTCGCCACGGTGGTACAGCTGGTGAACCATCCTCCGAGTGCCTCGATCGCCGACACTCTGAGACATTTTGCCAAAGTCGTGAGCGACATCACAGGATTCAGGTACGTGTTGATCAGCGTTCTGAACAGAGAGCTCGGGGTGATCCAGCGCGTGGCGCACCATGGGATGAGCGAGGAAGAATTCTCAAGGCTGAAAGAAAACCCGCCACCGATCGAACATCTTCTGCGTTTCACACAGGAGCGGTTCAGGGTGAGCAACTCTTATTTCATACCCGAAGGCACGATCGAAGTGCCGTCGCAGTACAGCGCGGTATTGATCGACCGGGCAGCAGGTGACGAGCCTGACGCCTGGCGTCCCGAAGATTTTCTGATAGTCCCAATATACAGTCCCCTCGGGGAGATGGTCGGTTACATCAGCGTGGACGCGCCGGAGAGTGGAAAAAGGCCGCGGATCGAAGACGTTCAGCTGATGGAACTTGTAGCGAACCAGGTATACAAGCTCTTGGAAAGATCGGAACTGTATCGAGACATCGTCTCGAGACAATCCTACGATTCTCACACGCTCCTGCTGACGCACTCCGCTTTCCTCAGCTACGTAGATGCGGAGATCGCGAAGGGGAACCGTTTCGCCGTCGTGATCCTGGACGTGGACGATCTGTCTCTCATAAACCAGCGCTTCGGACACGAAGCGGGAGACCGTCTACTCGAAAAGATCGCGGACATACTGCGCACGAAAACGAGGAAAACCGACGTGGCTGCAAGGTTCGGTGGCGAAGAGTTCGCACTGCTTCTGAGGAACGTGACCAAGTCCAAGGCGATCGAGATCACCGACAGACTCCTTCAGGAAGTTCGCAGGATCGATTTCCAGACGAAGGTGTCGGTGAGCGCAGGCATCGCCATGTTTCCCGACCACGGTAGGACTTCACAGGAGCTCACAAAGGCAGCCCTTCAAGCGCTCCAGATCGCCAAGATTTCCGGAAAAGACAGGCTCATGGTCTTCTAAGTCGCGTTCAGTCGAGCCACGGGCTGCACGCCCAGAAGATCTATCAGCCTTCGATCGCTCGTCATTATCAGTACCTGTCGCGTCTGCGAAATTTCCTTCAGAAGTTCCGCGGCCACTTTCAGCCGTTCTTCGTCGAACCTTATCAGGAAGTTATCCACGATCAGGGGGAGGGGTTCAGAGAGCTCGAGCGTATCGTGAAGCGCCGTCTTGTAGGATAAGATCAACTGGTCGATCGTCGCCCTGCTCAGCACATCGGTGGAAAGATGCAGATCGTTCCCAGCCACGATCCTCACGGAGAGATCCTTATCCACAACCACGTTCTCTGCCAGCTTTGAGAACATCCTGAAAGTTGGCACGAAAAGGTTCGCAAACTTCTTCACATAAGATCCCGTCAATCTCTCAAGTTCGGAGTGCAGAAATTGCGAAAGTGATGGTAACCTTTCGAGCTTCATTTCAACGATTCGGCTCCGCAGTTCGATCAGCGATTTTTCCTTCAACAGCTCGACCACTCTCTCGAGCAACGTCCCTTCGTTCAGAGTCGACTCCAGTTCGCTGAGACGCGTTTGTAAACTTTCGATCTGCCTGTCCACATCTTTCGAGAGGTTTTCGAACCCGGCCTTTTCGTCCAAAAGGGTCGAAAGGGTCTGGTACTGTCTCAACAGACATTCGAAGTTGCGCTCTTGCAGGCACTGCTTCGTTCGTTCCAACTTCGATCTTTCGGCCTCGAACTCCTCAACGCGACGGTACCTTTCGTACGCCCCACTGACCTCCTCGAAGCTTTCCAGACCGAACCTTTCGAGCAGTTCTCTCAGTTCGCCTTCCAGCGACAGTTTCTGTCTCTGCAGATCTGAGAGTTCATCCTGCAGACGCTGTGAAACTTCCTTGAGCTGTGCTATCTTCAGGCTCTTGTCGTCGATCGAAGAAACGATTTCCTCGAGCCTGAGAATCACACTCGGGACGTCGGACAGTTCTTCTGCCCCGTATGGTCTGAGCTGTTCCAGCATGTTCTTCGTTTCCATTTCGAGTTCTTGTTTCAACCTTTCGAACCTGTCCTTTTCGCTGAGCCAGTCTCTGTAACGCTGGTAGAGCTGTCTCAGTTGCGATACGTCCTTGACGCCAAAGTTCGCGAGCAGTCTCTGCGTGGCTGAGCTTTTCCTTTTCTCTATCGCGCGCAGCTCCAGCTGGTACTTCAACATCTCTTCTTCGTCGCGTGACAGCTGCTTGTCCAACCTCCACACGTTCGTCAGGAAAATCAGAGTGATCGCACCGAGCCCTCCCGTGAGGAAGAACCACCAGCTCGCCACCACGAACCCGAGGATCGTCGAAGCCACAGCCGCTAAGGCGGAAACGATCGCGATGATGCGAGACCTGCTGATCTTCTTTCTACTCTCAGAGACGTTCTCTTCGAGCAGTTTCAACCTGCTCTGCAACCGCGCCTCTTCCTGTTCTTGAAAATTCACAGTTTCTTTCATCACTTCTTCCAGAAAATCTTCACGGAGTCCCTCGAACGCTTTCCAGGAAGCTTCGTACCTGGATTCGAATTCCTTCAACTTCTGGAAGTTCGATTCCAGAAGCCTGTACGTGAGACGCAGGTTCTTCAGTTTCAACTTGAACGTCTCGACGTCTTCACTTCTGATCGTGTGCATGAGTTCGTCACGCTGTTTCACCGTTTCTTCGAGCAATTTTGAGACTTCTTCGACTCTGCTCCGACGCTGTTCGATGATCGTGTTCAGTCGATCCAGCTGGGCTTTCACGTTCGAAATTTGCTCGTACTGCGCCCCGTTCAAAATCGTAAGCTTTTTCTCTCTTTCGAGTGTTTGAAGAACTTCTCTCAATCTTCGATCGAGTTCTTCGAGTCGTTGTCTCAGGAATTCTTCGATCTTTTCGTTCAGCCTCGCGATCTGAGCCTGCAACTTGGTCTTCTCTTCCTGAAGCAACGAAAGCTCCTGCTTGAGCCTGGAAATTTCCACGAAATTAGAAAACTGCTGTTTTCTCGCCCGGTAGAATGCTTCGATCTGCTCGTCGAGCCGGTTCAGTTGCTCCTCGAGCTGTTTCCTTTGAGAGAGGAGTTCTTCCGCGTAGCGCGGAATCTTCTTCAGGGCATCCTCGATCAGCTGAGCTTCTTCCACGCGCTGAAGGTTGCTCTTCATCCGTGCGATGAGGTGATCCTCTGCCTTTCTGAGTGTCAGATCTTCTTCATCGCTCAGGAAGATCAGACTGTCTGCGAAGTTTCTTTCGAACGGCTTCTCACCAAAGGTGCTGAACAATTTGAGCTCTTTTCCTCCATGAAGAACAACGATCCCGCCGTCGAGTTCGGAACCATCCCAGGGTCGATACTTCTCCAATTCCTCTTCGGACAGACCGCAGATGCACGATCTGATGAAATTGTACAGCGTCGTTTTGCCGGACTCGTTTGGACCGTAGACGACGTTCAAACCTGGTTTCAGCTCGAGTTCGAATGACTTCAATTTTCCAAATCCTTTTATGTACAGCCTGCGGATGTGCACGGTCTCACTTCACCCCTGCAGATTCAAGGTTTCCACAAGCAGTGCCTTCAGCTTTTCCGGAGCCCTCTCGAACAGCTTCCTCACCGTCTCCTTTTCCACTGACCGGTAAGACTCAAGCACGTGGATCTGCAGCTGAGAGGCCTGCTCGAGCCTTTCTTCCTGAACCGGTTCGAGCGTGTAAGCGATCTGTCCCTCCTCCGGCAAAGACAGCGTCTCTTTCTGGATTGGCCTGCAACCCTTCGTTGAAGCCCTCTTCAAAAGCAGTTGTCCATCTTCTTCTATGAGAAAAGATGGAAGCTCCGCCTCGACGGGATTGGAAGAGAAACTCATGAATTCGATCGTTAGCTCATCAAGCAGCGAAACGTTCGACGGGAGAGAAAATTGTTCCAGCGGAACGTTCTCGTCTTTCAGCCTGAACTTTCCCTTCCACGGCAGCAGGGACAGAATCTCGGCAACATGCTTCGGCAACGCGAGATCTCCGAACAGATTCACCATGAAAAATTCATCCGCATCCAGGCTGAGAAACTCGGCCAGTATGGACTTCTTCCTTTTCTGTACCTGGTCAAAATCGAGTGGAAAGCGCGCGTCGGCAGAATCGTACAGCTTCAGATTCAAAAGGTACGCTCTCTTCAACCTTCCTTCACCCCGAGCTTCAGAACGTAGAGTTTGAAACCGAGCGGTCCGAGCTGGCACGTTATCACGTCAGAGACCTTCTCCTGCTTCCAGCGATTTCCATCCCAGCTTGTGGCTTCGAGTACTTCGACCTTTCGACCACGCGTGTTTTCCAACAGCACATCCACGCTGCATTCACTCAGTTTCAAGTTGGCCAGCACGATCAGCGCGAGATCGTCCTTCCAGTAAGACGCGTTACAGACCGTTCCATCCTGCCAGCTCAAATAAACCGGTCTGTACTCTCCTTCGAGCAACACGTCCAGAAATCTGTTCCTTGTGCTGGAGAGCTCCGAGAGAAAATCGATGAGCTCCGTCTTCTTCCAGTGAAGAACGTAATGATCGAAGAACGCAAGCTTTCCCTGGAATTCATCGTCGCACTTCAGAGTGAACCTGCCACACGCATCGTTGTCGAGTCCGAGGTTCATGGGCTGGCTTTCTTCTATTTCCTGCCCACAGTTGATCGCGAAGATGCCGTTCCTCACGAACGCGCACAGGAACGGCAGAAGGTATTTGAGCCTCTGTCCCTCGTTCCTCGTGACGGTTCTGGGGGTGTCGGGAGTTTCGCAAGCCGCCAGGAACGGAAGCTGTATGCTGCCAGAAAGGTTCTGGAAGAATTCGTAGGTTTTGTCGGGGAACCTCGGGAGCATCCACCAGCTGTTTCCGACGATCGCATCGTAACCGGCCTGTTTCGCCTCGGTTGCCCTGTGCGGCTCGAGCTCTTCCGCGATGAAGACGAACGAAGGATCTACAGAACGTGCGTTGTCCATGATCATCTTCTGGAGTTCCTGCGGCAGCGCGTGGCCCATGTCCAGCCTCACGCCGTCGATTCCGTACTTCTTCTGGAACTGTGGCAGCACGGACGCTATGTATTCCCAGAGCTGGGCGTTCTTCACCTCTCCAGGGAAGCGGCTCGCCTTGATGACATCGAAGAGCACGTACGGTGGCTGGTCTTTCGAGACCTTTCCCTTCGCGGTGAGTGGATGGTCCAGATAGAGCCTGAAGAACGTCACGTCGTCCCAGGTGGGTTGTGGATCGTTGACCCAGTCGGAGAAGCCCGGCGCCGTTACGACTCCGAACTCTTTCGCGATCTGGTACATGAAATTCTCTTCCTCACAATGCTTCACGAAGTTTTCCCACTTCTGTGGATCGAGCCTGGAAGGGTCGAACGAGAACTTCTTCAGGTGCGTTCGAACCACTTCGAGATCGTACAGCTCCCTCATCTGCTCGAAGGTCGGCTGGCAGAAACCCAGATGCTCGATCTTGGGAGGTGCGTAACCTGCCAGTTCTTCGAGCTTGACCCAGTAGAACCAGTCTGGATGTTCGAGGATGAGGTTGCAATCGCGCGCGGCGGTTCTCGGGATGAAATCGAGGACCACCCTGATTTTGAGCATGTGGCAGGCCTGAACGAAGGCTGCGAACTCGTCCGAAACCTTCCAGCCGTCGAGCAAAGGATCGTGGTACCTTTCATCTATCTTCAAAAAGTCCTTCACCGCGTAAGGTGAACCGATCTCTCCCTTCTTGAACATCTCGCTCGACTGCGTGATCGGTAGCAAGTAGAGCACGTCGATTCCAAGCCTTTTGAGGTGTGGCAGCAGCAACGTCATCTTCAGAAACGTTCCACTCTCTCTGTATCCGAGCACATCGTCCTGCTCGAACCTGCCGAAGCCTTTGTGGTTGTACGCGCTGTTCGTGCGCACCAAACTGCTATAGAGAACTGCCCTTCTGACCCAGTTCCTGCCCGATTGGTTCTCCTGCAGGCTCAGAGATTTTCCCGCTTCCGCATCGACGAGTTTGTTCTGCTTGAGCCATTCTCTGAGTTCTGAGAAGAGCACCGCAGGATCGACGAACGCCCTGTCGTTCTCCATCCTGCGCGGTCCTGCGTACCAACCTTCGATCCACACGTTAGGCACGCAGTAATCGAGTTTTCCTCTCGAACGCACACTCGAGAGCATTTCGAAGATCACACCGATCACCTCAGTACTCTTCCAGATAGTTCTTCTGCTCTTCGGTGAGCGTGTCTATCTCGATACCCATGCTCGCCAGCTTGAGCCTGGCTATCTTCTCGTCGATGTGAGCAGGCACGGCGTACACTCCAGCGGGCAGCTCGTTCGTCGCGAGATGGATCAAAGACAGCGCCTGCACCGCGAAGGACAGATCCATTATCTCCGCGGGATGACCGTCCGCGGCCGCCAGGTTCACCAGCCTTCCCTGAGCGAGTAGATAGAGCGTTCTACCATCTGCGAGCCTGTAGGCTGTAACGTTGGGCCTCGCCTCGTACTTCTCCACGCACATTCTCTCCAGCGCTCTCACGTCCACCTCGACGTCGAAGTGCCCCGCGTTCGCCAAGATCGCACCGTCTTTCATCTGAAGGAATTCTTTTTCGCTTATCACCTTCGTGTTCCCCGTGGCCGTGATGAAGAAATCTCCAAGCTTCGCAGCCTGAGAGATCTTCATCACTTCAAAACCTTCCATGACCGCCTCAAGCGCCTTCACCGGATCCACTTCGGTGACGATGACCCTCGCCCCAAGCCCCCTGGCGCGCATCGCGATGCCTTTGCCACACCAGCCGTAACCGCACACCACGACGACCTTGCCGGCGATCGTCAGGTTCGTGTTCCTCATGATGCCGTCCCACGTGGACTGTCCCGTGCCGTAGCGGTTGTCGAACAGGTGCTTGGTGAACGCATCGTTCACGGCGATCACAGGAACTTTCAAAAGGTTTTTCCTGTGCAGAGCGCGCAGTCTTCTCACACCGGTCGTGGTCTCCTCCGTGACTCCGCGCAGGTTCTTCAAAGCTTCCTGGAGTTCCGTGTGTGCCATCACCGTCAGATCGGCACCGTCGTCCAGGATCAGGTGCGGTTGGGTCATCAACACCTTCTTCAAGTTCTCCACGTACACTCGCTCATCCTCGGTGCGTTTGGCGTACACCGTTAACCCTCTTTCTCTCAGCGCCTCCGCGACGTCGTCCTGCGTGCTCAAAGGATTGCTCCCGGTCACTATGACTTCCGCGCCAAGGTCTCTGAGCAGGAGTGCAAACCTCGCGGTCTTCGCCTCGAGGTGGATCGACATGCCTATGCGCAGACCCTTCAAAGGTTTCTTCGGTCCGTATTCCTCCTCGATCGATCTCAGTATCGGCATGAACCTGTAGACCCACTCGATCTTCACGTGTCCCGATTTCAAACTCGTTCACTCCTTTCAGAAGATGCGCCTCACCAGACTTATGGCTCCCTGTGGACACACCTCGTGGCACACGTAGCACTTTATGCATTTTTCATAATCGATCTTCAACCTGTCTATGTCTATCGCCTTCGCAGGGCATCTCTCTTCACATATTCTACAGCGAACACACTTCGTTCTGGAAATCCTGGGCGATCGGGCCAGACGCCTCGCGAGCGATCTGAGCGCCTCCGGGACCGGGAGTACGGGAGCGGTGACGGGAAGTTCGATGCGGGACGTCCAGTCTCCTTCAACATCGTGATCGACGATCAGACCCCTTTCGAGGGATTCACGCACGGTGTAGATGATCAGTGGATCAACGCTCATTCTCTTGCACAGCACAAAATCGAGTGTGAACCCGTCGGTGCTGAGCGCAATCACACCGAAACGTTTTATCTTTCCGTTCGCCGGGCCGTTGCCCTCCATCCCGACAACACCGTCGACGATGTTCAATGTGGGCTTGACCAGTTTGTGAATGTCGACGAGCAGCGCGGCGAAATTCTCGTTCGTTCCACACCTCATGTGCCATCCAGACTTCTCCAGACCCGGCACGCAACCGAAGGTGTTCTTGACCGCGAGCGTGAGCACCATCTGAGAATGGGTCTTCAGTTTGGCCACGTTCACGATCTTATCGACCTCGAAGATCCTCCTGTCGATGTTTATCTTCTTGTAGACCTCTCCGTTCACCGGAACCGGTTGATCGAGCTCGAAAATGGGCACGTCGAATTCTTCACACACGTCCTTCATTCCCGTCTTTTCAGCTATTCTTTGAAAGTTACCCGAAGCGGGGCTGTCCGCCACCATCGCGTTGCATCTGATCTCCTTGAGGAAGGATAGAACGGCTCTCACGATCGCCGGATGCGTTGTCACGGCTTCTTCCGGTCTTCGAGCCGAAAGCATGTTGGGTTTGACGAGCACGGTATCACCTGGTCTGAAAAGGTCCGCGAAATTTTTCAGAGCGTTCTTGAGGATCTGCGTGGCTTCTTCGTAAGAATCACAGCGAAGTAAACTTACTTTCATGACGGCCTCCCATCGTGAAAGTGTTGTTTCTTTCCCAATAAAGAGTGCTTTCTGTGCTCGATCTTAGTTTATCATCATTTTGAGGGATTCGGATGACGAACGTTGTGCTGAACCAGGTCTTAGCGATCTTCCTTCTGACAGCTTTCGGGTTCGCGCTGAAGAAAATCGATCTCCTCAGCGATGGATTCACCAAGAGCAGTTCCGATCTGATCATCTACGTCACACTGCCGGCGATGATAATAAGTTCGATGGACAGGGAATTCTCCAGAGACGTTGCCAGAACATCGCTTCAAATATTCCTCATGGGTGCCATCATGTACGCGTGTTCAACCCTGCTGGCTTTCCTGTTCGCCCATCTGAGAAGGTTCGAAGAGCACCAGCGTGGCGTCTACATGTACATGATCATCTTCGGCAACGTTGGCTATCTGGGTTATCCGATCATGAACGCCATCTATGGGGATGTCGGGATCTTCTACAGTGCGGTGTTCAACATCTGGTTCAACGTTCTGACCTGGACACTCGGTGTGAGCATCTTGGCGCGCGGCAGGCTCAACGTTCGAAACATGTTCATCAACCCTGGCCTGCTCTCGACACTCTTCGGCCTGTTCATATTCCTCACACCGCTCAGGTTGCCCGGCTTGATCAAATCTGTGCTCGACAACGTCGGTTCGATGACCACCCCGCTCGCCATGTTTCTGGTCGGTGCGTTCCTGGCCGAAGCCAAGTTGAAAGATCTCGTCGCCCAGATGGACCTGTATCTCGCATCGATTCTGAAGTTGATCGCAACACCTGCGCTTGTGTTTCTTCTGATCGAAAACTTCCATCTGCCAGAGATCGTGAAGGCTCTACCCATCCTGATGGCGGGTATGCCTTCGGGTGTGAACACCGCCGTTTTCGCGAAGATGTTCAACAGGGATTACAAACTCGCCGCCCAGGGCGTTGTGCTGTCCACGGCGCTCTCCATGATCAGCCTTCCGGTTCTGATACTGTTGACCATCAGATAGATTCACTTGAACCGGACAGGTGTGTGTGATAAAATTTCAGTGAGCGCCGAGGTGGCGGAACTGGCAGACGCGACTGACTCAAAATCAGTTGAGGGTTGACCCCCTCGTGCGGGTTCGACTCCCGCCCTCGGCACCAGACCCGCCCGATGGCGGGTTTTTCGCTTTTTCTTCCTGAGTTACACGTTCACACGTTGCGTGTCATCGTGTCGTCAGGTGCGGTTCACGATCGAATCGTAAGCCTTCTTCATCGCTTCGAGTATTCTTTTCAGATTCTCCATGGAGCAGGCGAAGTTCAGCCTCACACCCATCGGCTCGCCGAAGTCTGCGCCGTTGTTCAGATACACCCTCGCCCTTTCGAGGAAGAATCTGTGGGGATTTTCTAAACCCAGCCTGGAACAATCGAGCCACATCAGAAACGTCGCCTCTGGCAAAACGACATCGATCAGCGGCATCTTCTCTTTCACAAAGTGGTAAGCGAAGTCTCTGCTTTCGCGGAGTTTTTCCAGCAGGCTTTTTAACCATTCTTCGCAGGAGCTGTAAGCGATCTGCAGAGCGAGCGTTCCAAAGATGTTCGGCGTCGTGAGTTCGAAGGCTTCGAGGGCTTGATTGTAAAGCTTTCTGATCTTCTCGTCCGGAACGATCCCGTAACCGTTCGTCAAGCCCGGAACGTTGAAACTCTTTCCCGCCGAGCTGAGAACGATCACGTTCTGAAGTCCCACCTTCAGCATCGAAGTGAACCTGAACGGTTCGTACACGATGTCTGCGTGTATCTCATCGCTGATGATCGTCACGTTGTGTTTCGAGCAAATTTCCGACAGCTCTTTCAGCTCTACGTACGTCCACGCCCTTCCAACAGGATTGTGCGGGTTGGAAAGGATCAGCAGTTTGACCTTGTGATGGGACAACAGCTTCTTTAATCCCTCAAGGTCCATGACGTACTTTTCGTTCAACTTTTTGAGCCTGTTCTCCACGACGATTCTTTTGTTCCTCCTGATGACGTTGAAAAATGGTGGATAGACCGGTGGCTGTACGACGATCCCATCGCCCGGTTCGGTGAGGAGATTCACAAGCAACGCCATCATCGGCATCACGCCCGGTCCATTGATGATCCATTCCTTCTGGATCGAAACGCCGTGCCTTTTTCCGTACCAGTCAGCTATCGCCGCGTAGTATTCCTCCGGTCTGAACGTGTAGCCGAAGACCGCGTGTTCAACTCTCTTTTTGAACGCTTCGACCATGCGATCGCACACCCTAACGTCCATGTCCGCGATCCAGGCAGGCATGACGTCATCGCCGTACCTTGCCCTTATCGCGTCGTACTTGACACAGTTCGTACCATCCCTCTCGACGAACTCGATCGACACGCGTTTTCCTCCTTCCTCAGCTTGCGTGATGGCTGTGCCACAGACGGGTTAAATTTTCAATCAATCTATCATAGCTTCTCTGACCACAGGATCGATGATGAAATATTGATTCTTTTCGCCGCGTTCCACTTCAAGGTAACCCATCTTGACCAGCTTGCTGATGATCCTGTTGAACGATGTGTCGGTCAGCTTCATCCTCTCTTTCATCTCCACAGCCTCTTTGATATCATTCCATGTGTGTAAGCCCAGCGCGACGGCTCTGAGAACGTGCCTGTACCTCTCACTCAGCTGGAAGATTTTCTCCAGTTCCTGCAGCACCGCTTGCTTCGCTTCTTGCACGATCTGCTCCAGGATCCTTTCGTTCGGCGCGCCCAAATCGAGGGTCCGCTTGCCGAAGTGAACGAGCCAGCCTATTATTCCGTCCAGCCTCCTCACAGCGGCCTCGATCGCGTCTTCTGGAACTTTCAGCCCGTACTGGGCGAACCCTTTGATGAGAAAGTCCTTGGACTGTTCGGGCGTGAGCCGTGGGACGTGGATCTCTCTCACGTACCTTCCGTAGAGTGGTGAATTCGGATTTTCGAGAGCGAGAAAATCTTCAAGGATACCCACCTCGGAACCCGTCATGATGAACTGCAGATTTTTGAGATTGTCGTAGGCGTAAGCGAGCAAACGAGGAAGATCGATCCCGCCGGCTTTCCTGAGGAACCTCAGAAACTGAACTTCATCGAAAGCTAAAACGAGCTTCTTTTCCTGACGCTCGGCCCAGTCGTCGAGTTTCTCCAAAACCTCCACAGGGTCTGGTTTCCTCTCGTCGGCGAGCGCGATCTCCATACCGAACACCTTCAAGCCCCTGATCCGCCTGAGAAAGTTCATGAAGGAACTGTAGGTTTCCACCAACTTCCCAACCTGGCGAACGAAGCTCAGGAGGAAGTCTTCCTTCGCGGTGTTCACGGAGATCGATCTGCAATCGAAGAAAACGCTGGGCCTGTCCGTTTCGGATAAGAACACCTTCAACAGGGAAGTCTTCCCGAACCTCCTGGGAGCCAGTATCAGTACGATGGGTTCTTCGCTGAGCTGTAGTTGTTTCAGTTCCTCTTCTCTATCGTAGAGATCGTCGCGGTTGCTCTTCGGTTGTGGATCGAACAGCAAACTATCACCCCTGATAGTTACTATCACCACTGATAGTATATCAAAGCAAAAAACGAAACACAACCGATCTCAACCAACCTGCGATCTTCGAAGCTCCCAAAGACTCGTTCGTTCGCAAAGCATCTTCACGGCTCGTTCGGCCGGTTCGTGACAAGATGGATCTACCAGACCTACAGCCTCACATCCTTCAACTTCTGTTGTGCCCTGACCACAGACCTTATAACTCTGAGCATCGCGTCGAACTTCTCGTTGGCGCTGCTGAGAACTCTGTGCGTTTCTTCTATCGAACGTTTCTGGCTTTCGAAATTTTCCTCTGCCTGTTCGAAGGTCCTCCTCGCCTGAACGATGAGCTCCGCGTTCTGTTTCAGGAAAGAAAGCATCTGTTCCGTGGAGCCCCTGAACAGTTCGAAGAGTTCCCCGACGGTCTTCAAACCTTCCAGGGATTTCTCTATCATCTCGCTCAACTGCTGCACCTTCTTCGTTATCTCCTGCGCCGCGCTGCTCGATTCCCCCGCGAGCTTCTGTATCTCCGCAGCCACCACCGCGAAACCGCGTCCGTGCTCACCCGCCCGCGCGGCTTCTATGGAAGCGTTCAGCGCCAAAAGCTTGGTCTGTTTCGCGATGTTGTTGATTTTCTCGACCATGTTCTGCGTCTCTTTGAAGCTCTCGATCGTTCTGGACGTCTGATCCAGGGCGCTGTCGAACCTTTCACTCGCATGTTCCAGGCTCGCACCGAATCTTGAAAGCTGTGATTGCATCTCGTCGTTCATTTTCTTGATGGATTCGAAGGCCAAAGAGAGCGCCTCGCTGTCCCTGGAGAACTGTTCTTGAAGCTCCGTAAGCTCTTGGCTCATCTTAGAAAAATTTTCCATAACGGAGCCGATCTGTTTCTGCAGATCGATCACCCTCGAAACGAGCGCCTCATCGAGCTGGTTCATGAAGCTGGTCATCAGATTCTCTGCGAAGAACGCTGAAGAGATCTTTTCGAACGTTTTTCTGTCCACAGGTATCACTTCCCGTAGAACTGATCGATCAGATCAATTCCGCACCTGAGTTCCCTGAGCCACTGGAAAAACTTCTGAACGCAGCCGCCCTTCATGACCGCTCCGTGCTGTGGTGCGATCTGCTCTATCTGCTTCTTCGAAACGATATCGACCCACTTTCTGCAGGCAACGTTGCTGGTCATGTACCTTCTGTGGAACAGCTCCATGTTCTTCACGTGCGATTCGAAATCTTCGGTCTCTCTGTACCTTCTACCGGCGGGAAAGACGCACGTTCCGATGTCTCCGGAAAAGAGGATCTTCGCCGTCGGATCGTAGAGCGTGAAGTTTCCCGTCGAGTGCAGATAGTGCGACGGTATGATCTCCAGAACGTTTCCGCTCTTGAACCTGATCGTGTCTCCGTGGTCTGGTATCGGTACGATCCTCCTCTGATCGAAAACGCCGAAATGCGGCAGAAAGCGCACCCACAGGTTCGAGATGTAAACCTTGCTGTTTTCGGCTATGGAAAGCCACAGGATTATTCCGCTGGTCACGTCGGGATCCTGGTGGGTATAGAATATGTGAGTTATCTTCGATGGATCCACTATCTCTGACACGTTCGCCAAGACCCTTGGAAAGACGTGTGCTCCGCCTGGATCGAGCAGCACCGCTTCGTTCCCATCCACGATCAGGTACTGGTTCGTCTGAACGATCTCTTCCTCTTTCTCCTCCCATCCAAGGAAGTAGAATTTGTGAGTGCCGTTGTCGAAAAGCACGGTAGTCTGTGTCAAGCCCCGCACCTCCTTGATTTTATTCTAAACCACGAAAACAAAAATAAAAGGCGGGCGTGAAGCCCGCCTTCGTGTTCAGTCGATCGATCATCTCAACAGCTGCAGCACCGTCTGCGGCAACGCGTTCGACTGCGCCAGCATCGCCATGCTCGACTGCATCAGTATCTGCTGCTTCGTGAACTCCATCATCTCCTTCGCCATGTCCGCATCCCTGATTCGAGACTCCGCCGCTGTCAGGTTCTCCGCCGCAACTCCAAGGTTGCTTATCGTGTGTTCCAGCCTGTTCTGAACTGCTCCAAGCCTTGCCCTCGCACTGCTCACCTTGTGTATCGCCGCGTCTATAACCATGATCGTTCTTTCTGCACTGTTCTGATCGGTGACTTTCAGTGATGCAGTGGTAAGCCCAAGTGCGGCTGCTCTCATATCGTCGATACCCGCGATCATGTTGTGACCTTCGTTCGAACCGATCTGGAAGATCAATTGTTTTGCAGCCGTGTAAAGTGCTTCCACCCTGACTACGGCGCTGTCGATAACTTCATTCAGCGGTAGAGCGCCGCCAAAATCGGCAAGTTTGAAAACAGTTGAATCCCATTTGAACGTAATATTGCCAATCGCGGCACTGCCTGCACCAAGTGTCGCTATGGTGGAGTCCATACCACCCGCAGTGAAGAGCGTTATCTTAACATCCAGCGCGCTTGTCTCTGAACCATCAAGTTGCCCAACTTCAACAACGTAGGTTCCTTCAACTGCTGCAGAGCTAACTTCTCCAAGCGTCAAGTTGATATTTCCAGCGGTAACCACCTTCGCATCTGGAGATGCCCTGAAGCTTTCGATCTTTCCATCCAGAAGTTTCATCGTGTTGAACTCCGTCGTCCTTGCGATCCTGTCTATCTCTTCCTTCAACTGGTCCAGCTCTGCCTGAATCTGGTTCCTATCAACGTCCGTGTTCGTGTCGGATGCTGCCTGTACCGCAAGCTCTCTCATCCTCTGCAAGATCGAGTGTACCTCTGTCAGTGCACCTTCTGCCGTCTGTATCAGCGATATCGCGTCCTGTGCGTTCTTCACTGCCATGTTCAAGCCCCTGATCTGACCTCTCATCTTTTCGCTGATCGCAAGCCCTGCCGCGTCGTCTCCTGCCCTGTTGATCCTCAAACCTGAAGAGAGCTTCTCGAGCGTTTTGCTCATCGCGTACTGTGTCTCGCTCATGCTCCTCCATGCGTTCAGTGCGTTGATGTTGTGATTGATACGCATACACGCACCTCCCTGTACCTCACACCGCCTCCCTGGCGATGTTTCTCTTCACCCACGGGCCCATGGGCCTTCATCTTCAATATCGGCACAGGGAGGAAACACTTTAGGGTGTTTCAGCATGACTCGTCGAAACAAAAAGGTTAACGATCCAATAAAAAAGCCGCACCAGCGGCTGTAGGAAGGTTAAAACGAGGGTTCAAACGTGGATGTGGAAAGCAGAATTCACAGCAGAATCTCGGCGAAACGGCCTTTGAAGTCAAGATAGTTCTCGTAAAACTTTCGACCTAATTCCTGACCATAGATTTTGCTGGCGTTCTGTTTGATGATGGCATCAAGTTGGTTGAGACTGTTTTTGTCCAGTAGTCTTTCTCTTTCCATCATTATCATAAGGAAAGCTGTGTGTATGGGAATCTGCTGTACCCTTCCCAATATTCTCTTGGAACTGGTATGCACGTTACTGCGCTCGTACCCTAGAAAAGTGTAGAACACAGGTATATTTCTCTTAACAACACTTTTCAGCAAAAGATAATCAGAGAGAATAGAATCCTCAGCGATCGTCATTCTCCTTACACCGACACTGTTAAAAATTTTATCCAGTTCTTGATAAACACTCAAAAGACGCTCTCGCTCTATAAGCGTGTTTATTATCGATACCTTACCCGAAAGACTCACAACTTCCGAAACGAGTATTTCCCCGATGGTCCTGTAAAAATTGCTAGCCCATACTTCACCGTTAAAACTCCCGTTCTCCATCAAGGCGCACGAGACAGTCAGAAGGGGTTTACTCTTCGGAAAGTTAGTGAAATCGACAGTCAGTCTGCTTATCCCTTCAGGATGGACGATATCGTCAATGTCTTGGAAGAAAACGAATTCTCCTTTGCTATGACGAGTACCGACCAGTCTCGAGTGAAAAGTTCCGATGTTTTCCTCGTTTTTGATTATCGAAACCTTATCTCGCAAAGCAGGTTCTGCTTTTATTAGTCCTTCAAAAAACTCCGCGGTCCCATCCGTTGAACCATCGTCAACCAACACGATTTCAAGATTATCATACTTGATTCCCTTTAGATTCTCTACGGTGCGCTTTACGTAACCTGCCCCGTTCAGAACGGGTATAACAATCGAAACCAGCGGTTCCGGAACAGTTACCAAGCTTGTTTTAGTTCCTTCAAACCGTATCCTTTCGCGATTCTCCAATTTTGCGAAATCATCCGCACAGCTCTCCCACTTTGTTGCGATGCAAATTAACCAGCATCCAACCCTGTCACCCTGGAAGAATCGATGCAAGTTTTCAGCTGTCTTCACAGGTACTTCTGATGGATTAACTCTTCTCAGATAATTTGGTTCCACTAACACCCCAATGACTTCTTCGTAGAGCGGTATCAACCCCGCGCGTTTGATCAACGGCTCCAGGGTCCAGAAGTCTCTCTCGAAACCGTATTCCCAGGTACCAAGCTTCTGGGAAGTGTCTTTAGCCAGTTTATAGGCCTGTGAACCGCTGTAGGGCACCCCCACGACTACGAATTTTGCGACTTCCCCCATTTGCTTCAGCATCCTGACAATATCTTCATCTTCGAAATGCTCGAGCACACCTATATTGAAGGCAATATCAAATTCTTGCGGCTTGAACATCTTGAGCAGCTGGAAACCATCACCAACAGTGAACTTGACGTTTTCAATATGATAATCCGCACTGATTCGGGATGCAAGTTCAACCGACGAAGGAGCGATATCCATGCCAACAACGTGTGCTCCTCTCAACGCAAGTTCGATGGAAAACGCTCCCGTACCAGTTCCAACTTCCAGAATGCGTGATTGATTGAGCACAAAAAAGCGCTCGAGTAAACTTACAAACTCCGACCTCAGACTCTTCCCAGAAAGGTCATTCATAATCGTGAAAGAATCGAGCTCAAGATACTTCTGCCATATTTTCGCGAAGGTATTCTCTACTTGTGGCTTTTCGTTAGAACTGACGCGTCCCTCAGTTCGCGCATCGTTTCTACGATGGTTTTGGAGTACTTCTGATATCGCGGCGATCTGCTTTTCAAGAGAGCAGCTTTGCTCTACAAACTCGTGGTACTTCACGGAGTCGTAGTCAGGTGATGTTATCATCTCCACCGCCTCGTCGACAGTGTGGAAGATGTACTCCTTAGGATAGAATTCTTCTGCCACATAGAAGTTGTGAATCACGGGTTTTATTCCTTTGCTCATGGCTTCGAGTATCGCCACACCGTATCCTTCATGTATGCTGGTGGAGAGAAAAACATTTTTGTCTTCCAGATAGGCTTCGACGTTCGTGATGAACCCGTCAAACTCGAATTTATCTTGTATTCCCATTCTTTCAAGTATGTACCAGATGTACCTCTGCATCCTTTCATCCTGCATCTGGCCAGCCCAGGACAAGTTGTATCTAGGATCGATATCTGTCAGCTTCTTCAGTATTTGAACGGCAAGAACAGGATTCTTCTTGTAGTTGAAGTGTCCTACAAAAACAATGTTAAAACCTGGTTTTCTTATTTTGAAAGTGAACTTGGTCAGGTCTATGCCATTCCAGACCAGAGAGCGGGGAACAGATCTGAGCTTGGGACAGTTTTCAAGGGCGGTTTTCAAAACGTTCTCTGCGACGAAAACAACATGGTCAACCTTATCCCACTTGATGTTATTAAGGAAGTCTGTGCGAAGTGATTCATAACCGTGCAACCTGCACAGAATTCTCTTTCCCGCCTTCGGCAGTTTGTTCGTTATCTCCACAGCCATTTCATTTGCCCACTCGAGCCAGACGATGTCTGCCCAGCTGTAGGCTTCCTGGATCTGTCTGCCCTCGGTGGTGACTACGAGTTTCACATCGTAGATGCTGGATAAAATCTGCGCTATATCCTTTATGAAATTGTCCAGACCGGGAAGACAGAAGATGGCTATCCTTTCGTTCCTTTTGAACAATCTTCTGGCTTCTTCGAATTTCTGCTTCATCTGCTCGGGGGCATCGAACCCGCAGGCCTTTTTGTAGTAATGCAGTGCCATCGCTGGATTGTTCTGTCTGAGCTGGGTGTCTCCAAGAAGATCGAACACTTCCCAGCTTTTGTGTTTTATTCGTGTCAGATACCTCCAGGACTCGAAGTAGTCTTGTTTTTCGTAGAGCAATTTCGCGTAGTTGAACAGAACATCGTCGTGAGTCGGATCGAGGTCTAAGGCTTTCTTGAAGTGATTCAACGCTTCGTCCAGCTTGCCTTCCTGATAGAAGATGATTCCAAGCACGTTGTGTCTGTCCACAGCAGATTCGATCTTGTCCGCGTACAGCTTCGCCTTTTCGAATTCGCCCTTCTGAATGAGTTTGGCGATTTCCTCCAGCATGCTTCCCACCTCTTTGGAATCTGTCAGTTAATTAGTTCTTCCATCCAGGCGGAGATTCCTCGCGATAGACCTTACGAAGTTCGAGTCATGGAGAATGTGAAAAGGCGATCCATCTTACTCGATCAGTGCTGTCAGTCAGAGCTGTGGATCGACAAAGACTGCTATGTACTGTCCTTTGAACGCATCGTTACTGATCTTGATCAGTTCCATCAATTTGCTCACCGCGTTATCGTACGCCTCCTCGGCGAACTGCGAAGGTATATCGGTCACGAAATACTTCCACAGGAAGACTATCGCGCTCCCAGGGCTTTGACAAACCCTGTAAGCCAGATCCTTCCCGAAGATCCACGAATATATCTGCATCTCTACGGCCCAGGTTATCTGCACGACCTTCACCGGTGGATAGAGCTCGCTGAACACCGAAATCACTGTGTCCAACGTGTCGGCCGCTATTTTTTCACCGTAGGCCGATTTGAGTATGGGATCGTCGGTCGATGAGTACTTGTAAACATCGTAGCCAACCTCGATCACGCCGGTGGCTATGGCGAGCGCCACCTGTCCCTTTTTCGAAGCGATCACTCCCAGTTGGGTCGCTTTACCACTGTAACCCAACGTCGTCCTGGCGAGGTTCACCATCTCGGGAGCCGATGCCACAACTGAAGAAACCGATTTGAGCGCGTAATAGCTGACATTCACGTAGTCTCCCTGCTTGAAGGCGAGCCACGCCTCACGGCCGTTCGTGACGATCGACACGATGCCGGTAGCGACCTCGAAAGCAGATTTTACACCCGAAAAGCCATCGGACTTTGCCCAGTGGCCATCGGGTAACTTATCAAGATCGTCCACCTTGCGAACTGTTTTGACACTCGCTTCTGTCAGAGAGCACAACTTCTTACCCATTTCAAGACCTTCCAGGACAACAGTTTGCACAGTCTGAGACATTTCAACGACTGTGATGTCTCGAGAGTCTTGATCTTTCTGCAGAATGCCGAACCAATCTGAAGAGCTCTTGACATCTGAGAACGATGCGAAATTCACAATTGAAATGGGTGCACTGCGCAACGCATCGAAACTGCTCAGTTCTTCGCGGACTACTTTGCTGTTTCCCACGTCTTCCTGCAAATAGATTGTCTCGCGTACGATTGCCGTTACATCCCATCTCACGGTCATGGGAGTGTACGAAACTGAGTCTCCATCCTTCTCTATCCACACCGGTGTGACTTTCAGATAACTCAGTTCGCGGATGGCTTTATCGCTCGGCACATCGATGACGAAACGAAAGACCCCAGCTTTTTCGATGAACGCCACGGCTATACCCTGGTGGTAAGGTAGATTGTTATCGTCGTTGAAGTCATTCGAAGCGAAGAAAGAGTAGAGAAAACCTGGGATTTTGTAGTGTGAGTCGTCGGTGTAGCTCAGCTCGTTGTACATCGAACCATCTGTGAACTGCACGGTGATTTTTGATCTGTGCCCTCTGGCTAATCTGATCGGATACATTATGTAACGATAGAATTTGAATACGTCTGGATATCTCATCGATTCAGTGTTCTTCATGTACACAATTTGAAAATCTTGCAGAAAATCGTAGTAGAATCTGTACTCGTTGGGATGGAGTTTATCCGCGAGAAAGAAATACTGGAACTCGGAATCGTAATCTGGTTTGTTCGACCACGAAGGTTGATAAATTGCGCTCTTTTTCATATCGTACACTGTGAATTTTTCCTGACTGAACACGTGATCGAGATTTTTCTTGTAGCTGGTTTCATCCATCTTGCTGTGTCTGACACCGTCCGATTCAGTTCGTCTCAGAAAGACCAGATTGAAGGATGGGACATCGAGCGTGTAGACGTCCACCCAACCGTGCAGTCCGTAGAAGATGACAGGTTGCTCGATTCTCACCATTCCTGGTTCTTGAAGATCTTTAAAAATGGATTCCGACGGATCTATGGTCGGTGAAAGGTCTTCGCCGTCAGGCAGTGAGTCTGAGTCTGTGTAGGGATTCTCAATGTCTGTACCCTGAAGATATTCGTCCCAGTCGCTCACACCATCTCTGTCTGTGTCTTTTGGCAGAACGTTCACCAGAAACTGGCGAGCATCTCTTCCAGTTGTCAACGTCAGTATGCAAACACCCGGTTCACGGGGTGTTTTCCAGATGTTGCCCTCAAGGCTTCCTCCACTCACAGTCAAGCTCGCAACGGCTGGTGTGTAGGAAATTTCAACAGTACTGTTTGTGTAAACCAATTCTGGGAGATTCAATGAAAATTCGTACGCCGAAACCGTTACGGTGAAATCCTGCTTCAGTTCTCCTAAGGTGAGAGTCAATGTGTATCTACCTGGTCTGTCGGGAGTTGTCCAGAAATTGTTCTGTGAGATCACACCGGCACTTGCTGAAAGGATAGCCATCATCGGCGAATGATCCACACGCACCGTCGAGTTTGGATAGATCGGTTCAGCGACCTTCAACGTGGCGTTCCACCAGCCTCTGTTTGTGAAGGGTATGCGCAAGATTGTGAGCTGCTGAGATTCTCCTTCAAATGGAACAAAGAGACTCGAAGAATTCGCCGCACCCTCACGCATGAATCCGAGCGTTTCTGAAAACGGATAGAAGGCCGTCACCTGCCCATTGTTCGTATCAAGCCCAACGATGGAAGGCAACGCGGAATCGTCTTCGCTCATCTTACAAAAAGTCCAGATGTAAAGATCTTTACCTTTCTGTGAGCTGAAACCTTTCGCCAGTAGCGATTCACCGTAGTCTTTTTCAAAGAACACATTCAAAGAAGGAACATCAAAACCTTTTACAAGAAAGCCGCTCTGGTAATCACCGTAGATCAGAACCAACCTGCTGGTTTGATTCAAGCCTATGCAGTGAAGATCGGCGTATTCGAACTCGCGACGCGCTAAAAGATTGCCGTTTGAATCGAAGGCGAGTAAGATCAATCTGTCAGCGATGGATGGTGTGTCTGGACGAACCGCAGCCACCAGCACCGAGTTCGTGCCAGATCCTACCGTGTCTTGATAGACGATCTTCCATCTTTCAACCGTCATCATCAGATCCTGCGGTTCGTAGATCTTGCAAGGTCCTGTTTCGGTCAGGACGAAAAATCTCGTTGGAGTTGATTTCAATCCCTTTTTTGAAGTGAGCAAAACCGGGAAGTTTTTGACTGTAAAAGAATCATTCAGGTAGAGTGGTTCGTTGTACAGAAAATCTATTTCTTTATCGGTGAACCTGCGGCTGGTCCATCCAACTGATCCATCTTTCAGAGAAAGAAACAGAGGTTGCCTGTTTTTCTTATCCATGAATATAACCCTTTCACCGACCATGGCTATGAAAGATTTGCCGTTTGTCAGATCGTCTTTGAACCATTTTTTCTCTTTCACGTCCAGTATGTAGAAGTCAGAAGCCCTCCTCAAAACGAGCCGGTTCTCAAAATGTCCTACCATTGGATACATCCTGTGCAGAAAATCGCTTTTGAAGTTCGAAAACTCGTCCTTGCCACTGTTCAAATTGAGCACATATGTCCTCTCAAAATCCGAAGGTTTTTCTTTTCCGTAGAGGCACAACCATCCACCTACGACTGCTACTCTGCTGATGTTGGAGTACACCTGATCAAAAGGTTTTTGCCAGAGCAAGTTACCCTCAGGTTCTTTGAAAGCCTGAACGATGTATCCGTTCTGTGCTTGCAGAACCAACACTACAAAATCATCAGAAACTGCGAAGTCCACTAATGAGCCTGTAGCGCTTCGAAGGTGTATGAACTGCTGAAAGACTTCTTCGCTCTGCGCGATAGCAACGAAGAACAGCATGCACATTACAAGCAGGATTAAGCGTTTTTCCTTGCCCACACAGGTCCCCCCTTGGAAGAACCACCGGTGAAATCCTTGTTGACTTAGTATAACACTGTTTTCCCTTTTGACTGAGTGGAAAGGCGGTGAAATTTGGCAGGTCTCAACGTTGCTTCATACTTATCGCACTGAGAGTGGTGAGCATCTCTGAGTCTGTGGAATAGATTTTTGAACACACATCGAAGTCAAGAAATCGTTGTTGAGGGAACCTGCAAAAACAAAAAAGCCCCTTTTCGGGGCTTTTGGATCAACATCGAGATTATAGTTTCTTTCGATCCAGAAAAAGTGTTTCTGAAACCTCGATCATCACCTCAGAGAATTCTGATCGTTTCTTTGAGCGTGGTATCAAAAACCGTCATATTGTTTTTTCCTCAAAGGAGCGCTCTCAAAGAGCATTCTTGATCAGAAAATACCCACAGTCTGAACGAATTAGAATGGGGCCAGATACGAAACGGTACGTTCGAACGTTTCTCTCTGGAGCGCTCCCATTAATTAGATACGGGAGGTGCCCATTGCGGATGTGAAACATCACCGTTACGGAACGATGTGGAACCCGAAGGCTTCAATCCTGCCAGAGGCCCTGGACCTTGAAAGTGTCGATTATCCTTCTCAACACGTACGGTGAACCACGCGTCACGACGGAGAAAGGTCTGAACGGGCAGGAATGTCTCGCAGCTTTCAGGAAGATGTCGAACGTGCCGATCTCTTTCGCGATCTTCACCGTTTCATCTTTGTCCATGCCTATGAGGGGTCTGTATATGGGAACGTTCACCGCACTGCTTTCAAGAAAAAGGTTCTCGAGCGTCTGCGACGCGACCTGGCCCAGATTGTCACCGGTCACGATGCCGAGGGCGGATTTCTGTTTTGCAACCTGTTCTGCCTTCTTGAGCATCAGAACTTTGCACAGGACGCAGGTCCATTCTCTTTTGTGCATCCTTTCGAGCTCGATGACGTAAGGCGAAAAGAATTCATGATGATCGACAACGATCAACTCTATGGGTTCGGAAGAATAATCGTTCAAAACGTTCACCATCTGCTTGACGGTTTCGGAATGACCCTGATCGAAGTGGAGCGCGACCAGGCTCGCACCCCTTCTGAGCATCAGAAAACCTGCAACGGGCGAGTCGATGCCGGGACTCAACAACAGCACGAGCTTTCCCTGCGTTGTCGATGGAAGGCCACCGATTCCTTTCTTCGTCTCAAAAAACACGTACGCTTCGTTGTCTATCATCTCGATGCCTATCACCAGCTCTGGATTTTCCAAATCCACCTTCCAGCCGAAGTTCTGAACGACGAAGGCTCCGATTTCCTCGTTTATCTGCTGTGAGGTTTTGTGAAATGCCTTGTTGATCCTCCGCGCTTCAACTCTGAAAGAGGATGGGTTCATACCGGCAAGATGCTCTGAAAGGAATCTGGGCACATCTCCATAGTCCATCTTCCAGGCAGGTGAGACGGACACGATGCCCGGAACCTTCCTGACGATGTCCACCGCCTCGTGGGGTGCGTCCACCACGAGCCTGCCCTGTGTGGTGTGAACCTGACAGTGAATGTTGTGTTTCTCGAGGGCCTTTTTGATGTTCTCAACGAGTTTTCTCTCGAAAATTCCTCTGTTCTTTCCTTTCAATCCTATTTCACCGTATCGAACGATGATCAATCACGTTCACCCCTCGAGCAGGAACTTCAGCGACTGCTTCAGGATGAATCTTCTGAAGAAGTACGACGATCTGTGGCCACACGGAAGCAGGATCTGCCTGACATCTTTGAGACGTTCGATCAAGGTGCGCGAGCTCTTCGAGATGATGACCCTATCGAACAATCCTCTGAAGAACAGGATCGGCTTTCGCACGAACTTCGCGTACGATATGGCATCGTAGTGGAAACAGGCTGGCTGCAGGTCGAATATATCCTCTACGCTTTCAAGCCCGTCCAGCTTCCTGAGCGCCTCTGCACGGTTCTTAACACAGGTTTCTTCGTCCCGGCAGTTGTATTCGTTGCTCAGGCGCATGTAATCTTTTCTGAGCTGTTCCGTGTGCGGCGCGTACCAGTTGATCCAGCGCCAATCCCCACCCGTGAACGATAAAATCCCTTTTTCGAACCTCTCGTCTATCGCGAGCGCCATGGTGGCGATCATGCCACCGAAGCTGAAGCCCATGATCGTCTTGGGAAGGCTGGAGCTTTGCTCTACGTAATCGAGCGTCCTTCGAACGTCCTTGACGGCTTCGTGGAACTTGACAGAACAGTGCTTCGGAGAGGTTGAAAAGAAAGGTTCCCCGCCCCGCCAGGATGAAGGGGCACGGAACCAGTGGTACGGCAGAATGAGAAAGTAAGTGTTGATCCCGTGATTTTTGAAATTCTCGGCGAACCAGAGCAGATAGGATATGTTCCTGTTGCCTATGCCGTGCACGAAGATGAGGTCGAGCTTCGGTTCGTTCGCGAGGAACTCGTACACGTAGACGCGCCTGCTTTCCTCCACATCGGGTTCATAGACGGCATCGAAAGAGACGAGGTTGAAGTCCAGAAAAGACTTCTTCTGGATGTTGAACGGTTTGCTCTTATCGTACTCGAACGGGAGCATATCAGAACCTTCGCCTCACTTTGAAGGTCTGCTCGACTTTTTGAATTGTTTCTTCGAACAGCTGGTTGACCTCTTCGTCGGTGAGCGATCTGTCCGGAGCACGGTAGATGACGTAGAACGTGACGCTGACGGTGTTTTCAGGAAGACCCTTGCCTGTGTAGACGTCACTGACACCGACTTTTTCGACGAAGCTGTGAGAATTCTTCAAAAAATTCAGTATCTCGATCGCCCTGCTGCCGACTGGAAGCAGCAGGGAAATGTCTCTTCGAACGTACGGGAACGCACCGGGCGTCGGGATCGAAGGAACAGGATTGTAATTTTCAAACATCGTCTGCATGTCCAGTTCGGCGAAGTACACTTCGGTTTTGATGTCGTACAGCTCGTTGAACTTCCGACTCAGCATGCCCATGTAACCAACCTTCTGACCGTTGAGGTAGATCTCGGCGCGCCTGCCAGGCGTGAGCCAGTCGATGTCGGCAGGTTCGAACTCGAAGAACAGATTCAAATGTCTTCCGATCTCCTCGATCACGCCCTTGAGCCAGAGCAAGGACACGTTCCTGGTGTCTGTGTAATCGTCTTCCTCGAGTTTTCCGGAAGCGATCAAACCGAGTTTTTCGCGTTCGAACATGGAACCGTCCTCGAAGCCGTAAATCTTTGCGACTTCGAAGAACTTGAGATCTCTGTTCTGCCTCCTGACGTTGTACACGACACAATCGATCAAACCGAAGAGCAACGAAGGTCTGAGACTGTCCATGTCCTCGATCATGGGATTGTTCAACTTCAAAGGTTCCTGACCGATCAACTGCTTGACCGTGGCAGACTTGCAGAAAGACAGGTTCACGGCTTCGTTGAAACCGCAAGCCTGTGCAAGCTGTTTCACCCTTCGCCTGAACCTCTGATAATCGTTCCAGCCTCCGGCGAGCGCGAGTATCCGCGGCACTTCCGCCTGGATCTTCTCGTAACCGAAGATCCTGCCGACCTCTTCGATCAGGTCTTCCTCGATGGAAATGTCGGGTCTGTGGGTCGGAACGAGCACGTTCCAGCCGGCTCCATCGCTCCCCACTTCCATGCCAAGCGATTCGAGAATGCGAACAACCTCGGCGTCTGGAACATCGGCGCCGAGAACTCTTCTCAACCTTTCTCTGCGCAGTCTCACAGTCTTTCGCTCTATTCTGCGTGGATAGACATCGACGAAACCTCTCGCGCTCGAACCACCCGCGACCTGCTGGATCGTGTGTATCAAAAGCTTCATCACGAACTCGGCATCGTTCGGATCCACACCTCTTTCGAACCTGTGAGACGCGTCGCTCCTTACGTTCAGCGCCCTCGAAGTTCTCCTGATCCTGACCGGATCGAAATACGCGACCTCGAGGAGCAACTCTTTCGTTTCTGAAGTCACGCCAGAATCGCGGCCACCCATCACGCCACCGATCGCGAGGATGTTCTCACCATCGGTTATGAGCGTCTCTATGCCGGTGAGTTCGTAGAGCCTTTCGTCGAGGAGAACGACCCGCTCACCCTTTCGCGCGCACCTGACCACGATCTTCCCATCTTTCACTTTCGAATAGTCGAACACGTGCACCGGATGGCCCGTCAAAAGCATCACGTAGTTCGACGCGTCCACAACGTTGTTTATGGGTCGGATACCGCAGGCCATGAGACGGCGCTTCATCCACACGGGACTGTCTTTCACACCGCCGGACCGCACGTAGGCGGCGCAGTAACGTGGACAGCCTTCAACGTCCTCTATGTGAACCGAGACGAATCTTTCCACCGGTTCATCGAAGCACTCTATTTCTGGCTCGGGTCGTTTCAGTTCTTTCCCGAGCAGAACGGCCACTTCCCTCGCAACACCGATGATCCCGAGACAGTCTGGCCTGTTCGGCGTGATGTCCAGATCCAGCACAGGTTCGTCCAACCGCCAGTGCCTGATCATGTCCACGCCGGGCTCGATGTCTTCCTCCACGATGTACACGTGGTCCGATTTTTCCTCTAAACCGAGCTCCTGGAGGGAGCACATGACCACCTCTGACAGCACACCCCTGATGGACGTCTGTCGAACCTCGCTGCCATCGGCGAATCTGGAGCCTGGAAACGCTATGACCACGAGGTCGCTTTCCTTCACGTTCGTGTCCGACGTGATCGTTGTGTGGTGGTTCGATCCGTCGAAGACTCTGCACACTCTCAGTTTTTCGGCGTTCGGATGGGGACGAACGTCGACAACGCGAGCAGAGACGATCTTTCCGGATGCGAAGGGATTGAAGATCCTCTCCACACTCACACCGGCCATCGTGAGTCTGTGGGCAAGCTCTTCAACAGGGACATCGATGTCGACCAGCTCTTTGAGCCATTCCACTGGCACCTGCACTTCGATCACCCTTTCAGAAGCATTCGAGGAATCTTTCGTCGTTCCTCACGAAGTCGCGAATGTCTTTGATCTGATACTTCAACATCGCGATGCGTTCGACACCCATACCGAAAGCAAAACCTGTGTATTTCTCTGGATCGTATCCAACGTTCCTGAAAACGTTCGGGTGAACCATCCCCGCTCCGAGGATTTCGAGCCAGCCCGTGTATTTGCAGGACGGACAGCCTTTGCCGTTGCATATGCCGCAGGAAACATCGACCTCGAAGCTGGGTTCGGTGAAAGGAAAATAGCTGGGTCTGAGTCTGATCCTTCTTTCCGGACCGAACATCCGCTTGGCGAAGATTTCGAGCGTGTACTTCAGATGCGCCACGCTGACGTTTTCATCCACGTACAATCCTTCCACCTGTGTGAACATGGGCAGATGCGTCGCGTCGTAGTCTCTCCTGTAAACCCTTCCGGGAGAAACGATCGCAATGGGTGGCTTCTCTGAAAGCATCGTTCTTATCTGGACTGGCGAAGTGTGTGTTCTCAAAAGCTTGTCCGCCAGGTAGAAAGAATCGTGCATGTCTCTTGCGGGGTGCCATTCGGGCGTGTTCAGAGCGTCGAAGTTGTGCCAGGCGTCTTCTATCTCCGGGCCCTCAACGACTTTGAAGCCCATGGACACGAAGATCGTTTCTATCTCTTCGAGTACCCTGGATATGGGATGCGGATGGCCGACCTTCCTCACCGCGCCGGGCAGGGTGACATCGATCCAGAGTTTTTGAAGGTTTCTCTTTTCTTCCTCGACTTCGAGGAACTTCTTTCTCTCTTCGAGTGCCTGTTCCACGATCTGTTTCAGCTCGTTGAGCATCTGACCCACCCTGGGACGCTCCTGTGGTGGAAGCTTGCCGATGCTCCTCATCTGTTCGGTCAAAATCCCTTTTCTTCCAAGGTAGTTCACTCTGATTCGTTCCAGCTGCGCGATGTCCTGCGCCTCAGATATCTCCCTGAGCACCTTTTCCTTCAGTTCTTCGAACATTGAATCACCCCTTGCAGGATGCTTTCAGCGTAAAGCCTGAGCGATGACTGCCAGGGAACAAAACTTTCTTTCACGATGAAGCCAAACTCTGCGCCTTCGAGTTTTGGAACGTCGAGGCTCGAAACCCAGCTCGATTCTCTGCGCGTGTGAACGACGGCGCTGGCGTTCAGAAAGTAGAAAACTTTTTCAACCAGCTTCGTTCTGACCAGTTCCCCGAACCTTGGATGGTGTGGCCCCGCGACCACGTTCTTTACCAGCTCCGGCGGAACGTAGAGTCCAAGCCTTACGACACGAACACCGTGGCCCTCGAGGATCGATACCATGTCGCTGCACACGTCGATCGCCGTTTCCAGATCCATGGGAGTGTACTCACCGAACCTGTAGAGAACTTCGAGCGGTGAATCTTTCAACACCAGCGTTGGATGGATCCTGCAACTTTCACTGCCAACCTCGACCGCTTGTCGGGCGCCGAATACGTCTTTGGACGGTTCGTCTCCCACCAGACCGACCATCAGATGAACGCCGAAGTCTATTCCGTACTTTCTGAGGATTTCACACGATCTGTACACATCAGCGGAAGTGTAACCACGCCGGTTCAATTTCAACACTTCATCGTCGAAGGACTGCACCCCGAGTTCAACGAAACTCACACCGTTTTCTTTCAAAATCTTCACCCTCGGTTCGTCGATCTCGTCCGGCCTCGTTGACAATCTTATACCCGTGCAAACGCCGGACTTCACGTACCGGTTGGCCCACTCGAGATAGCGCACCTGTTCATGTTCGTCCATCGCGGTGAAGGTTCCACCGTAGAAGGCGATCTCGAACCTGCCCGCAGTGTTCGAGTACTTCTGCGCGAGCTCATCGAGCTCTTCAAAGCCCAGCGGTTTTTCCAGGCCCGTTATGGCCTGCTGGGAACAGAAGATGCACCTGTTCTTACAGCCCTTCTGCGGTAAAAAGACGGGCAGAATCTTCAACTGTCCATCACCTTCAACCTTTCGAGGGCCAGTTTCGCGGCGTTCTTCTCGGCGTCCTTTATCGAAGAGCCTTCGCCGACCGCGAGTGCCTGGCCCTTCACCCTCACTTCTACGAAGAATTTTTTCATGTGTGCCGGGCCTTCCTCGCGAACGAGGACGTACTCGGGCAGCGTTCTGTACCTTTCCTGAACTATCTCCTGCAGCGTGGTCTTGTGGTCGAAGACGATCCTTCCTTCGGCGATCTGTTCGATGTAACGTGCGAGGTGAGAGAGCAGAACCGATTTTGTGACCTTCAGTCCCCCGTCCAGATACAGCGCCGCAGCCAGCGCCTCTACAGCACCCGAGAGTATGGATTCTCTCTCGCGTCCACCGCTCAGCTCTTCTCCGTGTCCGAGAAAGATGTATTCGTTCAAACCAAGATCTCTCGCGATCAGCGCGAGGGCATCCTCGCTCGCCGCCGCGGCCTTGATCTTGGACATGGTGCCTTCAGGTGCTTCAGGATAACTGGTGTATAGGTGCTCCGCTATCAAAAAGTCCACGACGGCGTCTCCCAGAAATTCGAGCCTCTCGTTAGATTCGACGTCCTTCCTGCCGCGCTGCCTCTCTTCGTGTGCGTACGAAGAGTGGCACAGTGCGGTGAAGAGCAACTTCGGCTCGAGAAAACGGTACTGCAACTTTTCCATGAATTCGATCAGCCTTTTCAATTCTTCCTCTTTCATGACAGAAGCGCGGCCACCTTCTGGCCGATCCTCTCGGCGCTCAGACCGTAAAGTTCGTACAGAGCCTCGTAGGGACCAGAAACTGCGTGCTCCTCAACAGCGATCTGTTCGAAGTGGGACGGGAAGATCTTTCGCTGCATCATGAACTTCGCGAGCAACGCTGCCAGACCCAGTGGAGCCGCGTGGTCTTCCACGACGAGCACCTTTCTGTTGTCACAGTATCTTCTCAGCGTGGCCTCGTCCAGATCGAACGGACACGAAACGTTGAGAACGGTGACCCTGCCTTTGAACCTGTCCGCCGCCGCGACCAGGTTCTCCACGATCGCACCGCAACCAACGAGGGTCACTTCGTCACCTTCTCTGAGCACGTCGATTTTCCCGTACTCGAAAACGTAGTCGTCACCGAAGAAGGGTTTTCCATCTTCGCTCTTTATGATCGATTGCTTCGCTCTGCCCATGGCGATCAGAAAGTTTCCGTAGACTGAGGCGACGTACCTCACAGCACGGTCCGTCTGGTTCGGATCGGCAGGCACTATGACCTTGTAACCCAGCCAGTTCGCCGGCGCAGAAACGTAATCGAGTCCGTGGTGAGTCTTTCCGTCTTCTCCAACGTTCAGGCCACAGTGTGTCACGACGACCTTCAGGTTCGTGTGGTTTATCGCGTTCAGCCTGTGCTGGTTGTAAGTCTCGCTCACACCGAAAACGCCGAAGTCGGCGAAGAAGGTCACGATCCCGTCGGCAGACATGGCGCCAGAAACGGTCGCGGCCGCGTGCTCCTGTACACCGATCTGAACGAACCTCTCTGGAACTTCTTTCATCACCATGTCGGTCCTGACGGAGGATGCGAGGTCGCAGTCGACGACGGCCACCGGCGTTTCACTGTTTCTGTTCGCCTTCACGATGTCCAGAAGGGCCCTGCCGAAGGCGCTCCTGTTGTCCGTTTTGTCCGTGTACGTCCTCGGCGCAGGGATGTTCAACTTGACCTCGTATTCAATTTTCAGTGGCTCATGTTTGGCAAGAGGCAGTTTCTTTCTCATCTCCAAGTATTTTTCAACATCGTTCTCGATGCCCAGCTCGGCGAGCGCTTTTTCAAGTTGCTCTTTCGTGAGTGGTTTTCCGTGGTAGGACACGTCGTTCTCCATGAAGGAGACACCCTTACCCATCACCGTGTGCGCCAGGATAGCAACGGGACTGACCTTGTCTTCAACGGCTTCCTTCAGTGCGAACAGGAGCTGTTCTATATCGTGACCGTCGACCTCGATGATTCTCCAGCCGTCTGCAAGGTAATTCTCTTTTATGTTCACAGGCATCACGTCGCGCGCCCTTCCGGAGATCTGGGCGTCGTTGTAGTCTATGACGACCGTGATGTTCGACAAGCCGAACTTCCTCGCGATTCTCCGAGCCTCGGCGACCTGTCCCTTGGCCTGTTCAGCGTCGCTCATGGCAACGAAGACGTGGTAATCCTGTTCTTTCATCTTCGCGGCCAGCGCGAACCCAACTCCCGCCGCCAGACCCTGACCGAGGTTTCCCGTGGACCAGTCGATACCCGGAATGCCGCGCGTCACATGACCCTCGAAGATGCTCGAATGGTGGCGGAAACCTGCGATGACCTGATCTATGTCCACGAAGCCCAGTCTCCCGAGCACGGCGTAAACGCCGGGAGAGGTGTGACCGTGACTGATCACAACGCGATCTCTCAGCGGATCAAAAGGATTCTTCGGATCGATGTTGGCAAAACTGTAGATGCTCAAAAAGATTTCGATGGAGGACATGGAACCTCCAGGATGCCCCGAACCAGCGACGTAGGTCATCTTGAGCACATCACCACGACAGATTCGAGCGAGCTCTTTGAGCCTTTTCACCGCTTCTTTGTCGAAGTTCCTCACGCGTATCCCTCCCGTTTCTCATCTTCCAAACCTCGAGATGATGAAGAACAGAGCCGTCAAAACCAAACTCAAAAGCAGGCTCGTCATGATCGGAAAGTAGAAGACGAACCTCTCACGTTTTATCACGATGTCTCCCGGGAGCCTTCCAAGCGGTGTGAACCTGCCTATGAGATAGAGAACCGTCCCAGTTACCAAGAGCACCACGCCTATGAAGATCAGGAACTTAGCCAGCGCTACCATTCTCACCGCCTCCCCTGAAGTAGGAGAAGGGCACGTAGAACATGGCATCTTCAGCCTGTGAGACGGCGAGCACTCTCTGTTTGAACACGTCTATGGACTGAACGACACAGGTTTTACCTTCGTAAACGAAGGTGTCACCCTCATCGGGTATGCCTTCGAGCATCTCTTTGTAGAAATTGTACTCGTACGTGAGACAGCAGAGGAGCCGCCTGCACGCTCCGGAGATCTTCGCGGTGTTGATCATGAGCTGCTGCGCCTTCGCGTGTTTCAACGTGACGCTGTCGAACTCACGCAGGAATTTGCTGCAGCAGACCGGAAGGCCACACAGACCTATGCCTCCCATGAACTTCAGCTCGTCACGAACACCGACTTGTCTGAGCTCGATCCTGGTTTTGAATATGCGCGCCAGATCTTTCACGAGTTCTCTGAAATCGACTCGCGTTTCTGAACTGAAATAGAACACCAGCCTCGATCTATCGAACATGTAACGCGTGTGGAGAAGCTTCATGGGTAAATTGTGTTCCTTTATCTTCTGCTTGCATATCTCGTGCGCCTCGGCCGCATCTTTCAAATTTTCCTGGTGCTGTTTCAGATCCTCCTCGGTGAGTTTCCTGATTATGGGCTTCAGTTCGCTACCGATCTGTTCTATGCTGAGTTCTCTCGGCCCGAACAGGACACGCCCCACGTCGAGTCCGAACTCACTCATGACGAGCACCAGATCGTTGGGTTTTATGTCCTCACCGTTTTCCGCATAGTAATGAATCTTTCCTTTCGGCAGCAACTCTACCCCGTAAACTACAGCGATCATGTCCATGGTTTCACCTCCTTGCGGTGCGTCTGATTTTGACGAGCAGGTTCGCAAAGGTGAGCTGCGTGTTGAAATTCAGAAGCCTGTTTTTGAGGATCGAGTCGAACCATCTATAAACAGACAGATCGTTGACGCCACGATGTTCAAGGACGATCTCGCAGAGCATCGCGAGCTGAACCAGCATCCTCGCCAGATCGACCTTTCTGGCTTGCTCGACCAGCGCCATGTAAAGCTCCACGAAACTTCGATCGTCTATCTCGCCCTTCTCGAAACGAGAGTACAGATCGTTCAGCGCGAGCAACGCCTGAACCTTCTCTTCTGGTTTCAGAGTTTCTCCTTTGAAGAGTGAGAGAAAAGAAGAAGGTTCGAAGCGAACGGGCTGCAGAGTGGCGTTCGATCTGTCCACATGCTCGGCCACGTCGAAGTCGAGTTCGCAGAGCCTGAGCACCAGCTCCGGTTCCACCGAAACCTTCTTCCTGAGTTCTTCGTAAAAGTCTTTTGGAACGAAAAGATCGAACACCTTGACCCTGCTACGAACCGTCTGGGGCAGGTCGCGGAATTTGAGGGAGGAGAGGATTATCAGACTGTGAGATGGGGGTTCTTCGAGCGTTTTCAAAAAGGCGTTGATCGCTTCCATGGAAGAACGTTCGAACCTGTGCAGAACGACGATTTTCACGCTGTCAGCAGAAGCCGTGTAGAGGAATTCCTCCGCTTGTCTCACTTCGTCTATCGAGGGTTCCGTGAAGATCAGGTACTCTTTCGTGATGCCCGCAACAACACCGTCAACGCGCTTCAACAGACTTTCGTCGCGCGATCTGACGCACACCGAACTGCCAATGGATCTCTTGAGGAAATCTTTGAGACGTTCAAAGATCTTTTCCACAGTCCTCACCTGTAGATGTTTATGAGTAAGCCGTAAATCTCCTCGACCTTCGCCGCCAATTTTATCGCTCCACTTTCGAGCTGCAACAGGGTGCTGGCGATCTCGTTCAGTTTCTCATCTACCTGGTTCGCCACGACGTGCAGATCCACACTCACAGTCTTTTCGATCCTGTAGAGCTTCTTCTCGACGAGCTTCAAAAAATGTTTCACGCTCTCGCGGTATTTTTTGAAGTTCTCGTGAGTCGGTGATCGAACGAGCTCGTTGCCCGCTTCGACGACGTCTTTGATGGCCTTCTCTAAGAGCTGGTTGTACGTGTCTTCTTCGACCTTTTCCAGCACATCGAGAAAGCCAGTCTCCTGACTGGCGCGGGTGGAAAGCTTGCTTTTCGAAAGCTTCTTGCCCTTCACCTGAGGACTTTTAATGTTGCCATCCTCCAGAGGATCTATCCTCAAACTTCAACCCCCATTATCTTCCTCAGATTGACATCGTACGGCGGTCTGACAACTCCCCTTTCGGTGATTATCGCGGTCACAAGTTCGTGCTCCGTCACATCGAAAGCGGGGTTGTAGACCTTCACTCCCTCGGCAGCGATCCTCACGTTTCCAACGTGTGTCACCTCGGTGTGTGCGCGTTCTTCGATGGGGATCTGTGAACCGTCCTTCACGTTCGGGTCTATGGTCGAAGTCGGTGCGGCGACGTAGAAAGGCACACCGTGTCTGTTCGCGAGCACCGCTAACGTGTAGGTTCCGATTTTATTGGCGACGTCACCGTTGGCGGCGATCCTGTCCGCACCCACTATCACGGCGTTGACCTTTCCCTGCTTCATGACCCAGCCCGCCATGTTGTCACAGATGAGGATCGTTTCCACACCGAGCTGGACGAGTTCCCACGCGGTGAGCCTCGCACCCTGAAGGTAGGGCCTCGTCTCGTCAACGTAGACTTTCAGTCTTTTCCCATTTTCGATCGCGGCGCGTATGACACCGAGTGCTGTACCGTAATCCACCGTCGCCAGTGCTCCGGCGTTGCAGTGAGTCAAAACCGTGTCTCCATCTCTGAGAAGGGCTTGACCGTGTCTGCCTATCGCCCTGTTGGTTTCTATGTCTTCCTGGGCTATTTTCATCGCTTCCTGCTCGAGAACGTTCACGAAGTCTCCATCGTGGTTCGTCAGGAATTTTTCGTGCATCCTTCTGAGCGCCCAGAAGAGGTTCACGGCCGTCGGCCTCGTTCGAGCGATCGTGTCGTGCACCTGCTGCATGGCCTTCAACAGATCCTCACCCTTCAGGTGCGAGAACTGCTTCGCACCGAGCACGTAACCGAAGGCCGCCGCGGCGCCTATCGCTGGGGCGCCGCGCACGACCATATCCTTTATCGCCTGAGCGACCTGCTGGTAAGTCTCACACACCACGTTCTCGACCACGTGTGGGAGCTTTCTTTGATCGACAAGGATGAGGGAATTCCCTGTCCAGTGCATCGTTATCGTTTTCAACATCATTGCTGCTGCGATCCTCCCTCGAGTTGAGGTTCCGTGAGCAGGTAAACTTTGATGTCGCTCGACTGCTTGAATTTAAGGAATTCTTCCTGGATCCATTTCTGCCACAGTTCGTTCGCCTTGGACTGCGACAAATAGTTTCTTATATCCGTGGCAACTTCCTCGAGCGGCTGGTAACCCTTCGGTCGCTTCTCCAGAACACGGTAGATCTCCCAGCCACCACTGGTCTGCATCGGTCCGACGATCGCACCCGCCGGGCTCGCAAAGATCTTTTCCTCAACTTCCTGGTTTATCAAACCGCTGTAGCGCTCAACCCAGCCAAGTTCTCCCGCCTTGTCCTTCGTTAAAGGATCGATGGAGAACTCACTGGCCACCTTCGAGAAATCTTCGCCCGCCCTGAGCCTTTCCAGAACTTTGTCGGCCTGTTCCTTGGTCTCAACGATGATCCTCAAGAGCCTGGCGGACTCTTCCACCGAAAAGTGCTCCTTGTTCTCTTCGTAGAACTGCTTCACATCTTCATCGCTGACAGCGACACCTTCCGTCACCTTCTGGTAGATCTGTTCCAGAGTCTGCTGGACCGTGAAGATCCACCTGAGTCTGTTTTTGAAGCTTTCAAGATCGCCAAGGTTCGCGTTCTTCAGGTACCAGTCCAGATCGGTCTCGGTCATGTTGTACTGAGAAAGGGTCTTGTTGAGTTCGTTGGAAACGAGACTCTCGATCGTTTCCTTCGGGACCACGATGCCCATCTTCTCACCGATCTGGACGATCAGGATCTGGTCGATCAGATTGTTGAGCACCTCTCTCTTGTAACGCTGAAGCAGTGCCAATCCTTCCGGTGTTCCGGTGAGAACCTGGTAGAACCTCTCGTCTATGGATTGAAGCTGGAGCAGAAGCCTGTTGAGATTGGCTTCCCTGTCGAGTTCTTCCTGTGTGACGGGCCTACCGTTGACTTCGGCGACGATCGTTGCCTGTTGTGCCAGAAGAGTCAGTGCGAACAGCACCACAACGACGATCAGAAACTTTTTCACCTCATTCTCCTCCTTTCGCCTCTTCCCACAGGGCATCGAGCTGTTCCAGAGTCATTCTCCGCAACTCGAGCCCTCGCTCTTTTGCAAAGTGCTCGACCATGGCGAACCTGCTGGCAAACTTCTCGATGGATCTCCGCAGCGCCACTTCGGGATCGACGTTCGAAAACCTCGCAATGTTGACAACCGCGAACAGCAGATCACCGAGTTCTTCTTCCACAGATTTCGAATTCCCATCTTTCATAGCTTCTTCCAGTTCCTTTATCTCCTCTTTCACCTTTTCCAGAGCCCCTGACACGTCCGGCCAGTCGAATCCAACCGCGGCCGCGTTCTCCTGAATCCTCCTCGCGAGGCTGAGAGCAGGCAACGCCTTGTTCAATCCTCCTATGGCGGAAGATTTCTTCGATCCCTTCTCCTGTGCCTTGATCCTCTCCCACTGTTCGTAGGAATAACCTGGACTGTCACCGAAAACGTGAGGGTGCCTCCTGATGAGCTTCTCGTTGAGGATCTGAAGGACCTTCAGGATGTCGAACGCGCCCCTTTCCTTAGCGATCTGTGAGTGGAAGACAACCTGGAGCAGCACATCACCGAGTTCTTCTGCCATTTTTTCATCGTTTTTTTCGTCGATGGCATCGAGCAGCTCGTAAGCTTCTTCGATCAAATAAGGCTTCAGAGATTCGTGCGTCTGACTGCGGTCCCACTCGCAACCTTTCTCAGAACGCAGTGTCTCCATGATCTGGACCAGTCTTTCGAACGCTTCTCCTGTGGCGGCCATCTACACCCTCCTCTTGAGCGATACGATCTGAACTCTGTCCGAACAATCTTCGGCTCTGTCCGCGATGTCTGCAATGCTTCTGACCAGATCCTTCAGGTGCATCTTCTGACCGTGGGAAATATCGGTTATGGCAAATATTTTTCTGAGCAGGGTTCTCTCTATCCCGTCCACTTCGTGTTCCTTCGTCTCCGTTTTCTCAATGAACTCGGCGACCCGGTTCAAATCCTCGAACAGATATTTTATAGCTTCTTTGAGCGCTTCGAACGCTTCGATGGACACATCGAGCATGGCTTTCAGTTCTGCGTGCAACGGGTATGGAACGTACGGTTTTTCGATCTCGAGCACATCGGCGACGTACTCGGCTTTGTTGGCAACCTTGTCTGCAGCTTCGATGATTCCGAGCAGATCGCCCCTGAAGTTTGGTAAGAATGCGCCCCCGTACATGATCTGCTCGACCTTTCTCCTCACGATGTCTGCTTCATGCTCGTACTTTCGCACTTCCTCGGCCAGCTGGTCGATGTGCTCCGTATGAGCCGACAAATAAGCATCGAGAAGGTTCTTCAGGCTCAGCAACGTTTCACCTATTCTCTCGAGGTGTTCGCCAACCAGGTTCACGATTTCAAGCTCTTTCTTACCCACTATCCAACCCATCAACAGCACTCCCTGTCGGTGAAGAATCTCCACAACTCCGTTTCTATTATACAGATCCCTCGAAACCAACCTCGCGTAGTACAGGTTAATGTTTCTCGGCTTCAAAAGTAACGTTCAGCCACGTGCTATGAAGTTGTTCAAAAACATGGCCGAATTGTTGTAAAATAATCTCGCGTGGAGGAGAAAAGGAGAAGGCCACGTCCCGAATGGGGTGTGGTCTTTTTTGATTTTCTTTGCTGGGGGGTGTGCCGTGATGAAGGAACGTTACGTTCTCGCGCTCGATCAGGGTACAACCAGCTCGCGAGCCATACTGTTCGACTCGCAGGGCAACATGCTCGGAATGGTGAACCAGGAATTCCCTCAGATCTATCCCAAACCGGGCTGGGTTGAACACGATCCATACGACATCCTGGAATCCCAGCTGAGCGTGGCGAAAAAACTCCTGCGCAACCTGAACATCGAGCCTCAACAGATAGCGGCGATCGGTATCACGAACCAGAGAGAAACGACGATCGTGTGGGACAAAAGAACCGGTAAACCCGTTTACAACGCGATCGTCTGGCAGTGCAGAAGAACGGCCGGTATGTGCGACGAGATCAAGGCGCAGGGTCTGACGGATGTGATAAGACGTAAAACAGGTTTGGTCGTGGATGCGTATTTCTCCGCGACGAAGATTCAGTGGATCTTGAAGAACGTGCCGGGCGTGATGGAGAAGGCGAAAAGGGGAGAGATCGCCTTCGGTACAGTCGACAGCTGGCTCGTATGGAACCTCACAGGTGGCAAAGTGCACGCCACAGACGTTTCCAACGCTTCGAGGACGATGCTGTTCAACATAAACGACCTTCGCTGGGATGAAGAGCTTCTGGACATGTTCGGTGTGCCGCGTTCCGTGCTGCCCGAAGTGTTCCCGTCAAGTTACGTTTACGGTGTTACGGAAAAAGAGATCTTTGGGGTGGAGATACCCATCGCGGCGGATATAGGAGATCAGCAGGCGGCCCTGTTCGGACAGATGTGCGTGCGTCCCGGTACAATGAAGAACACTTACGGTACAGGATGCTTCATACTCATGAACATTGGCAGCAAGCCTGTGTTCTCCCGTTCCGGTTTGCTCACAACCGTTGCGTGGAGAATGGGAGACGAAGTTTCCTACGCACTGGAAGGCAGCGTTTTCATCGCGGGAGCGGCCATACAGTGGCTCAGGGACGAACTGAGAATGATCGAGAGCGCTGCGGAAACCGAACAGCTCGCACTCAGTGTTCCCGATTCTGCGGGTGTCTATTTCGTTCCCGCCTTCGTCGGCCTGGGCGCACCACACTGGGACATGTACGCGAGGGGTGCCATGTTCGGCCTGACGCGTGGTGCAAGGAAAGAACACATAGTCAGGGCCGTTTTAGAATCGATCGCGTACCAGACGAGGGACGTCGTCGAAGTGATGTGTGAAGAATGCAATACCCCGTTGAAGACGCTACGAGTCGATGGAGGAGCTTCGAAGAACAACTTCCTGATGCAGTTCCAGGCGGACATCCTGAACGTGCCTGTGGAAAGACCAAAAGTCAACGAGACCACGGCACTCGGCGCGGCGTATCTTGCTGGCCTGGCTGTGGGTTACTGGGAAGGTTTGAGTCAGATCGAATCTCAATGGCAGCTCGACAGGAGGTTCGTTCCCAGCATGGATGAGGAACGAAGAGAAGAACTGTACAGAGGCTGGAAGAAAGCTGTGGAGCGTGCGAAGGGATGGTTGAAGGTATGAAAAATGAGAAGTACTTCGCTTACCCCATAGTGCCGGCTCTGAGGAGCGGTGAAAAGCTACATCGTGCGGCTGAGAGTCTGGCGACCTCGGTCTTTCTCCTCTACGGGGATCTGCTCGAACTGAAGCGTGTCGTCGAATTCTTTCACCAGCACGGAAAGAAGGTCTTCGTGCATCTGGATCTGGTGAAAGGACTCGGTAAAGACGAGAGCGCGGTCGAATATCTCAAGGTTGAGGTGGGGGCGGACGGCGTGATAACCACGAAAGGAAACCTCATAGACGTTGCGAAGAAGGTGGGACTGATACCCATTCAGAGGGTCTTCCTCCTCGATTCCCAATCGCTGGCCACCGGCATCTCGCAGGTAAAAACGCACAGGCCGGAATACATAGAGGTCCTTCCAGGATTGATACCTGACCTGATCCAGCAGATCCTTCAGGAAACCGGTATACCCGTTATAACCGGAGGACTCGTCAAGACCGCACAGCAGGTACTCGAAGCGCTCAGGAAAGGTGCGATCGCCGTCTCGACGAGTGAAGAGAGCCTGTGGAATTTGAAGTTAAGCTGAGCCGATCCTCTTGACGCTCCGAGTTGCGACGACGTCTGCACCGCTGTTGAGGACGTTCCTCACAATCACATCTCCCACGTTCACGGGAGCTTGGACTTCAACCTTCTTGATCAGATCCATGAACTGTGGAATCAACCTTTTTGGAATGGGTCTGGATGTCTTCACAGACACCAGTGGCATTTCGCCATTGAGGACTTTAACGCTCGTCGGTACGATCCTCTTTGGCTCCTTCAGTTCGTCTTCCAGATACGCGATGCCTCTCGGACAGCGGTTGCCTTCGACCGATACGATCTTTCCGTCAACTGCCTCGTACTTTATCTTACAGCCCATCGGGCACAGCACACAGACGAGTTTCTCCATGCTCACACCTCCGCAAGCGTCACTTCGATCCTGTCGAGTCCCATCAGCTTCTGTTTGGGGACTCTCACAACGATCATTTCGCTCGGAATCAGATCTTCGAACACTCTTTCGAAATTTCCGACTTTGAGCACGGCCTTTTCCATGGGCTTTCTGCACCTGACGTACAGAGTCAGATCGTCGACGTCGCTGTAGAAGTTCGGAAAGGTGAGCATGACGTTCTCTCCCGGAACGATCGGAACGTTTCGAGTGAAGCGTTCTCCCACAACGTAGCGTGAGGCGTACTCGCCGGCGCGCTCGCCTTCCCTGGTCACGTAATCGACGAGATCGAAGATCGCGGTGCAGTTACCGGCCGCGAAGATCCACTCGCAGGAGGATTGACCTGTACTGGAGCAGGCGATCCCCCTGGTCCTTGCATCGAGCGATACGAGGCCATCCAGCATCTCAACCTGTGGTATGAGGCCTACCGAAAGAACGAGCGTGTCGACTTTGAAGATCTTCTCCGTGCCTGGTATGGGTTTGAAATGTTCGTCTACGTTGGCGACAACAACCTCTTCGAGCCTCTCCTTTCCCCTGACTTCCACCACCGTGCTCGACAGATACAAAGGTATATCGAAATCCTTCAGGCACTGTATCACGTTCCTGAGCAATCCTCCAGGGTAAGGCAGCCTTTCAACCACCCCCACCACTTCCGTTCCTTCCAGGGTCAACCTTCTCGCCATGATCATGCCGATGTCACCCGAACCGACGATGAGCGCCCTGTTCCCTATCTTTCTGTTGTCTATGTTCATCAACCTCTGGGCCACACCGGCGGTGAATATGCCGGAAGGCCTATCGCCAGGTATCATCAGCGAACCGAAAGGCCTTTCTCGGGCTCCGGCTGCGTATACCACGGCTTTCGTTTCGAGTTCGAACACGCCCCTCGGTGAAACGAGCAGAGCCTTTTTGTCTCTGTTCAGTTTCAGCACGTGGCAGTCGGTCAGAACCTGTATCGCATCGGTATACTCACTGAGCCTTTCGCGAAACCTCTCTGCGTATTCCGGGCCTGTCAGCTCCTCTTTGAAATAGTGAAGGCCGAAACCGTTGTGGATGCACTGGTTCAGGATGCCGCCGGTGACCTCGTCCCTCTCCGCAACGATCACCTTCAATCCGTTTTTCGCCGCCGCGATCGCCGCCGCCATTCCGGCAGCCCCGGCACCTATGACGAGCACGTCGGTCTTCATTCTCTCACCTTCCCGTCGACGATCCAGCTGTTGGGAGATTTGAGAACGATCTTCGACGCGTCCAGACCGAGCTGTCTCTCCAGGATTTTCAGAATCCTGCTCATGCAGAAACCACCCTGACAGCGACCGAACATGGCCCGCGTCCTGAACTTCACACCGTCCAGCGTTCTGGCACCTCGCCTGATCGCCTCGATTATCTCCGCCTCGGTCACCTCGTTGCAGAAACAGACCATCCTTCCCGCCGCGGGATTTTCCTTCACGGCCCTTTGCCATTCCTCAACGCTCAGTTCGGCGTATTTCTTGATGCCCTTCCGCAGCGGATTGAAATCATTCTTGAGGGATAATTTCAATCCGAGTTGCTGCTGCAAGATCTCCTCGACGACGTATTTTGCTATCGCGGGTGCGGCGGTCAAACCGGGCGATCTCATCGCCATGACGTTGACGAAGTTTCTCACAGAATCGCTCGCGCGTATGAAGAAGTCCTTCTGGGGACTTTCAGGTCTTAAGCCCGCGAAGGTTTTCACCACCATCGAAAAGTCGATCCCTGGAACGAGTTTCAGAACGAATCCCTTCACCGCTTCAAGACCCTGACTCGTCGTCGAAAGATCGTGCTTCCTGTCGCTCGGTAGGTCTTCTGCGGTGGGACCTAAAAGAAGACCGCCATCTATGGTGGGTAAGACGAGGATTCCTTTCGATTTCTCTGTTGGCGTGGGGAAAATGATGGAACTGACAGTGCTACCAAGTTTTTTATCGAGCAGGATGTACTCGCCCTTCCTCGGGTGCAGAGGTACGAACTCGGCACCGGCGCGTTTTGCGAGTTCGTCGGCGAACAATCCCGCGGCGTTGATGACGACGTCCACCCGGTGCTTCGCCCTGTTCGTGACGATCTCAACGATCCTCCCGTTCTGCCTTTCGAAATCGACGACCTCTTCGTTCAGGAAAAGCTTCAAACCGTTCTCGAGTGCGTTCTCCACGGCGGCTATCGCGACCATCCAGGGCTCGGTTATGCCAGCCGTCGGAGCCCAGAGCCCCATCTTCACCTCCGGATTGACCCTCGGCTCTCTCGACAGGATCGTGTCGCGATCGTGCAGTTCGAGACCTGGAACGTTGTTCTTTTCGCCTTGTTTGAGAAGTTTGTGCAGAACGGCGATCTCCTCATCGTTGAACGCGAGGACGTAGGAACCTGTCCTTTTGATTTCGAAATCCAGTTCCCGTGACAGCTCTGTATACATCGAATTTCCCACGCTGCAGAACTTCGACCTCACGCTGCCCACGGGATCGTCGTAACCAGCGTGAAGGATCGCGGAATTGGCCTTCGTGACACCCCAGCCGACGTCCAGATTTTTCTCTATGAGCAGTACTTCCACATCGTACTTGCACAGTTCCCTCGCGATCAGAGAACCCACGACACCGGCACCTATCACCGCGATGCGCAAGTTCATCCCTCCAAAATAAAAAGCCACACCCCAAGCGGGATGTGGCTTTCTCCAGATCTCTACCACACCGTTTTTATTCTATCATGGGAACCCGATGAATTCAAGTGACGAATTCGATAACCGTTCTCATAGTAACATCGTAACTGGAGGTGTTCGCATGGTTCTGATTTACACCACCTTTCCCAGCAGGGAAGATTGTGTGAAGGTGTGCAAACAGCTGCTCGAAGAAAGAAAGATCGCGTGTTTCAACGCCTTTCAGATTCAATCCGGTTACTGGTGGGAAGGGAAAATGGTGGAAGATCAAGAATGGGCGGCGATATTGAAAACCGATGAGACCAGAGAAGACGAGGTCTTCGAAGCTCTGAAAAAGCTTCATCCATACAGTACACCTGCGATCATCTGCATCGAGGCAAAGAAGGTGGACAGAGATTACCTCGCCTGGCTCGTTTCGACGGTCTCAGGCGAATGAACTCAGATGCGCCCTGACTAAGTAAGAGATCGTTCTCGGTTTTTCTACCACCACCGCGTGGCCTGAATCCGGCACGCAGACGAGAACGGAGTTTTTGATGTGCGCGGCGATTTCGTGTGAAAAGCGCGGTGGTTTGATTCTGTCGTGTTCAGCGTACACTACGAGCGTGGGACACTCTATCTTTCCGAGTTCTTCCAAAATCGGCGAACGCTCCATTTGGAGAAAAGAATCGAGCAACATCACGGCGCCTTCAAAGTTGAAATCCTCCATCCGTGAAACGATGGAATTCAAAAGTTCTGGGTGCGAGTCCAGGAAACTTTCGCTGTAGACATCGTTCAACCAGCTGATCACGAATTTCGTGGGATCTTTCGTCTCGGCTCCTGTTCTCCAGCGCAACGCACAGTTACGGATGTGGGGAGTCACACGCGCTGTGGCCGTTATGACCACGAGGCTTTTGACCGTTTCAGGATATTCTGCCGCGAAGAGCATCCCAACCTCCGCACCGTACGAGGTACCAACCAGGTGGAAACGATCTATCTTCAGAAAGTCGCAGAGCTCTTTCAGATCCTGAACGTGCCTTTCGAAAGAACATGCCCCGTTCGATGAAGACCACTGGCATCTGAAATTGTGCAGCAACAGCGAGTAGCGATCCCTGAGGTCCCTGGACAGAAAATCCCAGCTTCTCATGTTCATGAAGATTCCGTTTAAGAGAACAACCACATCCCCCTTGCCCGGGTGGAATTCGTAATCGATCTCAACACCGTCAGAAGTTCTGAACATTGCTTCCACCTCACATTCTGAACGCCACCGCGACCTGCTGATAACCCACCCCAGAGGTCAGGAAAATGATGACTTTTCCCTGCAATCCTTCGAGTTTCCCCTCATCGTACGCATCGTCGTAAGCCATGTAGACGCACGCGGAGCCTGTGTAACCATACTTGTGCATGATCATGTGCGCCTTCTCCTCTGGCAGACCCATCGTTTCCATGACCTTCTGTATGGTCTTCTTCCTTACCTGGGTGAAGAAGATCATGCCAATGTCTTCTTTCACGAAATTACACTTCTGCATGAGACGGTTCAAAAGCATTGGCCAGCCTTCTTCGTTCACAGTCGCCGGGTACGCCGCGCGCAGGTCGAGCTTGTGTAAACCTCTCTCGAAACCGTTGAGGTTCATCGTGCCCGCGCCCATGTATATGCCCCAGTTGTACCACCAGCTACCATCGCACCGCGCAACGCTTCCCAGATATCCTGGCTCGTCGGTGGCGGTGAGGATCAGTGCGCCCGCTCCGTCCGAGAAAAGCGCCTCCCACGAATATTTCCAGCTCAGGAATTTGGTCATGGCGTACACGCCTATCACCAGAACGTTCCTGTAATCTCCCAGTGCGATGTAGCGCGAGGCGATGTCCAACAATAGCGCTCCGTTGGCGCAGGAAGCGTTGACGTTGAACGCCAGCGGTTCGGCCCTGTGCGCGCCGATCAGGTACTGAACCCTCGCGGCATCCGGTGGCGAAATGGCCTCCGGGGTGTCCGTGCCGACGATGATCAGGTCGATCTGCTCCGGTTTCATGTTGATCCTTTCGAGCGCCCTCTTTGCAGCCTCGGCCGCCATGAACGTTGGTGTTTCTTCCTCACTGGAGAGGTGTCTGTGGTTGATCCCGATCTGCTCGGTGAAGTAAGGATCGATCGTGACGTGAACCAGTCGCTCGAATTCTTGGTTCGTCATGATCTTGCCTGGCACGTACCTGCCCGAAGAGATTATCCTGGCGTACTTCATCGATTCACACCCCCTTCAAAAAGCTTTCAACTTTTTCCAGAAAAACAACCGGCGCTTCAACGAATGGAGTGTGCCCCAGGCTGTTGAACACAACGAACTCGGCATTCAAACACTTCGCCGTTCTCTCCATCTGCTCGCGCGTGAGCAGTGGATCCATGTCTCCCCACACGAGTAACGTTTTCACACGGTAACTGGCCACACGGTCTGTGAGGTTGAACTTCGTCAGTTCCTCCGCGTGCGCGTACACCGAATCTGGATTCATTTTCAAAGCATCGTCGACCAGCTGCTCAACGAACTTTCTATCTTTCACGATCTTCAACAGACCGTAGAGAGACCTTCTCAGGATCGATCTGTTCCTCTTGTAGAACTCCAGATAGGCAAGATTCTCAGTCGGTGTGCGTAAGCCGTCGATCGGACAAGGATCAACTAAAATCAAAGCTTCGACGAGATCTGGCCTTTCGAGAGCCAACTTCATACCCACAGCTCCACCGAGAGAGTGCGCGAGAACCACGACATTGTTCAAATTGAGCCTTTCAATGAATTCTTCAACAGCCCTAGTGTAGGTTTCGATACTCGGAGTGTTCCTGTCGGAGAAACCAAAGTTCGGCAGGTCCAGCGCGATGGTTTTGAAATTCTGGATTTTCCCCAGAATGGGTTCGAACCATCTCAGCGAACCGAAGTTCCCGTGGATGCATATCAGCGGTCTTCCTTCACCGGCTTCCACGTAGTGTATCCGCCCGAACGACGTTTCAACGAACTTGCCGAATGGCTTTCCTAGCTTTCTCTTGAGCCAGACGATGGGCAATTCTCCCCACATCAACCAGAAGTTCATCGCGTAATAAGCGATACCACGCGGCATGAACAGAACCGTGATGATGAGTATCGAACCGAAGATTATCGAGAGCGAAAAACCACTCCTGCTGAAAAGGAAAGGAAGAACGGTGTACAGCGCCGCACCGAAAAACGGTCCGATCTCTAAAGCTAAACCACCGATCACCACCATCGCGAGCAAATCCAGAGATTTCGAAAGGCCAAAGAGGCTCGGGGCTATGTAACCTATCGTGTGCGCGTATTGGGCCCCGGCGAGTGCCGCGAACGCCGAACCCACGCTGAACGCCACAACCTTGTGATAGGTCAGGTTGACACCGAAGATGCGAGCAACCAATTCGTTTTCCCTGATCGCCGCGAGTGCCCTCCCCGTTTTCCCTGTGACGATGAGCCGGAACAGATAGAAACAGGCCAGAAGGATCAAGAGGTTGACATAGTAACTCACCGTGTCGCTCCCGAAGAGCCTGATGTTTCTCATTCCGATGTGCCCGCCGGTGAGCTTCTCCCAGGCGCCGAAGAGCTGCTCGATCGCCACGACGAATCCCATCGTCACTATCGCCAGGTAAAAGCCCTTCAATCTCAACGCAGGGAAACCTAAAACCATGCCGAAGATCGCTCCGAGGACTACGGCGGTGAGGATCGAGAAAGGAATGGGTACGGAAAAACGTTGCGCGAGGATCGCAGAAGTGTAGGCACCAACGCTCATGAAAGCCGCATGACCTATCGAGATCTGTCCGGCATAGCCCATGATCAAATTCAGACCCATCGCCGCTATGGAATAGATCAGCGTCAGGTTCAACAAGGTCAACACGAAGCCACTGATCCTTGGCAAGAACGGCAACGCAAAAAGGACAACGAGCAGTAACCATTTCATGGTTTCACACTCTCCTGATCTCTTCACTGCCGAACATACCCTGAGGTCTGATCAAGAGTATGACCACGATGATCGCCAGAGAGAGCGTCGTTTTCAGCTCGTTGCTTATGTAACCACCGATCAGATTCTCTATCACGCCCAGCGCGAGCCCTCCGCACACGGCTCCCAGCAGACTGTCGAAACCACCCAGAACGGCCGCGGTGAAGCCCTGCAGCTGGTAGTAGATCATCATCGTCGGAGCAACGTAAGTTCTCGGAGCACCGAGCACGGCTACCAGTGTTCCGATGGCAGTTCCAACCATCCATGAATAACTGATCACCCTGTTCGGATTGATGCCCATGAGCTGGGCCGCTTTCTCGTTCTCCGAGACGGCTCGCATCGCGATGCCTATCTTGGTGAACCTGTACAGAAGAAAAATCGTCAGTGAAACGATGGCGAGGACTGCGAACAAAAGCAAATCCTGCCTTCTGAACACGACTATGCCGAAGTTACCCCTCAAGATGAAGGGTCTGCCAGTTATCAGTTCTGGCAACGATTTGTACTGCGTGCCCCATATCTGCGTCGCGAGTCCTTCTAAGATCATGAGCAGTCCGAAGGTGACTATGAGCATGGAACCGTGCGAAAGCTTCCGCAGAGGCCTCAGGGTGAAACGTTCCACAACGTAACCGAAGAGCATGCTGACGGCTATCACAACGGCGAGTGCGGGCCAGGGACCGAGCCCCAACGAAACCAGCGTGTACGTGACGTAGGCCATGAACATGGCCATGTTCCCGTACGCGAAGTTCATCAAGCCTGTCACCTTGAAAATGAGCACGATACCGATCGCCGCGAGCGAATAGAAGCTTCCACTCGACAATCCAAGAACGATCCTGTTCAGAAGCACTCATCTTCCCCCCAGATAGCTTTGAATCACCGAACTGTCCTTGATGAGCTGTTCAGAGGGTCCTTCCATGACCAGTCTGCCGGTTTGGAGCACGTAAGCGTAATGGGCGATCCTCAGGGCTGCGTAGGCACTCTGTTCGACCAGAAGGATCGTTATGCCGAGCTCGTTTATCTGCTTTATCGCCTTCATGATCTCGCTCACCAGATTCGGTGCGAGCCCCGTGGATGGTTCGTCGAGCATGAATAGTTTCGGTTTCGCCATCAGCGCCCTGGCGATGGCGAGCATCTGCCGTTCTCCTCCCGAAAGGGTTCCTGCCTTCTGCTTCAAACGTTCCCTGAGTCTTGGAAACAGGTTGAAGACGAAATCAAAATCCCGGGACAGATCTTCTTTTCTCAGATAGGCACCGGCAAGTAAGTTTTCCAGCACGGTCATCTTTTGAAAGACCATCCTGTTATCGGGACAGAGAACCAGACCACGCTTGACGACCTCGTGCGCCTCGAATCTGTCGATACGTTCGCCATCGAAGAGTATTTCGCCCGAAGCGATCTTGTTCAATCCAACGATCGCATGGAGCAGGGACGTTTTCCCCGAGCCGTTCGCTCCGAGGATCGCCACGATGGAGTTCTTCTCCACCCTCAGAGAAACATTCTTCACGGCGACCACAGGACCATACGTGACGGTCACGTTCCTGACCTCAAGCACTCTGGATCTCTCCCAGATAAGCGCTTATCACCTTTGGATCTTTTTGAACCTCTTGTGGAAGACCCTCAGAGATCTTCTTTCCGAAATCCATCACGGTCACCATGTCAGAAATATCCATCACCACACGCATGTCATGCTCGATGAGTAGAACGGTGATCCCCAGCTCATCCCTGATGCGCCTTATGATGTTCACGAGCTGATCCGTCTCCACTTCGTTGAGTCCGGCGGCAGGTTCGTCCAGAAGCAACAGTTTGGGTTTCGCCATCAAAGCGCGGCCTATCTCTACCAGTTTTTGATGGAAGTAAGGTATGGTACCCGCATAGCTCAGCAATCGACTCTTCAGATTGAGAAAATCCGCAATTTCTAAAGCTTCTCTGTACATCTCGTAACTTTGAACGAGCCTGCGTTTCGTAAAGACCAGATCGTTCAGCAATCCTCCCTCGATCCTGTGGTGGTATCCAAGGTAAAGGTTGTCCAGCACGGTGAGGTACTTGAACACGGCGACGTTCTGGAAGGTCCTCGCAACACCCATTGAAACGATCCGATGCGGTGGAACACGCGTCAGCTCGACACCGTCGAGTTCAATACTTCCAGAATGAACCTTCACGGCGCGAGTTATCGCGTTGAAAACTGTCGTCTTTCCAGCCCCGTTGGGTCCGATGAGGGAATGAATCGTTCCTTTTTGAACGATCATTGAAAAGCTGTCCACTGCCACGAGGCCACCGAAGCGAACCGTGAGCGATTCTATCTTCAACAGCGCCAAGTTCTACTCCCCCAGAACGAAGAGGAGGGGCAAACCCCTCCTCAGTCGAGTCCTATCAGATCTGTGACCGGTGTGAAGACACCGTTTTCGATCTTCATGAAGTACATCGTCGATTTACCCCTTCTGAGCCCTGGACCCCAGGTGATGTCCTTGGCCAGGATGCCGTTCCAGTTCTTGAAGGTTTCGAGCGTTTCAACAAGCTTTTCCCTCGTCAGGTCTGGGCCCGCTTTCACCAGGCCGGCGACGAACACCTCGGCGGCTATGAAACCAGCAACCGCATAAGAAGACATGATCTGGTTCGGATAGCTCTCTTGGAATATCGCGACCGCCCTCTGATAGTCCCTGACGAACTCCGGTCGGTCCGGCGTCGGCAGCGGGACCCATCCGGTCAGGTACACACCTTCGGCGTACTTACCGGCAAGGTTTATGAAACTCGGATCGGCGTTGGCGTAGGTTGTGACGATGTCGGCGCCTATTCCATAATCTCTGAGTGTTTTGATCCACCTGACGGTGTCTGTGATGAAACCGTATATCACGATGGCATCGGGTGAAACGTTCAGAACGTCTATCGCCAAGGCACTGTAGTCGGTTTCAAGTGGGTTGTAAGCGATTTCTAAGGCGGGCTTCATACCGTACTTTTCAAGCCTCATCTTCACCGCGGCCAGACCTTCTTTACCCACGTCGTTGGCCATGTAGATTACTCCGATCTTCTTCTTTTTCAGGTTCTCGACGAGGAACTTCGCGATCAATTGCCCTTCGAGCGTGTAGTCCGGCTGAACTCCAAAGATGTACCTCTTCGGTGGGACCACCAGCAAACTCGTACCGGCACCCTGGTAGACGAATGGTACCTTGTTCTGTTCCAGATAGTCCATGACGGCGAGACAGCCGTAGGTGCCGAGACCTCCAACGATCGCGAAGACTTTGTCAGACTCGACGAGCCTCTTGACCTCAACGACGGTCTTGGTCGGATTGAGCTGATCGTCCGCTATGATGAGTTCGATCTTCCTGCCGTAAACTCCGCCGTTCTTGTTGACCCAGTTGAAGTAGGCGAGCAAGCCCTTGGACATCTCCTGACCTATCACGGCGTACGGTCCGGAGAGAGCCTGGAACGTTCCAACGACGATCTTGTCTGGATAGACACCCACTTCTGCGAAGACAAAGAGCGCGGTCAGCAACATTAACGCAACGAGCGCCTTCTTCACCGCACATCCCCCCTCGAGAGAGTTTTCAGAACGTTAGACCCCCGTCGACACCTATCACCTGACCCGTGACGAAGGACGATTCATCGCTCGCCAGGAACAGATAGACGTACGCCACTTCTTCGGGTTCACCCATGCGCCCCAGCGGAGTTCTGCTCAGCACGGCTTCGATGACCTTTTCGGGAACCTTCTCTGTCATGGGCGTTCTTATGAATCCAGGTGCGACCGCGTTCACCCTTATCTGCGCGCCTTTGCGCGCGAGCTCCTTCGCCCATGTCTTCGTCATGGCTATGACTCCACCCTTTGTAGCAGCGTAGTTGGTCTGACCGATGTTTCCATAGATGCCCACGACGGAAGAAGTGTTGATGATCGAACCTTTCTGAGCCTTGATCATGTACGGTGCGACCGCCTGTGTCATGTTGAAAACGCCTTTCAGATTGACGTTGATCACCGCGTCCCATTCTTCTTCGGTCATCTTGACGAGCAGAGCGTCTCTGGTTATTCCCGCGTTGTTCACGAGAACATCGATCTTCCCGTACTTCGTCGCGATCTGCTCCACGGTTTTGAAGACCTGCTCCCTGTTCGTCACGTCGAGCACGTAGGGATCGATGGAACCGGGAAGACCTTTCGCATCCTCGACGAGTTTGTTCAACGCCTGTTCGGACACGTCACACGCGCAGACAGTTGCTCCCTCTTTGGCGAACAGCAAGCTTGCCGCTCTGCCAATCCCGCTCGCCGCACCCGTGATGATGCACACTTTCCCTTCCAGCCTCATTCATACCACTCCTTTCTACAGACCGAGATAGGCTTTCTTAACATGACCGTGATTCATCAAATTGACAGAAGAGTCCTGCAACACTATTCTACCGTTTTCAAGAACGTAGCCTCTCTCAACAACCTTTAAACCCTGTTTGACGTTCTGTTCTATGAGAAGGATCGAAACCCCATAATCTTTTATCTCACGCAATTTCGAAAACAGTTCCGACACGATGGAAGGCTGTAGACCAACGGAAGGTTCGTCGAGTATCAACAGCTTTGGAAATGACATCAAAGCCCTCGCAACGGCAACCATTCTCTGTTGTCCACCACTCATCGTGCCAACTTTCTGTCTGGACCTCTCCTTCAAGATCGGAAACAGTGTGAACACCAGATCGAAGGCTTCGTTCATCCTCGCACGCGCATGCGGAATGTAGTTCGCCCCAGCCCTCAGATTTTCCTCAACCGTCATTCCGGGAAAAAGTTCACGCTCCTGCGGTACCAGAGAGATTCCAAGTTTGACGATTTCGTGCGTTTCCATGCCAGTTATATCCCTTCCCTGAAAGATGATCCTCCCGGACATCGGCCTCAGAAGTCCAACAACACAGTTCACGAGGGTAGTTTTACCGGCCCCGTTGGGACCGAACAGTCCAACAGCCTCCTTTTCGTTCACCTCGAGAAAAACGTCCCAGAGAACCCGTATCCTCCCGTAAGCGGCGTTCAGACCTTCTATCTTCAACATCACGCTTCCTCCCCGAGATAGGCGCTGATGACTTTTGGATCGTGAGCCACTTTCTCGTAGGGACCCTCAGCGATGACCTCGCCTCTGTCGAGGACCACCACCCGATCCGTGAGCTGACTTATCACGCTCATCACGTGTTCGATCACACAGATCGTTATCTGTCTCTCCCTCAGAGATTTCACCAGAGCTACCACACTCTGCATCTCTTCGAAGTTTAGGCCAGCCATGACCTCGTCGAGAATCAATAACTTGGGTTGACAACCGAGCGCCCTCGCAATTTCAAGTTTTTTCAGCTCGAACACAGTGAGCCTGTCCAGACGTCTATCGGGATTTTCAAGACCCACCATGTCACATATCTTCCTCGCTGACTCACGCGCCTGCCGCAAAGAATCGCCTTTCGCAAACAAGCAGGAAACCATAACGTTTTCGAAAGCGGTGAAATCCCTCAACGGCCGCACGAGCTGAAAGGTTCTCGCTATGCCCATGCGTGCCCGCAGGTGGGCTGGTATGAAGGTGATGTCCTTCTCTTCGAAATAGATACGCCCCTCGTTCGGATAGAAGACACCCGATATGAGATTTGTCAGCGTGGTTTTGCCTGCCCCGTTTGGGCCTATGATGCCCAGTATCTCACCCGATTCGATCTGAAGATCTACCTGCTTGACAGCCACTAAACCTCCGAAACTCTTTGTCAATCGCTGCGTTCTCAAAAGCACGGCATCGGACCTCCTACCTTTTCTTCACCATTCTGTCGGTGATGGTTCCGTAGACGCCTCTCGGTAAAAACAGTATCGTCACGATGAGGATCAAACCGTAGATGATCAAATGCCCGTAGGGCATGAGCAACTTGAGGTATTCTGAGGCCAGCCCGAGGGCGAGGGCACCTATGATTGGGCCGATGGTCGAATAGATACCACCAACCAGCGCCATCGACATCGGGAGCAACAGAAAGTTCGCGGAGAAAGTGCTTTCTGGTTCCACGAACGCGTACTGTTGAGCGTAAAGTGCACCAACCGCACCCTGAATGGCCGATGTGAGCACGAAGGCGAACAGGAGATATTTGAAAATGTTCACACCAGAACACTTCGCCGAGATTTCATCGTCCCTTATGGAGTTGATCGCGAAGCGAATCCTGCTTCTCTGAAAAATTTCCGATAGCAGGATCACTGCGAGTGTCACCGAAAGGACGAGCCAGTAAGTTCTGATGGGATCTCCACCAAAAATCGATTCGTATAGTACCTTTCCCGCAGAACCACCGGTGAGATCGCTCAGGTTCCTCGCAAAGATCATGAAAACGCTCGAAAGCGCGAGTGTCGTTATGGCGAAGTAGATCTCCCTGAGCCTCAGTACTATCCATCCGAGGGCGAAGGCCACGAGGGCTGCAAAGACTGCGGCAACAAGGATGCTCAGCATCGGATGAACGGAAAAATCGTCAACAGCTATGATCGAAGCGTAGGCACCAAGGCCAAAGAAACCGGCTATTCCAAAAGAAAGCTGGCCCGTGCGCAGCATCATGTCCCAGCTCAACGCCAAGGATAGGAAGATCATGATCGAGGTGAGCACGTGCACGAGATAGGCGTCGATGAAAAAGGGCAGCACAAAGCACAGCACGCATATCGCCGGTATAAAGATGTATCTCATTCTCATCCTTCTCTCCTCCCAAAAGCCCTTACGACGATCGCGATTATTAGCACAGCGAAGAACACCAGGTCTGCCCAGCCCGCGTAACCCGGTATGGATTTCACGACTTCCTCAGCGATCGCGAGCACAATACCGGCAAGCACTATACCGAAGAGATTCCCCAGGCCCGCCATCGCCGTCAAGCTGAAAGATTTCATCGTGAATGGTCCCCCGACGTGCGGGAAGATGGAACTCCTCACAGACAGGAATGATCCTGCGAGTGCCACCAGTGCCGCCGAAAGACCGAACACGAACGCGTACACCAGTTTAACGTTGATACCCACCAGGGCTGCACCTTTCGGGTTCTGTCCAACAGCGTAAGCTGCCTGACCCAACCGTGTCTTCTTCAAGAAAACGAGCAATCCTACCAGCACGAGGAACGCCAAGAGTGTGTATACGAACTCGTACGCGCCCACGTGGATGCCAAAAACTCTGATCGATGTCGTCGCGTAAGGTGTGTATATGTTCCTGGGTCTGGAGGTCCACAGGATGTTGAACGATTCGACCATGACTATGGAGACGCCGAACGTTAAGAGCAGAAGGTTGAGATGGTGGAATTTCAAAGACCTCTCTATGACAAGTTTGTACACGAGCAGCCCGAAAGCAAAGAGGATGGGAAACGTTAACAGAGAAGAAGCAGCTGGGTCCACTCCAAACTTGTCGAAAAGAACGTAAGTGAGGTAAAGTGACAGCGTCAAAAATTCACCATGGGCTAAGTTCAAGAGCCCAACGATGCCGAGTATGAGCGCCAGGGGTAAAGCGACCAAACCGTAGAGACTGCCCCTCTGCAAGCCGTAGAAAAAAGCGTACGGTCTCAACAACGCAACGAGGAGAAGCACAACAACTAAAACTATGTAGCCGATCGTTTTCTTGTCCACACCCTTCCACCTCTTTCGAACTCGATAACGGCTGGGCACGGGGCCCAGCCATACGAATTATCTACCTTCCCAGCCAGGGAAAGGATAGATCAATTCCGCCGTCTGATACTCGAAAGGCCAGATCACGTGCTGTACGCCGTTCTGCCACTGCAAGATCTTCTGGGCCCTGAAACCTTGGTTCTTGATGATCCTGCTCGGTGAGATCTTGAGGACTCCTCCAACCGGCGAATCGTACTCGATCTCCCTCAATGCTTTGATGATGGCTTCTCTGTCGAGCGAACCAGCTTTCTTGATGCCCTCGACGAGGAACATTATGTTGGTGTATCCGAGCGGGGCGAAGTACGTTGCCGGTTCTTCGTTGAACTCCTTGACGTACGCATCCCAGAAGTGTTTTGCGACAGGACTGACATCTTTCAAAGCCGGTGCCCACATGCCGTACAGAATGACACCGTGAGAGAGCGGGTTCTTACCAAAATCTGCCGGCCATCCCGGAGGCGCTCCGACGAACAGTTTTGGCGCGAAACCTATCTCTTTGGCCTGAACGAGAATGGGTATCGCGTCGGCATCGTAACCGGCCCAGATGAACAGGTCAGGATTGTACTGTTTCGCCTGAAGAAGGACCGCCCTGTAGTCTCCTCCTCCGAGCGCCGCACTCTTGAAGGAAGCACCCTTGAGGTCCTTCATCAAGCCGGTCCAAACTCCCGTTCCCTTCTTCGCGAGTTCGAACTCGTCCTGGTACGATTTGAACGAGCTCGTTCCGAAGGCGCCTTCTTCGTAAGCCAGGAAGATCTTTTCGATCTTCACTTGAGGATACTTTTCTGTGATCGCCCGCCAGCCGTGCGCGTAGCTTTCACCCTGCAGATAATCCCATGGATGCAGATGAAAGTACCAATCTGCGTCTGGCCCTATCGCTTCCTCGCACCTGTAGGACGCGGCACCTATCCAAACTGTTATCTTCTGGTACTTTTTCAGTATGGGTATCTGCGCGAGATGCACGCTGCTGGACATGCCTCCGACGAAGAAATCGACTTTTTCTACCGTGGCGAGCCTGTCGATCGCAGCAGCTCCCTTCTCTGGCTTCATCTCATCGTCGACGATGAACAGTTCCAGTTGCATGCCGAGCACACCGCCTGCCTCGTTGACTTCTTTCACCGCCAGCTTCATAGCGTTCGCGGCTTGCCTTCCCGTTATGTCGGATAGCGGCAGAACGGCACCGATTTTGATGGTTCGTGCAAAACTCAAGACTGCGAAGAGGATCAGCAGTGAGACCACGATCTTTTTCATAATATCACCCCTTCGATCAGATTAAACCCAGTTTTTTGGCTTCGAACCGCAGCATTTCCCTGAAATCTGGATGAGCGATGGAGATGAGTTCTAAGGTTCTTTCCCTCACGGTTTTTCCCCTGACGTGCGCGATGCCCCATTCGGTGACAACGTAGTCCAGCTCTTGCCTGGGAACGGTGATGGGAGAACCCTGCGGCAAGAGCGGCACGATCGTTGAAACGCTGCCGTTCTTCGCGGTCGATCTCAAAGCGATGATACCTTTACCGTTTTTACTCTTCACCGCTCCTCTGTGGGTATCGAGCTGTCCGCCGGTCCCGCTGTAGTGCTGTGTGCCTAAAGCTTCGGAGCAGACGTTTCCTGTCAGATCCACCATGAGCGCCGTGTTGATGCTCACCATCTTTTCGTTCTGTGCGATCACGTACGGATCGTTCACGTACCTTCCACGCAGGAACATCACCGAAGGATTGTCGTCCACGAAGTTGTAGAGCCTCTTCGTGCCGAAAGCGAACGCACAGACGAACTTGCCTTTCCACAAACTCTTCTTTCTGTTCGTTATCACCCCCATTTCGAAGAGGTCTATCATGGACTCGGTGAACATCTCCGTGTGAACACCAAGATCCCTTTTGCTGGAAAGCAATTTGGCAACGGCGTTTGGTATCCCGCCGATGCCTATCTGGATAGTGGAACCATCTTCGATCAATTCACTGACATGATGCGCAATCTTCGATTCAATGTCCGTTGGCTCAACGAGTTCAGCCTCCGGCAAGTCGTAATCGACTTCGATCACGTAGTCTACCTCGCTGATGTGAACCTGGGTATCTCCATGTGTTCTCGGTGCCTTACTGTTGACCTCGAGCACTACCTTTTTAGCCTTCTCCATCACATCCTTTTCGTAGACAACCGATGCTGACAGTGTGAGAAAACCGTTTTTGTCCATGGGCGAAGCGACGCCCACGAAGAGATCGACATCCCTGCTGTCCAGAAGGTTCGTTGCTGCCTGATGGAGGTTGTTCGGAACGTAGCTGACCGTTCCGTAGTTGTTCTTCACAGCCAGTCTGTTCGAGGCACCGAAGTACCAGGATGCGTTCTGAAAACTTTTGCTGTATCTCTCACTCATGTAGAATGGATATTCCTCCATGTTGAGACAGGTGAACACAGTTACGTTCTCAACCCTGTCTGCGACCCTGTGAAGGTTTCGCAGAAAGACTTTGGGTTCCATCGGTGTCATTCCGACGACTATCGTCTGATTGCTCCGAACGAGGTCCAGCACTCTGTCGATGTCGACCAGTTTCCTCCTGTAAACTTCTCGCCAGTCCATGTTCGTTCCCCCTCACCACATGATGGGCTGCCTCATCTTTCCCCATCTCAGCACCGCCGCGTTCCACGTCCAGCCCACGCCCGCTCCCACCAGGACGATCACGTCTCCATCTTTGATCCTTCCGCGTTTCAAACCTTCCTGCAACGAAAAGATCTGATCGTTCTGTCCCATGTGACCGTAATCTTCGAGGTAGAAAGACTGATCCTCCCTCAGACCGAGTTCAGCCAGCACCTCGAGGTGTGCCGATCTCTTGAAATGGAGTATGGCGAGGTACGATATGTCTTTGCGGGAAAAGCCGCTCTTCATCAGAGCGTCGTCTATTACCGAATAGAAGTTTTTCAACGTGACGCTGTTCAATCTCTCTTTGAATGATTCAGGATCCACGAGATGAAAATAATACTCGTCGAGATCTTCAGGCTTCATCGGCCACTTTTTGGTGCCTCCGACCGGTACGATACAGTCTTCCGCGAAAGATCCGTCAACGATGCTCGAGACGCCCAGAAGGACGTTCTGACCCAGATTCTTCCTGAGGACCACGGCCGCTCCGCTGGCACCTATGTCGAACATGAAGGAGGTTGGTTTGTACGAATGATTCACCAGATCGACGTTTCGATAACCGCTCACCAGCAAAACCGTGTTCACGTTCCTCTCACTCAGCATGATGGACCTCGCTACTTGAAGTCCCACAATCATCGAACCGCACATCGCTTCCATGTCGAAAGCCCAGGCGCGCTTCGCACCGATTTCATGGGCAACCTTAGTACAGGCGAGCCAGCACGGATAATCTTTGTGCTGCGCGCCGTTCCAGATAACAACATCGATTTCCTCCGGATCGATTCGCGCGTTTTTGATCGCCTCCCTTGCGGCCATGATGCCCATATGGCTCGTAGTGTCATCCTCCGCTGGAACATACTTGCCTTTGATTCCGAACTTTTCTACGATAACTTTTTCGTCTATACCGATCAAGGAAGCCAGTTCTTTCGCACTCAAATACCGTTTCGGAAGGTACGTTCCCATCCCGGCTATACCCACGTGATCCTGCATGTTTTCCCTCCTGTAAGGTGAACCAGCAGTCAATCTGATACATGATTCACCACATATCATAACACCTTTGGAAATCTAAACGCAATATCTGAAATAGAGTGTTAAACGTCACAGCTTGAAGTTTACCGAGCGTGAGAGGAAACTGTGTGCGTGTATCTTTCTTGCACTCTTTATTGCACGCTGTTGCTCGTTCTCGCTTTCTCTGACCCTAAGCCCTTGAAGAGGTAGCGCGCGAGGAGGAAGAGATAATCGTTGATCTGGGACGGGGACGTCTTGCTGTAGACGACGAGGTCTTCTCCCATGAAATGGCCAATGCCCATGAGCGCAACCGCAAGATTTGTGGCTCTGAGGGGTCTGATCATGTTCAGTTCGATCGCCTTGTTCAGGGGTGAAAGGTAACTGTTGAAGATTTTCTCGTAGTACATCCGCGAGATGCTGGAGTTGAAAAACTCAGCCTGCCTGACAACCGAATACATGCTGGGATGGTTCAGGAAGAACTTCAGGAACGCGTTGTAACCCGCTATCTCGGCGTCACGCCTGTCGGTGAAACCTTTTATCGCACTCGCGATGGTGAGCCTCAGGTTCCTGTTCGTGGACATCACGAGCTCTTCGAGTATGGATTCCTTACTCTGAAAGTACACGTAGAAAGTGCCAGCCGCAACGTTCGCCAATTTTGTGATGTCACTCACCATCGTGTTCCGATATCCGTACTTTCCGAAGAGCCTTTCGGCAGCCTGAAGCAAGCGTGCTTTGGTTGAACTGGTTTCAACGGTGAGAGGTTTCACATCCACATTGAAAACACGGCTGTCTAAAACGTGATCGTCCGGATCGATGCCGCTGGTGATGAGCTCAACGAAGTCTTCCACCATCGTTTCTTCGATCGTCCGCTCTCCCACAAGAGATCTGAATATGCACGCGAATCTGATCGGACCTGTGACGAACCAAGTGGCCACCCTTTTTTCTTTCTCTTCGATGTTCGGCAGGAGTTTTTCCACAACTCTGGTCCTCAGAACTTGATCGAGTTTTCTTTTGAGGTTCCTCTTCAGATAGACGGCTTCGTGGAGGATGCGGAAATGCTGAAAGTGGTTTGAAAAGAACGCGGCGTACGCCCTTATGAAAGTTTCAACGAGTGATCTGGGATTTTCATCGTTGATGGTACTCATGCTGCCCACAAAGAGGTTGAACGCTTCCTGGATCAACCTTTCGTGAATGCTCTCTTTGCTGTTGAAATACTGGTAGAAGGTTGGAGGCTTCACACCTGCCTTCTTAGAAATCATGGGAACAGAGACGGCGTGATAACCGTGCACTGCGAAAAGTTCCAAGGCCGAGCCGAGCAAGTCGGAGAAGGTTTTCTTCCCATCCGAGCGTTTCGGATCTCTCCTCAACGTTCTTCCCCCTGTCTGGTGAATCGGTTTTCACATTGGATTATACGCCTGAACAAATTCAAAAAGTTGCCACTTCGAACACGATTTTGTCGATTTTGCCCTCGCTGAACTGCTGAACGCGTGTTAAGAACTCCTCGGCGCAGTCTTCACCCATGCTGTTTATGATGTACTGGATCTTGCTCTGCTTCAGACTCTCGAACGTGGCTTTCACGTCTTTGGGTAACGATGAGGAGATGATCTTCATCTTTTCTTTCAAAGTTCTTTCATCCTGCATCTGGCGTTCCCCCATCTCGGTGCCGCGTTTGGGTACGAACGGATTTATTGAGAACTTGACCGTTCTGAATCCAAGTTCAAGAATGTGTCTGGCCACATCGCCGATCGCTCTCAGATCGTGGTCGGTTTCCTCGTCGAAACCGAACATGAAATAGACCTTGATCTCTTCGAAACCAGCCTTCCTTGCCATGAGCAGGGCCTTTTCGATCTGTGCATCAGACAGGTCTTTCTTCAGAACGTTCCTCAACCTCTCACTCGCACTTTCCAGAGCGACGGTGAAGCTGTTCTGGTGCCTTCTCAAAAAATTCAAGAACCTCTCGCTCAGTCGGTCCAGTCTGAGCGACGAAACGGAAACCGATACGCTGGAACGTTCGAGCAGATCGATGAGTTCTCCCAGCCAGGGATAATCGGTCACGTTCGAGGCGATCAGCCCCACAGAATTGTGTCTGCGCAAAACGTCAGATACCTTTTCCAAGCTCAAGAACCTGGCGGGCTTCTTCAATTTGCCCATCATGCAGTAGGCACATCTGTGAATGCAGCCCCTCTCTATCTCAACCAGAAGTCTACCCGCGAAGTCACCGCGTGAAGAGATCAGCGGAGAAACAGGGACATGGAGGTCGAGTCCATGGCACTGGGAGATTCCCTCGTACCCTTTACCCAGTGCCGGCACGCTGGCAAAAGGAAGTTTCGCGAAGGCGTGTAGAAGTGATGACCTGTCGGTGCTCTGGAACGCTTCTTCGAGGTGGGGCAGCATCGGTTCGATGTCGCCATGGAGTATCACATCGGCGATCTTGCGGATCAGGGGCAAATCGACGTACGTGAGTGCTCCTCCAAACAGAACAACGGGATGCAGATCGGATCGATCCAGATTTTTCAGCGGTACAGCTTTCTTCAGGAGGAGTTTTACAACGTTGAGAACATCGTTCTCGAAGTGAAGCGAGAATGCCCAGACCTTGAACTGGTCCAATGGCGTTTGACTGTCGAGCGAGTAGAACCTTTCGAAACTCTCGTCGTAAACGAACCGCTCGCAGCGAAGCCGTCTGACTTGGTTGAGGCGTTTCCACGCGAGGTTGAACCCGAGGCTGGAAACTGCAAGGTCGTACGTGTTTGGATAAATAAGGGCGACCATCACGTCGCCCTTCATGTTGACCTCTTCAATATATTTCTCACCGGCTCTGAGGTGTGCAACGATGCTCTGTTCCTTCAAATCCTTCGAATCACGTGGTCTTCTCAAGGGCAGCCCTCCTGAGATAGTTCCTCGATACAACTGCCCTCACGAATTCGATCTCGAGAATCTTCGTTTCACCCTTCATCACGACCCCACGGAGTTTGATCTTGTTCTCAGCTATTCCGATGACTTTTACTCCCACCGCGACGGTCTGTCCAACCTTCACTGGAGCCAGATGCCTGACGTTCGCCTCGACCACAACGGAGACTTCATTCTCATCCAGAAACGGTTGTATCAAATCGTAACCAATATGGAAGATCTGGGCGCAGAGTCCAGACGTGCTGGCGAGCTCGAGCAATTCCATCTCTCGGTCCTCGCGCCAAGCCAGGGCTTCGTCTATGGTGAGCTCAACTGTTCTGTTCGTCCCGAGCAACTGTTCCAAGTTTTTCACCGTTCACCACTTCCCCGCCCAATTCTTTCTTCAAGACTTTCCTCAGTTCTTCACCTTCTATGACTTCCCTTTCGAGCAAAAGTTCGGCCAGCTCGTCGAGCTGTCTCCTGTGTTCCAACAGTAACCGCTTCGCCCTCTCGTAGCATTCGGTCACGATCCGTTTGACTTCTTCGTCTATTTCGCTTGCAACTTCTTCACTGTAGTTCCTGAGCCTCGTGAGCTCTTTGCCGAGGAAGATCTCCTGCTCAGTCTTACCCCACACGAGTGGTCCCAACCGTTCGCTCATCCCAAGCTGGCAGACCATCTTTCGCGCAAGTTCAGTGGCTCTCTCAATGTCCGACGCGGCACCCGTAGAGATCTCACCGAAGACGATCTCCTCCGCGGCGCGTCCACCGAGGAGGGCCGTTATCTGGTCGAGCAGTTCGTTCTTCGTAACGATGTACCTATCTTCGGCTGGCAACTGCAGCGTGTAACCGAGCGCGCGATAACCTCGAGGTATTATGGAGATTCTGTGAACAGGGTCGGCGTTCGGTAGAAGAGTAGAAACGATGGCGTGCCCGACCTCGTGGTAGGCCACGATCCTCTTCTCCCTCGGGCTGATCACTCGGGACTTCCTCGCAGGCCCAGCTATGACCCTGTCGATCGCCTCCTCGAAGTCGGCCATCGTTATTTTGTCCCTACCGGCCCTCGCGGCGAGCAAAGCCGCCTCGTTCACCAGATTCTCCAGGTCCGCTCCGACGAATCCAGTGGTGCGCTGTGCCAGAACCTTCAGATCCACGTCCTCGGCGATGGGTTTGTTCCTGGTGTGTATCCTGAGGATCGCCTCTCTCCCTTTCACATCTGGCACATCCAGGACCACTTTCTTATCGAACCTGCCAGGCCTGAGCAACGCAGGATCCAAAATATCGGGTCTGTTCGTTGCCGCCATCACCACGATGCCCTGGTTGACATCGAACCCATCCATCTCCACTAAAAGCTGGTTCAGCGTCTGCTCGCGCTCGTCGTGTCCGCCTCCGAGTCCTGCTCCCCTGTGCCTTCCAACCGCGTCGATTTCGTCTATGAACACGATGCAGGGTGCGTTCGCCTTGGCCTGCGCGAACAGATCCCTGACGCGTGCCGCACCCACACCAACGAACAGCTCGACGAAATCAGAACCACTTATGTGGAAGAACGGCACGTTCGCTTCCCCGGCGACGGCCCTCGCGAGCAGAGTTTTGCCGGTACCGGGAGGACCCACAAGGAGTATCCCTTTCGGCATCCGTGCACCTATGCGTGCGAACCGGCCTGGATCTTTCAAAAACAGCACCGTTTCTCTCAGTTCTTCCACCGCTTCGTCCACACCGGCCACATCGTTGAAGGTGACGCGCTGCTGACCCGGTCTGACCATCTGGGCCCTGCTGCGTGTGAACGTGAAGGCCTGACTGTTGCGACCGGAGATGGTCCTCATCATGAAAAAGAACATGAACAGCAGGAAGGCTATGAAGATCACGTTACCGATGACGTTGATCCAGAAAGAACTGCTCAGACCTTTTTCGCCGGTCACGCGTATGCCTTTTTCGCTCAACATTCTTATGGTCTGGGTATCCTGAGAGAACCAAGGAGCGTAGATTTCGTAGTACTCGCCGCGTTTCGAAATGACCCTTATGGTTCCATCGTCCCTGACCACAACTTCGGCGATGCGACCTGGATCCGTTTCGACTATCTGTATGAAATCGCTGAAACTCATCTTTGACGCGCTGGTTGAAGGACTGTAGAACGAACGGACGAGCCAGAATATAGACAGTATGATGAGTGCTGCGAAGATGAGCGAAATGTAATTCGGCTTGTTTCCGTTCAAGTCATCCTTCCTCCTTTCTCAATTCAAGTATAGCGCGCAGTGGGTCTTCCAACAGATTGAGAACGAGAAAATCATGGTTTTTTAGTCTTTCATTCAATTTTTTGCCACCGTACACGTACGGTACCCAGAGAATTATATCACCCTCCTGAACCACGGGCATCTCGTCACGCAGAAAACTCGGGATGCGCGCATCGATCATGAGATCCTTCAACTTCTTCGAACCGATCCGATCACCCGGTCTTCTAATTCTCAGAAGGATCGGTGGTTCAACGAACGAGTACTGATCGCTCTCAACGCGATCGCTGAGACTGAAGATCCAGCCGTTGAAATCGTAGAGCCCCGGCTTTTCGATCTTCAGACGCTCAACCACTCTGCGCTCTCTGTACACGCACAGAAGGTCGAAGCCTTTTTCGAGCCACAAGCCTTCAGCCAGTTTGATCTTCCAGGAAGAATCGTTCGCGTGTTTGAGGAGCTGCTGAACGTGCCTGAATTCGAGCTGAACACCGAATTCCTGAACGCACCTTCTCAGCACTTCCACCAGTTCGAATTCGTCCAAACCCTTCGATGAGAATACGGTTCTGTGCCCGAGTTTGATCACTCTTTCTCTGTGCATCAAACGTTCAACATGGCCTTCCAAAAGAGAGCTCGAAATGTGCAGCTGTAACAACGCGTTTTCAAGCGATGGATTGATCCGTTTGAGGGTGGGAATCACCGCGTGCCGGATGTAGTTTCTGGTGTATCTGAGATCGTAATTGGTTTCGTCCTCAACGAAGGATAGATTCTTTCTGTTCGCATACTCTTCTATCTCTGACCTTGGAGTGTAGATGAACGGCCTTATCTTGTCTCCAAGCTTCGGCTTCATCGCAACCAGACCGAGGAGCCCCGTACCACGCGCGATCCTGTGCAGCATGGTTTCAACAAGATCGTTCAAATTATGAGCGAGCGCTATCACATCGCATTTGAGCTTTTCCTTAGCATCCTCGAGGAACTGGTACCGCAACTTCCTCGCGCCTTCTTCAATACCGAGTTTGTTTTCCTTACAGAACCTGGCCACATCCATCCTTTCGACGTACAGTTCCACACCCAATTTCTCACAGAGTTCCCGTACAAAATTTTCGTCCCTGTCCGCGGTAGTCCTGAGCATGTGGTTGAGATGGGCCGCGCAGACGCGTAGATCGAGCGTATCGCGGAGCTGCAAAAGCACATGAAGGAGGCTGACCGAATCGATCCCACCAGACAGCGCTACGAGGACACTCTCACCTTTGGAAAGCAAACCGTGCGTCTGGATGAATCTGAGGACTTTGAATTCGAGAGGGTCGAAAATCCTTCGCACCACCCAAAATAAAAAGTGGAGCCAGCGAAGGGATTCGAACCCCCGACCTGCGCATTACGAGTGCGCCGCTCTGCCTGCTGAGCTACGCTGGCTCGCACATGTTGCCTCGATTATTATACATCAGAGACCTTCACAGATCAAGGGGAAACGGTGCTCAGGGACCACCATCAATGAGTGAAGCGTGCCGCGTTCTGGCTGGAAAAACTATAGACGAACTGACCTTCATAGAAGACATCTCGGTCACAGAAGTGATGAAACACGGAGATCTTCAATCCGGCGGGTGGATCGAAACGCATCCGATGTGTGGCTTTTGAAACCTGTGCAAAGGACCTTGATTTTTCTGAATCTCGTAGTAAAATACATGGTGGTAAAGGCGGGTGTAGCTCAACGGTAGAGCATCGGCCTTCCAAGCCGAGGGTTGCGGGTTCGAATCCCGTCGCCCGCTCCAGCGCCCGTAGCTCAACAGGATAGAGCATCGGACTTCTAATCCGAGGGTTGTGGGTTCGACTCCCGCCGGGCGCGCCAGATGTGGTGACCATAGCTCAGCACGGTAGAGCGCCTGACTGTGGATCAGGTGGTCGCGGGTTCAAGTCCCGCTGGTCACCCCAGAGGAGCGCGCCTGTAGCTCAATGGATAGAGCGTCGGACTTCGGATCCGATGGTTGCGGGTTCAAGTCCTGCCAGGCGCGCCAGTGCGCCCCTCGGTGAAAAAACATTGCTGAATACAACGCTGGTTAAATGGGTTGTTGAAAAGGAGGTAGAAGTGATGGAAGTACTGAAGGTAGCATCAACCTCGAATACGAACAAGGTAGCTCGAGCGCTCGCAGGTATGATCAGAGAGCACGGGAGGGCGGAACTTCAGGCGATCGGTGCTGGTGCTGTGAACCAGGCAGTCAAGGCAATCGCCATCGCAAGGGGCTACCTGGCACCGAGTGGGATCGACCTGGTAAGCATTCCTGCCTTCACCGATGTCGAGATCGACAAGGAGACAAGGACCGCCATCAAGTTCATAGTCTTTCCAAGAAACTGAGCCGAACCGCAAGCCCCGCGAACGCGGGGCTTTTTATTTTCTCAGCGTGAAAACACGAGGAACAAATTGACCATGACAGGTACGAGCATCGTCACGATGAAACCGTGCGCGAACGCCAGCAAGGAAGTTTCTCTGTCTGTGTAGTGGCTTATGGGGCCAAGCAGTGTGTCCATCGATGTTGCGCCTGCGATCGAAACCACGGCGTTTCTCGAGTACTTCGAAAGGACTGGGGTCAGAACTATCGCGTACAGCTCTCTCAACACGTTGGAAAAGAACGCGATCGCACCGAGCTGTGCACTGTGAACGTTCGACACGATGACGGCCGACAGACTGTACCAACCGAACCCAGATGCGACAGCCAGGATCTCAGAAATTTTCAGGGAAGAAAATAACGAAAAGATCAGCGCCCCCGAGTAAGTTCCAAGTACCGTTCCGACAACGGTGAGCAAGACTTTGAGAGCCACATCGAAACGGAGCTTTTCCTTGCTCAGGTCCACGCCCACTAAGAAGATGATGACGTAGAGAACCACGTTGACTGACCAATCTGGAAGCCTGAAGCCGGTGAACCTCCCCACCAGCACGCCGACCACCACGGAACTCAACAAAAAGAGTGCCATCATTTTCTCAACACCTTCTCTAAGATCACCGCGAAGACGAAACTTCCCAGCACCGCGAAGGTGGAAATCAGGAAGGCTGAAGATAGGATACTCTCAAGTTTCACAACCACATCTTCGTTCGAACCTATCTCCACACCCAGTGCAAAGAGGAGAAGGAAGGTCAAAACGATGAGCACCCTGTACTTTCTGATCCAGTCCGTCTTCAAAAAACGTCCAAGAAAGAAACCCGCAAAGAACAGCAGGACCAAAAAGAAAAGCACAGCTCAGAACACCTCGCATCCTCAGGTCGATCTCTCATGAACTTCTTCCTTGCCCGTAGTTCTGCTGAGAAATGAGTTAGTCACGTGCTTTCTCTCACGATCAATTCTACATCGAGAACCACCTGTTTTGGATCGGTTCGAAGATTCGAAAGTCTCTCGTAGAGCATTTCGAAGGCCACGACACCCTCAAGGAATTTGTCAATTCTAACCGTCGTGAGTGAGGGCTGAACGAACTCGGCGTAGGAGATGTCGTCGTAACCAACGACCGCCACATCTTCGGGCACCCTCCTTTTGAGCAGTCTCAGAGCCTTAAGGGCAGCGATGGCGAAGACATCGTTGAAGCAGAACAGAGCGTCGAATTCGGTGTCTTTCAGTTCCATGATCTTGTTGAAGGCAGATTCGTAGCCTTCCTCGATCTCGACCATCATGTAGGGTTGCAAACCGTACTCGGACATGGCCCTCACGTAACCTTCGTACCTCATGCGTGCCACGGACTTGTACATGAAACCGTTGAGCATCAGGATCTTTCTTCTGCCTCTTTCCAGCAGGTGCCTGGTTGCCAGATAACCACCCTTGGCATCGTTCGAGTAGACTTCATCGAGTTTGGCACCCTCGAAGTGCACTCCAAGGATGACGAATGGATAGTTGAGCTTGACGAGCTTTTCTATGTCCTTGCTGTCGAACTGGGTGGGGGAGATGATGATGCCATCGACACGCTTTTGCAGGAGCGTTTCGACCGCCTGCAGCTCGTTTATGTAATCTCTCTCTGTGTTCATCAGTATCACCTGATAACCGTACTTGCGTGCACTCGTCTCGATTCCTTTGAACACTTCCGCATAGAATGGGTTGGAACTGTCTTCAAACACCACGCCTATGGTTTTTGTGGTGCCTTTCCTGAAGAGTACGGCATCGGAATTCCTTATGTATCCAAGTTTCCTCGCGATCTCGAGAACCTTCCTTCTCGTTTCCGCACTCACGTCGGGTTTGTTGTTCAAAGCCCTTGAAACCGTGTTCACGGAGACACCAGCTTCTTCGGCTATATCTCTTATCGTGATGAAGCGTTTGGCCAAGGTTCAAACCTCCCGCCTTTCGAACGGTTTCAAGTTGATTTTTCCTTTACCCGTCCAGACCACGCCCTCGCGATCACTGACGTTCAGAAGAACCAGCTTGTCCGAAAGCTGCACAGAATCGATCTCATCACCGACGAATTTCGCTGGCAGGATTCTTCCGAGCAGTAAAGTGTAGAAAAATTCATCGAAGACTGTCGCCACATAGTAAGCGTTCTGATGCTTCGTCACACACGGTAAACCGACGAACGGGCCTGCCCTGAAAGACCCCAGGACTTCCGCATCTTTGACAGAAATTTTATCACACCACAGAGTCCCACAGAGGTTCAATCCAAGAACGTTCACATCCAGCCGATCGGCACCGGCGAAGTCCACGATCTCTATGCCAAGAAATTCCTGAAGACCGTGTGGAAATTCTTTCCGCAGCCAGTTGTATTCGTCTTTGATGGAACTCATGCACGTGATCAGAACATCCCCGCGGAAGGCTTTGACTTTCTCGATGAAACTCTCCGGCAGGTACATCGCGTACGGCACGATCAACAGCTTGTAAGGATCGATGTCATCGTTTTCGAACACGAAGTCCACGTTGTAGCCGAGCCGTCGAACTGCCCTGTAGATCTGCATGATCGCTTCCCAGTAGTTGAAATTCCGATTCAGATGGTTTATCCTGTGGATCCATGCGTTTTCGTAAGAAAAGTAAATGGCCACTTCCCTTTCCGGTTCAACGATGCCTTCGGTCTCAATCTTAGCCTGGGCAAATTCTGAACACCTATCTGTCTTTCTACCTGCGTAGTCCAGCAGTGCCCCGTGGTACTGTTCGGCACCCCACCGGATCTGGTCGAACCTGAACACGAGTACTCCGAGAGCCCCGTGCAGGTGAGCCTGTTTGATCCAGAGCTTCACGAACCCATCGTGATACTGTTCGTTGACGATCTTCCAGTTGACCCTTCCCGGTTGTTGTTCCATCACGAGGAAAGGCTTCTTCTTCAACGATCTCATCAAGTCGTGGTTCGCCGCCTGTCTGAAAGGCTCGTAAACCTTCGTCGGAACGTAGTTGTCCCAGCTGACGAGATCCAGATGCTCGGAAAGTTTTCTGTAATCGATGTCGAAGAAATCCACCATGAGGTTGTGGGTGATCGGTTTGTCCGAGTACCTTCGAACGATCTCGCTCTGCATGTTCATGTAGTCTATGTACAGATCGCTCGAGAATCTGAAGAAATCGAGCATCAGGTGGGGATTTTCGAACGCAGGGGTGTTCACCGGCAGGACTATCTCGTCCCAGTCCATTACCGTCTGGCTCCAGAACTTGTTTCCCCACCGGTAGTTCAGCTCGTCTATGGAACCGTATTTTTTCTTCAACCACTCGATGAACGCCTTCCTCGTCGACTCACAGTAGCACAGGGTCGTGTCGTGGCAACCGAACTCGTTGTCTATCTGCCACATGTCCGCGTACTGGGAGAAATGTTCGGCGTATTTTTCAACGATCCTTTTCGAATACTCGCGGTAGGTCTCGTTCGCGGGACAGTAATGTCTCCTGCTTCCTGGACCTTTCTGCCTACCGAATTTATCCACAGGCAGGACTTCCGGGTGCTTCTTCGTCAGCCACAGTGGGGGAGCCGCGGTCGGCGTTCCAACGATGATCTTGATCCCGTTGTCTTTCAAAACCTTCATTGCTCTTTCAAGTTTCGAAAAATCGTACCGGCCTTCCTCAGGTTCGACGACGGACCAGGCGAACTCGCCAACCCGCACCCATTCGACACCGATCTCCTTCATGATCTTCACGTGCCGTTCCCACTCGGATTCCTCCCAGTGCTCCGGATAGTAGTCTGCACCGTAGATCTGCATCCAACCCCTCCTCATCCTTTAACGCTACCCAGAGTCAGACCCTGGATGAAGTATCGCTGGAAGATCAGAAAAACTATAACAGGAACTGTGGCGGCGAGCAACGCCCCAGCGGCTATGATGTTCCAGCTGCTGATCCATTGGCCCTGCAGGGTGGTGAGACCTATCGTGACGGTCTTCTTGGCGTCACTCTGGAGCAGTATCAGAGACCAGAGATAATCGTTCCATATCCAGGTGAACTCGAGGATGCTGAGGGCAGCAACGGCAGGTTTCACCAGCGGCATGATGATCTTCGAATATATCCTGAAAGCGCTCGCACCATCGATCCTCGCGGCATCGAAGAGGCTGGTTGGTATCGTCACCATGAAGTTCCGCAAAAAGAATGTGCAAAAACCCAGCTGAAAGGCAATATGGAACAGTATCACTCCGATCAACGTGTCGTACAGACCCGTCACGACGGAAAATCTGTAGACCGGAATGAGCAGCATCTGGAAAGGTATCAGCATGCCCGAAACGAAGATCATCAGAATGAGTGAACGCAGTTTGAACTCGTACCAGGCGAGTGCGAACGCGCTCAGACTCGAAAGGAACAGCGTGCCGGCAACAGAAGCTGCAGTTACAATGGCGGTGTTCACGAAGTAGCGCGCCATGCGACCTTCAGTCCAGGCGATCTTGAAATTCTCGAAAGTCCAGGTTTTTGGAGGAGCCCAGAAGTTCCTGAGCATGAAGATCTCGTCCATCGTTTTGAAGGCGGTGAAGAACGCCACCACCAACGGGACCATCCAGAGTACCACGATGAGCGTACAGAACACATAGAAGAAAACGGCTTTGAGAGTCTTTCTCATATCCTTTCCTCCCTCTTGAGCACGTTCAGCACGTAGACGAGGATGAAACCGAAAGTTATGAGGAACTGTATCACCGCTATGGCTGCACCGTAACCCATCCTGTAGTTGTGGAACGCCTGTATGTACATGTAGTTCGCCATGACGCTCGAAGAGTAGTATGGACCACCCCTGGTCATGACAAACACGATGTCGAACGCCCTGAGCGAATCGATGATGTTGACCGTGACGGCTATCACCATGGCGGGTCTCAATTCGGGGAGTATCACGTACCAGAACCTCTGAAACGCGTTAGCGCCATCGACTATGGCTGCCTCAACGTGTTCTTTATCGACGCTCTGCAAACCTGCCAGAAAGAGAACCATCGCGTAGGGGATCTGTCTCCAGAGTGCGGCCCAGATCAACGAGTAAGTGACTATCTTCGGATCGCTCAACCACGGTTTCGCCAGACTTTCCAGCCCGATCCATCGAAAAAAGGTGTTGACGATGCCTCCAGCCGGTTCGAGCACCCAGGACCATATCTGACCTATCACGACGAACGACAGCGCCATCGGCAGATATACGAGAGATTTGTAGATCCTGTGGCCCGGATACTTCTGGTCCATGAGCATCGCGAAGAGAAGCCCGAGTGGGATCGAGAGTATGACGAAACCGATCATCCATTTGAAGTTGTTCAGCAGAGAAAGGATGAAGTAACGATCGTTGAAGAGTCTGACGAAGTTCTCCCAGCCGACGAACCTCGGCCTCGTCATACCGTCCCAGCGTGTGAAACTCGCCACGATGGTACGAAAGATGGGGTATATGACCCAGATGAAATAGAGGGCTAAGGGCCCAGCGAGGAAGAGATAGGGTGTCAGCCTCTTCTTCATTAGATCACCCCAAAACCCACGGGCGGGGCGCCCGTGGGACGGATTCACTTACCGTATATCCTCTTTCTCTCGGCTTCCAGTCTCTTCAGAATGTCACCTATCCTGTTTGGATTCTGCATGAACTCGATGAACGCGTTCATACCGACTTCGGCCATCTCCGGGTTGGTGTCCCTGTCGTAGAACTGAGCCACACCGGCGGACGCGAGGATCATGTCGAGCCCCTTCCTCGCGTGTTCGTCGGGCGGGGCCACCTCAACGTTGGCTGCGAGCCTTCCGAGATCCTTCGCGAATTTCTCCTGAGCCTCCTTCGAAGCGATGAACCTCAAGAACACTATGGCACCCTTCTTGTTCGGAGCATTCGCCGGAATCATGAATCCATCGATGGGTGTTTCTTCGTAGAGGGCGACGTTCGGATCGATGATCGGGAACCTGAAGAAATCGAGATCGTCCTTAACCTCGGCCGGAGCCACGTCCTTGATGAACTGTCCCATGTAGTACATGCCGGCCTGACCCCTGAACAGGAAGGTCGCAGCTTCCTGCCACTCGTAAGCCGTGTGGTTGGGGAGCAGGTATCCTCTGTCGATGAGCTGCCTCCAGTATTCGAACACCTTCATGAGCTTTGGATCGGTGTACGGAACCTCTCCTGCGGTGAGCGCAATGTGGTAATCGAGCCCGTTGATCCTGAGGTTCAGTATGTCGAACCATCCGGCAGCGGTCCACGGAAACTTGGTACCTATGGTGATCGGTACGATGCCGTTTCGCTTCAGCGTTTCGCACACCTGCAGAAATTCATCCCAGGTCTTCGGTTCCTTGATCCCGAGCTTTTCGAACACGGATTTTCTGTAGTAGACGCCCCACCAGTACCAGCTCTGGGGGATGAAGTAAATCTTGTCTTTGTACGAGCAGGTGCTCTTGAACGCTTCGGGGAAGTAGTCTTCCCATTTGCTCCCTTCGAAGACTTCCTCTACTGGGACGATGAGGCCCATCTCGGCGAAGTAACGCATCCTTTCGCCCGCGAACCAGGTGACGACGTCCGCCGTGCCCTTGGGCGAAGCGAGCCATGTTCTCAGCAAGACTTTGAAGTCTTCGTGCGCGAAGGTGTTCACCACAACTTCGTATTCGGGATACTTCTGCTGGAACATCTCCACCAGTTCTGCCAGCGCCTTCCTCGGAGCCGGGTCTGACATGTAGCTGTTGATGACGATGCGTTCTTTTGCGAAGACTAAGAGCACCATCACAGACAGGACGAGGACGAGTAGCTTCCTCATGAGAACACCCCCCTCAGTTTTGTGCCGGTAACGTTACCGGCACGATCCCACCCAAAATTAGCCATACGGAAACATCTTCTGTCAAGCCGGAGGAATCACAACTGAGGACGACCGTGTGCCATTCTTGCCGTTGAGAATCTCATCTTGCCTGATTTCACATTCTATCGTCGACTTGCTCTCTCTTTCTGTATGAGTTAACAAAAGGGTGGGCAAGAGCCCACCCGACATTTTCTGGCACACTTTCAGTAGAGCACGGGACCTGTAACGATGGGTTCTTTCTGGATCGGATACGTGAGAGGATAACCCATCAACCGGGCGATGATCCTTGGAACGTCTGTGTTGTCCAGCCAACCGGTGAAGTGCTCAGCGCCGGGTCCGAAGGCGAACAACGGGACCGGATCACCCGTGTGATCGAAAGTCGTCCAGCCCAGCAGCGCTTTCGAGCTTACATAACGTCCAAAGGCGTTGGGCAAATCGTACGGAGTTTTCGCCGTTCTCTTTATGTTCAAAAGCTGCTGGTACTCCTCCTCGCTCATCTCTATGTCGTAGAACTCCTTAACGCCCGCGATGAACTTTTCTTTCTCTTCAATGTTGTACCTCGCCAGGAACCAGTCCGTGTTGGCCTTGAATTTCCTGAGCTTTTCGACCTCGAGCATGTACGTTCCCGTCGAAGTGGAAAGGCCTCCGGTCTCGTGGTCGGCGGCGACGATGATCAGTGTGTCTGGATTTTTCTTCGCGAATTCGAGCGCGACACCGACAGCTCTATCGAATTCGACGACTTCTTTCCACACTCCGTAAGGATCGTTTCCGTGTGCCTCCCAGTCGATCTGAGATCCTTCCACCATCAGGAAGAAGGGTTCACCATCCTTCGACAGCAGTTCGAGCGCCTTCTCCACCATCTCGTAGAGCATCGGTTGTTCCCCGGTCCTCTCACTCGCCGGAGCCAGATGGCTCGAAGCGAAGAGTGCCAGAAGTTTTCCAGACTGGACCTGCGCCATCTCGCTCTTCTTCGTGATGACCGTGTAACCACGTTCTTTCGCCAGCGCCATGAGGTCCTTTTCATCTTTCCTGCTGCTGCCTTTCATCGATGCGGGAATGAAATGTCTCATGCCTCCACCCATGATCACATCGAAACCACTCTCGATCAACTGCTCAGCGAGCTCGTTTTCCATGTCCCTGTCTGGAACGTGCCCGTAGAACGCCGCCGGTGTGGCATGGGTGACCCTGCACGTCACCACGATACCGACCTTCACTCCGTAGGATTTCAGCACTTCCGCGATTGACGGCACGCTTTCACCGTTCGGAAGCATGCCGATCATGCCGTTGTTGGTCTTGAAGCCACTCGCCAGGGCCGTTCCCGCGGCTGCAGAATCGGTGACCCACGTGTTCGCAGAGAAGGTCTTGACGATTCCCACGTGCTGGGCCTTCATCATGTTGAGCGGTCTGCCTTCCAGAACGCTTGCCAAGTAAACGTGGTTGAATCCCATGCCGTCTCCGATGAAGTAGATGACGTTCTTCACGTACGAGGCCATGACCACTCCAAAGACAACCGTCAGCAGGATCACCAGGAAGAGCTTTCTCACAGGACACACCCCCCTCGAAAGGTTTTCCAAGTGAATTATAATAAGCTGACCTTTAAATGCGTGTGTGAAGACTTTTAATGAATTAGAATATTAACAGGAGAGATCCTTCATGCAGTTGCTCGTTGCGGTCCTGCTGGGTTATCTGCTGGGGAGTTTTTTACCTGCGTATTTCATAACGAAGCTCGTGATGGGAATCGATATACGTCAGATCGGTACCAAACACGCGGGGACAACGAACGTCTTCAGGAACGTCGGCCTGTGGCCCGCCGTGTTCACGGCACTGTACGATGTCTCAAAAGGAATCCTTGCGTTCAAGCTGACCTCTCTTATAGGATTTTCGGAACCGATCTGTTTCACCTCCGCGATGAGCGCGGTCGCTGGTCACATCTTCCCCTTCTACCTCCAGTTCAGAGGTGGCCGCGGTGCGGCCACGACCGTTGGAATATTGCTCTATTTTCTCTGGACTGAATGGTTGAAGATCCCATTGAAAATACTGTTGTCCGATCTTTCCGTGCTGGTACTGCTCGTGATCGTTCTGTTCTTGGTGTCCAGGAAAGGAGATGTGGTGGGACTCTTCGTGCTCCCCTCACTCGCGTTCCTCGTGATGCTCAGGTTGCCGGACCGTTCCTATCTCATCGTCGTGCCGATTTTCGTTCTTCTCACGATCAATTTGTACAACATCATCAACTGGAAGTTGATAGTCTTTCACGAGAACATAAGGCCGTGGCGTGTGATCATCAGGCCCGCCGCCTTCCTGCTGCTCTTACTTGGTTCGCAGCTGCAGAAAGGCTCTTTCATGCTCCTTTTGGTCGTCCTGCTCGGAGTCTTTCTAATGCTCGATCTGGTGAGGCTCTCTCACAGGAAAACGGGCGAATTCTTCCACGACAGGTTCAAATTCAAGATGTTCAAAGAGAGTGAAAGGAAGCGTCTATCCTCGATGACTCTGTTCCTGCTCGGTGTGACGCTGAGCTACCTCTTCTTCGATAAAAACGTTGCCGTCGCGGCGTGTTCCTTCATGATCCTGGGAGATCTCGCGGCGAAGATCGTCGGGATGAGCTTCGGCAGGACGAAACTCTTTCACAAGACGGTTGAAGGCACGCTGGCACACCTTGTGCTCTGCGTCTATACAGCGTACGTGCTCCACGTTCTTAACCTCGTACCGTTTCTGGCCGGGTTGTCCGGAGCTATCGCAGCCACGATCTGTGAAGCTTTACCGCTGGCCATCAACGACAACGTGTCGGTGCCACTCTTTTCCGGTATCGTGATGAACTTCGTGAAGGGCGTGCTGGGTGGATAGAGAATGGCTCAAGCATTTTCAAAACCCAGGGTGGTCTTCTCCGCGTGTCTGGTTTCTGAACCGGTCAGATACAACGGCAAGCGGATCAAAGATGAATTCTGCGAAAAGCTTGCCCGATTCGTTGACGTGATCAGAGTCTGTCCCGAAGTGGGTATCGGTTTACCTGTGCCCAGGGATCCCATAGTGATCGTTTTCGACGAGAAGAAGAGAGCCGTGCAGAAAGAAACGGACAGAGACCTCACCGAAGCACTGCTGAAATTCAGTGTGGATTTCCTCGACGCGCTGGATAAGGTGGACGGTTTCGTGCTGAAGGGAAAGTCTCCTTCCTGCGCACTGCGGGATGCGATCGCGTACAGACTTTGCGAAAGCAAAAGATCCGTGGTGAAGACATCGGGAATCTTCGCAGAAGTGGCGATGGAGAAGTTCCCGCACGTCGCGTTCACAGACGAATCCGGATTGAAACATTTCTGGCGCAGAGAGCACTTTTTGTGCAGGATCTTCGCCAGCGCAGAACTCAGAGAAGCCATCGAGACTGGTTCTAAGACGGAGCTGTTGAAACTCCACGAGAGGTACAAATACCTGCTCATGGCGCACAGTCCATCGCTGTTGAAAAAGCTCGGAAAGCTGGTCTCTAATTTGAAAGGTGCGGAACTCTCAGAAATATTCTCGCAGTACGAAGATCTGTTCCGTTCGGCCCTGTCCGTCCAGCCGACGCGCGGGAAACATTTCAACGTGCTCCAGCACATCTACGGATACTTCAAAGACAGAGTCGATGAAAAGGAAAAGACAAAACTCGTGAAACTTCTGAACGATTTCTCGTCTGGTTCGGCGAGTCTGACCAAGGTCAGACGGACTTTCATGCTCTACGCAGAGAAATTCAACGTTGAGTACCTGCTGAACCAGCGATACCTGAGACCCTATCCAGAAGAGCTGGAAGGTTTATAATTGTTCTGTTTCCTGACTGGGTGTGGAGGTGAGGGTATGAGAAAGACGCTGCTCGTTCTGGTGGGTATCACGATAACCCTCGTACTCGCCTCGTGTGCGCTTCTGAGCTGGTCACAGCCGAGCGTCAAAGTGTACCTCACCGATGCGGTTTTGCCCATCGAAAATGTTGAACGCATCCTCGTGACGATCGATCGCATACTTTTGCTCAGCGAAGATGCCACGGTGGTCGTCAGCGACGAGGCAACAACGGTGAACCTGCTGGACCTCGTCGGTCAGGAACTGTACGTCGGGTCTGTGCCGGAAGGAACCTACGGCCAGCTGCGTTTCGAGATCTCGAGCGCCACGATCACCGTGAGCGGGACCGACTATCCTCTGCGGATCAGCTCCGGTTCGTTGAAGTACAACCTGCAGGGCTTCCACGTGACGGCGGGCACTTCCATCGTCCTGGACTTCGACCTTTCAAGGTCGATCAAGGTCACAGGCTCTGCGACGAGTTCAGAGCATGGAAACAACCCGGTCCAATACCACATGACTCCGGTCATCCACGTGCGGTACGGCCAACTGTACGACATCACGGGTCGAGTCGTGCAGAATGATCAAGGCCTTGCTCACGCACTGGTCGCGCTGTTCGAAACGCGTCAGCCGAGTCCGACCGCGGTGACGCTGACGCACAAAGCATCGGCCCACTGGCAGGCCGGTGAGTTCAAACTGTGCAAGGTGCAGCCCAGTGACTACGAACTGAAGATATACACAAACTGGCAGTCAGCGCAGGATCCTGAGTACATCTTCGAACTCACTCCGGCGACAACGCTGACCGTGACTGTAAAGGACAAAGATGTCAATCTTGGCGACATCAACATCCAGTGAACGAACGAGGGGCCTTCGGCCCCTCATTTCAAATGCTTTTCGAACCAGTCGAGGATCTCTCTCAGCCTTCTGAGTCTGTGCAAGGGTTTTCCGCTCCTGCTCAGTTCGTGGTTCTCTCCCCTGAACATCACGAGTTTTGTTTCAACGCCGTGGTACTTCAGCGATGTGAACATCTGAATGCCCTCGACGAGCCAGCACCTGTAGTCCTCCTCGGAATGGATGAAGAGGGTCGGCGTCTTCACCCTGTCGGCGTACCTCATGGGTGAGTGCCACCACAGTTTTTCGAAATCGCTCCACGGTGTTGCCAGATGCTGATCCTCCACGAAGAAGTAACCTATGTCCGTGGTCCCGAACTTGCTGATCCAGTTCGCGATGCTCCTCTGAGAGACGGCGGCTTTGAACCTATCCGTGTGACCGATGATCCAGTTCGTCATGAAGCCACCGTAAGAACCGCCCGTGACACCGAGACGGTTTTCGTCGATGAAATCGAATCGCTTCAGCGACTCATCGACAAACCGCATGATGTCTTCGTAGTCGATCGTTCCGTACTTGCCCCGAATGTCCGCAAAATCGTTCCCCCTGCCATCGCTCCCACGGGGATTGCAGTAAAGCACGACGTACCCCTCGCTCGTGAGCAGCTGCATCTCGTGGAAGAACACTTCCCCATAGACGGTCTTTGGTCCTCCGTGGATCTGCAAGATCGTGGGATATTTCTTCCCGGGCTCGAAGCCGAAAGGTTTCATGACCCAGCCCTCGATCGTCGTGCCATCGTCCGCGTTGAAAGTGAACCTTTCAGGTTTCGAAACGAACCGCTCTCTCTGCACCCACTCGTTGAACCCGCTGATCTGCCTCTCTTCACCTTCCGCGAGCTGATACACTTCCTGAAGCTTCATGTTCCTCAACCCGACGAAGAAAATTTTTCCACAAACAACGTCGAAGCCATCGACGGAACCCTTGCCGAAGGTGAGCTGTTCTATCCGTCCAGAAGGATCCATCCTGTACAGCTGCGCATCGTGCCATCGAGTGCTCACGAAGTAGAGTCGTTCCCCGTCCACCTTGAAGGTTCTGTTGGAACCGTACCTGCAATCGCTGTTGACGCTGTTGTAAAGGCTCGCGTCGAAATCCGGTGTGAGCAACTGTACCTCTCTGCTGGAAGGATCGAGCATATAGAACTTTGGATTTTCGTTGATGCCGTAGCGTTCCATGTCGCTCCCGGCGAAGACGATTTTTTCGCTCATGAATTCGGCAAAGACGTATCTGAACCTTTCGGCGTGTGTGAGCAGGAGCGAACGGTGCTTTTCGGCATCGTAAAGGTAAAGATCGTTGCTTCGTCTCATAACGTGCTCGAAACGGTTGGCGATGTAAAGGATCAAGTTTCCATTCCTGCCTTCAGAGAAGTATTCGATGTTCGAAAATTCGTCGCTGATCGGTACGATCTGCTGGCTTCTGAGATTGTAACTGTAGAGCCTGATCCTTCTTTTGTTCGTGAAACCAGAGCCGTTCGACCAGAAGGGTATCTCGTCCAGAACCTCGTAATCTTTTTCGTCCTTCAGTGCCTTCAACGCTTTTTCTTTCTCTTCCTTCGACAGCAGCCAGAAATCTTTCAACCTGTGATCGTACACAGCGGTGAAGATGATCGTGTCATCGTTCAGCTTTTTGACCTGCTTGATGAAGAAAGGCAACTCGAAGGCTCGTTTCGCTTCTCCCCCCGCCACGTCGATCGTGTAGAACACGGTGAGTGGTTCTCCGTTCTCTTTTCTCTTCTGATCTTTCTCGTCCCTCCAGGAAACGAAAAGAAGCTGCGAATCGTTCAGCCAGACGGGAGAGCTGTCACGGTTCGACGAGGCCAGCTGGAACAGCCTCCTCGACTCGACATCGTACAGCCAGATGCAGGAATCGTAGCCGTTGTCCTGAAGGTTCATCCCGTGGACGACGAAGGCGAGTTTCGTGGCGTCTGGAGAGAGTGCGAGATTGGAAATGAACCTGAACCTGGTGAGATCGTCCAGCTTTATCTTCTCCAACGAGTCCACCTCCAGTTGGTTCGCATTTGGTACTATTATAGCAGGGAGGTAAGGACGATGGTGCTGTTCAGGACGGCCGGCGAAGAGAACACAGAATCAACATTGAGAATCGCGATCGAAGAGGCGTTGAAGACGGATTCAAAAAAGTTGCTCATAGCGTCGTCACGAGGTTACAGCGCCCAGAAAGCCCTGGAAATGGTTCCAGAGGGGATCAGGCTCATCGTCGTGACACACCACGTGGGCTTCAAAGAACCGAACTTCGATGAGTTTCCTGCGGAATTGAGAAAACGACTGACGGAAAAAGGTCACACCGTACACACTGCAACGCACGCGCTTTCGAGTGTGGAGAGAGCGTTCAGAAGACAGTACGGAGGCGTACACGCAGCCGAGATCGTCGCCGATGCGCTCCGTTTGATCGGTCAGGGTTTCAAGGTGTGTGTGGAGATCGCGCTGATGGCCGCCGACGCTGGGCTTGTCAGGTGCGACGAGTGGGTGGTCGCGTGCGGCGGTTCGAGCAAAGGTTTAGACACGGCCGTGGTGTTGAGGCCGGCGAACTCGTCCAGGCTGTTCGACCTGAAGATCGGAAAGATCCTGTGTATGCCTTCCGAGTACGTGGAACGATGAGGAAATCAACGGTCACTCTTTCTCTCACCGGCTACTCCTCGTCGGACTTTTCTTCTTGCCTGGGTAATTTCGAAAGCTTCACCGCGATGTAGTTCTCATTTTTCTCGAATATAGCGAAGCGGTTTCTGTTCTTCACCACGATTTCGACGAGATTGTAACCCTCGTTCAGTTTCGCTTCAATTTTTTTCTTGTCCTTCTCGCTGAACTGCATTCGCTCATCTCCCAAAGAAGAATTCCTTCGGCCTCGAATAACTCAGCTCACGGCAGAGTTCGATGGCCTCACCCAAGGGAATCTGTCCGCGCTCCACCATCGTGCCAACCACGTCGCAGAGGACCCTCCTGAACATCTCGGTCCTCGATCCGTAGGACATGAGTTTTCTCGAGTCGGTGACCATACCGACGAAGTTGCTCAGAAGGTCCACCGACGCTATGTATTCGAGGTGCCACCTCATGCCGAAGGGACTGTCGTTGAACCACCACGGTGCGCCGAGGAAGACGTTTTCGAAGGCCCTGGCAATGGTGGCCATCACCGGCAGATAGCTCGTGTCCATGCAGTACAGAACGATTCTGATCTTTCCATCGAAATCGTTGAAGAAATCCTTCATGCCTCTCGCCACGTCGACGAACCCCGCTATGATGTCTCCACCACTGTCGGGTCCAAGCCTCTCGAACAGCTTGATCCTGTAATCCCTCATCGCGCCTATGTGAAGTTGCATGGCCCAGTCTTTTTCGCTGTTCATCTCGGCGAACTTGTACATCATGTAGGACTGAAACTTCAGATGCTCTTCGTAGGACACAGGTTCTTTAAGAGCCTTCTCGAAAATCCTCGATGCCTCACCCTCGCCGACCCTGTGAACGATCGGCTCGAGGAGTGCATGATCGCTGCAAACGCAACCGAGCCCGGCAAAACGATCGTGCGTCTTCTTCAGAGCATCCAAGAAAGTGGAAAGGTCAGTGATCGAAACGTTCGTGCGTTCCTCGAGCTGGGAGACAAACTTTTTGAAGTCGGGTGAATGAACCTTGCAAAACCTGTCCGGCCTCCAGGTTGGCAGTATCTTTACACCTTCGACCCTCTCGCGTGCGAGTTCATGATAACGCAAATCTTCCGCCGGATCGTTCGTCGTGCACATGATCTCAACGTTCATGTCCCTCAAGAGTCTCTGAGGCTTCATGTCATCGCTCTGCAACTTTTCCTTCGCCTTGTTCCAGATGATCTGCGCCGTCTCTTTGGAGATGATTTCGTTGATAGAAAAACGCCTTCTCAAATCCAGGTGTATCCATTCGTAGGTCGGATTGCCGACGAACTTCGGAAACACCTCGGCGAGCGCCAGCCATTTTTCATAGTTGCTCGCTTTTCCCGTGATCTTTTCTTCCGGGACCCCTCTCCTCCTCATCAGTTCCCAGACGTAGTGATCGGTGGCGGCTTCGACTTCCCATATGTCGTTCCATCCTTTGTTCTCGACGATCTCTCTGGCGTCGCTGTGGTTGTGCGCATCGACGATGGGAAGATCCTTCACCAGTTGATAAAGCTGTCTCGCCGTCTCACAGCTGAGGAGATAGTTCTCATCCAGGAACGCCATCACTCTTTCCCCCTTCAGACGTAGACTTTCTCCACATGCGGACAGTTCATCGCCCTCAAGAGGGCCGCATAACTCAACCTGAAACGCACTGTGTCGCCGACACGAATGGGCCTTTCCACGTCGGTGATGTCCAAGATCGTGTGGTCGCTCGATGCGTGGATCACGACGGCTCCCCCATCGAGGGGTTTCAGATGATTCGGCACGGTGTCCTGCTCTCCGAGCGCTAAGATCGCACGCTTTCGCCAGCCCCTGTCCACGAACACGGGACGCCTTCCGAAAGCGTCGAACCCTGTTTCACCAACTGGAACGGACGGTTTGGTCTTCACTTCGATCACTTCGGCTTCGAGAATGAAAGCATCCTTCTCCAGCCATTCGATCTCCCTGTTGTTCGTCACGTCCGTGCCGAGATATATGGCTTCTCCCACTCTGAACTGGTTCACACCCTCGGGGAGTCTTCCTTCTTCTATCAGTTTGAGCGCAGACGTGTTTCCGCCAGAAACGATCGGTAAGGGTCTGCGGACTATTTTTTCAACACGGTCTCTCACGCTCAGCAACGTGCGCATGTTCTCTTCGCTCGGTAAAACGCCACCGTAACATCCGAGGTTCGTCCCGACACCACAAACCTCGGCCCAGTCACAGATCCTGACGGCCTGCGCGATCTCTTCCACCGCGTACTCGTACCATACACCTTCTCTCAGATCTCCAACGTCCACCATGTAGATCAGCTTCACCCTTCGCTTCTTCTCCCGACAGAGCTGCTCAATCTTCTCCACCACTTCCAGTTCTGAAACGAGAACGTACTCACACAGATCGACGATCCTCCCGAGTTCGCTCACCTGTGGAATCCTCAACATCATGAACGGTCCATTTATTCCGTCGGATTTCATACGTTCGATGTTCTGGATCCTCGAATCGGCTATGGTTCGAACGCCCGATTCACGCAACACTCTGGCGATGTTCGGATCACCCAGAGTCACCTTCGTGACGGCCACGAGCTCTATACCCTGGCCGGAAAGGAGTTCGATCAGACGACGCGTGTTCGTGGCGATTTTGGAGAGGTTCACGTAAAGTGTGGGCAAGCCGTTCACCTCACTGGAGATCGTCTTTCATGCCTACCTCGTTCAGTATTATGAAATCTTTGTCCCTCCAGTTCTTCTTGACCTTCACGTGCAGATCGAGATAGATCTTCTTTCCGACCAGCTGTTCCATTTCGATCCTGGAGAGCGTGCCGATCTGTTTTATCATCCTGCCATCTTTGCCGATGAGTATCCCCTTCTGCGAATCCCTCTCGACGTAGATGGTCGCGGCGACGTACAACACTCCGTTATCGCGCTCTGTTATCTCATCCACGATCACCGCAACGCAGTGTGGCACTTCGTCTCTGGTGAGCAGGAGCACCTTCTCTCTTATGATCTCGGCGAACTGGAAAGACAACGGACGATCGGTCACGGTGTCCGGTGGAAAGTACATGGGTCCTTCCGGCATGGCGGCCTTTATGGCTTCGAACAGTTCCTGCACGCCCTCATTCTTAACGACGCTGGTGAAGAAGGTCTTTTCGAAATCGTACTTCTGACGGCCCAGCTCTGCCAGATGCTCGTAGTCCTCTGCAAGGTCTATCTTGTTGATCACCAGAAAGCTTCTATTCTTGGATGCCCTCAACAGGCCTATTATTTGCTCTTCAGGTTCTCCAAAACCTTTCGTGGCATCCACGACGAAGAGTATCAGATCTACCCCTTTCATCGCCTGCACGGCAGCTTCCACCATGAAATGTCCCAGTCTGTGCAGAGGTTTGTGGATGCCCGGTGTGTCGATGAAGATTATCTGATGTTCTGCGTCTGTGTAGACACAACGTATACGGTTGCGTGTGGTCTGTGGCTTTTCTGTGACGATGAGGACCTTCCTTCCCATGAAACTGTTTATCAGACTCGACTTACCCACGTTCGGCCTTCCGACGACTGTTACGAAACCGGATTTCAAATTCATCCCTCCCTGAGTTTGAACGCGTACGGTAGAAGTTCCGAAACTCTCGTCTTCACGGTGTCACCGTTCGTGTTCGCCAGTATCACTTCAAAATCTCCAAACTCACTCATCACCTGTCTGCACGCCCCGCACGGACTCACGGGAGAACTCGTGTTCGCAACGACAACGAGTTTCTCAAACTGTGTTTCACCGGCGGCCACCGCGGTGAACATTGCCACCCTCTCGGCGCACACGGACAGTCCAAAGGACGCGTTCTCAACGTTGCACCCGACGAAAACCTTTCCCGACTTCGTCAGTAAAGCTGCACCAACCTTGAAGTTGGAATAGGGTGCATACGCCCTTCGCATGGCTTCAATCGCCTTTTCGATCAGTTCCTTTTCGCTCATCCGCTTCTCTCCTTTTTATTGTCATCAGGACTCTGTCTATCTTACTCTTCGTTGCCGCAACGATCTTGAAGTGAAAACCATTCACATCCAGTTCTTCCCCCACGCTCGGAATCCTCTGGAACTGTTCAAGCAGATAGCCAGCGAGTGTTTCGTGCTCGGTGGGCGGGAACTCAACGTCGAGCTCTCTTTCGATATCGTTCAGGGGCGTCGTACCCTTCACCATGTAACTGTTTTCCGAAACCTTCCTGATGTTGCTGGTCTCGTCGTAGTCGTATTCGTCCATGATCTCACCGACGAGCTCCTCGAGGATGTCTTCCAGAGTCACTATACCAGCGGTGCCACCGAACTCGTCCACCACGATCGCCATGTGCATCTTTTTCTCCTTGAATATCTTCAACAGCGTGCTGACTTTCATGGTATCGGGAACGAAAATGGGTTCTCTCATGATCTCGGAAACCTTTTTGTTCCTCGCCACGTCCCAGCCCAGCTGTTCCACCAGGGCGACGGCGTCCTTGACGTAGCAGATACCCACTATGTCGTCGATGTCTTCCCTGAAAACGGGGATTCGAGAGTAACCTTCCTCGTTCACGAGTTTGAAGAATTCCTCTACCGTTGCGTTTTCGTTTATGGCCACGACATCCACCCTGGGTGTCATGATCTCCTTTATGTCGGTCTCGCTCATCTTGAAGGTCTGCTCCACGATCATGCCTTCCTGCTTACCGATCGTACCACCCTCTGTCCCCACATTCACCGCGTTGATTATGTCCTCGCTCGTTATGAAAGGCGCATCCTCCATGGCCTTTCCACCCATCAGTTGGACCACAAGGTTGCTGATGCGCAGCAACGGACTGATCAAAGGAGACAGAAGCCGATCCAGCAAGCGCAACAGCGCATCCACCCGCTGATAAACCTGTTCTGCGTACTCCCTGGCGTAAATCTTCGGTGATATTTCACCCACGACGAGCACAACGAAGGTGACGAAAATCGTTCCGATCACCGCGACGAGTCCCTCGTTGAAGTTTCTGAACAGTCTCACAAAGAGCAACGTTGCCACCGACGAGAGCATGAGGTTCACAAAGTTGTTCATGATCAGAACCGCTGTGAGCATTCTGTTCACTCGATGGATCGACTCCTGCTCGTTTTTCTTGATCAGTTTCAGCCTGCTCAACGACGTGAGCGCCGTTTCCGATGCGGAGAAAACTGCCGAAAGCGCCAAAAGCAAGATCATTACGAGCAGTTGCAAGAAACTACTGTACGGGTCTTCCACCAGTTACTCACCTCCAGTTCAGTAATGATACCTCTCGTTGTTCAGGATTTTAAAGCTTCTGAACAGTTGTTCTAAAAGCACCACAACCGCCAGTCTATGCGTCAGCGTCATTTTTGAAAGAGACAGTCTTTCGTTCGCCCTCGCCTTCACACTCTCATCAACGCCCATGGGCCCGCCCACCAGATAGACGATCCTGTTTCTCTTACGCAAAAGCTCAGAAAGATGGTTGGCGAAAGAGATCGAGTCGTAGCTCGTACCGTGTTCGTCGAGAAGCACGAGGTAATCGTCGTCGCGAAGCATTTTCAGAACCTTCATGGCATCTTTTCTCAGCAGGGATTCATCCTCGATGCTCTCGTGACCGAGCTCCAGCAGATCGATGTCCACGAATCGGGAGAGCATCTTCATGTATTCTTCAGCGATTTTCGCAAAGTTCTTCATCTTTCCCAGGACCCAAACGTCAATTTTCAAACACCTGACCCCTCTTGATGACCACTCTGGGTCTCAAACCGACCAGGTAGGGTAGCGTCAAAAGATCTGCATCGTCGTAGAGGAGCAGATCCGCCTGCTTGCCAACTTCGATCGTGCCAAGCCTGTCAGCCAGGTTCAGTACACAGGCCGCATTCAACGTGAAACCGGTCAGCACCTCTTCCGGTGTCATCTTCAAATGCCTCACAGCCAGATGCATGACGAACGAAGGTTCAAGCGTTGGACTCGAGCCAGGGTTGAAATCACTCGCGATCGCCACAGGAACGTTCGAATCTATGAGCGCACGTGCAGGTGCGTAGGCCTCGTTCAAATGAAAGCTCGTTGCGGGCATCAACACCGCGATGGTGCCCGATCTTGATAGCATGTCGATCGCTTCTTCGTCAACTTTTATGAGATGGTCTGCGGAAACGGCCTTCAGCTCGGCCGCGAGCTTGCTCGCCCCGATGTTGGAGATCTCGTCAGCATGAACGCGCAACCTGAAACCTTTCTCCGCCGCTTTGCTGAGAAACGTCCTCGCCGATTCGACGCTGAACGCTCCAACTTCGCAGAATATGTCCACGTACTCTGTGTAATCTCTGACCTCATCGAGCATGTCTATCAGCTGATTGATGTACTCCGCTTCATCCACATCCTTTGGAACCGCGTGTGCTCCGAGGAAAGTGGCGACGATATCCTGTGGAACCACTCTCGAAAGCGCACGGATGATTCTCAACTGCTTCAGCTCGCTCTCTCTATCGAGCCCGTAACCGCTCTTGCACTCCAAAGTGGTGACACCTTTTTTCAGAAATTCTCTCAGAAACTTCAGGTTGAACCTGACGAGTTCACGCTCCGAAGCTTTTCTGACCTTCTCCACAGTCTCGAACAATCCACCACCAGAGCTGTGGAGCTGCAAATACGTTGCCCCACCGACACGCTTGAGAAAGTCGTTCTCCCTGAAACCGTAGAAGGGAATGTGTGTGTGACAGTCCACAAAGCCCGGCACGACGAGGTCCGCTTCGAGGAATCTGACGAAATCCCTCGGCTTCGACGTGGAAATATCGACTATGATGCCGTCTTCGATTGAAACATAGACGTTGTTGAAGACCTCGAGTCTGGACATGTCCTGTCCGGATCTTGGTTTGTTTCCGATCGGTGTACAGAGCTTCTTCGCACCAACGACGAGCTGTATCATTGACCCACCTCTTTCAACTTGTTCGCGAGGATCTCGATGATCTTGGTCTCTATGATCCTGTTCGCATTGAAATCATCGAGCTGCAGATAAAATTGCGCGACTTCCAGCATCGCTTGTAGTGGCACCATGCCGATGATCTCCGTACCGACGACTGGCACGCCGTACCTCTCTGCTTCGCGCTTTATCGTCTCGAAAACTCTGAAGAGAGGACTCTTCTTGTAGTTCGTCATGTTCATGGATACCTGCACCATACCCTTCTCTTTCAGATCAACGGCGATCGCCTTGACGTATCTGTAGCCACCGCTTATATGCCTCACAGCCTTTGCTATCTTCTCTGCAACCTCTATTCTCGTCGTCCCAAGGTTCACGTTGAAGGCTATCAGAAACTCCCTCGCTCCCACAGCGGTCACACCCGCCGTTGGATGCACCTCATCCGGACCAAAGTCTGGCTTCCACATGGGATCTTTTATCTTTTCAAAGAAGCCTTCGAACTCACCCTTCCTGATGTCCGCAAGATTCTCTCTGTGCGGAGCCGTCGCGGACCTTTCGTACAAAAACACAGGTATCTTCAGCTCTTCCCCAATTCTCTTACCGAGCTTCTTCGAAAGCTCAACACATTCCTCCATCGTGACGTTCATGACGGGCACCAGCGGGATGACGTCCGTTGCCCCCATCCTCGGGTGCTCTCCTTTATGCACTCTCATATCGATGATTTCTGCGGCTTTCTTCGTCATCCTGAACAGGGCCTCGAGGAGCGGTTCTGGCGCACCGACCAGCGTCACTACGGATCTGTTGTGATCCGCATCCATCGACCAATCTAAAATCCAGACGTCTTTAATACCCTCTGCCTGAGCGATTATCTCTCGAACGACTTCTTCTCTTCTTCCTTCGCTGAAGTTTGGAGCAGACTCCACTATCTTCACGCTGTTCACCTCCATCACCAACGTGATTATACTCGAAAACGGTGTGTTATTATGACTTTGGTGCGGGAGGTAGTGAGGATGGACGTGCTGATCCAGCTGATAAAAACAGGAATAACCCTGGTCGTTGCCTACATCGTCTACAGGCTCATCTATGGAGGGATACTGAGAGTAACACGAAAACTTGGCAAGGAGATGCGTATGAAGAACACGCTTCGAACGGTCCTCCTCACGATCATCCTCGTTATCGCCCTGATGGTCGTACTGGACATCTGGCAGGTGGATCTGGTTCCCTACCTGACTGCGCTCGGGATAGGTGGAATTGCCGTGGGTTTCGCGGTTCAGGAACCACTTTCAAATTTCATGTGCGGCCTGCTCGTGATCTTCACCGGAAAACTTCTCGAGGGAGATGTCGTCGAGATAGACGGTATAAGCGGAACCGTCGAGGTGATAAACTATAACCACACGGTGCTGCGCACCTTCGACGGAAAACGGGTCCTCATTCCCAACAAGCAGGTGTGGAGTCAGAGACTCATACATTACTGGCCAACGAACGTCAGGAGGTTCGAACTGAAGGTCTCTGTGTCTTACGGAAGCGATCTCGCCAAGGTTCTGGAAGTGCTCAAAAAGTGCCTCGACGAGGAACCACTCGTCGAGAAATCACCTGAGCTGGCCAACGTGATCGTGTTCAATGGTTTTGGCGCTTCATCGATAGACTTCAATGTGCTCTTCTGGGTGCAGCGGCAAAACTACTTCGACGCCGTTAACTCGCTGGCTCAGAGGATAAAGAGGGAACTCGAATCGAACGGTATCACTATACCCTTCCCGCAGCTCGACGTTCACATCAAGGAGCGAGTGATTTGAAACTGAAACCCTCGGAACACATCTTTTGTGCCATGGACACTGAAACCACAGGAACGGATCCACTGGCAGGCGACCGCATCGTAGAGGTCGCCATCGTACCCATTTACAAAGGAAAGATCATCTACAGGGGCATCTACCACTCACTCGTGAACCCACACATACGAGTTCCGGCGATGATCGAGAAAGTCCACGGTATTGGAAACGAAGAGCTTCAGAATGCACCGAGCATGGGTCAGGTTTTCGAAAAGATTCGCAGCTACATGACCAGAGCCATCATGGTCTTCCATCGTGCGAAGTTCGATCTGACTTTCCTCGATTTCACAGCCAAGGAAGTGGGTGCGTTTCTGCCCACGGTGCGTTTTCTGGACACCTACGAACTGGCCGAGCTGTTGTTCAAGGAGAAGAAGACCCTGTCGTGGCTGGCGAAACGTTACGATCTACCCGCTCCAACACACCGGGCCCTCGACGATGCGATCATCACCGCAAAGATTTTCCTGAGGATGGTTCGAGAACTGAACGTGGACGTCACTGAATTTGTCAGAACGTGGAGTGGTGAGGAATGGTGAAGAATTACGTGCTGGACACGAACGTTCTCATCCACGACCCTGAGAGTATCTACAATTTCGAGGACAACAACGTTATCATACCTCTGCCGGTGCTGGAGGAACTCGATTCACTCAAACGTCGAAACGATTCGATCGGTAGATCCGCAAGACACGTGGTCAGAGAACTCGACGCACTCAGGCAGATGGGCGATCTCTCGAAAGGCGTGAAGCTGAAAAACGGTGGAACGCTCACAGTCATGAGTCTGACCAACCTGAGGGAAGACTTTGTCGAGTACTTCAAATCGAAGTACATAGACAACTGGATCCTGGCGTACGTCGTACGGATCAAAAGAACCAGTTCCATGCCCACGATCTTAGTGACGAAGGATATCAGCTTGAGGGTGAAGGCATCCGCACTCAACATCCAAGCGCAGGATTATCTGACGGACAGATCCAACCTTGCCCTGCTTCCGGACGGATACAGGATGGTTGAAGAGAACGTTTCGGAAGGTCAGACTGTCAACAATTTCCGTGAGAACGAATACCTCAAAAGCCCAACCGGATACTTCAAGGTGAAGGAAGGAAGGGCGACAAAACTGTCTCTGGATCTTTCCAGCACGGTCTGGGGTATACAACCTCTGAACGAAGAACAGCTCTACGCGATGGACGCCATGATGGATGACAGCATCGCTCTGGTGACGATGGTCGGCTCAGCCGGCACAGGGAAAACACTGATCGCACTCGCCTGCGCCTTAGAAAAGACCGTGAACCAGAAGAAGTACCGCCGCATCATCGTTGCCCGCCCGCTGATTCCTATGGGAAAGGATGTGGGCTATCTGCCAGGTTCGCTTGAAGAGAAACTCGAGCCGTGGATGCAACCGATCATGGACAATCTTGAATTTCTGTTCGATCGCGTGGGAATGAGTCTGAAAGAGTTTTTGAAGAAGGGCATCATGGAGATAGAGGCACTCAGTTTCATAAGGGGAAGAACCATCCCGAACCAGTTCGTGATCATAGATGAAGCACAGAACCTGACGCCACACGAAGTGAAAACGATCCTCACAAGGGTTGGAAACAACACGAAGATCGTGCTGACGGGAGACCCTTACCAGATCGATACGCCTTATCTGGACAAAGACAGCAACGGTCTCGTCTACGCAGCTTCGAGACTGATAGGAAACCCGCTGGTGGCACACGTGACACTGAAGCGAGGCGTGAGGTCCCCACTCGCGAGTCTGGCTGCGGAAAGGCTGTAGGAGGAAAAACGATGGGGAACATCGTCATAGAGACCAGGGATCTGGTGAAGAACTTCGGAAAGGTCCGTGCCGTGGACAATCTGAACCTGAAAGTCTTTCAGGGTGAAATCTACGGCTTTCTCGGTCCGAACGGTGCGGGAAAGACCACGACGATCAGATTGCTGACCGGAACGCTCAAACCTTCCTCCGGTTCCATTCGCGTGCTCGGTATGGACATGCAGAAAGCTGAAATAGAGATCAAAAAGTCCATCGGAGTCGTCCCAGACGAACCAAGGATGTATTCGAGCCTGCGGGGTTACGAGTTTTTGAACTTCGTGATCGAGATCTTCGGCTTGGACAAAAAATCGATGCGCGAGAGAATAGAAGAACTTTGCTCGGCATTCGGGATAGATTATCTGGACAAGTTCATCGCCGATATGTCCCACGGAATGAAACAGAAGTTGATGCTGGTCAGTGTCTTGATGCGAAAACCGAGGGTGATCTTTCTGGACGAACCGACCGTTGGTCTGGACGCCAGGTCCGCAAAGATTCTGAAGTTGTTACTCGCAAAGTATGCGTCGGAGGGCTGCACCATTTTCATGACCACACACGTGCTGGAGATAGCCGAGAAGATGTGTTCTCGCATCGGTATCATAGATAAAGGCTCTTTGATCGCCGAAGGTACGATGGATGAACTGAGGAAGCTTGTAAGAGACAATGTGGCAAGCCTGGAAGACGTGTTCCTGCGTCTCACCGCAACGGAAGAGGACATACTGCAGATCGTGAAGGAACTGTGATGTGGTATGAGACAGCTTCTGGTGTTACTCAAGTACGGCCTGGGTGCACGTTACAGTCGAAGAGATGGAGGAACCCGGCGCTCGTTCGGTTTTGTGGCGTTGGTCGTTTCGTCTTTCATCATCGGTTTTCCTCTGGGGTCTTTGTTCTTCGAGCTGTTCAAAGTTCTGTCTGCCGTCAGAATTTCCACTTACACACTCTCAACGTTGTTGATGGTGCAGTGGTCGATCCTGAGCGGTCTTCTCTTTCTGATCTCTTTCGTACCGAGCTTGATAAACTCTTTCGCGCGGAACGATGAGATACAGTTTCTGCTGACCTTCCCGATCGAAAGATGGGCCATCGTCGCTTACCAGATGGTTCTAACGCTCGCACTGCAACCTCTCACCGTGGTGATGTATTTGTTCGTGTTTCCTGCCTACGTTGTGGCGTGTGGAGGAAATCTCTTCTACGGTTTTCTGGTCGCAATCTTGTTCGTTTTTCTCATGCTTTCTCTGTCTTTTCTTCTCTCGTGCGTGTTCGGTCTTTTCCTGGAAAGGTCTCAGGCGAGAAGGATCAGTACGGCGGGCTTGATAGTCACGATCGTCCTCTTCTTCCTCGCTATGCAATTCCTCCCGAACTACGCGCGAAACTTGGTCAATCAAAACATCTCATTTCTTTCACACGCGCTGACCAAGTTCATGCATCCGTTGAACATTTTCGCCTGGCCCGTGAGGGCGCTGAACGAACCTTTCTACCTTTTGATCATGCTGATCGTCTGCCCCACGCTCTTTTTGCTTTCGGTACCGGTGGCTGAAAAGTTGAGCTTCGAACAGAAAGTTTCCTTCAGATCCTCAAGAAGGATCTGGTTCGGCGCGGGTAAAGTGTTCTGGAAGGATTTGAAGATTCTGGCGAGAAACGAACAAAGTCTGTTCACGCTTCTTTATCCGGTTGCTTTCGGCGTTCTGTTCGGAGTTTCTTTCAGAAACTTCGTGCCCGCCATGATGCTCTTCACAACGCTCAGCGGTTCCTACGTTGCCTACAATTCGGCGATGCTCACGAAGCAGGAACTTTCCGTGTGGCCCCTGCCGGTTCTGCTTCCCGTGAAGGAGTCGAACCTCCTTTTGCCGAAATTGATCGTTCCGTCTTCCATCTACCTGGCACTGTTCTCGGCGATGCTGGTGTTTTTCAAGTTCTGGTTCTCTTTACCCTCCACAATCTTTCTGCTCGTTCCTGTCATGTCAACGGTATTTCTCTTCTCTTCAACCTTGGGGATGCTGTTCTATCTGAAACAACCGTTCAGGTCGGATCCATCCAATCCATCACGCGTACTGACCTCCACGAGAGTTCTGACAATCCAGGGGATCGTCCTCCTGTTGTCTCTAATCTGCCTTATGCCGTTTCAGACATCTGTTCGATCAGCACTCGTTGAAATCGTCGGCGTCCAGAATGTTGCGTTTTTGATCTTCTACGGTGTGCCGTTCGGTTGTGCCGTACTGCTCGCGATTTTTTCTAAAAGGTTGTTCAACAGAGTGAAACAATTGTTCCAGGAAATCGAATAGTTATTACTGCGAACATTTTGCTACAATCTCTTCCGAGGTGAAGAACGTGGAGAAGATGGTGGAGAGTTTGATCGAGCTCTGTTCGATCCCTGGAGTGTCCGGCAGAGAAGAACTGGTCCGTCAACATCTGATCGAGAAACTGGACGTTCCTTACCGGGTGGACAACGCTGGTAACCTGATCGTCGAGATCGGTGAAGGCGATGAAACGATCGCGCTGATGGCACACATGGACGAGATTGGCCTGGTGATAACCGGTGTGAACAGCGACGGCACACTGAACTTCAGAAAGATAGGCGGATTCGATGACAAGATCCTCGCTGGTTCCCATTTGCAGATCGTGACCGAATCGGGCATCCTGGAAGGCGTGATCGGCATCACACCGCCACACCTGTCAGGTCAACAGGCGACGGAGAATTTGAGAATAGACATAGGCTGCAAGAGCAAGCAGGAAGCCGAAGCGCTGGGAGTTAAAGTGTTGGACTACGCCGTGTTCAAGAAACATGCGAGCGTTCTGAATCGCGAATTTTTCTCCATGAGATCGATCGATGACAGGTTCGGCTGCTTAGCCATGCTCGAAGTTTTGAACAGGGTAAAGAACGAGAAGCTCAGAAAGAGAGTTTACTTCGTCTGGACAGTCCAGGAGGAGATAGGACTCAAAGGCGCGAAAGCGTTCGTGGCGAATCACAAAGTGGACGTCTGTTACGCTATCGATTCGTTCGCATGCTGCTCAGCACTGACTGGGGATGTCACACCGGGAAAAGGACCGGTCCTCAGAATGCTTGATAACAGCGCGTTCGCGAGCTTCGATTTGATGAAACATGTGCTTCAGGTAGCTGAGAAAAACAACATCCCCGTGCAGGTGGGAGTAACGGGTGGGGGCACCGATGGATCGGTCGCCATGGAATTCGGTGCGAAAATGGTTCCTGTGACCCTCGCGGTGAGGTATCTGCACACGCCCGCTGAGTACATTTCCATCACCGATCTGGTCAATCTGATAGACCTTTTGACGTTTCTGATTTTGGAAAATCGGTGAGGTGATCCCGCCTTGCTTTACTTTCTCGTCTTCCTTTCGGGTATAGCGTCGGGCTTTCTGAACGTTGTGGGCGGCGGTGGCAGCTTGATAACGTTGCCGTTGCTCACCTTGCTGGGCATGGACCTCGGTGTCGCGAACGGTACCAACAGGATCGCCATTCTGATGCAGAACATAGCCGCTGTGAGGAGCTTTTACAAGGATAAAGTTTTGCCCGTGAAACTGTCTCTGCTGTGCGCGATTCCCGCCACGGTCGGTTCGATCCTTGGAAGCTACGTGGTGGTCAACATTCCCCTGTCTCTTCTGAAGAAGATCGTGGGTGTGTTGCTCCTCGTGATGGCCATCTTCATAGTTTTGAAGCCCTCGATGTGGTCAGGTCAGAAGAAGGAAAGACTGAACGTTCCGCTCATCGTTCTTGCGTTCTTCGGTATAGGCTTTTACGGTGGATTCATTCAGGCTGGTGTGGGATTCTTCTTCGTGTTCTTCACGGCCGTGCTCTTAGGACTGGACCTTGTGAGGAACAACGCTCTGAAGGTTTTCATCGTTTTGCTCTACACACCGTTTTCTCTTTTAGTTTTCCTTTTGAACGGGAAGGTTCAACCACTGGCCGGTTTGGTTTTGGGCTTCGGTAGCATGATAGGAGCACAGTTCGGTGCGAAATTCGCGGTGAAGAAGGGTGTCACCTGGCTCAGATACATCCTGCTCGCAACGGTTGTGGTCAGTGGCATCAGTTATCTCACCTGAGAAAGGCTTTCCAGATCCACCTGGAGCGATCTGACAGTTCTCCTGGCAAAGAAATAGGCGATCATCGCGAAGGCGAGCACACCGTAAGTGTTCCTTATTCCTATGGCGTTTCCCAGAAGTCCAAACAGGAAAGTGCCCACGGGAGAACCACCGTTGTTTATCAGCGCGTAGAGAGACATCGTTCTACCACGCATGTGCTGGGGCGACAAGTACTGAGTTCTCGTGTTCGCCGTGTTGAAGAAGATCGTCTGTGCCGCACCGTTGAAAAAGGACATCACGTACGCAGCGGGTGGATAAACGAAAGAGACCAGAGTGCTCAGCCCTATGGCGAATATCAAATATTCTTCTCTGAACTTGAGCACCGTCTCAGCCTCGAGAGAGCCTGCGAACGTTGCACCCACGAGTGCTCCGAGCCCCATCGAACCCATGATCAATCCGTAACCGACGAGACCTGTTTTCACGGCACTCTTCGCAAAGGCCTGCATGAGCATGCTGTAAGGCATACCGAACACGGCGTAAACTGTGGAAGAGAGGAACGTGATGAGCAGAACCTTGCTGGACATGACGTACTGGACACCCATTTTCAAATCCGCGAAGAACTTTCTCTCCGTCTTTCGAACGGCTGGTTTCTCCACCTTGATGAACAGCAGAGTGACTATCAGGGGTACGAATGTCAGCGCGTTGACGATGAATCCGAAGCCCATACCTCTGTACTCAACAACGAATCCCGCTATCGAAGGTCCTATCATTCTCGCGAAATTGAATATCATCGCGTGGAGGGCAAGCGCGTTCGACAAGAGCTCCTTCGACACAACGGATCCGATGAAGGTGTTACGCGAAGGCAGATAGAAGGCCTGAGAGATCCCCATCGCCACACTCAGTACGAGTAACTGGACTGCGTTCAGAACGCCTCTGTGCACCAAGTAAGCCATGAGCGTGGCGTTCAACGCGTCGGCGATCTGGGTGAACAGGAGAACGTTCTTCGGTCCAAACCAGTCTATGATCACGCCGCACGCGGGAGAGAGAACGACCGTTGGGAGCCCTTTGAGGAAGGCTATCAAACCGATGAACCCGGCGGCTCTGTTCTCGGAAAAGAGGTTGACAGCAACCCAGCCCCTGAGCGTCGTGTCGATCCAGGTGCCGATCAAAGAGATGCTCTGTGGTAACCAGAAAAGAAAGTAGTTCTTGTTCCTCAACGCCCGGAACGGATTCGAATATTTCGCCATGCGAACCATTTATACATCACTTTCGTTAAACCACACCGAACATCGAATTGACGTTTTGTTGAAGAACCGCGGGATGGTATCTGACATTACGGTTTCCAAATCATGTGGATTAAGTTAAACCACACACTTATCGTTCAATGGTTGTAACATAGATGCGGCAGATTCGTTGCGAACATCGCCCTTCAGTTAATTGATCTGAACCAGGATATGGCGTATCATGAGAAGAGGTGTTGTTCATGTTCGAAAACCTTCAGGAAAAACTGTCGAAGATCTTCAGAGCGATAACGGGCCAAGGAAGACTGACCGAAAAGAACATAAGCGAGGCCGTTCGGCAGGTCAAACTGTCCCTGCTGGAAGCGGACGTCAATTACAAAGTGGTCAGAGACTTCATTGAAAACGTCAAGCAGAAAGCGCTCGGAGAAGAAGTACTGAAGAGTCTCACACCGGACCAGCAGTTCATAAAGATCGTCAGAGACGAGCTGATCAACATCATGGGCCGTTTCAACGTTCCGCTGCAACTGAAGCACCAGCCCGCCGTGATCATGCTGGTGGGACTCCAGGGTAGCGGAAAGACCACGACGGCCGGTAAGCTGGCACTCTATTTGAGGAAACAGGGCAGAAATCCTCTGCTCGTCGCTGCCGACACTTACAGACCCGCCGCGATCGACCAGCTCGAGAAGATCGGTAAGAGTCTGAACATCCCGGTGTTCTCCGGGGACAGAAAAAACGCTCTCGAGATAGTCAAAGGTGCCCTGAAGGCTTCTCAGGAACTTCACTGCAACGTTCTGGTGCTCGATACAGCGGGAAGGCTCCACATCGATGATGAAATGATGAAAGAACTTGAAGACATAAAGTCCTTAACCAATCCGGACGAGATACTCATGGTCGTCGACGCGATGGTGGGACAGGACGCGGTGAATTCCGCCCTCGAGTTCGACAGGCGACTCTCCCTGACAGGCTTCATCGTGACGAAATTGGACGGCGACGCCCGTGGCGGTGTGATTCTATCGATAAGTTACGTCACCGGAAAGCCCGTCAAGTTCATAGGTGTTGGGGAAAAGCTCGACGCACTTGAGCCTTTCTATCCGGACAGAGTCGCGGGCAGAATTCTGGGCATGGGCGATGTCCTCAGCCTCATCGAAAAGGCTGAGAGAGAGCTCGACAGAGAAAAGATGGAAGCGGCAGCGAAGAAGATGCTCCAGGCGCAGTTCACGCTGGAAGATTTCCGCGAGCAGCTGAGAGAACTGAAGAAACTGGGCCCGCTGAGCTCCCTGATCGAGATGCTGCCTGGGGCACCCAAGGTGGACGTCGATGCGGGCGAGAAAGAACTGAAAAAGATCGAGGCGATCATCAATTCGATGACACCTGAAGAGAGGAGAAATCCGAGGATTTTGAACGCGAGCAGGAAGTTGAGGATCGCAAAAGGTAGCGGTACGACGGTTCAGGATGTGAACAAACTTTTGAAGTCTTACGAGCAGATGAAGGAACTCATGCAAAGGCTCAAACATGGGAAGCTGAAACTGCCTTTCGGGCTTTGAGGAGGTGTTGGTGTGGTAAGGATCAGGCTCACGAGAATGGGAAAAAGGAATATGCCGTTCTACAGAATCGTCGTTGTTGACTCCAGAAAGAAACGTGACGGAGCCTACATCGAGTCGCTGGGTTTCTACAATCCCCTGCGCAACCCTGCCGAAATAAAGGTCAACGTTGAGAGGGCAGTCGAATGGATACTGAAAGGTGCCCAACCCAGCGACACGGCGAGAGACATACTCAGTAAGGCGGGCGTGCTCAAGAAAGTGCACGAGATCAAGTATGGCAAGAGAGAAACCACAGATGAAACAAATGCTTGAGTACATAGTCAAAGGTATCGTGAAACACCCTGAAGACGTTGTCGTGGTCGAGTTCGACGAAAACGACGGCAAAGTGTTCGAGATCGTGGTGAACGAAGAGGACGTCGGCCAGGTCATAGGAAAGGATGGAAGGACCATAAAATCTTTGAAGGTCCTCCTCTCGGCCCTGTTCGATGCGGAGGACTTCACCCTGCGGGTGGTAAGGTGAGCGAGTACATCGTGATCGGTAAGATCACGCGGACTCACGGTTTGTTCGGAAACGTCAAGGTTTTTCCCACGACCAACGTGGGAGAGGTCTTCGCCAACCTGAAACAGGTCTTCATAAAGGATGAGTCTCGAAACGGCATTTACAGAGTCACCGTGCAGAGGATCAGGAAAGTCGGTAAAGAGTATCTTTTGAAGATCGCAGGCATAGACAACGTTGAAACGGCGAAAAAGATCGTGGGTTTACAGCTCGCGGTAAGGATCGAAGATCTACCCAAGCTCAAAGCGAACGAATACTACTTCTACCAGCTGTTGAACGTGGACGTGTACGACGAGCGCGGTGAGATGATCGGCAAGGTGGTTGACATCATCGAGACGGGTTCGAACGACGTGGCAGTGGTGAAAGGAAAAGGCGGAGAGGTCCTCGTTCCAATGATCAGAGAATGCATCGTACAGTTCGAACCGCAGAAAAGACTGGTCGTAAAACTTCCGGAGTGGATGTGATGAGGATCATCATCGCCACGATCTTCCCAGACTTCGTACGGGTCGTGAAGGAATACGGAGTGATCGCTCAAGCCGTTGAAGAAGGCAAGATCGACATACGCATAATGAACATTCGAGATTTCGCGCACGACCGTCACAGGACCGTGGACGACTATCCTTACGGTGGCGGTCCGGGCATGGTCATGAAACCGGAGCCCATCTTCGAGCTGTATGATCACTGTAAGCAGCAGTTCGGCGATCTGTACACGATCCTCACATCGCCACAGGGAGTCACACTGAACAACAGGCTCGCGATGGAGCTTTCGAAGAAGGAGAATCTTTTGATAATCTGTGGTAGGTACGAAGGTGTCGACGAGAGAGTGAAGAGTTTGGTCGATCTGGAAGTATCCATCGGTGATTACGTGCTCAGCGGTGGAGAACTCGCGGCGATGGTGATCTGCGACGCGGTGAGTAGGTTCGTTCCAGGAGTCGTCGAGGAAGAATCCGTGAAGAGAGATTCTTTTTACAACGACCTGCTCGATTATCCACACTACACCAGACCCGCCGAGTACAGAGGTATGCGGGTCCCAGAAGTGCTGTTGAGTGGAAACCATGAAATGGTAGAACTCTGGAGGACCGCCGAGAGTATCAAGCTCACCGCGTTGAGGAGGCCGGATCTCTTCCTGGCGAGGGAATTTTCAACGGAAGAGAAGAAAGCCCTCATTCATCTGATACAGGAGTTGGTGAGATGTGTTGAACGACGTGAGAATAGCTCTGATCCATTATCCGGTTCTGGGAAAAGATGGTAAGATTGTCTCCAGCGCGGTGACGAACCTCGACATTCACGACATCGCGAGGACCGCACGGAGTTATGGGATCAAAAAATACTACGTTGTGACGAATCTGCCCGCACAGCAGGCAGTCGTGAGAGCCGTTTTAGATTACTGGGTCGAAGGATCCGGGAAAGAGTACAACATAAGCAGAACAGAAGCTTTACAACTGGTCGAACTGAAGTCTTACCTGGAGGACGTGATCGATACAATAAAACAGGAGACGGGCAAAAAACCGTTGCTTTTCTTCACTTCCGCGAAGAAAAGACCAAGATCGATAAGTTACGAAGAAGGGGCAAGGATCATCAGAGAAACCGACAGACCCGTGCTCATACTTTTCGGAACGAGCTGGGGCATGCCGCAGGAAATCCTGGACATGTGCGACTACGTTCTCGAACCAGTCCGCGCTAATTCGGATTACAATCACCTTTCGGTCAGAGCGGCTGCCGCAATAATCATAGACAGGTTGATAGGAGAGGAGGTATGAACTGTGAGCATGGACAATCTCGTAAGACTGATCGAGAAAGACCAGTACAGAGAGCTCCCCGAGTTCAGACCCGGCGACACGGTCAGAGTCCATGTCAAGGTCGTGGAATCCGGTAAGGAAAGGACGCAGATCTTCGAAGGAATCGTTATCAAGATCAGAGGTTCTGGACTGAGCAAGACATTCACGGTGCGCAAGATTGCCAGCGGTGGAATAGGAGTCGAGAGAACCTTCCCGTACCACTCACCGATCATCGAGAAGCTCGAAGTCGTTAAGAAAGCGGAAACAAGAAGGGCGAAACTTTACTATCTGCGCGATGTGAAAGGGAAGATCAAGCTGAAAGAAAAAAGAGAGTGACGCTCGTGAAAGAGAAGCAGGTTAAGTCGAAGAAAGAAGAAGGAATAGGAGGCGTCACGATCAACAAGGAAAAAGTGAAAAAGTACGCACTCGACTGGTTGAAGTCCCTGGCCTACGCGATCGTCGCAGCAACGATCATCAGGCTGTACGTTTTTGAGACGATGCTGGTACCGACAGGCTCCATGATTCCAACAATAAACGTGGGAGACAGATTGTTCATCGAGAAGATAACCTACACCGTTAGGGAACCCCAGGTAGGCGACATAGTCGTGTTCTGGGCTCCGTTCGTGGACGAGCGTGCCCTGACGATGCTCAGGCCTTTCGACAAGTTCATGGACCTGTTCGCACCGGCCAAGTTCAGAGGCAGGGTGAAGTACGTCAAGCGTCTGGTCGGCAAAGAGGGAGACGTTCTGCAGATCAAACTGTCAGAAGACGGCAAGTACCATTTGTACGTCAATGGAAAGCTGAACGAAAAACTCAAGGACATAGTTTATACACCCGAAGGTGTTTTCAAATACCCGGAGCTTTTGAACTGGTTTTTTGAAGCGAGTAAGCTGAGGAACAATCCAACTTCGTACAGGCAATTTCTGCAGCGCTTGGCGCAGACGAACATCGAAGCTGCCAATCTGGTGTTCTCTGTAGTCGGAGGCATGTATCCTGTCCCACTCGGTGCCGCTTTCGATAAAACGTTTTCGGAGATCTACAAGGACATAGATCTGAGCAAGTACATCAGAAAAACACCAGAAGGCGTCGAGGTCGAAGTGCCCAAGGGATTCTATTTCTTCATGGGTGACAACACGAACGATAGTTTCGACAGCAGGTACTTCGGCTTCGTGCCGAAGGATCACGTGATAGGAAGACCAATTTTGCGGATATGGCCGTTGAAGGACTTTGGTCCTGTACAGGGGAGCTGAACGCTCCCTTTTATTTTGCTCGCCGGGGAGGTTCAGACCATGTTCAACGTTGTGGATCATCCGCTCATAAAGCACAAGTTGACCATCATGAGGAACAAGGCCACGGGTCCAAAGGAGTTCAGAGAACTGTTGAGGGAAATAACCTTCCTTCTGGCTTATGAGGCGACGCGCAACGTCGAAACGGTGGAGGTAGAAGTCGAGACACCACTTGAGAAAACGAAAGGTTACGCCATCGAAGACAAAAAGATGGTCGTCGTACCCATACTGCGTGCAGGACTGGGAATGGCGGACAGCATTTTGGAGCTCATGCCGAACGCTTCTGTAGGTCACATAGGTGTGTACAGAGATCCAGAGACCTTGAGGCCGGTGCAGTACTACTGCAAACTTCCAAAGATAGAGGAAAAGAGTGTTGTGTTCTTGCTCGATCCCATGCTGGCGACAGGCTTTTCTGCGATACACGCGGTGAACGTGCTGAAACAGCACGGTGCAAAGAACATAATCCTGGTCTGTTTGATCGCGGCACCCGAAGGGGTACAGGCGCTTGAGAGTCACCATCCAGACGTCAACATATACGCCGCGGCTCTGGATCGACAGCTCAACGAGCACGGTTACATACTGCCGGGTCTGGGGGACGCGGGCGACAGGCTCTACAGAACCAAATAGATCTAATGCACCGCACCCAGCCATCTTCATTTTTGCGTAAACTACAAGCAACCGTTTTGCAAACTTGAGGTGTGCACAAATCTGTGCCGTTGGAGATAAAATTTTTTTGACAAGTACGATACAGCTACCGGACCCCTAACGTCAGTTTGGATCTGACAAAATCAGTAAAATAAGCTCCTTCTTTGTTTTGAATGTGATGAGAGTCCGTTGAAAAAAATATTTCCAAAACGTGGGGAGGTGTATTCATGAGGACAAAGGCACTGCTCGCATTGCTTCTCATCGGTGTCCTTGCGCTCGCACAGGTGAACTTTCCAACCAGACCTGTCACGATCATCGTACCTTGGTCCGCTGGTGGTGCTACAGATCTACTGTTCCGAGCCATCGCATCCGTTTTTCCAAAGTACGCCAACGGCCAGCCACTCGTGGTCAACAACATTCCCGGCGCGGGTGCAGTGACCGGAACGATGGAGTTCCTGAAAGCCCCTGCTGACGGCTACACTTTGCTGTCGCTGGCCACACCGATCATAACGAAGATCCACTGGAGCGAAGTGAAGTTCACTGTGGACGATTTCGTGCCTGTGATCAACATCGTCAACGATCCAAGTTACATCCTGGTCAACGCCAACTCGCCTTACAAAACGCTCGAAGATCTTCTGAACGCCGCCAGGAAAAACCCCGAAACGGTCACGATGGGTAACGGTGGTGCCGGTGGTGGGAACCATTTGGTTGCACTCGCGTTCGAAGACTTCGTGGGTGTGAGGTTCATTCACGTGCCTTACAACGGTGGAGCTCCGGCGATCGCAGATCTCGTAGCAGGTCACATCGACGCTGTGATGGCTGCCGCCCCGGAAGGTGTGCCACAGGTTCAGGCCGGCCAGCTGAGGTGTCTGGCGGTACTGGGCACACAGAGGCTCAGCGTGTTCCCGGACGTTCCGACCGCCAGAGAACTTGGCTACGATTTCACGCTGGGTATGTGGAGAGGTGTGGCCGTACAGAGAGGAACACCACCTGAAATCGTTCGGGCGCTCCACGACATCTTCTACAAATGCATGAACGACCCTGAGTTCATAGCGAGAGCGAAGGAAATGGGAAACGTGCTCCACTACATGGATACAGTAACATTTACAAGATTCGTTCGAGAACAAAACGCCTTCTGGGAGAATCTGATGAAGATCAAGAAGGTCGGCGAAAAGTACGGTAAATGATCACGTTCCCCGCCCTTCGGGGCGGGGCTTCAGGTGATGTGCCATGTCGAAGAGAAGTGACGTACTCTCTGGCGCAATCGTGTCGCTCGTAGGTCTGATCTTTCTCTTGAACACCATCGGGATGAGAAAACCGAGGATCGGGCTTGGCTCGGCCGGTTTTCCGAGACTCGTCACGGTATGTTTGATCATCTGTGGTGTACTTTTGATAGTGCGTGCGTTGCTGTCGAAAAAAGAACGCGCCGCACGTTCTCGAATCGATTCCAGGTTCGTCTTCAGTCTCGTCGGCCTCACCGTCTCATTCGTTCTGTACGTCTATCTCTTCAAGAAACTTGGATTCATCCTCACAACAGGGCCACTCCTGTTCTTCGCGATGTACGTGTTTGGCTCAAAGAAGATCCTGCTGAACGCGGTTCTGAGCGTGGTCACTTCGATCGCGATCTACTATGTCTTCACGATCATATTCAAAATACCTTTGCCAAGGTTCTCACTGTGAGGTGCGAATCGAATGATCAGTTACTGGCTGGAGGGACTTAAAACAGCTCTGATGCCTTCCAACTTGTTGATCATGCTGATCGGTGTCGCGAGCGGCATAGTGGTGGGTGCCCTGCCGGGCGTGACGTCCTCAATGGGTATAATTCTGCTCTTGCCGTTCACCTACTACATGAAGCCCGAGACAGCTCTGCTCATGCTGACCGGCATGTACTGCGCTTCGATGTTCGGCGGTTCCATCTCCGCAATCCTTCTGAGAACCCCCGGCACACCTTCAGCGGCCGCCACAGCCATCGATGGCTATCCACTCGCACAGCAGGGCAAAGCGGGCAAAGCCATTTCCGCGGCACTGATCGGTTCATTCTTCGGCGGCCTTGTGAGTGGTATCTGTATGGTGTTTCTGGCTCCTTTACTTGCCAAATTCGCCCTCAAGTTTGGGCCGCCCGAATACTTCGCGCTGGCTGTCTTCGGACTCACCATCATTGCGAGCGTTTCTGGAAAGGATTTGATCAAAGGTTTGATCGCTGGGCTCATAGGCTTGCTTCTGTCCCTTATAGGCATCGACAACGTGACCGGCTCTCAGCGTCTAACACTTGGAATAGATGCCCTCGCCAACGGTTTCGATTTTCTACCTGTCATGATCGGTGTTTTTGCCGTCTCGGAGGTTCTGGACAAACTTGAGAAAAGAACCCCATCAGTTCAAACCACAACTTCTCTGGGTCAACTGTTGCTCAGCTGGGAAGAAATGAAGAGCCTGGTCGTTCCCATCATCGTTGGAATCATCATCGGTACTCTGATAGGTGTTCTACCGGGCACAGGTGGTACGATCGCAACCTTCCTGGCATACAACGAGCTGAAGAGATGGTCGAAGAACAAAGAAAAATTCGGTCAGGGTGCACTCGAAGGTGTGGCCGTCTGTGAAACTGCCAACAACGCCGTGACGGGTGGAGCGATGGTACCAACACTATCCCTTGGTGTCCCCGGGGATGCCGTCACCGCGGTGATGCTGGGTGCGTTCGTACTGATCGGAATCCGCCCCGGCCCACTGTTGTTCACCCAGCAGCCCAGGGTGGTTTACTCGTTCTTCGCGGGATGGTTCATCATTCAGTTCATGATGCTCGCGGTGGGTTTCGTTTCCTCGATACTCGCCCCGAACATTCTGAAAATCAAAGATGAAGTACTGATGCCGATCGTCCTTGCATTGTGCATTATAGGTTCATTCTCGCTCAGAAACAGCGTGTACGATGTGGCAGTTGCGCTGTGCTTTGGCGTTCTGGGTTATTTGATGAGAAAGGCAGGTTTTCCGATGCCACCACTGGTGCTGGGCTTGATCCTCGGACCCATGGCGGAACAGAACCTGAACAGGACCCTGCTCATCGCGAAGAACGACTGGACGATCCTGTTCAGAAGACCAATTTCTCTGACTTTGCTCCTGGCTGCCTTCGTTTCAGTGACCCTTTCCTTGCTTGGAGCCTACAGATCCTCGAAAAAGGAGGCCGCGAGATCATGACCAGAAACGAAGAAGTGCGGATCAAACTGAACCGTGTCAGAGAGTTCCTCGACAGAAAAGGCTTGGTCGCGATGCTCATCAAAAAGCAGCCTAACTTTTCCTGGATCACGGCTGGCGGATTGAACATGGTGGGCATAGCCACCGAGATGGGTGTGTGTTCGGTGCTCGTAACCAGAGACAACTGCTATCTGATCGCCAACGCGATCGAGGCGCCGAGAATGAAGGACGAAGAAGTGGGCGAACTGGGCTTTGAGATCGTTTCCTACGAATGGTATGAAAACAAGGAGCTGGAGATCGTTAAAAAGATCGCCGGTGAAAAGGTCGGTTGTGACACTCCTGTACCTGGCCTGGTGTACGTCGAATCGGAGTTCAACGAGCTCAGATACGAACTGACAGACGCTGAGATAGAGCGCTATCTGTACCTTGGAGAAAAACTTTCCAGGGCCCTGGAGAGCGTCCTTCTGTTCACAAGGCCCGGCGATGTGGAGGCCGAGATAGCGGGACGGATCAGCGCGGAACTCTGGAAGTACAGGATCGATCCGACAGGTTTCATGGTCGCAGCCGACGAAAGAGCGAAACTGTACAGACACCCCATCCCCACCATGAAAAAAGTGGAACGGCTCGTGATGGTCTCCGTCAACGCGAGGTACAAAGGATTGATCACGACCGTCACCAGGATGGTTCATTTCGGAGAACCACCGAAGCATTTGCTGAAACAGTACAGAGAAAACGTTGAAATCGAATGTTTGATGATAGCGAAGACGAAGATCGGAGAAAAGATGAACGTGCCTGTGCTCGCAGCGATCGAAGAGTACGAGAAAAGAGGTTACCACGATGAATGGAAACGGCACCATCAGGGTGGTCCGATGGGTTATTACGCGCGCGACATAAGGGTCACACCGGACTGCCAGCAAACAGTAAGAAGGAACCAGGCTTTCTGCTGGAATCCGACGATCAGCGGTACGAAGTCGGAGGACGGTTTCATCGTCACCGAAAAAGGTCCCATCATGATCACGAAACCTTTCGTTTTCCCGATCTTGAAACTCGAAGTGGAAGGTGTCTCGTTCATCAAACCCGACATGCTCGTTCTGTGAGGGGGTTGTGCACGTGAAGAAGGTAAGGGTTGGTATCGTTGGTGCCGGTTTCATAGCGAAGATTCACATGGCGGCGTTCAAAGAAAACTATCAGCTCGTCGACGTGGTGGGCGTTTGTGCTGGACACAAAGAGAACGCCGAAAGGTTCGCGAAAGAGTATGGGATCCCCCACGTGTTCGACAACTTCGAACAGCTCTGTTCCAGCCCGGAAATCGACGTTGTGGATGTCTGCACTCCCACGAACCTTCACGACGATGTGATACTCTGCGCGGCTGAAAATCGAAAACACGTGATCTGCGAAAAGCCCCTCACAGGTTACTTTGGAGAAGACAAACCTGACGTTGAAGAAGTCGGCAGTATCCCAAAAACACACATGTACGACAAAGTGAAGGAAAAAGTGACGCTCTTAGAACAGAAACTGAAGACCGCAAACGTCAAGTTCATGTACGCGGAGAACTGGGTGTACGCACCTGCAGTAGAGAAGATGAAAAGGATGCTCAAAGCCTCGAACATGGTGGTCTTCGAACTCCGGGCTGAATGCAGTCATTCAGGTTCTCAGGCAACGTACTCTCGCAGGTGGAGAACTTCAGGTGGCGGCAGCCTGATGCGTTTGGGTTCGCACCCCATAGCCACCGTGATCCACATGAAACACTATGAAGGATACGCGAGAGACGGAAAACCCATCAAACCTGTATCGGTGCTGGCCAGCGTTGCAAACCTCACGAAAATGAAGAGTCTGGAGAACGAACCGTGCTACGTTGTGAGTTCGTGGTACGACGTTGAAGACTGGTCGATAGTGATCTTGGAGTTCGAAGACGGTTCGAGAGCCACCGTTTTCTCAACGGACGTGAGCCTGGGTGGTGTGAAGAACAGGCTCGAGCTTTACGGTTCAAAGGGCATGATCGTGGCCAACATCACACCGAACAGCGCGATGGTGGCCTTCGCTCCGAACGAAACCGTCTGGGGTGACGAATACATCAGTGAGAAACTCGAAACGAAGGCAGGTTACACGTTCCCATCACCCGATGAATTCTGGACGAGGGGTTATCCACAGGAAATGAAAGATTTTGCCATGGCTGTGCTGGAGGACAGAACGGTTTTGAGCGGTTTCGATCTCGCAAAAGACACCATGCTGGTGATGTACGCAGCTTACGTTTCTGCGGAGCTGGGAAAGAAGGTTCTCATTCAATGACGTGAGAGGTGTATCGAAGGGCAATTTCACCGATAGGGGGTGGTGTTTGTGAGGAAATTCTTAGTTCTTTCACTCGCGCTGATCGTCACCGCACTGTTCGGATTCCAGATCGTTTTGAAGGCGACCACACCGTTCCAGGAAGGTCACATTCTCGCAGAGGCCATGAAGAAGTTCAAAGAAAAGATCGAGGCTGCGACGAACGGGACGATCGTTGTGGAACTCCAGATCGGCGCGGTGTCGGAAGAAGAGGCGAACAACCTGTGCGCGAAAGGGATCGTCGATCTGCAGTTCACAGGTGGTCGACCCGTGGAAGTCTTTGCACCCGAATATTTCTTCGTCAACGCTCCGTTCGTCATCAAAGATTACGAGCACTTCCTGAGGGTCTGGAACGGACCGATCGGCGAAAAAGCCAGGGCGATAATCGAAGAGAAAGGCAACATGGTTTGTCTTGGTACGGTCTACCGTGGCTACAGACAGATGACCGCGAACAAGCCGATACGTGGCCCAGAGGACATCAAGGATTTGAAACTGAGGCTTCCGGTTGTGCCCACCTGGGTCAAAATCTGGGAAGCGATCGGAGCCAAGGCGGTACCGGTTCCTCTGCCCGAGCTCTATCAAGCTTTGAAGGAAGGTAGAGCGGAAGCTTCTGAGGGCGATGTGACACAGATATCTTCGTTCAAGCTCTACGAAGTGCAGTCTTACCTCATCATAACCAACCACCAGTGCGGTGTTGGCTGGATCATGATGAACAGAACCGCCTACGAGAGATTGACCCCCGAAGAAAGACAGCTGGTGCACCGCGTCATGGACGAAGTGTGCACCTGGGCGACCGAAAAGCTCAAAGCGAGCGAAGGAGACATCATCAAGTTTTTGCAGGAAAAGGGCATGAAGGTCATACAGCTGGACGAAGCGGCTTTGAAGGCGATCAGAGAACTGGCAGCTCCCGCCGTGGAAGAACTCTTCAAAACCACGTGGCCCGTCACGACGTGGGACGAAGTTCTCAGACAGTGAACACTGTGATGAAAATCAAACCCGGCCGTGTGGCCGGGTTTTTTTGTTGTCCAGACGCGCCAGAAACACCGCCGTGAATCGGGCGAAGTGGAAATTTCTCGCAGCGGCTGATAGCATGAAAGAGCTCTCTGGAAAACATACCCTGAATAAATGAAACTGTAGAAATTCGAAGTCGACGGCTTGAAGACAAGAAAAGTCTGCTTCGTTGCCGAAAAGCTGTCAATCCTCTTCAAAAGTGACTGACGCTCTGGTTGAACAGCTTAGCGCAGATGCGCATTGTTCAGTATCGATCGGCGATGCGAAACAATTGATTTTTCACTCTTTCGATTGAGTGACCTCTCAGAGAGGAAGGAGAAAATGAAAGGCCCCGGATCACACCGGGGCCATCGTGTTGGTAGCCCCACGGGGAGTCGAACCCCGACCTTCGGACTGAGAATCCGATGGACTAGCCGTTATCCTATGGGGCCACACACTGTTTATTATACCACAAGTTTCGACAAGTCAAGCCGTCGATTTTTGCCCGTCCGTCCTGGACCAAAACGTAGTATAAATCAAATTGAGGGATCTGTCCAGAGGGGGATATCCCACCATGCCGCGCGGGGACGTGGTTCTGCTCGATTTTGAAGGGGTCTACTTCTTCCAACCCGAGCTCCTCCAGAAGGCGACTCACATAGATCTGAGGCATCTCAAGTCGGTCAAGTACATGTGCGACGAGTCCACGCTGGAACGTGTGGCTGAGAACATGAAGTGCCGAGCCTTCATTAGCTTTCTTGGCGATTCCGCGTACCATCATTTTTCCTACATCTTCCTTACTCAAATCGATACGAACTTCGAACTCGTCGTCCTCGACAATCACAGAGACGACATGAAAAAAACCTCTCCACTGATCACGTGTGACAACTGGATCAGAAAGGCGAAGAGACTGGAAAATCTCGAGGCGGTCCACATCGTAAGAAAGATGGATCAGCTGCCGAGGCATTTTGAACATCCGATCTATCTGAGCATAGACAAAGACGTCCTCTCGGATCGTTTTCTGAAACTCGGCTGGGACCAGGGTACGATGACGCTGGATGAACTCTTCGAATCGGTCGAGTTTTTGTGTGAAAACTTCACAGTGGTCGGTGTGGACATCAGTGGCGAGCCGAGAGATCTTTTCGAGATGGAACGGAGTGAACAAATAAATCTGAGACTGCTCGACATCGTCCTCAGGTACGCAAAGCGGCCTTCTGGACTGTCACTTTTCAGACTTTCTCCGCGCTGACTCCGCGCTTGACGAAGCTCACGGTGATCGAGGAAACTATCACAAAACTCGCCGCGAACACGAAAAGTATTCTGTAACCGAGCAGGTCCATCGCCAAACCCGTCAGCGGTGGGGAGACTATGTTCGCGAGCATCGAGGAAAAATAGTACAGTCCGGTGTAACCACCGAGCTTATCCTTCGGTGCCATGTCCAGAACGATGGGTAGCGAATTGACGTTCGTCAGTGCCCACCCAGTCCCGCCGATCACGAACAAAACCAAGAAAGGCTTAACGATGGCCTCGCCCTTGATCTGGGAAGCCAGCACGGTTCCTGTGAGCAGGCACACGGCCGTGGTGGAAAGACCGAGGACGATGGATCTTCTTCTACCGAACTTCGCACCGATGTATCCTGCCGGAACGGAAAAGAGCATGAAGGCCAGCGAGAGCACGCCGAGCATACCGGTGGCGATGTGTTCCGGTAAATCCAGATAGAACTTCGCATAGCTTGTGAAAAACGTTTCCAGAGCGTTGAAACCTGTGAACCATAGGAAGATCGACAGGAGCATGAAGAAGAGACTTTTCTCTTTCGACACGATCAGTTCCTTCAAATTCTCGAGCAGTTCTCTGTGACTTCTTTTGAAGATCTCTGCGATCGATGGTCTACCCTTCGTCTTCGAAAGAAGGGGTTCTTTTATGAAGAGAACCACGAGGAGATTCGAAACCACGAGCAGGATCGATCCGGCGAAGAACGGTCCAGTCGGTGAGATCTCGTACAGGAACCTTCCGGCCAGATAGGCCAGCATCGCTCCCAGACCGCCCATGAAGTTGATGATCCCGTTCGCCTGGCTCCTGTACTCCGCGGGTGTTATGTCGGGCATGAGGGCGATCAGGGGAGATCTGAACAGTGCCGTCGACAGATTCATCATTACGATGCTGAAAGTTATCGCGAGAAAATCGTGTCTCAACCAGAAGATCGGTACGAGCAGGAAAAACACCGATGCCATCGGTGCCCCGATCAGTATGTAAGGTTTCCTTTTACCCAGTCTCGTCACCGTCTGGTCGCTCAACGCACCCACGTAGGGTGAGAGGACGAGGGCGAAGATGTTGTCGATCGTCATGTACACGCCCACTACGAAGGAAGAGAGGCCAAACGATTTCAGGAATATTGGAACGTACGCGTTGTACAGGGGCCAGATCGTGTTGATCCCGAAAAACCCAAAACCGAGCAGCAACAGTCTTGAGAACTTCACCATGGTTCAAACCACGAGCCGGTCTAAATCCTGCGGGATTACGACTCTGCCATCGAAAATTCCCTCAGCTTTTTGCTTCAATTCGTCGATACGGTTTTCCAGCTCCGACCCGAGGTGGACCAGACAGAGAACCTTCACCCTGGCTTCTTTAGCGATCCTTGCAGCGTCTTCGACACAGCTGTGCCCTTCTTTCCTTCCCGTAACGAATTCGGCGCAGGTGGCTTCGTGGATGAGCACATCCGCATTTCTCGCCCGCTCTATGACTTCTTCGCAAGGCTCCGTGTCACTGCTGTACACAACTACGGCCTTCGAATCTGAAATCTTCAGACCGAAGTTCGGAACAGAATGCCTCACGTGGAATGTCTCTATCTTGAGACCGTCTATGAAAAACGCATCCGAACCTCTGATGGACACGACTTCCACGGGGAAATCTTCTCTGAAGAGCCCGTACGCGTTCAAAATCTGTTTCGCTTCGAAATAGAAATCTTCGTTGATGTACAGCCTGAGTGTCTCTTTCTTTCCAGAAAGTCTGAGCATTTCCAGAAGGGAAGGCAAACCGTAAGAGTGATCCACGTGCCGGTGTGTGATGATGACGGCTTGAAGCTTCAACGGATCGTAACCAGCTTTGAGCATCTTGCCAAAAACGTTTCCGGGACAATCGATGAGGACATCGTCGCACAGGATCGCGGTATTGTCCCTTTCCGCACTGGCCACTGCGGCCGAAGTTCCGAGGAAGATCATCCTCATACCGATCACCCAGTGTGATTATAGTCCAGCGGATCGAAGCAGAAACGCTTTCGTGCGAGCCCAGTTCGATCCAGTTGTTTCACCTCGTTGAGAAACGTTTCCATTCATGTCGATCTTCAGGATGTAGATGCCTGCCAGAGCACGTTGCTCTGTGAATCCAGTCTGATCAGATGAGCCTGACGATTCTTTTCAAGTATCGACTTCGTGCCCCCAGCCACGATGAACCCATTTTCCACAGCCACAACTGCGTACACGAACTCATCCTTGGTCCCATCAAAAGTCTTCTCCCAGATCTTGTTGCCTTTCTTATTGATCTTCACGGTACAGATGTCACTGCCACCCGCACTGTACGAGGATGTACCACCGTCGATCAAGAAACTACCGTTCTCATCCACAACGACGTCCCGTGCGTAATCGATATTGGGACCACCGGACGTTCTCTGCCAGCTCGATTGTCCTACCAGAGAATACGAAGGTGAAAGCAGGCAGAAGACCAGCAGGGACCAGACCGTCAAACTCAATCTTTCTTTCATGCCGTATCCCCAGAGATCGACTCAGTTAAATAGATTATGGTCCGTGGACGATTAGACTCGATCCGACATTTTCGAAACCTGCACGCATGTCCCAGGTAAGCTTCTTCCTGAGCACGTGCCTGCTGTAATTTTCTAAAGGGAACGACGCGTTGAGCGATGAAATATATGATGGAGGATGATAGTTTGAAAAGGCTATGTATACTTCTGCTAGTGTTCATAGCGATCTTTTTGCTTGTAAACAGCTGCCAGAGGCCGAGCAACGATCTTGCCGTGACACTGGCTGTCGATCCTCCCACGCCGACGCTGAACAGCACCGTGACCATCGCTTTAACCAGCTCTTTGAACATGGGCGTGACGCTTGCGAGCATTTCGATAGATGGTGTGACGGTGTGCAGCGGTGACACGGTTCCCCTACAATACACCTGGTTTCCGATCGAAGCCAGAAGCTACGTTGTGGAAGGGTACGTGAAGAACATCTTTGGTCAGGAAGGAAGAACTCAGCACGTGGTGAACGTTCTGGACAACACACCTCCGGTCATAAAATCTTTGCGCGTTGTTCCAGATTTTCCAGAATCGAATTCACCCGCTTACCTTTCGATCGAGGTGGAAGAAAAGGAAAGCTCAATTTTGAGAGCAAACGTAACGGTAGCCAATCAAACTCGATCGGTTCAGACGATAGATCAGCCAATAGTAGTCGAATTACCAATGCTTCCTGCGGGGCAATATCCGATCAATGTCGTCGTTTCGAGCAGCGATTTCGCGAAAGCTTCAAACTCAACGGTGATCACGATCCATCAGGTCGACGACAGCGAGCCTGCGCTGGAACTGTCGTTCGCCAAGAACATTTTTTCGATCGGCGAGAACGTTGTGCTCAACGTGAAGGCAAGAGACGACACCGAGCTGCGCTCAGTCGTTGTGGAGCTGGACGGCGTTGAGAAGTTCAAAAAAGAATTCTCAAAAACACGTTCTGTGGAGATACCAGTCAGTCTAGGTGAATTCAACGCGCCGAATCTGCATTCTGTTGTGGTGAGTGTGAGGGATGGGAGAAACAAGTTGAGCATTGCTGGAACTGTTTTCGCGGTGGGAACCGGGCCGGCAAGCGTCGAGCTGAACATCAGCTCCACAAATCCGAGCCCGGGCGAACTTGTTGAACTTCGAGCTTCCACGAACGAGTACAACGTCAAAAGGATTGCTTTTACCATCGATGGGAACGTAATATCGGACGGAAATTCCGACAAATACTACTGGATTGCTTCTCCTGGCAGGCACATCCTGAGCGTTATGATCGAGACAGAGGATGGCCGGGTTGGGCTCGATGCGATGCAGATCGACGTTCAGGACGATCGTCCACCGAAGATCGACAGTTTCGTGATAGGAAACGTGCGTCTCAAGAGCGATGAGTACACCGTCATCTCCCCGGGTTATTACGGTGTGAGGATGTCGATCAGTGATGACACGTCTGTCAAACGGAGTAACACGATCACGGTTCTCATCTCTTCGAGTCCGTTCCCAGCGATCAACCCGGTCGGTCAGGCTATACTCGTTCAGGAAAGCGTTTCGGACGATCTGAAGAGGGCCGAGTACGTTGGAGCCATTTCCCTGACGAACGGCAGGTTCTATCTGATCCCAACGGGAGTGAGCGACATCTACGAAAACACACTTCAGAATTTGTCGTTCCTGCTTGAGGTGAGATGATGAAGATCGTCAGATTGCTTCTCGTTCTTATACTGCTGGCACTCGTCTCGTGTGCCATGCTCGACAAGAATCCACCCAGACTCGACGTCTCGGTTCAAAAACTGGCGAGCGTGGCCAACGAAAGTTTCGTTTTGAACGTTTCCGCCTCGGATGAGAGCGGTATCGATAGAGTGGAAATTTACGCCAACGACAGGCTCATCTACAGGACCTCTCAGCTTGGCCAGATCTCTTTCCCGGCTCCGTACGGATCGTTCACGCTCCGCGTGGTGGTTTTCGACCGTGTCGGCAACGTCTCCAGCAGGGTGATAGGTCAGTTCAGGACCATCGACCTGACCGCACCGAGTGTCACGATCGTCACTTCGCCAACCAGCCCCCTGCCAGGCGAAACGGTGACGGTTTTCGTGAACGCCGAGGATAAAGAGAGTGGCATCAGAGTTAGTGGTCTCAGGGTGAACAACAAAGAAGTGCAGCTTGTGAACAACAGGCATACCTTCCAGGTGCAGGCTGGCACGTACACACTTGAAGCTTACGCTGTCGACAACGAGGGAAACACGAACACGGCCAAGTTGACTCTGAGCGTTTCGATCGCGGGAGATACGACCGGACCGGAGATAAGCTTCCCGGATCTCCCAAAGAAGGTCAGACCGGGCAGTGCTGTGAGCATAACCATCGTTGCGAGTGATCCCAGCGGTGTGGCGCGCATCGTTTTCAACGACGGAAGGGAACTCCAGTTTGTTCCGAGCGAGCCGTCAACGAGCGTGACTTGGAACCTGGTTCGAAACACTGGAACGACGAACCCGTATATTTTCACTGTGACCGCTTACGATTCCAGAAACAACCACACGAGCAAAACGGGAACCGTAGAGATCGGTTTGAACCTTCCACCTTCCGTGTCTATTCAGGTGGACAAACCCGCGCCTGTCGAGAACGAGAAAGTCAAAATAACCGTCCAGGCCAGCGACGACTCGACAGTGAAGCAGGTGGTCCTTTACATAGACAACGTTCCCGTGAGGACGTTCAACCAGCCCCCGTATGAACACGAATGGACTGCGGTGAAGGGCATACACAGGATAAAGACCGTCGCGATCGATGACGCGAACGAATCGAGCGAAGCTTACTACACGATCAACGTTGGTGTTGAGGACAGAGAACCACCGACAATCTACTTCACGCCACCTTACGGCGTGCCGGTCAACCAGGCCTACACGTTCTACGTGTTCGTGACCGACAACGTGCAGGTCGACCGCGTCGAGATGACGTTTTCCGGTCCTGAATCGAAGGGGCCTTTGAAAACCTCGCCGATAGGTGGTGGCGTTTTCACACTGACCGAAACTTTCACGGTAAAAGGAACTTACGAAGTTTTTGTAACCGCTTACGACACGAAAGGCAACAACTCCACACAGAAGGGCCAGTTCCTGGTCGATGAGGCGTACATCGTCAAAGCCCCGAGGATAAAGGAGTTCTCCTACGCACCTTCGACCCTCGCTCAAGGTGAACGCGTGCACTTCAAAGTTGTGGCCGAGGACGATCTCGGATTGAGCAGATGTGATTTCTTTGTGGATGGTGTCAAGAGAGACTCTATCTCTCCCACAGTCAACGTCTTCGAATGGGATTGGCTCGCAACGGTGCTTGGCGAACACGAAATCAGAGTGGTCGTCGTCGACGTGGAAGGGTTCACCGCCGAGGCCACTGGCAGTCTTGTTGTCACGACGGAAAGGCCGATCGTGCAAATTCTACAACCGGAAGACGGACTCAGGACCCCATTCGCTCCTAACATGAGCCTCTCTCTCAACGCACAGGTGATCGACACGAACGAGCCAGCGCAGGCTTACTTCGACGTGAAAGGACCTGTGGATGAAACGATAACGGTGACACCATCCGGAAGCGGGCCGGTGTACAGCTTCAGCACGAACTGGAGGGTGAAGCAACACGGAGAGTACAGGATCGACTTCTACTACAAAAACAACGTGAACCTGTCCGGGTCCGCGAGCATCACCGTGAACATACTGGATCTCGGTGTTGTTTTTGAACAACCGCTGCCGGGCCAACTGCACCAGTGCGGTTATGAGCTTCTAGTGAGGGCGCGGACGAGCGTTTATCTGACTAAGGATGCGGCGTTCGTGGTCAGCCATGCAAACAGAAGAGTAGAATACAGAGTACCCACACCATCGGCCACCACCTCGACGTACAACATCTACGAAATGAATGTTCCAAGAGATATCTTCAGTGAACCTGGAAACTACACGATCGATTTTGTAGCCAAAACGGATAAAGGTGAAGAGGGCAGGGGTACGAGCTTCGTCGTGGTCATCGACAGCGAGCCACCTAGGATAACCACAGCAAAACTCGACGGGAAAGACATAATCGACGGTGGCATTTATAACCACGTCATGTCCAGCACACCTTCGGTGACAGTATCTGCACAGGACAACAGACAGGTCGCCAGCATGAGGCTGCAGAAAAGAGTTTCTGGCGTCTACACAGACATCGCAACGAGTAGCTCATCAACGCTGAACGTCATCATTACAGATCTGAACCCGTTTGAAAATCAGTTCAGAATCGTCGTGAGGGATCTGGACAACAACGAAACAACGCTGAACTTCATGATCTACGCGTACGAGACAGAAAAACCTAACAGCGAGGGTCTGAGAAGTTTCCAGATCTATCCATCTTCTGAAGTGTACGACATGAATGTGCCCGTGCTGGTGCAGATCCGTGGCAGTCTGAACAACAACACGCAGTTCAAAGTGAGCGACGATACCGGATTGAAAGAAGTCAGTGTCATCGTCGTTGACAGGGAGACCAACGGGGCAAATTACAGCGAGATCATCAAGAAACTGTTCGAATACACCTCCGGAAATCTTGTGAGAGAGATCTTCATAAGCAACCAGGACGTGCCGATGTTCACACCTGCACGCGTTGGAGAGTACTACGTGATGCTCAAGGTGTTCGATGTGTTCAACAACTCGACGGTGATCGCACAGCAGAACATCAGGGTCGAGGACTTGACACCACCCATCGTGAGCATAGACATACCTGAAGGTAAGTACTACGGGACGGGCCCGGAAGGAAAAAAGATCCTCAGGAGTGTGACGGATGTCAAGGTGAGTTTCCTCGACAACACCGAACCGATCCACCGTGTTGAGCTATGGCTGATTGACGCATCCGGAAATTCAGTGAAAGTCGGAGAAAAATCCGATCTGGCAACGAACAGCTGGACGTTCGAGAACGTACCTCTGACTACGTACGTCGACGGCGTTGCGAAGTTCGTAGCGAAAGCCACCACCACAAGCGGGGCGATCGGTACGGGTGAGCTGTCCGTGGTGATAGACAACAAGACCCAGCCGGCCGTGAGCATAAGATTACCAGACGCACCAACGTTCGATGGAAAAAGAATTTACAGATCTATCCTGCCAGTCGAGGCGATCGTTGAGAACACGGATGTGCCTCACGATGTGCAGAAAATCGAGCTGTACATCGATGACGTGAGAAGACTCACCCTGACGTCGCCTGTTCAGGACGGCGGCGCGAAATACATCTTCGCGCTGAACACCGCGAACCACATCGATGGAGTACACAGGATAGCACTGAAGGTGTACGACTGGGCGAACAACCAGTCGCAGCTGACCGACGTTCGAAGCTTCGCCGACGTCATCTTCGACAACTCAGCACCCATCCTGCTGAGCGACAACGGAAAGGTATACACGAACCAACCGACGGTGGAACTGGCAATCAGTGAAGAATTCGGAGTGGTCGAAGCGATCCTCAAAGTTGACGACAGACTGATCCAACCATGGCCCGGAACGTTCATGTTCGACCACGGTCTGCCACCTGATAGCTCCGCAAGCTTCTCACTGTACGTGAGAGACACTGCCGGAAACTCGGCGAATTATTCCGGTACGCTGTACCACGACGCAACCGCTCCCGTGATCAGTATGATCCGCGTGGAGCCTACAGAAATAGCTTCTGAGACTGGCGTCAGGTTCGATCTGAACGTATCCGACAACTTAACGAACGTCGCCACACTTTCGATCTACGTGAACGATGTATCACAGACGAAGTTCAGCATAAACCAGGCGGCAACGAACGTGAGCTGGTCTTACAGGCCGCCAGCCGATGTTGAAGAAGCTTATACGTTCAAATTCGAAGCTTACGATAAAGCTGGAAACAGAGGAGAGTTGACCCGGCGGATCGATGTTGATACACGCGCTCCGAGGATCGGGAAATTCGAATGTATTGATGCACAGCGTGTGGGCGATACTTACCACACTAAAGAAACGTCGGCCACAGTGACGTGGAACGTGGTCGATGCCAATTTCGCAGGGGTGGCAGTGTACGTGAACGGAGTGCCGAGGATCACCGATGGTTCAGACAGCGGAACCATCAGCGTCGGTTTGAACGACGGTTCGAACGTGATAAAGCTGACCGCGAACGATCGTGTCGGTCACAGCAGTGAAGAAACGATCCAGATCGTCCTTGACAGGATACAACCACAGATATCGAACGTTGAGATAGACAATGTTTCTGTCACTGAAGATGGAACGAGTGTGACCCTGCAGAGCGCCGGTAACAAGACTCTGAAATTCACAGTGCTGGAAGAAAACATCGACTGGGACAAGTCGGCGGTGTACGTTGACGGAAACAATGTGTCTCCAGGAAAGAGCTGGAACAGGAGTCAGAACGGTGCGAGTTACAGTGTGTCAACAACGATAAACGTTCTGGACAATTCACAGGTTCAGATCCTGCTGAAGGATTACGCTGGAAATGAAAAGTCCTTCTCCTTCAGGGTGCTCATTTCAGGTGAGTGATTTGCACTCTGATGTACAGGGCGGGACTCAACGGTCCCGCCTTTTTGTTTTTGGAAGAAAAATTCGGACCACATGAGTTGGCATTTTGCTCGATTGCGATGTAAAATTGGAATGTAACTTTGAAAACTTTGCCGGAGGTGGTCCCATGAGGTACGACGTCGTGGTCGTTGGAGGAGGGCCTGCTGGTCTGGTTGCGGCCTTCACCACAAAGAAATTTTACAAGGATAAGAAGATACTCGTTGTGAAGAAAACACAGAAAGAACTTGTTCCGTGTGGAATTCCGTACGTTTTCCACACATTGAACGGTGTGGAGAACGACTACATGGGCGTGGAGGAAAGGTTCCAGAAGGCTGGAATAGACCTTTTGATCGACGAAGTGGTGGATGGTGATGTGAGCCAGAAAAAGATCCTCACAGGGAACGGAACGGAAATCGAATACGATAAACTGATCCTTGCGACCGGATCGGTTCCCGCAGTTCCAAAGATACCTGGCGTGGAACTCGAGAACGTGTTCACGGTCTCGAAAGATGCCAACTATTTGAGAACGGTACTGGAAAAGACGAAGGACAGCAAAAACGTGGTCATCATCGGCGGAGGATTCATTGGCGTTGAGGTGGCAGACGAGCTGAAACGTTCCGGAAAGAACGTGACGATCATCGAAATGATGGACTGCCTGCTCCCTGTTTCATTTGATCCCGACTTCGGAGAGTTGGCACGCAAGGAGATCGAGGCAGAAAACGTGAAGGTGTACACGAACACGAGGGTCGTTGAAATCTTCGGTTCCAAAGCTGTCCAGGGTGTGACGCTGGATAACGGTGAAAGAATCGTCGCGGATGCCGTCATAATCGCGACCGGTTATAAACCCAACAGCGACCTGGCGCGAAAGCTCGGTTTGAAGATCACAGAGTACGGCTTCGTAGAGACCGACGAATATATGAGAACATCAAAAGTGGACATTTTCGCAGCTGGCGATTGTGTCCAGCACAGAGACTTCTTGACTGGAAAGCCATCCAGGCTCATGCTCGCTTCTGCGGCCGTGTTCGATGCCAGAATTGCCGCATCCAACCTTTACGGTCTCAAGGTGATCAAAACGAACAAGGGTTCACTGAACGCGTATTCCACCATCATTGGTAACAAGGCGTTCGGTTCCGTCGGTATAACAGAGAGGACCGCGAGAGAAGAAGAATTTGAAATCGTAGTTGGAAAAGCCGAATCCTTCGACAGACATCCTGCCAGATTCGCAGACACAAGCAAACTTATCGTGAAGCTCATATTTTCCCAGGACAGCAAGATTCTGCTCGGCGCACAGGTGTGCGGTGGCAAAAGCGTCGGAGAGATCGTCAACATACTGAGCCTGGGAATCCAGAAAGGCGTGACGGCGAACGATCTGTTCACGATGCAGATTGGAACACACCCACTGCTCACATCCGCTCCGACGACTTACCCGCTCACCATAGCCGCAGAGTCCGTTCTGTGAGCATGTGATTTTGAAGCCCCTCCCCGCGGAGGGGGTTTTCTTCGAATATGGCATAATTTTTGCGAGGTTGAGATGCTTGAAGAACAAACATTTTGCATTGATGTATCTGGTGATTTTTCTCGTCGTCGCGAAACTTTCTCCGTTCGTCGTGACAGCTCTCATCGTTGGGTTCTATCTGTCCATCATCGTTGATGATCTTACGAAGCTCATCACGGTCGTGGTGAAGAAACCTCGCTGGCTTTCACGGACGATCTCAAACGTGGCGATTTTCGTGTTGATCGCCTATTCAGCAGTCAACTTCTTTCCCGTGGTACTGAGAGAGGCTCAAAAAGTGATCTCTCAGATAGAGAGGGCGGTCACGCAGATCGGCTCTCTCAAAATGCCTTCGTGGGTCTCGGCTTTGCTGAGCAGTCTAAGCGCATCTTTTGCGCAGAGTGCGGCAGGTTTCTTGAACCGCATCGTGGGCTACGTTCCTTCCTTCATCACAGCGGCTGTGCTCGTGATCGTGACATCTTTCATAGCGTCGTCACTAAAGAAGCTGGTCAAAGAAGGAGTTTCTTACCTCTTTCCCGACGACCCACAGGATGGTAAGAACTTTTTGCGCATCACTTACAGAGAGTTCGAAAGATTCGTGGGCGGTCAGGTACTTGTGGCCATGTTTGTAGGTCTCTTCGTTGGGTTTGGGGCTTTCTTCTTTAAAATCCCGAGCGCATTCTTCCTCGGGGTTCTTGCTTTCATAACCGATTTTGTCCCCTACCTGGGGGTAGTAATATCTGCTATACCCTTGCTCATGCTTTCCTTTACGACGCACGGACTGGTAGGACTTCTAATCGGCATCGTTATCCTCGTGGCTGCCAACCAGCTTGAAATGTGGTTCCTCGCTCCAAGAATTCAGAGCGGTGCGTTGAGAATTCACTGGTTTATAATTCTGTTGACGATCCTGCTTTTTGCAGATCTATTCAGCCTCGGTGGTATCCTTATAGCGTTACCCTTTCTGATCTTTCTCAAGAACTACTGGAAATTCTATGTCATCAAACGTGCGGGATGAAACCGTTGCAGGGAGGGCTGTTCATGCAGTACAGAGATTTTGGAAAAACGGGAGTCAGATGCTCGATTCTGGGTTTCGGTGCGATGAGACTTCCTGTGCTCAACAACGACGAGTCACAGATCGACGAACAGGAAGCCATAAGAATGATTCGCTACGCGATCGACAATGGTGTCAACTACGTTGACACCGCGTACCCTTACCACCGAGGTAAGAGCGAAGTAATCGTTGGAAAAGCTTTGAAGGATGGATACAGACAGAAAGTTTTCCTCGCGACAAAATCTCCAGTCTGGCAGGTGGAAAAACCCGAAGATTTCGACAGATACCTCGATGAACAGTTGAACAAATTGCAGACTGACCACATAGACATGTACCTCATGCATGCATTGAACGAGCAAAGGTGGGAGAAGATAAAATCCTTAAAATTCTACGAATTTTTCGAGCGAGCCAAGGCGCAGGGGAAAATCAAATTCGCCGGTTTCTCTTTCCACGACAAGTATCCCGTGTTCAAAGAGATCGTGGACGGTTACGATAGCTGGGATTTCTGCCAGATTCAGCTGAATTACATGGATGTTGATTACCAGGCGGGACTCAGAGGACTCAAATATGCGGCATCGAAGGGTCTACCGGTGGTGATCATGGAACCTCTCAAAGGGGGAAAGCTGGCGAAACTACCAGACAAAGCAAGAAAGATCTTGAACAGGCACACCCAGCGATGGTCAGACGTTGAATGGGCCTTCAGATGGCTCGCGAATTTCTCCGAGGTCGCGGTCATCCTCAGTGGGATGAGCACGCTCGAACAAGTTCGCCAGAACGTCGAGATCGCACAGCGCCTGACGGTTGGAAATCTATCGGAAAGTGAACTTCAACTGATCGAAGAGGTGAAGAGGACTCTGGAATCCTACGCGGTGATAAACTGCACCGAATGCGGTTACTGCATGCCGTGTCCGAGCGGGGTGGACATTCCTGGCAATTTCAGAGTTTACAACGAAACGATCATGTTTGAAGACTTCGAGGGTGGAAAAGGTATCTACAGATGGTTCCAGAGTCAGAAAATAGCGGCATCCTTCTGCACAAAGTGTGGTGAGTGCCTCAGCAAGTGTCCACAGGGTCTTGAAATCCCATCACTCATGGAGAAAGTTCACAGCGAGCTGGGAGCATGAAGTCGAAGTGCTGAGAGGAGGTGGACCTTCTGGACAAACTGATCGTTTATTACAGCTGGTCCGGTAACACGCGAAAAATCGCACAGACCATCAAGGAATTGCTCGGCTGCGACATCGTTGAGCTTGAGCCCGAACAGGCTTACCCAGGTTCGTACAGGGAAACAGTTGAAGAAGCGAAAAAAGAGATAAAATCCGGTTACAGACGGCCCATAAAAACGAAGATCGATGTCGAAAAATACAACATTTTGTTTCTGGGCTCACCCAACTGGTGGGGTACACTCGCAGTACCCATCATCACTTTCCTATCCCAGCACGATCTATCCAACAAGAAGATCGCCCCTTTTTTCTCACACGGTGGTGGGGGCATGCAGAACATGCTGGAAGATCTGAAAAAGCTCTGTCCCAAATCAGAGATACTTCAACCTTTCGTCGTCTACAGTGGCGGAAAGAAAGATCTGAAAAAAGATATCGAGGTGTGGCTGAAAAGGATCCAGGTACTTTAATAATCGTACACCGATCAACAGCCACCATATGGAGGCCACATTGTGGCTGATGGAGGTTGTTCGGCGCCGGCGGGAGTGATGTCTACATTTTGAAACTGGACAGCGATGGAAATCTGTGATTCAAGATAATTGTCAGAGGAAAACAATCAGGAATAAAGCATGAGCAGTAATTGAAAAAAATGCCCCTCTGGAACAACCGGTTGTCCAGGTGTATAATCGAAGAACAAAACTCGCAAAGAGGTGAGCCCTATGGAAAAAAGGGTTCTTGGAAGAACGGGCGAGGAGCTTTCCGTGGTTGGATTCGGCGGGATCGTCGTCATGAACGAGTCCGTGGACAGCGCAAAGAAAATAGTTGCCAGGGCGATCGAAAGGGGTATAAACTACTTCGACGTGGCACCTTCTTATGGGGACGCAGAAGAAAAGCTCGGCCCGGCACTGGAGCCGTACAGAGACCAAGTGTTTCTCGCCTGCAAGACGATGGAGAGGACAAAAGAAGGAGCCTGGAGAGAACTGAACGAATCTCTGAAGAGACTGCGCACAGATCACTTCGATCTCTATCAGTTTCATGCCGTAACCACGTTAGATGAGGTGGAGGCTATTTTTTCACCCAATGGGGCTATAGAAGCCTTTTTGAAGGCAAGAGAGGAAGGTTTGATAAGGTACATCGGTTTTTCCGCTCACAGCGAAGAAGCGGCCCTCGCGATGCTGGAGAAGTTCGATTTCGACACGGTGCTTTTCCCGCTGAATTGGGCGAGCTGGCTGGGGAAAGGTTTTGGCAAAAAGCTCTACAGCAAAGCCAGAGAAAGAAACATGGGAATTCTGGCAATAAAGGCTCTGGCAAAAAGACGTCTGGAGGAAGGAGAAGAAAAACGCTGGGAAAAATGCTGGTATCATCCTGTGGATGATTTCGAAGAAGCATCCATGGCACTTCGCTTCACACTATCACTGCCCGTCACCGCAGCTGTGAGTCCAAGTCACCAGGAATTTCTCTGGTGGATGTGTCAAATCGTTGAAAATCAGGGAACAAAAATCAGCGAAGAAGAACTGCAGATACTGAAAGAAAAAGCACAGAAACTGACACCCGTTTTCCCACTCGATCACTCTTGAGTCATCCAGTGTAATATCCTCACCAGTCTTCTTCTTGCCCTGCCGTCCTCTTCACACCAGAAGGCAACAAACAGGGGCTGAACCTTGAGAGAGTGCCTCTTTGCAAACTCTCTCACCACATCCGGCTTCCTTAGCCTGATCCCAAACCTCACTCCATCGTACCTTCCGTAGTTCCTCAGAAATCTATCAAGGAATTTTCTGTCAGGCTCTTTCATCTCGATGTATTTCAAAGTGAATCTTTCTAGTTTCTTTCTTTTCATCTATTGCGCTATCTATTTCTGAGAGAGCCTCCTCATAAAGCTTTTCATGACGGTATTTCAGAAATCTTATGTAATGTTTCCAGGATGCATCATGGCATGTTTTGAAGCAGTATGTAACAAGTGGTCGTGAGAAAAGAAATCCATGCTGAAATGGTGCTTTCAAAAGTTGATGACTTTTCAATCCTTTCCCTCCAAAACTATTATTTTTACGCTATTTTATCACACTGCTGTGTAACGTTAGGAGTGAAATTGCACAAAACATGAAATCTCAATGAAAATCCTTTATCGCAGAACGCTTTAAAAAGGGCTTTTCAAAACCAGGAAGATTTGAAAGGTCACAAAAGATCTGTTATAATGAGGAAGGGGGATGAAAATCGTGAGAAGGATCATTCTCACAATAGTTATTCTGCTCTCTCTCCTATACACGCTTGTGTTTCCCAGTCCTTCTGATGATTATCAAACGACAGTGAGGAAAAAAACTGTTGTTCACACCCTCCTGCTAGAGAAGTCACACTCGGAAGATTTAACGGCTGGAAATCAAATTTTACGGTTTAATAAAAGCCTCGCGAGGCTTCTAATATCGAATGAAAGGGGGGACAAAGGATGAATGTACTTAAGCGAATCGCGAACCATTCTATTCCTTTAGGTGGATGCACTAACAGAAGTCAAAGATGTGCAGTAGTAACTCCTTAGACTGAGGTTAGAAATTTTTAAAGAAGGCGGCCGCCTTCTCTATTAGGAATATCTAGGAATATTTGATTATTAAGTACTCTACAAAAATGGGGTGGTTGTATGTCAGGGTACAAATTCTCGGATTTTCTCATTAAAGTACAAGAAAAGAACCGGATCCTTCTTTATAACGTGTTGTTAAGAAGTTATGCGGAAACCAATGTGGATGAGCTGAGAAGATTACAAGCTGCACTCAACGGTGCTAATGAGGAGTTTCTCTTGTCAACTTTTGTAGATAGAGGTATTGTATTGGAGAATCATATTAATGAGTATGCATTGTTCAAGTATATTTCGAATAAAATCAAGTATGACCGCTCTGTTTTATCAATAACAGATGTCATAACATTGAACTGTAATTTAAACTGCATTTATTGTATGCAGCAAGGTATCAAACCACATAATAAAGAAAGAAATGGTTCACTTTCTCCTCAAGATAGAGTAAATTTATGGCTAGCCTTGATGGATCTGTTTGACACGAAGACCATTGCTGTGACATTTTTTGGTGGAGAGCCTTCTCTCTATCCTGAAAAGTTGAGTGAAATTATTAGAATTGCTGAAAAAGAGCAAGTGCCGATCAAGCAGTACAATATAATAACAAATGGTGTGAGTTTTTCTAATCATATGTTTGAAGTACTAAGTAATTCCAAATTCAGGTTTATTCAAATAACCATAGATGGGCCAAAAAACATTCATGATAAAAGAAGGATCTCGCAAAACTACGACGGGACTTGGGAAGTAATAATAGATAACATAAACAAATTACTTAATAAAACAAATTTAACAATAGTTATCCATACTGTTTTAGACAGAATGAATTCAGAGGAAAAATACGGTATGATGATAGATGAGCTCATAGACATCTTCGGTAAAAATACGATAAAAGAGAGATTTTTATTCAACATTGGATTACTAAGTCATCCAAATAGTTCTTGTGCCTATACGATCGAGAATATACCTGATATTGCAGAGTATGCAAATATTTATGTAAATACTATAAAAGTTGCTCTAGAACGGGACATTTTCCTATTGGATTTTCTCAACATCTGGCCATGTACCTACCATAAGGAAACAGATCTAGTTGTTGCTCCTAACGGAGATTTGTACAATTGTATTTCGGGAGTGGGAAGAGAGGAGTTTAGGATATGTTCCTACAGTGAATTTCTTAATTCTCCAATAGACTTTTTGAGGCGTTACTCTCAATTCATGGAAAACGATAATACTGACAACGAGTGTAAGGACTGTATCTATTTACCTATATGTAATGGTGGCTGTAGGTTTAACGCCTATATTTTGAAAACAAAGAAAGATTGCTGGAAAGTTTTTCATCAAAATTCTTATCCAGAACTTTTGAGATTATTTTCAAAGTTCCGTGAAAGGGTGAAGTTGGTATGAGAAAAGTCGTAGAAGTGTCCGGTGTCAGGAAATCCTTCGGAGAACTTCGAGTTCTCGATAAAGTTGATTTTTACGCAGAAGAGGGAGACTTCAAGGTAATCGTCGGCGAGAACGGTTCGGGAAAAAGCACACTGCTGAAAATCATGATAGGTCTCTTGCTTCCTGACGATGGGGAAGTGAAGGTTCTCGGCGTTGATGTGAAAAAGCACTGGAAGAAACTATCTGCGAGAATAGGGGTGGTTCTTGCAAACGAGAGAAGTCTGTACTGGAAACTCACTGCCTGGGAAAACCTCGATATCTTTGGGGGTGTATACGGCGTACCGAAAAAAGTCAGAAGAGAACGAATGGAAGAGCTTCTCAAAAGATTCGGTCTGTTCGAATACAAAGACAAACCCGTCGAAGAGTTTTCAACGGGCATGAGGAAAAAGTTGATGATTTGTAAAGCGCTAATTCACGATCCAGAGGTACTGTTCATCGACGAGATACTCAACGGTCTGGATCCACCGTCGGTGCGTGAAATGGTCGGTTTTTTGGATGAACGGAACAGGAGGGGATTGACTATCGTAATGATAAGTCATGTACTTCACGTTCTTCCCGAGAATGCCTGCGTTGTTCTTCTTAGAAACGGTCGTGTACAGATGGAAGTGAGATACAAGGATATCCGCAGCGAAAGAAGCGAAGTATATGAGGTGTTCGAAAACCTCATCAGGGGGCGAAATATGGATGAGGAAGATACTCCATCTGGTTCTGAAGGAGATGAAGATAAGGCTTAAATACAGGTTCGTGTGGGTGAACATGGCTCTGACACCATTTTTCATCATAGGACCTTATGTGTTTTCTTCCAGAATCGCTGATGTGAACTCGCTTGCAGAGAACGTGTTGATAGGAGCCCTGCTCTGGTACTGGCTGAACCAGTACTTCTTTGGGGTGGGAGACGGATTCACAGAAGAAAGAGAAGAAGGTGCCCTCATCTCCGTGGTACTTGCTCCAATCAGTCTTTTGGCTTTTTTGTTCTCAAAAGCCGCTGACACATTCTTAATGAACCTGTACATAACATTCTTCACATTGCTTTTCTTCTACCTTTCCGGTATAAAGCTTGAGATCCATCTTTACTTTCTTCTTTTGCTGGCGGTGAGCGGTGTTTACATAACATTCTTTTCGATATTTTTCGCAGCGTTGTCGTTGTGGAAGAAGAGAATCAGAAGCATAAATTCCACTGCCCAATTCTTTTTTGGCGTCCTCTCAGGGATGGTCAATCCTGTTGAGAATTTCCCTTCTTACGTTCGACTCATCTCGTACATGATACCGCTCACCTACCTCATCTCCATAGGAAGAAGCATAATAAAAAACGGAAACATGAGTGGCTTTGTTCCCCAACTCCTGATACTGACAGGTTTGAGTTTTGCCTATCTGATCCTCGGAGTATGGTTGCTTAAAAAGGCAGAAAACGAGATTCGAAAAAAAGGAGAATGGGAATCATGGTGAGAAGTCTGTATCTTGCAAAAGCCAGTTTCCTGAGTGCGAAAAGATACAGAATAGACTGGTATGGAGCTTTCCTCACACCCCTTCTGACGATAATGCCCGTTGTCCTGCTCTATTACTTTGGCACAGAATCAGGCCTTGTACGGTTTTTCTACGGTGCGACGAACACGAAGAACATCATCGGATACCTCCTGCTAGGGGCAGCTTACTGGAACTACGTTGAGGTACTCTGGGGATCTGTCTTTGCTTTGAGGTACTACATGAGAATAGGACAGCTGGAAGAACTGTTCATCATGCCCGTGAGTTCCATAGGGTACATCCTCTCGTGGTCGGTTTTTGGTCTTGTGAAAGTTACCGTGGAGTCTGTTCCGATAATCGTCCTGGCAGTGCTGCTGAATCTGATGACCTTCAACCTGGTTGAGTTTGCCCTTGCAGCGGGTGTTGTTATTCTTTCCATAATCGCTTCTTTCGGTCTTGTCTTTCTGTTTTTTGGCATCACGTTGAGATTCAAAGAAGGGGACGAACTGGTGAGTTTGCTTGGTAATGCCGCTCCTCTTATTGGTGGCATGTTCTTCCCGGTGAGTGTTCTTCCAAAGGGATTGGAGTACTTCGCTTACGCATTTCCATTCACATGGGGGCTCGATCTTTCCCGACACTTTCTCATGAGCACAAACACGTTGCTCGATCTGGAAAAAGAATCCATCGTACTGTTGGCTCTGTCATTTCTGTATCTGGGTCTTGGAGCGATTTCCTTCAAAATACTTCAAAACAGGGCTAGAAGGAAAGGATTTCAGGGTTTTTGATCAGAAACTCTCAAGAAAAGGGGAGGAAAAATGAACCTCAAGAGCATCCGGAAAATCCTTCGCTTTTACTCTCTGATTCGAAGGCGCTTTCTGGTGCTCATAGTGATAGGTGGCTTTCTTGCAACATCTTCGGTTGTGTTCGATTTCTTTATCCCTCTTCTTGTGAGAGATGTCATCGATGGGCTGGCCGGACTGGAACTGAGACTGAACACGATCTACCTTCTTGGATTTCTCTATGCACTGTCTTTCGTTCTTACGTACGCTGGAGACCAGATTTACCTGAAAGCAAAGTACAGAGCTGTGGCAGATCTGTCCAGTCGCATTTTCAGCCAGTCGTTTTTCTTTCCCTGGCAAAAGCTAAAACAACAGGGTTCTGCCTACTATGCCACTCTGATAAATCATCAACTCAACGACGCATTTTTCCTGCTTGATAACGGATTTTTCCAGAACGTTCTGGTGATAATACGCAGCGTATTCATACTGGCCACTGTCTTTGTGTGGAGCAAAGTCTTTTTTGGCCTGTTTGTGGCAAACGCTGTAATAGTTGGTATTTATCTGAACATCATCGGCAAAGTGACAGAACGGCCGTGCGCAGAGATGTTCGAGATTTTGCGTTGTGTGACGAATTTCATCACAGAAACGTTTGAAAACATCCACGAGCTGCTCGTTGGAGAGGCTCAAAAGAAACGTCAAAAAGAGTGCGAAAAGATGTACCAAGAAGTAGATACAATATCCTTCATCGACGAGAATACAGAAAATGTAAGTATACAACCAACTTGGCACTTTCAAAAGATACACGCTATCGATACTGAACAGAGTGTCTTCCCTTTTGAAAGGCTTCTTGATCTCGTTTCTTTTTGAAGTAGGGGAAGATTGAGGAAAGTTGATTGACTTTCTGTGCATTGAAACCACTCTTTTGTGATTCCAAAAAATTCACGCAAGATAAAAAGCCCGGCAGGAGCCGGGCTGAGTATTACTTAATATTGATATTGAAACTCTAACAATCCGCCGAAAGTCTGATCAGGCCAGAAGGTCGGGATGGCGGCACCCGTATAATCCCATTCAAGGGTTGGAAAGTATTTTTTCAGGTTGTTGTAGTTTCCAGGGAGGTCTTTAAGTACGTGCAGATGTACAATCATGGTGCTCACTTCGCTAAAAAGTTGGATCGTGATTGTCCCGTAATTTATAAGTTCCAGAAGTTGTCCTTCTCCTTGTTCATCCACAACATCTTCAACGTAATAACTCTGACCTTTGTCCCAAAATGCGTCAACTCCTCATACGTTCCTTTTTCGCTACAAACCTGTACTTTCTCCCATCTGTGCCTTCCACTGTTTTCCATAGCACAGAAATCACCTTCCAATTAAGCCCTGAACATGAAGGTAATGATTTGGAAACAGTTTGGTGGAAGCCTGCAAAAAAGAGAAGCATGGCCGAAAAAACTGGACTGGGTATGTAAAAACAAAAGCCGGGCATAGAGCCCGGCTTGGATAAAACTGGTAGCGGGGGCAGGATTTGAACCTGCGACCTTTGGGTTATGAGCCCAACGAGCTGCCTGGCTGCTCCACCCCGCAACGCCGTTAATCATATTAGCACACTGAGCAGGTGGTGTCAAGTTTCTCCTGGAAGATGGGATTATGAAAGTAACGATCTTTCCTTAAGTATTTGAGGCTTTCACGGTGTGCTTTAAACTGATCAGATCCCATTCCCGCACTCAGCTGCCTGATTTCGTTCGAGCTTATGAAAATTCACAGTTCTGTTTCCAAAGGGAAATATCCAAGTTCCGTATATATAGTATGGGAGATCTCCTGAAGAAAAGTATCTGCCTGGCGAGTTAGGCTCGTAACTGGCCCTCGGTCTAAGTTGACCGGTTGGTTTGGGCGATCGAATCGATACTGAAGATGGATAAAGACAATGATAAGCCTGCGAATTTAAAAATACGATGTAGAAAAGAAGAGAAATCGATGTGTGAGACTTTCAACAGCGAACCACCACAGGAAATTTCACCGACGCGTCGGATGAAATTTCTCTCTTGTGAGATATCGAGCCACGATGAACACTTCAAAGGAAAAGATACGACCCAGATCGGTTCCATATGATCTGACGGACTTGAGGCCCCGGAAAAGGGGTCTTTTCTTTTTTCTGATCCTGCCAGCCGTTTTTCTCTTTCAACTTCCGTGACAAGAACTTTTAAGCTACGGCGGTTATGATTGTTTTGTCTTTTGTTTTTCACTTCCACCTGTGGGAGGGAGAGCGCATGGAGAAGCTCTTTCGTTTGAAAGAGCATGGTACAACTGTTCGCCGTGAGATCATCGCTGGTATCACCACCTTCCTGACCATGGCCTACATCGTGTTCGTGAACCCCTCGATCCTCATCAACGTGATCCCCGGGGCAAGCGCTGACAGCAGTCTTTACGCTCAGTTCTTCGGTGCTTTCATGGTTGCCACCATCATGGGAAGCTTCATAGCAACGATGATCATGGGTCTGTACGCCAACTATCCGTTCGCGCTCGCTCCGGGAATGGGTCTGAACGCGTATTTTGCCTTCACAGTCTGTCTCAAAATGGGCATCGACTGGAGAGTGGCACTCGCTGCGGTGTTCGTAGAAGGAATCATCTTCATAATCCTGACCGTGACCGGTGCCAGGAGCTTCGTCGTGAGGGCGATACCTGCATCGGTCAAGCTCGCGACCGGGGCGGGTATAGGTCTGTTCATCGCGTTCATCGGTTTGAAGAGTGCGGGCATCGTGGTGAGCGATCCTGCAACGTTCGTCAGCCTCGGCCATCTGAGTGATCCGAACGTTCTGGTGGCGATAATAGGCTTCTTCATTATCGCTGCGCTGTTCGCAATGAAGATACCCGGTGCCATCATGATAGGCATTCTTGCCAGCACCGTGATAGGGGCATTACCAATGTTCAGCGTGACTAAATATCAGGGCATCGTGGGAAAGATTCCGAGCGTAGCACCGACGTTCATGAAAATGGACTTCAACCTGCAGGCGCTCGGCAGCGCGACGTTCTGGATGGTGGTCTTCACCTTCTTCTTTGTGGACTTTTTCGATACAGTGGGAACTTTGACAGGGCTCGCAGAGTCAACCGGGTTCACAAAGAACGGAGAGTTCCCCAGAGCCTCAAGGGCCTACCTGGCCGATGCAGTTGGAACATCTGTTGGAGCCGTTTTCGGAACCTCTACAGTCACAACCTACATTGAGAGCAGCGCAGGTATAGCAGAGGGTGGCAGGACGGGTTTGACGGCGGTCACGGTCGCTGTTTTGATGCTGCTGATGCTGTTTTTCTCACCTTTAGCGATGACGGTGCCTGCTGCGGCAACTGCTCCTGCGTTGATATTCGTGGGTGTGCTGATGATGAAGAGTTTGAAAAAAGTTGACTGGGACGATATCACCGAGGCGATTCCTGCTTTCATAACGTTGCTCATGATGCCACTGACGTACTCGATCGCGAACGGTATAGCGCTGGGAATAGTGACATATCCGATCGTCAAGTTGCTCTCGGGAAAAGCGAAACAGGTACACTGGTTCACCTGGATCCTCGCGGTGCTCTTTGTCCTGTATCTGATCCTGCTGAGAGAATGAGTGAGGCGGGCCGCAAGGCCCGCTTTCATTTCAGCGCGAGTTTGCGTTCGGATTTGCCTGCCAGATACCCGACCACGATCTCGCTGAGCTTTGGAAACCTGCCGATGTCGGCATCCGTTCTGACGAGCATCGCCTGCCCCACCAAACCTATGATCTCACCTTTTTCAAAGGTTTCTCCCCTTTCGATCAATCTGTGTTTCTCCTTGGCTGCGTCGATGGAATCTGCGTAGATGATCCTTCCCTCTTTCATGATTGCCAGATGCGTGGCGTACTCTTCGAGTTCGAAGATTTCGTGTGAGCACACTATGGCCGATCTTCCATCGTCCACGTATCCTTTCAGCAGAGACATGACCTCCAGTCTAACGGTGGGATCGAGATGCTGGGTTGGCTCATCGAGTATGAGCAAGTCCGCCTGGCTGCAGATGCACAGCCCGACCAGGAACAGCGTTTTCATGCCTATGGAATAAGATTCAACCTTCTGGGAGAGATCGAACCCGTAGCGGGCGACGAAGTTTGAAAAGGTCGATTCATCCCAGCCGGGATAGAGGCTCGACCACAGCTGTGCGTAGTCTGAGCCGGTGAAGTTTCTGAAAACGGTCCTCTCTTCTGGAACCACCGCGATCCTTTGCTTGACGATGTGCGAATCAACGTGATCGAACTTCGCATCGAACAGAGTTATTGAACCCCCATCCGGTTTCAAAACGCCCGTCACGCACCGGACCGTCGTGGTCTTTCCCGCACCGTTCGGGCCAACGAGTGCGAGGATACTGTTCGGTTCCACAGAAAAAGACACATCGCTCAGAACCTGCTTGCCTGAAAAGTTCTTTCGCAGATGTTCCACGCGGATCATCTTTCTCCACCCCTCGTCGTGAAGAGTCTGTAAGAAACGCAGGTCAGGCCGACAGCGAAGATGAAAGATGCCAGAATGCTTTCCTGCCTCAGGGGGCTGACGAGCCTGTACGGGTTGAAACTGACAGACAATTTCGTTGAACCGATCGAGCCCATGACAAGATCAAAGAGTAAAAACAGGAACGCCGCAGCGAAAGGATCGAATCCGACGCTCACGGCCGACAGAACGATGCTCAGATAAGCCCACAGGAAGATCAGAGACTTCAACAGTATCACGAAGACTGTAACATTTCTTTCCGCGAAGGGAAGTCCGACGAAGAACGAAATGGAGATTAAAAGCGATAGAAACAGGTATTCAAACCAGAATATCTGTTTGCGTGTGAGTGGAAGATAGAGCAGAAGGTCCAGTCGTTTCTGTCTCACGTCGCTCGCCAGTGAAAAGAGTATCAAAAAGAAGACACCGAAGACTTTCGCACCGTAGTTCGGTATCATCGTGACAACGAAGAAGAACACCATGCTGGGAAATTTCTCGAGAAGCTGTTTCTTCACATAGACATCAAATTCTCTCATTTCTCCACACCTCTTCGATTAGGACCAAGGTTGTGTACAGGTCGAACTGTCTGGATTTCATTCTGGAAACCAGTTCCCTGATCGCTGAGACGATCTCAGCATCGACGTTCAGCTCCCTCGCCACGAAATATCCAACCCCCTGTTCAGCCACCAGGTAGCCTTCCATTTTCAACCTGTCAAAAGCTTTGAGGACAGTATTTATGTTGACGTCGAAGATCGTTTCGAGCTCACGAACCGTTGGAAGCTGCTGACCAGCCTTCAGATTGCCAAGCAGGATCTCGGCCTTTATCTGATTGACTATCTGAAGATAAGCCGGAATACCGCTGTGCTTGTCGACCTTCCTCAGCATGCTCACCACTCACTCGTTACCTTAACGTTCGAACTTTGCACGCTCAATCTGTCTCCTATCATGTTCCGCACTTTCACAGTACCACCCGTTCCGCTCAGCACCAGTCTGGTGTCTCTCGTACCAGCTACCTTCACTTCACCGTTGATGCCTGTGCCAACGATGAATACCTGACCACAATCATTCAATTCCAGTTTCATCGATATGCCTGTTCCATCGATCTTTATCTGGTCGAACGAGAGACTCCCTTTCAGGTTCAACCCCGTTCCGTCGATGCGCAAACTCTCACCGGAAAGGATCGAGTCCACATTAATACCTGTTCCGCTGATGAACAGTTTTTTACTTCGTACATTTGCTCTTACGTCTATCGCTGTAGCTTCGATCTGAAGTTCATCCATGGACCCTTCACCTTTCAGCCAGATTGAGGAAGCTGCGATGAAGAGCGTTTCGAGGCCATCTGTACCAATCCTCAGGACATACTTTCGAGATCTTTCACCACCAGAAACTTCCAGCCGATCTCCTATGGTTCTTACCTTTAACTCATCTGGAAGCTCGACAGATCTTCCCTCAACCAGTGTTACTTCCACATTCCCATCGATCGTGATTGATACGTTAGATTGCAGCATTAATGTCATGTTCGGTTCACGTTCTGCGCCGATCGACACGTACGGCCAGATGTTCAGGTTTTCGAGTGCATCGAGAATGACCCTCGAATAAAGGTTCACCGTCATGGGCACAAGGAATATGACGATCGAAAGTACGATGAGTCCTGCTACACGTCTGGTGTACGTTTTCACAGAGAGTGCAAGGATCGCGACCGATGCGAGCGCAACCATGAATTTGAGTGGGGCGAAAGGCATCAACCAGCCGAGAACCCCAAGTGCTGCCAGTATCAGAGCCACTCTTACGAGCCTGGATTGAAGGATGAGAGACATCCTGCCACCTCCATATCATAGTGTCATAGTAATATAGAACACCATATCAATGACGCGATCATTTCATTTCTGTACCAGTTCTGTATCCATGGCCGACTGGAAACTCTTGAACTTCCTGACGGTATGTGGTAATATTATTTACGGTAATGTGCCGAGGTGGCGGAAATGGCAGACGCGCATGACTCAGGATCATGTGGGTTTCCACCCGTGCGGGTTCAAGTCCCGCCCTCGGCACCAGAAGGCCGGGCACACCGGCCTTAAATTTTGTTTGGAGGTTTCCCTTTGGAAAAGCTAGAAATCTTTGGCCTGCCAGTGAGCGTAGGAACCTTTGACGAAATGTTCTCGGAGATCAGAGACAGGATCCTCCGGAAGAAGAAAACTTTCGTTGTCACTGCGAACGCCACGATCGTCGTCACAACGATAGAGAATCCGGAGTACAGAAAGGTTGTTCGCAGCGCTGACCTCATCCTTCCTGATGGGTTCGGCGTGATCCTCGCGATAAAAAGGTTCCACAAAAAAACGTCCGAACGTGTCACGGGAATAGACATGATGCTTCGTCTCTGCGAGGTCGCAGCGAAAGAGAAACTGAAGGTTTTTCTGTTGGGAAGCAAACCGGAAGTTATCGAAAAAGCGGCGAATAATCTGGAAAAAACTTACGGCAACATAATCGCCGGTTACCACCACGGTTATTTCAACGGAGACGGCCCGATAGAACTCATTTCATCCTCCAGAGCTGATTTGCTGTTCGTCGGCATGGGTGTTCCGAAACAGGAAATATGGATACACAGGCACTTTCAAAAAGTCCCCGCGATTTTTGCGATGGGCGTGGGTGGTTCGTTCGACGTGATCTCGGGTTACAAAAAGAGAGCCCCGAAGATCTTTCAGGATCTCAAACTCGAATGGCTGTACAGATACCTTCAATCACCGCGCCAGAAGAAGAACGTGCCCAGAGATGTTGCCAAACTTCTCTGGTACATCGTCAAACCGCCGCGCGGGCTTTGAGCACGTACATGACCGCAACGCTCCCAAGCTGAAGTAACAGAGACAGCGATACCATCAAGCCGAGAGAGCTCTGATACAGAAGTCCCATGGCGAAACTGCCCGCGAACCAGGAAACACCAAAGACAGAATTCAGAAGACCGTAAGCGAACCCTCTCTTCTCCGGAGGGATGATCTTCGCGATGACCGCCTTCATCACCGATTCCTGAGCTCCCATGCTGATCCCCCAGAGGCTCACACCAAGGACTACCCACAACTTTCCCTTTGCGAGGAACGTCAGTGGGGCTGCGAGCGATCCAACCGCCGTGGAGGCTATGAGTGCCGTTATGCCGAGCCTATCGTAAAGTCTTCCGAAGAAGATCGCCGATGCGGCATCGACGCCCATAGCGACGGAGTAGAGCAGTGGCACGACGGCACTGACGAAGAGTTCCTGTTTGGCCATGTGGTAGGACATCAATGGAAAGTCCACGAAACCTGCCGCCAGCAGGCCAACCGCGACGAGATAGAGCACAGCTTCGAAACCGAGCCTGGAAGACTGCTGGGACCTGCCTGTGGGTTCCTTTTCAAACTCGATGGGCCTCGGGAAGAGAAACCTGCCGACGATGAGCAGGATCATGGAAATGCTGGCAGGTATCCACAGGATCGAAAAGCCGAAATGGTAACGTTCGAGCAATTCACCCGACCTGAAACTCAAGATCAGTGAGAGTATCAGAGGCCCACTCACGGCACCTATCTGGTCGAGCGCCTCTTCGATTCCGAAACCGAACCCGGGACCCACTTGCTTGGCGGCGTACGAAACCATGCTGTCCCTGGCGGGTTTCCTTATGGCTTTTCCGGTTCGTTCGAGGATCATCAGCAACATCGCTATCCTCCAGTCCCAAACGAACGCGAGCAGCGGGATCGCGAAGAGGTTGAAGCTGTAACCCACCAGAGTGAACAACCATGGTCGTTTCGTTCTGTCGGCGAGATAACCACTGAACAGTCTCAGTACGTAACCCACGAGTTCCCCAAAACCAGCGGTGAATGCGACCACCGCGGCACTCGCACCGAGTTCGAGCAAGAAAGGTCCCGCCACACCGCGCGCACCTTCGTACACTATGTCGGAGAACAGGCTGACGAAACCCATGAGAACGATGAACGCCATCGCCGACCTGACTCGCTGGCTCACTCAACCATCCCCCTTTCGTCTTGGCTTATTATATAAACTTAGAGGTGAAGGAATGAAGATAAAACGGTTAGACGATTCTGTCGTTTCCAAGATCGCTGCCGGTGAGGTCGTAACCGGTGTTCATTCGGTCGTTAAAGAACTGATCGAAAATGCGCTCGATGCTGGAGCGAAGAAGATCGTTGTCGAACTGTTGAACGGTGGAAAGAGCGAAGTCAAGGTGAGAGACGACGGTGAAGGCATGGATGAGGAAGATTTAAAGGTTTGCTTTCTTCCACACACAACGAGTAAGATCAGCAGTTTTTCCGATCTGTCCGATCTATCGTCTTTCGGTTTTCGTGGAGAAGCCCTGCACTCGATAAGTTCCGTCTCCAAGATGAAAGTGATATCCCGCACCGCTTCTTCTCCCATTGGTCACGAGATAGAGGTCGTGGCCGGCAATCTGGTTTACAGCAGACCCGTGCATGCGGACGTGGGCACGATCGTGATCGTGAGGGATCTTTTCTTCAACGTCCCGGCGAGAAGAAAGTTTCTGAAATCGGCGGCGATAGAGTCCCGAATGGCGACGGAGATGTTTGAAAAATTCTGTCTTTCGAAGCTGAACGTGCACTTCGTGCTCGTCAGAGAACAGCAGCTCCGCTACGATCTACCTCCGTCCGACCTTCTTGAAAGAATCAAGGCGATCTTTCCTGACATTCCAGCACAGAATCTGAGAATCTTCGAGTCCGAGCACGGGAACATGAAGCTGAAAGGCTGTTTGAGTTTGAGCCCCGTTCAGAGTAGAGGCACGATCGTCTGTTTTGTGAACGACAGGTTCGTGACGAACCAGCTCCTCACGAACGCTGTCTATGCGGCCTTTTCGGATGTGCTGGAGAAGGGGAAACATCCGTTCGCGGTGCTGAACCTGTCGATAAGTCCAAAAGAGATCGATGTGAACGTGCATCCGCAGAAGCTCGAGATCAGGTTCATCAACGAAGAGGATGTTTTCAGATTCGTCAGGGACAGCCTGAAAGGGTTCCTCTCCAGACCCATCGTGAGGCAGGTGCATGTTCACGAAAAAGTGCGCGTTGCTGAGCCTGTCGAGTTCTACAGACCTGCTCCACGCGTCGAACGGCCCGGGCAAATCGAGGAAAAACTGCTGGAAGAGGAGCCGTTCAGGGTCGTGGGAGTCGTGAGGGGGAGGTACGTACTGTTCGAAAGAAAGGAAGATCTTTTGATCTTAGACTTCCACGCTGCCCACGAGCGAATCGTCTTCGAACAGATCATGAACTCGCTTTCAGAAAGAAAGGGTAAGACGTTACTGGTGGAGATGAGAATCAAAATGAAAGAATCTGACTCAGCGATGCTCGCGTCTTCTCAGGTTTTGAGAGACCTTGGATTCGAGCTGGAAGCGAACGGACAGGAACTCGCTGTTAAACAGATACCAAAGTGGATGGAACTGAGCGAAGTGGAGGAATTCCTCAGAGACAGCATCGATGAACTGAAGCTCATCGATCTTCAGGGAATGAGGGAAACCGTCAAGAAGATTCTGGCTGACCATGCCTGCAAGAGGTCCGTCCGGACCAGAGACAGATTGAGCGAAGCCGAGATGATCGAACTGGCGAAGAGAACCATAAACGAAGGTCACAGCACCTGTCCGCACGGAAGGCCGTTGATGTTCTCGATGAGTTTCAAGGACCTGGACAGGTTCTTCGGGAGGGATTGAGTGGAAGGTGTAACGATCAGGTGGGTCAGGCTCTCGGACGCACCGCAGCTCGTAGCCTTCAAGAAGGCCGTGACGAGTGAATCTCCGTTCCTGCTCACTTACCCGGATGAGGTTGAGGACGTCTTCGAAGCGCGTCGCTACATAAGCATCTACCTCACGGACGATCGACGCATTTTCTTAGTTGCGGAGTACCAGGGAGAGATCGTTGGAATGATAACGCTCGCCGGAAGCTCGAGGAGGAAAATCCTTCACAAGGCGGAGCTGGGTATCAGCGTGAGGAAACCTTACTGGGGGAAGGGTATCGGCAGCGCGCTGATCAGTGAGGCGCTGCGGATCGCCAAACAGAAGGGTTTCAAAAAGATCCAGCTCGAAGTCATGGAACACAACGAGAGGGCCATAAGGCTCTACAAAAAGTTTGGTTTCGAAATCGAGGGGAGGAAGAAGAAGGCGATCTGCATGGACGGTCAATACTTCGACCTGCTGGTGATGGGGAAATGGCTGGAAGATTGATCCGTTCACTGCTCCTCGCATTCCTGTTCGTCGCCTTCGCCGTGTTGATCTTCCGATTCCACGATTGGGGCATCGAGCTGAAAAGGCTGCAGGAACAGTACGTCGAAGCCTGTCTGAGGTGGCTGGAACTCCACGTAGAGAGTCTCGCAGAACAGGCACTGGAAAAAGCAGATTCGCCGAACCTCGATCGTTACGCCGAGATAGCGAAAAAGCTCGGTGGGTACGTGGGTTTCGATAAAGAATTGAAACGGATCGTCGTGGCGGTGAGGAGAGGCAACGATGTGAAAACTGCCACTTTCACGCTGAACCTCAACCCCGAAGGGTTCGAGTACTACGTGTGCGATCCATCCAACACGGTGCTGGACGCTTCGAAGAAGTCCATGGTTGGGAAAAACGTAGAGCTGGTCCTTCCAGATCTGTCGAGCGGGTCATTGGTGAAGTACGAAGGCAGGGTGTATCTCTTCAAGCAAAGAACGAGTCAGCGGTTCGGCTTCAGAATTTTTGTAGGAATACCTTACAGAGATTCCCGACTGCAGAGTTATCTGGTCATCGGGCTGGCGATCGTTCTCTTCCTGATCGGTTTGAGCTGGAGGCGGAGGGACCAATCCGAAGAAAGGATCTCCAAGGCCATAGAGGACATCATCAACACGCACAGGTTCGACGAAAAGAGCATAAGAAACACGAAACTGAAAAACCAGCTTTCGAAGCTGGTGAACAGGCTCGAGCACAACGAACGAATACTGCGTGAAACTGTGCAAAAACTGCAGGATCTGAAACAGCTGCTCGAAAAAAGGAAGGCCGGCTCATAGGTTTCGAACGAAGACTAAAATCTCGGCAACGGCCACGAAAAGTTCTTCGGGTATCTGTTGAAGGACTTCGAGCTCGTAGAGTTTTCTGACAAGCTCCGGCGAACGGACGATCGGTACGTTGTGCTTCTTTGCCTCTTCGATGATCTTCCTCGCTATTTCACCTTTCCCTTTCGCTATGACGAAAGGGGCATCGAACCTGTCCGGATCGTAGCCGAGAGCCACCGCCAGTTCACGCGTACAGTCCATCGATACCAGCTCCCAGAATGAACCTCACGAGTGAAAAATGCCTGGAAAGCCTTTCCCTCAATTCTTCCATCCTGTCTGTTGGAAACATCTGTGAAAAGGACAGCACGAGCTGATCCTGCCAGACCTTTCCTTCTATCACCGCTAATCTTGAATCCTTCACGAAGTCTATCCTGAAGGTGTGCCGGGATCTGTCGATGTAGACGTGAACGGGGGCCTCTCTTTCTGGCAGGCTTTGGAAGATGTAAGGATTGGAGAGGGTGAAGAGCCAGAGTCCAAAAGTTTCATCTTCGGCCGTTTCGTAGTACTTCGCGAGCGAACGGTAGAAATTTCTATCGAGCTTGCCGATTCTGGCTTCCACAGCCTGAGCGGTCCGGGAAAGAAAAACTACGTCTTCATCGAACCTGGCCTTCCCGATCACCCTCAGAATCGGTTCGAGTGCGGAAAGTGGTGGTGAGTCACCTTCCAGCTGTAAGACTTTTTCTGCGAGGTAGAACTTTTCCAGCACCGGCTGATCGCTTATGCGAACGAACTTGCCCACTTCCGGGGGCTGTCCCTTCACCTTGACGACGATGTCACCTTTCTCGGTGCGCAGTTTGGCGAATTTTCCGAACGTTTCAATCACGAAACCTTCCACGCTTCCTCCTCCAAAATCATTTATCGGTTCTGATATGATTCTATTGTAGAACTCACGAAGGGGTGACCCGATGAGGATAACTGATTTCTTTGAACCTGGTACTCCCGCCGCCGTGCTCGCGTGGGGGCAATTCGAGACCACACTCGCCAAGACTGCCCATGGACTTCTCAGGCACAGCAGAGTCCTCGTACCGGTCTGCGTTGTGGCAGAGCACGCTGGAAAGAAGGCCTCGGACTTCATCAGACCTGTTCGGTACGACGTTCCCGTCGTGGACAGCATGGAAGACGCACAGAGACTCGGTGCGAGGGTTCTCGTGATCGGTATCGCGAGCGTTGGAGGTCACCTTCCGCCCATCATGAGAAAGCACGTGCTCGATGCGATCCATCTGGGCATGGATGTAGTTTCAGGCCTGCACACGAAGCTGAGCGAAACCGAACCATTCAAGTCTGCCGCGAACGAAAAGAACGTGAGGATCATCGATGTGCGACATTACAGAGGGGAACTTTCGATCTTTCGAGGAGACATCTTCAAGAGTGAAACCGTGAGGATAGCGGTCCTCGGGACAGATTGTGCGACGGGCAAGAGAACTACCGCAGTTCAGCTCTACGAGCTTGCGCTGAAAAAGGGCCTGCCGGCCGCGTTCCTCGCCACCGGTCAGACGGGTATCATGCTCGGAGCGGACGAGGGTGTCGCCATCGATGCTTTGCCTGCGGATTTCATACCCGGTGTGGTTGAAAGACTGATTTTGAAACTCGAATCTGAAGGCAGACGTTTCATCTTCATCGAGGGTCAGGGTGCGCTGAGGCATCCAGCGTACGGGCAGGTAACGCTCGGCTTGATTTACGGTTCGATGCCCCAGATGAGCGTGCTCGTGCACGATCCAAAAAGAAAACGCTTCGAGTACTTCGAGCACATCGACATGAAACCGGACCTTGATGCAGAGATCGAATTGATTCAGAAGTTCGTGAACACGAAAATACTGGGCATCTCGTGCCTGGATGAAAATTTCAAACATGCACTTTATCCGGTTTTTAATCCCTTCGATGAGGAGCAGATACAGAAAATCCTTGAAAGAATGGAGGCGATGGTGTGCGAATCAAATCTGTGAAGTTTGAAAAGACTTACTACAGATACTTCGAGCCTTTCACTATCTCGCTGGGCACGCACGAGGATCAGGAAAACATCGAAGTACGGCTGGAACTCGAAGATGGAACGGTCGGACTTGGGGAGGCCTCAACACTCTTCGTGATCTCAGGCGAGACGGTGGAGATCATGATGCAGGCCGAAAAAACTGTGCAGGAGATGGTCGTTGGAGAACACGTGGAAAGCTACGGGAAGCTCTTCTCACGACTCCAGCAGCTGAGAGCGACGCCTGCGATCAGGGCAGCGGTGGAATTCGCGATAATCGACGCTTTCTGTAAAAGGATCGGAATCAGGCCTTATCAGTTCTTCGGCGGTGCCAAGAACCACATCGAGACCGATCTGACGGTGGGCATAATGGACCTGGAGAGCACGCTCAGAAAGGTGAAGAGGATTTACGAAGAAGGCTTCAGAACGATCAAGATAAAGGTTGGCAGGAACTTCGAAGAAGACGTTCAGAGAGTCGTGGAATCCAGGAAGATCGCACCTGAGGCAGCGTTCATTGTGGATGCGAATCAGGCGTTCAGCCCGAAGGATGCGATCGAGTTCGCCCGGACACTCTATTCCGAAAAAGTGGACGTCGTTGTGTACGAGCAACCGGTGAACAGGTACAACGTGGAAGGTTTGAAGCTCGTTCGCTTCCACAGTCCTTATCCCGTGGCCGCGGACGAATCGGTGTTCACCAAATACGACGCGTTGAGATTGATCAAGGAGGAAGCTGTGGACATGATAAACATCAAGCTGATGAAATCTGGTATCAGCGACGCGCTCGCCATAGTTCATCTGGCACAGTCGGCGGGCGTTCAGCTCATGATAGGCTGTATGGGCGAGAGCAGCCTCGGGATAAACCAGAGCGTTCACTTCGCTGCTGGAACGGGCGCCTTCATCTACCACGATCTGGACGCGCACCTTTCCCTGAACGAGAAAACCTTCAGGGGCGATTTCAGACAGGAAGGCCCGCACATCTATCTGGACTGAAGGCAACAATACCGACTTAAAAGGTCCAATATATTGTAAAGGCTGGAGATTAAAATTTTAATGGGGTGTGAAGAATGCTCCGACTACAGAACGTGAGTCTGGCAAGGGATTCGAAGCTCATCCTCAAAAACATCGACCTGACCTTCAACGATCGAGAAATCCACATCATTCTGGGACCCAACGGGGCCGGCAAGTCTTCCCTCGCGTACCTGATCATGGGCCTGGAGGGCTACAGACCGACGGAGGGAAAGGTCCTCCTCGACGATAGAGACATCACCGATCTCGGTGTGACGGAAAGGGCGAAGCTGGGAATACATTTGATGTGGCAGGAACCGGTCAGGTTCCGTGGCCTGACGGTGAGACAGTACCTCACCCTGGGTGGAAAGTTGAAGCTCACACAGGCCGAGCTCGAAGAGGTTTTGCATCTTGTGGGTCTGTCTGCGAATCTCTATCTGAACAGGATGGTCGACGAACTGCTGAGCGGTGGAGAGAGGAAGCGCGTCGAACTGGCTTCGATACTCTTGCTCAGGCCAAGGTACGCCATCCTGGACGAGCCAGATTCTGGCATAGACGTGCTCTCACTGGACATGATAAAAAACGTAGCCCGGAGGATCGTCGAGCAGGGTGGTTCTCTGATAATGATCACGCACCGTGAAGAGATGATGTCTGTAGCGAATATCGCACACGTTCTGTGTGACGGAAAGATCATTTACAGTGGCTCACCTGAGAAGGTCGCAAAGTACTACAAGAATTTCTGTGACGTGTGCGACCACACCAACATACCTGTGAGGAAGTGATGGTATGCAAGTCGATATCGATAGAAGGACCGAGTTCGAAGCGCTCGTCAAGGCGTACGAGAAGGTCGGCGGTGATGTTTCGAAGTTTCTGGACAAAAGGATCGCCTCGATAATCATAAGCGGTGACAGAGTGGTGGGACTGAACAACGTTCCAGGAGTGGAACTCGTGCCGAAAACCATCGAGAACGGTGTGCACGCGAAGATGATCATAAAGAGAGGGACAAAGCTGGCGTTCCCGATCCACGTGTGCACAGGTTATCTGGAACGCAAAGGATACCAGAGGGTGATCTTCGACATCACGGTCCAGGACGACGCCGAGGCGCACTTCGTTGCTCACTGCGTCTTTCCATGGACTGAGGAGTTCACACACGATGCACTCATGAACGTAACGGTCGGAAAGAACGCGAAGATGTCGTATTCGGATGAACATTACCATTCGGATGCAGGAACGGTTAACCTGATCACAGTTTCGAGGGTAATTGTCGAACAGAACGGGCTTTACGTCAACAGGTTCGCGCTCACGAGAACACGCGTTGGAAAAATGAGACTGGACTTTTCCGTGGAACTCAAGGATCGAGCCGTTGCAGACGTGTCGGCACGCGTGCGTGCGAGTGGCGACGATGTGGTGGACATCCACGAAAAGATCGATCTCGTCGGCGTCGAATCTCGCGGCATGGTGAGCACGACTGTCGTTGCCCTGGACAGGGCGAGGGCGCGCGTGGTGAACGAAGCTTACGGTAGGGGAGACTATTCCAAGGGGCACGTACGGTGTGAGGAGATCACCAAGGGCTCTGGCGTGGAAGTGAGCACCGTACCGATACTGAAAGTCTTCAGTGACAGAGCGGAGCTCACGCACGAAGCTTCCATAGGCAGGGTGAACGCGAAGCAGCTCGAGACACTCATGAGCAAAGGTCTGAGTGAGGATGAGGCAACGGAGCTCATCATAAAAGGACTTCTGGATTGATGGGGGTGTAGAGGATGGATTACGTGGAAAGGGTAAAGAAAGCCGTGGAGTTTCTCAAGGAAAGGATTTCCGTTTCACCAACGATCGGTATCGTGCTCGGCTCGGGGCTCGGGAAGATAGCAGAAGTCATCGAATCCCCTCAGGTTATCAAATACGCAGACATTCCTGGTTTTCCCGTCGCCACGGCACCGGGGCACAAGGGTGAGCTCATCTTTGGAAAACTTTCAGGAAAGGATGCCGTCCTGATGAACGGAAGGTTCCATTACTACGAGGGACACTCGATGCAGGACGTGACGTTCCCAATCCGCGTGATGCAGCTTCTCGGAGTGAAGTACCTCTTTTTGACGAACGCGGCGGGAGGATTGAACCCCCTCTTCGAAGTTGGCAGGCCGATGATCATAGTCGATCACATAAACTTCATGGGTGACAACCCGCTCAGAGGAAAGAACGTGGACGAGTGGGGACCGAGGTTCCCCGACATGAGTGAGCCTTACGATAGAAAACTCATAGCCCTGGCCAAGGAAGTGGCCGAGGAAGAGAAGATAGAAGTCTACGAGGGTGTCTACGTGGCCGTGGCCGGACCGAATTTCGAAACGGCAGCCGAACTGCGCATGTTCAGAAGGCTCGGCGCGGACGCAGTCGGTATGTCTACGGTGCCTGAAGTCATCGTCGCCAAACACGCAGGTATGAAGGTACTCGGCATCTCCGCGATCACGGATCGTGCGGTGCCCGAGGATCTGAAACCTCTCACAGCTGAAGAGGTGCTCAGGGTTGCGGAAGAAACCGGTAAGAAGATCGCGCGGATCATCCTCGGGGTGGTCAAAAGGCTCTGAAAAGGAGGGAGAAAATGAAAGTTTTTCTCGATAACTGCAGAACCACGAAGGTTCTGCCGGAAGTGGTCCAAAAGATCAACGAATACATGCTTGAGAAGTTCGCCAGGCCGGACGGTCTGTACGAATCTGCGCAGGAGATCTACGACGAACTCACTGAGGCGAGAGAATTCTTTGCGAAAACCATCAACGCGTCGTCGGGTGAAGAGATCGTTTTCACCTCTGGTGCCACCGAAGCCAACAACCTCGCCTTGCTCGGTGTTGCACGGGCGAGCAGAAAGAAGGGCAACCACATCATCATTTCTGCGCTCGAACACGGCTCTGTGATGAGCATCGCGGAGGCTTTGAAAAAAGAAGGTTTCGAAGTGACGATAGTACCGGTGGACAGCGAAGGAATCCTGAAGCTCGACGAGTTTGAAAAAGCGATAAGACCAACCACGATACTGGTGAGCGTCATAGCGGTCGGACACTTCGTGGGATCCATCATGCCGCTGGAAGAAATCGGAGAGATCCTTTCTAAGCAGGACCACAGGATCTACTTCCACACCGACGCCGCGGAGATGTACGCCAAGATGCCGATCGATGTTCAGAAGTTGAAGCTGGACCTGATGAGCGTCAGCGGCCACAAGTTTCACGGTCCCAAGGGTGTCGGCTTTCTGTACGTTCGAAAGGGTGTGAAGATAGAACCGATCATGTACGGTGCGGAATCCTTCGACAAACGCAGGCCCGGTGGAGAGAACGTGCCCGCGATCATGGGCATGAAGAAAGCGGCGGAACTCGCGTTCGAACAGATGGAAGAATCGTACAGGAAACTGAGAGAGCTTCAGGAATATTTCATCGAAAGGGTTGAAAACGAGATCGATCACGTGATCCTGAACGGACCGAGGGGAGAGAAGAGAACCCCGTACAACGTGAACTTCAGCTTCTCCTTCATCGAGGGCGAGGCGATCAGCCTGGGACTGAGCCTTGAAGGCGTGGAAGTTGCCACCGGCTCGGCCTGCGCTTCGGAATCGCTCGAGCCCAACTACGCGATCCTGGCCATAGGTGGCGATCACGAGCGTGCTCACGGTTCGATCCGCTTCACCTTCAGCAGGTTCACGAGCAAAGAGGAACTCGACTACGCGATCGAGAAGCTGAAGAAGGTCGTCCAGTGGTTGAGGAACATCAGCCCTCTCAAAGCCGGGAGGTGATGAGGTATGCTGAAATACACAGAACTCGTTCTGGATCATTTTAAAAATCCGAGGAACCTTGGACGCATAGAAAATCCAGACGCTGAAGCCACGGAAGGTAGTGTCGCCTGTGGAGACATGATGACAGTGTATCTGAAGATAGAGGACAACAGGATCGTAGACATAAAGTTCGAATCTTACGGCTGTGCCGCTAACATCGCCACCGCGTCCATGATGACGGAAGTTGTCAAGGGTCTCACCTTAGAGGAAGCCAAGAAGATCACGTGGAAAGACATCGTTGAAAGGCTCGGAGGATTGCCACCTGTGAAGTATCACTGCAGCAATTTAGCGATAGACACGCTCAGGAAGGCCATCAGCGCGTACGAAGAATCGTTTGTCAGGAAGTGAGCAGTCATGAGGGTCTATCTCGATCACGCCGCGACGACGCGCGTGTTCGACGAGGTTGCCCAGGAAGTGATGAAGCTCTTCACACAGTTTTATGGAAACGCCTCCAGCACGCACTCTCATGGGTACGAAGCCAGGAGATTCTACGAAGAAGCGAGGACAAAGATAGCGAAGCATCTGAACGTTGAGCCGGACGAGATCTATTTCACCTCGGGTGGAACTGAGTCCGACAACATCGCGATACGCGGGTTTTTGAGGGCTAACTTTCCGAACGGTGGACACATCATAACCACGCAGATCGAACATCCCGCAGTCCTCGAAGTGGCTAAACAGCTCGAAAAGGAAGGCTACGAAGTAACCTACCTGAAGCCAACTGAGGAAGGCTACGTGACGCCGGACGATTTTCGAAAGGCGATACGCAAGAACACGGTCCTCGCATCGATCATGTGGGTCAACAACGAAACGGGCGTCATTCAACCCATCGACGAAATCTCAAAGATAGCGCGTGAACATGGAATAGTGCTCCACAGCGACGCGGTTCAGGCGATCGGAAAGATCAGGATCGATGCCAGACTCGTTGACATGCTGTCCGCGTCCGGACACAAGTTCTATGCGCCCAAAGGATGTGGTTTCCTCTACGTGTCCAAAGGAATCAGGATCGAGCCCATCATGTACGGTGGCGGACACGAGAAAGGTCTGAGAAGTGGCACAGAAAACGTGCCTGGTGCGCACGGCATGGCTGTGGCACTCGAGCTCATAGAGAAGAATTATGAAGCGTGGTCTGAAAGGGTGAAAAAGCTCAAAGAGAAGATCGTCAACGCAATCGAGTGCATTCCAGACCATCACATAAACGGTTCGAACACGATCTTCTCGCACATCAACGTGTCCTTCAAAGGCGTCCATGGAGAATCACTCGCGACCGCCCTGGACATGTGTGGTATATCTGTCTCCACAGCCTCCGCGTGTGCGTCACACCATGCTAAAGGCAGATCTCACGTGCTGGAGGCGATGGAACTCGAGGATTGGATCGTCGATGGAGCAATCAGGATCAGCCTGGGTTACGATAACAGCGAAGAGGAGATAGACTATTTCGTGGAAATCCTGCAGAGGGAAGTCACGAGGTTGCGAAGCATGTCCTGAGGGGAGGATTCGATGTATTCCGAAAAGTTCAAGCAACTTTTCATGTACCCGAGATACTGTAAGGACATAGAGTACACCCACACCGCCGAAGTCATTTATCCCGAACACGGTGACAGGGTCCGCATATTTTTGAAGATCGAGAATTACATCGTGAAGGACGTCGCCTTCAAAGCCCTGGGCTGTCCGAGGGTGATCGCCGCTTCCGAAGCAGTTTGCAGACTGGTGGATGGAAAACACATAGACGATGTGAAGCACCTCAACGAAGAGCACGTCAGGGACGAGATGGATTTTCACGATAAGAACTTCACGTGCGTCAACGCACCCATCGAAGCCCTCAAGAAGGCCATTGCGAAGGTAGAATGACGGGTTTCTGGCGCGGACTGATTTACAGCAGCGTCGCCGGGGTCAGCACCGCACTCGGCGCGATACCATTTTTGCTGTTCAACAAGACCGCTTCTCAGAAGTTGATCGACGCGTTCTTAGGTTTCGCTGCGGGTGTGATGCTCGCGGCGAGTGCTTTCAGTCTCGTCGTGCCCTCCATAGAGTCCGGCGGTATCGTGCGCTTCGTGATCGGCTTCATTCTGGGTGGAGTACTCGTCGACGTGATGGATAAGATACTGCCACACGAGCACTTCACCAAGGGACATGAAGGCTTCGATGCGAAACGTTTGAAGACGATCTGGCTTTTCATCATCGCGATAACCATCCACAACCTTCCCGAAGGTATGGCCGTCGGCGTTGGTGGGTTCACACCTCACGCGTTGACGATCGCGATCGCGATAGGCCTTCAGAACATCCCTGAAGGAGCCGCCGTGGCAGCTTCTCTCATGAGTGCGAACTACAGAAAGAAGTCCATCTTCTCCATCACGCTTTTCACAGGCTTGGTCGAAGCTTTCGGAGGCCTCGTCGGGGTACTCTTGATAAGCTTCGCGAGGAGCCTGTTGCCCTATTTGCTCGCGCTCGCGGCTGGAGCCATGGTCTTCGTGATAAGCGACGAGGTCATTCCGGAAACGCATCTCAAAGGTGAAGAACGGCTCACGACGTACTGGTTGCTGGTTGGATTCTGTCTCATGACCATGCTTGATGTTCTTTTAGGTTAACTGGTATCATCTTTTCTGGAGGTGCGTGCGATGAACGAAACGATCGACAGAATTGTGCTTTCTCTGAAGGAAGAAATGTTCAGGGAAGCTGCAAACTTAGTGAAGATCAGATCCGTTCAGTCTGATCCGGCCCCCGGCAAACCGTTCGGTGAGGGTGTGGCACAGGCGCTGGAATACGCGCTGAAACTGGGTGAAAAACTTGGATTTCGTGTCAAGAACGTCGATGGTTACGCTGGTCACATAGAGTACGGTGATTCTGGAAAACTCTTCGCCGTCCTCGGACACCTGGATGTGGTACCGGAAGGGGAAGGCTGGAGTGTGGATCCTTACGGCGGGGTCATCAAGGATGGCTATCTGTGGGGGCGCGGTGCGGCGGACAACAAAGGGCCCACGGTCGCGGTGATCTACGCGCTCAAGGCGGTCAAGGAAGCGAACGTTCCCATCAAGAACAGGGCGAGGATCATTTTGGGAACCGACGAAGAGTCGGGCTGGGAATGCGTGAAACATTACTTCCAAAAAGAGGAAAAACCCATCTACGCCGTCACCCCAGACGCGTCGTTTCCGATCATATATGCCGAGAAAGGCATCATAACTTACAGGATCACGGCGGAGAGGAACCCCTCTGCTCCGGGAAGAGTGAAGATCACAAAACTGGAAGGCGGCGATGCGGCGAACGTGGTGCCACAGAGCGCGATGGCAGAGCTTTCACCGGTGAGCGACGAGTTGCTGGAGAAACTGAAGAACTTCCGCGCGAAGAACGGTGCGCGCATCGAATGGTCCATCGAGAACGACAGGCTCATTGTTCGCACCTTCGGCAAATCCGCGCACGGATCAACGCCTGAGAAAGGTATCAACGCCATCGCGGCACTGATAGATTTTCTCAAAGATATCGATATCAACGAAGATGTGAAAATCTTCGTGCGCACACTCGCGAGCAAAATAGGTTACCAGACGGATGGCTATTCCCTCAGGATCGCGGGAAGAGACTGCATCGTGGGAGATCTGACCGTGAACCTCGGCACCGTGCGTATGAACGATGAAAAGATAGAGGCGACGATCAACATAAGGTATCCCATTTACTATTCCGAAGCCATGATGGCGAAACAGATCAAAGAAGCGTTGAAACCTTTGAAAGTTGAGGGGGAACACCATTTACTTCCACTCTTCGTCTCTCCCGACAGTGAACTGATCAGGATCTTGAGTGAAGTGTACACCGAGATGACGGGCCAGCCAGCCACACTCTTGACGATGGGAGGAGGAACTTACGCGCGCGCCGTTCCCTGTGGTGTCGCGTTCGGGCCGTTACTACCAGGCAGGGAAGGAACAGAGCACCAGCCGGACGAGAGGATCGCGCTGGAAGATTTGCTGACGCTTGCGAGGATCTACGCACAGCTCTTCTACAGAATGTTGGTGCTGTGGGAGTGATCGAAAATGAGAAAATTCTTCTCGGTGCTGATGCTGTTCTTTTCACTCGCGATCTTCGCCGTTTGTCTGTCCGTAGACACACGGGATGGGTTCGCAGTTCGTTTCCCTTCAGATGGACTTGAACTTTATCTCGGCTACAGGTACAGTGGTCTGAACGCGAGTCTCCCTGTTTATGAGAACATCAAATTCAAAATCGACACGGGTGTAGATCTCTTCTCCCAGTCGGGGTTCGCCAGTGCCAAGGTTGGAACCGATCTTCCAGAATTTTCCCTCTACACCGGTGCGATGCTTTCCATGCGCAGCGCCACTCAGGAAAACGCGCGGTTCGTGGAGAGGGGAAATCTCGATTTTGCTTTGGATTTTGAAAGCGGTGTGCTCAACTGGATAGACTTAGGACTCTCCGCACAAAAAACCATCTTTGGTTTCTACCAGGACACAACCAGTGGCGACTGGGTCTTCGTTGTTCCACCGTTCAGCGCCGATTCGATGGGAGTACTGCTCGAACCCTTCGTCAGATTGAAGTTCGAATCTCCTATCAAGGCTCAGATCCGTCTCGGTTACAGTTTCAGCATCGCCTGGGTACCGAGTCTGCCGTCCGCGCTGATCGATCTGAAAGGTTTCAGAATAACCTTTCTTGCTTGGGTTTTTTGAGGTTGAATTTCTGCAGGAATTCTTCCTCGGAGAGGATCTTCACTCCGAGCTGCTGTGCTTTCAAAAGCTTGGAGCCCGGGTTTTCTCCCACGATGAGATAATCCGTCTTCTTGGACACGCTGTCTGTGACTTTTCCACCGTGTGCGACGATGAACTCTTCGATCTCGTTTCTCGTGAAGTTCTTCAGAGAACCGGTGACGGCGAACGTCAAGCCCTTGAGGACGTCCGATACCTCGACTGACGCCGCTTCTTCGAGCCTGACACCGGCTTTTTCGAGCTTTTCGAGTATCTCTTTCGTTTTTTCGTTTCTGAAATACTCCACGATGCTCCGGGCTATCTCTTCGCCGATACCCGGTATCTGGGTGAGCTGATCCACACTGGCCTGCGCGAGTTTCTTCAAGCTCCTGAAATTCTGTGCGAGCACGTAAGCGGTTTTTTCACCCACGAGCGGTATTCCCAGCGCCGTTATCCACCTGTGGAGTGGGGCTTTTTTGGCTTTGTCGATCTCGTTCAAGAGGTTCGCGATCGTCTTCTGACCGATTCCAGGTCCGAGCTGCGACAGTTCGAACGGTGTCAGGTAGAACAGGTCCGCTATGTCCTTCACGAGTCCTGAATCGACGAGCTTATCGATGAGTTTCTCACCGAGACCATTTATGTCCAGTGCGTTCCTCGAGGCCAGCGTTTCGAGGGATCTCTTGAGTTTTGCAGGGCAGTGGGGATTCAAACACTTCAACGCGACCTCGCCGATCTCAACTTTTCCGACCTTCCCCCCGCAGACTGGACACTGAGCTGGTGGTTCCACCGGAGTTTCGTTTCCGGTTCTCAGTGACTCGATCACAGAAACCACCTGCGGGATTATGCCACCGGCTTTTTCTATGTAGACCCAGTCGCCTATTCGGATGTCTTTTTCCCTTATGTAATCGAAGTTGTGCAAACTCGCCCGTTTCACGATCGTTCCGGCGAGCTGGACAGGTTCCAGTTCCGCAACGGGTGTCAGCGTACCGGTTCTACCCACCTGAACCGTCACATTGACGATCTTCGTTCGTGCATGTTCGGAAGGAAACTTGAACGCGATGGCCCACCTCGGCGCCTTCGCCGTGGTTCCGAGGGCGCGCTGGAGTTCGAAATCGTTCACCTTGACCACGACTCCGTCCACCCAGTAGCCGAGCTCGCGCTTTTTCTGCGTCCACTCTTTCCAGTAATCTATCACCTCATCGACACTGTTGCACAGTCTCGAATGTGGGTTCACTTTGAAACCCAGCTCTTTCAGCCAGTTCAACGCATCCCACTGCGTTTTGAGCCCGTACTGCTCAGGTTTCAGAACGTAGTATATGAAACTGTCGAGGTGCCGCTCGGCGGTGATCTTTGTGTCGAGCTGCCTGAGAGTTCCTGCGGCTGCGTTCCTGGGGTTCGCGAAAAGGGGTTCTCCACGTTTCTGCCTCTCTTCGTTCAACTTTTCGAACACCTCGGTGGGCATGTAAACTTCCCCGCGCACCTCGACCGTCACAGGTTTTCTCAACCTGAGAGGGATGCTCCTGACCCTCTTCAGGTTCTCACTTATGTCATCGCCCCTCGTGCCGTCTCCCCTGCTCAACCCCTGCACGAACCTTCCATCCACGTACCTGAGCGATACGGAGACCCCATCTATCTTGAGCTCGGCGACGTAAACAACCTCTTTCCTGTCGAGCAACCTTTTAACCCTCTCATCGAACTCTCTTATTTCCTCTTCACTGTAAGTGTTGTCGAGGCTCAGCATCGGCTCGGTGTGGGGCACGCTGCGGAATTCGTCGAGAACCTTTTCCCCTATTCGCTGGGTGGGGGAATCTGGGGTGACGAGCTCTGGGTACTGCCTTTCCAGCTCGATCAATTCTCGCATGAGCTTATCGTACTCTTCGTCGGTGATCACAGGTTGAGCGAGGACGTAGTACCTGTAGTTGTGGTACTCTATCTCTTCGCGGAGCTGTTCGACCCTCTTTCTCACTTCCTCAGGGACCTGTGACATACCCATCACCTCAGACCAGGACCACTCTGCCGAGCACCTCGACAAGCAAGCGCGCGGGGATCGATGCGTACTTTGGATGGTTCTCTATGTACTGCTCGATGGCCTTCGAACCCGCAAAATCGACAATGACCTTCAAAGACAGAAATGGCTTTTCGTTCTCGACGCAAACCTTTGCCGCGGCTGCCGAATCCATGTCCACACATATGGCGCCCGTTGTCTCCTGGATTTTCTTAACCGTGGCTTCGGAAGAGATGAAGCTGTCGCCAGAGGCGATGATGCCACAAACAACGTTGCTCAATTCCAGCAGGGGAGAAAAGACATCCTGAGCCGGATTGATCAGAGAGTCAACGTTTATCCTCGGCGAAAAATCGTACTCTACGTATCCAGTACCGGCGACCACGGTTCCGAAGAGGATATCCTGCCGGAGTGCGCCTGCAGCACCAACGAGCAGGACACAGTCGGGTTTGAATCTGTCGAGCACAGCCTGAACGAGGCAGGCCGTTTCCACCTTCCCGATACAGCCACTCGTGATCACGACCTCGTTCTCACCGATCAGACCACGGAACAGGGGCCTTCTCAAAATCTCTGATACCTGTAACCTCGGTGACAATGCGTCCAAAAGAGGGTTCACCTCGTCCGGCAGGACCCCAACGATCGCGATCATGGAATCACCCAGAAAAATTATAGCAAGCTCAAGCTTCAAAATCTCAAAACACCGTAAGCGGTTGCGGATTCAGATTACTGCGGCAGGAACTCACGAACCGGCGATGCAGATGCGTGGGAACTTTTCGAGTACCCTCTTGAACGCCTCGAAGAGCTCTGGATCGAACTTGGTGCTCACCATCTCCGTTTGCATCAATTTCAAAGCTTCTTCCAGGCTCATCGCGGGTCTGTACGGCCTCTCTTCGATCAGGGCGCAGAAAACATCCACGATGCTGACTATCTGCGTCCTCAAACTGATCTGACTGCCCTTCAACCCATCCGGATAACCGGTGCCGTCGAAGTTTTCATGGTGGTGTCTCACTATGTCGGCGACCAGATCCCAGCCAGATATCTTTCTGATGATCTTCTCACCGTAGATCGGATGCAATTTCATGACCTCGTATTCCTGTTTGGTCAACCTGCCAGGCTTGTTGAGGATGTACTCGGGTATACCTATCTTGCCGATGTCGTGGAGCAGTGCGCCGAACTTTATCGCTTCCAGATCCGCGGGATCCTTCAACCCGATTTCCTTCGCGAGTTCCAGTGCCAGCGTCACGACGCGGTCCGAATGACCGAGTGTGTTCGCATCTTTGATTTCTATGGCCTCGGCGAGTGTGGCGATGATCTGTGTGTTCCTTTCCTGCAGAGTTCTCTGAGTCTCTTCAAGTTCGTTCACGGTGTCCTGCAAACTCTGCATCATGGCGTGAAGCTCGTGCCAGGAAGCTTTCTGGGCTTCGATGAGCTTCTGGATCCCCGCCTGCAACTGGCTCAACTCGGCGATCCTGGTTTCCAGAGGGACGTAGAAAACTTCGTCCGTTTTGTCAAGTTTCGTCAGACTCTGGTTGATGTTGTCCAGAACCATGTTCACACCCACGACGAGTCGATTCTCGAAACTGTAGGCGAGGCTCAGCCAGACAGCGTCACCGCACAGAGCCGCTATCGCCACCAGCAGATAAGGAAGAAGGATCGTGAAATAGGTTCTGAGGGGAATGAAGGAGGCAACGAAACCGCTCAAATGCTCCAGAGGTTCTGATTCGACAAAACCCGTTGTACCGTTCATCCTGACGAAGCCTTTTCTTGTGCTGATCCTCATTCCCTGAAAGTTCAGATCGTTACAGGCCACTATCGTTCCATCCGATGCCATCAAGAAAACGTAAGCCATTTCGGCCGAGAGCATCCTGTCGAGCAGCGACACAGGTATTTCGATCAGCAGGATGTGCGAGCCACCATCGATCAGGATCTTGGTGCTGTTACCGTTCACGAAAAGACCGCGCGGTTCTGGCACGATCGAGGGTAACTTTTCGTAACTGAGAAGGCCGGATAGATCGACACCCGTCGCGAGATCGACGAGCCCTTCGCTCAACCGTCTGACAACCATGCCGAAGGATGGCTGACCGGATTCGACGGCATCCCTGGTCACTTCATCGAGGAAACTCTTCAGAAGCCTCATATAGCTTTTCGAGTAGTACGAATTTATCTGCCTTGTTAAGGGGTAAAGACCAATAAGGAAGCTGGCGATCAATATGAAGACCAGCAATCCGCCGTACCTTTTGAAACGGATCATCATCTGTTTCAGGCTCATCGCTTCACCTTTCGATTTCAAATCTTCCATCCTTCACCCTCACAAACGTTAGATTTCTCGATGCGGAAAGATCGAAAGTCACAGAGAACCGTCCTGTGACCCCTTCGAAAGTTCTTCCTCTGAGATAACTGGCCGCGTCCTGCTGCGATACTCTGTTGTGCTTCAAATCGGCGATGATCATGGCTGCATCGTACGCCCCAGCAATCTGCATGTCTGGCATTCTTGAACGCAGCATGGTTTCAAAATCGAAGAGGCAACACACGATCATTCCTTCAACGGCTGGACCACCCGCCGTGGTTAGATCATCGGTGAGCGCATAGTCACTACCTACTATCGTTCCGGAGAAACCTTTCTTTCGAGCTAGCTGAACTACGATCCCAGCCTTCCGTCCATCGAGTGCAAGCACGAGGCCATCGTAACGGTTAAAATCTTCGCCAAGAAGCTCGTCTATCGTCTCGATCTGGCGACTCTCGAACTGCTCCACAGAAAGATGTCTTTTCAGACTCTCTTCTATCGTTTCGCTGTGAACAGGATTCAGTTTGTCTGCGACAAGGAGGACTTTCCGGCATCCTTCAACTTTCAACCTCTCTGCGATCTGCCTGCCCTGTTCCTCGTCCGTGGGGGAGAGTGTCATCAGATACGAACTTTTCCCCACGACACGGTAAGAAGTGACGAGTGGTGCTATTGCAAAGATTTTGAACTTTTCGAGCAGAGGGATCAGACGCTGAGCTTCCGAACTCAATCTCGGCCCAACCGCGTAACTGTTCTGGTACTTCCTCAGAATGGATTCGAGTTCTGCTTGGTCCACGTCTGTTCTCACCGTCACGACGTCGTAGCGAAGGTTGTGGTCCTTCAAGTAGCTCTCCACACCCTGTAGAAAGTTCGTCCTTCCATCGTCCAGAACGAGCACACGGAACCTGCCGAGTTCCACCTGAACCAAAAGAACGATCAGCACGAGCGCCGCGACGAACAGGAACGCGGCGAGTCTCATTCAACGACCTCCATACCGAAGCCTGCTGTGCCGGGGCCAACGTGCGTGGTGATGACCTTACCCATTTCTGTGAACTCGGCATCGAGCACCTCGTAATGTTGCTTGAGCATCTCCAGCAGCGTTTTGGCGCTCTCACGCTCGTTCGCATCCACCATGAGCAAGCGAACCTTCTTGCCGGCCGGTACCATGCTCAGGGCTTTTTTGATGAGCATCTCCTGAGCCCTCTTCTGTCCACGCGCCTTCTCGAACGGGATCAGTTTACCTTCTTCGTTTATGAAAACGCCGACGTGTATGTTCAGCAAGGTGCCGAAGAATCCCTGAAGCTTCGTCACCCTGCCTCCTTTCACGAGAAAATCGAAATTCGAAACATAGAAGATCGCCTTGTACCGACCTTTCTTCAGATCATCCTCGATGATCTTCACGATTTCTTCCGTCGTTTTACCTTCCTTTTCGAGTTCTCTCGCCCTCCTGGCAGGCAACGGCATCGCCGCGGAGGCGAGTTTGGTGTCTATCACGTGCACGGGTAGATCGAACTGTTTTGCAGCCTGCAGGGCAGAATCGTAAGTTCCAGACAATGCTGTGGAGATCGTCATGACGATGATCTCTTCGTAGCCTTCGTTTTTCAACTTCCTGTAAAGATCGAGAAACTCACCCACGGAGGGTTGAGAACTCTTAGGAAGATCTTTCGCTTTGGATATACGTTCGTAAAAGTCTTGAATCTCTTTCAGATCCCTGGTATCGTCTTCCTGACTACCGTCCGGCCACGTCACGTGCAGAGGGATCACCGCAAGGTCGAACTTCTCGATCCAACCTCTGGGTACATCGGAAGTGCTGTCCAGAACGATCTTGATCTTCTTCATACCCATCACCCCGTCACGAAAGAGTCAAGTTTTTGTCTGAGTTGCAAAATAGATTTTATCAGTTCTTCCACCGCTCTTTCCAGATGTTGCACGGCTTTTTGACGTTCGTCCACCAGCTCCTGCGTTTTCGATGCTTCCTCGCTTATTCTCGCAACGGCTTCGAACGCGTTGTTCGAAGCGCGTGAAACCTCTTCGGCGGAAACCCCGTGCTGGCGGATCGTTTCGGCCACGAGCTGGAAGGTCTCGACGGTCCTCTGCAGTTTGTGCCAGATCTGCTCTAAAAGATCTGAAAGTTCCTTCTGCCTGTTGTGGACGTGCAACACCGCTTGACGCAGCGATGAAACCGACTGAACCACGGTGAGGATGGTCCTGTTCGTGTTCGCGAGCAGTTCATTGATCTGTTGCACAGAACCTTTCGTCTGGCTGGCGAGTTTTCTGATCTCCTCGGCCACAACGGCGAAACCTCTTCCCGCCTCACCGGCTCTGGCAGCTTCGATGGACGCGTTCAGTGCCAGCAGATTCGTTTGCTCAGAGATGTTGCTTATAACCTCCGTTATTTGCCCTATCCTTTCAGAAATAGCTTTCAGCTCGTCTATGTCGGCCTGTGCTCTCGAGGACAGTTCGAAAGCGGTCTGAACCTGCCTCGACACATCGACTATCAATTCGTTGCCATCCGATATACTCTGTTTCATGCGCGTCGCATCTTCCAGCAACTGACCCGCCTTCTCAGCCAGATCCCTCACGGAAGCACCGAGTTCCTCCATCGATGCGTTCACTTCCTCGAAGGTGGCTGCCACGTTCTTTATGTTCGCCCCCACGGCGTTGAATATTCTTTGTAGGTGCTGAATCTGATCCTTCTCATGGGCGCTGAAGTCACGAACTTGTTCCGCCGTCTGAGAAACCAGTTCGGCCGAGTCCTTTGAAACATTCACCAGTTCTTTCAAACTTCTGATCACATCGTTCAGATGCTCCGACAGTTTTCCAATTTCGTCCTCCCCAAGGTGGGGACTATGCCTCGTCAGATCGCCGCGTTTCAGAGACTCAAACACCGGCAGCAACTGTTTCAACCTAGAACTGAGACGACTGGCAATCAACCACACGATCAGTGAAGAGACTGCGAGGACCAGCGAGATTGTGACGAGCACGAACAATCTGAGCGAGTTCGCGGGCGCATCTATCAGCGTGGCGGGTGCGACGAGATGCAACTGCCAGTCTGTGTTCGGTACATCCGCGCTCAACAGGTACACATCTTCAGAGACGGTCCTCTGCTTGCTCAGCTTTTTTGACGCCTGCAAGCCAAGTTTCGACAGTGCGGTGAATCTCAATTCGGGTTGACTGCTGTGCGAGAGGATCGAACCCTGCGAATCGGTCAACACAATGTTGAGGTTCTTCGAAGGTAAATCCGCGACCGCTCTGTCCAGCCACGATAGTTCGACGGCCACACCGGCGGCTGCGAGAACTTTTCCGCCTTCCACTATCGGAGCAGAAAACAACACGACAGGTTCGGAATGTAAAACGTCTATCTTTTTCACCACGATCTTCGTCTGGTCTGTCACACACTCAACGAGTTCTCGCGAGACAAATATTTCCTCATCTTCCATTGCCTCGGTGAAGAAACTTCCATCCGGAAACACCACAAAACATTTGAGCACTTCGCTGGGCAGTTTTTCCTTCTCTGTGCCGAGAACGTTCGTGATGACTCTGCCCGCCATCTGCAAAGCGAGCTTCAGCGCGGGACGCAGCATCGGCGTGTTGGCGAGAGAGATCGCCGCGTTCCTGTACGACCCCACTTTCGAAGACAGTATGAGCGCGTAAGAACGGGCCAAGTCCTCCAGGTTCGACCCGCTCAGCTGGTTCACGGTCGTTTTGATTCTGAAGTAGGAGAGCACGTTTCCAACGATGAGAAGTCCAGCGATGATCGGCAGCAGGAGGAGAAACATCTTCACAGCTATGCTCTTTCTGTGGGGCATGAGATCGCCTCCTCATGCGATGCCCAGGTAAGCTTTCTTGACCCCTTCGTTGTTCAAAAGTTTCACAGCCTCATCTTCGAGAACAATGCGACCCGTTTCGAGCACGTATCCGTAATCTGCGATCTTCAGTGCGCCCAGTGCGTTCTGTTCGATCAACAGAACCGTGACACCCTCTTCCCGTATCTTTTTTATAACGTCGAACACTTCTTTGACGAGCAGCGGCGCCAGACCGAGCGAAGGTTCATCGAGCATGAGGAGTTTTGGACGGCTCATCAAGCCTCTCGCGAGCGCGAGCATCTGTTGCTCCCCGCCGGACAGCGTACCACCTGGCTGTTTCAGTCGTTCCTTCAACCTCGGAAACAGAGAGAAGACAAATTCCAGATCCTTCTCGATCTCGTCTTTGTTCTTCCGTGAATAGGCAGCCATCATGAGATTTTCGTAGACGGTAAGGTTTGGGAAGATCCGTCGTCCTTCCGGAACCAGACTTATTCCCGCCAGCACTATTTCGTGCGTGGGAAGTTTCGTTATATCGTTTCCGTTGAAGATCACCTTGCCCGAACTCTTCTTCACTAAGTTCATGATGGCCTTCAACGTCGTACTCTTACCGGCTCCATTGGCACCGATGAGCGTCACGATCTGACCCTTTTTCACGTGCAAGGAGATGCCCTTCACCGCATGGATGCTTCCGTAATGAACGTGGAGGTTTTCGACAGACAGGACCACATCGTTCATACGAGCACCTCCTCGCCCAGGTACGCCTTGATGACCAAGGGGTTTGACTGTATCTCTTTCGGCGTCCCTTCCGCGATGAGTTTGCCGTAATCCATGACGTAGATCCTCTCACATATACCCATGATGACCTTCATGTCGTGTTCTATCACGATTATGCTGAGGTTGAACTCGTCCCTTATCGTCTTTATGAACACCATCAGCTCGGACGTTTCCTGTGGGTTCATACCCGCCGCAGGTTCGTCGAGCAAAAGAAGTTTCGGTTCCGTGGCGAGTGCCCGCGCTATTTCCAGTTTACGTTGCAAACCGTAAGGAAGGGCGCTCGCTTTTTCGCTGGCGAGGTGTAACAAACCCACCTTTTCCAAAAGCTTTTCGGACCGCATCCTGACCTGTCTCTCAAACTTGAGGGCGGACGGAGTCTTGAAGACGAAACTGAACATCGAAAGCGTGCTGCGGAGCTTGCAATGCTGTGCCACCATGACGTTCTCGAGAACACTCATATCGGAGAACAACCTTATATTCTGAAAGGTCCTGGCTATACCGAGTCGCGTCACCTGATGGGGTTTTAATCCATTCAACCTGTGACCTGAAAAGAGGATCTCACCTTCATCCGGTTCGTACATACCGGTGATCAGATTGAACAGTGTGGTTTTTCCCGCCCCGTTCGGTCCTATGAGACCGAGCAGTTCCCCATTCTTAACGTATCCGGTGAACCTGTCGACGGCCGTCAAACCGCCAAAACGTTTCGTGACGTTCTTGAGTTCGAGTATGACTCCGCTCATTTTCTGCCACCTCGCTTCAATCTCGAGAACAGCGAAAAGAACATCTCCCAGCTGAGCTCGCTTCTACCCATGATGCCTCTCTGCCAGAAGAGCATGAGCACTATCAATATGACCGCGAGCACTACCATCCTCATACCCGGTATCCCTGGAAACTTGATGAACCAGATCTTGAACGGGCTTTCCAGAATTCGGAGGAATTCCAGCCCCACGGTGTAGATGGCCGCACCGATGATCGAACCGCTTATGCTCCCGAGCCCACCGAGGACGACCATGATGAGTATCTCGAACGTTTTGGTGAAGGTGAAGGATTTTGGGTCTATGGTCGTTATCAAATGCGCCCACAGGGCACCCCCAACGCCCGCAAAAAACGATCCCACAACGAAACTCATGACTTGATGCGAGAAAACGTTTATGCCCATCGCCTTCGCAGCGATGACATCCTCCCTGATAGCTTTCAACGCCCTTCCGTACGAACTCTTCACGAGGCTCACAATGAAACACACCGTCACCAGAGCCCAGGCCCAGGACCAGTAAAGGTTGGTGTACTGTGGAATTCCTTTCAGACCGAGTGCACCGTTGGTGATGGACCAGGCGTTGTTCGCGATGATGCGTATGGTCTCACCCAGGCCTAAAGTCGCTATCGCGAGGTAATCTCCAATCAATCTGAGAGACGGCGCGGCAACGACGTACCCGAACGCTGCGGCAGCCAGACCCGCGATCAGAACAGACGGTAAGAACGGCAACTGGATCCTGTCGAACGGAGGAATGACAGGCTTTATGAGATAGCTCATCTCTTTCTGCTGGACGGGCAAAGTCAGAAGCACCGAGGTGTAAGCACCGATGGCGATGAAACCGGCGTGGCCGAGGGAGAATATTCCCGTGATCCCGTTGATGAGGTTGAGCGACACGGCAAAGATGATGTTGATCGCCATCAAATTCAAAATCAGAACCACGTAGTCGCTCGCTTTGTGGTTCGCCAGCACGAGCAACGCGCCGATGGCGAAGATCAGAATCAAAGTCAGAACGATCTTGGTTCTCACTGACAGCCTCACTTCCATACGCTATCACACCTTTTCGGAAACTTCCACTCCAAATATACCGCTCGGTCTCACGAGCAACACGAAGAGGAGGATGGCGTAAGCGATCGCGTCCCTGTACCCTGCTATGGAGGGGAGGAAAGCAACGATCATGATCTCACTGATACCGAGCACGAAGCCGCCGACCATCGCTCCCTGAATGCTCCCTATGCCCCCCACCACGGCTGCGATGAAGGCCTTCAAACCCGGTATCACACCGGTGAAGGGATAAACCTGCGGGTAGGTCATGGCCCAGAGAAGTCCTCCCACGGCGGCCAAAGCAGAACCTATCATGAAGGTGAAGGTTATGATTCTGTCAGCGTTCACACCCATCAGGCGTGTGGTCGGTATGTCTTTCGATATCGCCCTCATCGCCATACCAACTTTCGTTCTGTAGACGATCCACACGAGGACCAACAAAGACACAGCGATTGTGCCAAGTGTGATCAGAGAAAGAACCCTCAGTTTCACACCTGCTATGTTCAAAACGTTCAGAAAGAAGGTCGGATACATTCCTGTCTGTGGGTTGAAAGATTTTGCCCGGCCCCCAAAAACGACCGTGGCAAAGTTCTGCAAGAAGAAAGACACACCTATGGCCGTTATGAGCGCGGAGATCCTCGGGGCGTCTCTCAAAGGCCTGTAAGCTATTCTTTCCACGAGTGCTCCCAGAAATGCTGTAAGAAAGATAGAAAGAATGAACGCGACCCACCAGGGAAGGAGAAAAAGTGAAACACCGTAGAAGGCGAAATAAATTCCGTAAGTGAATATGTCACCGTGTGCGAAGTTGATGAGCCTGAGAATTCCATACACCATCGTGTAACCGATGGCGATGAGCGCGTAGATTCCTCCGAGTGACAGAGCGTTGACAAGGTGCTGGAAAAAGTCCGTCAGTCTCAACCTGCCACCCCCTCAAGCTGAAAGCCCCCCATGTGGGGGGCTCACCTTTACGGTCTCACCACAGTGAGCAGTTCCGGTTTTCCATTCCTTATCTGGATTATGACCGCCGGTTTGATGGGATCACCGGAATCGGGTGGGTAGCTGATCGTACCGGCGACACCTTCAAAGTTCTGGGTGGCTGCCAGCGCGTCTCTTATCGCCACTGGGTCCACAGACTGTGCCCTCTCTATCGCATCGAGCACCAGGTTGTATGCATCGAACGCGAGTGCTCCAAAAGCGTCTGGTCTTCTTCCATACTCCTTCACGTAGGCTTCCACGAACGGCTTCGTCTTTGGAGAAAGATCGGCATCCTGGTGGAAGTACGTGGTGTAGCACAAACCTTCGACGAATTTACCTCCAATCTGTAAGAGTTCTGGCGCGTCCGCCCCATCACCCGCGAGGAAGTTACCCGTGAAACCGAGTTCCCTGGCCTGCTTGCACATGAGCGCGATTTCAGCGTAATAGCCAGGCATGAATATGAGATCTGGATTTCTGGAGAGAACGTAGGTGAGCTGGGCTGAGAAGTCCTGATCTCCCGTGTTGTAGTAAGCTTCAAAGAATTTACCACCGTACTTTGCAAACGCGCGTTTGAAGTAGTTCGCCAGACCCACGACGTAATCCTGGGCGACATCGACCATGATGGCGACGTTACGAGCTTTCAGATTTTCCCACGCGAATTTGGCGAGAAGCTCCCCCTGGAGTGTGTCAACGAAGCATGCTCTGAAAATGAAACGTCTGTTCTGTGTCACCAGAGGGTTCGTTGCGGTGTTGGTCACCAGGGGCACCTGTTTCTGCTCGGCTATGGCACCTGCTGCGAGCGCACACGAGCTGGTGCAGGGGCCGAGTATCACGCATACCTTCTCGACATCGATGAGCCTTCTCGCAACGTTCGCGGCTTCGGCTTTGTCACCCTTGTTGTCGAGCAGAATGACGTTGACAGGTATTTCCTTGCCCTGAATCTTCACGGTCGGCCTGAGCTTCATCGCCAGTTTCACACCGTCCCAGGACATCTGCCCGAACCCTGCGATGGGACCAGTCATCTCCCAACCTGCACCGATCCTGACTTCCGTGATCTCAGCGGCAAAGATGAGTGCGGCGGAAATCAACAATACAACGAGTGAAACGTACCTACGCACAACACCACCTCCATGGAAGAGTTTGCGGGATTGTTTGGCGATATTATAGCATAAGAGGGCGTGGTGTTGTTCCAAGGAGCTTAAAACACATTTTCGGCAGACTGACATAAAAGTCTTATGCTAAAATTAGAAACGTGGGGGGAAACTGGTGTCGGTGGATCCAAAGAAACTTGAGAGCATAATCACACAGATCGCCGGAATCATCGCCGCCAGGGTGGTTGCAGACAGTGAAGGCATAAGGGAGATCCACGTGGTCGCAGATTCGGCGAAGAACCCCAAACAGATCGTTCGAGATGTGGAAACAGCGATCCTTGCATCGACAGGCTTGAGGATCGATAGGAAAATCGTGAGTGTGGCTCAGCTGAATCAGGAATACCAGCAAATCGATGATTACAGACTTGAATCGATCAAAGCGGAAGAGGCTGGAAAGAATTTGAAAGTCACGGTCCTCATCAAACACGACGACGAAGTGTATGAAGGTACCGCCGAAGGGCCGAAGACGAGTCTGCAGAAATTGAGAATAGCGGCCTCAGCGGTTTTGAAAGCCGTGGAGGATCTGTCCAGCGACGTTTTCTCGGTCGACGATGTGAGGATCATAAACCTGGCCGGTAAAGACTTCGTCGTCTGCCACGTCACCAGGCTTTCGCACGAAAAAGAAAAGAGCATCATCGGAAGCGCGGAGTTAGAACGAGACGTTTTGGCTGCTGCCGCAAACGCGGCCCTGGATGCCTGGAAGAAAGCTTAATCGCTCTGTGAATCTTCGTCTTTTCCGTTAGAACTGTACTCGATGACCACTTTTCGATACGGCTCAACACCGATCGAGTAACTTTTCAAGTTCCTGTGTTGTTTCACCATCTCGTGGACTATCCTGCGCTCGAACGCGAACATGGGATCGAGTACTACTTTTCCCTTGGTGAGTTTCACCCGCTGTATCGCCTGTTTGATAACATTTTCCAGGTTTTTCTTTCGCTTCTTCTTGTACTCGCCTGCGTCTATCGAAACCAGAAGCTTGGTATCGCTCATCCTGTTCAAATAGATCATTGCGATGTGTTGAAGTGCCGCGAGGGTCTTACCGTGTTTGCCTATGAGCTTGCCGATGTCCTCTCCCTCGAGCTCGACCAGAAACCTTCTGTTCGAACAGGACACCTTAACGTTCACGTTCCCACAGACGCTCAAGATGTTCGTGAGAAATTCTTGGAGCTTCCGAACGAAGTAATCGGCCTTGAAGCTGATCTCTATCTCCGCGTTCTTAGCGAACAGACCGAACAGTCCCTTCGACCCTTTTTCTATCACGGTGTACTCGTACTCGCCTTCTCGAAGATCGTAACACTCTATCGCCTTCCGCAAGGCTTCTTCAACCGTTGGCGCACTGATTTTAACCGTTTTCACCCCTGCTCACCCCTTGGGTCGCAAACCAAGAAGTTCGCGCGTACTTATTCCTTTGATCTTGTAACGCTTGTATATGTAATAAGTCACGAGGAACTGAATCACGGTGTTGGTTGTGAAGTAAAGGAACAGACCGCTCGGTAATCCCACGAACAGCAACGTGAATGCCACAGACATGATGATCCCCTGCCAGGCCGATCTGGTATCCTGACTCGTGATGAGCGTGTTGTAGTAACTCGCCACGATCGTGATCAATATGAAGATCGCGTTGGCCGAGAACCCTCCCTTAGACAGATCGGGCCAGATCAAGAATCGGCCGTTGAACGCTATTTCCTCCTGGAAATAACGTATGACGGCGTAGAGCAGGAAGAATATCGGAAGCTGTACGATGAGCATGAGACAACCGCTCGCGGGGTTCACCCCTTCTTCTCTGTACGCCTTCAGAAGTTCTTCCTGTTGTTTGGCTGGGTCCTTGTACTTCTTGCGTATCATTTCTATCTTCGGCTGTAACTTGCGCATCTTTATCATCGACTTGGTCTGAGCATGGTAAAGTGGGTAAAGTGCAAACCTCACAACGACAGTGAACAGGATGATCGCCCAACCGAAGTTCTTCGTGAGCCGGAACAGCCACCAGAAGAACCACACGAGCGGATAAAAAACTGGGTCGTACCACACAGAAGAACCCGGGATGGTTTTGATGACAGCAACGAGCTCATCGTAATCCTCAGGAAAGAGTTTGCTGAGGAACACCCTCTTGTACGGTCCCATGTGGAAGATCAGGGTGGTATCAGTCTCGATTCGGACGGTGTTAGAAACGATCTTCTGCGAGTTTGTCTTCACCAAACTCAGCGTTCTTGTCTTCGGGGCGAGAGATATGAAGTAATCTTTAACCGTTCTGTCGTTGTCGGCGAACCAGACACGCGGTAAGTGAACGATCAGGGGCCTTTTGGTCTCTATCTTCACCTCGATGACGTACTCTGGAACGTTTCGAAACACGTAGCTTCTTTTCACATCACCATAGTCATAGGTGAGGACAAGATCACCTCTGTACACGTTCGTACCAGTCTGCTGGCCGAAGAGTTGTGCCTCAGCAGCAGCAATGAGGGCAGTACCATCCTCGCTCAAGAGGTCAAAACCGTCATTGTCCCTCTCGAAGACGTGAACTCTTCGCTCCACCGTGAGATACACGTTCGCAAGGTTTCCGTTCTGATCGAACTCGTACTCTGCGAAACGGGTCTGAACCTTTATCCCACCCGGCAGGTACGTAACTTTTATCTCGTTCTGGGAGAACGTGACAGAAAGAGCAAAGGTCAGAATCAAGGCGATGAGAAGCTTCTTCAAGTCGATCTCCTCCTCAGTGTGAATTTGTCCGGTACCGGATCTTCTCCACCTGCACTCAAAGGGTTACACCTGAGTATTCGCCAGCCGGCAAGGATTAATCCTTTGATCACTCCAAATTTCTCGATCGCTTCAATAGCATAAGTCGAGCAGGTCGGAGTGAACCTGCACGTGGGAGGTTTCAGCGGAGAGATGTACTTTTGATAGAACCTTATACAGCTCACTACGAGCTTTCTCATGCGCCGATCCTCTTCAACAGCTCTCCAAGTTCGTTTCTTATCACGTGATAATCGATTCTGTCGAGAATTTCGGACAGGGTTTTCCGCGGGATCACCACGATATCGTAACCTCTGGGAAGTTCCGGTTTCATCTGCCTGTAGCTTTCCCTGATCCAGCGCTTTATCCTGTTCCTGTCGTGGGCTTTGCCAAGTTTTTTTCTCACAACGATCGCTATTCTGTTGAAATCCAAGCCGTTCTTCAGGTATATTACCGTGAAAAAATCGCTTTGCAACGACAATCCCTCTCGGAAAACCCTGTCGAAATCTCGCTTCAGCCTGAGCCTTTCTTGGCGGGGGAAAGAGTAAAGATTCAAACCGCCAGTCTCCATCTGCCTTTCGCCCTTCTGCGGGCGAGCACTTTCCTTCCGGAGGCAGTCCGAGACCTCACGAGAAAGCCGTGCGTTTTTTTCCTCTTCCTCCGATTCGGTTGGTAGGTTCTCTTCATCTCGCACTCCTCCTTTTTCTATCCTGTCCTTTTCTCGCCTCTGGTTCCTTCCCTTCCTTTTATCATACCAAGACTCGACGCGATTGCCAACGCCCTTTTTTCTCCGATCCCATCCACAGACTTCAGTACCTCCACGTCTGCTTCTCTCAGGTTCCTGAGATTCTTGAACGTTTTCACGAGGTTCTGCGACACGTTCAGGGGTATTCTCACCACGCCTTTCAAAAATCTGTAACCTTTTGGATGAACCAGGATTTCTCCAGCCTGTGCGCTTGTCTGAACGTTAAGCCCGAGTTCCTTGATGATTTTCATCTCGGTGAGGTTCTTGTCCTGCTTCAGCCTTTCAATCGTTTCCTTGGCTTGGTCTGGATCCAGCTCCACCGTGCTGTAATCCATCACCAGCAGGATCACTGTCTCCTCAACGTCTGTGAGCAACTCGCTGAATTGGGCCCAGATCAAACTGGCTTCTTCACCGAGCTCGACCATGTACGGATACACTTCCTCATAGATCTTCAGCATCGCTACGGCTTTTTCAATCGCTCTAGCAACATCGTGGATGGAAACGCCAGCTTGTAGCTCTGCGGAATCAATGGAAGACAGCAGCCTGTCCAGGCTGGTCCGATACCTTTCCATCGCGTTCAGGGCCTGAGAAACTCTCGCCATGAGTAACCTGGCGTCACTCAACGCGTACTTGTAGGGCCCGTAGTAAACGGTCACAACGTTCCTGCGCTTCGATATCGCGACGACCATGCAGTTTGTCTGTTTCGCGACTCTCTCGGCCGTTCTGTGGCGGGTGCCCGTCTCCGTTGTGGGAATCGTTGGGTCAGGCACCAGGTGCGCGTTCGCCAGAAGGATCCTCGATACATCTTCGGAAACCACTATCGCACCATCCATTTTGGCAAGCTCGTACAGCCTTTCAGGTGTGAAACTACAGTTCACCTCGAATCCACCCTGAATGATGCTCCTGTGCTTCGACAGATCGTCCACGAAAAGTATGAGTGCTCCAAGGTTCGCCGCCCTTATATCGTCCAGCGCTTTTCTGAGCCGGGTTCCAGGAGACAGCAGAGCTATTTTGTTGAGAAGTTCAGTTGCTATCAACTCTCCTCACTCCCAGAACGTTCATCAAGGATCTAACGTCTCTCAAAGAGACACAGCACCTTTCGCCCGCCTCAGAAGCGTTCGGCAGAAGTATCCTGTCCAGTTCGATCTTGTTCAGGGCATCCAGCCGGTTCCTGATCCTGTGAACAGGCCTTATCCTACCGTCCAGACTGATCTCACCGAACGCGGCAGCCCTGCCGAGTGAGACCTCCGTTAGAGAAGAAACTATGGCGCAGGCGACGGCAAGATCGGCCGCTGTGTCGGTTACCTTCAGCCCCCCCATGACGTTCACGTACACATCTCGACTCTCCAGTGGAAGATGTGCCTGCCGTTCGAGGATGGCGATCAGCATCAACAATCTGGTCAGATCGTAACCGTTGCTTACGCGCCTGGGTGAAACTGATCTAGTTTTCGAAACGAGCGCCTGCAACTGTACAACGAGAGGCTTTGAACCTTCTATCACACAGCTCAGACAGTTTCCAGCAGGTGGTTCTTCCACGTCTATCAGGAGCGATTCATCAATTTGTTTCAGACCAGACTCGGTCATTTCGAAGATGCACATCTCACCCGAAGGACCGAACCTGTTCTTGACGATCCTGAGAATTCTGAAATCGGTGTTCGTTTCTCCTTCGAAGTAGATCACCGTGTCGACCAAATGTTCCACCATCTTTGGGCCCGCTATCTCTCCAGTCTTCGTTATGTGCGCGATGAGCAGGGCCGGGATCGACAGAACTTTACAGCGTTCCGTGATCAGGGAAGCGGCCGTACGGACCTGGGCGACGCTACCTGGATAGGAGCCCAGCCGCTCCGAATACATGGCTTGAAGCGAGTCCACGACGAGGAATTTGTAAGAACTGTCCAGAACGTTCAAAACCTGCTCAGGATCGTTCTCGCTCAAAACAACGATGTTGTCTTCCGATCGAAATCCGAACCTTTCCGATCTGTAAGCGACCTGCTCAGGTGATTCCTCCGCCGTGACGTACAGAACTTTGAACCTCTTCGCAAGATGGCCACAAATTTGGAGAGCCAGGCTACTTTTGCCGACGCCTGGCTCCCCACCGAGTAAGACCACCTGACCTGCCATCAAACCTCCGTTCAGCGCTTCGTCGAGTTCGGAAAAACCGGTCTGGATCCTTTCGTGTTTCTGTTCTTTTTTCAGCGATTTGAGTACGGCAGGTTGTGGCACATCTTTCCTCCGTTCATTCTGTGAGATCACGACCTCTCGTGCCGTGTTCCATGCGCCACAACTCGGACATCTTCCAAACCATTTCACCGATTCGTAACCGCAGCTTTCACAGACGAAGTAACCGCCCTTTTTCATCCCTGCAGGACTCCTGCTTTGGTTTGCCGTTTCTTTGTGAATCTCAATCCATCCCTACCGCGCGTACAAACGATCACGTCACCGGGATCGAACTTGCCCCTGAGTATCTCTTCAGCGAGCGGATCTTCCAGGTACTGCTGAATCGCTCGTTTCAAAGGTCTCGCACCGTAAACAGGGTCGAATCCTTTCTCGATCAGGAACTCCCGTGCTGATCTGGTCAGAACGAGGTCCAGGTTCTTGGATTTCAGTCTCTCACGCAGGTCTGACAGGAGTATGTCAATGATCTTGGACACATCCTCCTTCGTCAGCGGATGGAACACAACGATCTCGTCTATCCTGTTGAGAAATTCTGGCCTGAAGGTCTTCTTGACTTCGTCGAGAACGAGCGCTTTCATCTCTTCGTAGTCGCGTTGCGCGTCTTCCTGTGAGACGAAGCCCAGCGTCCTCTTGGACTTGTTTATCAGCGTTCCTCCAATGTTGCTCGTCATCACTATGATCGTGTTCTTGAAATCAACTTCTCGACCCTGGGAATCCGTCAGCCGGCCGTCGTCCATGATCTGGAGCAAGATGTTGAACACGTCTGGATGCGCTTTCTCGATCTCGTCGAACAGTATGACCGAGAACGGTCTGCGCCTGACTTTTTCCGTGAGCGTTCCACCCTCTTCGTAACCGACGTAGCCTGGAGGTGCTCCGATCAATCTGGAGACCGAGAAGCGTTCCATGTACTCGCTCATGTCGAACCTGATCAAGGCCTTTTCGTCACCGAACAGGTACGCTGCCAGCACCTTCGTCAATTCCGTTTTACCCACACCGGTCGGACCGAGGAACAGGAACACACCTATGGGGCGCCTCGGGTCCTTCAAACCGCTGCGTGCGCGCCTTATCGCCCTGGCTATAGCCTTTATAGCCTCATCCTGACCGACGATGCGCTGGTGCAACGCCTTTTCAAGGTTCAACAGTTTCTCGCTCTCGCTCTCTTCAATCTTCATCAGTGGTATGCCTGTCCAGCTCGACACGACCTCAGCGATCTGATCGACGTCGACGGTTATTATCGATGATTCGACAGATTTTCTCCACTGCTGATATTTCTCGTTCAGCTGGGCCGAAATGGTCCTCTCCTGCTCCTTCAGCTCGGCAGCCTTTTCGTAATCCTGATTGAGCACGGCGAGTTCCTTGTCGTTCTTGATCTGTTCCAGTTGTGCTTTCAAAAGCTGAATCTCTGGTGGCAGAACAAAACTCTTTAAACGTGCCCTCGCGCCAGCTTCATCTATCACATCGATGGCCTTGTCCGGCAGGAAATGATCCGTGATGTACCGTTTCGAAAGGTACACGGCCGCTTCGAGCGCGGAATCGGTGTATTTTACCCTGTGATGGGACTCGTACTTGTGCCTCAAACCTTTGAGAATTTCGAGGGTTTCCTCAGCGCTCGGTTCTCTTATGTAGATCTTCTGGAAGCGCCTTTCTAAAGCGGCATCCTTTTCGATGTACTTTCTGTACTCGTCCGGAGTCGTCGCTCCGATGCACTTGATCTCACCTCTCGCGAGAGCAGGTTTGAGTATGTTCGCCGCATCGACCGCACCCTCAGCCGAACCGGCACCGACTATCGTGTGGATTTCATCTATGAACAGAATGATGTTCGGATCACGACTGACCACCTGCAGCAGTTTCTTCATCCTCTTCTCGAATTCGCCCCTGTATTTCGTGCCAGCCACGAGGGCTGCAACGTCGAGAGAGAATATCGTTTTGTGTTTGAGCGGTTCGGGAACCTCTCCAGCGACGATCCTCTGGGCCAACCCTTCCACGATCGCAGTTTTACCGATGCCCGGTTCGCCGATGAGCACAGGATTGTTCTTCTTTCTTCGAACCAGCACCTGCATCACACGTTCTATTTCTTCTTCCCTTCCTATGACAGGATCGAGCTGGTTCTTCATAGCGAGCGCCGTGAGGTCTATTCCAAAACCTTCCAGGTGCCTGACCGAAGGATTGTCGGAAGTCCTGTCGACGTCGTAATCCGATTCACGCTGCTGAGAGTTTTCGACCACGATCCTCCTGAGTGTCCCGAGGTCCACACCCATCTTCCTGAGCACGTGAACGGCGATTCCTTCTCCCTCTCTGATGATCCCCAGGAGTATGTGCTCAGGCTGTATCTTATCGCTACCAAGATACTTCGCTTCCTCGTAAGCGAGCTCGATGACACGTTTGGCTCTCGGCGTCATCTGAGGAGAACTGGAGTAACCTCGCATACCCATTCCGACCATCGATATGATCTCATTCTTGGCACGTGCGTAAGTGACACCCATTTCACTGAGCGATTCGCTCAGCGGAGAATCCTGCTTCAGTATCGCGAGCAGTATGTGTTCGGTTCCGACGTACGAGTGTCCCATCTCTATGGCTTCCTTCTGTGCTTCAACGATCAGTCTCGCGGAACTTTCTGAAAATTTATCAAACATTCGAATCACTCCTTTCTCGTTTCACAGTGAGACCACGAGTGCCACCACATTATTTAGACAGTGAACTAAAACACAAGGTACTAACGATCCGTGAACTTCCTTTATCGTTCCGAGCAACAACGATGTTACGAACACCTGTGGAAACACGGAGATCGGGTGAAACAGAGAAAACAACAACGATGTGACTATTATGGCTCCGTTCGTGCCGAGCTTCCTCTTGAAAATTGACTGCGTGTAACCTCGAAACGCTACTTCTTCGGCGAGTGGGGCGAGCGCCACGAGTAACACCACCATCATGGGATCCAGGCTCAGCTTTTGAACCGTTTCGTATTGCTGCGGAAAGAGCAGACCAATCAGAGCGAGCAGACCGTAGAGCAACAGCAAATACAGCACGCTTCTCAGAATGAGACCGCGTCTGTAAGTGAAGAGAAAACCAAGATGCTCCAGTTTCATCAGCATCAAACTCAGGGATAGAAGCACAACGTACCACAGTGTGGCTACCCACACCGAGTAGGTCGATCCAACTACGATTGGCCCAGAAAACAGCACAGCTATAAATATTAGAAACAGCACGAGGTCTCTCACGTACGTTTCACCAATTAAAATTCTATCATCAAAGCAAAACCAGCACCCGATCTTACAGGTGCTGGAACAAACGAGCAAAAACCCCTTAAGTTTTTCGGACTTTTCAACCTTGAACCGTTTGGAGACTCTTGTTGACAAAATTCATGAGGCGGGACTTTCTTCGAGCGGCCTGATTCTTGTGAATGGCGCCCTTGGATGCAGCTTTATCTATAGCAGAGATTGCTTCTCTCACAAGCTGCATGATTTTATCCCTGTCCTCGCCCGCCTTGATGGCTTCCATCACAGCCTTCACAGCATTCTTCATTCTTGTCTTGTAAGATTTGTTCCTCAACCTTCTTTCCTCGGATTGTCTGACGCGCTTCAAAGCAGATTTGTTGACCTTTTTTGCCAAGGCTCCTCCCTCCTTCACATGTTGAAGTATCTCCTGAGCTCATCAACGGCATCGAGCCTTTCCCAGGTGAAATCAGGATCGTTCCTGCCGAAATGTCCGTAGGCCGCGGTCTTCCTGTAAATGGGGCGTCTCAGGTTCAACCTCTCAATGATCGCCAGCGGTCGGAAATCGAACAGCTCGATTATGGCTTTCTTCAACTTCTCCTCATCGACCTTGGCGGTTCCGAAGGTTTCTATCATCAAAGAAACGGGCCTGGCCTTGCCTATGGCGTACGCAACCTGTATCATGAAGCGGTCTGCGAGACCCGCAGCGACAACGTTCTTTGCGACATAGCGAGCCATGTAATGGGCTGATCTGTCCACCTTGGTTGGGTCTTTCCCGCTGAACGCTCCGCCTCCGTGGGGCACCCATCCGCCGTAGGTGTCCACTATGATCTTGCGACCGGTGAGACCCGTATCCGCCGAAGGTCCTCCGAGCACGAACCTGCCGGTTGGGTTCACAAGGATCTTCACGTCGTTCGACCAGTACTGCTCAGGAATGGTGGGCTTTATGACGTGCTCTATCAAAGCTTCCCTGAGCTCTTGGATCGTCACATCCGGTTCGTGCTGGGCAGAGATCAAGATCGTATCGACCCTCACTGGTTTCCAGTTCTCGTCGTATTCGATCGTGACCTGAGTCTTTCCGTCAGGTCTGAGGAACGGTACGATCTTCTTCTTACGAACCTCTGCGAGTCTCATCGCGAGTTTGTGGGCGAGCATTATCGGTAAGGGCATATATTCGGGCGTTTCGTTGGTAGCGTATCCGAACATCATGCCCTGATCTCCTGCTCCGATCTTGTCGTACTCGTCGTCGAGATGGTTCTTTTCCCTCGCTTCCAGAGCTCTGTTAACTCCTATGGCTATGTCTGGGGACTGATTGTGAATCGACGTCAGTACACCGCACGTTTCTCCGTCGAAACCGTACTTCGCCCTGGTGTAACCGATATCGAGGATCGTTCGGCGAACGATATCTTGTATATCAACGTAGGCTTCGGTCGTGACTTCTCCCGCAACGACAGCCAGACCAGTGGTCACGAGTGTTTCAACGGCCACTCTCGCGTTGGGATCCTGTTCCAGAATGGCATCCAGGATCGCGTCCGATATTTGGTCTGCCAGCTTGTCGGGGTGACCTTCCGTCACGCTCTCACTGGTGAACAGTCTCTTCATTTCTCCGCCTCCTTTGTGTGCTGTTCATATTCTTCTCTTGTTACGAATTCTCCACCCTCGAGACTGAACGATCTGACCCTGTAACTCGAGCTGAACGCAGCGGTCAAGTGTAACTTGTTGGGACACTTCGAGCCAACGTAGATTTTATCAAGTCTGTACGGCGTGGATGGATTGTCGTAATCATTTATGAAATCGTAACCCATGCGCAAATGGCTGCGGAAGTATTCGCCGCACTTCGTGCACTTGAAGTACGCCACCAGAGTGTTGCCTTCTCTGTAAAAGGGATCAACCGCGAGGTTCTTCGCCTTCTTGCGTTTGAAGAACCACATCGTTTCTACCTTCTTTCCAGAACGAATTTCAGCTCATACTCGTTTCCCCACACGTCTTCGCACACTATACTGACATTCGTCCTCGAAGGTAGCTGCCCGAGCTCTGGAAATTTGTTGAACTTCACAACGTTGGTGACTCTGTCTGGATAAAGCTTGTAATAGGCGCTGTATCTGTACCCATCGGCGACAGAATTCTCTGTGTACACAGCCCATACGTTGTTGAACTCGTCCAGACGTATTTCACCGAGATCAATATGATACACCAGATCCTTGTCGAAGTACAACTTCAGTGATCTGAGTCCTATGACATTCCTTCCCACGCTCGTGACGGCATCGACCGCGATCTTTGGCCAGGGACCCCGAAACCTGTAAACCCTGTTTTCAACGTAATCGAACCTTTCACCGTCTATGATGAGCCCTCTCACCGTGAATCTGGCATCTGCGGGCTTCGGTACACTCAACATATCTGAAGGGTTATAACAGATAGTTTCATCGCTGTTCCTGATCTCAAAATGGCAGTGAGGTTGCGCCGCCTCACCCGTTTGGCCCGAATAACCAATGGCCTCTCCAGCCTTGAACCATATGCTTCTTTCCGGGAATTCCACCACGATCCTTCTCTTTCCGAACTCGCTCACAACGCTGTTCACCACGTCTTTGATCTTCTCGGCGAAGCCACTCAGATGGGCGTACAGCGTCCTGAAACCATTCTCGTGCTGCAACACAACGACGTTCCCGTAGATATCATCCTCATCGATTTCGATCCTTACCAGCCAGCCATCCGCAGCCGCGAGTATTGGGACACCGGAGCGCATCTGCGTCGAAAAATCACAGCCCATGTGAAAGTGTGGTCCTCTGTTTCCTGTTCCTCTGAATTCCCCGAAGCTCGACGTAATGACCAGCTGGCCACCGACTGGCGAGACGAACGAGGCCAGTAGCAGAGCCGACGAGAGAATCAGCAACCACGATGTCAACTTTCGCACGTCTTCATCCCTCCGTTGAGTAATATTGCCAGCTTTTTCAGAACGCTCTCACGAGCCTTCACTCTGACGATCAATCCTTCGTCGGTGAAAACGCTCTTTTTGATCGCTACCTTCTCGCGGAATTTCTCCAGTGTGTGCAGATGATCCAGCCCAACGAAGAATTCTTCTTCAACTTCGCTTTTTTCCAGCATTCGGCAGACCTCGTTGAGAAGCGCGTCGATCCCTATTCTTTTCAGAGCGCTCACGAACATCGCAGATGGATACACGTCCGACAGAAGCTCGATTTTTTCTTCAGTGAGCAGATCGATTTTGTTGAAGACCAGAAGGCGTGGGATCGCGTCAGCATGGAGCTCACTGAGAACCTCTTCGGCGACTCTTATTTTTTCTGCGTATTCGGGATCTGTGGCATCGACGAGCAAGATTATAACATCAGAATAGCAGATTTCCTCCAGGGTTGATTTGAAAGCCTCTACGATGGTATGCGGCACCTTCCTGATGAAGCCCACGGTATCTTTGAAGAGCGCGACACGCCCGTCCGGCAACTTTACACGCCTCACCACGGGTGCCAGCGTGCTGAACAGCTTTGAACTGACGGTTATGGAAGAATCTGAAGACAGGGCGGCGAGCAAACACGATTTCCCGGCGTTCGTGTAGCCAACGATGGACACTGTTGCAAGTTCGCTGTCTGAACGGAGCTTTCGCTGCTGATCCCTGTCTTTCTTCAGTTCGTTCAGTTCTTTTCTCAGCGCGTTTATCCTTTCACGTATCTGTCTTCTTCTCTCTTCCAGCTTCGGTTCACCCGGTCCTCTCGTTCCAACGCCTCCACCGAGCCTCGAAAGGCTTCTACCTTCTCCCACCAACCTCGGCAACTCGTATTGCAACTGTGCGAGCTCGACCTGAAGCTTTCCTTCCTTAGTCGTTGCGTGGCGAGCGAAGACGTCCAGAATCACCTGGGTTCTATCCTTGACGGGCACCTTGAGGGTGTTCTCAAGGTTTTTCGCCTGTAGCGGACTGATCTCACCATCCACCACAACGTAATCGATACCCAGCTCAGCGATCTTCCCCACCAGAGATTCCACTTTTCCACGACCAAGATAAAAGCGCGAGTCAGGGAACTCGCGCCGCTGCCTGACCACTTCGACAACCTCTGCATCGAGATTTGCCAAAAGGCCTGCCAACTCTTCGCAGGAAGTTTCTTCACTCTCTATTGTCAGTACCAGGACCTTCTTCAACGCTGTGGCTTCAATCGTCCGACCCATCTGATTGACTCTGCTGGGCTTCCTCCTTTTCCTTCTGTTCGGTCTTCACGAGTTTGACGAACGAAGTGGGCATTATAGTGCTTATGGCGTGCTTGTAAATGAGACTCTGCTGATTCTCGTTCTCGAGAAGGATAGTGTAACTGTCGAAGGAACGAATGATCCCTTTGGTTTGAAATCCGTTCGCCAGGTACACCTTGACCTCGATCTTGTTCGTGCGCAAGGTGTTCAGAAACCTGTCCTGAAGATTGAATTTTTCTGCCATCCTCCAGACCCCCCAGCGATATCACAGATTCTTTTGTGCGTCCTCCTCCACAATCTTGACAACCTTCTCGAGGACGCTTTCATCGTTCGCATCGAGCCAGATCGAATCTCGATACTTTCTGAACCAGATGAGCTGTCTCCTCGCAAAATGCCTGGTATTACGCTTGATCTTCTCCACTGTTCTTTCAAAACTCTCCCGGCCCTCCAGGTACTCAATGACCTCCTGATAACCTATGGTCTTGAAAGCGTTCAAATCCTTCGAGTACCCCATCTCCAGCAGGGACTTAACCTCGTCTATGAGCCCATCTTTTATCATCTTTTCAACCCTCAAGTTGATTCTATCATAAAGTTCTCCGCGATCTCTCGTCAGAATCACTATCCTGAAATTTCCAGCAGGCTTCGCGTTTCGCTGAAGTTCTGAAATCGTGCGTCCGGTTTGAAGCCAGACTTCGATCGCCCTGATCGTGCGCTTCAAGTCGTTCACATGAATCTTGCTCGCCGCTTCGGGATCGATCTTTTCGAGCATTTTTCTCAAAGAACCCGGTTCTTTCAGTTCCTTTTCCAGCAAATTTTGTCTGATGGATTCGTCCCGCGGTGCCCCTTCGAATATACCTCTCACGAGAGAGTCTATGTAGAGACCCGTTCCCCCGACCAGAAGGGGGAGTCGGCCTTTCTTTTTGATCTCTTCGATCGCCCTGACGGCGTCCGTTCTGAAATTGTACACGCTGTAGTACTCATCGGGATAGACTATGTCTATCAGATGGTGCGGTACAACTTGCCTCTGTTGAAGGGTAGGCTTGGCTGTGCCGATGTCCATGTGTTTGTAGATCTGCCTGGAGTCAACGGAAACTATTTCTGCACCGAGTCGGACCGCAACTTCGATGGCCAGATCCGTTTTGCCGACACCGGTTGGCCCGGCGAGTATTATCATCTCTTCTCGATCACTCCGTACAGAACCTGGCTCTTCCTGCTGCCAGTTATCCTGTCCACCTTGATCCTCTCGAACATCGAGTCGAACGCGTGCGCCTTCAGAACCACCCTTTTTCTGGCCACACGCAGCATTTCTTTTACATCTCCTTCGGTCACACTATCATAGACGGCGAACGGTCTCAGAGGGTTCATGGAAGAGGATTCATAGACAGGATTTTCGAACATCGGGTCGCAGTACACGATATCGAACGAACCATCGGGGCACTGGGATAGATACCTTCTGAAATCGATGTGGATGATCTCGATCTTCTTCATTGCGACGTTCACCCAGTCTTCTTTGTCCCTGTAACTCTTCAAGCCTTCCCTGACAACTATGTATATCGGTGTTGAGGCTTCCAGTCCAACGACCTTACCTTCTTTCAGAAAACCAGCCATGAGTATCGCCTCAGCACCGAGACCAAACGTCGTGTCTAAGATGAGTTCGTCTCCCTGCAGCTGGAGACACTCGATGAGATGATCCTTCAATCCCTTTTTGACGTTCCTCATCCTCACTTTCGCCGTGGACGGGTGAAAAAACAGCGAACCTCCCTTGTATTTCACAACGATTCTGTCAATTTCGACGACGTAACAGTAATCGTCTCCAACCGCTTCCAGCAGGTTGGGACATTTCCTTCGAGAAATGTAAGGTAGATTCAGCTCCTGTGAAAGCATCAGTGCCCTGAGCACCTGCTCCTTCGTCGGCTTGTGCGAGGTGGTCACGAAGATCATCTAACCTTCCTCCTCAACCTTTCCACTTCTTCGAGTAACTCCTCCACCTGTGACGAGAGTTGCTTTTCCGTCGCTCTGAGTTCTACGTTCTTCTTCAACTCGGTAACGAAATGAACGTAAGCTCCCAACCACAGAAACGCGATCACGAAGAGCGACGCCAGTACCACGTATCGGAGATAGTTCTTCTGCCGCCTTCGGGCTCTCACTTCTATCGCCTCACTTCAGACCCGTCCTGGCGATACCCTGAACGAAGTAGCGCTGGGTGAACAGGAACAGGATCAATATCGGCAGGATCGAGAACGTCGCGGCAGCCATGAGCATGTTGTAGACGGTTCCAACGTCCGTGCTGAAGGTCTGAAGACCCACCGGCAAGGTTCTGAACCTGTCTTTGTTCGTCACGATGAGGACCCACAGAAACGCGTTCCAGCTACCCACAAACTTCAGTAGAGCTGAAGTTACGATCGCTGGTTTCGACAGAGGAACGACAACGGTCCAGAGGAACCTCCAGTGAGAACAACCATCTATCTTGGCCGCGTCCTGGAGTTCTCTTGGGAGCGTGAGGAAGTGCTGTCTCAACAGGAAGATCGCGAAGACGCTGACGATCCAGGGTATTATGAGTGCGTAATACGTGTCGATCCAGCCCAGCTTGGAGATGGTTATGAAGTTCGGTACGAGTAGAACTTCCCCGGGGATCATCATCGTGCTCAAGAACAAACCGAAGATCAGGTTCTTCCCTGGAAAATTCATCAGCGCGAACGCGTACGCGGCCATGGCGCACAGAACCACTTCCGCGATGGTCGTCACCGTTGACACGAAGACGGTGTTCACGTAGTAAATACCGAACGGTGCGCTCTTCCAGGCAGCAACGTAGTTATGGAAAATGTTGCCCAGGACTTCGCGGGAAGAATAGTCGACGCGCACGGCGTACCGTTCGTCTTCGAGATACACCGGATGAACATCGTCAAGAACGAACTCGATCGTCTGGTTCTGCTTGAGCCTAACTTCTTTAACGAAATCGGGAGCCTGAACGATTTTCATCAAGCTCTGAACCCTGGCCAGGGCAGATCTTATCTGGCTCACGCTCTCTACTTCGTCGGAGACTTTGAGCAGTATTTTGAAAAATTCGTCTTTTTCGAGGAAGGAAGAGAGTTGCTCGATCTTGCCCAGAATCACCCACGCTGCAGAACTACCTTCCGACTGCAACCAGACTTTGAGCTGGTCAAGATCTTCAAAATATTTGATTCGCACATTTCTCGGATTCAGCAAGTTCAAAAGCTGCGAGGCTAACTGTTTCATCTGTTGCACGTAGAGCCTCACGTTGTCAAGATGCTGCGTCTCGAGTTCTGAGTAAAGTTTCTCATCGACTCTCTTTTCAACCCTTTCGGCAAGGCCATTGAGAGAATAGTTCAGTTCCTCAACAGCGATCTTCTTTAACTCGTCCGGTATGTTCAATCGATCAAGCATGACCAACAATTCATTCTTCCTCTCCTTTTCGTTCATGAACCTGAATTTCACGATGGCTGAGCCAACGGGTTGCGTCTGGACCGACTGGAAGTAATCGTTCACGAAAGAATACGTTTCGAGCACGTTCAGAACGTTCTTAGCTGAAGCGAGTACCCTCTGTTCGTACAATCGAATCACCGGATTATCCTTGAGAGACTCGCTCAACTTGCCAGTGTCGAGCTGGGCGATCCAATCTTTCAACACGTGAGTAAGATTTTTCACCTCGTTCGAATCGAGTATGGATGTTCTACCCTTCTTGAAGATCGTCACAGAACTCACGACATCCGTGCACGCCTTTCTCACGGACTCCATGAATCTGGAAAATTCATCCCTGTACTCCTCAGGAACCCTCGTCGTGTAGCGCGACAGAACCTCTATCTGTTGCAGGGAAGAGTTCGCAGCGTTTTCAACGAGTTCAACGTAGTTTCTCCGGTCCAGCAAGGCGTTCGTACCGTGCAGGTACATGGCAAAGAACCTGCTGAAGAACGTTTCCGCATCGCTGGTTTCATCGATGAGCTGCAGCACATCTTTTTGTGTTGTCAGTTCTCTCAGCTCTTCCAAGAATTTTTCGAAACTGGCAGCATCCAGCCGTCCACTGAGCAATTTCGCGTTCGGTGGAAAGGAAACCGTCAGCGTGCCCCTGTAGACCGGATCGTCATCTATCAGGATTCTCAACACGTTTTGCTCGGCTTCGCGTTGAACGAGCACGAGCGCTTCCCTCAAGGTTAAGCCTTTCCAGTCGAGCCCTCCCACAGAACCGCGCGACACACTCGTCTTCAGATGCCACGTTCTTGAAAAGTTTTTGCTCGTCCAGATGGGAGGCCAGCGCTCCACCTCACTGCGTGTCTTGAACGAAGTGGACACCATCCACGCGAACGGCATCAGCATGACCACGGCCCCTATCGAGAGCAACGTGTAAACCAAGAAATTGCCGAGAAGACGACGCATTCCCTTCACCTCATGACACGTACTCCACGACGCTTCTGCCAACCCTGAACTGGATCAGGGTGAAAACTAAGATTATGGCGAACAGGATGTACGCGGCCGCACACGCTATACCCATTCTCTGCTGCACGTAGAACCTGTCGAAGACGTAGTAAACCATCGTCAGTCCGCTGTTGTTGTACGGTCCGGGTAAGCCACTGTAGAGCACGTACACCTCGGTGAAGACCTTGAACGCATTTATCAACGAAACGATCAGCAGGAAGAAAGTCGTGGGACTGAGTAACGGCCACGTTATGTAAAAGAACTTCTGCCTGCTGTTCGCACCGTCGACATCGGCCGCCTCATAATAAGAGCGATCTATATTTTGCAAGCCAGCCAGAAAGATCACGGCGTCGTATCCGACCGTCCTCCAGATGGACACGATGGCCACCGTGGGGATGGTCCAACGCTCGTCTTTGAGCCATGCAATCTTTTGAACGTTGAAAAACGACAGAAAATAGTTCAGCAAACCATAAGCGTCATCGAAGATCCAGCGCCACACCAGCGATATCGCGACCACAGAAGTGACGAACGGAACGAAGTATGCGGTTCTGAAAAAGGCACGAAATTTCACGTTGGAATTCAAAAGCAACGCGATGCCCAGAGCGAGGCCTATGGTGATGGGCACACTGAGCACCACGTAGTAGAGTGTGTTGAACATCGCTTTCACGAAAAGGTTCCTGTCACGTCCTTCGAGCAAGAAATCGATGACGGTGTAGAAACGCCTGTCGAGAGCGAACATCAGTACGAGTAAAGCTGTGGTGATCGCAACCATTCCTGCAACGTGCCGAGACAGATCTTTTCGTGTCCTCAAGACGACGATAGTGAAAATGGAAAGGCAAACGAACAGAAGAATGATCCGGAGCAAGGGCAAATCACTGAAATACAGCAGGACGGTCGATATCAAAAGAATCCACGAAATTCTTTTCTTAAAAGCGATACCGTAGATAGAGACGACGAAAGCTACAGAAACGAAGATGAGAAAGAGCGTCCAGAGGAGAGCCTCCGTAAAACTGTGTTCCATCGCAGGGAAGAACCTGAAGATCTCTCTGTAATTTTCGAGCCCAGCGAAGACGGGACTTCTCATGTTCTTGAAGTCCCACCTGAAGAAGCTCAGAACGAACGAAAAACCGACGGGCCAGAAAACGAAGGTGCCCAGGATCAAGAACGATGGCACGAGGAACAGGTAAGCCAGTATCGCCTCGCGGACCTTGCTTTTCACACGAACCCCCTCACAGTATGTAGGAACTCAGATCTTCGTCCGATGCTATGGCTCCGATCTTGTCTCTCACATACTTCGCATCGATGACGATCCTCTTTTCCGGTATGTCCGGAGCTTCAAAGGACACATCTTCGAGGACCTTCTCCACAACCGTATACAATCTTCGAGCGCCAATGTTCTCGAGTCTCTGGTTGAGTTCGTAAGCGATCCTGGCGATCTCTTCGACACCGTCCTCGGTGAAGATCAGTTCGACCCCTTCGGTCGCGAGCAAAGCCTGATACTGTTTCGTGATCGCGTTTTCCGGCTCGGTGAGTATTCTCACGAAATCCTTCTGACTCAGCGGCGAAAGTTCAACCCTGATCGGGAATCTTCCCTGGAGCTCCGGTATCAGGTCAGACGGCTTGCTCATGTGAAAAGCGCCTGAACCTATGAAGAGTATGTAATCCGTCCTGACCGGTCCGTACTTGGTCATGACCGTCGTTCCTTCGACGATGGGCAGGAGGTCTCTCTGAACACCCTGTCTGGAGACGTCAGGACCCACACCCGAAGATTTGATCGCTATTTTGTCGAGCTCGTCTATGAATATGATACCCCTGTTTTGCGCCCTGTCGAGTGCTTCCTGAACAGCTTTGTCGGTATCGATGAGCTTTTCAGCTTCGATAGGTAGCAGCACCTTGCGCGCTTCGGAAACCGTGAGCCTCCTCTTCTGCTTTGTCTTCGGCAGGATGCTGCCGAGCATGTTACCCAGATCTATTCCAAGATCTTCCAGTTCCGCTGAACCCACGATTCCCATGAATGGCGTCGCCTCTTTTTCGATTTCGATTTCGATCACTTCGTTTTCGAGTTCTCCGCTCCTGAGTCTCTGTCTCATCTCTTCCCGCTTCTGCTTGATCAACCTCCTTTCTTCGATGCTCGGCTGTGGCTGCTGCTGCATGCCGAAAAGTCCCATCAGTCCCAAAGATTGGGGCTTCTTGCTGTCCGGCACGAGTGCGTCCAGGATGCGTTCCTCCACCATAGCTTCGGCCTTTTCTTTGACTTGCTCCATCATTTCTTTTTTGACCATGTTCACACTTATTTCAACGAGGTCCCTTATCATGGACTCAACGTTCTTACCAACGTATCCTATCTCGGTGAACCTGGTCGCTTCAACCTTGAGAAAGGGCGAACCGGACAACTGTGCCAGTCTCCTCGCAATTTCCGTTTTTCCGACACCCGTTGGTCCTATCATGAGAATGTTCTTGGGCAACACTTCCTTCTGCCATCTCTCTGGCAATTTCTGACGTCTTATGCGATTCCTTATGGCTATCGCAACAGCCCGCTTGGCCTGATACTGGCCCACTATGTACTTGTCGAGTTCGGCGACTATCTGCTTCGGCGTCAGTTCATCGAAATTGGTCATTTCATCCCACTCCTCTACAGTTCTTCTATCGTTATGTTGCTGTTGGTGTATATGCAAATCTCGCTCGCGATCTGCATCGCCTTTTCAGCTATGGTCCTCGCGTCGAGATCGGTGTTTCGGATCAGCGCTCGCGCCGCCGCAAGTGCGTAAGGCGCACCGGACCCTATGGCCGCAACGTTGTCATCGGGTTGAACGACTTCCCCCGTACCAGATATTATAAGCACGTTGTTCTTGTCCGCCACAAGCAGGAGCGCCTCCAGCCTTCTCAGAACTCTATCGGTCCTCCAGTCCTTCGCCAGTTCAACGGCCGCTTTGATCAGATTGTTCCCCCACTCTCTCAGTTTCGACTCGAACCGATCGAAGAGTGCCATGGCATCGGCCACTGAACCTGCAAAGCCGGCGAGAACCTGACCGTCCGCGATCTTCCTTATCTTCTTCGCCCCGTGCTTGAGCACCGTGTTGCCGTACGTCACCTGACCGTCTCCGGCCATGACAGTCTTACCGTTCCTCGAGACAACGAGTATCGTCGTCGATCTCCATCTCATTGGCTCACCTCCTCAAGAACGCTGTAAAACGCCACGAATCTTGAATATCTCTCCCAGAGCTTCAGGTTAAATGGTACGTCGTTCAGCACCGCCGTTATCTCCTGAAAGATTCTATTCAATCTGCTCTGGTCTTTCACCGTACCAGCGATGAGTCTCTGCAGTTCGTTGAGCAGAGCACCCGGTAGGTTCGAGATCAGACTGTGTACCTTAGTGGCATCTCCATTTCTCAGTGCCGTCAGTTCGTCGCTTATGGCCGACTTCCAGTTTGCCGATCTGAGCTGATCCTCAATCTGGTTCGCAAGACCCTTGACGATCGATTGTATCGCCTGTACCCTCACGCTTGGAACGTCTTCCTTCGTTAAAACCTGTGTGATCGCGCTCGACACCGCCGAAAGGTATTTTTCTATCTCGGCTTTAAGGTCCAAACGTTGAAGTTCGTTCGTTATGCGATCGTAACTTGATTTGTATTCTTCTTTCATCGTCTTCAAGAGTTGCTCGGCACGAGCAGGATCTTGCTCTCTCAGAGCCAGGATCGAAGCCAGCAGAACTGGTGCCACCCCATCGGGAACGGCCCACACACCTTTCGCCGCCATGGCTTCGCACGCCCAGACCTCTCTATGCGCAAGGTTTGAAAGAAAGTCGATCGTTACATCACTGACGAGAGGTTCGATGCTCAACATTTGAACTGCCAGCAGTCTGTAGATGTCCTCTCCCCGCGCGGCTCTCACGGTGTCAGGATTTTTCCACTCTGGATATCTGCTCCAGGAACCAGGCAGACGGTACACCGTTCCCATGGCCCAGTGGACGAACTCATTCCTGTACCTCACGTACAGCTCGTCGAGCCTGTTCAGAAAAGTTCTGGCCTCTTCATTTTGCTGCAAATAGCTCAGCTGTTGCGTGAGCTGTCTCACAGCGCTCGCGAGGATCGCATACCTCGATGCGAGGGCTTTGTACGTGTTTCTCTCGTTGAAACTCAGCAACGATGTTTTGAACAGCGCGCAGGAGTCCAGCAAGACTTGCATGTTCGCCAGTGTGTCTTCGCTGACCGAGTCTGGGTAAAGCTTCTTCAGTTCCATCAGGAAGAGTAGATCCGAGCTTTTGAACTGTGGTGCTATGACCCTCTGATAATCGTCGAAGTTCTGTGTGAGGACAGAGGTTTTCCCCTGGCGCAGCGCGTTCGACAGCAGGCTGACCCTGTCCCCCCTCAAGCACAGCGAGGCCAGATAGAAGTGAGATTTGCCGTAAGTGTGGTTCATCGAGACAGATTTCAAAAGGTTCTCCTTTGCCAGCTTCAAGTGCTGCGACTGTAACTGCTGAACTTGGCTCAGCCTGTTTCTCACCTTTTCGAGGTCACTTTCAAGACTCTTCCTTATCGAAACGATCTGGTTTATCCTTCTTTTCTCAACCTCCACAGGGTCGAGGTTTTCGATCTTGAAATTCTCAGGTCTCAGACTCACGAACTGGCCAGACAGATCTTCAAGCTCTTTCAGCCTGGCCATTATGTCCTTCTCGAGCTGCTCCAGTGTACTCTTCTCGACGTCTAAGCTCGCAATCAGATTGTAGGAACTGCTTCCACTCTTGAAGTAAACTTCGGACACGAAATAGTTCCATTTCAAATACGTCGTTGAGATCACGGTGAACATCACGATCACGAGTGCCAGTGAGAGTTTCAAACCCCGGAGCGTCACTTTCCAGGAAAGGAAGCTGCTCTCATCGGAATTGAAATAAACTCCCGTCGCGACAGATGCATAGAATATGGCGAGCAAAGAGTTGGGCAACAGATGGGCAGGAAAGCTGAAGAAACTTTGAATCATGAAGCCAACGAATCCAACGCTCATCGAAAGGAACAGAAGAAAATCATCTAATCTTTGCAATTTTCTGAATCTGTTCAGGGCGTACAGACCCAAAAGAACTGCGAGGATCACTACCGTACTGAAACCAAGAATTCCCATCTCACCGAGCACCTGGAAGTAATCGTTGTGCGTGCGCTTGAAATTGTTCCACACGTAGAGAAAGCGCGGATGCTTCTCCATCACCTTGGCGAGCTCTTCTATTGCGAGGATCTGATAGGTGCCTATACCTGTACCGATCAGCTTGCTTTCTTTCCACTGTTCTATCGAAGAAAGCCAGGCAAGCAATCGTTCTTCCGCGTTCGATGCGAAAATTTGCGGGGCAAACCTCTCGACCAATGAAATTTGCCCCTCACCGGTCAAAGGATTCTTCGTGTTGTACACGATCAACACGACGATCGATAGCACAACGAGCAGGACGAAGATGATTCTGTTGAAACGCTTGAGTTGCTCTGAGAGGAAAGTTGCTTGTTTCTCTTTTCCCTTGCGATAGATGAGGTAAAAACCAGAGAAGAGGGAGAGCATGATCGCCAGTGCGATGTACTCAGACCTCGTCTGTCCCACCGTGATCACGACCAGTGACAGAAGGAAATAAATCAGAGAGAATACCTTCACCATCACGTATTCTTTCTTCTTCGCGTTCTCCCATCCGTAATCGTCGGACAACATGAAATAAAGGCTCACCGGCAGCAGCATTCCCAAATAGTTCGTCACGAAGATGACGTTACCAACACTCGCCCTTATCGTGGTCCTGTCGAAAGACACACCGATCCTGCCAAAGAATATGCTCGTTCCGGTGTAGAAATTGAGCAGACTGTCTATCGCTATGACCATACCCGAAGCCAGAAACGTGAGGAGAAGCCTCGTCACCGTTCTCTTGTCGCTGACTCTGTTCGAAAAGTACAGTGCCATGAAGGCCGTCAGGAGCGTGTACAGCGCTATATCGATGGAGTATCTGAAATAATAAGGGTTGTTGCGAAGCACGTAAACTGTTGAGAGTAAGGCGAAGCCGGCAAAAACGAGCCACAGAACGTTCGCGAACGAAAGATAAACTGTGAGTTCGAACTTTCCCTTCTTAGCCCATTCGAACACGAGCAAAAATGCCATGATCAGTGCGAACAAAGCGGCGAACGCATACTTTGGAACACTGAATTCGTAAGTGATACTCCTGTTGGCCAGAAGTGCGATAACTATGATACTTATGTGCAAGAAGGCCTCTTCCCACTTCTTCATTCGTACTCTCCTCTCATTTGAAAAATCTTGCTATGAAATCTATGAATGGAGAAAGAACCAGTGCGGGCAAAAGGTTGCCCACCTTTATATCCCTCAGTTCGAGGAGCCTGAGGCCGATGGCGAGGACTATCAGCCCGCCCACGCCCGTGAAATTCGCAAGATAACTTTGCTGCGTCAGGAACGAGAGCTGAGAAGCCAGCAGAACCATGCTCCCCTGTACGACCAGCACAACCACACCTGTAACGAACACTCCGATGCCGTACAGCGAAGCCAGTACGATGGAGGAGATGAAATCCAGAACGGACTTCACGTAGATCAGTGTGCCGTCGTTCAAAAGACCTGCCCTTATGGAGCCGACGATCGTCATGGGGCCCACGAGGAACAGGGTCGTGGCAGCGACGAAACCCTTTGCAAACCTCGTTGAATCTTTCGAAAACCTGCCGACCCTTGAAAGCTTTTCCTCGATGTCTATCATTTCACCAAGGATCGCCCCGAAGGCCAGCGAGAGTAGAACAATTATGAAGCTCGAGGTGTCCAGCGTCATTTTGATACCGACACCGATCGTCGTCAACCCGACAGCTTGAAAGAGGATTTTCTTGAACCTCTCGGAAACGGCCTTACCCAGTGCCATTCCTATGGAAGAACCCGCAAACACGCAAACGGCGTTGATGAGCACAGAGGGATGGATTCGAAGCACCTCCTTCGTTTATTATATAACCGTTGGAGGTGGAGCGATGCTCATTCTCTTCGACATAGGGAACACCCAGACGGTGGCAGGTATCACCGAGGATGGTGCAACCTTTCACAAGTGGAGGTTTTCCACACAGAGATCCCAGACAGAAGACGAGCTCTTCGCGATGGTATCGGTTCTGCTCGAAAAACAGCTCGGAGTTATCCCACAGTTTCAGGGTGCCGTGATCGCCTCGGTCGTGCCTTCGTTGAACTACGTCTTTCAGAGGCTCGTGGAGAAATATTTCAGGGGGGAATGCACGTGGGTGGATGCAACCAGCGCATCCACAGTGAAATGGAACGTGAAAAATCCCTCCGAGATAGGTGCCGACAGAGTGGCAAACGTCTTCGCGGTCGTGCGTGAACATCCCAACTCGCTGGTGATAGATGCAGGAACAGCGATCACCATAGATGTGGTGAAAGATGGTAACTACGAAGGTGGAGTGATCATGCCCGGTCTCATGACCGCAGCCCACAGCTTGTTCGAGAAAACCGCGAAACTGCCCCAGGTCGATCTGTACGCACCCACGAACTGCGTGGGAAAGGACACCTCAGAAAACATTAGAATTGGTGTTGTGAAAGGCACCGCGAATGCCCTGAACGGTTTGGTGAAAGAGATAAAGGCTTACTACAAAGAACCGTTCGTGGTGTTTCTCACGGGTGGCCAGAGTAAGGTTCTGGAGAAACTCGTGGAGCACGATGTGTTGGATCCAGATCTAACGCTGAAGGGGATGTTCAAGTTCTGGCAAGAAAAAAGAAGATCGTTCTGATCAATCCCTGGATCTGCGATTTTGCGGCATACGATTTCTGGCTCAAACCTGTCGGGTTGCTCTACGTTGGAGCCGTACTCCTGAGTTACGGGTTCGACGTTGTCCTCATAGACCTTCTGAACAGACACGATCCGGATCTTGCCAGGTTCGTCAAGCCGAAGCCCGACAAGCGGTACGGCACAGGAAAGTTCCACACCGTGGAAGTTTCGAAACCGCCTGAACTGTCCTTTGTTCCAAGGAAGTACAAGCGCTACGGGGCACCCGAAGAGTTTTTCGTACACAAACTGAAACAGATCGAAAATCCAGACGCGTTCTTCGTGACGTCCTCCATGACCTACTGGTGGCCCGGTGTCCGCCGAACGATAGAGATCATCAAAAGCATGTTCCCGAATGTACCGGTAGTCCTCGGCGGAACGTACGCGCGTATCTATCCGGACCACGCGAAACTTCACAGTAGAGCCGACGTGATATACACCGAAGACGTCTCGAAACTGAACGAATTGCTCTTCGAGCTGTTCGATGGAAGTTTCAACGCCGATCTCAACGATTGGTTCGAAAGGTTCGATCCAGCGTACGAACTGTACCAGAGGGTGGGTTATCTCGTTTTCTTCACGTCACTCGGATGCGTGTACAACTGCAGTTACTGTCTGACTCCAAAATTGTACGGCAAATGGATACACAGAAGTGTTCACAGGATCGTCGAAATGGTACAGAAGTACGTTCGCATGTTCAACGTGAAAGACGTCGTGTTCTTCGACGATGCCGCCCTCATAGACAAAGAGAATCACTTCAAACCCCTGCTGAGAGAGCTCATCGAACTGGATCTTGGAGTTAACTACCACCTCCCCAACGGAATACACGCGAGGTTGATAGACGAAGAACTTGCCCAGCTGTTGAAGCGAGCGAATTTCGTCACCATCAAACTCGGATACGAAACCTCCGGTCCGTTGCAGATCAGGACCGGTGGGAAAGTGTACGACGAAGACATTTTGAGAGCGGCAGAACTGCTGAAAAATGCAGGTTTCACAGCGGACGAGATTCAAGCCTACATTATGGTCAACATGCCCGGCCAAACGGTGCAGGATGTGATGACCGCGATAGAAGTCTGCAAGAAAGCGTCCATCTCGGTTTCCCTGAACGAGTACACGCCCATTCCTGGTACGAGAGACTGGATCGAGCTGACACGTTCAGGAGTGTTGCCATCAGACGTTGATCCTCTGCTACTGAACAACACGGTCTTACCTTACTGGTGGAAGGCAGGCATGGACGCAGCAACGGTACAGAAGCTCAAAGACCTGGCGCACGGAAAAACCCTCATTCCTCGCTCGTGACTTTGGTCGCGATCATGCCAACTCCACTCGGATAACCTCTCCTTCGAGCCAGTTCATCGGCGAGCCTCTGGAAAACAACGATCGCGGGAATCGGTGCCAGTTCCTCGGTCAGTCCCTCCTTGAGGCGAACGCACCGCGGTACAATCGTTTCAACGTTGCTTATCAGCCACAACCCATCGAAGCGGGACAGTTCCCGGGCGAACCTTGCCATGATCTGGGACGTTTTTCCCTCAACATGGATGAACGTCGAAACGATTCCTCCAACCATCAACTCCATCGCACCGTGGCGAAAACCTCCTCCGCTGTACCACGAGCAATTGAACCTGGCAACTTCCGCCAGGGTGAGCTGCGCCATGCGGAGTATCGGTACGGAGAAACCACGTCCCACCAGAACGAGCTGTCCGTTCGCCGCGACACTCTCAACGTAGTCATGGATGTCAACTGCGAGTGCACTTTCAAGATGATCGTCCAGTCCATCAGGATTCAAAGGCTTTCCTGCCCACTGAGAAAGTATGAGCAACAGCGTTACAATGCTGTTCACGAACGTTTTGGTAGAGCCCATGGCCCTCTCCTGACCGGCGTGGATCAAAAACACTCTATCTTCGCCAAGAACCTTCGCCGCGGAACTGTTGGGATTGTTGGTCACGAGGACAGATTTTTTTCGAATCCTCGGATACTTTTCAACGAGCTTCTTCAGTTCCGCGGTTTCACCGGATTGTGACACCAGAACGATCGTGTCGTAAAGATCGAAAGAATTCTCACTCCAGTACCAGACGACTTCGGAAAGCTCCTCACATCTACAGTTCATTCCCATGGTGTTCGCGTAGACTGTAGCGTACAGTCCCGCGTAATAAGAAGCTCCCATGCCCAGTACGAGAACACTCTTCGGTTGAAGGATGGCCGCTTTTCTTTTGATCTCCTCGGCGAACGTGAGCAGTTCCCTCACCGCCTTGGGTTGCTCGGAGAAATCCTGCGCAAAAATTGACATTCACATCGAACCTCCTCTGTCACTATGTCCTACCATTTTATACCACAGTGGAACTGTTTCGACGAAAGCACACTGAAAAATGATCCTATCCGGGGCGTTCCCAGCAGGACCGCGACACCCACATTTTGAACAGGTGCGTCCTTGATTACGATACTCTGAAGAAGATACGTTCTCCACCGCCGTGCTGTAAAATATATAAGGCTTAAAGGGGTGATACGAGTGCCGAGGTTGAGAGTCTATGAACTCGCGAAGAAGCTGAATATGTCTGCCAAGGACCTCCTCCAGGAGCTCGAGGAGCTCGGACTCGATGTGAAGAACCACATGAGTTACATAGATGAAGAGACGGTCAAGCTCTTACTCGAACTTTTCGAAGAGGAAGATGTGGAAAAATCCAAACCCGTTGCGAAGGCGAAAAAGGAAGAGGAGATAGAGGAAGAGGTCAGAGAAGAAGTTGCCCTGAAGGAGGAAGAGCTCCAGCTGAACACTCTCGCGTTGAAGATAGGCGTGCCTTTGAACAAAGTGATTCAGGACATGTTCATGAAAGGTGTGGCGCTCAAACCCAACCAGAAACTGGACGAAAAAACAGCAAGAGAAATCGCGAAGATGTACGGTTACAAACTGAAGATACAGCGGGAGGAGAAAACGGAGCAAGCAGAAATGTCCATCAGCAAACTCCAGCAGATAGAGAAATACTTCGAAGAGCTGTACACCAAGCACGCGAATGAACTCGTTCCGAGACCGCCCGTCGTAACGGTCATGGGACACGTGGACCACGGCAAGACAACGCTTCTGGACAGAATAAGGAAAACTCGCATAGCCGAGCAAGAAGCCGGAGGAATAACCCAGTCAATAGGCGCGTACCAGGTCAGTTACAACGGCAAGAAAATAACCTTCATTGACACGCCTGGTCACGAACTGTTCACAGAGATGAGGGCCAGGGGCGCTCAGGCGACGGACATAGTCGTGCTCGTGGTCGCGGCGGACGACGGTGTCATGCCTCAAACCATCGAGGCTTACAACCACGCGAAGGCAGCGAACGTGCCCGTCATAGTGGCGATAAACAAGATAGACAAGCCAAACGCAAACGTCGAAGCGACGAAGCAACAGCTCGTATCAAAATTGAACCTTGTTCCAGAGGATTGGGGTGGCGATACGATCGTCGTCCCCATATCTGCGAGAACCGGGCAGGGCATCGATGAGCTGCTGGAAATGATACTGCTCTTAGCGGAAATGAAGGAAATAAAGTGCTATCCAAAAGGACCCGCAAGGTGCGTCGTCATAGAATCGAAGGTTGAGCGTGGACTGGGACCAGTTGCAAACGTGATCGTAAAAGACGGAATTCTGAAAGTTGGTGACTACGTGATCTCAGGTCCCATATACGCGAAGGTCCGAGCCCTGATCGATGACAAAGGTAAGCACATCAAGAGCGCTGAACCTTCCCAGCCGGTGATGATCGTTGGATTCGAGGAATTGCCAGATCTGCGTTACACGATTTACAGCGTGGAAGACCTTGAAACAGCCCGCCAGGTGAGCGAAGAGATCAAAGCGCGTGTCGAGAAAGAGAGACGCACCAGAAGGAGAATGACCCTGGAAGAACTCTTGAAAATGATGGAAGAGAAGGAGAAAAAGGAGCTCAATTTGATTCTGAAGGCAGACACCTTAGGTTCCTTGAGCGCAGTTCAGAGTGCTGTTGAATCGTTGAAGTCAGATGAGATAAAGGTGAGCGTCGTTCACGCGGCCGTGGGTCCGGTTACTGAGAGTGACATCATGCTCGCTTCCACCTGCGATGGTATCGTCCTTGGATTCAGAGTGAAGGTGGAGCCACAGGCGAGAAAGGCGGCCGAGGCGGAAGGCGTTCAGGTGAAGACCTACGAAGTCATATACGATCTGATCGAGAGCCTCAAACTTGCGATGGAAGGCATGTTGAAACCGCAGATCGTTGAGGAACTCGTTGGCCGAGGTGAGATCAAGAAGGTCTTCGATATAAAGAAAGTGGGTAAGGTTGCGGGCGTTCAGATGCTCGAAGGAAAAGTCACGCGCGATAGCAAAGTCCGGGTGTACAGAAACGGTGTTTTGCTGTTCACAGACGAAATAGAGAGCCTCAAACACTTCAAGGAAGATGTCAGTCAAGTTGAGGCACCACAGGAATGTGGTATAAAGTTCAAGAATAGATCAGACTTCCAGGAAGGAGACGAACTGGAATTCTACCAGCTCAGGGAAGTCAAGCGGACTCTCTGAACTCACTGGGATGAACATTTTTCGCAAACACCGTAGACAATGAGTTCAGTCCTTCTGACTTCACCCGGGACGCGGAACGAAGCTTCGTAAGGTATGTCGTAGATGTTTCCACAGACCTCACAAACGAAATGACCGTGATCCGAAGTGTTGACGTCGTACACGGTCGTTGTGTCGCTGATCGGTATCTTCCTCACCTCACCCATCTGTTCGAGCACACGAACGGTGTTGTAGATCGTTGTGAAAGAAACGCTGCCAACTTTGCGCAGGACGTGCTCGTATATCTGCTGTGCCGTTGGATGGGTTCTGTGCGTCTGCAGAAATCTTATGATCTCAACCCTCTGTGGTGTAACTTTCAAGCCTTTACTTCTGAGCATCTCTGCAATCTGACTTATCGTCATTCTACAACCTCCTGAAAAATTATAACACCTTCATCCATCCCGAGCCTATCAAACGCTCGCCGCATTGAAATGTAAACTTGCCCGACACGAAGTGTATCGATCCAAAAGGCTGGGACCACTACTCTTAACTCTATCCACCATGTACGACAGCTGTGCGACGGTGTGCACGAGAATCTGATCAGAGATGTTCTATAATGAAAGCTGGAGGTGTGTTGCGATAAGACTCGCTCAGGCTGTGGAATCGATCAGACAGGAGGCCAAACCGCTCGTTGAGGAACGCTTCAAACAGTTCAAAGAACTTGGTGAGAACGGAAGCGAAGAGCAGCTTTACAGCGAGCTGTGCTTCTGCATACTCACAGCCAACTGGAGTGCGAGCGGAGGCATGAAAGCTCAGGAACTGATCGGAGACGGTTTCATCACTATGAGCGAAGAAGAGCTGACAGAGATGCTGACCAAACTGCACCATCGTTACCCGAAAGCCCGTGCATCTTACATAGTGAGGAACAGATGGGTCCTGGGCAGGCTGAGGCCTCTGCTTTCTTTGGATGCAATGCAGGCGCGCGAATGGCTCGTGAAGAATGTGGTTGGAATAGGATACAAAGAGGCGAGTCATTTTCTGAGGAATGTGGGAATCGAGGAACTGGCCATACTCGACAGGCACGTGCTCTCACTCATGCTCGAGTATGGCTTGATAGATTCGTTGCCATCGAGCCTCACGAAACAGAGGTATCTGCGGTTAGAATCTCTGTTGAAGCAAGAAGCTGAGGTTTTCGGTGAAACGTTGGGTAAGTTCGATCTGTACCTCTGGTACTTCGTCAAAAGAACTGTTGAGAAGTAGGAGGAAGAAGCATGGTGAGAGTCAGGTTCGCACCGAGCCCTACAGGTTTTTTGCACGTTGGTGGAGCACGAACGGCGCTTTTCAACTACCTGTTCGCGAGGCATTTCAACGGCGTCTTTGTTCTGAGGATCGAAGACACGGACATAGCCCGCTCGGAACGCATTTTCGAAGAGAAACTGATGGAGTCACTCCGCTGGCTCGGCATTCACTGGGACGAAGGTCCCGACGTGGGTGGACCGTACGGTCCGTACAGACAGAGCGAGAGACTCCACATCTACAGAGAGTACGCTGAAAAGCTGGTCAGGGAGGACAAGGCGTACAAAGTTTATGCGTATCCCGAAGAGATAGAGAAACTCAGAGAGGAACTGCTGAGCAAAAACCTGCCGCCCCACTACACCAGAGAGATGTTCGAACAGTTCGCCACAAGAGAGAGGATGAGAGAGTACGAAGAGAGAGGCCTGCAACCAGCCATCTACTTCTCGATGCCGAGGAAAACGATCGTCCATAACGATCTGATAAAAGGCCAGGTCGTGTTCGGCGAAGGTTCGGTGGGTGATTTCGCCCTGTTACGGAGCAACGGCATGCCCACCTACAACTTCGCGTGCGTCGTTGACGACATGCTCATGAGGATCACGCACGTGATAAGGGGAGACGACCATCTGCCGAACACGGTCAAGCAACTCGCCATCTACGAAGCGTTTGGAGTCGAACCGCCACAGATAGGACACGTGTCGATGATCCTCGGGCCAGACGGTAAGAAACTCAGCAAACGGCACGGTGCCACGTCCGTGGAAGAGTTCAGAGCCCGAGGGTACTTACCGGAAGCGCTGGTGAATTATCTTGCGCTCCTGGGCTGGTCCCCACCCGACGCCCAGGAAATCATGTCCGTGGAGGAAATGATCAGGAAATTCTCCCTTGACCGTGTGAGCAAGAACCCAGCCATATTCGACCCCGGCAAACTCAGATGGATGAACGGGTACTACATAAGAAAGGTAGAACCTGAGAAAATCGTGGAATCACTCATTCCGTACATCGAATCGAGAGGATGGTCTTACAGAAACAAAGAGTGGCTGACGCACGTTTTCCTGTGCGTCAGAGATCGCATGCATTCCCTCGAAGAGATCACAGACTTGGCTGACTTCTTCTTCGTCAGGCCCAACGTCTCTCTGCAAGTGGATGAGCCCATACGGAAAGGTCTGCTGGAATGTGCCTCAAGGTTGCAGCAGGAGAACGAGTTAACTAAGGAGCAGCTGGTCAACGTGTTCCGCGAAGTGGTGAAAACGTCGAAGCTGAACGCAAAGGATTTCTACATGAATTTGAGAAAGGCCCTTACGGGTAAGAGTGAAGGGCCCGAGCTGGTGGACATCGTTACTCTGCTCGGACCGGCCGAAACGGCGCTGAGAATCAAGAAGGCACTGGGGGTAGAATGATGTTCTTGAAAAACACGTTGAGTGGCCGCCTTGAAAAGTTCGAAACTCTCGAACCCAACGTTGTGCGGATGTACGTGTGCGGGCCCACAGTCTACGGACTCATACACGTGGGTAATGCGAGGCCCATGATCGTCTTCGACGCACTCAGGAGGTATTTCGAATACAGAGGCTATCGGGTGATCATGGTTCAAAACTTCACGGACATCGATGACAAGATCATAAACCGTGCAAACGAATGGAACGTCGATTTCAAAGACGTGGCGGAGACCTTCATACAGGAGTACTGGAGGGACGCGAGCGCGCTCGGTGTCAGAGCTCCGAACTTTGCTCCGAAGACGTCCGACTTCGTTCCGGAGATCGTGAACGCCATAGAGCAGTTGATAAGGAAAGGACACGCGTACGTCGTGGACGGGGATGTGTATTTCGATGTGAAAAGCTTTCCCAGATACGGGGAACTTTCACACAGGAGCTTGGACGAAATGATCGCCGGCGCGCGCGTCGAGGTGAGCGAGAAGAAAAGATTCCCTCTGGACTTTGCGCTCTGGAAGGCGGCGAAACCCGGCGAACCTTCCTGGGACAGTCCATGGGGTAAGGGAAGACCGGGCTGGCACATAGAGTGCACCATCATGTCCACAAAACTTCTCGGTTCCACACTCGACATCCACGCGGGTGGAGAGGACCTCATCTTTCCGCACCACGAAAACGAGAAGGCTCAGAGTGAAGCCTTGACGGGAAAACCGTTCGTTCGCTACTGGCTCCACAACGCTCTGGTTCGTGTTTCCGGTGACAAGATGAGCAAATCCTTAGGCAACATATTCATCCTGAGGGAAGCCCTGAAAAAGTTCGGAGCGGACGGGTTGAAACTCTACTTTCTGTCGAAACATTACAGGAGCCCCATAGATTTCTCCGTCGAGGCACTCGAAGCGAGCGCGAAGGCCGCCAGAAGGATCGCGGAAAGTTTCAAGAATTTTGAATCGAGGTTTTCCAGCATTCCCGTACCCAGAAGCGACGCGTGGATGAGCGAGCAGAGACAGAGGTTCATCGAAGCGCTGGACGACGATTTCAACACTCCGAAGGCTGTGGCACAGATATTCGAGCTCGTAGGAGAATTGAACAAGTTCATGAGCGAGGCGAACGAAGAGAAAGCGCTGAAAGCTTACCATTTGTTGCGGAGAGAATTCTGTCCCGCGCTTGGCTTGTTCGAAGCCGGGGCGCAGTCTGAGGAAACAGAGCTGGATCCGTTCGTGCGACTGATCTTAGACGTGCGCAAAGAACTGCGGGAACGAAAACTTTACGATCTTGCCGACTCGATAAGGGATAGATTGAAGAACCTCGGAGTCGAAGTGCGCGATACACGCGAAGGTTCAACGTATTCTTTTCTGAAGGAGGTATGAACGATGTGGGAACACGTTAGGCTCGTCGATCCTGAAATATACGAAGTGATCGTGAACGAACTGAAGAGACAGGAATACGGCTTGGAATTGATTGCGTCCGAAAACTTCGTCTCACCGGCCGTGATGGAAGCCATGGGCAGCGTGCTGACGAACAAGTACGCGGAAGGTTACCCTGGAAAGCGCTATTACGGAGGCTGCGAATGGGTCGACAAAGCAGAAGAGCTCGCCAGAGAGAGGGCCAAACAGCTGTTCAAAGTCAAGTACGCCAACGTTCAACCTCACTCTGGCTCTCAGGCGAACATGGCCGCTTACCTCGCCGTGGCAGAACCCGGAGACGTGCTGATGGGCATGAGCCTGTCACACGGAGGGCATTTGACGCACGGTGCGAACGTCAACTTTTCCGGGAAATTCTTCAGGGTGGTTCAGTACGGAGTGGATCCCAAAACCGAAACGATAGATTACGATGCGGTCAGGAAACTCGCGCTCGAGTACAAGCCAAAGATCATCGTGGCCGGCGGAAGCGCGTATTCGCGGATCATAGATTTCAAGAAGTTCCGTGAGATCGCGGACGAGGTGGGGGCTTACCTGATAGTCGACATGGCACACTTCGCAGGTCTGGTGGCGGCAGGATTGTACCCAAATCCTGCAGAATACGCACACATCGTGACTTCCACCACGCACAAAACACTCAGAGGTCCGAGGGGAGGGCTGATACTGACGAACGACGCAGAGCTTTACAAGCAGATCAACAAGTGGGTCTTTCCCGGAACTCAGGGCGGGCCTCTCATGCACGTGATCGCGGCGAAGGCCGTGTGTTTCAAAGAAGCGCTCAGTCCCGGGTTCGTGGAATACCAGAAACAGATCGTGGCGAACGCAAAAGCGCTCGCTGAGGAGTTGTCAAGACTCGGTTTGAGGATCGTTTCAAACGGTACGGATACACACCTCATGCTGGTCGATCTGACTCCACTGAACGTGACGGGAAAGGCCGCAGAAAAGGCTCTTGAAAGCTGCGGAATAACTGTGAACAAGAACACCATTCCAAACGAAACGCGCCCACCCTTCGTGGCAAGCGGTATACGCATCGGCACACCGGCAGTCACCACGAGGGGGATGAAAGAAGCCGAGATGAAACAGATAGCACGCCTCATATACAGGGTCCTTTCGAGCATAACGGACGAGGAAGGCACGATACCGGATGCGGTTCAGACCGAGGTCCAGATGCAGGTCAAACAGCTCTGCGAAAAGTTTCCTCTTTACATCAACAAGATAAGCTTCTGATGCCCGCAAAAATTGGCCCCCGCAGCGGGGGGCCATCGTTTTTTCAACGTGAGGTGAATCCGGGTCTCAGGTGCGGGAACGAAGCAACTCGATCACGTATTCAACCACCACATCGAGGCTGACTTCCACCTGGGTGAAGTTCTCGAGCAGTTTCACGTTGGCGATCGATCTTGCCAGCTCGTCTTCACCGAGAATCACAGCCAGTTTGGCACCCAGTTTGTTCGCGTGCTTCAACTGGGCGTTGAGCTTTCTATCGTTGACATCCGTGACGACCGACACACCCTTTTTCCTCAGCTCTTCGGCGATTCTGAACCCCTCGATCGAAGCTTTCAATCCCAAGGTTGCGATGTACACAGAGCACTTTTCCTTCCGTGCAACCTGTACACCCTGGTTCTTCAACGTGAGGATGAGCCTCTCTATACCACTGGCAAAACCGAGCGCAGGTGTGGATTGTCCCCCGAGTTCTTCGAACAGGCCGTCGTACCTTCCCCCAGCCAGGATCGTGTTCTGGGCACCGAGTTCTCTGTGCCTCACTTCAAAGACGGTCCTCGTGTAATAGTCCAAACCCCTGACGAGCGTTCCATCCTCGACGAATTCGAACTTCAGATCGACAAGCCTCTGTTTCAACTCCTCGTAGTGCGCGCGACAATCATCACAGAGGAACTCGAACGATTTCGGTGCTCCCTCGGCAAGAGCTGCATCGATCTTGCAGTCGAGCAGCCTGAGCACGTTCGTGTTCAGGCGACGTTTGCAATCGTCACAAAGCTGGTCGAAATGCGACTCGTAGTACTCTTTCAGCTTCTGTCTGTACGTGGGTCTGCACCTGGGACAGCCGATCGAATTCAGATGCACCACATAGTCGCGAACGCCAATCCTGTCAAGGAAGTGTTTTGCAACAAGCAGAACTTCTACATCTGCAGACGGATGCGCTGAACCGATGAGTTCAACACCGAACTGGTGGAACTGTCTCAAGCGCCCCGCCTGGGGTCTCTCGTAACGGAACATCGGGCCTATGTAGAAGAATCTCTGGGGCAGTCCCTCGTTGATCAGAGAATTCTCTATGAACGCACGAACCGTGGGTGCCGTACCTTCGGGTCTGAGCGTGATGCTTCGACCACCCTTGTCCGTGAACGTGTACATCTCCTTCTGAACGATGTCCGTTTCTTCTCCGACGCTCCTCACGAAGAGTTCGGTGGGCTCTATTATGGGGGTCCTTATCTCCTCGTACCCATAAAGGTTCGCAACCGTGCGAGCGTTCTCCTCGATGAAGTACCAGTAGTTCACCTCTTCGCCGAACACATCCTGTGTGCCTTTGATCCTTTCGTATTTCAAGATCCGTCCCCTCCTCAGAATCCCATCATAACACGACACCGATCCGCCGGAGTCTCTCGAAGATCAGTTCATCTTCCAGGATCTCTTTGAGATGCTCGTAACTTCGGATCGGACGGGAAAGGATTATCCTGCTCGCCCTCTTCTCACCGATCCCGGGCAGATACTTGAGTTCATCGTGACTCGCCGTGTTCAGATTCACAGGGTACTTCAGTGCCGTGAGAGACCTCGGGCCGTGGTCCACGATGACCACGTCCACTGGATTCTCTATCTTTCCAACGACGCCCACCAGGAAGGGGTACGTACCCAGCTGGCGAGCGAAGGTGATTCTGCCTTCACGATACTCAGGATAAACCTTTCTGAGCACACTGCCTTCTGGAACGACCCGTCTGAACATGGGAACGTCTATCTCGCGCCGGACGATCTCTTTGTAAACCTTGTAAAGCCTTGGATCGGGTCCCTTCAGCTTCTTGATCTGCGCGTAACGCCACAGCGGTGTTCCGGGTTCGACGATCACCTGCCTGATGTTTATCCTCCTCACGAGCAGCCCCCGTTCGAGAATCTTTCTGAGCCATTTCAGGTTCTCTTCGTAAGTCTGCTCTGTTTCGCCGATCAAACCGTAGAGCAAATTCAGCCCGGGCAACAGCTTCGGAACGCCATCGACCCTCGTGGCACCTATCTCGTTGACGATCTCGATCGCCCTCAGGATTTTTTCTGGTTCGTTCGCTATGTTGTTTTTTCTCAGCACGTTGACGTCGAAGCTCTCCACACCGAAAGACAGCACGTCGGCAGGTGTGTTGTATTTGACCATCGTTTCAAGTATTCTGTGGCACTCTTTCTCGTACTGTACGATGTACATCGGGTTCGCGTTGTCGTGGTGAAGGACTTCCAGTTCGGGACAACCGCTCCTTACGCCTTGATACAACTCTTCGAACACCTCTGGAACAGGTCTGCCCGCATTCCTCTCAGAACAGTACGCCAGAACGTTGGCCGATCGACCGAACCTGAAGGCCCTACAGCCCTGCCTGTAGAGTTCTGCCACTTCTTCGACCACATCTTCAACAGGCCTGGAAGTGAACTTCGGATAGAACACGGGTTCGATGCAGAAAGAGCAGTGCGTTCGTCTCTCACAACCTCTGGAAAGCTCTACCTCGCAGATGATGTTAGGATAACGCGGATGCTGCTTGATAACACCGGCGCCGAGCACACTCGCCTGCCTCACCAGGCTCCAGTCGTTTTTCTGTCGCTCAGCGTTGAACAGAAAATTGTACAGTTCCACCGCCAGGTCTGGTCCGAGACACGCATCGGCACCCAGAACCTTTGTTGTCGCGAACGTTCCGCCCCGGACTGCCTGGAAGCGGGCGTAAGGTCCTGCCAGCAAACGCAAACAGGAAGGAGGCAAACTTTTGAAGATCTTTTCGACTTCGAACGGCTTGATCGGCTCTCCGCCAACGTATTTTCCGGGTACAGCGACGCCACCAACGATGAGAACGAGTTCGTAACCTTTCAACATCTCAAGGTCAGTGAAACCGCGCAGTTGATCTATCGTGAGATAGTCAACTGAAAAGTCCTTCATCATCAAAATACCTGCGGCGTATCGAACGTAGTGGCTAACGTATGGGGGCACACCCAGTGCGGCAGGTTCATCCACGTAACCGTCGATTATCAGTGCGCGCATCCTCGATCGATTCATCTCTCCTTGGTGAGGAGCTCCTTCACCTGTTCCAGGACTGACTGATCCTGTGCTATGACGTAGAGGTAATAATTTTCACCCCTGATCCTGAGCAGCTGCTCGTTCTGCTCCGTGTTGACGGTCACTTCCCTGGTGGAACAGACCATTTTTATGACGGAACCCGACTTGTGGTTCGCGATGATCATGAGAACCTGTTCTTCTCCGACGTTCAACCTCGACACCGTGTACCAGTTCACACTGCCCAGGATCAACTTTATTTCGCTCGGGAGGTTGATGGTTTGCTCGGCAGATTTGATTCCGTAGCGCTGCGCCACCTGTTCAAAGGTTTCCTTCAGGGGCTCGACGTGTTCGTAGGTCAGCTCCGTTGTTACGTTGTTGAAAACCCTGATGATTTTCTCCGGCAGTCCCGTTTCACTGATGAACGCGGTGAACAGACCAGACGGCGATTCCACGGTGACTTTGTACTTGTTGCCCAGCTTCTCCAGCTTCGTTATCCCCCGTTCTTTCAGCTGCCTGATGAAAAGATCCTCCAGATCGAGTATCTCCAGTGGGGAATTCCGATAGTTGTTCGGCTGTCCCATGATGAACAATTCAGAGTGTTTCGCCCAAACGAGGAACACAGGATCGAGGACATGAACGATCTTATCGTTGGGCCATCTGTAGACCATCTCGATCCGGCTCTTGTTCGTGGGCCCCTTTTCGACCACAATCCTCCTGCCAAAATAGGACGAGTTCAGATACAACTCTATAAAAGACTGTGCGAGGGCAAAGCTCGCGACAACAACTACAAAAATCGAGAACAGCGTTCTCTTCATCCAGGCTTACTCTCCCGAACTTTCAGAATCCATCCCCAACCAGCTTGACCAAGCTCAAATAATCGAAGAGTTCGGATACGACTTTAGCTTCCTGCACCAGCGGCTCGACGTTCCGTTTCGGCGGCACGTTGAAGACGACGTAGAACACAGCTGCAGCGGCAGCGACACCGATTGCGATCTCCCACAGTATTCTACGTGGTCTGACGAATCTCCTCATGATTTTTTCTTCGAGTTTCGCACTCGGCCTGTAGTCACATCTCATTCGGAAGACCTTCAGAGCTTCGGAGTACATTTCTACTTCACGTTTCGTTACTTCATCGAGGTCCTTCTCGTCGAGCTCACCGTCAAGAAAACCGTTGAACTTTTCCTCACTCATTGTGAGCCTCCTCCAGCAACTTCTTCAATCTCTTCCTCGCGTAGTGTAGACTGCTTTTGACACTTCCGATCGGTTTTGAGACGATCCTGCTTATTTCCTCGTAACTCAAACCGTCCACGTCACGCAATTTGATGAGCAATCTATCTTCAGGTGATAGTTTCTCGAGCGCGTTGACGATCCTCTCGTACTCCAGTTCGCCCACAACCGATTCTTCCGTATCGATCTCTGAAACAGGATGCTGGGTCGGATGTTCCTCGTCTTCCGCAAAGTCTGTCAGAATTTCGCTCCTTCTTTTGTACTTCGCCAGGTAATCTTTACACACGTTGACGGTTATCCTGTATATCCACGTTGAAAGCTTTGAGTCTCCCTTGAACTTCCTTATACTTTTAAAGATTCTCAACATCACATCCTGTACCACATCGTCGACGTCATCGGAACCCAGGTAAGATCTCGCTATGGACCCGATCTTTCCCGCGTACTCTCTGTAGAGAATCCTAAAGGCTTTCTCATCACCGCGTCTCAATCCCTCGATGAGTTCTTCGTCGCGCATCCTCTTCCTCCTATTTTGACCAGCGTGCTACGAACGAAGTTCACGACAGATGATTCTGTCACTGCGACAGAAGGGTTGATCTATCATTTTGAAAACTCTTTCCCCAACGGGATTCTTTATGCCGGCGAGATAGTCTGCAACGTGCAGATGCAGACACTTGACACTCTTCAGGTTACGTATACCACCCGTACCGAGCCGGGAAAGAATTTTTCTCAGGTTCTCATCTTCTATGTTCATGTCTCTCAGTTTCCTCACCTGAGCGTGCGCTTCGATGTATGCTTTCTCGAACTCCGGATCTTCACGAATGAGCGCTTCGAACCTATCGATCCAGCCGACCGCTTCCAGACGCGATATTTCTCTACAGAGTCTTGGACACACCAGCCAGAAAAGCGTTGGAAACGGTTTTCCGTTGATCTCGCACGTGTTCTCTATGACCACAGGAAAACCGTGCTCACAGTTGAGCACTATCCTCTTTACACCGAGTGGTTTCCTTTTCAACTGCTTTTCAAGGATCAAAACTTCTTCATGGCGAACGCTTTCCAATTTTCCAGTTCAACCTCCTCCAAGATCTGGAAGTTCTCCTGGGCCACGGTCTTTATCCTTTCGGCATCGGTGCTGGGAATACCGGACACGATGATCGTCGATCTACGGTGAATCACCCTGTCGATCTGTCCTAAAAGTGATATTACCAAATTGCTCGTCAGATTCGCAACCACGACGTCGAACGTTCCTGAGACGTTTTCAAGCAGATCGGACGGCTTGACTTCTATCTGGACACGGTTGAGTCGGGAAAAACGCCGGGCTATTTCTATCGCGATCGGATCGTTGTCGACGGCAACGACCTTTTTCGCACCGAGCTTCTTAGCGATGATGGAGAGGATCCCAGTACCACAACCGACATCGAGCACACGGTCTTTGCTCTTCAGATAGTTGTACATCACACGCGCCACCAGCTTGGTCGTGGGATGGTCTCCCGTGCCGAAGGCGGCACTGGGTCTCATCTTGATCACTACCGCGTCCTTCTTGAACCTGTGAGTTGGATCTATCCAGACCCCCGGGACGATCTCGAAAGGTTTGAGTTTTAAGTAAACGAACCAATCGCGTTCCCGGGTAGGTCTTTTCTGTAGCAACTCACAGCCGAACCGTTCCTGAAGCTTTCTGATCGTGTCTTCATCAAAGGTGTAGACTCGGAGCACGGAACCTCCTTCTGCCAGTTCGATCGCAAAATTCAAAAAATTAAGACCCAGAAGGAACTCCTCAATTCCCTCTGGGTCGGGGCACGTCAACAACCATTCGAGCGTTGTTCTGTTCTTCACAGGCTTCCCTCTAACGCCCTTCTGACGAAGTTCGGAAGTACGAAACACGCTTTGTGCAACTCTTCGTTGTAGTACTTCAGTTCCTCCGACATGGCCTTCGCAGCCTCGAACCTGTAGTCCTTTATCGGATCCAGTCCTTTCGACGCGAAGATGTACAGCCAGAAACCCGACGGATACGTCGTCATGAAACCTGCGTACGCCCTGACGACTGGAAAAACATTCTTGATCCTTCTGTACGCTATCTTCGTCCAGCTGAAATCGTAAAGGGCGTTTTCTCCCTCTGCGTTCATGATTCCTCCATCTTTCAGCGCCTCGAAGCATGCTTTGTAAAATTCCTGAGTGAACAGATGGCCACCCTCACCCGCTGTCGGGTCGGTCGAATCGATTATGATGACATCGAATTGATTCTTCACTTTCTTGATGTATTCCGCACCGTTCTCGAAGACGAGCTCTACCTTATCGCTGTTGAACGCTTCTCCGGTCTTCAGATACTGCTTGGAAACCTCCACCACTCGCCTGTCGATCTCGCACAGCACCACATGTTCGACCTCTGGATGCCTCAAAACTTCCCTCAACGTGCCCCCGTCCCCTCCGCCTATGATGAGCACATCTTTCGGGCACGGATGGGTGAACATGGGCACGTGTGCGAGCATCTCGTGGTACATGAATTCGTCTCTGTCTGTGGTCATCGTGATGCCATCCAGAGCGAACACCCTGCCCAGCGTCGGGTTGTCGAAGATGTCTATCCTCTGGATCGGTGTTTGCTCAGAGTGAACTACCCGTGAGATTTTCATGAAAAGTCCGACGTCACCACCGGTGTAGTACTCGAAGTACCACAGATGCTTGCCGGCGAGCAGCTTTTCATTCATGTTTTACTCCTCCTTTGACAGCCTTGTGTGAGGCTTCGAAAGGTATGCCGATCATCCTGTAATCTCCTCTGCGATGCTCGAATACCTGGGTCCTCTTCGCCTTGAACACCTGCTTCAGGTACTCGAACGCCTTCCATGGGTCTGTGTCATCGCCGCACGTGAACAGATCGATCGCTGCATAACCATACTCTGGCCACGTGTGGATCGTCAGGTGAGACTCGCTGATAACCACCACACCGCTCACTCCGTAGGGGAGGAACCGGTGGAACGAACTACCAACGATCGTCGCGCCAGCGATCAGCGCGGCGTTCTTCATCTTTTCTTCGACGTATTCCACGTCGTCGATTGCGCGAGGATCACATTCATAAAATTCTGCGATCAGGTGCCTACCCAGGCTTTTCTCCATTTCTAATCCCTCCCCTTCAGTCTATTTCGATCCAGAGGACCACAGCCTCCTTCTTCTTGCTCGGATTCTTGAGCATGTGTTTCTTGTCAGCCTTGTAATAGAAGCAATCTCCCTGTGAGAGCCTGTACCTTACACCGTCCAACCAGAGATCCACTTTGCCCTGCAGAACGTAACCGAACTCGTCTCCTTCGTGGTAACCTTCTTCTTCTGTTTGGGCCCCAGGTCCAAGCACGACGAGCACAGGATCCACCTTTTTCGTCTCCACATCACTCATCAACAGATAGGCGGCAACACCCTCCGGTTGATCGTAAAGTGGAACCCTATCTTCTTTCTTGAACACGATCTTCTCCTCATCCTGGTCGGAAAAGAACGATTTCAGATCTGTCCCCAGCGCCCTGAGTATTTTTTCGAGCGTGTCCAGAGACAACGACGTTTTGTTGCTCTCCAGCTGCGATATGAAACTCCTTGAAAGATCGGTTCGCACCGCGAGTTCTTCCTGCGTCAAGCCTCTGGACATCCTCAGCCTTCTGATCTTTTCACCGATGTTCATGGTAACACCCCGGTATGCATAATAAGCTGCTTCTCTTACCTGTTAAGTATTATAATCACACTCGGTCAAGTTACGTAGTCATTATAAAACCATCCGACAGGAAGTGATGTGAGAACATCTTTAAGAAATGTTTGCAACTTTTCCATTTACCTAGACTCAGTGAAGAGCAACCTCCCTGACTGTCCTGAATACTTGACCCGTTTTGACGTTTATCATGTTCAGCGCACATGATTGACCGAGACAGAGAAACATGGGTTCAAATTTTTTCTGGAAGTCCACAAGGTGTATTATTCTAAATGGTATGAAACAGGATCTCACGACCCGACTGGAAGAGTACCTTAAAAGCTTGAACTTCTCAAAATCCCACGACAACAGAGTGTCCTGGGACGTTTACTTCATGCGCATCAGCCGGATGGTGAGCGAGCGTTCCACCTGCCTGCACAGGAAGGTTGGCGCACTCATCGTGCGAGAGAACAGAATCTTGGCGACAGGATACAACCAGCCACCGTCAGGCTTCCCACATTGTGATTCCATCGGTTGTATACGAGACGCACTGTCGATAGCTTCGGGAAAAAATCAGGAGATCTGTTTCGGCCTGCACGCAGAGCAGAACGCTCTCATGCAGGCGGCGAAGTTTGGAATATCCACCCGGGGTGCCACGATCTACGTAACGACGAAACCATGTTCTGTGTGCGCGCGTTTGATCATCAACGCGGGTATCGTGAGGGTTGTGTACGAGCAGGATTATCCCGATCCTTTGACGGATTACTTTTTCAGCACCTGTGGGATCGCTGTTGACAGAGTGATTGGAGGTGAACCAGTTGAAGGTTGAGGCTCTGCAGGAGTATTTGAGGAGCGAAAGGTGGCCGACCATATGGTGTCCGGGCTGTGGTAACGGTATCGTGCTCAAAGCGTTTCTTCAGGCGGTCCACGAGCTGGGATTGAGTAAAGACAGAATAGCTGCGGTTTCCGGAATAGGGTGTTCTTCGCGCGCAACCGGTTACATAGACTTCAACACACTGCACACGCTGCACGGAAGGGCGATAGCGTTCGCAACCGGTGTGAAGCTCGCAAAGCCCGATTTTCACGTCGTTGTACTCGGAGGAGATGGAGACATCCTCGCGATCGGGGGCAATCACTTCATCCACGCCTGCAGGAGGAACATAGACCTGACGATCATCGTCTTCAACAACATGATCTATGGAATGACGGGTGGACAGGTTTCGCCCACAACACCCGTTGAGAAAATCGCGTCCACAACCCCGTTCGGGAACACAGAACTACCGTTCGACACCGTGAAAATGGCCATCGCTGCTGGTGCTACCTACGTGGCGAGGGCAACGGTGTACCATTATCCACTGCTGGTACAGTACATAAAGCGCGCACTGAGCCATCGCGGGACCGCGGTCGTGGAGGCCGTGACGAACTGTCACACCTATTATGGCCGCTACAACAAAATCGGAGATGCGGCACAGATGATCGAATACTTCAAGAAGAACTCCGTCACGCTGGAAAGAGCAAAAAATATGAGCCAGGAAGAACTCAAAGACAAGATAGTCATCGGAGAATTTCACGTGGAAGAGAGACCGACTCTCCTGGACAGGTACAAAAAGATCATCGAAACCGCGAGAAAGGAGTGAAACTATGGCGCTATCTGAACCCATCGCGGTGAGAATCGCTGGCAGCGGTGGACAGGGAAGCGTTCTTGCCGGAAGAATACTCGCACAGGCTGCCGTGCTCGATGGCAAGTACGTCGTCCAGACGCAGCTCTACGGTGCACAGGTGCGTGGCGGTATAAGCCACTGCGATGTGCTGATAGACGATGAATGGATAGATTTCCCTGAAGCAACCCAGTTCGATGTGATGTATCTTATGCATCCTGACGTCGTCAAGGCTTACTACAAACTCCTCAGAGTTAACGGTATCGTGTTGCTCGACTACACCTTTCTGCAGAACATACCTCAGAAGATCCTCACTCTGACGAAGAAAGTGATCGCGCTTCCACTCGAAAGGATGGCCATAGAGAAATTCAAAACTCCGATCGTGGCGAACATGATAGGCCTCGGGGTGCTGGTCAAGGCGACACGACTGGTGAACATCGAATCGCTGCTCAAAGCCGTTGAAGAGAGCGTTTCTGAAAGGTACGTTAAGATGAACATCGAGGCGATCCGGTATGGATACGAATCTACCACGAAAGAGTACAGGATCAGATCAGAACAGAGAATCAGAACCCTCGGTTTTGAGTGAAGTGCTATCATCGTTTCTCCACGCGGTCGAAGGGTTCATCGAGGCGATCGAAAGAGAACGGAACTTGAGGATACACTTCGTGATTGGTTCCGCAGTCATGGTGCTCGCATACACCTTGAAACTCACAACCAGCGAACTGCTCTGGATCATCTTTGCGGTTTTCTCGGTCATCGGTATGGAGCTGCTCAACACGCTCGTCGAATCGATCATGGATCTGTACGAAACGAGGCCGAATCCAACCATCAAGTTTGTGAAGGATGTGGCAGCCGGCATCGTCCTGTGGTATTCTCTCTTTGCAGTGGTGGTGGGTGTGATAGTCCTGGGAAGAGCCCTGTTCAACTGGGACCATTCGGTTGGAAAACTCATCGCGTTGATCTTCGTCTTGATCTTCCCTGTCGCATCGTTGATATGGAGGTTTTCGAGCCTATGGCGCAAAAGATAAGAGTCGTTGTTGTTGATGATTCTGCCTTCATGAGAATGGTCTTGAAGGACATCATCGATTCTCAACCTGACATGCAGGTGGTCGGTGTTGCCAAAGACGGCCTCGAGGCGCTTCAGGTCATAGAAGAGAAGAAACCAGACGTCGTCACGCTGGACGTCGAGATGCCGAAGATGAATGGAATAGAGGTGCTGAAAAGAATCGCGCAGAAATACCCTGTCAGAGTCATCATGGTCAGCAGTTTAACTGAAGAGGGCGCCGACATAACGATTACCGCGTTGACTTTAGGTGCCGTGGATTTTCTAACCAAACCTTCGGGTTCGACCTCGCTGACGTTCCGTGAAGTTGCAGACGCCTTGCTGACAAAGATAAGGAACGCGATGCTCGTCGATCCTAAGAATCTCTTCGCAAGGCAGATCGCAAAACCTGCCCTGACGGCACCGAAGAAAACCTTTCTTGGCAACAAAGCGGTGGTCATCGGCGCTTCAACGGGTGGGCCAAGATCGCTCGATCTGATAATACCAGCCCTGCCGGAGAACTTTCCAGCTCCTGTATTCTTGGTGCAGCACATGCCACCCGTGTTCACCAAGTCTCTCGCGACGAGACTCAATTCGATATCTAAATTGGCGGTCAAGGAAGCAGAGGACGGTGAAATCGTTAAGAAAGGTACGGTTTACGTCGCGCCGGGTGATTTTCACATGGGTATTCGCACGGTCAACTCAAACGTGCAGGTGTTCCTTGACAAGTCCGAAAAGATCAACAACGTCAGACCGGCCGTGGATTTCACGCTGATGAAAGTCGCGGAGATTTACAGGGCCAACACCGTCGCGGTGATACTGACGGGTATGGGCAGGGATGGGGCCAAGGGTGCGTTCATGGTAAAGTATTACGGTGGAAAGGTCATAGCCGAACATGAGTCCACGTGCGTTGTCTACGGCATGCCGAAAGCGGTTGTCGAGGAAGGATACGCCGATTACGTTCTACCGGCTGACAAGATAGCCGAAAAACTGATCGAGTTGGTTTGAAACCCAGTCAATTGCTATAATATGAGAGTAAAAAAACAGAGGGGAGATGGGTGTGCGAAGAACTCTTTGTTTTTTGCTGTTGATATCACTCTTTGCCGTCGCTGTTGGGGGGTATCTGACTGTAACTTACGTTGTGCAGCAAGGTGATACGCTCTACGACATCGCCCGAAAGTTCAAAGTCTCTCCTTCAACCATCCTGGATTGGAACAATGTGAATCCACTCAGACTTTCTCCCGGTCAGAGATTGGTGATACCGCAACCAGAAGGATTGATATACACCGTAAAGAAAGGTGATACGCTCTATTCCATAGCGAAATCGTTCTTCACATCCGTGGCCGATCTGAAGGCAGCAAACGATCTGACCTCTGACAACATCGTCGTGGGTCAAAAGATCTTCGTCCCCGTCAAATCGATAGGTAAGGCGTTCAACACGGAGAAAGGCTACATCTGGCCCACTTACGGTGTGATCTCTTCTCCTTATGGCTGGAGAAGACATCCGATAACCAAGCAGATGTCCTTCCATTCCGGCATAGACATCGCGGCACCGGAGGGTACTCCGGTTTTTGCCTCGGCACCAGGTACCGTCATCTTCGCAGGTGAAAAACCTGGTTACGGCCTACTGGTGGAAGTGAAAGGCTCAAGAGAAATTTTCAGATACGCACACCTGTCGAAAATCACCGTGTACGTCGGTCAGAGGGTTGAGAGAGGCACGTTGATAGGGCGCGTTGGCAGCACTGGAGTGAGTACTGGGCCACATCTGCACTTTGAAATTGAAGCTCTGAACAAAGGAGAAACCGTGAATCCTTTAGCATACCTGCCTTCTTCAACGAAGGTTTACGTTCTGATGGAAAGCACGGAAGGTATGGGTGGCGAATGAGACTCAGCGATGTGAATCGATCCAGTTCAAAAGGTCCATCTTGAACTTCTCGGCGTTTTTTGTATCTTCGAACAGTTCGTGGTACGCACCCTCGTAGACCTTCAGAACTCTGTCTTCAACCTTCAATCTCTCGAAGAATTCCTTGGCTCCACTCGGAAGGGTCACTCTGTCTTCACTACCCACCGCAACGAAACATGGTACGTTTATTCTGTGAGCCTCTTCTATCGCCAGCCTGCTGTGTTTAAAAAGATCGGCGGCGAGTTTTGCAGAGATTTTTCTGTGCACGAGCGGATCAGACACGTATCTCTGTACCGCATCTGGATTTGTGGAAAGATCGTTCGGATCTATGCTGTTGTCGAAGCTCAGGCCAGGTGCCAGTAAAGAAAACACCGAAGCGATCGCTCTCAGAGCAAAGTTACTGTTTGGAAGGTGAAGCGCGGGCGAAGTGACTATCAAGCCTTTGATGTTGTTCCTCAGTTCCGCGTACCTGATGGCGATCAAGCCACCGAGGCTGTGACCCATGAGAAAACTGTCAGGATGTTTTGAAATCAATTCGTCAATGATCCTGAATATCTGTGAAAAAGCTGCATGGCCACGTTTCCCCTCGCTTTCTCCGTGACCAGGCAGGTCGAACAGGGTGAGACCGTATCTGGGTGAGAGCAACTCGACGAGCCACTGATAACGCTTCGCATGTTCACCGAGGCCGTGCACAACGACCACATGACCTTCAGTTCCTTGAATCTCCTTTATCCACATTCTTTTTCTCCTCCACCACTTCAAAATCTATCTCCCCGGTGATCTTGTCCGCCCTCAAAACTCTCACTCTGAGCATGTCGCCTATCTTGAAGACCTTACCAGTTCTTTCTCCCACGAGTATGTTCTTCCTTTCGTCGTAGATGTAGTAATCGTCGAGTGTGGATACGTGCACCAGGCCCGAGATCAGTTTTTCAGGTATCTCGACGAACAGACCGAAGCGTGTGACGTTCGTGACGACAGCTTCAAAGATCTCGTCCATGTGTTTGCTTATGTACTCCACCTTCTTCATCGCTAACAGGTCCCATTCGGCTTCATCCGCGATTCTCTCACGCTTGCTGCAGTGCTCGGCGATCTTCGGTAAAAGCTCCGAATAGACTTCGATCTGTTTTTCAGTGAACCGGTTACCCTGTCTCAAATAGAGCTTCAACAAACGGTGGACAACCAGATCTGGATACCTTCTGATCGGAGAAGTGAAATGCGTGTACGCGTACGATGCCAATCCGAAGTGTCCAATGTTCGTCGGAGAATACATGGCACGCTTCATGGATCTGACCATCAGTTTCTCCACGCTGGAGCGCAGCGGGTGATCTCTGACCAGCTCGAGCACTTTCTGAAGGACGCTCGGATGGATCGTCTTTGGAAATTTCAGCTTCACACCGAGCGCTTCCACGTATTCTTTCAACTGCAGTATCGTATCCGGATCCGGTTCTTCGTGAACTCTGTAAACGAAAGGAAGACCAGCGTTGTGGAAAATCTCCGCCACCGTTTCGTTGGCCCTTATCATGAATTCTTCGATCAATATCTCTCCCGGTCCCCTCTTCCTGGGCACGATGTCCAAAACCTCACCCTTTTCGTTCATCACAACTTCAACTTCTCCACCTTCTATGTCGGTTATCGCGCCACGAGCCTTCCGGGCCTGTCTCAGGATCATGGAAAGTTCGTGCATCGTTCTCAGGGCATTCGAAATCTCCCTTCCCAGAGCACGCTCGACCGATTCGTCGCCCCCGAGCAGTCTGTTCACGATCGTGTAGGTCAGTCTCTTCTTGCTGTTTATGACGCTCGGCGAAATGCTGAAATCCAGCAACCGTCCTTCGCTGTCGATGATCATCTCTACGGTGAAGGTGAGGCGATCCTTTCCTTCCATCAGGCTGCACAGATTGTTCGAAAGCTTGAAAGGCAACATGGGCACAACCGTGTCCAGAAGATAAACACTCGTTCCCCTGCGAAAGGCTTCTCTATCGAGTGCCGAGCCTTCCTTCACGTAATGAGACACGTCGGCGATGTGAACACCGAGCATGTACCTTCCTTTGGGAAGTTTCTTTATCGACACCGCATCGTCGAAATCTTTCGCATCTTCACCGTCTATCGTGAAGATGATCTCATCCCTCAGATCGAGCCTGCCCTCGATGTCTCTTTCCGTCACATCGTCCGGTAACTGTTCCAGCTCCTCGAGCACCTCGTCGGGGAACCTGTCCGAAAGATCGTACTTCGCCATCACGGCAGGTATATCCGTTCTGGGATCGTCCACGTTCCCCAAAACAGTTTCCACACACGCCTCGGGATTTCTTCCCTTCTTCGGCCATTTGATAATCTTGGCGACGACACGCTGGCCAGGTCTCGCGCCACCTATGCACTCGACAGGAACGTAGAAATCGTAGACGATCTTCGGATCGTCCGGAACGATGAAGGCGAAGGTCCTCCTGAGTTCGAGAACGCCCACGATTCTCTCTTTGCCACGTTTCAGAACGCGTACAACCTTTCCCATCGGCAGATTTCGCCATCGGC